>ENA-ORXT01000105-ORXT01000105.1-marine-metagenome-genome-assembly--contig:-NODE-105-length-132841-cov-32.082251_pt1 | contig 132841 bp, 113 predicted proteins | sample MGYA00237868_ERZ511482 | MGnify/ENA metagenome assembly ERZ511482 | reverse complement strand
ATCATTCGTTCATGCCTTAATCTTAACAAATTCTCTTCTATAATCTTTTCCGACACCTTAAAATTTAAATGGTATTATTATTTAATCCCCTTGAGACGTAAAAGTTAGATGAATAGTTTTTAAAAAAGATAAATAATTACAAATAAAATCAATTTATTTTGAGATAAAAGTAGAAGTATCTGAAAATCAATAAGATAGATTTTCTCCTACTTAAAGCATACTCTCGCCATAATTCCTGTGGGCACCTGAGAGCAGTAAGCCAACACTATAAAATCGAAAATTGAGAGATGCGCAGTGATGAAAAAACTTAAATGGTATAACACCATATATACGGATCATTTCTGGTTGGTGCCTTTAAGAAAACTAATCAGAAGTAAGTCAAACCCTCTCGCCAAGCCAATCAACCATAGCTTGCAATACCTTATCTCTCTCAAGTTCTCTCGTGATCTCATGTTTATGATCGAGTAGCGGTGTAAAGGTCTTATCCGAAGATGGACTGAGTTTATATAATGACTCACTGCCTTGTATATTAGCTAATGTATCATCTGTACCATGCATGATGAGAAATGGATAATCAAATTTCTCTAATTGTGTCTGTAGCCATTCAGACTGCTTAAGCATCTGATAGCCTGTGACAGCATAGATACCATCGGTGTAGACAAGTGGGTCATTAATATATTTTCTGACGACTTCGGGATCTCTTGATATGGAATTGGGTCTCGCCTTTATGGTTCTTACGGATGGAAATAGACGGCCGATAATACCGGCAAATTTCTGTAAGATCGGAGACATGTCATCTACTGATTTAATAAATGGTCCTGACATGATGACGCCTCTGAATTGTGGTGAAGTCAGTTTTTCTTTGACAAGATATGATAGCATTACGGTGCAGCCCATGCTGTGAGAAAATAGGAAGTATGGCTTGTCGAAGGTTTTAGATAACTCACTGACGATATGCTTGTAGTCGTTAATGTATTCGTCGAAAGTCTTGATGTATGATCTTCTCTTACCCCCAGATTCTCCATGGCTACGCTGGTCAAATGCGTAGAAGTTATATCCAGCATTGTTAAAGAAGCGGGCTTCGTAATCATATCTTCCAGCGTACTCAAATAAACCATGGCAGAAGATGATATTACCATTAATAGATTCCTTAGATAACCACGTCCGAGTTCTTAGAGTAGTGCCATCATATGAGCTGATAGAATCATTAATCATTATGCAAACATTTTTTTCTCAACTTGCTCACATATGATATGGCCTAAGAGCATATAGGCTTCTTGTATTCTGGCTGTATCAGTAGAGGGAATACAAATAGATATATCAGAAGACTTATGAAAATCAGTTGTGCCCTCACCCGAGATAGTGATGATTTTCATTTTTAATTCTTTGGCTTTCGTGATGGCATTTTTGACATTAGCTGATTGGCCGCTTGTAGATATTGCGATGAAGATATCATCTTCCTGTCCTCTAGCTTCTAATAATCTTGCATAGACGACTTCGTAAGAATAATCATTAGATATTGCCGTAAGTGCACTGCCGCTATTATGTAATGCGTCTGCGTTAAGCGGTCTTCTATCGATTTTAAATCTTCCACTGAGTTCTGCTGCAAGATGTTCTGAGTCGGCGGCACTTCCTCCATTGCCACAGAATAGAACTTTGTTGTTATTGCGATATGCATTCACAATGATGTCAATAGAAGCATCTGTAGCAGAGATACAATGCTCTGAAGTGAGTACAGCATTGATGCAACTAAGATGTTCTTCTATTCTTTTTTTGATATTCACATTAATGTGGTTTAGACTACCTAAGTAAATTTGATATCTGCTTGATTGGAATTATCTACTTAAATTACTTCAAAGATAATTCTGTAACAAAGTTATCAAAAAAGCTCTGCCATGATAATTCCTGCTTGATGTCAGAAAAATCATGATTCAGTAATTGAGGATTATCTAAGTGAGTATTAATTTGTTCAGCTATAGATTGTGGTGTTGTCTCAGCGATATACCCGATGTTATGTTTCTTAATGAGCTGAGATAGACTTCCTACGTCGGTTACGATGATGTTTTTGTTAAAGTGGAGGGCTATAGGTACGACGCCAGATTGTGTCGCAGTCTTATAAGGTAGGACGATCAGGTCAGCAGCACAGAAGTACTTAGGCACATCATCATTAGGTATATATTTGTTGACCTTAATGATCTTATCCTTGACGCCTTGCGACTCTATAAGATCATTATATTTCTTCTCTGACTCGTAGAACTCACCAGCTATGATGAGTTTGACATTATGGTTTTCTTTAATATGCTTTAGAGCTTCGATGAGTAGGTCGAGACCTTTATATTGTCTTATCAGGCCGAAGAATAGTAAGTACTTACACTTAGGGTCGAGACCCAAGTCTCTGATCGCTTTCTGCTGTTCTATAGGTGATCCGTAGTGGTCGTAGATAGGGTGGAAGAGTGTCTTGACTATTTTATCTGGTGCATTCTGTCGGACTTCATTACTTACATTCTCAGATAGACATATAAGGTGATCTGTTCTATTGACTATAAATTTATTGAGTTGCTGATCTCCTATTCTGCTCTCATGGGGCTTGAAGTTATGGACTATCGTTATCCGCTTAGTATCGGGAAGACCTTTCTTAATTCCTCTGAGTATAGTCCCAAATGCCGGCGCCATGAATGGCATCCAATATTGCGTAATAACGACGTCGGGTTTTTCTGCTACGATCTCCTTAGATATCTTAAGCCAGTTAAGTGGATTAGTACTGTAGATACCTCGCTTGATAGATAAGTTAGGTGGAGCATCATCCGTCGTCAGCTGCGTCTTACCTGGAAATAAAAAATTAGGATACTGCTGCGTGAACGTTATCATCTTACACGTCCAATCATTAGATTGGAATGTGCTTGCAAGATTTTCATTAAAAGCTGCTATGCCGCCTCTATATGGATAAGCTGGACCTATAAATATTGCCTTCATTTATTAGTTATATTTTGGTTTTGGTGGCTTTCACGTTCTTGATAACTTATGCGATAAGTTCTAATTGAGCTTGTATCACAGGTTACCTGAGCTGATCATATTATTCATGATGCATTACTCATTTCATATTCCCTTATTAAGACCTCTGCTGGAATATTCAATTCTATATTTAGTTTTCTGATCATAGAGAGACTGAGTTTTCTTTTACCGTTTAGTATTTCACTTGTCCTACTTCTTGTACCTAAAATCTTAGATAACTCTGATCTTTTCATATTCATTTGATCCATCCTAAAGAGAATAGCATCAATCGGATGCGGTGGTTCAATTGGATAATTGTTTTTCTCATATTCTTCGATAAGAATACTTAATAATTCCAATTTGTCCGATTCTTTAGAATTTGGTTTGATGTCCAATTGCATAAGCTTGTAGGCTTGATTTAAATAATCTTTGTGTTGTTTTTTATTTTTTATTGGCTTAATCATAACTTACTTTTTTAGCATCAATTTTATCATATTGTGAGTGGCTGCCAATCCAAACAATGAATATTATTTTCAATCTATATTGAATATCAACTATTAATCTGTACTCATTACCTTTGATATTTAACACAACTCGTTTAGAACTAATAATAGAAGCGTTTCGATATTTTACTTTACACTCAGCCGAATTTTTCCAAACAGATTTTTCTGCTTCTTGTATCCAAGCTTTTAAGGACTGTTCTGACTTTTGGTTTTTTATCCAAAATGTCTTAATCGTACTCGTTGCTATTATTCTCATAACGATACAAATATATAAAATGTTCCCAATATGGTTGCATTTGTATTGTTACGCAAAACGTAGCTTTCTTGTTTGTTTGAAATTTTTGAGGACAATTGGAAGAGTCATGACAACTATAAGCATATACTTACAATTCCTCCTCTATCGCATAATCATTCCTATCAGGACTTACCCTTGATATCATCTCTGCTAAGAATCCTGCTATAAATAATTGTACACCGACTATGATTAGAAGCATACCCAAGTAAAATAATGGTCTATTGGCGATTCCGCTTTCTCCCCAAAATAATTTGACGAAAGTCAAATAAGCTAACATTACGGTACCCAAAAATCCAAGAACGGTACCCATGCTACCGAAGAAGTGCATCGGTCGCTTACCGAATTTTCCTACGAACATGATCGATGCCAGATCGAGATAACCCCTCATAACACGTTCTAATCCAAACTTAGATACGCCATGCTTACGCGGATGATGTGTGACGACTTTCTCACCTATCTTGGCGAATCCTGCTGCCTTAGCTATAACGGGTATGTATCTATGCATCTCGCCATAGACTTCGATATTCTTAACGAGTTCTTTGCGATAAGCTTTAAGACCACAGTTGAAGTCATGCAATTTGATGCCACTTAATTTTCTTGTTGTTGCATTAAATAATCTGGAAGGTACCGTCTTGCCGAGCGGATCATGGCGTTTCTTTTTCCAGCCAGATACAAGATCATAATCATCTTCCATGATCATTCTATAGAGCTCAGGAATCTCCTCAGGAGAATCTTGTAAGTCAGCATCCATGGTGATGATGACATCTCCTTTTGCGTTTTGGAATGCCACTTGGAGTGCTGCAGACTTCCCATAATTCCTTCTGAACTTAATACCTCTTACAGAATCATACTTCTGCTTAAGTGCATTAATGATAGACCACGACTTGTCGGTGCTGCCATCATCTATGAATAGAATTTCATAATCAATAGACATCATACTGACGACTTTAGCTATCCAGCTGACAAGCTCTTCTAACGACTCTTCCTCATTCAATAATGGTATAACTAAAGATAGATTCATATGGTAAAAATGAAACAGGTTATTGGTTATGAAGTTTAGGCGCTCATGTTTTCTGGTCTTTTCTTTTTAATAATTGCTCCAATTATTAAAGCTAGTCCTGCTGCTGGAAAGATAAGCCTCATAATAAAAGCTTGTATTGTTTTTCCAATTGTATTAAACTCCTGTTGTTCTATTTGATTCATCGATTCCTCGATGATATCTTCACCTAAGAACGACCCAAATTTCTCGATAGCTTCCACAGCCATTTCACGTTGTTCTACTATAAGTCCTGGATTGATGTAATTAAATAAAACATATTCAAATATTGTACAAAGAGTAACTGCTATAGCAGAAATCAGAAAGAGATATTTGAATGCTTCTCCAAAGGTTAAGAAGCCTCCATTTCCTTTTTTATATCCATTACCAAAGTAGACAAGTGCAGCAATAAATAGGACTAAAAATATATAAGTTTTAAACATTAGGAAAATAGATGAGCTTATCATAGATAGTGCTAAAGAGCCAATTATTAAAAGAGCTCCTAAGATCACTCCATTCTTTAATGCATTGTTCATAATTCAGTGTTTTTGTTTTGTAAATTATTAGAGTTTCGTTTTATTATCATTGATAGCATGGCTGAAAATAAAGCACATGGTACAAAGAGTCTTATAATATATTGCGAGACAGAAAATGAAACTGAATATAAGTGTTCAATGTCAAATCTCTCCATCACTTTTTGATATAATTCAGAATTTATCATGCCTTCCATATCTTCCATGCCCTTCAATGCTAATTCATTCATAGTGACCTTGAGAGAAGGATCTATGTAATTAAATAGCATAAATTCGAAAGTAGTACATATAAAGGTGCCTATCACAGAGGCAAAGAATAAGTCTTTAAATGCCTTGCCAAAACTAATGAAGCCCTTGTTGGCCCTACGAGCATCTGTGCCTGTCTTGAATAAAAGTAACAAAAATGGCATAAAAAGTACGCCTGATTTTAAGTTAATAAAGCTTTGACTATCAGCTAAGTATAATGAGTAGGAGGCAATGATGAATACCACTCCCATAAAAAGACCGTTGTTGATTGCGTTTTTTGTGATCATTAGAACAGAACAAGTTAGCAATATATATGAGTAAGTTTAATATCTTGAGCCAATATTTTGTGTGATATAATCCAACTCTTATGAAACTTACTATAATACTCGCTTTAGCCTTGATAATTATTTTGACATCTTGTGTCAATGACTCCAAGACGCCTGCTGCCAATACAACGACAAAGCTTAATGAGACTGTTAATAGAGATAATAAACTCTACGCTAATTATACCGATAATCCTATAAATCAGAATCAAATAGATGAGAACGCCTTAATAGATTATGCCATAAGCAAAGGCCTTGATGTCAAGCGAACAGCCTCAGGGATGTACTATGTAATCGAGGAGAAAGGCAAGGGGCAGATTATGGTTAATGGACAGCCGTTCCAAGCTCATTACTCCGGCTATTTTCTGGACGGAAAAGTATTCGACTCCAGTTACGAGAGAGGAGAACCTCTAGCGGCGACCGTAGGTGCTATGAATGCTGCTTGGAATGAAGCCTTGAAGACTTTTCCTGTGGGCTCTAAATTAAAGTTGCTTATTCCAAGTCGACTGGGATATGGTGCCAGGGGTTTTCCAGGCTTTGTACCGCCTAACACGCCACTGGTATTCGATATGCATATCATGCCGCTTGGATCTAAATAGATTGGATGTTTTTAATTCAGCAATTATAACTACTGATGAGGACTCATTACATCTGAGCTTCTCTTTGGCCCACCATATATGAAAGATGGACAAATAGAAATCACATCAAAATAGGAGAAAATAGATCTTAATAATCTCATCACAGGAGAAGTCAAATTTTCTTAGAATCTTCAGCTGGAGTTATACTATTTAAGCTTGAAGGTGTCCTAATAGATTTTGAAATTAATTTTACGAATTGAAGGCATGAGCGAATGATTTCGTTGCAGTCGAATCGAGTTTAATAATACTCGAAAAAAGTGAACCACGATAGTGGATGGGCTGAATGATTACCTTAGCTATCGCTGTGGGCGGCATAGGTAACCGCGAGTATTTTTAACGAAGAAGTCGGTGAATCAGGGCAAAATATACGGGACATTCTTTAGCTTTAATAGTACAAGGTATCTCAACAAGCGGGTAGTAAAAAAATTAGTGCTTTTATAGAGATAAGTCTTATAGTCTGAATACCCTCATCTACCGCTTACATTAGATCTTTACTTTTCATAGAAGTATGTAGTTAATGGAATCGATCATTAGCAATCGACTCCAGTATATAGTGAGCCTAAAATTTTTACATTTTTATAGGAGTTTAACCATGCCAAAGTCCTTTTGTCACGGTAATGTAATTTCAGATGTAAATGATGATAATAGTTTTAGTAAAGTAGATGTGCCATAAACAATTGAGCTATAATTGTTCTTAATTAACCAAGCACAAAAAAAATATTAATGAGAATAGCATTTACAATAATCGCATTTATTTCTTTATTATGTCCAAATCTATTATTTGGTCAGATTGAGCAAGTTTCTACTGGCCCGTCATACAGCCAGCAAGCTTATTATAAAATATCTACTGGAGAAGTGACACAAGTATCTAATGAGGCTTGGGATATTGCATTTTCGAGTCAAGGACTACAGGATGCTGGTGTCTTAATTAATGAGTCATCGTCATTCATGTCTAGCTCTCTCAATGTTTATTTATCATCACAAACAGATTGGTCAGTGCCGATAACTGATGCAGCTTCTTACGTTGAGGCAGATAGGTTACTTAATCCCAAGGATAATTGGACACAAGGGGCATTCAATACATTGCAGAGATCGCCTTCTCCATTCGACTATGGATGGGGTTCTTACGATCCTATGACTAATCAAGTTACGGGAGATAGAATATTTGTAATACAACTCAGAGACTTATCTTTTATAAAATTCCAAATACAGCAATTATCTGGTATTGATTACACATTCAGATATGCAGATCTTGATGGCGCTAATGAGTCCACTGTTACTATAACTAAGAATGGCGATCCAGATAGTCCTCTTATTCATTTTTCATTTGATACCGGGGACATTGTAGATGTACCTTCTGATTATGACTTAGTATTCCAAAGGTACATTACACCTTTACCTGATGGAACGGGAGATACTATTGATTATACAGTGACAGGAGTACTTCTTTCTCAAGGTACAGAAGCTGTTGCAGCTGTAGGTGTAGACCCTATGACTGTAGACGAAGCTGAATATAAAGATCAATATTCTCCTAAGCTAGAAACTATAGGTCACCAGTGGAAGATATTTGATTTTCAGAGTGGATGGTTAGTAGATGCAGATAAAGCATATTTCGTTAAGACCAATGAAGGCGAGATATATAAGATTGTCTTTTTAGACTTTGAAGGTTCTTCTACTGGTGTGACTACCTTCGAGAAGACCTTAGTTAGGTTATCTACAAGTACTCAGAATATTGAAGATCTTGATATCGCAGTATATCCTAATCCGACATCTGATTTCTTAAATGTAACAACGGCTGAAGAAGATCTACAAGTTCTATTATACGATGCACAAGGAAGACTTGTCTATACTCAAACTAAAGAAGGGACTTCACAGCAGATTGATCTGACTTCTTTTGACTCAGGTGTCTATAACTTAATACTTAGAGGTAAAGATGTATTTGTGACTCAAGCTATAATCGTTAATAAGTAGCATTGCAGAATTATATTTGTAAGGCTTTAAGATCTCTAATTACAATTATTAATCATAAATTATGAAGGTAATACACAAGCTTCTCGTTCTTATGTTTTGTAGCGGAAGTTTGCTCTGTCAGGATCATTATGATACTGATTCTATTGCCTTTAATGTTGACATTGATGAATTTATTGTAACGGCACAGTATGAGCCTACTCACTATAAGGAAGCAGTACATCGTGTTGATATCATATCAAGAGAAGAGATAGAAAGTAGAGGTGCTATCACATTAGATCAAGCACTGGTTATAAATCCTTCTATAAGAGTGTCCTATGATCAGGCGCTGGGGTCTAAGATACGTATGAGAGGTATCGCTTCTAATAATGTTGCGGTATTGATTGATGGAGTACCTGTTGTAGGAAGACTTGACGGTGCCATAGATGTCTCTCAGATTAATATGCAGAATGTAGAGAGAATCGAAGTCGTAGAAGGTGCTCTGTCTAATATCTATGGAAGTAATGCTGCCGGTGGAGTTATCAATGTTATAACAAAAAAGAGCCAGATCGATGAGTGGAAGGTAAGGATGAATACTCAAGTGGAATCAATCGGACAGCAAACCTACGGTACGAGCTTAGGCTATCATAAAGGTAAGTTCTCAGCAAATGTAGAAGGAAGAGTTCTTAATTATAATCAATATCCTGCAGACTCACTGCGCCTCATAGAACTTGTACAAATAGGCGAGAATCAATTCAGTAGGCAGTCCAAGTATCCATTTAATCCAAAAGATCAAATGGGCGTAGGGGGTTACTTGCGCTATAATCCGGATTCAGAAAGTTCTGTAATCTTCAAGTATGATTATAATCATGAAGAGGTTAAAGATTATGGAGTTATTAAACGAATACAATTTAATCCTTATGCTGAGGATGGATTCTACAATACCGTCAGATCAGATTACTCTCTGAATTATAAGAAGAGATGGAAGTCCTTATTCATAGATTTGACATCAGCATATAATAATTATAGCAGAAGAGTAGATGATAAGAGGTTCTATTTAGAGACGGAATTATTCGATTCTCTGCTACAAGTATCTGACACAACTCTGTTCAATACATTTTTTAATAGGGCTGTTATATCGCAGACAATCAATGATGACCTCACTGTCATTGCTGGCGCTAATTATTCCTTAGAAAAGGGTAATGGTGACAGGATAATCAATAGAAATAGTGACGATGTAACTCAAGCTCAGTTTTCTGAAATTGCCCCATATGTAGAATTTAAATATTCTGGTATAGAAGGTATAGACTTATCGGCCTCTGCAAGATATACGATGCATAGCGCTTATGATTCTAAATTGACACCTGCATTGCATGTCAAATATGAGCTTGCTGATACATGGACAGTCAGAGCGAGCTATGCTCAAGGATATAGAAGTCCTAACCTAAAAGAATTGTATTTAGAATTCGTTGATATTAATCATAACATATTAGGCAATACGGCATTAATGCCTGAGACCTCGCATGACCTACAGATGACCTTAGATTATAATCCATCATCGTCATTAGGTATTTCACTTAATGCTTATCACACCACAATTAGTGACAGGATAGGTTTAATTCAGTACGAGACCTTGAAGTTCCGATATGATAACATTGATGAATACAAAGTCTTCGGATTCCAACCATCAGTAGATTATAGAGTAGGGTCTTTATCTTTAAGTTCGTCAGCGACTATTGGATATTGGGATACGCTTGTAGAGAATGATTCCTTTTCATCTTTCGGTAAGGTAGTAGATGTTAATAATTCTATCTCTTATCTTATCGGAAAAGGCGAGTATAATCTTACTCTTAATCACAGACACATAGGCAGTCAACCTAATTATACTGTGTTCAATGATATCGTAGAAGTAATAGAAATCCAAGGTTATGAGCTTATAGATATCTCATTGTCCAAAGCACTGCTTAATAAGAAAGTCAATCTTACTTGTGGAGTTAGAAATCTGTTAGGTACAGTATTTACATCAGTAGATACTGCCTCAGGAGTCGATCACAGCCCACGAGGAAGGAATGCCGTCAGTCAAGGGAGGAACGCTTACTTTACTATGGTTGTTAATTTGTAGTAAGGTATAATACCACATACACTTTAGAATGTAGCATATATTCAAATTGAATTAGTCAATCTCAGCCTTAATCATATATACCTGCGGAAAGGCAGACTCTCTGTAACTACGACTATGATGCAATCCACACACTATTGTAGTTCGCTCTAATAGAGCACTATCATACTCGATTCGTCTACGGAAAAACCTTTCGCTCACGCCTTGATTTTAAGCAACTTTTATAATCTTATCCGAGATCTTAGGGTAGTATAAGAATCTCCTTGGATAGAATTAAGTATTATAAAAAAAAAGACCTTTCGGCGATTACCAAAAGATCTTTTATATAGAACATATCCCGTTATGAGGTTATGCAGAATAGGATATATTTTGCTATGATTTTAGATGATCTATTAGCTGTTGCGCTAACTCGATACCTATCTTTTCTTGCGCTTGAGCTGTAGATGCACCTGTGTGAGGTGTACACGATACGTTAGCGTGATTTAATAAGTCAGCACGTGGCTTGGGCTCGTCCGTAAATACATCGAGACCTGCTGCCGATACCTTGCCACTATTCAGAGCTGCAAGTAATGCGTCTTCATCTATAGTGCCACCTCTGGCAGCATTGATTATGATGACACCATCTTTCATTTTGTTGAATTCATCGGCACCAAGTGCTGGTTTTCCTGTGAATGGAATATGCAATGTAATCGCATCAGCATTCGCTAACATTTCGTCCATAGGGACGGTTTTTATTTTTACATTGACAGATTGATCATGTATGTTTATCTTAAGATCAGCTTCTTTTATAAATGGATCTACAGCTAAGACTTTCATCTGTAATCCTAATGCCATCTTAGCAGCTTCTTGTCCTATACGCCCAAAGCCTATAATACCCATCGTCTTACCTTCGATTTCTTGGCCCTTGCTGTATGCTTTTTTTAGAGCTTTAAATTCTGTAGTACCTTTACTTGGCATCTCTTGATTAGCTTTGTATAGGAACCTATTGACACTTAGCAGGTGACCGAAAGCTAATTCTGCTACAGATCTTGATGAAGCCGCAGGCGTATTACATACTGCAAGACCTTTAGATCGAGCATAATCGACATCGATATTATCCATTCCGACACCTCCTCTACCTATAAACTTGAGATTAGGACATGCATCAATTAGGTCTTTTCTGACTTTAGTTGCACTTCTTACACATATCGCTGCATAGTCTTGCAGCTTAGTCGGCAATTCGTCTTGAGGTATATTATTAGTATTGACATCAAATCCTGCGTCTTGTAACATTTTGAGTCCAGTTGCATGGATGCCGTCGTTGATTAATATTTTGGTCATATTGTTATACTATTTATAGTGCAAAGGACGCTATTTTTTATATGATATTAGAAGAAAAGCATTTAATAAACTTAGGTATAATCAACTTTTCATCAGAAAATATTCAGTTATAAAGGGGAGAATAGAATTGTAGCTTAGAATCACTCATACGGAATGTGATGCATGCAATAATATGATTGATGCATTAACTACAGCTTAAAGTTAATCCCTAACCCAAACTGGAAATATTCACGTAAGAAGTCCATGTTAAATTTTCTATTCCTCTGAAGGTTTAATGAAATGTTTGGATTTTTAATCCTGTCGATTCCGTACCCAATATTTATTAGGTTGAAATTTGAAGATAATGTAATGGCAGTGTTACTTCCAATTTTCTTCATAACAATAGCTTTCGGATTTATACTAAGGCAGTAGCACTCAAGAGAAATACCTGCATTACCAGTTATGCGATAGGGGATTGCTATTTTATATAGATAATTGATTGATCCCTGCAAGCCAAAATTTACAAATAAAGATTTTATTTTGATTTGTCGTATCGCTCGATAATATTCTAAACCATAGCTATGTCCTCTAAATAAAGAACCTCTTGGGCCGCCGGGTCCTAATCTTAGAAAATCTTTTTCATAGAATTTATAGAAGAGATTTATCTCTGAATATTTAGTATCATTTTGCTTAACTAAACCAATCCTGTAATCTGTAAATGTCAGACCTAAATTAGGTCTATAGTTTAATGCATTTTCAAGCTTTAGGTAGCTTGTTATTTTTCTTGAGTTACTTCTTTTTCTTCTGCTTTGAGAATTGCCATCGCCTAAGAATAGAAAAAAGAGAACTATAAGCAATGTATATCTGATAGCTATTAAATATTTAAGCATAAAAATTCTGTTCTATTGAGACTTTTCGATCTTGGCTTTTACAAAGCATTGAATGGATAAAGGTATCCATAATCCTAAATTTTTTATGTCAATACAATTTAGTATAAATATCGGGAATTGAGTATCAAAGCGTTTCTTGTTCAATTCATCCCAACCTTACCTTAATATGGAAGGAGCAAGAGTCCATTTTAAGCCAATTAAGAGGTCAAAAAAAGATGAACTTTTTTAATAGAATTTAAATTTTTAACATTAGTACCTAAAAGCCGATAGGCATTCAATTTAGATTAAAAATCTCTTTGGTCTTTGGTAAGAAATTTAACAATACAGCAATTCTCTCAAATTTCTGAGTTGCAGATCATTATTATTGTTAAAGAATAGTATTGTCTTAGTAGTTAATCCTAAGTTTAATCTAACCACAATTAGTATTTATAAACTATACATTATAATAATTTGTAATATGTTTTTTATTCACTATTTTTGATGGATTAATAATTTCTTTGGTATTAATACCGTTTATCTTCAAATATTATAATACATGTTCAATTTAGGTATTTTTCTACAAGCTAATGCTAAGGCCGATGAGGAAGGCAGCGTAACGCAGAATCTATTAGATGTTGTAGTTCAAGGCGGACCCATGGGTATGGCGATTAATGTTATACTCTTAGTTCTATCAGTATTGGCAGTATTTATATTCGTTGAGAGATATCTGACGATTAAGAAAGCTGGTAAGATTGATGATAGCTTTATGCAGAACATCAGATCAGCAGTGACTTCAGGTAATATACAAGGTGCTAAGTCTATGCTTGCAGGAGTAGATTCTCCTTATGCGAGAATGGTAGAGAAGGGTATAGCAAGGATAGGTAAGCCACTTAGAGATATCGATGCTTCTATAGAGAATGTCGGTAATCTTGAGGTATTTAAGTTAGAGAAGAACTTATCATCACTTGCGAGTATCTCAGGTGCAGCGCCGATGATCGGATTCTTTGGGACAGTTGTAGGTATGATCTTAGCTTTCTATAAGATGTCAAGTGAAGGTAACGTGACACCAGATGTTCTTGCAGGTGGTATCTATACAGCCTTGATCACGACAGCTTTTGGATTATTTATAGGTATTATATCTTTTGTAGGTTATAACTACTTAGTTGCAAGTGTCGATAAGGTTATCAATAAGATGGAGGCGACAGCGATGGAATTCATGGATTTATTACAAGAGCCTACAGCCTAATAACGAAAGCAATTGGATTGCCATGGGTATGAAAAAAAGAAGTAAGGTCAGTGCAGAATTTAGCATGTCGTCATTGACGGACATCATATTTCTGTTATTGATATTCTTTATGTTGACATCATCTATGGTTCAGATTAATATGGAGCTGGCGCAGTCTGATAGTAAAGCAGTAGCAGCTACGGACTTAACAGTAATGATGTATGTAGATGGCAAGGTGACATTTAATGGTAAGAAAACGACTACAAGAAAACTGACTAATATCATCAAGTCTACTTATAGCAAGATGGATAATAAAGATAATGCATCAGTCTCTATCGTTGCAGAAGTAGGTGTGCCATGGAAGAAAGTCAATGAGATAATGGTCATCGCTAATAAACTTAAAATGAGGGCTAACATTCTTACTCAACCTGTAAAAGATTAGATCATGGCAATGAAAAAAAGAGGTAAAGTAAGTGCAGAATTTAGTATGTCATCGTTGACAGATATCATATTTTTATTATTGATATTTTTCATGTTGACATCTTCAATGGTTACGCCTAATGCCTTGAATCTAAGGCTACCAGGAAAATCTTCTAAGGTCACTAATCAGCCTAAATTCCCGCCTACTGAAGTAAAAATAGACAGAAGAGGTAAGTACACCGTAGACGGTACATCAGCGACTAAGTGGCAATTAGAAAAAGTTGTCAAGCAACTCAAGAAAGAAAGAACTAAAGTCTCATTAATTATCATTCCAGATGATAATGTCCCTTATGAGAAAGTCGTCGCTATATTAGATATAGCTCAGAGGTACCGTGTCGATGCCATCATGACTGACCCTAAGTAATAGGGTATAGTTTCATTTTATTTTTGTTGTGAATTTTTAGTCTCGGCGCTCAAAGAGAGGTCACAGACCTTCTTTTCGTTTATCCACACCTTTTTAGTTTCTTGCTTTTTTACATATTAGACTTAAGCTGTGATAACCCATCCCTTTTCTTTCGCTATAGCGAAATCCATTTCCCTTCCCTCGTAGATGGAAGGGTGAGTATAGCGTGTATAATAGGCCATGTAAGTGGCATACAATACACTCTTCCATTTTAAGGGAAGAGCCGGAGATGGGTTCGTCCATATGTTGTGACGAAAAAACATATTAAGTTTTTCTATAATGTTTGGCACTCTTTTTGCAATTAATTATTCGAACTACGAAATATTTAGTTCATTGGCTTTACAACCTAGGTGCACCTATTTTTTTGTAAGCTATATTTCGTTGATTTAATTTTTTTTGAACCCAAAACCTGATCTGAGTGGAACAAGAGTTCTATAATAGAGACAAAGAAAATAATAAGAAGGGTATGATCATCAGTACGATGGTGCATATGATTCTTTTGTTATTGATATTGTCACCTTTCTTTAGTTTTACGACTAATGAGAAAGACATGGCACTCACAGGTATAATCGTCTCTGTAGGAGTCCCCGATGCTACAGTAGAAGAGTTCAGTCCATCTGCAAAATCCGAAGCTGCTAAGCCAGCTAAACCCACAAAGTCTAAACCTAAAGTCAGTCCTCCGAAACCTGCTAAGTCAGCACCTGCTGCCAAACAAAAAGTAGTATCTAAGACAGTAGAGGAGAAGGCTACAGTAGTCGCTACAAAAAAAGTAGCCAAGAAAAAACAAAAAACTAAAAAGCCTACAAAGTCTGCAAAAGAATTACAAGCGGAAAAGGAAGCTAAAGCTGCAGAACAAAAGGCAAAAGAGGAAGCACAGAAAGCAGCTGAAGAAGCTCAGCGAAAAGCTGAAGAAGCGGCAGCAGCAGCTAAAGCCAAAGCTGATGCCAAGTCAAAATTCTCTAATCTTCTAAATAATGGCGACAAAGCGGCACCTGCTTCTAAAGGTGACCCAAGTGGTAAGCCAAATGCTAAGGCACTCGAAGGTATAAGTACTGGATCTGGTCAGACAGGAGAGGGCTTAGGTGATAGAAAGTTGTTATATCAACCGACAATAACTGATAGCTCTCAGAAGACAGGTAAGGTCATCATTAAAATCTGTGTCGATCAATCTGGTAAAGTCACTAAAGCAAAGTATACTCAGAAAGGCTCTACAACAACTGATGCCTATCTCATTAAGTTAGCACAGGACAATGCACGCAAGTACAAATTTGATAAAGGTGCTATCGATCAACAGTGTGGTAATGTAATTATCGATTTTAAGTTGAAGTAAGCATAAGCTAATCAGCTATTCTGCTCTATTGACATAATCTTCCCAAGACATTTCTTTATACGTTTCTGTCTCAACGAAGCTAAGCTCTTGAAGTAGTTGCGCCGGTTTTTTATAACCTGGAGAAGGCATTATTCTTTCAAGATTTTCATCAAGATATACGAATGAGGGATAGCCCAAGCGTCCATCTAATAATTTATGTGCCAATTGGTGTGCAGGTCTTTTTCCTGCATTATTAAATGTGTATTCCGTTTCATTAAATGTAATAGTATCTTTTCTTTCGGCATCAAATTTTACAGCATAAAAATCATCAGCTAATGCTCTGATCACATCTGTATTTTTGAAAGTTGTATTATCCATTTTCTTACAGTAACCACACCAGTCCGTATAGATGTCTATAAATATCTTACGTGGCGTAATCTTCTGTGCTTCGATGGCTTCATCCCAGGTCATCCAATGGATCATTCCTACTTCTGCAATAGGTTTTTCTTGAGGCACGAATGCTGTAGATATTAGAAATGCTAATAATAACAATGTGATACTTTTCATAAGTTGTATGATTTTGCGTCTACAAAATAGCCAATAATCTATTCTTTTTAAGCATATTAATATTTGAGCTATGATATTTTTCTAATCTTAGCACCTTGTTCATATACGATAAGAATGTACGGATTTCATACGGATAGAAAATACTATTTCGATTTTATACATAAGACAGCTGATGGCTTTATAGTACCATTTATAGAAGAATATAGATCACTGCGGTCAGCAGATAAGGTATTAGAGATAGGCTGTGCAGAGGGTGGTGTCCTTAAGGCATTTACGGATAGAGGACATCAGAGTATGGGTATAGAACTCAGTGAGAAACGGGTAGCCTTAGCTAATGAGTTTATGTCTGAGGAAGTCGATAATAAGCTTGTACAATTTGTGTCTAAGGATATCTATGACATCGATACAGAATCGGAGTTGCCTTTTAAGTTTGATGTTATTCTGCTTAAGGATGTAATAGAACATATATTCCATCAAGAAAAATTCATGGCTCGCTTAGATCAGTTTATGTCTTCTGATGGTCTTGTGTTTTTCGGATTCCCGCCATGGCAGATGCCCTTCGGTGGTCATCAGCAAGTGCTTAAAAATAAGCTGCTATCTAAGATTCCATATTTTCATTTACTTCCTCGATTTTTGTATAAATGGATATTGACAATCTTTGGAGAATCTGATCATAAGATCAAGGAGATGATGGAGCTGACAGAGACAGGTCTCTCCGTTGAGAAATTTGAACGATACGTCACTGAAGCAGGATTCCAAGTTGTAAATAAAAGACATTATCTTATTAATCCTGTTTACTCATTTAAGTTTGGATTGAAGCCGCGAAAGCAATTGGGTTTAATATCTGCCATTCCATACTTACGTAACTTCTTGACTACAGGCGTCTACTATCTCATACAAAAAAAATGACAAAGACAAAAAATAGATGCAGCTGGTGTATGAAGGATGATATCTATATGGACTACCATGATAACGTATGGGGCATCCCAGAATATGATGATATCAAGTTATTCGAATTTTTAAATCTCGAAGGTGCTCAAGCAGGTCTCAGTTGGTACACCGTATTGATTAAGAAAGATAACTACAGAAAAGCTTTCTCCAATTGGGATCCCAAGAAAATAGCAAAATACAGCGATAAGAAGATACAATCACTACTATCTAATCCTGGCATCATCAGAAACAAACTTAAAGTGAACGGGGTAGTAACGAATGCCAAGTTGTTCTTAGAAATGAAATCTTCTGGAACAAGTCTCAGTGAGTACTTATGGGACTTCGTAGACGGAGAACCTATTATTAATAATTGGAAGACACTATCAGAGATACCAGCACAAACTCCGCTATCACAGACAATCAGTAAGGATCTAAAAAAGAAGGGTTTTAAGTTTGTAGGTCCGACTATTGTGTATGCATTTATGCAGGCAGTAGGAATGGTCGATGATCATGTGGCTTCTTGTTGGAGGAGGGGGTAGCAACTTAAAGTTCTGATATTATTTTTAGTTGAATTATGAGGACTTTTATTTAAAACTTAAGATTAAATTATTCTTAGTTTCTGAACTTTTCAATTTTGTAACTTGACTTAATATTTTTTTTAAAGTGACACTATTGTATTTGTTATTGGATAAAATCTTACAAATTTTTAATAATTTATCTTTTGTGTAAATTTTTTCATCTAAAAGTTCAATGATTTTGTTCGAATGCAATTCGAAGTATTTCAACAATACCTTACTATACATTCTATAATTATCTGGATCATTGAGACAGTCTTCAGTTGAAGCATGTATTAATAAATCTGCATCTAAGTAATCTAAAAGAATACTTTGTTCATCAATCCGTTTGTCAATTGTTTTTATTATTTCTTCATAACAACTATTCTCCTTTTTAAGAATTAAAGGTTTTTTAGAATCAAGTACAATCCTCTTTGAATAGATTTGATCTGTTCTATAGTATAACTCATCAAATGACATTTTATCTTTGTTAATCCTATTGTAAAATGCACCAACAAATAGAAATGGAAGCGATTGATCGGCGAAGCTAACATTTAGTTCACTCAGGCTTTTTCTATAAAGATTTGATTTTATTGAGTCTTTTAAAATTTCTTCGATTTTTGTAAAAATGAAACTTTCACTATTGCTATATTTTAATACGGCACTTTCAAATGGCATGTTTTTAAATTTCTTAAGTTGCCTTTTATCGATTGATGATTCAATTAATAATTGTGGTAATTCATCTATTAAATAATTCTTCGGCTTGTCTTTGCAACAAACTAAAAAAAGAAGAATAATTAAATATATAAACTTGAGATATTTCATTTTAACTTAACAGTTAGAATTTTATATACTTTAGTTGTTGCTATAAGTATTAAACAAACTCAATTCCTACTTCACCACCATCGGTTTCTTCTCCCATCCATAAGCTGCTCGCATCTTTTCATAGATATCTGTATTGTTATAGATGCCACTAAATTTTTCTGATCCTGGTCCATATGAGAATACATTAATGAAATCTCCAGAATGCTTTGTTGTTGTAAAAGCAGCAACGATGGTATCTTGAGTAGAGCCAGGTTGTATCGTGTATCCTCCCGTCTCATGATCTGCAGTGACAACGACAAGTGTCTCACCATCTTTCTCTGCCCAGTCCATAACACGACCTATAGTTTCATTAAAGTCTAAAAACTCTGTGATAATATAATCTTGATTATTAGCGTGTCCACCCCAATCTATTTGCGAGCCTTCTATCATCAAGAAAAAACCGTTATCAGCTCTCTTATCTAAGAAGTCTATTCCATACATCGAAGCATCGGTGAGATAGTCTCTGCCTTGAGCTACAGGAAGTGGATCGGCATCTGATGTGAGGTAACCTACTTTTGTAGCATCGCTATTAGCAATTCTAAAATCTGATAATTCTGTAAGGTAATTGCCCATCGTATAGCCTTTGGCTTCGAGTTCTGTAATCAGGTTTCTTTCATCCTCTCTTCTATCAAAAAATTTTTTACCGCCACCTATAAAGAAATCGATTTCTGTTTTTAGAAAATCAGCGGCAATCTCTTCGTAATTTTTACGTGATTTATTATGAGCTATAAATGATGCTGGTGTTGCATGAACGATAGTCGATGTAGCAACGAGTCCTGTCTTGAGACCTTTCATTTCTGCTTCTTCTAATATCGTCTCTATAGGTAATGTATCTAAGTCGACACCTATAGCACCGTTATATGTCTTAAAGCCACAAGCGAAAGAAGTGGCAGCTGCAGCGGAGTCCGTGATGAGGTCATTACCACTATAAGGTTTATGTAGGCCGATCATTGGAAAGCGTTCTAAGTGACTCGTATTACCATTAGAATAGGTGCCAGCAGTTATCTGTCCGATGCCCATACCATCACCGATGAGGAATATGATATTCTTAGCAGTTTTAGGTTTGGGAGGCGTAGGCGCAACTGGTGCTTCCGGTGGATTTGGAGATTGAATCGTTTTATTTGTATTACAACTTATCAATGTGAGGAGTGATAATATAATTAGTTGTTTCATATTTTTTATTTCTGACTAAGCTTTGATTTGTCATCATTTTTATAAAAAATGCCGCCAAATCATTGTTGCTTTTCTTTCTACCAAGGGCAAAGCCCTTGGCTATAAAAGTGGAAGACCTTCGGCCTTCTTTTTCTATTGTTTCAAATGCATTCCAATGGGTCATGACCCATTGGGTATTAATATCACGCCAAGATATACTTTTTACCAGGGAGTGACTTAACGATTCCTTTAAATTCAAGATTTAATAATATTGAGCTTATCTCTGACAGCTTAAGTCCAGTGATATAGACAAGAGAATCGATTCCGAGTTCTGCTCTTCTAAGCTCTTCTATTACTTTCTTTTCTACATCTGTGAGATCGAGAATGAGCTCCATTTGCTTAGGTGCTTCTTTCTGATCCCATCGCATGATATAGGCGATATCCTTTACGGAGGACAGCAGGTGAGCTTGATTGGTTTTGATAAGATGGTTGCAACCTTCGGACATAGGATTAGTATTTCTGCCAGGTATGGCAAATACATCTTTGTTCTGATCATTAGCGAATATCGCCGTTATCATAGAGCCACCTTTAATGGCAGATTCTACGACGATGGTTATATCCGAGAGTGCCGAGATTATTCGATTTCTCTGAGGAAAATTTTCGCGATCGGGTCCTGCATTCATAGAGAATTCTGATACGAGACCTCCCCGGTCTTTCATCTTTTGTGCTAATTGTCTATTCGTTGCAGGATAGAGTTTAGATAGACCATTGCCTAATATCCCTAATGTGGGGATGTTGCGTTCTACGGCCTTTCTATGTGCCGTTGTATCTATTCCATATGCCAGTCCACTTATGATTGTCGCATTATATGATTCCAGTTCTTCTACGATCTTCTCGCATTGAGTAATACCATATGGTGTCGGCTTTCGAGTACCTACGATAGCTACAGTTCTGAGAGCATCTAAGTTGACATTGCCAGAGCTGTATAGTAGTATGGGACTGTCTGGATAGTGCTTAAGCCTGGATGGGTAGTCTTTATCTAAGTAGAAGCTTAGTTTCACACCACTTTTTACTACAAGTTTATATTCCTCCTCTGCTTTACTGAAGCCTTTAAAGTTGACTACATGGGCAGCTTTGGACGGTCCTATGCCAGGTATGGTCTGTAGTAATCTCATCTTAGCTGAGAATACTTCTTTAACGCCACCGCAATGGCTGACTAAGTTTTTAGCCTGTACAGGACCTATGTTAGGGATAGACTTAAGTGCTAACTTGTAGATGATATCCGCCTCTTCCATTACTGGTATTGTTGTGCTTCTGTAGTCTTGCCCTGACCCACAAGAATGTTATAGATCATGGTCTTCATTTTGGGATCAGTGACACCGTCATTATATCCGATCTGCAAATAATGCAGTGCCCAGCCTCCTCTTTGTTGTTGCAGTAGCATCTGAGCAAGTTCCACATAGAAATTTGATAAGATAGTCTTGTCAGCTCTTGAGTTAAGATATTTCATATAGGTGGCTATATACTCTACATCAGGACGTCTTGAGGCTACTGTCTTAAATGATGATAGAAGCCTATTGATGTCATTGTCAAATTTGTATTTTTCTGCAGCAATCCCCGCAAGCATGATATTTCCATTTTTATAATTAGGTAATATCTCTACGGCTTTCCTGGCATATGGTTCTGCTCTATTAATCAGAGCTTGCTTCTCGTTGTTGTCAGTGATCTCTTTGTATCTATTAAATAACGCTGTAGCCATAAATGAGTTAGCACGAGCACTATTTTTAGAGATTTTTATAGCAGAAGAATTGAGGGCTAATTCTGATTCCCATGCAGGTACTCTTGTTATTGTAAGTATAGAATAAGTGATCGCTACTATAGCCGTAATCATAAGGAAGGTGTTCTTATTGGGGGAGAACCTTTTAGCTCCCTTTTTGATAAGATATACAATAGCTATACATGCTGATAATGATGCTGTAAATGCAAATCTCTCATTCATAAAAGTACCTACACCTACAACCACGTTAGAGACTATGGATATACTCGCAAAATAAAATACAATCGCGAAAGATATCTTACGATGTTTCTTCCAGAGGTAGGGGATAGCTACCAGAAGTCCAGTATGTAATACGACAGATAATATCGCCCTCCAATCCGAAAAACTAAGAATAGGAATATGGTATGGATAATAATCATGCGTCAGTGGCGCTGGGACGAACATCAATCCTATATACTTAAGCAAGGTATAACTGATGGTAGCATGCTTCTGTAGACCCGTCATCCCAACGAATGGATTATTCATAACATCAGTAGACTCTGCTACACTAAAATCAATAATAGAGAATCGTAATGCAAGGTATGCAACAGTCGTCGCCAGTAATAGACTTGCTACTGTAATAAGAGGTCTGACATTAGAAGGTCTGAATAATAATATAGCGACTGGAATTATTAGTAAGAATGTAATCGTATTCTCTTTAGATAATAGGCCTAAAAAGAACATTGTTATCATGCTTATAAGCATCATTACTTTCTTACTATCTACATATTTCAATGCATAACTTAATGTGAGTATGCTGAATATATAAGACATAAGTTCATCTCTACCTTTTATATTACCTACGGCTTCTGTGTGTATAGGGTGTGTAATAAATAAAATTGCTACTAAGAATGAGAAGCATAGGAAGACCTTATTAGATATCGCTTTCTCCATAAAGAGTCTACGTAATGTCACCCATGTCATAAATCCACAAAAGCCATACAGAATAACATTAATAAAATGACTCACTTTAGGATTAAGACCCAGAAATTGATGTTCTATAGCAAAAGTAATTAGAGAAAGCGGCCTGTATCTTCCTCCAGGAAGCAAATCGTTAACCTCTCCGAGATAACCCATAAATGTATCTGTAGTCAATAAATTCCAGATGCCACTGAAGCCATCTTTGGTATAGCTATTCTCTGATATAGCGATCTTGTCATCCAGAACGTAACCATATTGGAAGCACTGAAAATATAATAATACCGATAAGACAGTAAAAATTGCAAAGCCTATGCCTTTAGATTTTGAACTTAACGGCTTGTAAGTCACTGCAATAGGGGCATTAGTCTTTGCTGACTTTTTTGTGATGGGTGCTTTCTTTTTCTTTGGCATAAAGACTGATAATGGAATAAAGTCAAAATAAATTAATTTTGAGGTATCTTACTTTCTGTCAGCAAAATATAAAGTTCTGAACGCTCATCATAATTATATATACCTTAATCTATTAAGATATAGAATTGCATTACTTTTTGTAATGGCATTGATTGCATCATATCAGTCTTATTCTCAGATTAATATAAAGATTGGCTACAGTTTGAGTGGAGTTAGTGCACAGAATAACAATAATATATTGCAGAGTTATAATGACTCTATACGTTTAAGAAATGTAGACCTTGTGAGGCCTTTCTCAGATCTCAAAGTGATGCATGGTGTACACCTCGGTATCCGATATCTGATCAAAGATACTGGTGGATTTGAGTTTTCTTACGAGGGTATAAATAAAAAGGGAAGAGCAGTAGGTGAGGAACAAGATGGTTCCTTATTCCAAGAAGAAATCTTCTACTCGGTTAAGCAATTTATGTTTGGTTATCAGAGTGTTATAGGAAACTTGGGCTTAGGCACTGCGATAGGATATAATAATCTTAAAATTCAGCAAGAAATATCAACTTCAGGAATCAAAAATCCTTTTCTCAATCAGAATCAGTTTTCTGCAAGAGTTAATCTCTCTTATTACCTCAAGAGTAATAATACAGTTTCTTTAGCTTTTCAGCCATTTGTCCAGTTTCCATTGGGAAATTATGACCTTAATGATTTAGCGAAAAAACTTGGTTTGGCAGAATCTCCTGACTATAAAGACTCATTCTTAAGTTACGGTTTGACCATTGTATTCTACAATGGTCGTCAGTATTAATTAGTCGTAACTGTAATATCCATCGCTACAATTGCTGGAGAGGGATTGTTATTATCACACGGAACTTCAAATACTACATTGTCTGATTCTATAATAAAATCCAGAGGAATTGCATCAGTTTCATCTTCGATATTGTCGCTACTGTGATGGACAAATCTGTAAGCCTCTCCATTAATATTCCATGTCATATGTACGTCTGCCTCACCTTCCCAAATACAAGCGACATAACATGGGCAGAATGCATTAACTAAGCTATCTATCATTAGTTCATTTCCATCACTGAAACAATAAGTGTTATGGGTTTGTGCTACAAAGACTTCTTTGTATTGAACACTTGTACAGTTGTTACTCTTAGAACATGCGATTAACATTATTACAGTGGCTATGATTAGTAGATTATTCATATGGAATTGCTTTGTAATTATAGAGACGTTATTCTACTATGTTTTGTTGTTGTGCTGTACATAACTGCTGTCATTATTTATATCGAAAGCTTATTTATTTCTTTTTTCTCATCACGACCTTGCGAAGAGATCTTCGTTAAGGGCATAAGTGAACTTACTCTAAGACTTAGACTCAGAGTTAATAAATACGAAGATTTTTCGATTAGTACCTCACTCATATTGGAAAGGGTGTTTGTAATAAAATCTTACAATCCTTAAATATTTAATCCAAATTTGCCGCTTTTCTATACACAAAATGTCAGGATGGAAATAAATTGCACATCCTTTATGCAACATTGTTGCAATAATGTTACATTTGTAAAAAAAAATACAAACTATGAACTTTACAAAACTATTTCTCTTGGCATGTATAGCCATTTTTATTTCTTCATGCGGAAAAGATGATCCTGAGCCGATCCAACCAGTAGAATTGATTACGACATTAACATGGACGCTTACTGATTCTTCCGGAGATACTGTAATGATGTCATTTCGAGATCTTGATGGAGATGGTGGTGATGCACCTGTTGTAAGTACAGCCACACTTAAAGCTAATGAAGTATATACTTCTGAATTAGAATTTCTCAACGAAACAGAAACTCCTGCTGAGAATGTTACTGAAGAGATTATAGAAGAAGATTTAGAACACCAAGTATTTTATGCAACTTCTATCGCTGGATTATCTTTTTCTTATGCAGATATGGATAGCGATGGGAATCCATTAGGAGTCGTTGCCACAGTTAATACTGGGGCACCCGGTAATGGAACTGTTACCATTACTTTGAGACATGAGCCTGCTAAGGATGCATCAGGTGTTTCTGATGGTAATATCGCAAATGCAGGTGGAGAAACAGATATTGAGGTTACCTTTAATGTAGATGTGGAATAAATTATTCTTCTCTACAATAACATGTCTGAGTACGCTATTTATTTCTGTAAGTGCTCAGGATTGCAACATTACTCTAAGTGGTTATGTCATTGACTCAGGTACACAAGAACCTCTGGAGTATGCTAATGTACTTGTAGAAGAATTGTCTTTGGGATCTGTGACGGATAGTACTGGTTATTTTGTAATAGATAACTTGTGTCCGTCACATATCCATATTTCCTTCAGCCACATCGGATGTGAAGCTCAGAGGCTACATTTGGACATAGAAACAGATACGACCGTTATCTATTATCTGGATCATACTGATCACGTATTACATGAAGTAAGTGTTACAGATAGAAAGTCACCGACAGCTACACAGAATTACGAATCTATCAGTAAGCAATACATCAGTGATAATGCTGCAGATAACTTATCCAATCTGATAGCAAGTATGCCTGGGGTAAGTAGTCTTAAGAATGGCGGTGGTATCGCTAAGCCCATCGTACATGGCCTATACGGTAACAGACTTACAGTGCTAAATAATGGCGTCGTACAAGCGGGACAGCAGTGGGGTAATGACCACAGTCCTGAGATAGATCCGCTTGTCGCAAATAATATAAGTGTAATCAAAGGCGTCAATTCGATTACCTATATGAATGGCCAGATGGGAGCCATTGTATTGGTAGAACCTGGTAAGATAGATCAAGATCCTCATGCTCATGGTAAGGTCAATTACTTCTACGATAGCAATGGTCGAGGCCATGGCATCAATGCACAATTACAAAAATATGCCCCAAAGCTGGCTTGGAAAATTAATGGTACTTTCAAGAAGGGAGGTGATAAGAGTACGCCCGATTATTATCTAAATAATACAGGCAGTCAGGAGACCAATATTGCCATACAGTTAGAAAAGAAATTCTCCGATAAGCATACGGCTAAGTTATATGTCAGTTCATTCAATGCGGACTTAGGCGTATTGCGAGGATCACACATCGGTAACCTAACGGACTTAGAGGATGCGATAGGAAGGGACGTACCTTTTTATACAGAAGAAAAATTTTCTTATCAGATAGAAGCCCCTAAGCAAAAAGTCAATCATCATCTGATAAAGTTAAGTTCACAATACTTTATAAGCGATAGCCGCTGGCTTAATATCAATATATCTGGACAAGCTAATCTGCGTAAGGAGTTCGATGTAAGGCGTAGTGGACGGTCTGATATTCCAGCGCTTAGCCTACTACAATACCTGGGTATTCTCGACATACAGTATAATGAAGAATACAACAATGATGTATACCTTAAGTCAGGCTTGCAAGCGAGTATAACTGATAATACTAATAATCCAGAGACAGGTATTCTACCGCTTATTCCTGATTACTTTTCTTACAATAGCGGGCTCTATACCACCTTATCTAAGAAGACAAAATCTTATACCATCGAAGCGGGATTGAGATATGATCAAGTAGGTCAGGAGGTCGTTACCTTCTCTAATTCTAGAGGTAGTGAGATACTGCGTTACAATGATACATATCATAATCTAAGTGCTTCTATAGGCTGGAAGTATACCGTCGCTGATAGAATTAATATGAGTCTCAATTCCGCATATGCAATACGTAATCCCGCTATTAACGAACGCTTTAGTTTTGGATTACATCAGGGAGTTGGCGGTATAGAAGAAGGGGATGTCGATATTACAAATGAGAAATCTTGGAAGTCTACACTCTCACTCAGTAACAACGCAGCAAGTCCATTCTACATAGAATCGTTACTCTATTTTCATAGTATTGACGATTACATATTCTTACAGCCGCAAGATGATTTTAGATTGACGATACGAGGTGCATTTCCAGTATTCAGATATGAGCAGACGGATGCCAGCATATACGGATTGGATGTCTACTCTCGGTATGAGCTGAATGATAATATAGAAGCGACATTATCATATAGTTTTATTAAAGGCTTAGATAAAGACCAAGATATAGCATTGATTTACATGCCTTCCAATAATCTCACAGCTCAGCTCAGCTATGCTCTTGTCAAACCTATCGATGTCTTAGGACAAGCTATAGAAAACTTACTGCTCTCGATAGATAACCAATACGTCTTCCGTAGAGCTGACATCACTGATGATCAAGACTTCCTCCTTCCCCCTGATGCTTACAATATAATAGGACTTCAGTTGTCAGGAGACCTACAGCTTAAGTCTACCCGTCTGCGTATCACCGCTGGCATCGATAACCTTATGAATGTTCAGTACAGAGACTATCTTAATAGGCAAAGATATTTTGCGGATGATATCGGTAGAAGTGTAAGGGTAGGGGTAAGTGTGAGGTTTTAGTTAATGTTAATCCTATTCATAAGCGGATAAGAAGGAGGTTCATCTTTGATAACTTAGTATATATTAATAGTTAATGAACTAAATTGGCTATAACTACGTATATTTAATTAGTTATTTATATCAATAAATTTGAGTGTGATATCTTATGATATATTGATGTTTAATCGATGATATATTTTTAACTATTAACATTTAAGTACTTAATAATGGAAAATTGGCTATTTCTGACAGAGAAGGAAATTATTCGACAAATTGGACAAAGGTTAAAGCTGATAAGATTACAACATAACCTAACTCAAAAAAAATTGAGTGATGACATTGGCTTGAGTGTCTCGACGATTAGTCTAATAGAGCAAGGAAACTCAACTTCAATAGAAAGTCTTATTAGAATATTAATTCGATTAAATAGGATAAAGGACTTAGAGTCAGTTTTTAGTGTCGGAGAAAACTTAGAATTAAAGTTGAAGTTTGAGAAGGCCAAGCTTAAATCTAAAAGAAAAAGAGCATCTAATAAAGTTAAGTAAATATGATAGTTCAAGTTAGTTTATATGGAAAGTCTTTAGGTGCAGTAAATTGGGATGAAAAAAGAGGCAGTGCAATTTTTCAATATAGTGAAAGTTCATATGCAAATTCGATAGAGCCTTCTCCTATTCTAATGCCAAAAGAGGGTAGAACATATCAAACAAATAGAGATCACAAAAACTTTCATGATCTTCCGTATCTACTTTCAGACTCAATGCCGGATGACTTTGGGAATATAATGATGAGAGAATGGTTAAGGAAGAAAAGTCTATCGTATGACGATATCAATCCTGTAGATAGATTAACCTACGTTGGCAAGAGAGGCATGGGAGCACTTGAATATAGACCGATAAATCATGATTCTATTAATAACAATAGCATTGATGTAAGAGGACTTATAGAGGTCGCTAAAAATGTCTTGGCAGGGAAAGAAGAAATAAGCTATAACGATCTAAATGAAGAAAGTCTAACTGAAATACTAAGAATAGGAACTTCAGTAGGGGGAGCGAGAGCAAAAGCTTTGATCGCAATAAAAAAAGATGAAAATGGCAATATAGAAGAAATAAAACCTGGAGATATATTACAATCAGATGGATACACGTATTGGCTTTTAAAAATTGATGGAGCTAACAAAAGTACATTAGGGGATCCTGAGGGTGCTGGTAGAATAGAGTATGCTTATTATAAAATGGCAATAGATTGCGGTATAGAGATGTCTGAATGCCAGTTGTTTAATGAAAATGATAGATTCCATTTTCTTACAAAACGTTTTGATAGATCGGAGTTAGGTGAAAAAATACATATGCAGACATTAGGTTCTTTGATTGGCGTTGATTTTAAAATACAGAAAGCAAGTTCTTATGAAACACTATTTAGAACAATGAAAAGATTAAGATGTAATTATCAACAATTAGAGCAACAGTTTAGAAGAGCTGTTTTTAATGTAGTTGCAAGGAATCATGATGATCATGTAAAAAACTTCTCTTTCCTAATGGATACTAATGGAGAATGGAAGATATCTCCAGCGTATGATATAACTTATTCTTATAATCCAGGTGGTACTTGGACAAGCGAGCATCAATCATCTATAAATGGAAAGTTTGATAATTTTATAGAAAAAGATTTGATAGATTTTGGCGAAAACTTTGGAATAAAAAAAAATAAATTAATTATTAGAGAAATAATTGAATCAGTTTCAAAATGGGATCAAATAGCAAAAGAAGTTGATATTCCCCAAAAAAGAGCCTCAGCAATAAGTAAAAACCTTAGACTGAAATTATAGAGGATATGGTATGTTAGTTATAATCTACTCAAGTTGTAAACTAAACAGTACAATTTATAAGGCATAAAATGAAAGATTACTACTCACTATTGGGAGTCGAAAAAAATGCGACCAAAGCTGAAGTGAAAAAGAACTTCTACCGCTTAGCTACTAAGTTTCATCCTGACAAGAATCCTGATCCTACAGCTGCTTCTAAGTTTATAAGGATAACAGAAGCGTATGATGTATTGAGTAATAAAAAACTACGAGCTCAGTATGATCTCAATAGATGGCAAGCACTAAAGAGAGCAAAGGATTCAAAAGATTCCTACACTGTAGTCATGCCTCAAAGGCAGTCATCACGTACCCGTAGATACAAGGCTCAACAAAATAGAGCTCTCAGATATTTTGAAACTAAGAGTGAAATAACTAATTGGTTTCAGCTATTATATGAAGGGCTACACATTGCTTCCAGATATATTTTCCATGTCTTAAGTTTGGCATTGATGGCAGTGATTTTAGTATCAGCAGTGAGCCAGTTATATGCTTTTGAGATGGGATTAGCTATCGCTATGGGTGTGTTGATTTTTAGCACTTGTATAGTTTATGCTATGCTTAAAATCGTGCAGAATATTTACACAGAAATTAAAATTGACATAAGATTATTTTCTATCAACTACAAAATTATACACGGTAAAGCAGCATTGTTTTCTCTTTCGGCATTTGGCTTTGGACTACTTCTATTTGTGACGTATTTGCAATTTTACTAATCATAGTTATTAGATAAATAATACATATAACTTTATCATTCTAAGAATAGCAGCAGATACGTTCAATCTTATTAACGGTTGAACAAAACCATTATATTAATTCTCATGCATACCATTCTGTGATGCCTTTGTTTTAGGTAGCATTTCTTTTAATTCTGCACCGCCTCTTATACCGAAATCAAGCGTTGTAATAGGAAACGGAATAGAAATATCATTCTTATCAAAACTCTTTTTAATGGCTTTGATAACCTCAGATCTATGTTTAAGAAAATTTGCTTGAGAAGTTTTAGGTATCCAAAACCTCACTTTAAAATTTATGGAACTACCACCAAATTCTGTAAACATAAAGTCTATGGGTTTGTCTTCTATTAATCCATCTACATTATCCATAACTTCTCTTACTATAGACTCTACCTCATCAAGGTCATCACCGTAACTTACTCCACATTCAAGGTCTACTCTGCGTTCTTCTGAAGATGAGTAATTCTTAAGTGGTTTCTGTATAACATCCTTATTAGGTATGATGACTCTCTGTCCTGTGGGCAATTTTAATCGTGTGGCTTTCAGATCGATGTCAGTGATCGTTCCGAAGTAACCATTAGTCTCTACAAGGTCACCTATTTTATACAACTTTCTTACTGACATAAATACACCAGAGAAAAGATTGGTCATAGGGTCTTGTAGAGCGAGACCTACAGCAAGACCTAACACACCGGCAGTTGCTAAAATTTTGTTTATGGTATCACCTAAGTTGAGAATTGATAGAATTATAAAAAGAATAAATACACCAAATATTACCGTGGTCAAATTAGCGACGAGATTAAGAATCGTTCTGTTTTTTGTAACTTTCGATACTGCTTTTACAGCAAATTTTCTCACATACTTAGAGAAGAAATATGCAATAACACCTACGATACTTGCAATAATAAGATTAGGTATGATAAGTATAAGCATATCAACCCATTCCCCTAATTTGCCTATTAAGTTTTGGTAACTTGATGATAATTGATCTGAGAATTCTTCCATTGTATCTACTTTAGTATGGTTACTTGGGGTGAGGCCACATTGTTCGGTCACTGTCTTTTTCTGAATTAACGACAGTTATGGCATTATATAGTATAATTATATTATGTCTCTAATGAAGAATCGGAAACTACATGCTCTTTTACAAATACGGCACTCTTGACAGATTTAATCGAATCAACATTACATCGCGTATACTCGTAGGTAAACTTGGCTCCGAACAAAACTAAAATAGAAGAATAGTAGGCCCATGATAAGAAAACTATTAATGATCCACTTGCGCCAAATGAACTTCCTACATCAGAGTATCCTATATAGAACCCAATCAGTACTTTACCTATCATAAACAGTATAGCGGTAAGCAAGCCGCCTCGCCATACGTAGCGCCACCTGGTCTGTACGTCAGGAAGAATTTTGAAAATTAGCGTGAAGATCCCGGTGTTGACAAGTAAGCTTATAAGAAGGCTAATCACAGAGCCTACTATGACAGATCCTAAGCCAAAATTTGATTCGATCCATCTACTAAGTATAGCAAGAGCAGAATCAGTGACTAATGACACTAATAGTATAAATCCTAAGCTTACAATCATTGCAAGAGAAAGAAGCCTTGATAGAATCACGTGTAGAAAACCCGATTTTTCGTCGGTCTTAACGCTCCAGATTTTATTTATAGCATCTTGCAGAGATATAAATACGGTCGTTGCACTAAATATAAGTGCAAGTGCACCTATGATTTGGGGTAATATTGAGGAGTCGGTGACGTCGACACTTTCTAAAATTGTTTCTGCTTGCTCAGTAGTATCGGGTCCTAAATATGTAGTTAATCTCATCAGTAAATCTTCTTTGACTTTAGCTTCATTGTATGCTGTATTAAGCACATTCATGGCGATGAGAATTATGCCTGGAAGAGATATTAATGTATAGAAAGCAATGGAAGCGGCATATGTCATCGGATCATCTTGTAGGAAGGTTTTGACCGATGATAAAAGAGCCTTAAGAGTCATAGAAATTAATTGTTATAATTGGATACATACTTTTTAAACGATATAGATTATAGTACCACCTATAATAAGGCTATACTGTAATCTATATCTGAAATTATTTAACTATGCTTTACGCAAAAGTTTTGCTACTAGCGATATTACAAATAATACTATAAATATATAGAATACTATCTTAGCTATACCGGCAGCTGCTCCTGCAATGCCACCAAAGCCTAAAAATCCTGCTATTAATGCGATTACTAAAAATGTTATTACTAAACGAATCATAATTGTTTTGTTTTGTAGACACATGAAATTGCGTCGGGGTTAATATATATTAAAAAAAAAGTTTCTGCTTTGATAAATGCGTAGAGTTGTAATACTGCATAGCTATTTCTTTCCAACTAAGGTTACACCTCCTATCAATGAAAAAACCGCGAGTCCCAAATAAATAAATCCAGTTGTCTTTTGTGATTTATCTTCTACACCTAATTCTACGCCGAGCACCTCTGTCGATTGACCACTATTGGACACAGTATTTACGCCTTGATAACCTAAGGCTATAGCTAATATGATGAGTACTACTCCTATAATTTTTTTCATTTTGTCGCTGTTTGATAGTAGTACCCATATCCAAAGAATTTTGTTCGACAATATATTTCTGCTGTCTCTAATAAGGCTCATTTTGAGATTTGTTAGTGATAAGCTTCCACACATAGAGTCACTCATAAACTCTATCATTTATAATCATATGCGCATGTTCGTGGAATTATACTAACTTCACAATCTAATAATATCTCTATAGCTGCTTTGAAATTAATATTATATATCGTTTGTCTATTAAGTATAATTGGTACGCTTGCACCCCTATCTGATAATCGATTCTGGCTTATAAGAACACAGAGTAACATCAAAGCCTATTATCTCGCTCTCAATGTGATTCTGCTTCTGGTAATGTTGCTGTGGCATAAGAATTCCGTATTTGAATTAGGAATTATATTACTGCTTGGACTAAGTATTGTGAAGTGTGTGATAGCTATCTATCCGTATACTTCCGTTGCGCCTAAGTCAGTGCCTTCAGTTGTCAATGCTGATAGGGATAGACAACTGAGTATTATAATATACAATGTCTTGCAGAAGAATGACAAATATCAGAAGTTCTTAGACTTGGTCAATATAGTCGACCCAGATATAATTCTAGCAATCGAGGTTAATGATAAGTGGTATAATAATATAGATAGCCTCAAAAGTAGCCACCCTCATATCGTTAAGGAGACGAGAGATAATACATACGGTATCGCTATGTACAGTAAAATTCCTTATCAATCTGCCGAAGTCAAACATTTGGTCAAGGATGACGTACCAAGTGTTGAGGCTATAATAGAATTTAATGGTGATATGATAAGACTTACAGGTGTGCATCCGGAGCCGCCTATACCAGGTGAAGTCTTGACTTCTGGCCCTAAAGATCTGGAGCTGCTCAGAATAGCTCGTCATATTAATGACAATCAGTCATCTGATTATGATATAGTTATAGGTGATCTAAATGATGTTGGGTGGAGCAAAAACAGTACTGCTTTCAAGGAGATTTCAGGACTTAGAGACCCTCGCGAGGGCAGAGGATTTTATCCGACTTTTCCAACTTATCTACCCATAAGAATACCCTTAGATCAGGTATTCTGTAGTGAAGGTTTGAGCTTGGTCAAATTTGAAACATTGAAGAATATAGGTTCTGATCACTTCCCAATATCAGTCATTTTTCAGACAGAAGAAGATTCTGAAACAAAAGATAAATAGAATTCAACATCAAGACATCTCAAGTTACATTCCACAAATAAATATTAGGAGAATAACAGATTTCGTGATAGTCTAAAAAACCTTATACAGGATACCACTACTTATACTTACTATCGCTGCCAGAGCTAATGCCCACCAAAAATTTTTAACTTTAAATCCTGGAAGAAACCAGTCTGCTACTTGAATCAATATAGCATTGAGCAACCAGTGAAATATTCCTAAGGATAGTATACCCAAGGTCACGATCTTAAGAAAATTACCTAATGTAAAATCTAATATTCCTACCAGAATAGCTACTACGATACACTGCACGACATTTTTCATTTGCACTCCTGAGAGCAAGAAACCACCTATGTAAAAAGCTATACTCGCTACTATTATACTTACTACCATAATTTAACTTTTAAAATCCTACTTTGTCTAAAGCAGTTTCAATCAAGTTTCCGCCTAAATTAGAAACAGTGAAATTATCACTTTTCACTTGATTAGTGAAGTGGTCAATAAATGCACTTAATCCAATCTGTTCTACATCTGCGCCTTTACTTAAATGATTGTTATATACGTCACCGACTACAGTTGTAAGATATCCACTTATAGTTGCTTTTATTAATGACTCACCAAATATCTTCTCTATATTGGTACTTTCTGCAAGTGAACTTACAGCTTCAGATACAAGCTTAGAACCGATGGTGGTAAGGATCGAAGAGATCAGTAGTCTTCCTTCTTTTTCAATCTCAACGTTGTAAGATTTAGCTAATTTTCTGATCATATTTACTTGCACATATACAACTCCGGCCATATCTAATACAGGTATAGGTAGAGCTGCTATAGTTGATGCTTTTGCAGTAGACGTCGCTATTATCTTCTTCTGGGCAGTATCTAAGTTATCATCGATAGCTGTAGATATCTCGTTTTTTATTTGTTTAGTTGTTTCCATGTTTATATTTGATTTGTTGTTTCCATGACTGAGATACTCTATTAATCGACTAAATGTTCGATTGAGTATGATAATAATTAACGTTGATTAATATATGATGTGGTAAATATATATCAGACATGACTTTCTACATCGAAAGTGGAAAAATCATGGGCGCCAATAGTGAGGATATTATCCATAACGACAACGATAATATACCTCCTACCATGAGGAAATCCTTAAACTTATATATGCCCATTCCATAGACGATTGTGTTAGTCTGATATCCTATTGGCGTAAAGAAACTAAAGTTAGCAGCAAGCATGATAACAACGATGAAGGGTAGTGGGGATAAACCAAGACCTGCTGATATAGATATCGCTATAGGTGTAAATATTATTGCCGTTGCATTATTAGATATCACACTGCTTACCAGCATTGTCGCTAAGAATAATAGACTCAATATTAAGCTGGGACTAAGCCCTTGGAATGCTACAAGGAGATTTTCACTTATGTAGCTATCAGCACCAGAATTACTCATGGCAGCACCTATCGGTAATAGACCTGCAAGCAAAAATATAATCTGCCAATTAATAGAATTATATGCTGCCTCTAATGTAATACACCTACTTATAACAAGAAGTGATACACCGACTAATGTACTCGTAAGTATAGAATAGAAACCTGAAGCAGCCAGCGCAATGACTAATAATAGAATTCCAAGAGATAAGAATTTTCTATGTTTTTTAATGTCAGGTTGGTTCATATGGTTGAGGATTTTATCTCCTCTAGCCATGAGCCAATTATCATTGTTATTATTATCAAGCTCTAACAATAACCTATCAGCGATTTCGATTCTTTTTTTACTGCGGTAGTCATTGACATAATTAAGTTTTGTATTCAGTATGTTCTTGTGTTTTTTTATTGCTATGGGTAATGCACCGTCCAGATCTCCAGGACTCAGTTCTGAGAGCTTCTTGCCGAGAAGATTAGAGCCAGGTAGTACTAAGTATTCTACGATATTACCAGAATACTTATTGATATCATTATCATTAGCTTGAGATAGCAGCTCATAATTATCATCCATTTTCATATTGAGGATTTTTTCTACATCTGCGCTTATTATAAGCTCATCATTCTCTTTGAATTTTTGCCAATATGAAGGATATTTTATTGTTTTGTTACCCCTGTTTATCTGAAGGAGCTTAGTGTTATTATCGTTGTATATATTGGTATCCCGGAATGTCTTTCCTATGATCTTATTTGTAGGAAGTATTTTCACTATCGTAATATATCTCGGGAATTGCTCCTTATTTATAGCTATGCTACTATTTTTAAGAAGTAGGTATGATAATATAGATGTAATCACAATACCAGCCAGCAACAAGACAACCCCTAATGGTGTCACCGAGAAAAAGCTGATTCCTTCAATGCCAGATTTTGTAGCTATTTGCTCTACGATAAGATTGGTGCTTGTCCCCATAAGCGTACAACTACCACCTAAGATTCCTGCAAATGATATTGGAATCATATACTTTGCGATATCAATGTTATGTCGCTGCGCAAGGGTAGGGACTATCTTGACAAATAATATCACCACCGCCGTGGTGCTTATAAAAGCTGAGAAACCTCCTACTAATATCATAATGCATGGTAAGGAGATTAAGATCGGTAATTTGAAGACCGGGATAATAAGCTCTGCGAATAAGCCTATCGTCCCATTCTTCTCTAATGCTGTTGTAATAATCATTAGGCACAGAATTGTTATTACCGCAGGATTGCTAAAACCAGAGATAGCTTCTTCTGGCGCCACTAACCCACATACGAGTAGACTAACCATAACTAAGAATGCGACTTTATCTACTGTAAATACCTCAGTGATAAATAGCACTGTAGACACTCCAAGAATTATAAATAATATAGCGATCTGTAATGTCAATTCTTTATTTTTTTATACTACTTGCTACCTCAGGCTTTAATATAGCGTTTATCAATTATTATGTTTTAATTAATGAGCTATGAGGTATTATGTATTTCTTACAGTCTATGATAACCCGAAATTAACTAAATGATAGGGATTATGTTCGATAATGAAAATCAATATCTCCTATATGCATATCTTAATATTGTGTATAATTTTATTTGTCTAATTTACATTACTAACTATTTCGCATGAGCCCAATAATGAAACAATATCTGAGAGTGTTTTTATTTACAGGTATTACTTACGGTACCGTAATGTATATTGTTGATGCCTTTTCAGGTGATGCCGGAGGGGTAGGTAAGTACATGTTTTTAGCGTGTTTTTTCGGCGGATTAATGTCATTGGGTTTAGTTACCTATCAGAGGTATAGATTAAAGAAGGATGGGATAGAAGATATTTCTGAAGACAATCTCAAAGTAACGCAGTCCAGAGCAATAGAATCCAAGCTTAGTATAGATGATATAGTCTCTCGACTACAGAATGATGTGATGACCAGTAATATGAATATTATCAAAACAGATTTTGGATTGAAGCTTAAGACAGGTATGACGATGAGGTCATGGGGTGAGGTCATTACTATATCCACTAATAGCGAGGATGGCCGCAACGGATATATAATCAAGAGTGCTTCTAAAATGAAATCTACGATGATCGATTATGGAAAGAATCTCAAAAATGTAAAAGATATTATAAGAATACTATCATAATGATAAATCGGTCACTATATCCTCTCTTTAAAAGATTTCAAGCATCATTCGTAGCTTGTTATTACTTTTACCATCTCAGAAGCATCACATGAAACTAAACTTCCAAGATATACAGCGATTAGACAAGTATTACCGTACTAATCTGATTACTAAAATTTCTGGATTACGTACCCCTTTCCTCATAGGATCTGTTAACGAAGAAGGCAAATCCAATCTTGCTATATTTAATTCAGTCGTCCATGTAGGGGCTAATCCGCCCTGTCTTGGATTTATTATGAGGCCGCTGACTGTACGTCGAGATACGTATGATAATATTATCACAGGCCGACACTTTACGATTAATCAAGTCCATGGAGATATAGTGCCTAGTGCACATTCTACGTCAGCTAAGTTTCCTTCAGAAATATCAGAATTTGGTGAGTGTGGATTTACGGAATCATACATTGATGCATTTCCGGTACCTTATGTTGCGGAGAGTCATATAAAGATCGGTATGTCATATCTGGAAGAACACCATATTACTATCAACGATACTAAGATGATAATAGGTCAGATTGAGCATATCGTATTACCTGAGGGGAGCATCGACGAGCAAGGTAATATTGATCATACAAAATTAGGTACTTCCGTTGTAGCAGGCTTAGATCATTATCATACTGTCAATGACTTGTGCAAGTTAGATTATGCTAAGTACACAAAGAAAACATAGAATCATTTCTTTTCTACCAACGAATCTTAATTGGCTTCTTGTCTATATGAATAAATAGATACTTATGCTTATGAAATTTTTATTAATTCTGATTTTATCGTTATCGATCCTTGGTTGTTCGGATGACAACTGTAATCCTGAGATTAAGTCATATAGATTCTATGACGGACAACTTAATATTGATACAAGTCTTTTTATAGGATTCGAGATAATCGAGAGTAATAATTTAGTTTTTGAATATGCTGTTATTGGAGAAGAATGTGAAGATATAAACGATGATGAGAGATCTATGCGTATTTTATTTCAGCTAGAAGTAGACTCAATAGTTATCAATGCATCTAATGAAGAGATTACATCAATATATCGCGACAGTGGAGCTTGGTCTAATTATACGTATGTGATCACCACCTCAAGTGTAAAAGCGATAAGAGAATCAGATGACAGATATAAAATAGAAGCAAAATTCATTTACGAAGATATCTCTGGTGATGAGGTCGAGATAGAAATCAATGAAGATTTTGTAATGGAGTAATAAGGCTATTTTTACCTCGCTTATGCAAACAATTTCTGACAAAGGGAGTTTGTATTTGGAATGCTTACTGTAGCCGTATATATATTGTTTTTCTTATTAGGACTTAATCTACCTCTTGATTAAGCAACCTATAAATATTGTTTGGCTTAAGCGAGATATCAGAACCCAAGATCATAAGCCTCTGCATGAGGCAGAGCAAGCATCCATTCCATATATAATTATCTATTGCTTTGAGCCAAAACTGATGGCTCATCCCGATACTTCCCTTAGGCATTTGCAGTTTGTATATCACTCTATCAAGGCTACTAATAAATTATTAAATCAATACAATAGAAGTATCCTTAGCTTTCATAGTGATGCACCAAGAGTGTTTGATTTTATAATAAAAGAATACGATGTCCAGAATGTATTCTCATACAAAGAAAGTGGTACTCAGATAACTTGGGATAGAGATAAGGAAGTTTCTACAGTATGCCGAGATTATAATGTCACATGGCACGAATTCAATAAAGATGGCGTCATAAGAGGTATCCGCAATCGTAAGAACTGGGATCGTAACTGGTATGGTATAATGTCTCAGTCAGTTATTAAAAATCATTACACCCAAAGTGATTTGGCGATTAATATGGCAAGTCGATTTGCACTACCTCATGATCTGATAGAAAAACTTGAAAATTATCCTCAGCACTATCAACCTGCTGGAGAGGTCAATGCTTGGAAGTATTTGAATTCTTTTACCTACGATCGAGGACGTAATTATCATAGACATATCTCGAAGCCTACGGAGAGTAGGTTGTCATGTGGAAGGATATCTCCATATCTTGCTTGGGGTAATATTAGTATTAAGCAAGCTTATCAGTACATCAAAAATCATGAACATTATGCTCATAACAAACGTGCTTACGGGGGCATCTTAACAAGGCTTAAGTGGCATTGTCATTTCATACAAAAGTTTGAAGTAGAATGTAGTTATGAGACGCAGTGTATCAATAGGGGTTACGAAGCACTTACCTACAGCAATGATGATAATCTCTTGATAGCATGGAAACATGGATTGACAGGATATCCTATGATAGATGCTTGTATGAGGTGCTTAACTAAGACAGGATGGATTAACTTTAGGATGCGTGCTATGTTGGTCTCATTTTTATGTCATCATTTAGATCAAGACTGGAGACGAGGCGTCTATCATATGGCTAATTTATTTTTGGATTATGAGCCAGGAATCCATTATCCACAGTTTCAGATGCAAGCCGGAACGACAGGTGTTAATACAGTACGTATATACAACCCCGTTAAGCAATCTACAGATCATGATATCAATGGCGTTTATATAAAAAAGTGGGTGCCAGAGTTAGCTAATGTGCCTAAAGAATTTATACATGAACCATGGCTGATGACGCTGATGGATCAGCAGTTAATAGGCCTTACGATAGGGAAGGATTACCCTATGCCTATTGTCGACCTTAAGGATAGTGCAGCTGCCGCTCGTGACAAAATATATGGACATCGAAAAGATAAAAAAGTAAGAGCCGAACGGATTAGAATATTAGATACGCATACAAGGCGTAAGCCTAATCAGCCTGATAATTAAGTGGGTTGTGATTTTGGGTTGATATTGATTCGTGTATTAGAGGTAATTTTTTTTGTAACGCATTTATAATTTTACATTATGGATAAGTGGTATGTGTAATATTGAGTTGCTTAAGATTTGCTTGTTAGTTTATAATTTGGATTTATGAAAACGAAGAAGAAAAGGGACCTGCCATCTAAAATATGTCCTGTATGCAATCGACCATTCTCATGGCGTAAGAAATGGGAAAGCGTATGGGATGCTGTAATATATTGTAGTGAAAAATGCAGAAGGAGTAAGTCGTCTATGAAATCTAAGGATCTATAAAAAAACAATTATTTATAAAGCTGGTTTAAGACGTTAGAATCTAAGAATCTCAGAGTATATTTAATAGAAGATCAATTAAAGGCTGAATGTATTTTATTTTTATAGTCTTGGTAGAGATTTAATAATAAGAAATGTGTATGTCATTTAATCCAATTTATCCACAAAATAAAACAATAGCTTAATGAAGAAGAAGATTAACTTATTATTCCCTCATCAATTATTTTCTAAGCATGAGATTTATAAAAATGGTCTTCCGATATATCTAATTGAAGAACATCTTTTCTTTAGAGAGTTTAATTTCCATAAAGTGAAACTGGCTTTTCATAGAGCGACTATGAAACAGCATGAAGAGTTTTTGATATCTAAAGGTATAGAAGTTATATACGTTGCATCTACAGATAAGATATCAGATATACGTAACTTGATCAAAGCATTTACTAAAGATGGTGTAGAAGAAATACGCTATATCAACCCCACAGATAACTGGTTAGAGAAGAGGTTAAAGACAGGTTCTGCTGAGCATGGTATCAAACTTATAGAGTATGAGAATCCCTCTTTTATAAATACCAAAGATGATTTATCAACGTTTTTTAAGCCAAGTAAAAAGAAGTTTTTTCAGACGAGCTTTTATAAGGCAGAACGAAAGCGGCATCAGATACTTGTAGACGCTCAGAATGAACCTGTAGGTGGCAAGTGGACCTATGATATAGATAATAGGAAGAAATACCCCAAGGGTAAAGTCCCACCGAAATGGCCAAAACTTTCTGACAACAATTATTGGACAGAAGCTGTAAGTTATGTTGATAGTAATTACAGCAGTAATCCAGGGATCATTAAGGCTGAAAGAACCTTCCCAATCAATCATAAGGAATCTAAGGCCTGGCTCAAGCAATTTTTTAAGGAGCGTTTCCATCAGTTCGGTGACTACGAAGATGCTATCGTTAAGGAGGAGACATTGCTGAATCACAGTCTACTTTCTCCACTTATTAACGTAGGATTATTAGATCCAAAAAAGGTAGTAGATCAAGCTATTGACTATGCCAATGAGAATGATATCCCTATTAATTCCTTAGAAGGATTTGTCAGGCAGATTATAGGATGGCGAGAGTTTATACGAGGCATGTATGTGGTGAAAGGAACAGAATCCAGAACGGCTAATTACTGGAACCATACAAGAAAATTGCCAAAGTCATTCTATGATGGTACGACAGGTATAACTCCTGTAGATGATACCATTAAGAAAGTCTTGAAGGATGGTTATACCCACCACATAGAACGGCTCATGATAATAGGTAATTTTATGTTGCTCTGTGAGATAGACCCTAAGGAAGTGTACCGATGGTTTATGGAATTATACATCGATGCTTACGACTGGGTTATGGTCCCTAATGTCTACGGGATGAGTCAGTTTGCTGATGGTGGTTTCTTCGCTACTAAGCCATATATCAGTGGATCTAATTATGTCCTTAAGATGAGTAACTACTCTAAAGGTCCATGGCAAAAAACTTGGGACGGATTATTCTGGCGATTCATGGATATCCATCGTGATTTCTTTCTGAAGAATCCGAGATTAGGCATGTTAGTAAGAACCTTTGATAAGATGTCAGATGAGAAGCGGACTACTCATCATGAGAATGCAGAGAAGTTTTTGAATAACTTGTAAAAAAAATTGATGTCACTTTATCACTATAGTAACATCAATTCATTTATATTTTTTCTGATAGGAACGACTTGTTCTTATCCCATAGCTTTATTCACGATATCCTTCTGTTGCTTGTCATGGATTTTTTTAAATCCAGTCGCAGGACTTGCAGTTGCCTTACGTGATATAAGATTGATATCTACATGCCTCCAATATCTCATGAGGAAATCCCATGATCCCATGTTAGCAGATTCTTCTTGTACCCAGAACATTTCAGCTTTACCGTATTTCTTCATAATCTTATTAACTTGATCTTCAGGGAACGGGTAGAGCTGTTCTATTCTAACGATAGCTACATCTTTTCTTTTGCCTTCTTCCTGCGCTGCAAGTAGATCGTAGTATAACTTTCCAGTACAGAATAATAGACGCTTCACATCTTTGGCTTTAGCCTTAGGATCATCGATGACCTCTACGAACTTGGTACCTGTCGCGAATTCATCTTTATGTGATATCGCCTTCGGATGCCTAAGCATAGACTTGGGTGACATAACGATAAGTGGTTTTCTACTATCCATAGCCAGCTGCCTTCTCATTACATGGAAGAGGTTAGCCGGCGTCGTCATGTTAACTACTGTAAAATTCCACTCTGCAGTCATCTGTAAGAAACGTTCTAGGCGTGCACTTGAGTGCTCAGGACCCTGACCTTCGTACCCGTGAGGTAGAAGCATAACTAAGCCACTCATACGCTGCCACTTACTATCAGCAGCACTGATGAATTGATCGACCATAGACTGAGCTCCGTTATAGAAATCTCCAAACTGAGCTTCCCATATTACCAATGCATCAGGACTCGCTAATGAGTAACCATACTCAAAACCAAGAACTGCAAATTCTGAAAGTAAACTATTGTAGATCATGAACTGACCTTGCTTATCTGCTAAGCCATCTAATCTGTTATGTTGTTTGAATGTCTTAGCGTCATTGAAGATGGCATGTCTGTGAGAGAAAGTACCACGCTTCACATCTTGCCCACTCATTCTGACATTCTTATTTTCTAAAAGTATAGAACTGTAAGCCATGAGTTCTGCCATTGCCCAGTCGAGGTTGTCGTCTTTAAGTAGTTTTGCAGTGTTCTTGAGTAACCTGTTTACTTTCGACAGTGGCGTCATACCTTCAGGCACATTACTTATGTGCTTGAGTATTTTATTAATCTTTGTTTTTGCAATTCCAGTTTTGGGAGAGATAAGATCTTTTGGATTATTACTTCTCTTAAGAGACTGCCATGCTTTCTCCGGTGCTTGGTATGCGTAGGGTAGTGGCTTCTCCTTAGTGAGGTCTAATCGCTTTTGTAGAAGATTCCAGAAATCTTGCTCTAAGTCTTCAGCAATTTTTTGCTCTAAGTCTCCACTTTTTAATAACTCCTTGACGTATATCTCCCTTGCGTTATCATGTGACTTGATGTACTCATACATTTCAGGTTGAGTAAACTTGGGGTCATCACCTTCATTGTGGCCATGCTTTCTGTAGCATACCATATCTATGAACACATCATTGTTAAACTTCTGTCTGTACTCTGTCGCCAGCTCACATGCAAATACGACTGCATCAGGATCATCACCATTGACATGGAATACTGGCGCTTGTACGATACCTGCAGCTGCAGTACAATATGTCGATGATCTGGCATCATCAAAATCTGTTGTAAATCCGATCTGGTTATTAATGACAAAATGGATAGTCCCTCCTGTATAGTAGCCTTCTAACTGACTCATCTGTACTGTCTCAAAGAGAACCCCCTGTCCTGCTATGGCTGCATCACCATGTATAAGAATCGGAAGAATCTTGTCGTAGTCACTCTTATATAGAATATCTGCTTTAGCTCTTGAAAATCCTTCTACCACTGGATCTACAGCTTCTAGATGTGAAGGATTAGGCGCAAGCTTAAGGTGAATTTTCTTTTTATTGATAGTCTCTACTTGAGATGAGTAGCCCATGTGATACTTCACATCACCATCTCCAAAACTCTGATCCGGCACTGCTGTTCCCTCGAACTCATTGAAGATATGCTCATAAGTCTTACCCATGATATTGGCGAGGACATTAAGACGGCCCCTGTGTGCCATTCCGATAACGACTTCTTCTACATCGCTGTCTGCTCCTTTATTAATTATTGAATCCAATGCTGCGATCGTAGATTCACCTCCTTCCAGTGAAAATCTCTTCTGTCCTACGTATTTAGTGTGTAGAAACTTCTCGAAGATAACTGCGCCATTAAGCTTCTCTAATATTCTTTTTTTCTTTTTGATATCATGACCATAGTTGGGGTCGAGATCTCTTTCTTCTATTTTTTTACGCAGCCAATTCCGCTTTTCTCCATTCTCTATATACCCGAATTCATAACCGATATTACCGGCATATAATGTAATGCACTTTTCTATAATATCTTTGAGCTTAGCCTCTCCCAGACCAAGCTCATGCCCCGCTACAAATTTAGTATTCATATCCGCATCAGTCAGATTATGATCCCTGATATCGAGCTTTGCATTTCTATCTCTACGTGACCTTATGGGATTAGTAGTAGATAAGAGGTGTCCTCTATGTCTGAATCCATTAATCATTGACATCACATTGAATTCTTTCTGTATTTGAGACGAACTCTTATTCTGAGATACTTGCCCATTAGTCGCTGCACCATTTTCTAATTCTGATACATTTCCGAACTCAAATCCTTGAAAAAACACTTTCCATCCTTCTTCTACAGAATCTGTATCTAGGGCGTATTTCTCGTACATTTTATCTATAAATGTCGGATGAGCATTGAATACGTATGAATAATCTTTCATTCTTAAATTTTATTGCAATTTGATTTTAAAGTACCTTTTTGTGAATATCAATAAATAAAAGTAGTAAAATCGAATTGTATTAGTTTATATTTAAATATATAAATGACTGATAAGTAACATTTTAATCAAAATAAGGTCATTATTGCGGAATAAATCGAGTCGTCCATATTCTATCCAAAAATCGTACTTAATTTACGAATACGAACTCTTAACCATAATAAAAGATGAAAATATTAAATAATAAAGACTTCAAAATCTAAAAATCACTACTTTTGCAATCCAAAATTATTTTAAGCAAAGTTTATGGCACAACACGAATCATCAAAGAAGAGAATTAGACAGGACGCTAAGAAAAGAATCCAGAACAGATACTATAAGAAATCTGCACGTTCAGCGATAGCTAAATTACGTGAGATGGAAGACAAGTCTGAAGCGGCAAAGTTTCTTCCTAAGGTTGTAAGTATGATCGATAAGTTAGCTAAGAAGAACAACTGGCATGATAATAAAGCTGCCAATGTTAAGAGTAAGTTGACGAAATTGGTTAATAACTTAGGATAGACCTACAATTAGTTACATTAATTATCAGAAGCCAAGCTTCTGAGTTTTATGGATAATTATTCTTGCTTAGAGCAAGAATCTAAATAGTATAACTCTCAGAGTTATACTATTTTTTTTATTCTTGACGGTTATTTATTGTTGCTGGATCATCTTCTGGCAATTCGTAATCTCTTGATTTCTTACCGAATACGCGGAAGTAGCGTCGTGGATTAAGACGTATATCTTGTAGGAGAAGATCCATCTCTCTTGTCGTCTCATTAAGATTGGTATACAGTGTTTCATCATTAAGTAGCTTACCTAAAGTTCCATCACCATTCTCCATTTTTTGTACAATCGCTTTAAGCTCTTTCATAGTAATCGTAGCTTCCTCCATAGTCGCTTCTACACCTCGGAGACTTGCTTGAGCTTGATCTATCGTACCGTTAGTTTTTGTCATAGTTTCAGATAACCTTACTTGACTGAGATCTGAAGTGACAGTCGTTACATTATTGAGTATCGCATTTAACTTAGTCTGTGATTGTACAAGTGATTCTGTAATCACCGCCATATTAGCCATCGTCACTTCCATATCTTTTGCAGATCTTGTCATGAGTTGATTCATTCTTCCTGTAATAGAAGAAAGATTTTGCATGGATTTTGACATCTCATTAATACTCACATCTATAGCTGAGGTCGAGTTAGGATCTCCTATATCACTTAGTGTGCTATCGATCATGCTTCCTACATCAGCTATCTGTGAGCTGAAGTCATTCGGGCCGAGTATAGACCCTATAAGTCCCGTTGTCTTAGAATTCAGTAAGGTTTTTTCTTCTGCACAATTAGAGCCATCACACATCTTATCGAATACTAGCTCTATCATCTTACCTCCTAATGGACTTGAAGTTCTCAGATCCGCGATAGTAGTCTTTGGTAATCTAATATCCTTATTGACAGTAAATCCTAACTTTATCTTTCTTACGTCTTCAGGTTGTGGTACAATACTGATTACGGATCCTACGACAACACCATTTATTTGGACCTTAGTAGCGGTATTGACATCCTGTACATTGTCGTAGATACCATAGTATGTCTGGTCACCACTCAATAAATTTTTACCTGATAAAAACTTATATCCCCATATAGCAAGCACCAATGTGACAATCGCCAAAATGGCAAGTTTAATTTCTTTTTTCATAACGATGTAAAACTATATGAATTGTAGATTATATCCCTTATTAAAAGCTAGTTAATAATGAAGTCATTTAAAAAAGAAATATTAATGAATCTGTATCTCATTGGTATCACAATACCTGCATGATAGTAAAGTATGCCTTAGTATTTTTTCTTCCGTAGCTAAGGCTATACAATTCAAAAAATGAGCTTCATCTTGACTATCAAGCGAATACAACTACTTTAATTATTTATAATTAAACGAATTCACTGCAATTTGCTGTGCTTAGATCTATATTTTACTTTATGATTTGATCCAAATCAGCAACGTACGTGCCTTTGTAACCTTTATCTATGCATATGGTTCTATCTTCCATAGCAGAAACTAAGTCATCATATGGACCTACTGCGAAGTAATATTGATTATTATCTCCTATGACAATCTTGCTCATGGTATCTATCTCATCTGGGATATCGACTGAGAATTGTTGCTTTACGCTTGTCGCTAATACTAAGTGATAATTAACATTTTTTGCCTCCACAGATTTTTCTGTAACCTTAAGCTCTGGTTCTCTTACAATAGGATCTGGCTTCTTCTTGATCTGAGCAGCCACCTTAGGTGTGATAGTTTGAGGTATAGTTTCTTTTGTTGTAAATGGTTCTCTATCAGAGATAGAACTTAGTGCTTGGGCTTTAGTAACTCTTGGATAATTATTAAGATATAGACATATACCATTAGCAATTCTATCAGCCATTATATTCTGACCGTGCTCACTATTTAAGGCTTTGTAGTCGTGGTCATTAGTCAGGTATCCTGCCTCTAACAAGACACACGGTGCAGCGATGTTTTTTAATACTGTAAAGTTTGCTTGCTTGATACCTCTACATTTATGTGACTTGAGAGAGGATAGAGCATTTTCTATTGACTTAGCCAGCTCCATACTCTTACTCATGTTGTCTGATTTAGTAGCTGATTGTAGTATATGTGATTCTATACCGTGATCTGTAGACATGTCGTATTCCATAAATGAAGACGCATTCTCTCGCTCTACTATCTTTCGATAATGTGCATCCTTATTAGGGCCTATAATGAATATCTCTGAGCCATGGACTTCTGCGACATCTATAGAATTAGCATGTACTGATATAAAAAGATCAGGATCGTAAGAATTCGCTATTTCTACTCGATGACGAAGCTTAATGAATTCATCTTTGGTTCTTGTGAATATTATCTGAGCATCCGGAATACGGATTTTAATCTGTGCTCCTATTTTTTTTGACAAGGTCAATGCAATGTCTTTTTCATTGTAATGGTGGGCATGACAACCTTTATCTTTGCCACCGTGTCCTGGGTCTATGACAATTATCGGCGCTGGATGCTGATTTTGTTGCTCTAAATATTGACCTTGTATTTTCGTTATATGAAGTAGAAGTAGTACTGATACTACAACTAACAACTTAATCTGTGAAATTAGTGACTGATTTACGAAGAACATTTCTACCTATCTAATTCATTATGAGGCGTAAATATATTAATTAAATTCTTAATGCGTACTTTTGAACCATCATTTTGAATAGACAATATTATATACTGACTTACCTAATAATATGGGCTTCTTGTCTATACAGTCAAGGCAATCCTGCTATTCAAGATTCAATTAACAAAGATTTAACGCCAGAAAAAACACAGGTACAGCCAGTTAAGAGAACTGTAGAATTTTCGGACTCAGGCTTAGATAAAGAAATTCTTTTCGGAGCGATAGATTCTCAAAAATATGATCATAAGACAAGTATGATGCATCTGCACGGCAATGCATATGTTAATTATGAGGACAAAGCACTCAAAGCAGATTACATTATTCTGGATATGAATAATAATATTGCAGAAGCCCATTATATAAAAGAATTAGAAAATGCAGAGAGACCTACATTCCTTGATGCAGGTAAGGAATATAAGTATAATGGACTCAGGTATAATTTTGATACAGAAAAGGGAATCGTTTATGATGCCTTGTTTGACGAAGGTGGATTCTTTATACATGGTGCTAAGACTAAGTATGTGGGATCTGGTGGTGACAAGTACAGCAAAGAAGATGAGGTAATATATAATCAAGGCGCCACGATAACGACTTGTAATCACCCTAATCCCCATTTTGGATTTAAGGCCCGTAGGATGAAAGTCGTTAAAGACAAAGTTGCAGTCCTTGGTCCTGCTAATCTAAACCTCGGAGGCGTATCGACGCCTCTATGGTTACCGTTTGGGTTTTTCCCATTAGCCGAAGGCAAGAGTTCTGGTTTTATATTTCCACAGAATTATGAATTTAATTCAAACAACTTAGGATTTGGATTAAGAGGTCTTGGTTGGTACTTTCCTGTTTCTGAATATCTTCACTTTACAGTTACAGGTGATATTTATACAAGAGGTTCTTATTCTTTATACTTAAATTCTAATTATAAAAAGAACTATAAATACAGTGGTAACTTCAACTTAAGCTTTTCTAACCTTAGATTTGAAAACATAAGGGATGGAAAAATAGTAATAGACTCACAAAATGGATACAGTATCGGCCTGAGGCATAATCAAGACAGTAAGGCTCACCCATTTGTAACTGTTGGAGGTAATATTACAATAGATGGTAGAAATAATCAGAATAGAACTAATAACAGTGCCGCAAGTGTATTGACTAATACTTATCGTTCAAGTTTTAGCTATCGTAATAGTCTGCCAGGGACACCATTTCAACTTTCAGTCGGGCTGAGTCATAATCAGAATACACGTACACGTATTGTTAATATGACATTGCCAGATATCAAATTGAATATGAATACGATCTATCCATTCCGTATTAAGAATAGAGGCGGCAATAAAGAAAAGTGGTATGAGAATATTTCATTTGATTATGATATGGGGGCTAAGAGTTTGGTGCAGACGACAGACTCTACACTATTTACAACTCAGACTTTAAAGGATGCTAAGACAGGTGTGTCACATAAAGCCTCTACAGGTTTTTCTACTCGTGTGCTTAAGTATTTTAACATAGTCCCTAATGCCTCCATAGAAAGTGTGCAAGTCATCAATACTATAGAGAAAGAGATTAGAAGTATACCTGACAGGATCGATACTACCTTTATAATAGATGGTACAGATACAACTTTGTTTATAGATAGGATAATGAAGGATACGCTTTATGAGCAGAATTTGACAGGCTTTGATACATACACAACCTATAGGGCAGGAGTTCAGCTTAATACTCAGATCTTTGGTACGATGCAATTTGCTAAAGGATGGCTCAGAGGAATACGACATACTATGAAGCCAAGTATATCTTACAATTATGCTCCAGATTCGAGATCAGTATATATTGATTCCTTAAGCTACATTAATAGTGACAGAGCACCGCTTACTTATACACGATTTGAAGGTGGGCCTTTTGGTGGGCCGAGTTTGTCTAACCTGCAATCCCAAGTTGGATTTAGTGTAAATAATGTCATAGAGATTAAGCATTGGTCAAAAAAAGATTCTACCACTAAGAAGTTTAAGATCTTCGATAATATCAGTGCTAATATGAATTATAATTTTGCTGCTGATTCATTGAATTGGAGTAGACTTACAATGAGTACAACTTCGCGATTTTTTAAGGGTGTGACACAGTTGACAAGTTCATGGACATTTGATCCATACATGGAAGAGAATAATATCTCCGTCAATAAGACAGATAAGCTCCTCCGTATAGAAAGGGGGATGATCAGATTAGGAAGTAGTCTCAACTTTAAGAAAATTAAAGACTTTTTTACGTCTAAAGATAAAGGCGAGAATACCACACAATCAACTTCATCACGCGACCAAGATCTGAATGATGATTTAGATATAAGAGATCGACAAGAGCAAGAGTCATTGGTGGATGCTCTTAACGAATTTGAAGATGATGAAGAGGATCTTTTTGCTGATATTCCAAAAACATCAGAACGTAAGCTCGTAAGTCTCTACAGTCTGATAGAAGGGATATCCATTAATCATAATGTTGTATACAGTATAAGTGCAAGAGATGGTGTTGTAACTTCTGAGCTGACGACTCATTCACTGGACTTTAGAGGTAATGTCCCATTGTCAGAAAATTGGGCAATTTCTATCGGAAACATCGGATATGAATTTGTCAAAAAGAGATTGACTTATCCCGATATAAGTTTTGTCAGACAATTGCATTGCTGGAATATGCGCTTTGGTTGGACACCTAATAGAGACACTTACTCTTTCTTTATAGGCGTCTCATCGAGTAACCTAAGCTTCCTAAAATATAACTACGGAAGAAATAATATTGATGGCTTCTTTAATCCAAGAGGATAGAAAGATGATCTATATATTCTTGACAAAATCTGCAAAGACTTTTTTATGTAATTCGAGATCCATATTAGGAGATAGCGCTACACGTGCTATATAATCTTTGTCACCTTCTTTAGTCGTGCCTTGCGTTGATGTAGCAGGTATGGTCCAGTAGCAGCCCTTAAGCTGTCCATAACTTACACAGTGCTTACTTTCATCAGGTATCTCTGTTATCATAAGATTAATGAGCTTATGATTAAGTGCCCTTTTGTATGCTTCTTTTTCTGCATCGGTATCTCCTTGCGTAGGTAGGTCTAATGAAAATACAGATGGCGTAAATCCTTGTGCCGCTAATTCTTCTGAGACGAAATTGATTTTCGCATCAGGTAATGTCTCATTGATGAAAGTTACAAATTCACGTGTATTGATATAAGCATCTTGTATACGTTGATTCATAGATGGTAATTGTTCAGCTAATATCTTATACTGGTATGAAGTCGCTTCGTTATCGCAAAGGTTGAGATGAAGCTCTATTTTTTTCATCAGTCCATCAGTCTTCTTATTGGCTACACAGTAGCCTGCTGTACATCGACCACCACTTGGAAATTTTGATCCACTTGCATATGAAATGGCTCTCACCTTAGAGAGAATTTCTCCTTCGCCTAAGAACAGCACGTTAGGGCAGAATGTCTGATCTAATATGAATACAGGGTCGATAGCAATATTGCCAGATGCAGTTGTACGCTGCTTACTCAATGTATCTTTTAACTTTATAAGATCTGGGACCTCTACTCTTGGGTTAGTCGGTATCTCTGCTATGATATAAGGTATCGCATCTTCAAGAGCAATCTTGTTAAGTACGGTGTCTATACTTTGCACCATATCATTGTCACCATCTACTGGAAGATCCACAATCTCTACGTTACCTATGCATGCCGCAACTCGCCTTGCTTGATCATTAGTTCCACCATAACAATTAGGAGGAACGATAAATTTGATATCCTTTCCTTTATGAGTCTCATTAGCATCATGAATAAGACCCATCATAATGGCATACTGAATAGATAGACCACTTGAGCCTACAATTGGGTTCGAATGCACTCCGGTAATTTTTTTAATTGATTCTATGACATACTTTTTATTTTTAGCTCTGTCATTGTTATCGGAATTGATAATAGATTGATTAATAAGGGATCTTAATGCAATAAGCGTATCAGCTGGTGTCATTGCGATAGTCTCTCTTCTTCTGACATGCTGAATGTCTGATATGTAGTCTTTGTTTCTATCTCCATTTACAATTAATACACTTCCTAATTGTGAATAAAGGTCTATGGTGAAATCAATATTTGGCGACAGCTCGTTGATATGGATTCCATCTTCTTGCTTTATGAAAACTGTACTCCCATCGAATGTCATAATCTCATCTACATTATCTATTTTCTTTAGCTCAAAGTTGTAGCCGTATACACTCTTAACTAATTCTGTATCAAAAGATTTAGGTATTGCATCAGAATAGACGATCTGGGTACTTTTATTTTCCAGTAGATTTTTTCTTAATATGGCTAAAATTGGTGTCGTCTTAGAAGAAAAACATAGTACATTCTCTGATTCTATATTATGAGATTTTGCAATTGCCCACTCCAAGATACATGACAAGGGGTGACCCAAGCGTATATAATCATAAGCTGTAGGCAATTCTGCGAGTGCCATCTTATCAGAATTATTCTGTTGAAATAAATCTTCAAATTGATCTATGAATTGTGTTTTAGCTTGTCTTTCATTATAGATATCTAATCGATGTGTTGTTAGATTAAGCCAGTCTGATGGCATATTGCTTAGTACCTCATTAAGATAGTTTTGGATTCTATTGTCTTCCATAATTTTCACTTTTCCTATTGGCTGGCAATGTACAGTAACTGGTATTAAATTAAAAGGTGATAAGCCCTTTTTTAAATTACCAATTATCTTAATATATAAAATACTGACTACTAATTAGATAGGCTTATCGGTCTTAATTCTTAATTACTAAATCCTCACATATAATCCTATATAGATTTTATCAAGTTATTTGTTCTATATTTGCAGCTGCTAAATTCAGATTTTCGTAATCCTTTTTGGTTAAATTAAAGCACAATGGCAATATACTTAAAGAAAGAATCTATTAACGAGATTTTTAAAGAACACGGCGGCAACGGCGCTAACACTGGTTCGATAGAAGGGCAAATCGCTCTTTTTACATTCAGAATCACTCACTTATCAGAACACCTTAAGTCCAATCATAAAGATCACTCTTCTCGAAGAGCTCTTCTTACACTTGTTGGAAAAAGAAAAAAGCAACTTAATTATCTAATGAGTAAAGATATTACTCGATACAGAGCGATCATTGAGAAGTTGAATCTAAGAAAATAAGCTTCTTGCTTATTTACTCCCACCATATCGATTTAATTTATAAAGCTACTGGCAATACAGCCATTGGTATCATTTAACGGTATATAAAAACAATACAGAATATGGGAAAAAAGACTCCTATAACAACTAGTTTTAACTTGCCCAACGGCGAGTTAGTTACTATAGAGACAGGCAAACTAGCAACACAGGCGCATGGATCTGTCGTTATCAAGATCGGTAACACAATGCTATTCGCTAGTGTCGTATCAGCCTATGAGGCGAGAGAAGGCCAGAGCTTTTTCCCATTATCAGTAGACTATCAAGAGAAGTTCGCTTCTGTAGGTAGAATACCGGGTAACTTTTTCAGAAGAGAGACAAGATTGTCTGATTATGAGATCTTAACTTCAAGATTAGTAGATAGAGCGATCCGTCCATTATTTCCTGATGGTTATATGTTTGACACGCAAGTGATCATTAATCTTATATCTGCAGAAGAAGATAGATTGCCAGATGCTTATACAGCATTAGCAGCTTCAGCAGCAATATTGATATCTGACATTCCATGGGAAGGTCCATTATCAGAAGTAAGAGTTGCTAAGATTGATGGCGAATATGTGGTCAATCCATCCAAGTCAGAATTGGCTAAAGCATCACTCGAAGTTATCGTCGCAGCGACGATGACAGATGTAATGATGGTAGAAGGAGAAGCTAAAGAATGCCAAGAGGCAGAGCTTGTAGAAGCGATCAAAGTAGGTCACGAAGCGATCAAGGTACAGTGCAAGGCTCAATTAGAGCTTAGAAAGCTGACTGGAGAAGTAGCTAAGCGTGCAGTAGAAGTAGAAGAAGTAGATGAGGAGCTTATGGCTTGGGTATCAGGAAATACTGTAGACAAGATCCTTACAGTGTCTCGTGGAGCTTTAGATAAGAAAACAAGAAAGAATAATTTCTCTGAGATCAAAGATCAAATGAAAGCTGATCTCTTAGAAGAAAAAGGTGAAGAGTATGCTGCTGAGAATACAGGTACAGCTAAAGCATACTTCGAAAAAATAAAGAAGAAGACGATAAGAACGATGGTCTTAGACGAGAGTATAAGATTAGATGGAAGAAAGAGTGACGAAGTCAGACCTATATGGACTGAGATCGATTACCTACCCTCTGCACACGGTTCTGCAATATTCAATAGGGGTGAGACTCAAGCATTGACATCATTAACTTTAGGATCTAAGTTAGATCAGAAGATGGTTGATAATGCATTGGGTAATTACTTCGAAAGATTTATCCTTCATTATAACTTCCCTGCATTATCAGTAGGAGAGACTAAGCCGATGAGAGGACCAGGAAGAAGAGAAGTCGGTCACGCTAATCTGGCTCATAGAGCATTGTCAGCAGTATTGCCTGCTAAGACGCCTTATACAATTAGATTAGTATCAGATATATTGGAGTCTAACGGATCATCATCAATGGCTACAGTATGTGCTGGATCACTTGCGATGATGGATGGTGGTATAGAGATTACTGCTCCAGTATCAGGTATAGCAATGGGTATGATTGCTGAAGGTGATAAGATCGCTGTCTTATCTGATATCTTAGGTGATGAGGATGCATTAGGAGATATGGACTTTAAAGTGACAGGTACTGAGAAAGGTATCACGGCATGTCAGATGGATATCAAAATAGATGGCCTTCCATATTCTACTCTTGAGAAAGCATTAAGCCAAGCTAAGGAAGGAAGACTTCATATCTTAGGTGAGATGGCTAAGACCATCACCACTGCAAGGGAAGACTTCAAGCCACATGCACCAAGAATTATAGAAATATCTGTAGATAAGAGTTACATAGGAGCTATTATCGGACCTGGTGGTAAGATCATCCAAGATCTACAAGCTAGAACTGGTGCAATCATCAATATCGAAGAAGTAGATGATAGAGGTATCGTATCGATATCTTCTTCTAATAAAGAATCTTTAGATATGGCTAAGAAAGCGATTGATGAGATTGCATTCGAACCTACTGTGGGTGACTCTTATGATGCTAAAGTCGCATCGATCCAAGATTATGGATTATTCGTAGACTTCAAGTCTAAGAGTGGATTATTACATATATCTGAGATCGCTCATGAGAGAGTTAATAATCTTTCTGAGATGTTTAATGTAGGAGATGATATCAAGGTTAAACTTATCGGCGTAGATCCTAAGTCTGGTAAGATGAGATTATCGAGAAAAGCACTGTTAGATCGTAAGCCATCTTAGTGATCATATAACAATAAAATTATATATGTTTTATAAAGCCTGAATAGTTGAAATAATTATTCAGGCTTTTTTAGTTTTTGTACATTTGACATTCCTACCTGAATTAAGAATCTAATCTTATACGACAAAGTGTAATATTTCTTACCAAAACTGAACTTTTTTGGTAGGAAACTTGTAAATCTATGTACCTGACATAACGTATTTACGTCTACAAGTCAAGTATACACCGATAATTTTGAGAATAGAATAATTTATATTTAAGCAAAGATAGAATGAGACAATTAAAAATAACTAACAAGATAACGACGAGAGAGAGCATGGCTCTGGATAAGTATCTTAATGATATATCCAAGATCACTATGCTAAGACCTGAAGAAGAAGCGGGATTAGCTAAGCGTATAAGAGAGGGTGACTTAGAAGCACTCGAGCGTATGACACAAGCTAATTTAAGATTCGTTGTATCGGTAGCTAAGCAATATCAAAATCAAGGTATGTCACTCAGTGACTTAATCAATGAGGGTAATGTTGGACTAATGAAGGCCGCTAAGAGATTTGATGAAACTAAAGGTTTTAAGTTTATCTCATATGCGGTATGGTGGATTAGACAATCTATCCTTCAGTCGATAGTTGAGAATTCAAGATTGGTAAGATTACCATTGAATAAAGTGAGCTCTTACAGCAAAGTAAATGAAGCTTACGTTACCTTCTCACAAGAATTCGAAAGAAATCCGACTCACGAAGAGTTGGCTGAGATGCTTGATATGAAAACTAAAGACATCGCTAATGTGATGAACGGTGGTGGACGTCATCTCTCTATGGATGCACCGATAGGTGGAGAGGAAGGAGAGAGTACAATGCTTGACCTATTTGCTACTGATAATGAAGCAGCCCCAGATCTTGCATTGATGGAAGAGTCACTGACTAAGGAGGTCAGCTTCGGACTATCACTATTAAGTCATAGAGAAATAGAGGTTCTATCATCTTACTATGGTCTCAATGGTCACAAGTCATTGACATTAGAAGAGATAGGAGAGTTATATGGATTGACAAGAGAGAGAGTAAGACAGATAAAAGAGAGAGCACTTAGAAGATTAAGAAAATCTGTTAACAAAAATGCACTTAAATCTTATTTAGGATAAGATTCGTAGAAATTCTAATTCATAGAATTTAAAATATACCTATCATGGCTTACAGGAAACGTGTTCTCTTGTAAGCCATTTTTTTGTAACGTATTGAAAATGTAAACTACTATAAATTAATGATCACATTATTTAGATTTTTATTTATACTCATCATCATTGTAGCTGCTGCAGGATTTATCATCTACCAGTTGAGTTCATTTCTGCTTGGTACTCGGTCAGTTAAAAGAGTAATCGAGAGGGATAAAGACTTTTTTAATGCCGTCTTAGATGAGCTAATGGAAGGTCTTGTGCATATCGACAAGGATGAGCTTAAAATTATGTCTGTCACACCTGTGAGTAAGAATGTCAATCAAGGTATTACGACATATGAGAAAGGTGTCATATCTACAATATATCAAGAGCCGATAGTCGCTTATACTCTTAAGTTATACTCTAATAGTAATAAACTATTACTCATGCTGAGAACTAAAAGCGAGACATATAGCGTTCTATCTGAGGCTGAAATATTTAAAGTTTTCAAAAATAACGACCACATAGGAACAATAAATGAGAATTATCAATTATCAATAATGGGAAGTGGCGGTTCTACAATTACGGGAACCAGAGAAAGTAGTAAGCTTATGAGTCTGTCGATAGGGGAGGAAGAGATAGCGCATATGAACTTGAGAGATGAGAATGGAAAATTTGATACAGATCGAGTTTTTTCTTTATTTCATAACTTAGAGTCAGGACACGACGAGAGTTTATTACTACTAGCGGTATTCCACATATTGATAAAACCTAAATTAGTTTAAATTATAATTTTGATTTAAACACCTATAGATATCGACATTTTATAAAAAACAACAAATGAAAAAAATACTAATTAGCTTTTTACTTATAACGTACTCAGTTGTATCATGGTCACAAAATGATCAATCTCCAAAGACTGATGAGATTCAAAAATCTATGGATGAAGCGATGCAAGAATTTCAACGTACATTGGATACGTTAGATATGAGTTCATTTTTCTCACAGGATTTTTCTCAGATGTTAGGAGACTCGACGATGCAAGCTTTTGATTTTAGTCAGCTTGGCGGATTGATGGAAGGCATAGATATGAATGAATTATTTGGTCCTGAGATGCAGATACAGATGGAGCAAAGTATGAAAATGCTCGAAGGCATGGATATGACGGAGTTAAGTACGTTACTAGAAGGAATAGACATGTCACAATTAGAGGGCATGTTAGAAGGTATCGATATGAGTGAGATGCAGAAGATGTTTGAAGGGATGGAAATTCCAGAACTCAAAGAGATAGAACCAATCGAGAAAAAATCTAAGAATTCTAAGAAAATATAGATATCATCTTAGTATTTAATAATATATGATATAGAATTTCTATATTTGGAAGGAGAATCGATATGAATGAACCATTTATATCGATTCTTTTTTTAATAGTAAGAGTAATAATGTAATATGGGCGTATTAGACGGTGTAAGAATAATCATGTACAGGTGCCACGAGAAGGGCCTTGAGATTTTTCTTGTTAATAATGATATCGCTAATGATGCCGACGTTTGGAGACTGCCTAATGTATCAGATATTGACACGCAATCTGATCAATATATAGAGCTTGACGATATTGTCGATCATGATGGTAACACCATAAAGACGCTTGCTATAGAAGCGGACTGGCATGATATGCCATCGATAAGAGGTATGTTAAAATATGATGTCAAATTAGTCAAAAAGAAGATCAAGAAAGCACTTCCTGAACTGGAACAAAGCACATACTTCACTATCAAAGATGCATTCAAGAAAGTATTGCCTCAAGAATATGCAGCTCTCAAGGAGCTAAAAGATATCATCTTAGATAGAAACATAGCTACTAATATCTAATATCAGAAGCTACATTTCCTTAAAATCTTCTTCAGTATTACTTCTTTTCTAACTGCTTATGAGCACCATCACACAGTCCGTTCTCACGTGATGTCTGCTTACATGTACAGAAGTGTACATCTTTAGTCTCATCAGCTATATAAGCCACTGGACTGAATTTTCCGTCTGTCTTATGCTTACCGTCACAATATGGCTGATTAGTGCTTAGTCCACACGTACACCAAGTATATCTCTTTCCCTTTTCTACAGATACCTTAATCGGCGAGTATCCTGCTATATGTCCTTTTTCCATGTTTTATATATTTTGATATCAAATATAGTCTAGGTATAACTCAGAAGAAATATAAATAACCAATTCAGGGTATAATACATTAAAAAAAGAAACTTTATGAAGTATTTCATCTTATTTCTATTTCTATCTATTAATCAACTGACTGCACAGATAGAGAATGGCAGTTTTGAGAATTGGTATGATATCAATAATTCTGAAGTGCCTGAGAATTGGGATACCTATATTTATTGGGATGACTATTCGAGTGTAATAGTGAAAGATACCAGCGCATATGATGGCAATTATTCGATTTTATTAATCGGAGGTACTGTATATAGTGAAGGGGATTGTCTTAGACAGATTACTGGAAAATTCAAATTATTAGATAGCATTTCTGATTCCCTAATTATGAACTTTGCCTATAAGTCAGTTTCAAGGAATAGCTTTGGTAGGACGAGTTTTGTGCTTGAATTGAACGGTAAAGCTATATATAGATCAACTACCGAAGTCTCAGAATATAGATACAATACAATTAAGTTTGAAAACCCAAAGACTGATTCCTTAATCGTAAATATAGAATCCCATAGATTAGGTTCTGCTACAGATGGGTGTCCTGATATATCAGACCATTGGCTAGATGCAATGGTAATTTCGTCAAATATTGATTTAGATAATGATGGATTTGATACCACAACTGATTGCGACGATGAGAATCCTTTTGTCAATCCTGATCAAGTCGAAGATCCATACAATGGGATAGATGATGACTGTGATATAGCAACCTTAGATGATGATTTAGATGAAGATGGATTTATGCTCGTAGACGATTGCGACGATGACAACCCTTTTGTCAATCCTAATCAAGATGAAGAACCTTACAATGGGATAGATGATGATTGTAATGCTCTAACATTAGATGATGATTTAGATCAAGATGGATTTTTTCTTGTAGACGATTGCGACGATAGTAACGCTAATATCAATTCTGATGCGGAAGAAGTACCTAATAATGGAATTGATGAAGATTGCGACGGCATGGACTTACTTTCATCAGTTCATCAATTATCTGATATTTCAGTTCTTATTTATCCCAATCCTGCGATAGATTTTATATACATAGAGATAGATGGGATTTTAAATTATAGCACAAATTTATTTGACTTGTCAGGCAGGCTTATTGTGACATCAGCGAATACTGAAACTATTGATATAAAGTCCTTAGAAAGAGGCGTTTACCTACTTGAAATAGTAGACATAAATACAGATAATAAAATAGCAGAACGCATTGTAATAGAGAACTAAGAGCAAACTCTGTAATAGGTATAAGTAAATAATTAGGATTAGATTATTGGCTTTTGTGTGGTCACACCTCCATATTCTTAATTAGATACTTTATCTTAAAAAAACTATTATCCTGTAACAATGACTTCATCTCATTGACATATTTCATAGATGTGTTTTTGTCGATCTTGATTTTAACAGATATATCAGGATCTGCTATGTGATCAGTTCTTAATTTGGCTAAGTGGTTATCGACAGATTTTAGATTACTATGCAGCTTATTCTCGATATAGTATTTTAGTTCTCCTACTTCGGATTGTTCTATTACGATGAGGACATAAGCATCCTGTGATTTAATGTAATCCGCATATTGTGTATACGGTAACTCCACTGCTCTCTCACTTGTGTTGTCCTTCATGACAGTAACTACCATAAAAAAGAATAGCAGCATGAATACGATATCAGGTAATGCCGTAGTGTTGAATTTTATATCCCTTGGTTTTCTATTCTTTCTATTTCTCATGATATATTATTTAATTACAGTGCATATTGGGATTCTGATATGGTTATCGACATCATTTTAGTGAGCTGATGATATTGATCTTTAGTAAGTTGGTTGTATTGTGTATTGTACCTCTGGAGAGCGTATACTTCTTTGAGGTTCTTGATAGAAGACTTGACCATAGCAAGTACATTGATGTATCGCTCGTAGTTACTGTTCTCGTGTAACTTGATACTTATGTAGGGCTTCTTATTATTATCTACCATGCCCTTAAGATGCTTAGTGATGTCAGCTTCTATATCTGTAATGATATTCTGACCTTCGACCATGATCTCATTGTCTGCATTGATGATAAGTGAGAGTACCCTGCTGTCACTGACTTTGCCAGGAGGGCCATCATATGGAGGAGGGAGAACCATAGGTATAGACTTTTCTCTTTGGAAAGTCGTACATACCATGAAAAAAATTAGGAGTAGGAAAGCTATATCTGCTATGGAGCCTGATTGTATCTCAGGTGTTTTTCTGTTTCTTCTTGGCATCTAATGTGTTTTGTAACATTAGATGCACTTAAGAGTCTATGCGGTGGGAATCTCATACGGAATTATGAGATTCGATCTATTCTATTTTTTATTACCAGCTTAAATCTTCGTCGACTTCTTCCTTAGGAGAGTTGTCTGCTTCTGCTTCAGGAGTCGCATCTGCTGTAGATACATCTGTAGATTCTGCTGTAGATTCTTCTGGAGTAGACGTTGAAGGAGTTTCTTCTTTTTTGCTTGGATCATAGTCTCTTGTGATCTCACCTGAAGCTAATTTTTCCTCCCATTCCAGCTGTCTTCTTTCATAGAGTTCGTAGTCAAATTCTGGCATCAGCTCAGTCTTTACATGTTCGATAGTATCATTGAGATTACTCATGAATCTATTGAAGTCTTCCTTATACAAGAAAATCTTATGTCTCTCGTAACCATTACCATCAAAACGCTTAGTGCTTTCTGTCATTGTGATATAATAGTCTTCTCCTTTCGTCTGTCTTACATCAAAGAAGTATGTTCTTCTCTTTCCTGCTCTTACCTTAGTTGAGTAGACGCTTTCGAATTTTTTGTCATTTTCCACTGTATTCAATTTTATTGTAATACTAATTTACTCTATTTCCATAAAAAATAACTTTTTATTGGATTTTAACACCAGTAAAATTGGAAGCTTGAGGGTAATTATTACAGAATATCGCTATTCTTCGTATTGTTTTTTGACTATTTGGCTATAATAGCCATCCATTTGCATAAGCTCATCGTGATTGCCGAGTGCTTCTACTTCACCACCTTCAAGCACTAATATCTGGTCAAACTCTATAAGACTTGATATCCTATGAGTCACAATTATAGATGTCTTATCCTTGAGTGCTCCATCAAGGTATTCCATAATTTTATGCTCTGTATTAGCATCTAAGGCTGATAATGAATCATCTAATAGGATAATATTGGGATCTTTTATCAATGCTCTTGCTATAGACAATCTCTGCTTCTGACCGCCAGATAGTGTCACACCTCTTTCTCCTACATGTGTCAGATACTGATCTGGTAGAGCTAAAATATCATTACCTATAGCAGCATGGTCTGCATATGTCATAACTGTTTCAAGATCTGCTTCCTCTTTGCCAAATTTTACATTGTCTTCTATCGTATCAGAAAATAGAAATACATTCTGCGGCACATAACCTAATTGTGACCTCAGCTTGTAGAGACTGATATCTTTAATATTTATATCATCTATAAGAATCTCTCCAGAACTGACATCATAGAATCTCAATAGAAGATCTGCAATGGTACTCTTACCTGAAGCAGTACGACCTACTATTGCGAGTGTCTCTCCAGGATTAATTATAAATGATACATTCTTAAGAGCTTCAATACCTGTATCTGGATAGGTGAAGGAGACATTTCTGAATTCTATCTTACCCGCTATACTTATATCTTCTTCTGATGAGTTAGTTATTTCCGGGACGACCTTAAGTATTTGATTGATCCGAGTCTGAGAAGCTTCGGCTTGCTGTATAATGGAAGCTATCCACCCTATAGCAGTAATAGGCCAATTAAGATAACCGATGTAGATTATAAATTCCATCAGATTACCTGCCGTTATCTCATCCTCCATGAATAGTGTGCCTCCTATGTACACGGCAAGGATAGTACTGATGTTCATAAGGATAATCATGAGAGGAAAGAACAAAGCATTGACTCTTGCCAGTTGTAAAGATTTTAACCTATAGCTCTCGCTTTCTTCTTGGAAGTATTCTGTAAACTGATCTTCTTTGACATATGATTTGACGATTCTTATACCTGAATATACTTCTTGTGCTATAGAGTTAAGTTTACTAATCTGCTGCTGTATCTTATAGCTTTTATCATGGATGACTCTACTGACGAAGTATATGGATATAGACAAAAATGGTAAGGGTAAAAGCGTATACAAGGTCAACTTAGTACTGACTTGAAACATTGCTGTAATGACGAATATTACGAGCATAGATACAGTAATACCGTACATTAATCCTGGACCAAGATACATCCTTACTTTAGAGACATCTTCTGATACCCTGGCCATAAGATCACCAGTTTTATTCTTCTTATAAAAAGCGTAATCAAGTTTCTGATAGTGTTCATAGATTTCTTTACGCATGTCGTACTCAATGAGCCTAGACATAACAATGATAGTCTTACGCATGCAGTACATGAAGAATCCCATCAGCAGATATAGCCCGATAACAATAGAAGCAAATCTTATAATATCCTGGCCGAACATCTCAAAGAAAGTCTGAGTCCTTTCTTCTGCTGGGTATTCTTTTGATTTCTCTATAATAAAATCAAGTGATCGACTTATTTCTTTAGGTGCTTTGACTAAGAAATATCTTGATAGTGCCACAAATAAAGCACCCAAGGCCAATCGACCTCGATACTTCCATAAGTACTTGTTAAGATATCTTAGATTTTTCAATATGCGACCACTGTTATGTGATGTTTCAAAGGTAACAAAGCGTAACAGTTATCTTATGTTTAGGTTTAACTCAATGTCCTTCAAATCCACAAACTGCCTAAAGGACAGAAAAAACACTGAATACAATATTATTTTGTAGATAGGTACGGTTTAAGTTTTTGATATATAGAATCATTAACGATAACGATATTCCTTATTTCAGAAATGTCTCCATAGTCACCGTGCTGCTGCCTATAATTAACAATAAGCTTAGCAAGCTTGTAGCTCATATATCTGTGAGACCTGAGCTTATCGATGTCGAAGGTATTAATGTTGAGTTTTGAGATGTCACCTTTACAAACAAGGTAATCTTTGTTGTCTTCAATTATCTCAGGCTTGAATGCAAATATCTCAGTAAGCTGACTTACGGAATGGAATCCACCCAAGCTATTTCTATAGTCTATAATCGCTCTCGATGTATATTCGCCTACACCATATAGAGATCTTAGCTGAGTACTGTCTGCGGTGTTAATATCGACTACTTGTCGCTTTTGTTTTTTGTAGTCATTGGTATAGGATTTCTTAGCGGTTAGATTAGTTTCATCTATTTGGCAGAAGGGGAGTATGGTTGCTATATGGCTGGAGTCGATGCCGTAGATTTTGTAGAGGTCTTCACATTGTCGGAACTCTCCACCCTTAGATCTGTAGTTAAGGATTTTTGATACGGAATACCTATGTACGCCAAGGGATATCCATCTCAGACTGTCTATAATATTGGGATCGAAGTCGCTAAGTTTAATAACTGGCTTCTTCCATTTATTCTTTTTATTGTAGACTTTTCGATTTGATTTTTTGTCATCTACAATCTTACAATAGGGGAGTAATCTCGATATATAATTACTGTCAATGCCATAGATTTTATAAAGGTCTTCACAATGTCTAAATCTCCCGCCCTTGGATCTGTAATTAAGAATTTTAGATACGGAGTATCTATGTACGCCGAGAGATATCCATTTGATACTATCTATAGAATTAGGATCAAATTCTGTAACTTTTACAACAACTTTTTTCCATTTCTTCTTTTTATATCTTTCTTGATTTATAGCTTTTTTAGATGCTACCGAATCTAATACGGACTGAGCATCTCTAATTGATTTTTCCCTTTCTGATTCTTCATGATGTGATAGTATATCTGAAAGTGAGACAGTTTTTTCTGGTTCCGAAAACTTTGGCTTAATCAGAATATTACCTACATACACTATGACTAAAAGGCAACTAAGCCCAAGGATGATTAATCTTTCTTTTTTTGTAAATATTATAAATTCAGGAATCCTCATACTTTCATTTTATATATGAATGCACCGTCAGCAGTATCGTGAAATTGAATAGATTTTTCTTCCAGAAATTTCTTCAATCTGAATTTACTTTTAATCACTGATCCATCAATAACGACTTGGTTAATATTAAATTGATCTAATAATGATTTATGTAACTTAAAATTATCGTTATTGATGATGTAGAGATCAATTGTATGATCACAACTGTAATCCAAGAGTTGTTGTTCAGGATTAATAATTACAAGATGGCCTTTAATATTATGTAATCCATATCGTTCTTCTATTCCGCTGTGATCTTTAGATAAGGTATCGACGACTGTTTTGTAAGTTCTATAGTTTCTGCAGTTCCAAGTCTCAGTATTTTCTTTTTCTATACTATGCGACAGATAAGTGAGATAGCCATTATGAATGTATTCTGCGATGCTATTCTTATGTATATGATATACGATGATGCTTTCTTCTTGCCACTCTTTATTTTTGTTATAAAAATGAAAAAATCCATAAGCTATTAATATTCCGATACAGGCATATACCAATTTGGCTTTCTCTTTCTTTAAGCCGATCATTAAGAGGAATAGTCCACTGTATACTATTGAAAGACCCATCTTATCGATCCATATATTATCTATTATAGTAAGTGGAAACTGATTAATAGTGTCTATGCAATAATTTAAAAAACTAAGCGAAGTATCTAATATCTGTCCTGCTATCGGAGTAACGACTTCAGAGATGTATGGAATGATAGAAGATAATATCATAACAATACTTACAAGTAGAATAAAGAATGCCATGGGGACTGCTACCATACCGCTTAGCCAGAATAGAAGTGGAAATTTGTGGAAGTAATAAATAGATAATGGTGTCAATAATATTTGAGCAGATACCGACAGAATAATTAATTGGTAAGCTTTTCTCATAAGCTTATTAGGAGATATATAAAGCTTATCTAAGTATGGAAAGAAAAATATTATACTCAAAACTGCCATGAACGAAAATTGAAAACTTACTGTAAATAGCTGATGAGGATTATATAATAAAATGCCGACAGCTGCCGCTCCGATTGTATTATAAGTATTCAGATATCTGCCTGCGATAGGTGCCGCAAGTACTGTTGTATACATCGCTGCAGCTCTTACAGATGGTGGCCCTGATCCAGTCATGAAAACATACAACCATATAGATAAGAGAGCTATAGCTAAGGTAATATTAGCTGAATATCTTAGTCCTCGAAATGGCTTAAGTAATGCCACAATAATCAAACCTACAATGCCTACATGTAAGCCTGATACGGCTAAGATGTGTATAGCTCCAGTGTTACTGTAAGAAGTATTGAGATCATCGCCTACAAGAGAACGGTCACCTAAGAGCATAGCTTGTGCTATCGCTTTATTATTGGTTTTTGTGACATATGCATCTATGAGGCTTTGTATATGTTTTTTTGATTTAGATGCTATTTTATTTATAAAATTGAGTTCGTTCTGCGATAGAACTGAATATTGCCCATCATAAGCATATGCTTGCTCGTAAATTTTCTTACGAGATAAGTACTTTTTATAATCAAATGTTAAGGGGTTGGGGTTTTCAAAAATTTTATAAGCGTTATTAGGAAGTAATATGATGCTCCCTTCTTCTACTTGATCTGCTTTAGCAATTGGAAAATATACGAGTAGATGTCCATTGCATTGAATCAAAGTATCTATGTGGTTACCAGTATATTCTACTCTGACGTTACATTGAATATTATTCTGATTTAGTTTTTTACTTTTAACTTCGACAATTAAGATATCATTGCTTTCAATGTCAGAATAGTGCTGATGTACAAATTCTTTTGTATGCACAGTGTAAGTAGCTGCTCCGATTAATATTGTGCTTATGTATATAAGAGAGGATGCAGCCACTCGGCTCCTACTATGGAAATAGATCGCAAGCAATATTATCAAGCCAATCACTCCAATAACATAGCCAAATTGATGATGACTGATATCTATGGATTCAGCTGTAATAATACCCAAGCATAGGAAGATTGATAGCTTCGCCAGTGGCATCTCGTAGTTTTCTTAATAGGTTGCTGCAATTAAATATATGCACTATATAATCTTAGGCAAAATAATTAGATACTATTAACGCTATAGTGTAGTATTTTATACTTTATTATTAGGTCAAATATACATGATGAGGTATCTGAATCTTCCAATTAATCTACCTAATTATCGCTTGAATTCTTGCTAACACTTATACCACTACTTAATTACTGTATTGAAGAAATCTTTTATTTCTTGTTCTTTGCCAGCATCAAGAACAAATATATTTATAGTCGTAATTGATTTTAGAATTGCTGATATGGCTTCATCTCTTCCTATAGAAGACCCTGAGTTATCCATCTGTCCATAAAGTGCAGTCAATCTATCAAATGCGATTTTATTTTGATTTTATTAGGATGGCTTAAGACCACGCCTTTAGGATCGTACTTTATTATATTAGCGTATGGGGATATATAGAAAGGAATTACACATGGAATATAAAACAAAGACACATTCGTGTAGATTATAAATATCTTAAGCCAGTATTGCGCTTTGAGGTGCCGTAACGAGAAAAAATTTATGCTGCAATTAGAGATCCGTTGAGCAAATGAGGTCCAAATATCAAAGAGACATTTATCGTAAAATGAAATATAGATTTATAATTTTTATATCGCTTGCTTTGGTATTAGGTAATTGTAAGCCTGCTACTAAGCAAACCACATCAGTGAATTTAGACACTGAGAAGTCCAATCTTGAAGGTCTTTCTAAGAATGAGGGCATTAGGTCAGACCCTGATGGAGCATTCGATTACAATTCCCCTGACTTTACATTTGTCTTAGATAGTAATCTGAGAGAGATCTCTGGCCTGTCTTATGATTTATCGGACAATACATTAATTGCGGTGGACGATGAGAGTGGTAAGTACTTCCACTTAAACCCTATTGATGGAAAAGTTACTAATAAAATCAGATTCCATAGGGATGGCGATTATGAAGCAATCGCCTATAATGACTCTAAAGTTATAATTGCTAAAAGTTCTGGTAATCTGTATGTAAAAGAGAAAAATGTAGTAAAAACCAAAGTCTATAAGAATAAGTTTAAAAGTAGAAATGATGTGGAAGGCCTAGCATTTCTACCAGAATCTAATACGCTTCTTGTGGCATGTAAAGGCAGTACTTTAGACGAAAATGATAAAGAAAATATAAAATGTATATATAAATTTTCTCTTACGGATAGTCTGTTAGAAGAACAACCTTATCTGTCTATTGATAGAAATGAATTAAAGCAATTTATCACCGATAGATTTTCTAAACATTCTATTATATCAAAAGCCAAAATGACTAATCGCATTAAGGATTTTGCTCCTTCTGGAATAGCTGTTCATCCTGATAGTCAAGATTTGTATATCTTATCAGCGAGAGGTAGTACTTTAGTAATCTATGATAAAGAACTTAAGCTTACAGATATCATATTCTTAAATGCCAAAACGATCCCTCAACCTGAGGGCATATGTTTTGACAACGAGAATAACCTATACATATCTACAGAAGGGCAAGTATTATCTGCCAAAATTTTTAAATACCTCGCTAAGTAGATGAGGATACAGATTAAGCTATGATTACTCCAGCGGATCTGACAATTTTCAAAACCGCAAGGATTGGAACCTACAACAAATGGTAAATTGGATTCGGTGTATTTTTTTTTGTAAAAAAAATCACTAATCAATTTTTCTTAAATTTTTGGCCCTGCTGCCTTTAGTGCTTCTGGAGCTTTGTCATTAAATTTCTCAAAATTATCAACGAATAGCTTTCCTAACTTCTGCTCCATTTCATCATAGTCAGATTCGTTTCTCCACGTATCTCTTGGATTAAGAATTGCGTTAGGGACGTCAGCACATGATTGAGGTACGGCTAAGTTGAATATATTGTCACTCTTATATTCTACATCATCTAATTCCCCGTTAAGGGCAGCTTTGATTAATGCTCTTGTATAGGCTAATTCTATTCTATTGCCTACACCGTATGGACCACCAGTCCAACCTGTATTAATAAGCCATACATTTATTTTGCCATTGCCTACTTCTGAACCTTTGTCTAATTTCTCTCCGAGAAGCGTTGCATATTTCATAGGATGTAATGGTAAGAAAGGAGAACCAAAACAAGCGGAAAAAGTTGCTAACGGTTCGATTATGCCTGCTTCTGTTCCAGCGATCTTAGCAGTATAGCCGCTAATGAAATGATACATGGCCTGCTCTCTGTTAAGTTTAGATACAGGAGGCAATACTCCAAATGCATCACACGTCAAGAAGAACACATTACGTGGCACATCACCTCTGGAGTTGTACATGATGTTATCTATATGATAGATAGGATAGCTGACTCTTGTATTAGGAGTGATAGAGACATCTTCATAGTTAGGAGTTACACCATCTGCCTCAAATCCAATATTCTCAAGTAGAGCACCAAATTTGATCGCTTTATATATCTGAGGTTCTTTCGATTCAGATAGATCTATGGTCTTGGCGTAGCAGCCACCTTCCAGATTGTAGATATTGGAAGTAGACCATCCATGCTCATCATCACCTATAAGTCTTCTATCTGGATCATTAGATAGAGTTGTCTTACCGGTACCCGATAATCCAAAGAATAAAGCAGTATCACTATCCTTACCCACATTGGCAGAGCAGTGCATAGATAAGACATTACGAATCTGGGGAAGTATATAATTCAGAACTGAGAATATACCTTTCTTAATTTCTCCTGTATAAGCCGACCCACCGATAAGTATGGTCTTCTTGGTGAAATTTATTATAGAAAAATTCTCCTGTCTGGTGCCATGTTCTGCTGTATCTGCTTTGACACCTGGAAATGCGTATATCTTCCAGTCTTCTTTGAATACCTTTAGCTCGGCTTCATTAAGCCTTAAGAACATATTATGAGCGAATAGATTCTGCCATGGGTACTCAGTATATACTTTTATAAACAATCTATATTTATTGCTGGCGCAGGCATAAGCATCTCTTGAGTATATCTCGTCAAGTCCTTCAGCATAATCAATCATCTTCTTCTCTAATTGATCAAAGGCCTTAGATGTAATCTTGATATTTACATCTCCCCAATCTATAACATCACGCGTTATGTCATCTTCTACGATATATCTGTCCTTAGGTGATCTCCCAGTAAATTTTCCAGTATTAATCACTAAAGCACCAGTACTACTAAGTTTGCCTTCTTTTCTTTCTATAGTATGTTGTACAAGTGCTGCTGGTACAAGATTAGAGTGTATTGTATCGTTCTTTATCATTACTAATTCCTTTATAGTGTGTAAGTCATCAAGTCAAATCAAAATTACTATTATATATCATATCCCAATAAGCGATCAGTTATTATTATTAATTATTAGAATCCACATGTAAGAGACTCGATTAATGATTGTACTACAATAGAAGATGAAGGATCTAAAACTAATTATATGATCTTAGTGATAGGGGGTTATATATGTAATTAATACTATCTGAATAAGTTACAAAGAGAAAGGTACACTCTATGTATTGATATTGTAAAGTAGCTGCTAATTTTTGTGTAATTATTCTATTAATAGATAGGGGTAATGCGCTATGAGACTGTCTATATATCAAAGGGTGTTATTAAAGGTATTTTAAAAAGCGTTTCGCATAAAGTTGTGAAACGCTTTTTTATTGTCTGTACATGAGTACTAAGTATTGGCAAATAAAAAAACGCCTATCAAACTAATGATAAGCGCCTTATTCCGCGGCACGCGGTATATCTTAAATGTTACTTTTGACTTAGAAGAATATGAACTTAGACTTCTCTCCACAACGTGCTTGTCCAACTCCTCCGATTCCCCAATTCAATTCGAATACTAAGCCGGCAAATATAGGTGTCGTGCTTGATGGATCTCCTGAATAATTGACAGGTTGTCTATCTGTAGGTAATCTTTCTACCGATGAGCCTGCATCAGATACAATATTAGAGAATCCATATTCAAATCTTAGTCCCAAGATACCACTGAATCGACCTTCGCTACCTAATACATAAGTACCAAATCCTAATACCGCCGCTAGCGGCGTAGAATTATAATAATCAGAATTGACAATAGTCTCAGAAGCTGCACCTACTGGATCATTCTTGACATCACCGACAATAGAAACTCTCGGCCCTATTTCAAAGTATCCTCTCTGTCTCGCATCCCTAAATAATACATACAGATCTACAGTACTCATGCTTATCTGCTGATCAGGAGCATCCAGTGTAGAGTTATTCTGATATAAGCCTTTTGTCTTACCGACCATTACGTCAAATGATATACCTGTATAGTTCCAGTTGATACCCAACTTACCACCTATCTTAGTACTTGTGGCAAATGTAAAATCCCAATTGTCATCATCTGCGATAGCGCTGTTATAAAATAATGAAGCACCAGTCTGAACCTTAAATCCCGTGTCTAACCAAAAGTCCATTTTCTGAGCTTGGCTTGAGATTGCAATTGCTGCAATACTAATTATTAGTATTAGTTTTTTCATAGTTTGATTTTTTATAGAATAGAATATTTGTTATTGTTTAATACTGATTATCTTATTGTTTGTGATCACTCATCATTTAGTCTTCTTCCAAGCTCTATATCCACCTAACATATTATAGGCCTCAAGCTTATACTTACTAAATGTAGCTAAGGACATAGAACTTCTGCCTCCACTTGCGCAGTAAGCTATATACTTATCAGATTTTGGCAGTTTTGAGATTTGCTGTTCAAAATCTGCCGACCGATAATCTATAGCTATTGCGCTTTCTATCATTCCATCATTCTCGATCTCTCTTGGGGTCCTTAAGTCTATATATACATATCCTTTAGAATGAAGTTGTGCTGCCTCTGTCACAGATATATCTTGTAATATCACTTTGGTTGTTACAGTATCTGAGCTGCTTTTCTGATTGCAGGCTGTAAATGTAGACATAAGGACAAGAGAAAATGTAAGCGTCCTGATCATAAATAAAAGAGCTTTTGTTCTTACAATGATAGTGAATTTCCTATTAGAGAATTCTATAATATGTATAAATAATTAACATAAAGGTGTATGCCATGTCTTGATTATTGTAAAATAAAAAGCCTCAACATGGTTACTTTTGAAGATGGACGTCGAACTTTAACATATTATATATTAAAATAAATCTTAATATGTACAACATAGGATCAGTTTTTGACCTACTTTTATTGAAGAATTCGAGATGATTCAAGAAAAGCTTAAAAATTATGTTAAATATTGAACTTAATGCAAACCTTTTCGTGTTTCGCTTCGTCTAATAAAGTATAAAAGCAAATTATAAACAACACTACCCATGTTAAAAATTATTAATTACCTGAGCCGTATATTCAAAAAATCTCCTAAGCGCTTATCCAATGTGATAGGTAAGAGATATGATGAAGAGTACGAAGGATGGTTAGGCGTATAATTACGGCCTAATACATCGAGCATAGTAGCTAATAACTACATAGCTCACAACAGAAGTTTTCTTCTGAAGAAATAATCCTTTCGCGAGAATGGATTTTTTTTTGCCCTATATTGAAATATCATTTCACAGAATTATTTAAAGATGGAGGTTGGCTTTTTTAGCTAATAACTGCTCTACAGTTTCTACTCTGTCTTCATCTGGCACGCAGCAGTCTACAGGACAGACGGCAGCACATTGTGGCTCTTCGTGGAAGCCTTGACACTCAGTACACTTATCTGGAGATATGTAGTAATAGTCATCTTCTACGGGCTTCTGTGGCGCCTTAGCATCGACCATAATACCTTTCTCAAGTTTAAACATGCCTTCTATAGAAGTCCCATCATTTATAGACCATTCTACACCACCTTCGTATATAGCAGTATTAGGGCATTCAGGCTCGCAAGCTCCGCAGTTAATGCATTCGTCTGTAATTATAATAGCCATGAGTAACTGAGTATTTTATTTTTGGATTTTTATACTGTGTATTAATGATAATATCACATAAAGGATAACTGCGAGAGGCATCGATAGTTTAAAATTATAAATAGTCAAGAACACAAAGGTGATCAATGACACAAGTATGAAGAGTTTATAACCTTGATTAATACCGATCTGCTTGAATGAGAACATCCTGATCCTGCTTAGATTTAACATCATAAGTACAGCGGGTATAAGGATATACACAGAAGGTGTTTCTATTGCCGACTGGACAAATTCACTACCAAACTCTACACCTATAAATATTCCAATTATAAAAAAAGCACTCGCCGGTGTAGGTAGACCAATAAAATGCGTCGTACTTGGCCTAAGATTAAATAACGCTAATCTTAAAGTGCTGCCTATAAGAATGAAAAATGCAGGTATGTAGAAGAACCATCTATCACTCGGCACCAATTGCGTATATAGATATGCGGGAGCAAGACCAAAACTTACAAGATCAGCAAATGAATCTAACTCGGCTCCTAATCTAGATTGTACTTTTAGTATTCTTGCGGCTAATCCATCTATAACATCGAAGAACATACCTAATAAAAGCATAATAGAACTCATATGTAAATCATCCATCAATATAGCCGAGAAGCCACAACACAGGTTCATCAGTGTAAAAATTGAAGGAATTTTTGTTCTTAGATTCAAATGCACCTAAATGAGTTATTAAAACATTAAATTATAACTTTACACCATAACTTATGCGATAATTATCGTATAATCTGTGGCATGAAGACTTAAATCGTCTTTTAGACCATAAATATATTTAATTCTAAGCAAACATTACATCCAAAGTATTATGAGAAATATGATACATAGAGTACTTACAATCTTCATTATATCTACACTTCTTACATCTTGTGCTCGTAATCCTGTTACAGGTAAGAAGGAGTTTATGCTCATGTCAGAGAGCCAAGAGGCTGCTATGGGTAAGCAAGCTGATCCATCCATTATTGCACAATATGGGTTATACGACGATCAGAACCTGCAAAAATTTATTAATACCAAAGGGAAATCTATGGGAGCAATCTCTCATAGGCCTGATTTGGAATACAGTTTTAGATTATTGGATAGTCCGGTTGTGAATGCATTTGCAGTACCAGGTGGTTATGTGTATTTCACAAGGGGTATTATGGCTCACTTTAATAATGAAGCAGAATTCATGGGTGTACTCGGACATGAGATAGGGCATATTACAGCAAGGCACTCTGCTAAGCAGCAGACTCAGCAGATGTTAGGTCAGCTTGGATTTATGGCCGGTGTTATTGCAAGCGAAAAATTTAGAGAATTCGCCAATGAGGCCAGTCAAGGATTAGGACTACTATTTCTAAAGTTTGGCAGAGATCACGAAAGTCAATCTGATATGTTAGGTGTAGAATATTCTACTGCAGTGGGTTATGATAGTCATGAGATGGCAGATTTCTTCAATACCTTAAAAAGGCTACAAGGAGACTCCGGCCAATCAATACCAAGCTTTTTATCTACGCATCCTGACCCAGGCAATAGATTTAGCAGAGTACATGAATTATCCGACGAAGCACAGAAAGGCCTTAACAGATCAACACTGAAAGTGAGAAGAAGAGAATATCTACAGATGATTAATGGCATTGTATATGGAGAAGATCCGAGACAAGGCTTTACGGATAATAGCACTTTCTATCACCCTCAACTGTTATTTCAATTTCCATACCCTCAAGGGTGGAAGTTATATAACTCGCCGGCACAAGTACAGATAGCACCAAGTGATGGTAAGGCATTAATGATATTCACATTATCACAAGAACAATCATTAGAAGCAGCAGCACAAGCTACAGTTAAGCAGCACAGCCTCACAGTTGTAGAATCTGCTCAGACGACAGTTAATGGTTTTCCAGCTATTGCAATGGTATCGGATCAGATTCCTGACCCTGCTCAGCAGCAACAAGGTGGTCAAGCAGCTCCTGTAACAAGATTGTTGAGTTATTTTATTAAGTATAATAATATGATATACTTATTTCATGGGATCACTGCTAAGACAGACTTCAGTAAGTACTCTAATAATTTCAAGAGAACTATGAGTAACTTCAATAAGCTTACAGATCAATCAAAGATCAATGTACAGCCGACGAGAATAGATATACAGACGATACCACAGAATGGAACATTGAAGCAAGCCCTAAAGTCATTAGGGGCACATAATAATGATATGAATGAGTTGTCTATTATAAATGGAATGATGCTTACCGATCAAGTGAAGAAAGGAGACCTGCTTAAGTTATTTACGCAATCTGTAAATGTGAAATCAGCAAATAATACCAATACCAATACCAATACCAATAAAAATAATAATACACCTACCAAGGCAACAAAAGGAAAAAAAGATACTAAGAAAAAACCTAAAAGACCTGCCCGTATAGGAGGATAACAGTTAAATGATTTATTAAAATGCTTTATATTTTGTGCTACAGTGCCAAAGTATAAAGCATTTTTTGTTTGTGGATATATCGACTAAGCTATAGGCTAATTGGTGATATCAGAGTATCTATTTTATTGAAGCCGCATTGATGGTGTTATGAGAAGCATCGTGTACAGCTTTGCCATTTTGGATTATTATCATCTGAGGAGACTCATGTCTCACTTCTAGCTTGTCAGCGATATAGTTAGATACACTTCGGAATGCTATAAGATCCAAAAAATAGAAATTTGTAGCGTCTACATCCATAGAATCGATATCTCTTTGGAAGCCTTTTAATACCATCTTACTTATGCCACAGCTCGTACTGTGCTTAAATATGACGACTTGCTTTGAGTGAGATAATTCTATTATTGCATCTACTTGCTCCACGGTATCTAATGTAATCCAATCCACTTTTTTCTTTTTTTAAATAAATAAAAAAATGGCTGAATCATAATTATGAGACAGCCATTATAAGTTATATTTTATATTCTAAAGCTTACTTGTAAAAACTTGCTTTTCTAAATTGCTTTACTAATAAGTAATAGAACATGGCTCTGTACTTATTACGGTTAGATTTGCCAAATTGTTTAACAACTTCAGCAATTCCTTCGTCTAATTTAGGCGTATCTTTTAATCCTAACTTCTTGATTAAGAAATTTTTTCTTACTCTATCAAGTTCTGCAGGGTCACCTGAAGAAACTTTAGATGCATCTTTGTTGTAGATAGATGGTCCACATCCTTTAGCTACTTTAGTCAAAAGAGCTTTGTCAAATTTGATCTTTAACTTGCCGAATTCTTTTTCATAAGTATCAAGACATTCTTGAAATTTACTCATAATTATGTTTTTAGTGAGGGAAATAATTTACACTAATATATATAGTTTAAGTTACAAAAAAATCTATTATCCATATAACTTTTAGTGTATATATGATAATTCACGTTACAAAAAATACCATGACTCGAAGACCAACCTTCATGATTATTAGTATATAATAGATGAGCAACCCTGTATTTAAACATTATTAACTCAAATAATTAAATAAACATGAAAAAAGTTATTGATTCTCAGTTTATTATTTTAGGAATTGTAAATTCGGTTTGTTCTGGATTTTTTCAATATTTATTACGAGTTCTTTCCAATCCTATGGTCAGTCAAATTGCTTGGTTGCTCTTAACAATATTGATTGGACAGCACCTAGCGGAGTCGTCACTAACCGATGTGGAGAAAATCAATTGGAACTAAGTTTTACTTTAGCACATGGAATGGCAACTTCTCAATTGTTTAATATCTACATTGGTCATGTAGCTAATCTACATATCGTCACAGGCGTTTTCATCAATTCTACTCCTATAGCACCAACACCTCAGGTTTTTCCATCAACTACTGTAGTTGGCTACGATTCAGGATTAACCTTTGAAGTAGCTGTTCCACCTTCTAATGGCTCAGTGCCAGGTAAAACTGATGTTGTTATAACCTATGAAGTTTTTGGCAACAGTTGTATCGGTTGTCAAGTTCAACGAATCTTTGTTTTTGATTCTCAGAATATTGAAGAATGCCACGATGTCACATCTGAAATTATTCCATTTTATTTAACTGGAGATGATTTTATTTTTGACTACTTGATTGTCGAAGAACCAAATAACATTCTTTCTACTACTTCATTATTTAATTGTTCTCAACCAACACTTGGTTGTTCAGGGACTGGAGATTATCAAATAGAAGATGACTTAATTATTGATAGAGATATTGTATTTAATGCCAGTGCTAATCTTGATGAAAACATTACTTTATTGGATGACATAGCAATTAGTGTAGAGCAATCTTCAGTAGCTTACTTCGAAACTTACCTACTTAATACCTGTGATGGTAAATGGGAAGGAATAACAGTAGAAGCAGGATCAACCTTAGAAATGAGTAATTGTGTTGTTACAGATGCCAATGCCGCTATTGTATTGGAGGGTGGGACAACACTTATTCTTGATAATGTAACTTTCAGAAATTGTGATGTTGCTATAATATCTAATGGAGACAATTTACTTGATATTCAGAATTGTATTTTCGAAAACTGTACCAACGGGATACAAATAAATGGCGATCCTACTTCAGTTATTGTTAGTAGAAATATCTTCGACGGCTGTAGCAGCAGATGTATTACAATTCGTAATAATACTTCCAGAGTAAATATATTTCCAGAAGTTGGAAGCGAGAATGTATTTAAAAATTCTAATGAAGGGATTGGTGTCTTTAATGGAAGTGCACATATAGAAAATAACATCTTCGAAGATATTAATAAAGCTATAACGATATCAGGTAGTAAAGATATGAAGTCTATAATTGCACATAACCAAATAGGTTTTAAGCGAGTCGGGATCGAAGTTGTAGGTAGTAATTTTCTTGCACACGATAATGATATTGGGACACCTGGTAATTATGGGCACCATGCCGTAGATGTTATATTTTCGGAAGACTACAAAGTTGAATTTAATAATATAGACGCTGAGGAGACAGGTGTCTACACGTTTCTTAGTCATGGAGAAGTGCATGAAAATATTATAGGTATGAATTCAGCACCAGCTATGGGTGTAGATAGATTTTTTGGCGGAGATGATGTTTTAGATAATATCATTCATGCTCGCTATACACCAGTGAGAGGCAATGGTACTGAAGGTGACCTCATCAAAAACAATACAATGACAAGTCTTAAAGAAGGTGTCATCGTGATAGGCGGTAGTACAGAAAGCACAATTGAAGAAAATGATATTGATGTCCCAAGAAATGGAGTTTTATTCATAAATTCAATGGGAAATAATATAAACTGCAATAGCATCGCAGCTGGAGGTGATGCTATAGAGGTGAATCAAAATTCAGATGAACAAGACATAACTGACAACATTCTCAATGGGGCTCACAATGATGTATTGATACAATCTGCTATAGGACGCCAAGAGCATCATGGTAATATTTTTGATGGAGAATATATAACTGCCGAAGGAGATGCACTTAATAATGTCAACCTCTCAAGGTTCGTTATTGATGACGATCCAGATCCAATGGTTGATCAATATGATCCTGAATTTCCCAATCCAGCAGAACTTAAGAATTATGATGAGTTCACAGGAAATTACGGTTCATGCAGTCTCATAGGAAGTCCGATTGGAAAAAAAATCAAAGATCCAGAATATGCATGTAACTATCTACAACGTATAGAATCATACAAAACTACAAATCCAAAATTTTATTGGAATGCAATGTATCATATGATGCGTTTCTACTTATTGACTATTCCTTCAGAAACATGGCCTATTTGCATAACAATGAAATGGAATGAGTCATTACCATGTGGACTCAAGGATCTTGTTATTAAGGAAACTGATCTTAAAAGAAGCCTTTCTTCTGAATCAGAGAATAATTATGAAAATACTGAAACAATCGTAGAAACTCAATTAAGTGAATTGCAAGAGGAAGTATGTACTGCGGAGTTGCAGACATTATGGAAAGACGCATATTTATTTATCCTTAAGAAGATCAAAGGTGATACATTAATAGAATCTGAGAAAAACCGTCTTGATGAGATAGCCAGACAATGTGCAACAGAGTTTGGCGATGCAGTGCATTGGGCTAGAGCATTAGCAGCCGAGTACAACGATACTAATTATACCCAGTATGATAGCACATGTGAGAATAACATTGAACCTCGAAGAGCAGAAAATCAAAGAGTTCAAAGTATAACCTATAGTATATCACCAAATCCTGCTCATGAATTTATTCGTATTAATTCTTCTTCAGATGGATACCATAATTTAGATATCTATAACACTGAGGGAAAGAGAATGGATAATATCCAATATGTCGGGCATTATATAGAATACAATATAAGTGAACTGACTAATGGAATCTACTACATAAAAGATGATATCAATTCAGAAATCATTAAATTTATTAAGTTATAAGATTCAATTAATAGAATGTAAGAAGGGTGCTGCCCCTCTTACATTCTATTTTAAATTAATATAGATGAGAGCATTCCTTAGTGTTTTGTTATTCGCAATAATATCTACAAACTCACTTTTCTCTCAATCAAAACAAGACTATAATTGGTTTTTTAGTATAGATCGAAACTCACAACAAGAAGGTATACAAGGTCTCAGATTTGATTTTAATGATGCATACCTTATGCCTAAAACCGCTGATCAAGGACTAAGCTTTGATCAAAATAATGCGTCCATATCTGATAGAGATGGTAATCTGTTATTCTATACGAATGGATGTGCCGTAGCTGATCGAGAACATCATATCATGCCTAATGGAGACAGCATAAATGCAGGAGAATTTTTTGATAGATTCTGGGGAGGCGATTGCAAAAACGGTTATCCAGGAAGACAAGATATCACGATATTACCTGATCCAGCTTATGAGGATGGATACTATATATTGCATAAGACTCAAGAGTATGATCCCACTGCAGAGAATCGCTTCTTTATGCAATATCTTAAGTACACATATGTTGACTTAGCACTTAATGGTGGCTTAGGTGATGTGACTGAGAAGAATGTGCCGTTTGCTGAGAGCGTATACCAGGCTTCATATTTCACATCAATAGCGCATAGTAATGGCATAGATTGGTGGATAATCCAGCCTAAGCTTACAGAAAATATATTTTACACCTATTTACTATCACAAGATGGTTTTGCTTTGATAGATTCTACCATCTTAGGTGACAATGACTTTGCATTGAATACATCAGCAGGAGGTGATGCGAAGTTTTCGCCTGATGGTACTAAGTATGCCTTTTATAATATGACTAATGGCTTGTGGGTATATGACTTTGATAGAACAACCGGTGAATTTTCTAATTTTAAAAGCTTGTATATTGAAGAACCTACAAGCCCAACGTTCGCAAGTGCAGAGTTCAGTCCTAATTCAAGATTTGTTTATTTATCTAATACAGATTCATTATTTCAAGTTGACCTTTGGGAAGATGATTTAGAAGATGGTAAAATATTAATCGATACATATGACGGCGTACAAGATCCATTTTCGACATCTTTTTTCTTAAGTACATTAGCACCTGACTGTAAGATCTATATCCGTCCAGGAAGTGGTTCTAACATCATGCACGTGATCAATAAGCCAAATGAAAAAGGACTCGACTGTAACTTTGTAGAAAGGGGGTTGAGGTTACCTCAGGCTTCCTCTACAGGTGGATACCCTAACTTCCCTCGATGGCGAGTAGATGAGGCAGAGGTCTGTGATCCTACATTGACGAGTGTCTTTGGAGATCAGGTATATTATAGGCGTGATATGACTGTGTATCCTAATCCTGTGAGGGATGTGGTGACGGTGGACCTACCTCAGGGTAGGCGTGGGCAGATAGTTGTTTTTGATATGATGGGGCAGTTCGTGTGGGAAGGTACTGAGGATGAGTATCGTGGGGATGTTCTTATTGACTTATCGGGATTGTCAGTTGGGTCTTATAGTGTGGAGTTTTTGCCTAAGGATAACAAGGACAGATTGGTGTATACTTCGCAGGTTATTAAGGTGGAATAGTCATCATCACGTCATCCACTAATCCTCAAAATCAAGATAAACACAAAAGAATATTGGTCCGAAGTCGAAGACATTCGGACAACGGAAAGTAGTGCAAGTATTTTTTGAGACAAAGATTTTTCGTTTTGACGTTAATAGCGATCTATTAAGAATTGAAAATCATTTTTATGATTAAAAGATATCTACCGCTGGTCAATATGAAAAAGGGTGCTAACCAATTAACTTTTTTTATCCCGATCGAGTAACGAGCAGAGGGATCTTAAGGCTAGTAGATCTGAAGTTTATATTTACCCTTCAGAATCGTAAGGTGGAGTAAAACAAATAATATCCGTGTAATCATTTAATCCATTTAATCCATTTAATCCGTGATTCCGACAGTAGGGTGGATTTTGTGAGTGGAATAAAAGATGAGTATATAAGATTAACGTGACATATCTCGAAAATCAGATTTTGACCTGCTCTAAGGGTAAGATGCCTTTAAATATAAAATCACATTTTATTATTAAAAGATATCTCCCACTTGTCTATATCAAAAAGGGTCTCACCAATTCACTTTTTTTTCATCCCGATCGAGGAACGAGCAGAGGGATCTCCATAATTATATTTCTGCAGTCAATTATAAAAGAGAACTACTAGGTTATCTGAAGATTTCTCGACAAGCTCGAAATGAAAAAATGAAAAAAAATTACAACGTCTTCAAATATTCAATAACAGCCATTCTATCCGTATCAGATAATTTATCGCCGAATAGGTGGCCAGTATTTTTATATCCATCTAAGGTTGTATCATAAGTTTCGTTGTCCTCTTTAGATTCTGGAGTCTGATAATTCCATCCAAGGGCATCATAATTATAATCATAAGAATCGAATGATCGCTTCCAGAATTGTGGTCTGAGCTTGCTGTTAAGTAATGCCTCAACTGTAGGTATAGATCCATTGTGTAAGTATGGAGCCGATGCCCATATGCCATCGAGAGGTTGCGCTACATAACCATCTTCTATAACGAGTTTTCCGCCATTCTGAGATTGTGAAAACCAACTCTCAGAATACCAATCTATAAATGAACGATATGTTCCTTTCGTGTAAGCGTGAGACAATGCAGGGTCAGTACCGATAGTCTCAAGAGATACGAGATAGTTAGGGTACTCTCCGTCCTCACCATAAGTGCCATGGCAGCCAGAGCAGTTTTTATTGAAAATTATCTTGCCTTCAGAAGCCTTATTCTGATCTATAATTTCTGGGTAGGCAGGTGCTTCTAAAGTATTGATCCATGCAAGTACGTCAGGGAAATTTTTGTCGATCGTCTTTGCTTCGCTTGTATCTTTCATCGTGAGAATAGAGGATGCCATTAGAAACTTAGAGAAATCACCTCTGCCTATAGCAGTGTAGAACATTGCATTCTTTTTCTTAAGTACCCACCACGGTGGGACATCTGTAGGTATAGTTACATCTGGTATGGTGAGTGCAGGCTCATCCCTCCATTCTAATGTTACGGGATCTCTATGGGCGACGAGAACAGCAGTTAGCTTATCGGCTGGATTGACACCTCTCGTCTGAGTTATTACTTCTGGATTAATGGCTTTCGTCGCTTTAGCAAATTGGTTGTAGTTATTCCACTCTTTAGAGTCAGCACCATACTTAGCTTTGATAGTCATACTAAGGAAGTTGGTTGCTGGAGCGAGATTGTAAGTGTAATTAAATGTTGAATTACCTATGCCAAGAACATACTCTCCATTGAGATAATCACCATGACACGAAAGACAGTTAGGAGCGACCATCTCTATAGAATCTTTTATTATGTGTGTGAACTGAGGCGGTAGATTATGGTTCTGTGGAGCTCTATCCAATAGGATAGAAGTACTGTCTCCTTGAGATGAAAAAAATGAGACTGGTATCCCTGAGCTTACATAGTCTCCGTTCAATAAGTAATTGTACCCAGCTGCTGCATCTCCAGTTCTCTGAGCCGATGGCGCAATATGTTTTTTCTTAGGATCTCCAGCTGCTCGTATGCATAGTAAGGTGGTGGCGGCAAGTATGACGATGACTATAATCTTATTCATATGACTGTTAACTTAGTTTGGAGCTTAATAATTTTAATATTTGTAGTTTAGACAAGAATAGTTGCATTAATTAAACCTTAATGAATTATCATAGTCTAAGATCAAGTACTAAATATGTATAACTTACATATAGTTTACATGAAAATCACATTTTAGAGAAATTAAGATATGAAATACTTTTCGTTAATCATTATAGTGGCCTTATCCACTAACATTCTATTATCACAGAATAACTCAGGTGAGATCGTTTATGAAGATAAGATAAATCTACATAGAAATCTACCTCCAGAGATGGAAGCGATGAAAGATAGAATTCCAGAATACAGAGAGTCAAAGAAGATATTATATTTCAATTCTGAAGAGGCCTTATATATCAATAAGCCTAAAGATGAGAAAGAGATCAAAGAGCAGCAAGAGTTTAGAGGTGAGGGTAGAAGAGGACGTAGAGGTGGAAGATTTGGACGTAGCGGAAACAATAAATATTATACAAGTATTAAAGATGGAGAATCTGTAGATTTTAGAAGTTTGTTTGGTAAAGATTTTCTAATAGAAGGTAAGCGAGAGCCACTCAAGTGGAAAATTACTGGTGATCAAAAACAAGTGGGTTCTTACTTATGTCAGAAAGCGACATTCCAAGATAGTACACAGAATATAGTTGTATGGTTTACGCCTATGATACCAGTATCCTCTGGTCCCGATAGTTACTTTGGATTGCCTGGTATGATTCTGCATATGGATTTTGATGATGGATTGCGCCAGATCACTGCCACTGATATCTCTCTTAAAGCATTAGAAGCTGATGTAATAACTAAGCCATCAGATGGTAAGAAAGTAACAGAAGAAGAGTTTAAGAAAATGAGAGAAGAAAAATTGAAAGAGATGGAAGAAGAGTATGGTGGAAAGGGTGGAGGACGTCGTTTTCGTATTGGTAGATAAATCTTATCGAGGAATTAAAATAAGCTTAAACGATACATGCAGCAATCTATTTAAAGTATGAGAAATTTTGTCTTTTCACTCTTAAGTTTAATGCTTTCTATAAGTGCTGTAGCTCAATCTAATATTGACCTAAGTGGTCAGGTTATAGGCGCCGAAGAGGATTTACTTATGAGTGCAACAGTAGTGTTGTTGTCCGCAGAGGATTCTACATTAGTAAGCTTTAGCCTCACCGATGCTGAAGGACGATTTGTCATAAAGGACCTTTCATATGGGGATTATGTTATGCAGGTAACTTACTTAGGATACCAGCAATACTCTAATCCTTTGATAGTTGATGGAGATTTAGAACCAGATATGGGAGATATAAAACTTCTACAAGCCAATACATCACTCGAGCAAGTTGAGATAAAGGGAGAACACGTTCCGATAGTCGTTAAGAAGGATACTTTAGAATATAATGCAGCGGCATTTCAGACACAACCTAATGAGGTCGTTGAAGATTTATTAAGAAAACTTCCTGGAGTAGAAGTCGATAATGACGGAACGATAACTGCACAGGGAGAAGAAGTCCAATCTGTAACTGTGGACGGTAAGAAGTTCTTTGGTGATGATCCTACGATAGCAACTAAGAACCTGCCAGCTGATGCGATAGATAAGGTACAGATATTCGATAAGAAATCTGATATGGCAGAATTCTCTGGTATGGATGATGGAGAAAGAGAAAAAACTATCAACCTCGAACTTAAAGAAGATAGACGCAAAGGCCAATTTGGAAATGTAGAAGCAGGATATGGTACAGACGACAGATATAGAGGTCGATTATCGCTTAATAGGTTCTCTACTAATACTCAGATATCAGCGATAGGCAATTTTAATAATGTCAATGAACAAGGCTTCTCGTCATCAGACTATGTAAGCTTTATGCAAGGTATGGGCTTCCGGAATAGAGGAGGCAATGGACTATCGTTAAGTGATGGCTTAAGCAACGGATTTGTAACAACGAATGCTGGAGGTCTTAATATCAATCATGATTTTTCTTCTAAGGTAGAGATGTCAGTAAGTTACTTTCTTAATGATATCAGTAATGACCTAAGTAGTATAGTGACAAGAGAAAACTTCGGCGAGGGAAGCAGTTACTTTGACAATGCATTCTCATCAGAAGATAACCAATCTACTAATCATAGAATCAATACAGAAGTAGAAATAGAACTTGATTCATCCCAGGATATTAAGCTACGAGCTAATGCAGTTATCAATAATGGCAACTCACATTATGAGGGGATGACGGAACGATTAGATAATAATAAGACTATACAGAATGGGAGTACTCAGTTATATAATAGTGATGGTAGTAGCTTCGATCTGTCTGGTAGGTTAAATTATAGAAAGAAATTCGGTACTACTAAGAAGAGAATATTGAGTCTCCAAGCTAGCCTGAATAACAGTACAAGTGATACCGATGGAGTGCTTAATTCAGTCAATACTTTTTTTGACAATAGTCAGATGACACAGTTGATTAATAATATAGCGCAGCTTCAGATGCAAACAGATAATGACAATAACTACAGGATAGAAGCTTCATATGTAGAACCCCTGAAGTCAAATACTTTTCTCGAATTAAAATACATCAGACAGGATTACAATAGTGAGCTAGAGCGTGAGGTATTAGATGATATAATGGGAGGCACATTTCCTAATGATGATCTCAGTAATCATTATCAAAGAGATTACTTCTATGACAGAGGCGCATTGATATGGCATCTTAATGCCGATAAGTCAAGCCTCAGTGTAGAAGGTGCAGTACAGAACTCTGTATTAAAAGGAGATATCATTTCTGAAAATATTCAGATAGAGAATAATATTTTTAGATTTCTGCCAAGAGTGAATCTTAGGCATGAATTAGGCCAGTCTCAGAACATAAGGCTAAGATACTCTACAAGTGTTAATGAGCCATCTATGACTCAGCTACAGCCTGTACCTGACAACTCAGATCCTATTAATGTATATGTAGGGAATCCTAATTTAGTCCCCGAATATAATCATACCGTTAGATTGAATTATATGAATTATGATCAGTTTTCTTTCAGGTCATTTTTTGCATTTATTAATGCCAGATACACGAAGAATAATATCACTAATCAGACGACTATTGATGATGACTTCAAGCAAATTACGCAACCAGTAAATGTCGATCATGACTTTACTGTATCAGGTAACTTAAACTTCAGCACGCCACTCAAGTTTCTTAAGACAAGATTGCATTTAGGTAGCCGATTATCTTATCAGAATAGTATCTTATTTATCAACGCATTAGAGAATATTAGAGATAGATATACAAGCAGAGTCAATGCCAGAATCGAAAACAGAAAAAAATCAATAGTAGACTGGGAGATAGGAGGAACGTATTCTTACAATGTTACCTTATTTAGCAAAAGCGATAGAGATCAGAATTTTTCTAATAAAAGTCTCTTTGTAGATGTGAGCTATAACATTAAGAAGTCTATGTCTATAAGCACGTCAGTAAATGTTGATTTTTACAGTGAAGAACAATTTGGGGAAGCGATGACTGTCCCAATCTGGAAAGCGAGTTTATCAAAATATCTTCTCGCAGATCAGAAGTTAGAAGTTAGACTTTCGGTTTTTGATATACTGGATCAGAACATTGGCATATCAAGAACTAACGGTCTCAACTTTATAGAAAATAGCGAGATCCAATCCCTCGGACAGTATATGATGTGCTCTGTCATATATGCTATAAGAAACGGAGTGTCTTCTGATGGTAGAAAGGGACCAAGACCTATGATTTTCAGAGGATAGGTTATATCTCTATAAAATGACCAATTGCAGTCGTTCCTTACGGTGATTTCCGGAACACTTTCACTTTTACAATCGTTATACTGTCACGATAGTAATCTTATTATGTCAAGTAATAGACATATTAAGATTATTTATATCTTTATAGGATTAATTAGCAGGGTGTTATATCTGAGAATTTTTACAAATTTGGATTTATGAAAAAAATATTTACACTATTATTGGTATGTTCTTTTGTTTCTACAATTATTTCCCAAGAAACGATTGCAAGAACATGGAATGAGCAAATACTATTTGGAATTAGAAACGACTTCGCAAGACCGACAGTGCATGCTCGTAATCTATTTCACACATCTATGGCTATGTACGATATATGGGCCGTCCATGATGAAGTGGCTGAGCCTTTTTTCTTAGGTAAAGAAGTAGGTGGTTTTGTCTCACCATTCGAAGGTATTCCTCCATCTGATAATAAGGAAGAAGATATAGATGAAGCTATTAGCTTCGCGATGTACAGATTGATGCTGAACAGATTTAGTAGTTCTCCAGGGAGAGGATTGATTATATCTAGTATCAATAATCTAATGCAAGAGTTAGGATATAATATAAGTAATAGAAGTACTAATTACAGAAGTGGAGATCCTGCAGCATTAGGTAATTATATTGCGGATCAGATAATCGAGTTTGGTTTTCAAGACAGATCTTGGCAGCAGGGTAATTATTCTAATAAAGTCTACGAACCTGTCAATGATCCATTAATTATAGAGATTCCGGGTTCTTCAGATGTCATGGATCCTAACAGATGGCAACCATTGACATTAGAACTATTTATAGATCAAGCAGGTAATCCTATTCCATTCAATACACCACAGTTTTTAGGCGCTGAGTGGGGTCAGGTAGAACCTTTTGCGTTAAGCGAAGATGATCTGACAATATACAACAGAGATGCATTTGATTATTACGTGTATCATGATCCAGGTCCACCACCACTTTTATCCCTGACAGAAAATGATGCTGAATCACAAGCTTACAAGTGGGGCTTTGCTTTAGTGGCTATCTGGGGTTCTCACTTAGATGCATCTGATCCTACAATGATAGACGCTTCTCCACGAGGTATAGGTAACATACCAGAGCTTCCAGATGACATTGCTGATTTTCCAGCTTTCTATGATTTGATCGAAGGAGGTGATGCAAGTCAAGGAAGAACAACTAACCCTGTAACGGGTCAGGAATACGAGCCCAATATGGTTAAGCGTGGTGATTATGCAAGAATATTAGCAGAATTCTGGGCTGATGGTCCTGATTCTGAGACGCCCCCTGGGCATTGGTTTACATTATTGAATGATGTAAACGATCACCCGATGTCTACAAGAAAATATAGAGGTCAGGGAGAAGATATAGATGAGTTAGAGTGGGTTATTAAAGGTTACTTTATGATGGGAGGTGCAATGCATGATTGTGCTATTTCTGCATGGGGGATTAAAGGATGGTATGATTACTTAAGGCCTGTATCTGCGATCAGATATATGGCAGATCAAGGTCAAAGTTCTGATCCATCACAACCCAGTTTTGATATAAAAGGACTTCCACTAATCCCTAACTATATAGAAGTTGTCTTAGCAGGTGATGCATTAGAGGGAGAAAATGGTGAGAACATTGGTAAAATAAAATTGTACACCTGGAAAGGACCTGATTTTATAATCGAGCCAGAGACAGATGTTGCAGGTGTAGATTGGATCTTAGCAGAAGAATGGTGGCCTTATCAGCGACCATCGTTTGTGACACCTCCATTTGCAGGATACGTATCTGGTCACTCTACATTCTCAAGAGCGGCAGCAGAAGTACTCACTTACTTTACTGGTGATGAGTATTTTCCTGGTGGTGTAGGAGTATTCGAATGTCCAAGAAATGAGTTTCTTGTATTTGAAGATGGTCCTTCGGAAAACATAGAATTGCAATGGGCGACTTATAGAGATGCATCAGATCAGTGTAGTTTGAGTAGAATCTGGGGAGGTATACATCCTCCAGCTGATGATATACCAGGCAGAATGATTGGTATAGAAGTAGCAGAGGATGTGATAGCTAAGGCAGAGACATTCTTCTTCGTAGATGCTGATAATGATGGGTTCTATAATTATCAAGATTGTGACGATAGCGATCCACTCATAAATCCAGATATGCCAGAAGTATGTGATGGGATAGATAATGATTGTGCAGGTGGTATTGATAATGACTTACCGGTTATTACATATTATCTCGATGCGGATGATGATGGATATGGTGATTTTGCATTTCCATTAGATACATGTCTATCTACTCCGCCAGCTAAGTATGTAGAAAACTCGATGGATTGCAATGATGGGGTAGGGAATATTAATCCTGATATCGTAGAGACTTGTGATGCTATAGATAATAATTGTGATGGACGAGCTGACGAGGGATTACCTAAGAACAGATATTATTTTGATTTTGATAATGACGGCTTTGGAGATAGTAATGTATTTGCAGATACATGTATAGGCGTGCCTCCAGTAGGATTTGTTATCAATGCTGATGACTGTAATGATAATCTGTCAGATATTAATCCTACTAAGTCAGAAGTTTGTGATGGAATAGATAATAACTGTGATGGGTTATCGGATGAAGGCTTACCTGTAAGCAGATATTATTTTGATTTTGATAATGATGGCTTTGGAGATAGTAATGTATTCGCAGATACATGTATAGGTGTACCTCCAGTAGGTTTTGTTATCAATGCTGATGATTGTAATGATGATGATAGTAATATTAATCCAACTATTGCAGAGATCGCTGATAACGGCATTGATGAAGATTGTTCAGGTGTAGATTTATACAAAGCGTCTAAAGTGTTCCCTAATCCATTTAGCGATAGGATAGAAATACATCTTGATTTTGATCAAGAAGTTACAGCACGTATCATTGATAGGTTAGGTAGAGTTGTGTATACTCAAGAGGGTACCATTAGTGATAATGTATTCTTCTTTAATACTTTAGATATGGCGCAAGGTATCTATTACCTTCAAGTTATTGATAGTGATAATGAAGAATTGTACACAGAAAAAATTCTGAAAATATAGATTAAGATTACTCAATAGAAAGACTATAGTATATTTGAATTCCCTAAGCTCGTTATTAGCTTAGGGAATTCTTCGTTATACCAATAATGGTTGTTGATTTTGCATGCATAAGAAAAAGAAAATTCGGTTTATTATAAATCCAGTTTCTGGAGCGAATAGATCGGAAAATAGAGAGAAAATTATCCGTGATCACTTAGATCATGATCAGTATGATTACGATTGTATCTATACTGAGAGACAAGGCCATGCAGCTGAGCTATCAGCAGAAGCAGCAGCACTGCACTATGATGTAGTCGTAGCATGCGGAGGTGATGGTACTGTCAATGAAGTTGCTAAGGGGATTAAAGGATCTGACACGGTGCTCGGTATCTTACCTGGAGGTTCTGGTAATGGATTCGCTATGTATATAGGCATGGGTAGAAACACTGCACGAGCTGTCAAGAAGTTGAATAATGCTAAGGTTAAAACTATAGATACGTGCTACGTCAATGATATATTTTTTATCAATCTTGCAGGGATAGGCTTCGATGCACTTATAGCATATAAGGCAGAAAACGAGGAGAAGCGAGGATTGCAGATGTATGTCAATCTTGTAGGCAAAGAGATGGCTAAATTTAAGGCAGAAGAATTTAAAGTCATATTTGATGGTAAGACTATAGAGGGGGCATTTACAACTGTAGCTGTCGCTAATGCGCCTATGTATGGTTATAATTTTACTGTAGCGCCATTAGCAGATCTATCAGATGGCTTGTTTGATATCGTTTTTATGAAAGAAGCGGGTCTTTTTAAGACTTTAAGTACATCGCTGCGTATGCTGAATAAGACACTAGATAAGAGCTCCCTCGTCGAGGTCAGAAAGGCTAAGGAAGTCACCGTGATCTCTAAGAAACCATATTACTTTCATGTCGATGGTGAGAGTATGGAATTTAAGGATACGCTTAATTTTAGAATGGATCCATTGTCACTTAGAGTGTTGTTTCCAGTTAAGTAATACCGTATTGTAGAAATCCTTATTATAATAACATAACGAGTATAATAAGCTTTTCATATCTTAGACTTCTGAACTAAAACCCTGTAGGATGTATAGCCTTAGATCATTAAACTTAATGTCTTGTATTGTCGTTGTATTATCAGCATTAAGCTGCACTTCTGATAAATCAATAGAGCGATCCTATCCAGAAGATACTTCCACTATAAAGGTGTTGCAATCCATATCTTCAGAGACTTCTGGCATAAGATTTAGTAATAATATAACTGAGACGAGATCACATAACCTTGTTTCATTTGAGGGTTTTAGCCAAGGCGCAGGAGTAGCCATTCTCGATATAGATAATGATGGTTTTCAAGATATATTTTTCTCTTCTAATATGGAAGGAGACAGGTTATACAAGAACAATGGTGATATGACATTTGAAGATGTCACACGATCTTCTGGTATAAAAGCTCAAAATTGGTCTACTGGAGCTATTGTAGTAGATATCAATAATGATGGATATGATGATATATATGTCTGTAAGTTTCTCTACGACGAGCCAGTGAGAAGAACTAATATGTTCTATATTAATAACGGCAAAGGACAGTTTTCAGATAAGGCACATGAGATGGGATTAGACGACACAGGGTATTCTATATCGGCTAATTTCTTAGATTATGATAACGATGGTGATCTGGATATGTACCTTGCTAATCAACCTCCTAATAGCCTTAGTGCAAAAAAACCACTTAAGAATAAGATAGATTACTCCTATACAGATAAGCTGTATAGAAATGACAACGGTAAATTTATAGATGTAACTGAACCAAGTGGTATTACAAATTATAACTACTCACTGAGTATATCTGCGATGGATTATAATAAAGATGGATGGACTGATATATACGTCGCTTGTGACTATGAGGAACCTGATAAATTCTATAGAAATAATGGTAACGGTACCTTTACGGATGTCGCTCATACAGCCTTGAAGCATATGAGTAATTTTAGTATGGGTGCTGACGTAGCAGACATAGATAATGATGGTAATTCGGATATATACGTAGTCGATATGGTCGCTGAAGATAATTTCAGACAGAAGACCAATATGAGTAGCATGAATCCCGAAAAATTCTTTAACCTCGCCAATAATGGTTATCACTATCAATACATGTATAATTCTCTACAGCATAATAATGAAGATGGTACATTCAGTGAGATAGCTCAGTTGTCAGGTATATCTAACACTGATTGGAGTTGGTCTCCATTGTTTATAGATCTTGATAATGATTCTTACAAGGATCTTATAGTTACTAATGGCTTGATAAAAGACATAAGAAATAAAGACTATGCTAACTGGAGAAAAAAATTCTTAAAAGAGAAAATGAAAGAAGCTGAAAAGACAGCAAGTAAATCATTAAGAGTAGATCCTTTAGAGTTAAGTAGCAAAGCTAAAAGTGTAAAAATCTCAAACTATGTATATCGGAATAACGGTGACTTGACATTCAAAAAGCAGAATACCAACTGGGGTATCGATAATAAAACGTGGTCACATGGTTCTGCATATGCAGATTTTGATAATGATGGCGACTTAGATATCATTATTAATAATATGAGTCAGCCAGCGGACCTCTACCAGAACATGTCTAATGATAATGGACTATATAATTACATAGCGATCAATCTTAAAGGAGATAATAATAACCGTAGTGCAATCAATGCCAGAATAATCTTGAAGTATGGAGATGATGAGCAGCAAGTAACTGAATATACGCCTTACAGAGGATATATGTCTACATCTCAGCGTATTGCGCATTTCGGACTGGGTAAAGCTGAGACGATCACAGAACTCATTGTTAAGTGGAATGATGGTACCGAGACGATACTCAACAATGTAGCGGCTAATCAGACATTGACAGTCGATAAATCTAATACGACACCTGCTAAGAAAAATTCTAATTCTAAAAAGTTATTTACAGTAGTTAGTACCAGTAACTTAGTGCATAAAGAAAATGATTACGACGATTATGCTAAAGAGATTCTATTACCTTATCGCCCGTCTACCTTAGGTCCTATTATGGCATCTGGAGATGTCAATAAAGATGGTATAGAAGACTTCTACTTAGGCGGTTCTGCAGGTGTAGCAGGACAATTAGTAACTAATAATGGCAGCTCACAATTATCAGCTGACAACCGCATGTTCGCTAAGGACGCAGGCTACGAAGATGGTGGTGCCTTATTCTATGACTATGATAGCGATGGTGACTTAGATTTATATGTAGCCAGTGGAGGTAACGAATATGCGGCAAATAGTAATCGATATAAAGACAGACTATACGCTAATGACGGCAACGGTGGCTTCAGATACGTTAATGCATTGCCACCCATCACTGTAAGTACTGCTTCAATATGTCCTTTAGATTATGATGGCGATGGCGATATGGATTTATTTGTAGGTGGTAGACAGGTGCCAGGACAATACGGTAGGGCCCCACAAAGCTTTCTACTAGAGTACAATAATGGTAAGTATAAAGATGTCACTGAAAGTAAAGCGCCTCAACTCAAGGACTTAGGTATGGTTACAACTGCTAAGAATGCAGATATTAATGGTGACGGAACCTCTGAGCTTCTAATTGCGGGAGAATGGATGCCTATTATCGTCATGGGTTATGATAAAAAAGGACTAACAGATGTCACCGATCAGATGAGTTTACCTAAGCTTAATGGCTGGTGGAATACCATAGAAATCGCAGATGTTGATAATGATGGAGATCAAGATATCATCGCCGGTAATCTTGGTTATAATATAAAATATAAAGCGACTGAAGCAGAGCCATTTAAGATGTATGTGGATGATTTTGATGGCAATGGTACTAATGATGTCTACTTAGGATATTATGAAAACGGACAATGTTATCCTGTAAGAGGTAAGCAATGCTCTTCTCAGCAGATGCCTTTTGTCAGCGAAAAATTTGAGACTTATAATGATTTTGGATTAGCCACTATAGACAAAGTATTAGAAGATCATATCACTGATAATACTCTGGTACTATCAGTACAGACATTTGCTAATTCAGTGTTCAGAAACTCAGGTTCTGGATTTGAGCAAATTGCATTACCTAATCAAGCTCAGATATCACCCGTATACGGTATTGCTGTAGACGACTTCAATAATGATGGCAAGACAGATATGTTTCTGGCAGGTAATATGTATCAGCGAGAAGTAGAGACAACACGTAGTGATGGTGGTAAAGGCTGCATGCTTACTATGAATAGTGAAGGTGGCTTTACGGTTAACAATTCTTACAGTACAGGTATCTCAGCCGATAAAGATGTAAGATCAGTAGCTTTACTAAGAGGTCCTAAGAATAACTTACTCGTTATCGCCAATAATGATGCACCAGTACAAGTGTATGAGTACGATTAATAGATAGCTTAATGTGGAAGCGATATGCATTCCTTGGCATATTCGGAAGTATGTTATAGATATGGCTTTTAGCCTTTAGTAATAAAACATCTGCCAAATAGATTGTTGTTTCTTGCTATGCTTAAGCCATCATTTCTGTTACTCAAATCTTAAGTTAGAATACTGTAGATCACGAAGCCTTCCTTTTTTAATTATAATGTCTATAATGGCTTCGCATATAACGGAGCGGTTTCGTTGTCTGCCACTTTCATATTCAGTAATATTTCTAAATCGATCAGTAAGTTGTTGCACCTTCTTATCCCTGAGTATATCTCCTTCTATTTCTATACTATGGATACAGGGTGCTCCCTTAATAGGAAAAAACATTTTCAATGTGACAATTGATTTGTGACCTTTATCTAATCTTAGCTTCTTTACGGTACTTATTAATGACTCCTCTATAGCTTCAGAATCTATTGACTTGATGAGCGGAGGCGTCTCCACGACTTTAAATATTTCGAGGCCTGCGAAGTGTTCTCTGCAGTCTTCTTGTGTTCGTGGTTCTTGTTCCGTAACAACTTTTTCTTGACAGAATATATTTGTCGTAATTAGTAAGAAGAAGATTTGAAGTATAGTTTTAGATGATTTCATATGTAGTTGATATTCAGATATTTGTATTCATTACCTCCTCGGTATCAATGTCTTAGGGTATACAACAACACTCTCATTCCCTTCTTTGTTAACGGCTGCTACGCCGAATAAGTAATTGTCTATAACGATATTCTTAAGAGTAACATTAGTATTTGTGCCGACCCATCTTGAATATTCCCACTGTGGAGAAGTAGTATTTCTCCAGTAGACTTTATAGCCTAATAAGTTGGGGTCATCGACTGGATCCCAACGTAACTGTGTGGAAGGCTTGACGGCTCCACCTATCATAACGAGCTCTGGTGGAGTAGGGGCCCATGCGATACTTGCCAGTGTAATAGCATTAACAGAAGTCAGCTGTGCAGCGTATTGGAAGTCTACGCCTGAGATGACATCACCATAGTCGATACCATCTTCAGTTCTTATATCTTGATGTTGCATATCATAGTTTTCATGTGTCTCCATAATTCTGACTCCTGGAAATCCTTCATCATTAAACGGTCGATGATGTCCGCCTCTACCAAATCTATCTAACCTATATATCATGACTGCATCGAGATTAGTCATATACTTATCGGTTATCGCATCTACGTATCTTGCAAGTTGGCGTGATGGTCCATCGACTTCGCCACCATAGAATCTATTCCATATTAGTTCTCGATCATCAGGATTAGGAGGTATAGGCTCAGAGAATACTCTGAACGTTGTATTATCTATGACACCATCGATGCCGCGAATGTTGCCTATCATATCATTATTAAGTACGCCTATAATATTCCAGCCTTGGGCTTTGGCGTCTGCAGCTAAGAATTTTCCACCGAATAGGCCTTGCTCTTCTCCTGATAATCCTAAGAATATGATGCTCATCGGAAACTCATATTCTGATAATACTCTTGCGGCTTCCATGACGCCGGCCATACCTGATGCGTTATCATTAGCACCTGGAGAATCAGATGTGCCATCAAGAGGGTCAGAGACACGAGAGTCGATATCGCCAGACATGATTATGTATCTATTAGGGTAGAGGCTTCCTCTCTTTATAGCCATCACATTAACTATCCACGTATCATCTGGTATTCTTCTAGATACTCCAGCTTTGACTTCCCCCTTGTGATAGCTGACTTCGAGGCATTCACCACAAGCTTCTGATATAGATTCGAATTCTGATTTAATCCATCGCCTGGCGGCACCTATACCTCTGGTATCTGATACTGTATCTGATAGAGTATGTCTGGTCCCGAATGAGACTAACTTTTCTATATCTGATTGTATCCTGTCGGCAGATATTTTCTCGACGATGTCACTCAGCCTACTATCATGCTGCATAGGTGCTGACTGCTGAGAATGTAGGAATAATGGTATGATGCTTAAGCACAAAGAAATGATGTAATTCATAATTATTGGTTGTAATAGCCTATGTGTGATACGGGTATATATGATGATTTTTTAACATTTGATGTTTTTTGGTACGAATCTTGACCATTTGAAAATAAGTATTATGCAATACTTACTTAGAACCTTTAATACACTTTTCCTATCCCACACTGCACTTGAGGCATTTTTTGTCTGTGTAAGTGATTGAAAATAAGTTATTTATATATTATAACCGCTTATTTTTAAAAATATTTTGATTAGAGAAATGTATAGAGGTATTAAATATTGCACTACTATTTCTATCAACAAAATATTTATTTCTGATGAGAACACTTTATTTAATCCTACTATTTATCTGGCTTATTATTGGATACTTTATCTGTAAAACCTACTTATGTGGCAATGTAGAATCTACAGAAAATTCTACTGTTCTAGCTGCACCTTCTAATGATGATTGTAATGTTAAGCTATTTTTTAGAGATACCATATCTAATCTTAATCTGATCTCAGATGATAATTTCCAATTTGAAAAATCTAATGACGCTTATCTTCCTTTAGCAGATGATCTCAAGATTCTTCTCGGAAATGTTGTAAGTCACCTTGGAGAGAATCCTAATTCGTTGATGCAAATAAAAGGCTACTACTTATCCAATGAAGATAATAATACAGAATATGATGACTTAGGTCTTGCAAGAGCAAGTATGGTCAAAGCTTACTTACTCGAGCAGGGAGCTAATTCTGATCAGCTCAGAACTATGGGAAAAATCGGTAATGTCAATTGTATGGAAGATGATACCTTGAAGAAAGGTATTGCAGTTGCCTTTGGTACTTCCAAGCAGTAATTTATTCATTAAAATATCATATTACAAATAATACCTTTTATATAAAATACCCTCACTATGTGTACACTTATACCATTAATACTATCCGCAATTGCTGGCTTATTGGGCTTTTTAGCAGGAGCAAGTAAGAAGTTTGATACTTCTGAATTTGATAGAAAAATTAAAAATCAAGAAGATTTAATTACATCTTATGAGCAGACAACTAAGTCAAAAGATGATGAGCTTAACAGCTTAAATAGACAGTTCTCTCAGCTCAACACTACTCATAATAATACAATTTCAAAATTAAGAAATGCTGAAAAAGCTTCAGTTACAGAAGTAGAAGTCATCAAAGAAGTTCCCGTAGAAATCATTAAAGAAGTCGAGGTAGAGGTGATCAAGGAAGTAGAGGTGATTAAACAAGTAGAAGTTATTAAAGAAGTGATTGTACCTAAGAATGTTGAAATCATTAAGCAAGTAGAAGTAAGTACTGAGGTGCCTTATGAAGTGATCAAAGAAGTAGAAGTCATTAAGGAAGTGGAAGTCATTAGAGAGGTCCCTGTCGAGACGATTAAGGAAGTCGAGGTTATAAGAGAAATAGAAGTGATTAAAGAAGTTATAGTCAATAATGAAGTAGAAGTGATTAAAGAGGTGGAAGTTATTAAGGAAGTGCCAGTAGAAGTAATCGTAGAGAAAGAGGTTATAAAAGAAGTAGAAGTCATTAAGGAAGTGATTAAAGAGGTAGAAGTGGAAGTTATAAGGGAAGTCCCTGTAGAGATTGTCAAAGAAGTAGAAGTCGTCAAGCAAATCGATATGGAGTCTCTTAAAGCTATGATCGACGGCATGGATACCGTTCAAGTATCTAAGACACTGGTTAATGAGACAAGGACAGAATTAGAAAGCTCTATCGTAGGTAGAAGAATTGATAATACTGATTCAGATAATGATGTATCATTTAGTGATAGTGATGATCTGAAAAAGATAGAGGGTATAGGTCCTAAGATAGAAAGCATTCTTAAAGATGCAGGGATTAATACTTATAATGAATTGTCTCAGAAGGATCCAGAAGATTTAAGAGAAATACTTTTATCAGCTGGGAGTAGATACAAAATGCACAATCCTACTACTTGGCCACAGCAAGCTAAGTTTGCAAGTAAAGGGATGTGGGATGCATTAGAAGATATGCAAGACCAATTAAATGGAGGTGTATAACACCAACGTAAAAAAGAGCAAATATATAGTGCCAACGATAGAATAATATAAGGGCATAAAGAAAAGCCGCCATCTAATGGTGGCTTTTTTTTGTGTTGCTATTATTCATTAGCTTTACATAAGTAAGAAGGAGAATACCTTATTTAGCAATCAGATTATTACCCAATTGATCTTAAATCAACGTGATCTCAGAACAGATAACATCACATAAAATATACAAAGGCGGTGCCCACGATATGTCAGCGATAGATGACAATAGTGTCGCTTTAGTCGCTACCTCGCCACCATATCCGATGATAGCGATGTGGGATGAGATTATGTCACTACAGAACGGTGAGATAGGAGAAGCCCTTAAGAATGAGGATGGTCCTAAAGCTTTTGAGTTAATGCATATAGAGTTAGATACTGTCTGGCGTGAGATAGATAGGATCCTTATGCCAGGTGGTTTTGCATGCATTAACATAGGAGATGCAACTAGAACAATAGGAGGTCAATTCCAGCTTTATCCTAATCATAGTAGAATTATCAATGCATTTGCAGAACTCGGTATTCCTAATCTGCCTAATGTGATATGGCGTAAGCAGACTAATGCACCTAACAAATTTATGGGCTCAGGGATGCTGCCGTCTGGGGCATACGTGACACTGGAGCATGAGTGGATTCTTGTATTTCGTAAAGGTGGTAAGAGGATTTTTAAATCTTCAGAAGATAAACTAAAAAGACAACAGAGTGCCTTCTTCTGGGAAGAACGGAACAATTGGTTTTCTGATCTCTGGGACCTGAAGGGGACTAAGCAATCCATATCTAAATCCGAAAGCCGTAAGAGAAGTGCAGCTTACCCACTCGAGATACCACATCGATTGATACAGATGTATTCTTTGTATGGAGACATTGTTGTAGATCCATTTGGCGGGACAGGAACGACAGCAATAGCAGCGATAGCATCTGGTAGGTCAAGTATCTCTTACGATATCGACAGTGCATTTTCTAAGATGATGAGTGATAATATCGAAGCGATAGAATTAGATTTCTATTCCGATATAATAGATCAACGTATGGCTAATCACAAAGCATTCATAGAAAAAAGAGAAGCTGACCCTAAGAAGTCTCCTGTAAAATATTACAACGAAAACATACAACAAAAAGTAATGACTAAGCAAGAAGTAAATATGCAATTGCTAAAACCGTCCAAAATCATCAAGACTAAAGATGGCTTCCAAACAACTCATAAATCACACTAATAACTCATCACTTAACAAACTCACCACTCTCTTAACTCACTTCATTCTATGGCTTACGACGAATATATGGCAGATCGCATAAAGCATTTTTTTGATGATCGCCATGTGGTCTATAGCCCAAAGAGGATGTTCGGAGGATTATGTTTTATGATAGATGATAAGATATGCTGTGGTCTGATCACGATAAAGAAAAAAGGCGTAAATGTTCTGATGGCAAGAATAGGAGAGGTAGCATACGAAGAAGCGATATTAAAAGAAGGCGCTATGCCTATGGATTTTGCTGGCAGACCAATGAGAGGATATGCTTTTGTAAAATTCGAAGGTATCGATTCTGATGATGACTTGGAATATTGGCTACAGTTGTGTCTTGATTTCAATCCACTGGCAAAATCAAGCAAAAAGAAAGCTCCAAAGAAATAATCTTAGACAAAACCATTATAAATACTATGATGCAGATATAGTGCACGTAACCTAAGTTATTGCACTTATAAAATATCTGAATCATGAAAAAAATCGTTTACTGTGTTGTCGCTTGGATGCTTATAGAGTTAGTTTTTATGGTAGTGTCCTAAGAACCCCATCCGAACCTACCCCTCAAGAGAGGAAGATAAATTAAATATGTTCTTACGAACATTGATTTTATTTAAAGGTGTTATAGTGCCATTTAAAATAGCATAAGATTCATGCTTCCATCTCGAGGGAAGGATAAAGGATGGGCTAGATATGTGAATCCCAAAGAGAGGTCAACGACCTTCTTCTCGCTTTTCATGTCAGAGATCCTTAATACAAGATATCCTTGGAAGCGAAGGTCTTTGACCTCTCGCTAAATTGTACGGAATTAGGATGGGTAAGAGCATACACACAAATGGAACTTTAGACCCGAAGAGAGGTCAAAGACCTTCTTCTCGCTTTTTATTTCAGAGATTTTTAATACGAGATTCTCTCAAAGCGAAGGTCTTTGACCTCTCGCTAAAGAGGGGTGAGGATGGGTAAAAGTACACACACGTATGGAACTTTAGATTCCGAAGAGAGGTCAAAGACCTTCTTCTCGCTTTTTATGTCAGAAATCCTTATTACAAGATGTCCCCTAAGCGAAGGTCTTTGACCTCTCGCTAAATTGTACGGAATGAGGATGGGTAAAAGCACACATACATATGGAACTTTAGATTCCCAAGAGAGGTCAAAGACCTTCTTCTCGCTTTTCATGTCAGAGCTCCTTAATACGAGATGACCTTGGAAGCGAAGGTCTTTGACCTCTCGCTAAATTGCACGGAATGAAGATGGGTAAAAGCACACACATATGGAACTTTAGATTCTAAAGAGAGGTCAAAGACCTTCTTCTCGCTTTTCATGTCAGAGATCCTTAATACGAGATGTCCCCAAAGCGAAGGTCTTTGACCTCTCGCTAAAGAGTGGAATGAGGATGGGCAAAAGCATACACACACATATGGAACTTTAGATTCCGAAGAGAGGTCAAAGACCTTCTTCTCGCTTTTCATATCAGAAATCCTTAATACGAGATGTCCCCGGAAGCGAAGGCCTTCGACCTCTCGCTAAATTGTACGGAATGAAGATGGGCAAAATCACACACACACATATAGAACTTTAGATTCCGAAGAGAGGTCAAAGACCTTCTTCTCGCTTTTCCTGTCAGAGCTACTTAATACAAGATGCCCCCTAAGCGAAAGTCTTTGACCTCTCGCTAAATTGTACGGAATGAAGATTGGCAAAAGCACACACACATATGGAACTTTAGATTCCGAAGAGAGGTCAACGACCTTCTTGTCGCTTTTCATGTCAGAGATCCTTAATACGAGATGTCCCCGGAAGCGAAGGTCTTTGACCTCTCGCTAAATATTCTCAACATTATCTACGATCCACTTTAAGCAAGTTTCAAAGTTTTCGAATATTTGATTGTGTGGTACAAGATCAGGGATGATATCTATTTTTTCAAGCATATACTTGGGCTGCTCAGTGATGCCTACGAGAACGATTTGTTTTCCTTTACGTACAAGATCAACTAAGACGTCTTCCATAGCGTAGAGGCCTGATTGATCTATATAGGACATCTTATCTGTACGTATAATTATTGTAGAAGCCGTCGTAGGAATCTGCTGTGCCAGCTGCTGGAAGTCACTCGTAGAGCCGAAAAATAGTGGACCATTAATATGCTTTATAAAGACTTCATCTTGCAGATACTCGGGAAAACCCATTTCATCGGTCCACTTTTCTTCTTCGGATAACATGGTCACTTTTGACTGCGCAGCAGTGAGGTCACCGATTTTTTTCATAAACATAAGGGAAGCTATGACAAGACCTATACCTACGGCATACACAAGATTCCACACGGACGATAATACCAGTACGATAATCATGATAGCGACTTCTGGCTTTGGCATATATGGTACGACTTTGAGACCTTTATAGTCCATTACTCCTATGCCTACAGTAATCAGAATCCCAGCTAATACTGCAGCAGGTATTTTTGATGCGACAGGCCCTAATGCAACTAATATAAATAGTAAGAGGATCGCAGCGATCATTCCTGATAACTTGGTCTTACCACCTGCATTGATATTGACTACAGTTCTTATCGTTGCTCCAGCTCCAGGGATACCTCCGAATATTGCTGCAATAGAATTACCGATACCTTGACCTATGAGTTCTTTGTTAGGCTTATGTACCGTCTTAGTCATATTATCAGCGACTACAGAGGTCAGCAGAGAATCTATACTTCCTAGTAATGCCAATGTCAAGGCAGTAAAAATATAAGGAGAGATATACTCAAAATTAAAATTAGTGATTATGCCAAGGTTAGGTAATGGTAGACCAGAAGGAATCTCTTCGATAGGCCTATATCCTAAATCAAACCCTATGGCAATACCCGACATAATGAATAAAGCCACTAAAGTACTTGGTATCGCTTTGGTGATAAGCTTAAAGCCATATATAATAAATATCGTACCAAGAGCAAGAAGTAATTCGAGCCAACTTATATTTTTTAATGCCCTCGGTAGCACTCTGAAAGCGCCGAGAACTCCAGAAGCAGCACTTCCTGCAAGAGTCTGGGATTCTTTAAGAATCTGATTAGGTGTTATTCTCTCCGCCTTTATGATCGTCTCCTTGAGGTTTTCTATTACTAGGAGTCCTTCTCCGGCTTCTTCTTTGAGCATGTTTTCTAAGATAATTTCTTTCGCTTGTGGTTTAAATTTTTGTACGTAAGCGGCATCTTCTTTGGGGTAGTAGCCGATACATGGCAAAATCTGAGTAACAAGAATTATCACACCTATGGCCGTCATAAATCCTGAGACTACAGGGTAGGGGATATATTTTATATATTTTCCAAATCCAAGAAGCCCAAGTGCAACTTGCATAAATCCTGCTAGTAGAAATATTGTAAGTATTGCGGGTAGTGCTAGACTTACTTCTCCGTCAAATGCTGCTACGATACCCGCTATGACAACAAGGCTTACTGCGGTCATAGGAGCTGTAGGCCCAGAGATCTGAGTAGCAGTTCCGCCAAATAATGCGGCAAAAAATCCAATAGATATAGCTCCGTAGAGACCTGCACTCGGACCTAATCCAGAGCTTACCCCGAATGCCAACGCCAATGGTAATGCGACGATTCCAGCAGTGATACCTCCGAAAAGATCTCCTTTCAGATGACTAAAATTAAAGCCTAAGATCGATTTATTCTTCAATGTAGTATAAGTTGATGAGTTGAAATTGCGGTAAAAGTTACAATTTTTATTTCTACAAAATACGAATCCTTTCTGTCATACGAGAATAGAAACCAAAACTAACAAAGCTCTATACCCTATCACACTTATACAATTGCTTTTGCTCTCATCTGTCGAGATTTAACATATCTACACATATAAATTTTCCTCTAAGTGTAGAGGACTGTTACCTTTGTGATAACTACAGTAAACTATGAAGAATTCGATACTCTTATTCGTAATTATTTTCTTACCTCTTTACATTTTTTCACAGAGCTCTAATATTAATGGTCGTCTCTTTGATTCTGAGGATCAGCCCATTGTCTATGCTAATGTTTTACTTTTATCAGGAGTAGATTCTTCTATGGTCAAGGTAGAAACGACCGATATCGACGGTAGATTTAGCTTTGTATCTATTCCTACAGGTAAGTATATGGTCAAAGCCACTTATCTCGCTCATGAAGACTACAATTCTAAGTTATTAGACCTTCAGAGTCAGGATATTGACCTTGGTACTCACAGTATGAGTAGCAGTTCTATAGAACTACAAGAGACCGTCATCACTGCTAAGCGATCTATAGTAGAAGTCAAAGCCGATAGGACAATCTTTAATGTGCAAGGGACAATTAATAGTACAGGGAGCAACGGCTTAGACTTGCTTAGAAAAGCGCCAGGAGTGCTTGTAGATAATAACGATAACATAATAGTCCTTGGACGATCAGGAGTACTCGTTTATGTAGATGGTAAGAGGCTTCCTCTTTCTGGTGAAGACCTTAAGAATTATCTACTTAATCTCACCGCCGATCAGATAGACAGAATGGATATCATCTCTAATCCAGGGGCCAAGTACGAAGCGGAAGGTAATGCAGGTATCATAGATATACGATTAAAGAAGAATGATAGTTACGGGTATAATGGTTCCGTCAATGCTGGTTATAGTAAAGGTAGAAAAGGGCGATATAATGTAGGTACCTCAGGTAATTATCGTAATGGACAGATTAATGTTTTTGGTAATGTAGGCTATACTGATGCTGACCGTTCTGAGTTATTTGATTTTATAGATAATCAGAATGTCTTATCTCTAATCAGAAATACAGATATGGAGTCTAATAGAGCTGGATATAATGCACGGGGAGGCATAGATTATTTTATAAATGACAAACATACATTGGGGATCCTCGTAAGTAGAGGAGATTCCGATAATACTAATATCACCACAAGCCGTACACTAATAAAAACACAAGCGACTCCTGATAATATCGATAGCATTCTTATAGCGTCTAATAACTCTACGGGTGGTAATGTAAGTAACACTTATAATATCAACTACAGTTATAATAATAAAACGTCGACATTAAACCTTGATGCAGATTACGGGCAGTATCGCAACACTGCTTTCTTTACTCAGCCTAATACCTATTTTGACAGTACAGAGACTAAGGTTCTCACACAAAATAACTTTGCTAACCTTACACCTGTAGACATAGATATCTACACACTTAAGTTAGACTACGACAGAGATCTTGCAGGCGGAAGATTGGGTTTTGGCTCTAAGTACAGTAGAGTGGAGACAGATAATACATTCTTATTCTATAATGTCATAGGTGGTGAACTTGACTTAGATGAGCGTAAGAGTAATCTATTTTTCTATACAGAGAATGTCTATGCTGGATATGTCTCATACAACAGATCGCTGTCAGAGAAGTGGAGTATGAGCTCTGGCGTCAGAGTTGAAGTCACCGATGCTACAGGTAACTTACAAGCCTTGTTGCCAGAGTTGACAGAGCCTCCTGTAGAACTGGATTATACTAATATCTTCCCATCTTTAGGATTGACCTACCAAGTCAATATGAGTGACGCGATATCGCTTAATTACGGAAGAAGAATTAATAGACCTGACTACAATGTTCTTAATCCATTTGAAGTTCAACTGAGCGAACTATCATTCTCTAAGGGTAATGCTTTCTTACAACCTGAGATTGTCAATAATTTTGAAGTGGGTTATCTTCTCAAATGGCGATATAACTTTAAGTTGGCGTATAGTAAGACGACAGATCAGATTACAAGATTACTGGCACCTGACGATAGAGATCCGAGAGCCAGTTTTATTAATTGGGATAATCTCGCAGAGCAGACAATTTTTAGTGCTAATATTAGTGCACCTATAGAAGTACGTTCGTTTTGGAATGCATACTTTAACGTATCTGCTTCTTATCTTGATAATCAAGCAGACTACGGTGATGGTGTTATTATCGACCTACAAGCATTCAGTTATAATATCTTCCAGCAGCATACGTTTACACTGCCTAAGAAGTACACATTTGAGTTGTCAGGATGGTATTCTGGTCCTGGCGTATGGGGAGGTGTATTTGAGTATGATTCCAGCTATTCTTTAGACATAGGTATATCTAAGAAATTCCTTAATGATAAGCTTAATGTAAGAGTCAGTGCCCAAGATTTATTCAATCAAGCATTCTGGAGTGGTACCTCTAATTTTGATGGTTTAATATCTCAAGGCCAAGGTAATTGGGATAGTCGTAGAGTAGGGATAGATGTCTCTTACAGCTTCGGTAATGATAAAGTAAAGTCAAGAAATAGAAAAGCCGGATTGGAATCTGAGTCTGGTAGAATAGGGCAGTAAGAGGAGTTGAGGTATCGAGGACTTATGGTTTTGAGGTTTTGAGATTACAAAAGATCTAAGTAGTTAAAGGACAAAGGGTATAGTGCCATTTAAATTTTAAGGTGTCTGACATACTAAAGTTAGAATTCTATAAATACCAAAAGGTATAAAGGCAGAAGGTTAGACTTGATCATTGGGATCTATCTCATTAATAGATGCAAACATCTTTTCATTGCGAGCGAGGAACGAGTCGAGTAATCTCTTGACAATTTTTATACTTCGTTGTTTTTAATAGATTGTATAAGACTTACGGTGAGTTATGATATGAGGTTTTGTAGGATAGAAAAGCCAAAGGGCTTAAAGGTATAAGAATGTGAAAGGACATTATCCCACATTGGAGGTAAGTAGACTGTAGGGAACATATTGGTTACATGAAATACATGAATCAAGAAATCTCAAAATCTTGTAGATTCCTCCATGGGCGGACCGGTATGATGCCGACAAAAAACGAGATTAATTCACTTTAATCAAGTGAAGATTTATTCAACTATTTACATTATCGAAATAAAAAGTAAAGTATTCATCATATAAAAAAAGTGTTAAATGGCATACCCAATTTACGCTTTTTCATAAAATGATTTTATACGTTTTACTTCATCTTTACAAATCGCTGACTCATGTTCACTTCATTGCCTTGGATGTTAAGTATGTAATTACCTGACTCCATAGTATTAGATTTGAAGTGCAACTTATGACTGCCAGTATGGAAGTACTCACCTTTTCGTAATGTACGTATATGCTGGCCATTGATGTCATAGATTGTAATATCTAAAGTTCTTCCGCTTCCTACATTAAAATCAAAGCTTACGTAGTCTTCTATAGGATTAGGACTTATTACTGAAAATGAAAATCCATTTAAAGTTACTCCTACATCTTCTGTAGAAGTTGTGCCTTCTCCGAAAGTTATATTCTCATCACCAGTCTGATAAGGTACGTAAAGGAATGGCATGTAAAACATCTCATCAGTCGTCTTATCTCCCCATGCTACAGTCTGTGGCGGAAAGTTAGGGTTATTAGGATTGCTCGCTGTATTATCATAGACAGCTCTTGCTCTGATGATGTCGCCACTTTCTGCTTTGATTAATTTATTGAAGTAATACTGACTCTGCCAGTTAAAGTCCCAGTCAGGAATGCTTATGAGATTTGTTTTAGAGCCATCTTTATGATCTATCCATGCTTCCCATTCTCTGCCAAGTAGGTGAGAATGTGGGAATATGCCCATGATACTGATGTCTTGACTTACATTCCATTGACCTATGAATTCTTTCTCTGTATTAGGTGGAATAAAAAATCCGAAAAAGCCTCCCGGCAACTGAAAAGGAAGGAATATATCCTGATCTACGAATCTATCTACTTGCTCACTTTCGTCAGCAAAAAAGAAATTAATCGAACTCTGATCCCATTCGTCAGAAGCTATGGGTGCATAGTGTATCTGTACTGCAATGTCAGCTCCAGCCTTCAGTACTTGACCTAATCCATCTGGATAGAAGATTGCTTTTTGGCCTGGAGCATATGGTGGAAATTGTTTTTCATTTAAGAAATTGACATCGTTATTATTACCACTAAAACTGCCGAATGATTCAAAACCATACTCTGGTGTCTGTGCATCTGTATTACGAGCGATACCGTTATTATCTTCGAATATTAGGGCATGATGGACAATCGCTTTATTCCCTGGTCGGAATTCTACTGACTTAATGACCTTGTCCTCTGGGAGATTAGTAGGTAAGACGAAGTAGTAATAAGAATCTCTATTATTGCCTCTATGTAAGTGAGCCTCAGTCATACTAAGCACCAAGTCTGGTTCTCCGAGCAATGATCCATCTGGATAATCTGGGAACTCTGGCTCTACGGTGATATCTCCTCTATCCATACCATTATCTACCCAGTCAGCGATCTTACTGATCTCGGTATCTGTCAATGTCGCCTCTCCTAAGAAAGTAGAATACTCCGTGTCAGGCTTCCAAGGCGGCATATAACCACTCTCTGTGACGACCTTAATCATACCTGCCCAGTTACTCACTTCGTCATAGTTAGTTAATGAGAAAGGGCCTATCTCGCCGGGTCTATGGCAGTTAGAGCAGTTCTTATATATGATAGGTGCTATGTCTTCTGCGTAGTTAGTCTGAGACTTTGCAGTGATGGACGTAATCAGTAAAACTAATGTAGAAAGCAGGAATGATCTCATAATACTCATTTCTATAAAGATATAAATATCGAGAATTTATATACACAATGCTTTATAGTTTAATACTTTAATAACAGAGTAGGCAGTTTGATCGAGAGGGAGATTAGTATTTTCGATTACCCACTTTAAGTGCTTCATTCAGAAGTTTGAAGTCAAGTCCTCCTTCATTCGCCTTCAGGTGATCTAGAATGGTGAGTGCTTTAGTGATTCTGATATCAGGATTTTTGGTCATGGCGACTAAGTGTATGAGATTTCTTTTTTTGCCATCTGTCAGTTTCTCGAAGTAGTCTAAGCCTTCTTCATCTGTCTCCAATACTTCTCCAAATTCGGGTGGCATCTTCATTCCATATTTGCTCTTATCTTTTTCGATTTTTACATCTATCGTTTGGCCAAGTACGATTTTGAATTCTTTCATTCTGGCTTTACTTAAGATAATGTAATAACTCCCATCTCCTGTCGGCAATAATCCTGCATGGAAGTACTCGTTATCATCGATAGTACACAAGATTCTCTTCTGACCATCTGTCGTCATTTTCTGATAGATAGTATTAGGAACTTTTACGTGATGGTAATAGACTTTCCCTTTAAGACATTCGACGATACCTTTGTATTTCATATTGAGAATTAAGTATAAATGTAATTCAGGATTAGTTTAAAGGGAAGAGTAAATCTTCTAAGTCACCATCGCCGACCTTATCGTATGAATGCGTAAAAAAGTACAATTTTGTAAGATTGTTTTGAAAGTAATCTTGAGAAAAATTATTCCAGTTTGCTTTTATGTCATTGTGGTTTTTTGGGAAATTATGAGTATGTAGAATATTGGTAAAAACTTCATTTAACTCACTAAGTTTTGTGGGATTATATTTGGATAAATATTTGACAACTACGCTTTCTGCCATGAGCTCTTCATCGAATGACATTCTCAGTTTTAATTTTTTCTTTACAACACTGCCTTCAAATTTTCTTTTATATCTATGTGGATTGACTGTATGGAATAATTCATGAATAAGGTAATAGCTTGAGAGATAGTCTTTAAGTTCTTTCTTACAATGTTCATCATCAATACACGTGTCATCAAGGTGTGAAGAAAGTATGGACGCTGATTTTTTTGTCATATTGGTATAAGTCGGAATGAATAATAGACTACGACTCGTATTGGTAGTTGCAGTTATTGATTTTCTATTAAACTTGATACCGATTTTTGCGATTTTATTTTTATTCTCTGGACTACATTCTGATTTGATATTGTCCATGATTCTATCTATGGATTTTTTCAGCGCAATGTCATTTTTATTCTTTGGAGTAGTATACTTTACCGAACCACACCCAAAGAAAGTACATGTGATTCCTATAATAAATAAAAGAGAGATTGTTCGAATTAGTCTGTTCATGGCTCAATTTAGTAATTTCCATTAAATGATAGAAGCAATCTACACAACCAAAATTTTCAATACTCAGTTATATATTGACTAATGATTAGGTTTTTCGATCTTGTCGCCACTGATGCTAAAGGGAATTCTTATGAGACTATCTTTTTAAGTTTCGTTATATTGAGGACATACTTATAATTAGTTGTTCACTTAATTAATGATTATGAAAGCTTACACTTCCTCGTTTGTATTTTTGCTATTTTATTTTTGTATCAATTCATTGAGTGCTCAGTTGCCTGATAACTTTGAGTTTCTTAATCATCAAGTACGTGGAGGAGAATTAGGAGCAACAAAATTGTTCAATGATGAATTGTATTTTGTTAATCACAATACATTTTTCATTAGTCAATATGATTTTCATCCTGATCCCTATTTTACAACTGTATATAAGGTCAATGCTCAGAACGAAGTAGAAGTAATATTTAGAACATATGACCCAAGTCAATCTTTCATAATTGAAAATCCAGATGCTTCATTTGATATTATTCTTTACAGATTGATAGATGTACACATGGAGAGGTCAGGATTTATATCAATAAATGTTGGTTCAGATGGGGTTAGAATTAATAATTTTGATGGAGATATATATCCAGATAATATTAATAAAAATGAGAACGAGGAATGGATTGCTTCTAATAGTTTTGGAAATTTCATTTTTGGTGAAACTGGATTAATAGATACTGCTGATTATTCTGACCACTTATTTTATGAAACCCTAAATAATTCTGACCAGGAATTATTCGGCTTAAGCTTAAGCGAAAATTCTGAGCATACAATAGTGTATCGATTAATTGATGGAGCTACTGATTCTATAGCAGTTATAGAAGAGGCTACTATGTTAGAGTCCTTACATAATGATGAATCTGGTAACTATCTTATATCATCTGATGCACTCCTTCAGTATTCGGGTGATTTTTCTCAATTGATTAATGCATGGGAGTTAGATAAGTTTAGAGGAAGTGTTACGAGTATGAGTTCTTTTGGCGGATCTGTTGAAGTTCTTGTAGATCAAGATAGACTTTATAGATTGCAGTCTAATGGCGATATAGACCTTACAGCCCAAGACTTCAATGTTCCTGACGAGACTATCACTTACTTCCAGCGATTAGACGATGAGCAAATACTTATTGGAGGGGAGCATGACTTTGAGACTATAACCGAAAATGTATATTTTAGAAATGTCAATGTGGTTGATAATTCTAATGTTGAATATCCGAGAGTTGATGTGGCTATAGAAGATGTAGAGGTATTGCATATTAGTCAAGATTTAACTACAAGAATAAAACTCAATATTACAAATAGAGGTAATGAGCAAGTTGAGGTAGTTGATTTTTATTCTCGTTTATATGACCCTCAAGCACCTATACCCTTTAGAAGATTTATGGACTTAATTTTTACTGACTTAGATGTCAACGAATCAATTGCTATAGATACCACCATTTTTATAGGAACTGATGATATGAGTTTCGTTACTCCTGGTGGAGACTATAAGTTTAATGCAAGTCCGGATGGATTTTGGTTAGGGGATATAATGTCTTCAACAGCTGATCTTGATGTTAATAATTCCTTGAGAATATCTCCTAATCCTTGCAATGATTTTATCCATATTGAAACTCAAGGAAAGATAAAAAGCATAGGCATCTATAATGAATTAGGTCAAATGGTTTATTACAAAAGTAGTCAGACAAAGACTGTTGATAATGCAATTAATGTTTCTCATTTAGATAGTGGTCTTTACTTTCTTGCGGTGACGTTTGAGGGAATTAATAAAGTCAGTACAAACAAGTTTGTAAAAGAATAATTATTTCTATAGCATAAATGTAGAAAACTCCAATTATGAAAAATAAAGTATTTGATCAGTTTAAGAATTTAATCTTCATTACGATTATTTCTTTAGTTAATAACGTAGGCTATTCGCAGACAATGCAGTGTGGGACAGTTGATGTGCCATATGAGAAATATGCAGAGTTAAAAAAGGAAGACTTAATAAAGTTGAAATCACTATGTAATATCCGAGTAAGAATAAATATAATTACTGAGGACGATGGATTTCATCGAGCTGGTAGTGAAGAGAGATTGACCAGTGAAATAGATACTTCCAATACTTACTTTGATACAGTTGGTATTAAATTAGTAATATCTGAATTTAATTACATTGCAAGTTCATATCTCTATGATTTTGATGATCTTGAGGATAGTGTAGACGCATTAGTTTCTTTTAATGAATCAGGTGTAATTAATATTTATATAGTCAACAACTTACTCCAACATGGTACATGTGGATTCGCATTTGCTCCATGGTCTACTTCAGATATTGTTGTAATTGATTGGACTTGCTGGAGAGCATTTTTAATTGCACATGAGGTAGGTCATTTTCTTGGATTAGCGCATACTCATAATATTGCTAGTGGAGTTGAATTAGTAGATGGCAGCAATTGTGATATTGCTGGAGATTTTCTATGTGATACGCCTGCAGATCCTGATCTAATTTTTGGAATTATTGACGATGATTGTGAGTATCAAGGTATGTTAGATACTGATAAAGAAATCGATTCTAATGGAGACCGATACAGCCCTGATACAGAATTAATTATGTCTAATTCAAAAGATTTTTGTTTAACAAAATTTACGGCTCAACAGGGAATGGTAATGAAAAATGTTATTGATAGTTTTTATCCTGATATTATAGTGGACCCTACAACAGTATCGTCGTTAACTGAATCATTAGATTTAGGAATTACTATTTACCCTAATCCTACGTCTGATATTTTGAATTTAAGGGTACCTGGAGATATGAAATTCAAGGCTAAGATTTATGATTTAAATGGTAATCATATAGGGGATGTTGTCAATAAAAATCTTATCAATACAGCAGGTCTTGTGGAAGGCGTATATATTCTGAAATTATCTGATTCTAATTCAGGTAAAGCGCAAATAGAGAGAATTATTATTCATAGGTGATGTTCTTTTCTACAGCCACGAGTACACAAACTAAGCAAAAACAGAGATGATGGAAAATCTTGTCCATCCCGTAATCATATAAATCCTGTTCTGACTCCTTCCGAATCTTTAGATCTCTCAGCAAGGTCGAGAGTTAAGAAAGGTGGCGGATTTAAAAAGAATAAGCCACCCATCCTCATCTGATGATGAGCTTCGATCATTTTAAAGAGACATTTAATCTCTTTTATCACGCATAGGTGTTAGTAGAGTATAAATAAATTTGAGGTATAAAGTTGAATTGTTTTAATTAATAGCAGGCTGCCCATCCTCATCTGATGATGAGCTTCGATCATTTTAAAAAGACATTTAGTCTCTTTCATAACACCTTTGTCGTGACCATTCACTCATCTTCAGATACAGAAGCAATTTCGTCTTCTACGACTCTCAACTTTGACTTACAGAATTTCACTAATTCTGTTGCTTTCTTTATTTGGGTTGTAAGCTTGTCTATACTGACATCTTCACTTTGAAGTTGGTCTACTATCTTCTGAAGTTCCTTATATGCTGCGTCGAATGTTTTAGCTTTCATGTTTTTTCTAATTTCTTAAATCACAAATATCTTGTTGCAATTATCTGCGTCATTGACGCTTGCTCACTTGGATTTCTCCGTCATAGAATTCTATGGTGAGGTCTTTATCAGATTTTTTAATGTCTTTTAATTTTCCGATGTATTTATTATCCTTTTTTACCATGGCAAATCCACGCTTAAGTACATTCTCTGGTAGTGTCATCTCAAGTATCTGTGTATAATTATCTAAGGTTCTATTATGGTCCTTAAGTGTATATTCTGCTTGTGTTAATATGTGGTCATAAGCACTGTCGAGATCATGACGATATTGTTGTACGATGAGGGCAGGGATACTGCTTAGTTTCTCTTGCATAAGCAATATCTCTTGATGCTTAAGGTCAAGAATCTGTTGTGTCTCGTGTTCTATCTGTTGCATCATAAGAAGTACCTCTCCTTCGAAGTGGCTATTATGATCTATGATGTAATCTGCAACTGCTGTAGGTGTCTTTAAGACAGTATTAGCGACGATATCACTCACACTCATATCGATATCATGTCCGATGCCGGTCAGTACAGGTAGGGGAGAAGTCGCTATCTCAAATGCGATATTATAATTATCAAATCCTGATAGATCTAACTTGGATCCACCACCTCTGATGATTGCTATAATGTGGTTATCGTCTTGTTTGGCAGCATGCATAGCAGCAACAACTTCTCGCTCAGTTTTCTGGCCTTGCATAGCGGCAGGGTAGAGATTGATATTGAAGTCATAACCATATGCGTTCTCAGATAATTGACTGACAAAATCCTGATAGCCTGCAGCGGTTGCAGATGATATCACAGCGATGTTCTGTATAACAGTAGGCATTTCTACAGTGCTATTAACTTCTAAAAGTTCTTTGCTTTTTAGTTTATCGATGATCTTCTGTCTATTCATCTCGAACTGTCCGAAGGTAAAAGCAGGATCTATATCTATAACATTAAAGCTCAGTCCATAGCGTTCGCTGAATACGATATGGCCTTTGAGTTTGACTTTGACACCGGGGCTAAGTATGGAGTCAGTAAGGTCTTTAAGTTTCTTTTTTATAAATAGGAATTGTCTATACCAGATTGTCGCAGAAGCTTTAGCTATGACATCATCTGAGGTTTCATCTTTTTCGATAAGATCGAGATAGAGATTACCTCTGGAGTTGGATACGGAATTGAGTTCACACTCTATCCATATGGGTTCTTCGAAGTTGAGGGCGAGGACTCGCTTGATATACTGATTAACTTCGAATAAAGAGTAAGCTTCCAATCTTAGACATTTTTTTATGCCGCTAAGATAGGAAGCTTATTTATAATATAATCTATCCGCCGAAAGCGTTAATATTATCTAGTAAGATAGATAGTTTGCCACATTGTTCTGATGGAGCACTTTTGTCAGGTTCTACCTTATAGCCATAGACTCCCTTAAGCACGGCTCTTTTTTTTCCTTCTGGGATGATAGCAGTAGTTTCTAATTCCAACAATTCAGCATAAGTCACGATACCAGCTCTATTGACACAGAACTTAGCGACTATTCTTTTTCCTTTTTGATTTTCGAAGTTTACCCTAAGGATTTCTGCTATATTTCTATAAGTAACCCTTCTCCCAAATACCCCATTTCCAGATCCATCATATTCTCCGACTCCAGCACCACCGTCACCTGATCCGCTATCGCCGTCGTTTCCAGATTTATCTCTACCAGCACCAGTGCCTGATTTGCCCTCGCCTGTGCCTCCATCTTTGCCATCTGATCTTGATGGATCACCATCAGGATTGCCCTGGTTATCACTGCCACCTTGTTTTATAACATCAAGGATCTTTCCTATCTTAGTCTTAACGGATTCTTTAGCAGGCTCAGGTGCAGGATCAGGCGTCGGTTCTATAACTTTAGGTTCAGGTATAGGCTCTGGGATCGCTTCAGGTTCTGGGCTTTCTATTTCTATCTCTTCTTCTGCTGCAGTTATTTCTGTGTCGTCTTCTATAGTAGTCTCTGATACGACAGGATCAGTAGGTGTAGGAGGGGCAGGAGTAGGCTTAGGTAATTTTACCTCGGGTCTCTTAGTCTCTACAGTCTTAGTTTGCTGATCTTTTATTTCTGCTACTTTATCGGCATTCTTACGAGGGGCCCCTTCTTTTTCTTGTGCTTTATTACTGTTAGACGCCTCTTTGAATTCCTCCAATTTTGGTGGAATGATTTCTTCAAAGTTGAGAGCGACAGAATATTGCTTATCTATGGCTTTCTCATAATCACATGTAGAGAAAAATGCCAAAAGCAAGAGACCTACATGAAATGCAAAAGAGATCATGTTAGCTTTTCTTTTGTGTGCTCGTTCAAATGCAAAGTCGTTTGACATAAGTAGTGGTTTATTGTATGACCTTATTAACAGCCATAAAACTGTTATAATGGCTTTAAAATTTCAAATTATTTGATAAAATAACACATTTATCAAACATTTCGTTTTTATCTTTTGTAATATTCAATAGATATGCCAATAACAGTTTTCTTTATCAAAAGTCTTCGCTATCAAGATATACTTGCTTATTTTAGTAAAGATTGACTGATATTTGACCTATGTAATCAATAGGATGCTAATTCTGACCCGATTACATAACAAGTTACATATATAATTAAAATTGATATGTATTTTTCCACTTTAATACATTTAGCTATGAAAATTCTCGTATTTATTAGTTTGGTTTGTTTGAGTTGTCCACTTTTTGGCCAGACCTTAGAATCCTTTGATTGTCCAGTTACGATAGAAGGTAGGCAATTGAAGTTTCCATTTGTTGGAGGTTTTACGGCACCACAGTTCTCTAGTGGAGATTGGAATAGTGATGGAATATTAGATCTATTTGTCTATGACCGAGCAGACGCAGCGATGATATTCTTAAATGACGGTTCTGGTGGTACTAAAGCTTACAGTTATACACGAGAATATAATAGCAGCCTGCCAGATATGGAGAACTGGGCTTTAGTAAGAGATTATGATAGAGACGGTGTCTTAGATATCTACTCTAATCCATCTCAGGGCGTCTCAGGAGCACAGTTGCATAGAGGAAGATTCGATAATAATAAATGGATCTTTGACCCTATAAGAGTAGGTGGACCTGATAGAGATCAGGATTTGATATATATCAACGATGGTAATGGATGGACTAATGTTTCTGTAACCTTTACAGATGTCCCAGAAATCATAGATGTAGACGAGGATGGTGATATGGATATATTATCATTTGATCCGGGAGGCGCTTTTGTTACATTATATAGAAATCTTCAAGTTGAAAATAATCTTCCTGTTACGGAATCAGAATATGAGTTTGGTGATTTCTGTTTTGGAAAGTTTAGAGAAAGTGGTGTATCTGCCGACATAATATTAAGCACTAACGGATTCTGTGCACCTGGACTACAAAGCGAAGAGTCTATCGACGAAAAACTACATGCAGGATCTACCGTCATGGCATTCGATAACGATGATGATGGAGACCTTGAAGTAGTCATAGGTGATCTTGTCAATAATAAATTAGTCTACTTAGAAAATGGTGGAATGAATGGCAATGACATTATGGTATCTGTAGATCCTGAGTTTCCGGCTTATGATAAACCAGTCGATATGCCTGTGTTCTTGAGCTCATTTAATGTTGATGTAGATGGTGATGGACTTAAGGATCTTATTGCAAGCCCTAACAGCTTAGCCAGCGTAGAAAATGTCAAAAACGCATGGTACTATAAGAATACAGGTAATGCTGCTAATAGATTTGAATTCAAACAGAGAGATTTTTTAGTCAATGATATGATTGATATAGGCAGTTATTCAGCGCCAGCTTTTATTGATTATAACGCTGATGGATTGATGGATATACTTGTAGGTACAGGAGGGATTTTTGATGGTACTATTGCTGATATGGCTCTATATTTATATGAGAATACAGGAACACTTCAGTCGCCTAAGTACGAGCTTATAGATGACGACTTCTTATCCTTCTCAGAATTCTCTAATACTTCGCGTAATCCATCACCCACGATAGGAGATCTGGATGGAGATGGTGATAACGATATGCTTATGGGCGAAGAGAATGGATATCTGTATTATTTTGAAAATATTGCAGGTCCCGGTCAACCCGTTGATTATAAGAATCCGATATATCAATACATGGATATCTTAGTAGGTCAGAAGTCGCGACCTTTTATAGTTGATCTTAATGAAGATGGATTAATGGATATCGTCGTAGGTCAGCGAAAGACGATATCACAAGATGGTAGGATAGGTAATGTCAATTATTTTGAGAATATAGGTGAGGTTGGTAATCCACAATTTGTAGGAGATGTATTGTCCGAGCCTAATATAGCAGCCTTAGGAGGTATGACAACGCGAGAAGGATTACAGACTTCAGCAGCGGGTGCATCGGCACCATTCATACTAAGAGAGAAGGGAGAGTTGCATTTTTATATAGGATCTCAAGAGGGTTTTATCAGTCACTTCACATATGATGGAGGAGATATCGAAGGGACATTTACAAGAATAGATTCTACATTTGGAGATTTAGATGAGAGTAGATGGAGTATACCTACGATGGCTGATGTAGATGATGATGGCATGATGGAAATGCTCGTCGGTAACTTCCGTGGGGGGCTTACTTTCTACAATACATTTATTAATGATAGCTCCGTTTCTGCTGAGGATGTCGTGACAGAAGTCTCTCGCATATACCCTAATCCGACAGGTGATGTACTCAATGTAGAGTTGTCATCATACTATGAGGTCCGCTATAGAATTCTGGATATTAATGGTCGAGTGATACGGTCATCAGCATTAGACGATTCAGAAATTGGTGTCAGTGATTTGATTTCTGGTATGTATCTCATTGAGTTAAGTTATAATGATAGGGTGGAGGTTCAGAAGTTTGTGAAGAGGTGATTTTAGAATACATAATATCATCAATTATATAATAATTTAACCCTTAGATTCAAGTAGTAAGTGAAAATTCTATCATTGTTCTTAATTCTATTCGCGTTTACTATAAACTATAGTGCTCAAAATATAGCTGAAGTTAAAAATGAATATGAAATCATATTTAGTGATGGTATTTACATAGAGAAATTTGATTCGACAAATACTTCAATAAATAGATATACGGAAAATAATCAGACCTATCTGGAAGGAAATAAGTTAACTTATGACTATTACTACGAGGACATCCATGGAAGGAGATTCAAATTTGTAGAATTAGAAGGTTCATTGAAGTTGGATAATAGAGAAAGAGGAAAAGCATGGTCATTCGTTAGTATTGATAGCCTTACAGACAATACAATTGATAAAGTAGAACTAACTGTAGAATACGGGATAGGCCCAATGTTGAGCAGTTCACCAGATTACAGCCAAACAGTTATCTCTTACGAATTTCCGCAAGTCAATGGAGAGAAAGATTATAGATCCTCAACAGGAGTCGTTGATAATGAAAATAATGTTTGGATTCATCCTCCGAGATATAAGTTTTTCAGAATATTAGAAATTAATCCTTTCCCATTTATTCAAGCACCATATGTATTAGGAAATAAGTGGAATTGGTCCTTGACTGTAGGAAGTTTTTGGGCAGATGAAAGATGGAAAACGTGGGAGAATTTATTAGATATCAATTATGAATATGAAATTATAGATAAGAAATTAATCCAAACTGAGATAGGAGAACTTGAGTGCTATATTATCGAATCAACAGCAAGAAGTTACTTGGGTAAAACACAACTCACTGCCTATTTTTGTATAGATGTTGGTTTCGTAAAATTGGAATATTTAAATATAGATTCAACCAAAACTGTTTTAGAGTTAATAGAATTTAATTGTGAAGTTAAAGGCAAGTAATAGCCGATTAATAGGGGGCTGGATCAATTACAATCTCTATGCTTAAGCCACTTCAACCAAGGCTAAGTTTCTAACTTCACCGACCTTACAGTATTTCTTATCTATCCAAAATTCGAATACCGTACCGCTGATATCGCTTTTTTTAACTCTGATATCTCCGCCTAATTCTTTGATGATTTTTTTGCAGATAGCTAATCCTAAACCTGGGCCGAGGTGCTTCCCCTGAGAGTCTAAGCACTCGAACATTTCAAAAACTTTTAGGTGATAATCCTTAGGTATTCCTATGCCATCATCAATGACAGTGAAGTAAAACTGATCTGGTTTTTCCTCTACTGATATTTCAATTGCAGGGTTAGAATTATTATTAAATCGAGTGCCGTTCTCTATTAAGTTTTTAATCACAACACTCAGTTGTTCTGGTAATAGATAATTGCTTAGTTTTATATTGGACTGATAACTAATATTTGCTTGCTTAGAATTTGATGTATTTTCTATCTGATGTTCAGCCTTATCAATAATAGTATCGATATACATCCAATTTTTTCTGGCTTGTTGTTTTATACTGAAAAACTCTTTTATTCCTTGGAATAGATTCCTCAACTGTGAGGTGCTGCGTTCCGAATACGTCAGGTATTCTGAAGCCTTGCTATAATTTGAGCTATTTATACTTCTCTTAGCTAAGTCAGAGAAGCAGATAATATTACGTAGCGGCTCCTTAAGATCGTGAGCTGTGATATAGAAGAATTCTTCTATTTCTTTATTCGTTTGTTCAAATTGTTTATTCAAAGTTCTCAAGTGGACGGTCCTTTCTTCAACCTTCTTCTCCAGTACTACATTAAGTCGCTCCTTATTTTCTTTTTGCTTGTATAGCCAGTACACTATTATAATCAGGAATATAGCTCCTAAGGTACTTATAAGTGCTACGATAGTTCTTTGCGATATGATCTCTTCGTTAAGTGTTTGCTTTTGCTTTAAGAATAGGTTCTCTTTTTCTTTTAGATTTAGCTCATACTTGGCTTCCATATCAGCGAAGGTTTCTAAGTTTTCTTGCTGGGTTGCGCTATCTTGTTCTATTTGGTTTTGCTTGAGGTGATAATAAGCTAAGTCTATCTTACCATTTTCTTTATAGATGTCTGATAGAGTCTGATGAATCGACGCTAATTTTCTCTTGGACGATGAAGTAGGGAAGTAATCCAAAGCCTGTCGAGCGTATACCAAGGCTTGCTGACTATTGCCTTCCTTGTTCATGAGCTCTGCATATAGTAAGCATATATTAGTCAGTTCCCATGTGTAATTATAATCTGTGGCCATCTCATAAGCTTTCTGGATATGAGGATTGGCTTTTTCTAATTGATCCAGCTTTAAATGTATCTCTCCGATTTTTTTATGGCCATATAGGATGCTGTGATTATAACCTAACTCGCTTACCATTGAGAGATAATTTTGGTAATACTCTAAAGCCTTTTCATACTCTCCTTCTATATAATAGACGTCTGCAAGATTAGTGTAACCGAATGCAATACCTTCTGTATCATCCAATTCCTTGCTTATGACAAAGCTTTTTTCGAAAAATTCTTTGGCTTTTACATAGTCAGTGAGTGAGTAATGAACAGCGCCTACATTTGTATATGAGATAGATATACCGAGTGAGTCATCTCTATTCTTTTTGATCTCCAATGACTTAAAATGATATTCTATAGACTTATCGTATTGGTGGACATTTCCGTAAGTGAGACCTATATTATTATATAAGTTACTGAGGTATCGTTGATCATTTATTTTTTCTGCAAGTTTGGCGGCATCAAAGAAATATTGATTGGCCTTGTCAGCATCATTAATTTCAGAATATGCACAACCCACATTGTTTGTGATTTTCATTTTTAGTGTATCATTACTGAAATTAGGATTTTCAGTTTCTGCGAGTGCTTTATGACTATAGCTTAGATATTCGTCATGGCTTTTTTCGTATGTTTTCTTTGCGATTTGGAGGAGTATAGATGCTTTGATATTTGGATCATGTGCTTGATCTAATAAGTTATGTAGACTATCTTGTGGAGCCGCTTGACTCAGTGCAATAGAGCAAAATGCTAATAATCCAAACAGTAGAAAGTAGTTACGCATCATAGGAATTGATGTAGAATAAAAATTGTAGCGACGAAATTATTTTGATTTAACTACATAATACCATTGCAGCTCTATGACTATATAGTATGCAATAAGAATCTATAATTAATTATAGGAGTATTATAAAGGCAGGCAAATGACAAGTTATCATCATTGACTTCTAAAATTATAGCATTTATGACTTAAATGCTTAAAAGAATAGAGATAGAATCATATAAGCCAAGTCATAGCGTAAAATAACTTCCATATTATCTAATTTCTATTACCAAACAACAAACTCCCTATCCTCACCATCGTAGAGCCATGCTCTATTGCTATAAGGTAATCGCCCGACATACCCATAGATATTTCTATGAAGTCGTCAATACCTGAAAAGTGATTGGATTTTAAATTATCAAAATAGTGCTTTAGCTTATCGAATTCCCGTTTGGTTTTAGTTTCGTCAGAAGTGAAGGTACCGATGCCCATGACGCCTTTGATATTGATATTTGCGAAAGCTTTAATATCAACTAAGTCCTTTAGTAACTGATCGTAATCATAACCAGATTTGCTTTCTTCTTCGGCGATTTTTATCTGTAGTAAGATGTCTATGTTTCTATCGTTTTTGTCAGCTTCTTTTTGGATGACTTTAGCCAGTGCAAGACTGTCAACAGATTGTATACATGAGATGAATGGCGCTATGTATTTGACTTTATTTTTTTGGAGTTGTCCTATGACGTGCCATTGGATATCTTTAGGGAGGCTATCATATTTTTCTACAACTTCTTGGACTCTATTCTCGCCAAATATTCTCTGTCCTTTGTCATAAAGCTTTTGGATCTCGCTTGTGGGCTTAGTCTTAGATACTGCGACTAAGGTGATGTTGTGAGTGACTAATTGAGATTTGAGTTGCTCATACATAAGTTAAGATTATAAGTATCAACCCTTGAATAGTCCAAATAGTTTACTGTCTATCTGCTGTATGATAGTGCCGAAATCTTCAGGGTTTTTCTTAAAGTCAATAATGTCAGCATCGATGACAAGAAGCTTTCCTATTTTATAGTTAGCGATCCAGTCATTATATTTCTGGTTTAATCTTTTGAGATAGTCTAAGCTGATGCTGCCTTCGTAATCACGTCCTCTTTTATGAATGTGTTCTACGAGCTTAGGGATGCTTGCTTTTAGATATATGAGTAGATCGGGAGGAGAGACCTGACTTGTCATTGTCTCAAATAGGCTGTGGTAGTTGTCAAAATCTCGCTTAGACATTAATCCCATCTCGTAGAGATTAGGTGCAAATATATTAGCGTCTTCATAGATTGTTCTATCTTGAATAACTACCTTATTACCAGCTTTGATATCTAAGATTTGTCTGTATCGAGAGTTTAAGAAATAGATCTGTAGGTTAAATGACCATCGGTGCATATCATCATAGAAATCAGACAGATAGGGATTCGTGTCAGCATCTTCAAAGTGGACATCCCAGTTAAAGTGCTTACCGATCATTTCGGTCAGTGTCGTCTTTCCGGCGCCTATATTACCTGCGACAGCTATATGCTTGATGTCAGTATTCAGTGTAGGTTCTATTAATGATTGAAAATACCTTATTCGATTATCAGCGTGCTAAATTACAATGTTATACCACTTAAGCTTATTAATTTCATGTATATTTCAATAGAATGTTCAATTCCCTATGGTTAAATTACCTACCTGCCCGCAGGCGAGCTCGGCATAGATATGATAATTGATCAAATGTCCACGTTTTTAGCCCAAGTCCATAATAAAGGGTAATAAAGACCGCCATGAAAAATTCATACATAAATGGTATTGGACGGATAAGAGCTTATGATTATCTAAATAATTAATAAATACTGAGATATATCTATAAATTGTAGTCTTAAAATAATAAGTGGTAATGCATTAAGGTTACTTTATTAACAACAGCTATACTATGAGCGAAAGAATAATCGAAATTGACAACATTAAGAAGATATATACAATGGGAACTGAGAAAGTTCATGCCCTCGATGGTGTCAGCTTAGACATCCATCGTAATGAGTATATGGCATTAATGGGCCCTTCTGGCTCAGGTAAGTCGACATTGATGAATCTATTGGGATTATTAGATACACCTACTCAGGGTAAGTATAAGCTCAAGAATCAAATCGTCAGTGAGATGACTGATTCTGAACTCGCAGAAGTAAGGAATAAAGAAATAGGATTTGTATTTCAGACATTTAACTTATTGCCGAGATTATCATCATTAGAGAATGTAGCGCTACCACTTGTGTATTCTGGTATGAGTAAGAGCAAGCGACTCGATAGAGCTCAGCATGTACTAAGTATCGTAGGATTAGGAGATAGAGTAGAACATAAGCCAAATGAATTATCTGGGGGTCAGCGTCAGCGTGTTGCCATAGCGAGAGCACTAGTCAATGATCCTGCATTGATACTTGCAGATGAGCCTACAGGTAACCTTGATACTAAGACATCAATAGAAATTATGGCGATTCTCGAAGAGATCCATAATCAAGGTAATACAGTTATCCTTGTGACCCATGAACCTGAGATTGCAGCACATGCACATAGGATAGTACGACTCCGAGATGGACTCTTAGAATCTGATATTAAGAATGATAATATTATGAAAGCGCATGATCCTGAGCATTTTTACAATAAGAATTAAGATTTTGCTTCAGGTGCTATCTGTCTATATAATGTTATAAATCATATGTAATAGAAGATTAAACTAAAAACAATATGAAGATATACACTAAGACTGGAGATGGAGGAGGTACTTCATTATTTGGAGGTACTAAGATATCTAAGGACGATATTCAGATAGAAGCCTATGGCACTGTAGATGAACTGAACTCATTCTTAGGGACTCTTATAGCAGATGTAGACGATGGTATTCTTACGCAAGAATTGAAGTCGATACAGCCGATTTTATTTGATATAGGAAGTCACTTGGCTTCAGATGGGAAGATGCCGGAGTACCTTCCTGCTTTGGATAAAGAGAATATCGTAAAGCTGGAAGAGGCGATAGATCGTATGGTCGCATTGTTACCTCAATTACAGTCGTTTATTATGCCAGGAGGTAATCGTCGGATAGCCCAAGCACATGTGTGCAGAGTCGTTTGTCGGAGAGCAGAACGTAGAGTCGTTACAATGCAGCAAAACCAAGAAGACTTAGATACTTTCGTACAGGTATATTTGAATAGATTATCGGATTACTTTTTTGTAGTTGCAAGATATCTTGCTCACCTCGACGGCATCGACGAAGTTAAGTGGAATCCTAAATAAGAATGGGAGATACTAGCTACTATAGAGGAGTTAAGAGTTATCCTTCCCTCAGAAAGCTTGACCGCATTGTTATGTAATTAAGCTCTATCTAAAGCTACTTCTTTATCAGAGCTGAAGATGTTATTTCCATTCATATAGTATTCAAAGAATGCTACGAATAGTGGAATGAAAATGAGATTACCTAATAGCGTACTTCTGAAGAATGGTACTCCTGCTAATAAAGCAGCTCCCATACCTGAGAGAGTCATAGGATACATCAAACCTTCCGCCCAGGTGCCTAAATTAGTTATCAAGAAAAATAATAGTGAAGCCACCAAAGTTCCTCCAACAATCTTAGCAGATGTAGTTTTTTTATTTAAGAAGATACCTAATAGTACAGTGATTAAAAAAGCAATATAAACTGTGATCATATACTTAGAGAACCACACAAATCCTGTGCCTTCCACTGCATAAAGTGTGTTATTAAGTACCAAATCACTTGCGTAAAGTGTAACGATCGGAATGATAAAACCAAGGATTCTCTTGCGGAAATACATACCACCTGTCAATGCCATGGCACCTATTGGCGTTACATTACTGATATGTGGTAATAACCTGTAGATTCCACATGCTACTATCACACTTACGAGTATCCAAATCTTGTTCTTTTTCATAATTCCTATATGTACACACAAAAATGCTGTAAAATTTCCAATTTTGATAACTAAATCCTAAGAATATAGTTAAATAGACATCAATTCATTATGCTTTCTGCTCGATAAATAATTGCCTTGCAATTGTTACTTTTATGCGTTTTACAGATCAAATTAAATTAATCTACAAGAAATACGAAGAATGTTTTTTGAAAAGGCGCAGAGGGGATATAATGAATGGTGGCGGTACATCATGGTGACTATAGTCGTAGGTATAGGTTATATGATAGGTCAATTGCCTCTCGCTATGGCTATTACTCGATCTGCTTCTGACAATCCTGATATCACTAAGTCTACTTTAGAGGAATTCAGTACTAATCCAGATTTTACCATGTTTGGCATTAATAGTAACATGGGATTCGCATTATTACTTCTGATGTTTGTGGGGGCATTGACTGCATTTTATTTTATCTTTAAGCCTGTACATGATAGAGAATTTAAGACTCTGGTTAATCCATATTCTAAGATAAGATGGAACCGTATTTTTCAAGCCTTTTTTCTATGGCTGTTCATGTCGATGATACTTGAGGTAGTAGCCTACTTTTTATATCCGGACAATTACACTTTTCATTTTCAGTGGAACACTTTTATACCGCTGCTGATTATTTCCATATTGATACTACCTATACAGACGAGTACAGAGGAGCTGTTCTTCAGAGGATATATAATGCAGGGGACAGGATTGACGCCGCTGTATAAGCTGCTCAGTATTATAGGATCGATTATAATTGCAATGGTATTATATTCCAGCATATCGAAGTTAGGATTTACTAATGTCCTTGATGATTCTGTGTTATTGATAATAATAAAAAAGACAGGACTTCTTGCGGCACTTATACTCATATCATTAGGACTTAATTATTTTATTATAACAATAGTCGAAGGTCTCAAGCTATCTCAGAACCACTTCCTTATGAAGAGAACCAAGTGGATGCCACTAATAATTAGTTCTGTACTTTTCGGTCTTATCCACGCGATGAATCCTGAGATAGAAAAGTTTGGTTTTGGGATTATGCAGACTTATTATATAAGTGCAGGATTAGTCTTGGGTATTATGACGATTATGGATGATGGCTTAGAGCTTGCACTCGGGGTACATGCGGCTACTAATTTTTCTGGAGCAGTATTCGTCGGTTACTCAGGAGCAGCGATACAGACGGAATCTTTGTTTAAGACTAATGATGTTAATCCCGTCTTACTATTGTTCTTTTTTATAATAATATCGATATGTTTTCTATTATACATGAAGCACAAGTACCAGTGGGGATCATTCAGTAAGTTGTTCTCTAGTATAAAAGATATCGAAAGCGACGATTATATGAGCGAGGATATTATTACTCTATAGACGGATTATAGATGTTGTAGAAAGCATCAGTCTATCGAGTGTTTAGTTTTTATAAATAAAAAAATAAGCATTATTTAAATATTAATACACATGAAATTATTATTCACTTTCCTATTTCTATCTCTAACTTATATCACTATAGCACAACCAGACAGGTGGCAACAAGAAGCCGATTACAAGATGGAAATTGACTTTGATGTCAAAAATCATCAGTACTCGGGAGAGCAGACGATTACTTATAAGAATAATTCTCCCGATACACTCCATAAGGTTTTCTATCACTTATACTTTAATGCATTTCAGCCTAATAGTATGATGGATGTAAGGTCGAGAAATATCTCAGATCCTGATAGGAGAGTAGAAAGTAGAATTTCAAAATTAACAGAAAAAGAAATCGGGTATCAACGTATCGAAAGTCTGGAGCAAGATGGCAAAGCTACAACGTATCATGTGGAGGGTACAATATTAGAAGTAACATTAGCTCAACCAATTCTTCCTGGTAAAAAGACAAAATTGAAGATGAAGTGGGATGCTCAGGTACCAGAGCAGATAAGACGAAGCGGTAGAAACAATGCAGAAGGGATCAGTTATTCTATGTCACAATGGTACCCTAAGTTAAGTGAATATGATTATCAGGGCTGGCATTCTAATCCGTACGTAGGCAGAGAGTTTCATGGCGTATGGGGTAACTTTGATGTATCGATTAAGATAGATAGAAAGTATACAGTCGCAGCGACGGGACTTGTAGAAGATGCTAAAGATATGGGACATGGCTATTCTGATAAGAACACTAAGAAGAAAAAATTCTTAGGTAAGTCTAAGCTTAACTGGAGATTTAAAGCTGATAATGTACATGACTTCGTATGGGCAGCAGATCCTGATTATACACACTTCTCTAAGACGACTGATTCTGGTACAGTGCTGCGTTACTTCTTCCAAGAGAATGAAGCGACAAAGGAGAACTGGGAGCGATTACATACCGCTATGAATGAAGCTGAAAAGTTTATGAATAAGAAATATGGGAAGTATCCTTATCCGACTTATGCATTTATCCAAGGTGGTGACGGAGGTATGGAGTATCCGATGGCGACACTGATTACAGGAGAGAGAACTTATGAGAGTCTCGTAGGTGTCGCTATACATGAGTGGATGCACAGCTGGTATCAGATGGTCCTTGCAACTAATGAAGCCCTATATGCCTGGATGGATGAGGGATTTACATCTCACGGATCTGCAGAAGTTATGAATCATCTGAGAAGTAAGAAGCTTATTAAGGGAGAGGCTGTAGATAACCCACACAGTAATACCGTCAGTGGGTATGGAAGATTTGCTATGTCTGGAAGGGAAGAGCAGTTGTCTATACATGCTGATCACTTTGCTACTAATACGGCATACGGAATGGGAGCTTACACTAAAGGTTCTGTGTTCTTAGAAGAAATTAAGTACATCATAGGTGAGGACGCCTTTGATAAAGGTATGCTCAGATATTATCATGACTGGAAATTCAAACATCCTAATCCTAATGACTTCATAAGAGTAATGGAGAAGGTTTCTGGACTAGAGTTAGATTGGTTTAAGGAGTACTTTGTATACACAACTCGGACTATAGATTATGCTATAGAGGATGTCGTCAGTATGGATGATAAGACGACGGTCCAGCTTAAGAGAGTAGGAGAGATGCCTATGCCTATGGATATTACTGTAGAACTCAGAGATGGCACTGTGAAGAACTACTATATCCCTCTACGTATGATGAGAGGTGAGAAGGGAGGTGATCTGTTTTCAGGAACGACGCTACCTGATTGGCCATGGACGCATATGGATTACAGTATAGAAGTAGATGTGCCTATCAGTGAGATAAGTAAGGTGATGATCGATGCATCTGAAAGATTAGCTGATGTAGATAGGGATAACAACGTATGGCCTAGAGAAGTAGAGGCTAAGAATTAGTGTTCCTTTAAAGCTGATTGCGTAGATTAGTGTATGAACAAAATCTCTAAATATTCTTGGATAACGACAGCAGTAGTTCTGCTACTGGGATTCTTGTTGTTGAAATTTGGTTTCGTAGATTACGGTTGGACGTTCTTTTTTATTTTTCCTATGTCAGTAGGGTTTGCGATAGGAACACATGATAATGGTAAGCGATCATTATATTCTCTGATTTTTGGTGTCATTATATTCATGGGATTTTTGTTGGCTGGAGCATTAGAAGGGTTGATATGTGTATTGATGGCATTACCACTTTTTCTCATTATGGTATATATCGGATACTATGTACAGAAGAAATTCAGCAAGAAAAATGACCACACTGATAATCCGCAAGTATTAATTACAATCACGCCTATACTCTTACTTCTCTTTCTTACTCCTATAGAAAGAATGATTGTGCCAGAGCCGGAAGTTGTGACTATCGTTAATACGGCGTATTTGGAATTTGCTCCAGAGATTGTCTTCGACGAAGTGAAGCAAATGGAAAAATTAGACGCTGATAAGCCAATCGGTTTACAGTTAGGATTGCCTTCACCACTTAGGTGCCAATTGATGGCTGATACTATCGGTGCTCAGCGACATTGTTACTTCAAGAAAGGAGAAATTATAGCTGAAATTACAGAATACGAAAGAGGAAAAATTCTGAAAATGGATGTCATCGACTATACGCTGACAGGTAAGGATTGGTTCCAATTTGTCGACGCGACATATGCTATGCAAGCGCAAGGCACAGGCACACTTATCACACGTACAAGCTCATACCGTTCTATATTACATCCTCGTATGTATTGGCAGCCCTTAGAAAGTTGGGGTATAGAGCAAGAGCACGTTTTTGTATTGAATAGTCTAAAGAAGAATATTGAAGAGAAGTATTCTGAGTAAGAGTAATTTAGAAATGTTTTGCTTGTCGGAATAAATGGAATGGGACGTTAATGGCTCTATGCTAAATAGAGTGGGCAATTGAATTCAGGAATTTTAGAATTCCGCTTCATTCAAAAATCTCTGTTATCTTAGAGAAGCAAGTTAATTACAACCATCATCAAGTCATCAAAGGCCAGTATTAAACATTGACCATTAAACATTGACCATTATGAGCGATAGCGATTTATTACTATATCAGAATGAAGATGGTAGCATCAAGGTCGATGTAAGGCTGGAAGAAGAGACGGTGTGGCTGACTCAGCTTCAGATGGCATCTCTATTCGGGAAAGACAAAAGGACTGTAAGTAAGCATATCCGTAATATCTTTAATGAAGGTGAATTGAACGAAGATTCAGTTGTCCGGAATTACCGGATAACTGCAACTGACGGTAAGAGCTATAACACCAATCACTACAATCTTGACGTAATCATCTCCGTAGGCTATAGAGTTAAGTCTCAACAAGGCACCAAATTTAGAATATGGGCTACACAGCGTCTCAAAGAGTACATTATCAAGGGTTTTGTACTCAATGATGACCGATTCGAATCTGGAAACTCCATGAACTACTTCTCCGAACTACAGGAGAGAATACGTAAAATAAGCTGTCAGAGAAGTTCTTTTACCAGAAGGTTAAGGACATCTATATGACAAGTATAGACTATGAGCCCAAAGCAGATAAGACTCGTGAGTTCTTCAAAATAGTACAAAACAAGCTCCTCTGGGCTATAAGCCAAAAGACAGCAGCGGAGCTAGTCTACAAGAGAGTGGATGCCACTTTACCACTTATGGGTATGCTTTCTTTAGAAAAAGAAAACCTTAGAAAAGCCGATGTATCTATAGCCAAGAATTATCTCGATGAAGAAGAGATCAGACTATTAGGATTACTGGTAGAGCAGTATTTAGCCTTTGCAGAAACACAAGCTCAGCAACGTACCCCTATGTACATGGCTGATTGGGCAACGAAGTTAGATGATATACTCAGACTTAATGGCAGAGAACTTTTAACACATGCAGGTAAAATCAGTCGTCAAATGGCTGATAGTAAATCGAGTGCAGAGTATAACAAATACAAAGAGTCTCAAAAACTAATCGAGACAGAACAGAGCTTAAAAGAACTGGAGTCTGACATCAGACAGCTCGAACAAAAAAACAGACAAAAATGAAAACGACAGATACCTCCAATTCTGAAGCCCTGATAGTCATGCCTATTCCAATCTGAAATGGAAGCAGGTATATACCTTATTAATATTCAATATCAGAACAGAATGTTTACATCTAAAGTGCTAAAGATTTAACTTGATGATAAGTAGTTTATAATATGTCTTGACTATCTAATCTCATCTAATTACTCTGAAAGATAATCCACTTTTATCTGATCATTATTAGATAGTGGCAGCTGATTAGCATTTAGTAAATTCAGATTTTCTACAGCATTGTTAGTGAGATTATATAGTGCAGTAGCATCATCGCATAAGATACACTTGTGAGTGGCATTTCTTATCTTAATATAAAAATCTTCAGTATTCTTAACTATTTCTATGGCTAAACAGGTTTAGAATTACAGCCCTCTAATTCGTTAATCCTATACTTCAATAATCCCATACTCCATGATCTCAAGTATTTCAGCTACAGCAACATCATATGCTTCTAATGTTTTTGTTTTTTTAATTTTTTTGACAATTCTAAAGGGATCCTGAAATGTAGAAGAGAAGTACTCCCAATATGAAAGCATTTTACGTATTACAGCTTTATCTCCAGTCAGTTTTTCTATGTAGGAATTAAGTAATGCCTCATGGAATCTACTGAATTGATGTACTCTGTCTTCTGGATAATTATCGCTATCACTCTTAATCATAGACGGCAGAAATGGATCTGATATCAGACCTCGTCCTATCATCCAATGATCAATGGTAGGAAAGCGATCTGCCATCTCTCGGTATCGGGCTACAGTAGTGATATCACCATTGTAATAGATCTTATGATCTGTATGGTCTAAGCATCTATTAAAACTCTCCAAATCGACGCCACCTACATATAACTGTTTGCCTATACGTGCATGAATGCCTATGTTTCTTAGTGGATATTTATTTAGTATAGGAAATGCTCTTATGATCTCTTCTGGACTGTCATAACCCATTCTCATCTTCATGGATATAGTTATGTCCGTTTCGTTATGAACTCGGTTAAGAATATCATCTATTTTATTGGGATCACTTATAAGGCCAGAACCCATTCCCTTATTAGTCACCATAGGGTAGGGGCAGCCGAGATTCCAATTGAGTTCTTTATACCCTAATGACTGCACATATTTTACTACGAAAATAAATTCATCAGCATTGCACGTCATGACTTGAGGAATGACCTCAAGTATATCATTGTTTTTAAGTTGTAGATCTTTCTGGTAGCCTGGTTTTATAATTAATTTTCCATTGAGTCTGATGTATGGAGCATAGTAGGTATCTATGCCACCAAAATGCTTATGCAGAGCATTCCGAAATCGGAAATCTGTAAATCCTTGTAGTGGTGATGATATGAGTGTAGGCTGCATACGTGATGTAAGGTAATTAATTCCCGTTTTAGAATTATAACTTTCCTCATGTCATAGGTCATTAGGATTGACCTCTGTAGTTTTTGCATCATTAATCTGATCAATTTTACTACCGAATATGTGATAGTCATGATCTGTGGGGCACTGGTCCTCCAATCGTAGCTACAGCCTCTACGGACTCTATTTATCCTGCCGCTCAAGGTACTGCAGCACCACCCAGAGAATGACCTATGAGTATCTTAGGTGAACTATAGTTGTCATATAGATAGTCACTCGCTGCCATGAGATCATTGACATTAGAATTAAAATTAGAATCTGCAAAATCGCTTTAATATCTCCGAGCCCTGTAAAGTCAATTCTTAGAACAGCAATTATATTTTGTTAAGAGCTTTAGATATATTTTTTATGGCTGTAAGATTCTTATT
>ENA-ORXT01000104-ORXT01000104.1-marine-metagenome-genome-assembly--contig:-NODE-104-length-133209-cov-29.990130_pt1 | contig 133209 bp, 112 predicted proteins | sample MGYA00237868_ERZ511482 | MGnify/ENA metagenome assembly ERZ511482 | reverse complement strand
TGAATGGCAGCCAGTCGACTGTGATGTCGCGAGCCGTTTGCACTTCGGTTAGCCACCGGCTCGTGATCCAGCACCAGGGGCAGCTGGGGTCGTAGTAGAATGAGATTCGTTTCATCGTCAGCCGTACTCGATCCCAATTTCGACGGCAATGGCAGCCATCGATCGTGGAACCGGTACTCCGGTAGCGTCAAGAATCCGATTCATCATCTCGAAATTGCCGACGGCAGCCGAGACAAATGGCACCGCTTGCTCACCTAACGTAGAGGCCAGCGCGGCTCTGGCTTCGTCGAGCGAGGGTGAGTGCGTGACGAGGGCATCGGTGAAGCGGAACACGTCGCGCGCGTCCTGTCTGCCAGGGTCCACGTCGGCCTTACCAATTGACTCCAAGTCGAAGTCGATGCCTGAAGACTGCATGCTCGCACGGAGCATGCCAGAGTGAGCAAACAGTCAAAAGAAACACTGGTTCAGTAGCGATGTGCGAGCGGCGGCAAGCTCGAGTTGCCAGCGGGGTATGCCCTTATCGATTGTCAGGTGCGACATCTCTGAGTAGCTCAGGTACAGCGCGCCATGCAGGTCTTCTTGGGCGATGTCTTCACTTCGCACGGAGGACAGCGCGCTGGTGGCTCCCGCCGCTCCGATGGTTGGGACGAATGCTGATCGCTTCTTTGCACTTGTTGGGGCTCGGTCTTGGACTTGTGCAGGTTCAGCCTGGCCTTCGCCAAGATCGATCAACGGTGCGCCGATCCCGCGCAAGGTGGTGTCGATTGCGACGGTACGGGCAACAACGCCGACAAGTTCCACGTACGCCTCGATATCGCTCTGGATCGCCGAGGCGAAAGACGAGACTTCACCGTCAGTAATTGGCATGTCGTTAAGGTCGGCCCCATATGGTGCCATCCGACTCAAAATGTGAGTCGAAGCTCCCGAGACACGTGAAGTTTCGGGCTCCTGCCGCCACCGGAGGGCGAGGTTTCGAACTGCCCTTCTTGGCGCGCTGACCAGGCGATTCGCGGCTACACGGCCCCATATCGTACCGACCGTAACGAGGGGCCTCGTTGGGCGCGCCAGACTGCGACTCGATGGCAACGGCATGTACCGGTTCAGTGAATACCACCCGGTTCAGTGAATACCACCCAGTGGTCGAGGTCCGACGCGAGTGCGCCAACGTCCGATTCGATCTGCGCAGCACCGGTCTGCGTCCAGGTTTGATGCATGGCCGTGCGGACAAAGCGACCCCCACCGCCGAGTGCTCGCCCGCCGGGTCAAAGAGCGGGGCGACATCTTTGACCGGTATGTCGTTCACCGGCAAGAGACGCCGTTACTTCGGGGCGATGACGTCGAGACCGCAGAACGGTTGGAGCACCTCCGGCACGAGGAAACTTCCGTCCTCCTGCTGGGCGTGTTCCATCAGGAAGACGAGCATGCGGGCGATGGCCACGGCGGTTCCGTTGAGCGTGTGCACGAACTCTGTGCCGTTCTCGGTCTTCATGCGCGTGCCGAGACGTCGAGCCGAGTAGTCGAGGTAATTGGAGCACGAAGTGATCTCGCGATAGGCGCCTTCGGACGGCAGCCAGACTTCACAGTCGTACTTCTTGGCCGCAGCGTTGCCAAGGTCACCCGCAGCGACGTTGATGACCCGGTACGGGAGTCCGAGCTCATCGAGAATCTCGCGTTCGATTTCCAGCAGCAGTTCGTGCTCGTCCCAGGATTTGTCCGGGCTCGACCAGATGAACATCTCCACCTTGTCGAACTGGTGCACTCGGAAGATGCCGCGGGTGTCCTTGCCGTAGGTTCCAGCCTCACGACGGAAGCAGGAGGAGAATCCGGCGTAGCGCAGTGGCAGCGACTCCGCTTCCACCCGTTCGCCACGGTGAAAGCCCGCCAGAGGTACTTCGGACGTTCCCACGAGGTACAGATCGTCTTCAGGCATGGAGTACACCTGATGACGATCCGCAGGAAAGAATCCCGCGTCGATCATCATCTGTTCGCGGACAAGCACCGGTGGTACCACGGGGTTGAAGTTGCGCTTCACCAACTTGGCCAGAGCCCACTGCACCAGCGCGAACTCGAGCAGCACCGCTTCGCCCGCGATGTACGCGAAGCGCGAACCGCTGACAGAGGCCCCCTTTTCGGTGTGCACCCAGCCCATGGCTTCGCCATACTCGGCGTGGTCTTTGGCCGGGGGGGCGTTGCGCTCCCCGACTTCGATGACGGTCTCAAAGTTCTCTTCGCCACCGGCAGGAACCGACTCATGGGCCGGGTTCGGCACGTTCAGGATCAGCGCGTCAACGCCATCCTGCGCTTGCGCCAGGACGGCCTCCTTCTCGCCAAGAGCCGTCTTGATGGCGGAGGCCGCCTCGATTTTGGCGGGACGTTCATCGGGGTCGGCCTTACCGATCTCTTTGGACGCCGCATTGGACTGAGCGCGCAGCTCCTCAACTTCGAGAAGCACGGAGCGTCGCTGCTGTTCAAGCCCCGACAACTCATCGAGCTGGTCGGCGGTTGCACCCTTGCGAATTGCGCCGTCGCGAAAGGCAGGATCATCGAGAAGTCGAACGTCAATCACACGATGAAACTAGCGGCCGCCTGACCCGAACCAAAGCTCTTTGCGTTCGGCGGGCACTAGTTTGACGCCCATGACGCTCACCCACCTTGATCCGGTCCTGCCATTCGAACAGATGACACCGCCAGAGGAGGAGCACGCCATGCGCCGTGTCACCCGCCAGGTCGCCTTCGACGGCAAATGGGACGCAGAGCGCGCCCAGAAAGTTGCCGATCTATTTACGTCGATGTCCCACGATTGGACAGAGTCCCATCAGGGGCACGGACGCTACGACGGACTTGCTGATGCCCTCGACCGTGGCGATGTCGGTACCGGTCGAGTGGTTGAACTCGGATCGGGAACCGGCCTGGGAACCCGGCTGCTCGCACAACGGTTTGACCATGTGACTGCGCTCGACCTCTCGCCCGGCATGCTGCGCAATGCGCCGGCTGAGCTTGGCTCGCGAGTGCAGGGCGATTCGGCAACCCTGCCAATCCGCAACGACGCCGTGGACATTCTGGTGCTCGTGAACATGTTGCTCTTCCCCGCCGAGGTCGACCGCGTGCTGGCAGGTGCGGGCCGTGTGGTCTGGTTCAACACCTCCGGCGAAAGAACTCCCATTCACCTCACCGCCGAAGAGGTGCTCACTGCACTTCCCGGCGACTGGTCAGGCCGTGCATCTCGAGCCGGCACCGGCACCTGGCTCGTGGCGCACCGCACCTGATTCACCCCGCCACGTCCACCACGTACCGTGATGACACGTCGACAAGCCGCTCGTCTCTGAGACCGTTATCCACAGGCTAATGCAGTGGTAACTCGGCGAGGCTGGTGAGGAGTTCGTTTGCTTCCTCCACCAGGAGAGGTGGGCACCGGTATCGGCCCTGCACGCTGTCGAAGCCGAGCGCCCGCAACGCTCGCAGTTCCTCTTCCGTCTCGACACCCTCGGCGGCGTAGACGACATCAAGGGATTCGTGAGCTCGCATGAGATCAGCGAGTAGCTGATGTGCCTCTGGCCGCTGGTCCACGTCGCGCACGAGTGAGCGGTCGACCTTGATTGTCTGGCCGACCAGCTGACTGATACTCAGGATGGCCCGATAGGCCAGCCCGAAGTCGTCAACCGTGACATTGATCCCAAGCGCACCGAAGTGTCCCAGCAATGCTGGAAGGTCGCCGCGGTCAGCGAGCAGCGTGGACGCTGCGATGTCCAGCGTGAGAAGACCTGGATCCAGCCCGGAGGCCGCCAGGGCAGCGACGACAGAGCGTTGGGCTTGACCTGAGTGCAACTCGGCAGCGGAAATATTCACGGAGAGACCAATGCGCTGGTCACTCATGCGGTTCCACTCCGAGGCCTTGTGACACGCAGTCCAAAGCACCCATTCCCCAAGCTCGTTTATGAGTCCGGAGCGCTCGGCGGCGCGGATGAACTCAGCGGCGTCGAGAGCTCCACGGCTCGGATGGTTCCAGCGGATCAGGGCTTCCACTCCTGTGAGACGGCCGGATCGCATCTCGAAGATGGGCTGGTAGGCGAGTTCGAATTGGTCCTGATTCAATCCGGCTGCCAGTTCGCCGGCGACGCCGGGCATGGATTCGTGTCCTGCCACCATCCGGTAGTAGTCAGCAGCAACGTCGCTGGCGGAGCACACGAAATAGCGACAGATGGTGTGATCCTCATCATCGAAGAGGGGTATCACTTTGGCATCCAGCACGCGGGGACGGCCTGCGGCCTGGTACTCGGCAACGAACCGGACTGGGATTCGGCGCTCGACTGCCTGCGCGCAGGTGGTGACGAGACGATTCCAGTTGGCCGGCTCGGTGAGCGCAGCTGCGGGACGTCCCGAGTCGGCTTCTGAGATGAAGCCTGCGTCAGCGGGTACGACAGGAAGGACGGTGCCGTCCGACCCTGTTGAGCAGCCAAGAACGATGAAGTCATCGGTCACGACCGTGCATATTGCGCCCAGGTCGCCAACACGCAGAGATCGACGAACGACGGACGGACCGTCAGAGGAGGCAGTTGACACGTGGGTCTATCGACTCGGACGCCGATCAATCAAGCGTCGGCCGAAGACTTCAATAAATTTCCAGGACTCCTGGACCCAGATTGGGCCGAAAGACCTCACCGAGCGTCAGGCAGCTGTCGGCCGAAGAGCCGGATTCGGCTCAGGGTTGCTCGCCGGGCGCTGGAGGGACAGTCTCAAAGACCTCCTGGACATCCTCGAAAGTGAGGACCTCGCCATCTTCGGACACATCGAGCGACGGGGTGACCGTGCCATCAGCACCGACGCGTCGCATGTTCCGGCTGGACTTTTCCTGGCTGCTCGACCACGTGAAGAAGATGATGGCGATGACGGTCCAGAGATAGAAGCCGCCGATCAGCTTCATGATGACGCCCGCCGCCTGTTGGTCCTGTACGACGCTGATGCCCCAGAGGCGAACAGGGTGGTCGTAGGCCTCGTAGATGGGGTTGCGGGCGAAGGTGAGGAACGCAGCCGGGATGGTGGGGATGATCGACATCATGAACAGATAGATCATCTGACCAGGCGGCGTGCTGCGCAGCTCCGGCAGGGGTGACACAACCGGGATCCACATCAACATGGCGGTGGTGAAAACGGCAAGATGCACGAGGTAATGGAACAGTCCTGACTCGACCGAGGCGTTGACCACAACGGTTATGTGGCTGACCGCCACGGCGAAGTTGAACAACGCACCTGCAGCCACCGGTCGGGACAGCCGTCTGATCCACTTACCGGCTGAGCCATCCTCGCTGACGATCAGGCGACCCAACCACTCGGGCACCGACATCAACAGCAACGGCGGCACCACAAATGTAATGAGGAGATGCTGGATCATGTGGACGAAGTACAGGTATTCCTCGCTGATGTCGTGCATCGGCCAGTCGGCCGCAATCCACAGGACAACCAAACCCACGCCAAACGAGATTCGGTTCTGACGGCTGACGACAGGCGTTCCGGCCGCTACCGCCTTGGGGCCAACGACGCGCACCGCGTAGAAGCCAAGAGCGATAGTGCTGAGAACAATCATCCAGACCTCAGGGTGAGGCTGGAACCGCCAGATATCGGTGTCTGCCGCGAGCAGGAAGCGCACCTGAGGACCGGGGACCTAGCCGAAGAAGTTCTGCGCGAACAACATGATGAAGTACACGCCGATGGCGAAGCCCATGCCGGCGGTGAACATCCAGGTGTAGACCTTGGAGTCGAACTTCAGGTGCATGAAGTAGAGGCCGACGATGACGAACTTCACAATCATCAAGACGATGAGGACCACGTACAGCAGCCATTCGGGCATCTTGTGCACAGACTCGAAGTACGTGCCCACCTCGATGAGCGTCAGGATGCCAAGACCAATGGCGATTTTGATGTAGTCGCCATCGCTTGGGTGATGATCATCGTGGTCGCCGTGATGGTCGTCCATGGGTTCATGGAGATCTTCGGCGGGTTCGACAATTGTTGTTTCGTTCATGATGAGTCCTGTGCTTCCCCTTCTCTGGTTCTACTGCGGGAAGAGGTAGACGACGGTGAAGATCAGAATCCAGACGATGTCGACGAAGTGCCAGTACAGGCCAACGATCTCGACGGTTTCTGAGTGTTCCTGTTTGAGCTTGCCTTGGAGGTTCATGACGAACAGCGACATCAACATGATGATGCCGATGGTCACGTGCACGCCGTGGAAGCCAGTGAGGCTGAAGAACGCCGAGGATGCGATGTTGGTGGTGTAGCCAACGCCTTCTTCGACCATGACGGTGAATTCGTAAATTTGGGAGGCGATGAAGACCGATCCGAGTAGCACGGTGGTCAGCGTCCAACCTCGGAAGCGGGCTTCCTGGCCCCGGACGATGGCTGACAGCGCGAGCACCATGGTGAGCGAGCTCATAAGGAGTACAAACGACGACGCTGAGGTGAACGGAATGTCGAACACATCATGGGGAGCGGTTCCCGAATTTGGGATGCCGTCCCGCAGATCGTTGAAGCGGTTCTTGTAGAGCATGTAGGTGGAGATGAGCGCTCCGAAGAGCAGGCACTCTGAGCCGAGGAACAGCCACATCATGAGCTTGGCGTTCGACATGCCGGTGTTGGTGTTGTGCCCGTAGTTGGGCATACCCGGAGCGACGTGTGCAGACATCAGCTCTCGTCTCCTGCGCTTGGTTCGGCAGTCACAAGTTCCGCAGCGGCATCGCCGTCGTCGCCAGCCTCACCGTGAGTGTCATCGCCATGATCTTCGTGGTGAACGTGGGGCTTGTCTGGATCGTCCGCGGGTTCAAGGGCCCAGCCGTACATGGAAGCAACGAGCGCCAGTCCGGCAGGAATCACCAGCCAGAGGCTGAAGATGATTGCGTAGGCCACGAACGGCAGAGCGAACGAAAGCAGCAGCGGCCAGTAGCTCGGCGACGGCAGGTGGACGCCAACGGCGCTTCCGTCCTGGGCGATGTCCTCGGGGTGTGCGATGCGGACAATCCTGCCGTTTTCGTCTTCACCCCACTTGCGGTGCCACCAGTCGTCCTGGCTGGTGACCACAGGGTCAACGTCAAAGTTGTGCACCGGCGTTGGTGACGCTGTGGACCATTCGAGGCTGCGGGCATCCCACGGGTCCGGTCCGGACTTCGGGATCTTGCCGTTCTTGAACTGGGAACGGGCGTAGAAGATGTTGATGATGAACAACGCAACGCCGATGGCGATGATGAACGCTCCGATGGAAACAACGAAGTTCCAGAGGTTGAAGCCCTCATCCACGGTGTAGCTCTGAATGCGGCGACTCATGCCCTGCAGACCCAGAATGTGCATGGGGCCGAACGTCAGGTTGAAACCGATGAGCATGACCCAGAAGTTGGCCTTGCCGAGCTTCTCGTTCAGCTTGTATCCAAAGCACTTCGGCCACCAGAAGTAGAAACCTGCAAACATGCCGAGCAGGGCACCGCCGAAGATCACATAGTGGAAGTGGGCCACGATGTAGTAGGTGTCGGTCTGCTGGGTGTCAGACGGCGAGATGGAGTGCGTCACGCCAGAGAGTCCGCCGATGGTGAACATCGAGATCACGCCGACGCTGAACAGCATGGGGGTGGTGAACCGGATCCGGCCACCCCACATGGTTGCCAGCCAGTTGAGGATCTTTACGCCGGTTGGAACTGCGATGAACATTGTGGACACCGAGAAGGCAGCCACGGAGAAAGGGCCGATGCCGGAAGCGAACATGTGGTGGGCCCACACGCCCCATCCGAGGAAGCCGATGGCGATACCGGAGGCGACCATGAACGGGTAACCGAAGATGGGCTTGCGGGCGAATGTGGGGATGATCTCGGAAATGATGCCGAACGCCGGAAGGATGAGAATGTACACCTCCGGATGACCAAAGATCCAGAACAGGTGCTGCCAGAGCAGGGGATCGGCACCAGCCTGCACGTTGAAGAAGTTTGCGTCGAAACTGCGATCAAAGATCAGCAGGAACAGTGCAACGGTGATCACTGGGACTGCGAAGAGGAGCAGGAACTGCACCACGAGCATCATCCAGGTGAAGATGGGCATCTTCATGAGCGTCATGCCCGGGGCTCGCATGTTGAGCACGGTGACAATCAGGTTGATGGCGGAAACCAGCGAGGCGATACCGGTGATCTGGAGGCCGAAGGAGAAGAAGTCGATGCCGTTGCTCGGCGAGAAGATCACACCCGAGTTCGGGGCGTAATTGAACCAACCGCCATCGGGAGCGCCACCCAGGAACCAGGAGGTGTTCAGGAAGAGTGAGCCTGACAGCCAGCACCAGAAGCTGAACGCGTTGAGACGTGGGAAAGCCACGTCTCGGGCACCCACCTGCAAGGGCAACAGATAGTTCGCGAACGCAGCAGCCATGGGCATGATCACGAGGAACACCATGGTGACGCCGTGCATGGTGAAGACCTGGTTGTACACGTCCTCGGACAGGAAACTCTGGCCCGGTCGGGCCAGCTGGATGCGGATCAGCAGTGCCTCGATGCCTCCAAGGATGAAGAACAACAGCGAGCCAACGCCGTACATGATGCCGATCTTCTTGTGATCGACAGTGAAGAACCAGCTCTTCCAGCCAGTCTCCATCTGTGGTCGGGTGATGGCACCGAGGGGGCGCTCAGCCACCTTCGGTCCTTCGCCTGATTCGAGTGCGAGGGGTTTGTCCTCAGTAATCGCCATGGTGATTCCTAATCCAGCGTCATGAGATAGTCGACAAGGTCATCCAGAGCTTCGCCGGAGAGCGCACCGGCGAACGAGGGCATGCCACGGGCAGCGCCTTCCTGGTCGGCCGCATTGGCCTTTTCTGCGGGAGCGTTGAGGATCCACGCCTCGAAGTCACCGCGATTCAGCGTGCCGGCGGCCGGCAGCTGGGCGTAGTTGATGTCGTCGGGATCTTCGTACAGGTCGAAGATGGAACCGGCGTAGGTGGTGCGTGTCATCAGGTGCGTCAGGTTTGGTGCTGCGCCGGAGACTTGGTTGGCCATGTCGGGAATGACCCGATCGATGATCTCATCGCCTCCGAACCCATAGAGCGACATGCCGTCAGCGACTTCGTCAACGTTGGTGTCGGTGGCGCCGTTGATGACATGGCAACGGGCGCAGTTTGCCTCAAAGACCTTCCAGCCTTCGTGGCCGGGCTCACCTTCGGCCGGCGCCGGGCGATCGGTCATCTGGTTGTCGGCCCAGGCTGCGTATTCGTTGGCCGGAATGGCCACTGCCCACATCTGCATGTAGGCGTGCGACAGCCCGCAGAACTCGGTGCACTGGCCCTGATAGCGCCCGGGTGCTTCTGCTTCCAGTGTCCAGGTTGAGGATCGACCCGGGACAGCGTCACGCTTGCCGTTGAGACGGGGGATCCAGAACGAGTGGATCACGTCGCGGGAGGTGACATTGAGTCGCACTTCTTCGTCCACTGGGATGACGATCTCGTTCGCGGTGACGAAGTCGGGGTTGCCCGTGTCGTTGCCGTCCAGGTAGTAGTGGTACTCCCACCACCACTGCGCACCAACCACGTCGATATGCGAGATGACATCGCCGGGCTCGGAAGCATCAACCTCATCAAGGGTGCTGAGAGTCTGCAGCGTGAGGAACGCCATCACGGCCATAAGTAGTGCGGGAAGCACCGTCCAGCCGATTTCAAGCGTGGTGTTGCCGTGAGTCTGATGCGGGAACTCTTCGTCGGTGTAAATGTTTTCATCATCGAAGGGATCAGCTGGAGCCCGGAAGCGACGCGCCATGTACATGACGGCTCCCTGCACGAGCACGAAGACGACGGCGGAGATGATGATCGTGATCCAGAAGAGCGTGTTGATCTCTCGCGCAACGGGACTTTCCGCACGGGTGGTGTCGAGTGGGTTCTGGGAACACGCTGTCAGGAGCGCCAACCCGAGGGCGACGCCGGCTACTCGAAGAGTGTTGAGGCGCTTCATGCTCCGCCGCCCGTCACCACGATGGTCATGCTCATACCTGTCTCGTCGCTGTGCTCTTCATCACTGTGCTCTTCATCACTGTGCTCTTCATCACTGTGCTCCTCATCGCTGTGCTCGTCACCGTGGTGCTCACCGTCACCGTGGTGAACGTGGTGCACGATCTCGCGAGGACCAACAGCAGCGGATGCAATACCTGCGCCGATGATGCCGACGGCAACGACTGCCACCAACGTGCCGATGATGCCCTTACCAAGGTCCGGTCGGGTGGAGATCACTGCACCGACAGCCAGGATCACGGCGGCGACGCCGACAGCGACCCACACGGCCCAGGCGGCGCTCACCGCAAGGAAGATCCGGGAGATGGCAATACCGACAACCGCAACGACGGCAAGTGAGAGCACGGGCAGTTCGACGGGACCCATCACGCTGCGACGCAGCTCGGCGTTGGCGACCGGATCGCCGGTGGCACGGTCGGCCCAGGCGCTCATCATCCATTCGAAGACGACGACGGCGAGCACGCCAATTCCCAGCATCCAGACAATCTTCTCGGTAGCGAGGCCGACAACGAAGATGCCCACGCCGGCAGCAGCGCCGAGCGGCAGGAAGTTGGTGTCGGTCGGGCCGTCGGCGACGGGAAGTTCGCCGTCGGGGGTGAGCTCAGCGACGGACTCCGGGTCGGCGTCTCGGAACGCAACCAGCGTGAACGCAAGGAAGGCGCAGGTGGCGGCGAGCATGACGAACATGATGTAGCCGATGGGCTCACCTGTGCCGCCCTGCCAACCGAGGGAGATGATGCCCTGGAAGGCCTCCCGGTCGAGCACGCCGAAGTAGTTCGGTCCGGCCGTGTTGCCGCTTGCCCACCCGTAGGTGAGACCCGCCACAACAGCAGCGATGGCAAATCCGAAGAATAGTTTGAAGCCTCTTGTGAACATGTCCGTACCAGCTACTTGGTGATGAAGATCAGGATCCAGATGACGAAGTACACCGCAACGAGGGCGTACCAATAGACCGCCACCGACGCCGCAGCGTCGGTGTGAGGTCGACTCGAAGCCCCGGACAACGCCCGGAAACCGACGAGCAGCATGGCGACGAGGGCTATGCCCATGGCGACCACGAAGGAAATGGTGATTGCGTATATGAGGACGGGTGCGTTGCTCCCACCTGGAGGAACGTCACTGATCAGGCCGAGTTGCTTCCACTGGAAGACGGACTGATTGATGAGTGCGCCGGCGTAGACACACTGGAGAAGCAGTGCCATGAGGCCGTGGCGCCGATCATCGCGTTTGAAGGACCACACCGCCCAGTGCATGGTTGGGATGGAGATCAGGAGCGTCCACGCCATGATCGTGGGAGCGGTGAGTTCTACTCGTGCGGCATCAGGGATCCAGGGGTCGTCGGTGCGTCCGAGGTGATCAATACGCTCACTCAGGTAGATGGCGAAGAGACCACCGAAGTACATAAGCGTTGCCCCGGTGAAGAAGGCGGCACCAACCTGGAGGTTGCGGCCACGAGGCATCGCTGCCGCCGGAGCCTTCGCCATCTGGTCATCATGAGCCATCTGGTTATCAGGACTGGCAACGTCATGAGTCTGATCATCGTGGGCCGTTTCAGCGGTGGCCACGTCGGTAGTCGCCATCAGCGGGCTTCTCCCTCGAGGTCGAGCAGTGGGCGTTCAGAGGTCACCGACATCGGGGCAGCAAAGTTGCCACGGGGCGGCGGGGAGGACGTTGCCCATTCCAGCGTGTGACCGCCGTAGGGGTTGTCCGGGTCAGCGTCTTCGTCATTCGACGGCGAGATCCAGGCAAGCGTGATTGCGCCGATGACCATGAGTGCGCCGGCGAGCAGCAGGCCGCGGCCGACCAGGCTCACGATATTGAGGGTCTCGACACCATCTTTGACTGTTTCGTTGATGGCGAAGTCGCGTTGCTCAAGAAAGCCGGAAACGGCGTCGGGAACAGCAGTGACAATGGCGCCACCGGCAAGGACGAGGCCGGCGAGGCCGCCGATGCCCTTGTTGAGTTGGCGACCGAAGATCTTCGGCGCCCAGAACCAGATGCCAGCGACCACGCCGAGCAGGCCGGCCGCGGTCACGCCGTTGAAGACCGCAGCTTCGATGGACGTTCCGGCCAGATCATTGAACGTTGCGGAGACGTCTTCAGTGGCCGAACCGAAGATGCCGAGCAGACCGCCGAGAACGCGCAGCGCCGAGATGGCGCCAGCCCCAAGCAGCGAAAGCACGGCAAGCAGAGCCATGAGAGTGTGCGGTCCAACAGTTCCAAGGCCTCCGCTGCGGCGGGCGCCGTCGAGCCAGGGAAGAAGAAGGAGCACGATGGGCAGGACCATGGCGAGTGCGCCAAGCACGTACACGGGCGTGCCGGAGGTGTCAGCGTGGAAGAAACGCTGCGCATAGGCACCGAAAGAGAGGATGCCGAAAAGGCCGATGGCGCCCTGCGTCACGCCACTTCCCCGGGTCCGTTCGGTGAATGCCGTGGGAATGATGTCAGCTGCAATGCCGAGGAGCGGCAGAGCGAAAGCGAAGACCTGCGGCTGGTCGGTGACCCAGCGGACCTGCTCCCACATGTCTCCGGAATACCGTCCGGTTGCGCCTTCAAGGTCGATCCAGATCACGACGAGGTTGGCCATCATGACCGGCAGGGTGAGCATCCAGAGTGCGCCAGCCACAAGCATGGACCAGGAGAACATGGGCACCTCGCCGAGGCTCATGCCCCGGGAGCGCTGGGTGATGACGGTGGTCACGATGCAACCCGATGCGGCAATGATTGCAACCATCATGAAGAAGAACGACGCAACGGTCAGTTCCACTGCGCCACGCTGCCCCAGCGGAATGAAGCCGCCGTCGATGAGGTGGGCGACGGCAAAGATGACCGAGCTGACCAGCCAGGTCCAGAACGAAGCCGACAGAAGTCGGGGGTAGGAGATGGATGGCGCCCCCACCTGCAGCGGCACAATGACTGACGCCACGCCGATCATCAGCGGAACCACGACCATGAAGACAAAGCCGAGGCGGTACAGGGTCCATCCCTGCAACGTGGCCTGGGAGCCCTGGAAGATGTCGTTTCCATTGAGGCTGATGCGCTCAAGGCCAACAAAGATGCCGACCACGAAGGCGAGAAGAGCAAAGTCCAGCGCCGCAAGTATCCAGAAGCGGCCGATGTCTTTGTGATCACCACTTCCAAGGAGGTTGATGGACCGGGCAACTGGCCCCGGTTCAGCGCGCATCACAGGCGCAGCGGCGCCGGTGGATGCGTGCGCAGTTTCGTGCGACGGCTCAGTATCAGTAACGGTCATTCGTGTTCCGCGTGAAAGGGGGCTGGGTCAACGCAGCGATGCTATGCGCCATGGTGACTCGAAGGGTGAACTGGTTCACGTGCGAGCCTATCGACCATGACGGCGCGACACGAAATCCGAACCCGCAAAAGACTGGGTTTTTTCGACGGCTGCTCGCAGGGTCACATTCTCACGCACCGCCTCGCCCACCACCGAGCTCCGAATCAGATGAGCTGATCGAGCGCCATAGCGCCGAAGAGCAAGGTGATGTAGGTGATTGACCATCCGAAAAGACGCATTGCGACGGCAGGTGATTCGGTGCGCAGCACCTGAACCGCGTACCAGGTGAAGACAGCGCCGAGCACCAGCGCGGAGACCAGATAGATGGCTCCCATGTCCGCAATTGGGTCGAAAGCCAACGTCAATGCCCACAGCAGAAGCGTGTAGGCCACGATTTTGATACCGACCGAGCGCATATCGGAGGTGACGGGAAGCATGGGTACCTTCGCTGCCGCGTAGTCGTCCTTGTACTTGATGGCCAACGCCCAGAAATGAGGGGGCGTCCAAACAAAGATGATTCCGAACAAAACGATGGGCGCCCAGCTGAGTGAACCGGTGACCGCAGCCCAACCGACCAGAACAGGCACGGCACCCGCTGCGCCGCCGATCACAATGTTCTGCTCACTGCGACGCTTCAACCAGAGTGTGTAGACGAATACATAAAAGAGCATCGCAGAGGTGGCGAGAACTGCGCTGAGCAGGTTGACCTGCCACCACAGCAGTGCGAACGCCGCGACTTCGAGCACGCCGGCAAAGAGCAACGCCTCGCCCGGCTGGATGACACCGGTGACAAGTGGGCGATCCTTGGTGCGCTCCATCAGGGCGTCGATATCGCGGTCCACGACCATGTTGATGGCGTGGGCGCCGCCTGCGGCCAATGCCCCACCGATGACGGTGACGACGACGAGCCAGAGTCCCGGCCAGCCCCGCTTGGCGACAATCATCGTCGGAACGGTTTCCACCAGAAGCAACTCGACGATACGAGGCTTTGTGATTGAGATGAAGGCGCCGACCCGGGAGCCGGAGCGCCGGGACGCAACCGGCTCAACGACGGAGGTCATTGGGTCAAGGCTAGTCGGACGTTGCGGCTGATAGCCCCCCTCCATCGGGGATTTGAGGTTTCTTGTCACGTCGGCGCAATGACGAACGTCGCCATAGAATCCGACTGTGGAGATCACCCCTGAGTCGAACGGTGTGGCACCGGAACGTTTCCGGCGCGTTGCCCTGTTCGCCCTGTTCGCCCAGGTGCTCATCATCATCACGGGAGCAACGGTCCGCCTGACGGAGTCCGGGCTCGGGTGTTCCGACTGGCCCAATTGCGAAGAAGACACCGTTATCCCTGAGCTCGAGTTCCACGCGCTCATCGAATACACGAACCGAGTTGTTATCACCGCAATCGTTTCCATTGCGACGCTCATGACCGTGTGGGCGGCTTGGAAGCGCAACCCGTACCGGCGAGACCTCGCTCGCCTCAGCTGGGGCATGGTGGCCGGTGTCCTCGGCCAAATTCTCCTCGGCCGCATCGTTGTGTTGTCGGACCTGAACCCCTGGCTCGTGATTGGGCACTTCCTGCTGTCCATGTTCCTCGTCTGGAATGCGCTGCTGCTCGTTCACCGGTCTCGCATCCCCGACGATCTGTACGCTGGCGCGACAACGCAGTCCCATCGACCCCAGGCATGGGTGATCACTTCACTCGCCGCCGTCGCCGTGTTCACCGGCACGCTTGTGACCGGATCCGGACCACACGCCGGCAGCCACCTGGACGAACCTATCGAGCGCCTGCCGTTCGAAATCGCCGACATTGCGCGAGTGCACGGCATCTCCGTGATCCTGCTTCTTGGTTCAGGTGTGGGCACGTTTATCTGGCTCACGCGCAACGGTGCTCCCGTTGCCGAGGTGCGGCGTCTCCAGATTGTGCTCGCCGTCCTCCTGGCTCAGGGCGCCCTCGGTTACGTGCAGTACTTCACTGGCGTACCCGCTCTCCTGGTGGGATTCCACATCGCGGGCGCCATCAGCGTGTGGATTGCCGTGCTCTGGTTCCACTTCAACAGCGCAGCCACCGGCGTGGCTGCAGCCACGCGCTCCCACGACCGCAAACCCGCTATGGCGAACTGATGGGCAGCCAGCTGATGGGCGCACCCATGACAGCCCCAGTCGAAGTCGAAGAACCCGACACCACCATCACCACAGCGCCGGACGTGCCGTGGATCGTGCTCGTGTGGAACGACCCGATCAACCTCATGTCCTACGTCGCCATGGTCTTTCAAAAGCTCTTCGGGTACAGCAAAGAAAAGGCCGACAAACTCATGCTGGACGTCCACGAGAAGGGCCGGGCCGTCGTCTCAAACGGGACACGCGAAAAATGCGAACTCGACGTGCAGCGTCTCCATGAGTACGGCCTGTGGGCCACCATGCAGAAAGACGACTGACATGGGCATCGGCTGACATGGGCATATTCGGCCCACCCATCTCCAGGCGATCGGACGGCGACTACGCCATTGGACTACGCGACGACCATCGCGACATGATCCGCTACCTCGTGCCCCAGTTGCGCAATCTCATCAACAGCCGCGACCATGCCGCCTGGCGCCTCTTCCCCAACCCCTACCCCGACGACCCGCTCGAAGCGCTCAAATACGACGAGATGGTCGGCGACGAACTCAAAGACAAACGCCTCGCTGCGCTTGACACGCTCGAACGAACCGTCGACGCCACCATCCTGCCCGAAGAAGACTTCCTGCAGTGGATGACCGCCATCAATGACATCCGACTCGTGCTTGGCACTCGACTTGACGTTACCGAAGAGTCAGAATGGGAAGACTTCGAAGACGACGACATCGAAGCGATGCTCTTCGCCTCCTACCAGGTGCTCGGTCTCATCCTTGAATACATCGTCTCCGCGCTCTGAATATTGCATCTGAGAATATTGCATCTGAGAATATTGCATCTGACTTCGCCACGTGACGCTGGCAGCAGCTCGCAGCCCAGGACCGTTGGGACGGCACGGGTGGTGTTACCGTGCCGTCCGAGGGCTCCAAGGATGAGAACGTCTTGCGATGTTCAACAAACCGAAGGTGATCTAGCCGCCGCAGGGCTTTCCATAGAAAGTGCTGTTGGGTCTGTCGGAGTTGAAGTCGGGTGTGACATTGTAGCTGGTCGTCTTGACGAATTTCCAACAAGCTGACCCGTCTGCTGGATCTCTGTAGAAGTCCCACCAACCGATGTGCCGGCCCGACAGCCACGCGCCAAAACGAGTTTGCGGGGGATCTGGAATGGAATGCAGGGTGACGGTACCACCCTGGTTTGCTGGCTCTTCCTCCGTTTCATTCCATGGTTCATAGTCTTCGAAGTGCCAGTCATCATCGCCATTCCAGTCTGCGCCGTACGCCTCACCTTGAAGGTTCAGAACCGGGCACTCAATGCAGGATGGTTCGCCAGGAGGTGTCTCGTCGGTGTCCTGCCCGGCGTTGCCCTTGTCCGGTCCGATGACAACCGAATTTTCCACATAGGGATTGGAGGAGAGGCACCACTCGAGGTTCGGGCCGCAGACCTCGTGGATGTCGACGTCCTCCGGCGAGCCCGGCATCCGCGTGATGATACCGCACCCTTCTTCGACGAGTCGGGTGTTGCCGATTTGTGAGTAGTTCTCCATGATCTCAAGTCGGACTGTGCGCTCGATCTCCTCGTCAAAGTCGCCGCCAAACCCAGCCTTGAAGTCGTTACGAGCCTCCGCGTGAAGTCTGGCCAAGGTCTCAGTGTGGGCGTTTACCAGGCTTAGTGCGGGCCAGATCACGGGATTCTCATGGTTCATGTGATCGTGGAAGCTGTGCTCGTAGAGGCGTTCGATCGTGTTCTCTGCCCGATGCATAAGGTCGGTAAGGGCATAGAGCGATCCGTGTGACGCCTTCGGATAGGGGTTCGTCGGCGTAGCGGTCAACTCAGCCAGTACGTCGGCGAATGCCTGCTGGATCGGTTCCGAGGCGCGGTCCAACTCCTGCTGCCACCGCAGGCGGTCCCGATCCATGAGAGAAATGGGAATCAGAAAGCTTGGGGGCCTGTAGTACTCGCTGGTCATGAGCTCCCGGTTTCGCTCGAGAACTCTTTCCAGGTGCAACTCCATGGACCGGATGTTCTTGTAGAGCTCTTCGTATACGACCCGTTGAGAGAAGCGAAGATGCGGAGGAATTCTGTCGCGGTCGGCGTCGTACTGAACGGAACGGAGTACGGCGAGCCGCCCCAGCACGTCATAGTCGTTGAGCGATGGCGAACCGGAAAGGTCGAACAACCCGGCAAAGCTGTGATGAAGCCACTCCGCAAACTCCAGTGCATCCGAACACGAGTCGTCCGATCCGGAACCGGCGGCACCCATTGCAGTGCTGGAACCGGGGCTCATCGCCCCTGCAGTCGCGGTCGCACCAAACAGCAAACTCATTGTTACCGCCACCACAGCGATGACACGTCCGCTATAACGTCCAATCTTCATATGAAGACCCTTTCATCAAATACTGAATGTTTTTTCAGAAGTTGAGACCGTAGCCCACCCATCATCCACAGAGGCGCTGAATGCCGTTCACCTTGGGGCTGGCGGGAGATCGACCGATACCGAGAAACCGGACAGTGGCGACTGCCAGCACCTGTCATGGCGAGACGAACATGCTCGCCACGACTGATTGGGTGAGGACCAGCCTTTCGATCTTGACACTGGGGCACATAACAAGTTAGTTATGTGCCTATGTCAACTGCTGCGGTGTCTGTGTCCACGCTCACGGACTTGGAGAAGGTGTTCAAGGCTCTGGCCAGTGAGCGACGTCTCCAGATCCTCGAATGGCTCAGAGATCCCGTCGCTCATTTTCCCACCCAGGAACACGGTGACCCTGTTGAGCACGGCGCGTGCAACCAGTTCATTGGCGAGAAGCTCAACGTGAGTCAACCCGCAGCGACGCGGCACCTGAAAGTGCTCGTCGAGGCGGGGCTCATCACCGCGACTGCTCGCAAAGGCTGGACCTACTACAAGCGCAACGATGAAGCGATTGTTGCGCTCGCAGAGCACATCTGCGCGATCTGATCACCACAACACTCCTTGAAAGAAGACCCAACATGTATGAATCGCTGCAAGGCAGGATCGTGCTCGTCACCGGAGCGGGCAAAGGCATCGGCCGGGCCCTCGCTGAACGCTTCGCTGGCCAGGGCTGCACCGTCATCGTCAACGACGTCAACGCCGAGGGCGTCGCCGAGAGCGTCGCCGCAATTGAGGCGTCGGGCGGCAGGGCCAACGGGGCGGTCGCAGATGTTTCGAACGGTGAAGAAGTTGCCGCCATGTTCGACGCACTCATGGCGGACCATGGCCGCATCGATGTTCTCCTCAACAATGCGGGCATCGTCTCGCCCATGCTCCACTTCTTCGAAGCAGACGAAGCGTGGTGGCGCCGCATCATCGACGTGAATCTCACCGGCCACTTCCTGTGCTCACACAAGGCTGCATTCATCATGGCGAAGCAGGGTGGCGGCTCCATCATCAACATGAGTTCCGGCGGCGCAAGCCAGGCGCACCGGGCCTTCACCGCCTACGACGCAACAAAGGGCGGCATCGAGGCGCTCACACGGGCGATGGCTCTGGACCTGGGCCCGTACAACATTCGGGTCAATGCACTCATGCCCGGCTCCATCGATACCAGCGGACTCTCCACCGAAGACAGGATCCACCGGGGCGAAAACGTCCCTCTCGGCCGCATTGGCGAGCCCGGCGACATGACCGGTGCTGCTCTTTTCCTGGCCTCGGACGATGCCTCCTACATCACCGGCGACATCATCAAGATTGATGGGGGAATGACCGCTCAGCAGCGTTCCGCAACCGTCGACATCATGCCGCCGAAAGACTTTCCCAAGATTGAGGATCTCTGATGTCGGTGCGAATCGGAGCAGACGTCGGCGGCACGTTCACCGACGTGGTGCTGGAACGAGAAGATGGGACGTTCGCCTCCACCAAAGTGCTCACCACGCACCAGGCACCAGAGCAGGCAATCCTTGCGGGTGTCATGCAGATTGCGGCCGAGACCGGCACTGACCTGAGCGACGTTGAGCAGATCATCCACGGCACCACGCTGGCCACGAACGCGTTGATTGAACGACGTGGTGCGCGTACCGCACTTGTCACCACAGACGGCTTTCGTGACGTCATCGAAACCCGGACCGAAAGTCGCTTCGAGCAGTACGACCTCAACATCGAGTTGCCGGCACCGCTCATCGAGCGTGAACACCGCATGGTCATCAGCGAACGTCTGAACCATCGCGGCGAGGTGCTCGTGCCCTTTGATGGGGCCGGCGCCAACGCCGTGATTGAGCGCATCCGGGACGGCGGGTACGAGTCCGTGGCCGTCGGGTTCATCCACAGCTACCGGAACCCAGCGCACGAGCAGAAGTTCCGCGACATGGTCAAGGCTGCGCTTCCTGAGGTGGCAGTCTGCATCAGTTCCGAAGTCTCGCCGCAGATGCGCGAGTACGAGCGATTCAACACGGTGTGCGCCAACGCGTATGTGCAACCGCTGATGGCGTCCTACCTGGTTCGTCTACGCGACGAACTCCAGGCTCGCGGAGCGGATTGCCCGCTCTACATGATCCACTCTGGTGGTGGCCTGATGAGCGTCGAGACCGCCGCCGCCTTCCCGGTTCGGCTTGTTGAATCTGGCCCCGCCGGAGGCGCGATCTTCGCCGCTGACCTGGCCGCCCGCTACAACCGCGACCGCGTGCTCTCCTTCGACATGGGTGGCACTACCGCCAAGATCTCCATGATCGAAGGCTTCACGCCCCAGACCGCCAAGACCTTCGAAGTGGACCGCAGTGCCCGCTTCAAGAAAGGCAGCGGCATGCCCATCTCCATTCCCGTCATCGAGATGATCGAAATCGGCGCAGGAGGCGGCTCGATTGCCAGCGTCGACTCCCTTGGCCAGATCCGCATTGGGCCGCACAGCGCCGGTTCCGAACCGGGGCCAGCTGCCTATGACCGCGGCGGCCAGGACGCCACCGTCACCGACGCAAACGTGGAGCTTGGCCGCCTGCATCCGGACACGTTCGGCGCGTCAGGCATTGACCTCTCCCCCACCAAAGCGGCGGAGGCAATCGTGCATTCTGTTGGCTCGGCGCTCGAGATGGACGCGCTCACCGCAGCCGTTGGCATCGCCGAGGTCGTGGACGAGAACATGACCAACGCCGCCCGCGTGCACGCAGTGGAGAACGGTAAGGATCTATCTGGCTACACGATGATTGCGTTCGGTGGCGGAGCCCCTCTTCACGCGGCTCGACTCCTCGACAAGCTCGGACTCGATGAACTCCTGGTACCACCCGGTGCAGGTGTGGGGTCGGCCATCGGCTTCCTGCGTGCACCCTTCTCCTACGAGGCCGTTCGCAGCTTCTTCACCGACACATCGGACTTCGATTGGCAGGGTGCGAACATCATGCTCGACGAGCTTGCCGAAGAGGCCACCTCCTTTGTGCGAGAGGGAACCGACGCCGAGACCGTGGTGCTTCGCCAGGTATCCATGCGCTACGCCGGTCAGGGCTGGGAGATTCCGGTCACATTGACGGATGCACCGTTTGACGAACTGGCGGCAGAACTGCTGGCCGCCGAGTTCACCAAGGCCTACGAACAGTTCTTCGGTCGGGCCATCGACGATCTCACCATCGAAGCGGTCAGCTGGGCGGTGCGGGTGTCCTCGGTTGTCGAGGCTCCCGAGCAGGCAGAGCTCACCAATGACGTCTCTGGCGTCGCGTCAGCGACAACCACACGACCGATGTATGACCCTGTTGCTGGACGCCGTGTCCACGCCGCGATCATGCAGCGCGACCACCTACCGCCCGGCACCAGCGTGTCCGGCCCGGGCGTCATCATCGAATCCCAGACCACCACCGTGCTTGGCGCACATCACCGGTGCCTGGTGCAACCCGACGGCACGCTCCGCATCACAAGAGACACCGGCATCACAAGAAATACCGGCATCACAAGAGACGAGGCGTAAACATGGACACCAAGCAACGCGAACTTCACTATCAGGTCATGTGGAACCGCCTCATCTCCGTGGTGGAGGAGCAGGCGCTCACGCTCGTTCGTACCGCATTCAGCACCTCGGTCCGTGAAGCCGGCGATCTGTCCGCAGGGGTGTTCGACAAGCAGGGACGCATGGTTGCCCAGGCCGTGACCGGCACACCGGGACACGTCAACACCATGGCTGCCGCAGTCCCCCACTTCATCAACGACATCGGCCCGGAACGCATCTACCCCGGTGACGTCTACATCACGAACGATCCATGGAAGGGCACCGGCCACCTCCACGACATAACGGTCACAACCCCGGTCTTTGTTGGCGAGGAACTGATCGGCTTCTTCGCTTCGACCGCACACGTCGTGGACGTCGGCGGCCGCGGCTACGGGCCGGACGCACGCGAGGTCTATGAGGAAGGCGTTCGCATCCCCATCATGAAGTGGGTGGAGCGCGAGGTGCTCAACGCCGACCTCGTGAACATCATCCGCTACAACGTACGCGAAGCAGATCAGGTGGTTGGCGACATCCACGGACTCGCCGCATCAAATGAGACGGGCCGCCGCCGACTCCTCGCCATGCTGGACGAGTTTGACCTCACCGACATAGAGGACCTCGCCGAGTTCATCTTCGACCGCACCACATCGGCCACCATGTCTGCTCTTGAGAACGTGCCGACAGGCGTGTACAGGAACGAGATGCAGGTGGATGGTTACAACGAGACAATCACGCTCGCCATCGAAGTCACCGTCACGGATAAGGGCATGCACGCTGACTTCGCCGGCACCTCGGCCAAGAGCGAGTTCGGCGTGAACGTGCCCATCACCTATGCGCAGGCGTACTTCACGTACGCGATGCTCGTGGCGCTCGCTCCCGAGTTACCAAACAACTATGCGTCGCTCTTTCCATTTACGGTGAGTGCGCCTTCGGGCGTCATTCTCAACGCAGAAGATCCCGACCCGGTTTCGGTTCGTCACGTGCTCGGACACTTCGTCACTGATCTGTCTCTCGGTGCAGTTGCCGGCGTGCTTCCCCACATCGTCCCGGCGGAGGGAGCTGGCGCACTCTGGAACTTCCAGGCCAGCGCCCGCGCCGCCGACCCGGAATCCATGCTTCCGCCGGTGGAACTGCTGATGTTCAACAGTGGCGGTACCGGTGCCCGGCCCACGCTCGATGGTCTGACGGCCACGGCGTTCCCGTCCGGTGTGCGAACCATGTCGACGGAAGCCACCGAGCAGATTGGACCGATCGTCATCTGGCGTAAGGAGATTCGACCCGACAGCGGCGGTGCCGGCAGGCACCGCGGCGGTATGGGTCAGATCATGGAGATCAGCCCCGTCGACGGCTACCAGTTCGAGTTCTCGGCGATGTTCGACCGGGTGCTGAACCCGGCTCGCGGACGCAACGGAGGCGAAGACGGTGCCCCCGGGTCCGTCTACCTCGACGACGGAACCGTCTTCGATGCCAAGGGCAAACAGCTGGTCCCGGCCGACCGTCACCTCATTCTCGAACTGCCCGGCGGCGGCGGATTCGGTAATCCTTCGGAACGCGACCCCGAAGCGATAGCGAACGACAAGGCACAGGGCTACACGTCGTGACCAACGCCGCCAGTTCTTCTCCACCTGCCGTCCGTGCTGACGGGTCTGACCTTCTCGATTCGTATGATGTCGTCTGCGTCGGTGGCGCTGTCATTGGAAGCGCCGTCGCGTACTTCCTCACCGAAGACCCGGCCTTCACCGGCAACGTGCTTGTGGTGGAGCCGGACTCCACGTACGAGTTCGCCCAGTCAAGTCGGGCCCAGAACTGCATCCGCGAGCAGTTCTCGAATCCCATGAACATTCAGATCTGCCAGTTCGGCCTGGACTTCATGGCGAACTTCGAGGAGAACGTGCAGGTTGACGGACAGGCGCCAGCCCTGAACTTCACCGGCACTGGCTACCTGTTCCTCGCCAAGACCGACGAAGAGATGAAGGTCCTCGAAGAAGCGCACTCCACCCAGATCGGTCAGGGTGCTGATGTTCGCATGCTCACGCCGACTCAGGTCGCTGAAGAATTCCCGTACATGAACGTGGACGGGCTTCTGGGCGCCCGCGTCGGAAGCCTGCGCGAAGGGAACTTCGACGGCTGGGGACTGATGCAGGGGTATCGCCTACGCGCGGTTCGTAACGGCGCCACCTACCTCAAGGATCGCGTGGTCGGGTTCGAAATGGGCACCGACCGAGTGCAACGCGTTCTGCTCGAATCAGGCCGATCGGTGGCCTGCGGTGACGTGGTGAACTCCGCCGGGCCACGCGCCAGGCTGATCGCGCAGATGGCGGGACTCGACGTCCCGGTGGAGCCGCGAGCCAGGTCCAGCTTTGTGTTCAGCTGCCGCACGGAAATTCCGGAGAACGTCCCGTTGACCGTGACACCGGAGGGCGTGCACTTCCGCCGCGAACAGGGTCACTACATGTGTGGCACCGCGCCGGAGAATGATGTCGCTGTGGCCTACGACGATTGGGCTGTTCGAGCCGACGAGTTCGAGGACCTGATCTGGCCGGTGCTCGCCAGCTATGTACCAGCGTTCGACCGGCTGTCGGTGATGACCAACTGGGGCGGCCAGTACGCGTACAACACGCTTGATCACAATTTGATTGTCGGCCCCAGCGAACAGGTCACGAACCTGCACTTCGCAAACGGCTTCTCTGGTCACGGGCTCCAGCAATCTGCGGCCGTCGGTCGTGCTGTCAGTGAGTTGATCATCGACGGCGACTATCGCACCCTCGACCTGAGCCGCCTCGGCTACGACCGCATTATCCGCAACGAACCCTTTCTCGAAACCGCCGTGATCTAGGACGGTGACACCCATTCGGCGCCACCGAATGCGGACGTCTACAGGTGCGCTGTGTCAGACACACCCTTACAAGCTGAGAACTAAACCGTCGGAAACCAGAATCCGCCAGCGGTGCCGGGGCCGGTGTGGGCTCCCACGCTTGCGCCCACGCGATAGCGGACGAGTTCCACAACATCGCCGCGGGCACGAAGTCGTGCTTCCAGGCCGTCGGCGAACGGAGCGGTTGACGGATCCGCAAGCGATACGCCAACGTTGATTGGCAGGCCGTCGCAGTGCATGGCGTCGGCCATCAGGTCACAGAGTTCGTCCACGCTGTGACCCGCTCCAACAGAGGCGAACGCGTCGCCCGGCCCCGCAACCATAACCGGCACCCCGTCGCTACCTTCGGGCAGTCGGTCTCCAACCCGCCCGCCTGCTCGGGCGAAGTCCAGCGCCTGCACAATGAAAGACGTCCGGGTTGCGCCGGACACGGCGACCGCGGCTGCGGCGGCGTCCTCGATCCCTGCTCCCGTGCCGATAGCGTCGGCCGCGCCCCAGAGGCAACAACTGACACCGAACGACATGGACCCGGTGTCGACCAGCTGCACCGGAATGCCCACCATTGACGCGCCGAGGCGGGCACTGTTGAGCGTGCCCGAGAACGCCTCGCCAATATGCACCGAGAGCACAGATTCACAACCGGCATCGGCGAGCCGTTGGTAGGCCTGAGCGAACATACCGGGGCTGGGCTGGGACGTACTCACTTCGGGTACGTGGTCGTCGAAGGCCGCCCAGAAGGCGTCCGGGTCAAGCGCCCCGGACTGGCCTTCCATGCCTTCAGCGTGTTCGACGCCGTCCATCACGACGGTGATTGGGACAACTTCCACTCCGAAACGCTCCGCAAGGTTCGCTGGGATCTGTGCACTCGAATCGGTAACAAGTCCAATGGTGGGCGCCGGGTTCGTACTGGTCATGTGTGGAGAACCCGTCGGCCGTTCGAATCAATCCCCAAGATTGCCTGAAAATACCGGATGGGAACGCAGCGACCGTTGCTATCCTCAGGACGTTCACTTCTTGAAGTGTCCTGCCCCGTTCGTCCAGCGGCCTAGGACGCCTGCCTTTCACGCAGGTAACACGGGTTCAAATCCCGTACGGGGTACATCAGAAGAACAGTGCGAACCCGAGAATGCGATAGCGTCCTCGGGTTTGTTCGTTTCCGGGTAGTGAATCACGATTATCTCCGGGTAACAGGGCGCGAACAAAACGACAGAACCCGAGCGGCAGGCCGCTCGGGTTCTGTCGTTCTCAGATTTGCCTCGAAGGCGTGTGCTGTGGAGTCACGGTGGCAGTCAGCGAAAGGTCCATTGAGGGTCGGCTGCTGCCCAACCCGCGTGTAGACGTTGGCGTCGCCGGTGCCGTCGGTTTCACGACGAGATGGCTTGCGCCAGCAGGGACCTCATGTGCAGGAGGTGGCCGTGGCAGACACCTCGAAGGTGAACGCAGGCGTGTCGCCGGCTGCTCCGGAGAGGCCAGTGGTGGACACGTGGCGCACAAGCACGTTGCCTCCGCCGGTCGGCGGCGCCGTGATTGATGTTGCGGTCACCATCGGGAACGCATTCCAGTCGCGCACCATGATGAAGTGCTGATCCGGCACCGGGTTCTCGATGGTGCAAGCCTCATTACTTGATCCGTCGATGCAGGGACGGCAGCCCAAGTTGCTCTGGGACGAAAGCTGTCCCGCCAGGGTGTACAGGTCAACGTCGACGCTGCATGCCATGACCACCTCGAGCTGGGTCGCTCCCACTGGCACGAGAAGGCGAAGAATCTAAATCGTTCTGCGGGCTGTGGGTCCGAGACGCTGGGTGATGGGGTCGCCGTCGGAGGAACCGGCGTCGCAGTCGCAGTCGGAGGAACCGGCGTCGCAGTCGCAGGAACCGGCGTCGCGGTCGCAGTCGCAGTCGGCGGAACCGGAGTCGCAGTCGGAGGAACCGGCGTCGAGGTCGCAGTCGGCGTCACCGTCGGAGGAACCGGCGTCGCAGTCGCAGTCGGCGTCACCGTCGGAGGAACCGGCGTCGCAGTCGGCGCCGAGGTCGCAGTCGGAGGAACCGGCGTCGCAGTCGCAGGAACCGGCGTCGAGGTCGCAATAGCCGTCGCAGTCGCAGGAACCGGCGTCGAGGTCGCAATAGCCGTCGCAGTCGGAGGAACCGGCGTCGAGGTCGCAATAGCCGTCGCAGTCGGAGGAACCGGCGTCGCGGTCGCAATCGCAGTCGCAGTCGGCGGAACCGGCGTCGCGGTTGGAGGAACCGGCGTCGCAGTCGCAGTGGGCGGAACCGGAGTCGCAGTCGGAGGAACCGGCGTCGCCGTCGCAGTGGGCGGAACCGGCGTCGCAGTCGGAGGAACCGCAGTCGCAGTCGCAGTGGGCGGAACCGGCGTCGCAGTCGGAGGAACCGGCGTCACCGTCGGAGGAACCGGCGTCGAGGTCGCAATCGCCGTCGCAGTCGGAGGAACCGGCGTCGAGGTCGCAATAGCCGTCGCAGTCGGAGGAACCGGCGTCGCAGTCGCAGTGGGCGGAACCGGAGTCGCAGTCGGAGGAACCGGCGTCGCAGTTGGAGGAACCGGCGTCGGCGTGGCAGGCAGGCCGATGGGGTCCTCAATGAGCTTCACCCGGATACCGCTGGTGTGCCAGTCGTCGGGAAGGTTCCCGCTGACCTCATGATCCAGGTATCCACGCACGACAATTACAGGGTCCGTGATGGTCTGGCCGTTGTTGTAGGACCATTCGCCGTTGTTGAACGCCGTTTCGCCCTCAAGGAAATCCTCGCCGGGGGGGGCTGACTTCCATGCGAGTTCAGCGTCGCTGCCGCCCTGACGGGTGTACACCTTGTTGTTGCTTGCAGCGGCCGAGTCGAACGTGTTGCCCGAAGGTGGCGCGAACGCACCGGAGTCGAAGCGAACCTCAACGGTCTTGCCGGAGTCTTCGTCACGGACAATCCAGTTGTGCCCAAGCTGACCAACAAAGTTGTCGCTCTCCTGGGTCTGCTGGTTCCACACACCATCGCGGTTGTAGAAGATCTGATCGCCACCGTCGTGGTATCCGCCTGCGCTCGGGATGCCTTCAACATCGAGGTCCATAACGAACATCGGGTAGTGCTCGTGATGCACATCGCACTGAATCCCGCGGGCAAACATCCGCATCTCCATCTCTCCAGCATCACCGAAGTAGTAGGCGGTGTAGAGGACGTAGGAGGAAATTTGGTAGTGGACTCCGAGTTCCAGCCACTGGCGGCCGTTCTGGGTGAAGGTGTCGGCCTGGATGCCAAACGGTTCGCTGTTCGTGATGGTCGAGAAGAGGTCGACGAATGGTCCACATGCATTGTCGTCGTACTTGACTGGCAGGCCCGCAAAGTTCACCTCAGAGAAGATCGAGTCGCCGGCAAAGCTGCCATCAGTGAGCGTGAGTCCCGTCGGGGCGACGGATCCGGAGGAGAGGAAGTAGTCGAAGTTCCAGCCGTTGCAGTTGACGGATCCGGCCTGGTAGTTACAGCTCTGCGCCGAGCTTGGCGATGCGGTCAGGAAGAACCCGCCGATGACGGAGGCGATGATGGCAGCAAAGATCGCCAGACGCCTGACAATGCGGCGCTCCGCTTCGGTTTTGGACCGTCGAGTCCCAAGAACTGGCTTTGTTGAAGGAGTAGACATCAGAGGGCCCTCCCGCTCACTGCAGTCAGGTTCGTCATGTCCACGAGCGCACTGTGCGTCGGATCAGCGAACGATCCGGTTGCGAAGGTCACGTAGAACATGCGCACGTCGTAGAACTCGCCGTCGTTGAGGGCACGAATACTGAAGCCTTCGAGGTCGCCGGCTTCGGGGAAACCGTTGTTGATCAACCAGTCCCGTCCAAGTGCGGCTGCTTCATCGCGTTCACCTCTGCTGACGACGGGCTGCATCAGCTTGGCGTCCCAGGTGGTGACGTCAAACTGGCCGGTTTGGTCCTCAATGACCATGACCGTCTGATTGTTGGCTCGACTGAAGTAGGTGTACTCTGCGCCGGTGAAGCCGTTCTTGGTGGTGCGTGAAGGCGACTCGGAGATCTGGATCCAGTCGTCGCCGAGGGCAGCTACCAACTCTGGAGCGGAGGCGAACACCGTGGACGTCGAGAGCATCCCGGCGGAGTCTCCACTGGGTGGGTCAATGACCCGTTCCGTGTCACTGTTCGCACCGACTGGGCGGGGCGGCCAGGCAGTCTCGTCACCCGGACCGGTGAAGCGGTCGTGGTGCTTGAGGTCGGAGAAGTCGTGGGCACCCTGAGCATTTGCGCTGGCACCGCCGAACATTGCCGTGAAGGTCAGCACCAGACCCAGCCCTATGACAAGAACCAGCGGCGCAAGCCACCGCCTCTGAACGGATTGCATTTCCATGTGTCTCTGCCCGATCTACGCGACTGAACTTCAGTCGTAACTATCACGGTAGGCGGCCAAACCGTGCCAAAACGGGGTCCGGGTACATGTGCCCATGCACGTTCACCCAGGCTTGCGTTCAATTGGACCATGTCGGGTATCGACTGCATGAAATGCATCAACCCCAGGCTGACATGCGACAGCTCCGGCCGCCGGGATTTGCGTCAGGTGGTCTTCTCTGGGGCTTCGACGCGTCCAACCGACGTGTCCACCGGTAGCAGTGTGCAGAAGCCGTCCGCCGCAGAAAGGCTGCGCTGGGAGATTGCGACCAGGGGTTTGGCTATGGGTAAAAACCGAGGCCGATAGTGCCGAGCAACTTGTCGTCGGAGTCTCGTACAAGCACGGTGAACGGCGCGTTCTGACGGCGAAGCCCCAGCGGCTGGTCCAGCCGAACGGAGGCGACATCATCGAGATTGTCGTCGCCTTCGAAGCTGACCCGTCCGTTCTCGGGCATCTCGATGGGAGTGATGAGCGTGATCCCACCTTCACTGCTGACACAGATGGTGTAGGTACCAGGCAGGCTCGTGCACCTGCTGTTGATGGCCCCGCCGAGCGGGTTGTCCATCAACTCACGCGCAGCTTCGGATTCAGTGGCGATGCCGTCAAACAGATCGACGCCACGCTGTTCCTCGCCTGGAAGACAAACGGCGCCGATAGCGAGATCCGCACTGCACGCAACCTCGGGCGTATTCGCCGCCAGCCCCCCACACGCCCCGGGCACCAGGACCAGCGCCACCACAAACCCAACCCTCAACAACCGCTTCAGCCCCATGACCAGAACCGTACTACCCCGAAACCGAAACAAGCAGTCTCGAAAGACTGCCTGCCGACGAGTATCTCATGGCCCGCTGAAGGGCCCAAGGGCGCCAAAGCCGGAACGGATTGAAGCCGGCAAGGGCAACAAGACGCCAGGATTGAGACCGTCGTGGTCGGGACCGGCGTCGATCCGGTGACCTTCCGCTTTTCAGGCGGACGCTCTGCCAACTGAGCTACCCGACCCTGCCATCGGATACCCGCCGAAGCAGCCACCGATGAAAGAGTTGATTTGCGGTCCTGACGAGATTTGAACTCGCGACCTCCGCCTTGACAGGGCGGCGTGCACTCCAAACTGCACCACAGGACCGGAAGCCGTAACTGTACAAGGCCGAGTCTGGGGCGCAACACAGATTTTCTCGAAATTATCGGCTGTGGTCCCTTTGGCCCAGAGGCCGATCCTGGTCAGTCTTCGGCACGGTCGCGTCCGGGCACGGTGTCGCCCGAAACAGTGATGTTCTGGATGCAGTAGAACTCGTCGTTCCACGTCGTGTCGAGGACCACGATGACCTGGAGCGTGTCGCCGGAGAGACCGCTTGCTGTGAAGACTTCGGTGCCGATGTGACCTCTCTCAGTGCGGGCCGTCCTGACGACGCCGTCGATGTTGTAGCGCAGCGAGATGGTGTCTGCTGCGCCTCCACTGGTCTCGAGGCCGTTACCGGTGAACCGGGAGGACAGGAGTGCGCCTACGGAGACGTTGGTCAGACCGGAGATGTCGATCGGGTCTGAGATCCATGTGGTGTCTGAGCCAGCGTTGCTGCGTTCGTAACCACAGGCTTGAAGGCCGTGGACGCCACCGCCGCTGGCGGTGCCTCCAATGTTGCCGTTGAAGTCTTCTTCGTAGACCACAACGTTGACAGGGACGGGGACCGGCGTCGCAGTTGGCGGCACTGGTGTGGCCGGCGGCGGAACCGGCGTCGCAGTTGGCGGCACTGGCGTTGTCGTAGGCGGAATCGGCGTCGCAGTTGGCGGCACTGGCGTGGCCGTCGGCGGAACCGGCGTCGCAGTTGGCGGCACTGGTGTGGCCGTTGACGGAATCGGCGTGCTCGGAATCGGCGTCGCCGTCGACGGAACCGGCGTGCTTGTCGAAACCGGCGTCGCCGTCGACGGAACCGGCGTGCTTGTCGAAACCGGCGTCGCCGTCGGCGGAACCGGCGTGCTTGTCGAAACCGGCGTCGCCGTCGACGGAACCGGCGTGCTTGTCGGAATCGGCGTCGCAGTCGGCGGAACCGGCGTGCTTGTCGGAATCGGCGTCGCAGTCGGCGGCACGGGCGTTGTCGTAGGCGGAACCGGCGTGCTTGTCGGAATCGGCGTCGCAGTTGGCGGCACTGGTGTGGCCGTCGGCGGAACCGGCGTGCTTGTCGCAATCGGCGTGGGCGTGGCTGCAGGTGTCGAGGACTCGCCTGACACGGTGACCTGCCCAAGGCAGTAGAACTCGTCCACGTAGCTGACGTCGAACAAGACGATGACGCGGAGCGTGTCGCCGCTCAGGCCGGTGGCGGAGAAGGTGTCAGAACTGATGTGACCAGTCTCGGTGCGGACGGTGGTCTCGAAACCGTCGATGTTGTAGCGCAGCGAGACAGTATCCACCGCTCCACCAGAAGTTTCCAGACCGTTGCCCGTGAACCGGGAGGTGAGAAGGGCATCGATTTTCACCTCGGAGAGCCCGGAGATGTCAATTGGGTCCGAGGTCCAGATCGTGTCAGCTCCGGCGCCGCTGCGTTCATAGCCGCAGACCTGAAGTCCGTGCGTTCCGCCGCCGGTTGCTGAGCCGGCCATGGTGCCATTGAAATCCTCTTCGAAGACCGTGATGGTTGCGCCCGGCACGGGTGTTGCCGTGGCGGTGGGAGGCACTGGCGTGGCCGTCGGGCCAGACGTCACGGAACCGGGGCTGAGGAACTGCCCAGCGATCACGACGGGGCCGCTGTTCGTGCCGGGGATCTCCCAGGCGACGGCAAGGTTGTCTCCGCCCCCACCTTCATTCGAAAGCGCTTCGATGTAGTAGGTCTGACCTGCGATCAACGTCATCGGAGCCGATTTCTGGTCGGCGAACTTGGTCCAGTCGCGTGAACCGGCCCAGCTTGGCACCGAGGCGACCTGTTGACGACTTGCCGGTGCGGCATCGTCGCCGATCCAGAGTTCACCGTTGTCATCCGAAGCGATCCAGAAAGTGTAATCGCCGGTGACCGGCGCGCGAAGCGTTCCATGCACTCGCGAGCCGAAGTCGTTTGCCACATTGGTCGGCGTCTCGAAGGACGTGAGCGAGGTGGTGGCGGACGGGTTGCCCGGGTAGTTGGCGTTGCCAGTGAGGTTGGCAATCGAGGTGCCAGAGACGTTGTCAAAGCGGTCGTAGCGGACAGTTCCACTCCCGGCGCCCGGCGGCACTGGCGTTGCTTCTTCGAGGCAGTTGCCGGAAACAATGAGGCCGTAGTCAGCATCGAGAGCTGCAGTCTCCGTGTGGGAGTCAGCGACGATGGCGTCACCGAAAACTTCGACGGTCCAGGTACCGGCAGCCGGGTTGTTGAGGAACACGTTTTCGACGGTGTCGACCGTGTTACTTGAGCCACCAGCGGTGGACCAGTTGCCGTCGCGTAGACCGTTGTTGCCCCAATAGACGGTGCCATTGGGCGCAGTCAGTCTCAGGGAAAGGTCGTTGACGCGGTGCACGGTGGAGTTGGGGCTGCCGGGAAGGTCGGTATAGGCCATTGTTGCCCGCACAGCACAGTTGTTGCCTGCGAAGCTCGAGAACGAGTATGTGTTCGTGGCGCCCGGAGTGAGGAGATCGGTCTCGTCGACGAGGATGGGGATACCACCGGACATCGCGGTGTCGTAGGCGTTCTGCACGTCAATGCGGCCCCAGCCCTGGTGGGTACGGGTCATGTCTGCGCTGCGGCCAGAGAAATCATATTCGTAGGCCGTGTTGATGGCCAGAGCCTTGGCCGTGGCAGCGTGGGGACGGGAGTCGAACACGTCACGGTTCAGGCCCGGCGTGCCCAGGAAGACACCGTCGGCCCACATTTCAAAGAGCAGCCCGAAGTAGCCAGCCGTGAGCGGCGTGGCGCCACTTGTGCCGCCGAAGCTGCGGTAGGCGTTGGAGCCGGAGTCCGACACGGTCTGCGTGGCGTCGAACCAGAAGGCGAGGTCAGGCTTGATGCGGCCATCTGATGCCGGGCCGATGCTTGCGCTGTTTGCCCAGGCGTCATCAGCGGGGTTGAGATTGTCGTAGTGGTAGAAGCCACCGACGGACACGACGTTCTTCGCCCAGGCCTGCGGGCGGGAGTCCTGCGTTCCGGCGTTGCTCTGGGACTGCAGCGTCAGGATGTCGTTGTCAAAGATGATCTGGTCAAGTTCGGCACTGGTTGTGGTGTAGCTGCGCGTCCGACCGTTGCCCCAGCTGCTGGTTTGGAACACGGCACGGTACGGACCATTCGGGTCGACAAGTTGAGCGGTGATGGACGCCCGATCGAAGCTGCCGCCGTAGGTGGAGAAGATGCCCTGCGCCTCGGGGAGGACGCCGCGGTACTGCGCATCTGGCTGGCCGGAGGCGAACACGATGCCGTACACCGGCGTGCCGTGGCCATCGCCGCTGTTGTCGAGGATGATCTGCGGCGGTCGGGCTTGGAACTGAGAGTGCTGCTGGAAGAGTCCATCGTCAAAGACCGCTCCGTTGACACCGGAGCCGTTGTAGCCCTGCACGCCTTCCACGTAGTTCGCTCCACCAATGGTCCGAGCCTTGTCCACATCGCTCTCGGGCGGGGTCCACAGGTCGATGAACTCAACCATGTCGAGGCTGAGCACGAGGTCCACGATGCTCGCGGCGATAGTTGCTTCAAGGCGGCCAGTCTCGTGGCTCTGGAAGTGAACAAAGCCGCCGGCTGCGGAAATCTCAGCGACGACAGACTGCATGGCGGCCTGGCCGGTTTCGAGAAGAAGAATGGAGTAGCGGGTCGTTCCGACAACGCCGGCACCAACGGCATCATCGAGCTGTTCCTCGATCTTGTGCTCGGCTTCGTAAGGAAGCACCTCATTCACGTAGGCGAGCTTCTCGACGCTGGCGACCGTCGCTGCGTCGACCATTTCGACGAGGTGGGCGTTCTCCGGGATGTAGCCGTGGATCGATCCGCCGAGTTGTTCAATCTCTTCGCGGTAGGAGTCGAGCGGGTGCGTGTCGAACTGCACGATGTACACGCTGGACTCACGGCGAACGGTGCGAGCCCGGTCGGTTTCCGTGAAAAGGTAGGTCTCGCCCGTGTCGATCGTGCCGTTGCGAAGGTGCAGTTCTTCCTCGGCCTCAAGCTCGCGCCCGAAGTTCTGGCCGTCGGTGGCAATCTGGTAGGTGCCGGCTTCTTCGTCGACGCGAATCTTCTCACCGTCGATTGTCTCGAACTCGTCGACCCGCGCTGACTGCGCCGAGGCCGTTGATGTCACAGTGACGACTGCCAGCACAGCGAAGGCTGCGAGCAATGCGATCAGGGTGAGGAAGTTCGGACGTGCAGTCCGAGTCGAAGCCAGTTCTTGCGTGAACATGTCGCCCATGGTGTTTGTGGTGCCCTTTTCCAGACCCGCCCGTCACGTGTCTGTGTTCCATGGTACGTCCAGCTCAGGCCCGCGTCAGTGGGCTGATGTTCCCGTCCGAGTAGGAGGCCTGGGCCAGTTGGGCAACGCGTGGGTAAAGACTTCAGCCGAGCGTGGCGAAGCGACCACTGAATGCGAACACGGAGTGATGGGGCTGCGCTTCGTCCAACCCGAACAGACTCCCGAAAGCGACTGGCGGCTCAGAAGTTGTTGTTGGGGCGCCCGGGTCCGTCGGCGGGGCGGCCGGACATATCGCTGTTGAGGCGGGATTCGTTGATGATGTCACGCATGACGTCGGTGAGATCCTTTGGATCTTCTGGCTGGTCAGCGTGCGGGCCGAGGACCCAACCTTCGGACACGCCGACGCGCTTGCCTGACACGTCGAACACGCGACCGGTGACGCCCTTGGACTCAGCGCTCGCCAGCCAGGTGGCCACATTGGCAATCCAACGGGGCGACATCGACTCCTGCGTCGCCTCATCGGCGCCGCTGAATCCGGGCAGGTCAGCTGTCATGCGGGTATAGGCAGCCGGGGCAAGACAGTTGACGGTCACGCCATAGCGCGTGAGCTCCATGGCGGAGATCACCGTGAACGCTGCGATGCCGGCCTTGGCGGCGCCGTAGTTGGTCTGGCCGATATTGCCATAGATGCCCGAGGGGGAGGCGGTGTTGATGACACGGACGTCGAGTTCATCGCCGGCCTTGGAGCGTTCGCGCCAGTACTTTGCGGCATGGTGAGTGGGAGCGAAGGTGCCCTTGAGGTGCACGTTGATGACCGAGTCCCAGTCATCTTCGGACAAAGAGAACAGCATGCGGTCACGCAGGATGCCTGCATTGTTGATGAGAACGTCGAGGCGACCCCACGTGTCGATGGCCTGTTGGACCATCGCTCCGGCAGCATCAAAGTCAGCGACGTTGGCGCCGTTGACAATGGCTTCCCCGCCCATGGCCTCGATCTCTGCCACGACACTCTGCGCCGCTGTTGCGTCGCCGCCTTCGCCCGCAACGTCTCCGCCGAGGTCGTTCACGACAACTCTGGCTCCGTTCGCCGCGAGCATCAGCGCGTGTTCACGGCCGATCCCACGTCCTGCTCCACTGACAATGGCGACACGGCCTTCGACAAGATTCCCCACAGCGTTGTTCTCCTCTGACGTTCGGGCCGCGCTCAGTGCACAACCCCTTCCAAGTGATGCTGAATGTATCCCGGACGGCTACCGTTGTTCCAATGACCGAGCCCGGCTCTGAAGACACTAACGAACCGATCGCAGCGTCGAATCCGACCACGCAGAGCCGAGCCCAATCTGATGCGTTGCGCATCGGATTCTCCGATCCGCAGCCTGAGCTGAGCTGGTACCAGACTCCGCCGTTGGTGGACCCGGTGATGATCATTGGCTTCGCTGGCTGGAACGACGCGGGTGACGCAGCAACCGGAGCCGTTCAGCACCTTGCCGACGCCTGGAACGCAGAGCCGCTTGCTTCAATCGACCCGGAAAATTTCTACGACTTCACCCAGATTCGGCCAAATGTGTCCCTCAGCGACGGTGGCGAACGCCGCCTCGAGTGGCCCCGCAACGAATTTCTTGTGGCACAGATCCCGGGCTCCGATCGTCACGCCATCCTGCTCAGCGGTATCGAACCGCAACTTCGGTGGCGCACGTTCTCCTCATTTTTCACAGAGGTGGCCCGCACCTGCGGCGTCTCGATGGTCATCACCCTCGGGGCCCTGCTCGCTGACGTGCCACACACCCGCCCCACTCCGGTATACGGGTCATCCGCAGACCCGGATACCGCCGAGCATCTCGATCTTGAGACCTCCACCTACGAGGGTGCAACGGGCATCGTCGGCGTGCTGCATTCCGCGTTGTCCACCACCGGTCTGCCATCGGCCTCGTTGTGGGCCGCTGTTCCAAGCTACGTGCCCGGGGCCACATCACCCAAGGCCCGGCTCGCTCTCCTCGAACGGCTGAGCACGGTGACCGAAACAAGCATCGTCATTGATCAGCTCGTGGGAGACAGCGCCAGTTACGAACGCCAGGTGACGGCCTTTGTTGAGCAGGACCCTGACACCGTCAGTTACGTCTCCGAGCTTGAAGAGCACTACGACAACGCTGACGAGCCGGAGGATTCCGCTGGTCTCGTTGAAGAAGTCGAGCGATTCCTGCGCGACCAGAAGGACTGAGTTCACGCCTGCGCACTCACCCCGTGTGCCAGCTCTCCGGTGTCGCCTTCATCACATTGTTGGTTCGGGGCTGCTTTACTCAATAGTGCCTGCGAAGTGCCGAAAAGGAACATGGTGATGGATGACATGAAAAAGCAAAGCTCGTCAACGATCCTGCGTTCCTTCTCCCTGCCGCGCAAACTTCTCTGCGCCGTCATGGCCCTGGTCATGGTCATGACCGCCTGCTCTGACCTCGACGTGGACAGTGCGATTACTGAGGTGGCACGAGAGAACGGCGAGCGCGAGGCTGCCTCTGCGATCGCTCAGGCGCAGGACGCTGCGGCCGCCGACACGGCTTTGCAGGAAACTGCTGACGCCGATTCGGCCGCCACCAATGACACCGAAGATGCTTCGATCTCCCTCGATGAAGACGGCACCGGTACTCGTACGGACAACTTGCCAGAAGATCCGATCGCAATGACGGAGGACTCCGAGGCGACCGACTCCGATGATGACGAAGACGACGCCGAAAGCTCAGAAGGGCAACTCGCGGAAGATCTCGACCCGGGTGACTTCCCCGGCGAAGCCGCCACGGTCACCCAGGGCAGCTGGACCGTGGCGGAGAACGATCTCGGTGTGCGAGTTCGTTCCGTGCCCGCCGGTGACATTCTCGGATTTATTCAGCGTCCCGATGTGGTGCAAACCACCGGACGGGGTCGCATTCTCAACAATGTGGCCTGGGGCGAGGTGCAATTCGAGAATGGCAACCGCGGCTGGATGGCTCTGGATCTGCTTGAGGCTTCAACCGGCAGAGCTGCGGACAATTTCCGCGACGGAGACGGATCGACGAGCACGGCGGTCACCGCCGCAGGTGACGGTGAAACAAACGGCGCGTCCGACGACACATCCACCGCAACCGACCCGGCCGAGCTCACCACCATCACTGTGCAGCCTCAGGGCGCATTCATCTCAAACCGCTCGGCAACGCTTGCGCTCTACACAGAACCCGACACCCGCTCCGATGTCGTGGTTGTCGCCGAAGCCGGCGACCAGATTGTGATCATCAACCCGAGTGGCTATCGCAACGGCGACATCCCATTCGTGCGAGTCAGTTTCAACGGTTCTGAGGGTTGGGTTGACGGTCGCTTCCTCGACGTCAACGGCTAGTTCAACAACTTGCAACGGTGTGACGGCCTGCCCCACGACGGAAGCTCTCGCGAAGCCGCAGGCAGTTCAGCGAATCAGGAATAGGTGAGAAGACGGGTGCTGATCCAGGCGACGACTTCGTCAAGGACCTCGGGGCCCTCGGGCTCGTTGAAGATCTCATGACGGAGTCCAGCAAGTTCGCGCCGTTCAACGCCGGGCAGCCCGTCCAGAGGGCGGCTCACCTCAGCTGGGACGAGTTCATCGTCAGCGCCGTGAAGGCACAGCGTCGGCACGGAGAGCTGATCGAGTTGGTCGGCCACTGACTCCATCGCTGCGAACAGCTCCGCTCCGATCTTGACAGTGGCTCCAGACTTGATGAGCGGATCATCTTTGTACGCCTGCTGCACGGCCGGGTCCCGACTCAGGACAGTGGCATCGAAATCAGCTGGCATGAAGAGCTTCGGTGCAAGTTGGGCAATCTTCGGCGCAAGCATTCGTTGCCACGTGGGCACGTTCGCACCAAGAGCCGGGCCGCTGAGCACCAGCAGGTCCGGTTGCGGACGCTTCGAGACTGCATACGCCGTGCAAATGAGACCGCCCATGCTGTGTCCAAGCAGAATCACGGGAAGGTCTTGTCGCCTCGACACTTTCAAGTGGTCTTCGACGTCATCGAGGAAAGAATCAAACGAATCGATGTAGGTCCGGGTTCCCTCAGTTTGTCCATGACCCCGCTGATCGAAGGCCACGGTATGAAAGCCAGCTTCGCTGAACCGGGCGCCGACGTGTTCGTAGCGGCCGGTGTGCTCGCCAATGCCGTGCACCAGCACAACTATTGCGCGGGCCGGGCCAACCGCTTTCCATTGGCGGCGCAGCTGGCGCGTTCCGGCACGGGTGCGGCCATAGTCGATAACGCCGGCGGTGGGTGAATTGGTGGCGGTGGGTGAATTGGTGGAAGCAGGAAAGGTCACCCTCTCACTAAAGCGAGTGCAGCCGGGAATCGCAAATGCTGCCGTCGCTCCGGCGCGTCATCGGGTGAGAACGACAGTCGCCGTGCCGGTCACTGTTGGAGCCAGGAGCGAAATTGTCGTCGGAACGACCGTCGGGATTGGGGTTGCCGTGGCAGTCGCACGCCGCAGCGAGTAGCAGAGTCCCGATGCAGAGTCCGAATGCTGCCCTCAGATTGCGGGCCACGGTGGATTACGCGGGGCATCGAACTCGGTGATCAGAGGTCGGCCGGAGATCGCGGCGAACGCCTGCTCCGCCCAGGCACCTTCGGTGGCCAGCGGTGACGGCAGCGCGTCCTGACTGAAGAAGCCGAGGTCTGAGCATTCGAGTTCGTGGCCGCACAGTTCGCCGCCAACCATTCGGGCGTGGAAGACAAGCGAGTAGAACGGCACCCGGCTCCAGCCATGACGAAGTCCGTCAACCACAGCAACCAGTCGTTCGACCTCCACCTGAATGCCGGTCTCTTCTTCAACTTCTTTGACAACAACCTCAGAGGGTGAGTAGCCGATGTCGCACCATCCGGTTGGGTAGAGCCACACTCCGGAGTCGGCCCGTTGAATCAACAGCAGTTCCCCGTCGTCGTTGGCCACGAGTGCGCCAACCGCCACTTTCGGCGTGATGTACCCGGGCACTCCCCCGGTGACGGAATCCAACCAGTGCTCCACCAGCGTGTTCTGATCGAAGTCGGAGTCGACATGGCTGCGAATCTCTGCGGCCACATGCAGAACCTCTTCGTAGCGTTCCTTCTCGTACTGGCTTTCGGTGAACGCCAGGCCCGTGCGGGCAATGCCCGCGAGCGCTTCAGCCCACCGGGCCAGGTCAGCAGTTGTGGGAACAGGTGCATCAGCCATGAGAACGCCACACTACTGACTGGCCTGCAACCTCAGTGCTTCGGACATCAGAGCCCAACACCAGAGTGCCAAAGTTCAGAGCATGTGACAGCAGCGCGTTCGGTATCAGAACGCCAGCAGCACAAACAATCAGATTTGAGCGGCGACGGCAGCGAGAATGGCCTCGCTCAGCCGGTCAAGGCGCTCAGCGTCTTTGACTTTGCGGCCGTTCTGATCACGGACATAGAACGTGTCGACCACATGATCGCCCAGGCTCTGCACTCGGGCCTGGTCGATGGTGAATCCCTGCTCGGTGATGGCCCGGGTAATGCGATAGAGCAAGCCAACCTGATCCGGGGCGCCCACTTCAACCACAGTGTGCTGATCGGCAACGTCTTTATTGAACTCCACGTAGGTGGTCACAATTGGACTCGGCGCCTGTTGCGGCCCGAGCCCATAACTGGCAATGCGCGCCGCAATTCGTTCTTCGATTTCAAGTCGTCCTTCGGATGCGAGACCAAGATCAGCTTCAACCCGGGCCCAGTCGATGTCGTTTCCCAGCGGATCTTCCACCAGTAGATGCTGCAGAGCGAATCCGTTCTCGGAGTGCACCGCGGCATGCACCACGTCAAGCCGACTGGCGCTGAGCGCCCCGGCCACCTTGCTGATGAGTCCGGGCGCATCGGGCAGAACAATGGTGACGGTGTTGCCCTGCCCGACGATCACCGTCTCACCCCGACGAATCAGCTCCCGCTGCTCCTCCGTCGGGAAACGAGATGCGAAGTCAGAACCATCGTCGCCTTTGAGATGCTTATCGACGCGCTCAACAAGCTCTCGCACCAAACCGGCCTTCCACTTGCTCCACGCCGATGGGCCGGTTGCAATGGAGTCTGCGGCGGTGAGCGCCCCCAGCAGTCGAGCCACCTCCGGCGTACCGCAGTGCTCAGCGACCATGGCGACGGTACCGGGATCCTCGATGTCGAGACGAGTGGCAGCATCTGGAAGCAGCAGGTGGTGCTGCACCATCGTCACGAGCGTTGCCACGTCCTCACGCGGGAATCCCATTCGGGTGGTGATGGTGTCCACCAGATCCATTCCCACGATCGAGTGATCTCCCGGGTATCCCTTGCCGATGTCATGAAGCAGCGCACCGAGCACCAACAGATCCGGGCGGTCCACCCAGTCCAGTCGCTCAGCGGCCTCCGCCACCGTCTCGGTGAGATGCCGGTCAACGGTGAACCGGTGATAGGCGTTGCGCTGCGGCCGGTTACGGTTCGGCTTCCATTCCGGGATCAGCCTGCCCCAGGTGCCGGTGTGGTCGAGTGCTTCGATTACCGGGATCGCCCGGTGACCGGTCTGGAGCATGTCGGTGAACAGCATGCGGGATCGATCGGGCCACGGAGTCGGCAGCGGTGCCGATTCGTTTGCGAGGCGGTCAAGGGTGTCCCGGTCGATGCGCGCCTCATGCAACGCGGCCTGTGCCGCCACTCGAAACACGAGTTCGGGGTCACGACCGGGATGCGCGTCCTCGCCCAGCGCAATGGTGCCGTCTTCGAGCGTGACACCGGGCGCAACCTTGCGAACCCGTGGGCGAATCCAGCGGAGGAGTCGCTTGCGTTTGCCCATGCGACGCACGCGGTTCCACAGGTCGTCGCCAATCCACACGACGGTGCGCGCCGCGTTCGTGATCTGACGCATCATCACATCGGCATCACCAATGCCAAGCGCTTCAGCCACTTCATCCTGGTCCTCGAGGAGAAGTCGGTTGCTTGGGCGTTCGGTGACGCGATGGAGTTCAACTCGTGCCGCGAGGAGCACCTCGTTCGCGGCGCGCAGCTCGTGCTCCTCCTGCTCCAAAAGAGTCATCCCGGCGGACTGGGCCCATCGAATGGCGTCAATGTCCCGCAGGCCGCCGAATCCGTCCTTGACGTCGGGTTCGAGCAGGAAGGCAACTTCACCGTTGCGGCGCCGTTCCCTCGCCCCGTCTGCGAGTTCCGGCAGCCACTTCCGATGATTCTTCACCCAGTCATGCTCGGTCTTCTCGGCGAGCCGGTCGATGAGTTCCTCATCACCCGCGAGCGCTCGGATATTGGTGAGCGCCGTGGCTGTGTCGAGATCGGTGGCGCCGAGTTCCACGGCCTCACGAATGGTGCGCACGGAGTGACCAAGCTTCAGTCCTTCATCCCAGATTGGGTACCAGAGCTTCTCGGATATCGCGGTGAGTTCAGCTTCTCCAACTCCGTTGTGCACAAGCATGACGTCAAGGTCGCTCTGCGGGAACAGGCGGGCGCGCCCGTACCCGCCGACAGCGACGAGCGCCAGACGCTCATCGTTGCCGACATGCTCGGCGTACAGCGCCTGGAAGAACTCGTCCACTCGCCGGCTGTAGGCCCGACAAAAGACGGTGCCCACCAGCGACCGGTCCGCGAACAGCTCAGTTCGGTTCAGGGGTGGGGCCATGACTCGAACGCTAGCCGTGCGCAGCCGGACCCGGAGGGCCAACTACTGGAGTCTGCTGGATCAGCGTCGTTCCATTCCGGATGCACCGAACTGGTATGCCGTCTCGGCGTGCTCGGTGGTGTCAAGACCACGTTGCTCGTTCTCTGCGCTGACCCGAAGGCCGATGGTCAGATCCAGCGCCTTGGCGATGAGGAAGGTCATCACGAAGGAGAAGACCATGACAACAACGATGGAGATCAGCTGGTTCAGGAACAGCTCGCCACCGGCTTCAAGTTCGAATGCTCCTTCGCCGAACGGCTTCGTTGAAGCGGTCAGGCCGAGGAGTAGACCACCGATGATGCCGCCGACCATATGGATGCCAACCACGTCGAGTGCATCGTCGTAGCCAAACTTGTCCTTCAGTTGGATGGCGAAGAAGCAGATGATGCCAGCCAGCAGGCCGAACAGAATGGCCGTCATGCTTCCGACGAAGGTGGCGGCCGGAGTGATTGCCACGAGACCCGCGACCACACCCGAGCAGATGCCAAGGGTGGTTGGCTTGCCGAGCTTGACCATCTCCGCAACCATCCACGCAATCATGCCTGTGGCGCCGGCGAGGAAGGTGTTGACCATGGCCTGACCAGCGAAGTCCTGACCGCCGGAGTTGAAGCCGAACCAGCCCATGAACAGGATGCCGGTTCCGAGAACAACGAGTGGGAGATTGTGCGGAGGCCAACCCTCAGCCGGCCATCCCTTGCGCTTGCCAAGAACGGTGACCAGAGCGAGGGCTGCAACGCCGGCATTGATGTGAATGGCTGTTCCACCCGCAGTGTCGTAGGCCGGCAGCGCGTGTGCCCAACCGCCGTACACCCAGAAGCTCACGGGGCAGTAGACGAGGACAATCCACACGGGCACGAAGATCATCCATGCAGAGAACTTCATGCGATCAGCTACAGCGCCGGAGATGAGCGCAGGCGTAATTACGGCGAACGTCAGAAAGAAAGCCCAGAGGGCCATGGTTCCCGGCTCACTCGATCCGTCAACAACATCGGTCACGCCGTTCATCCATGCCGTGCCGAACGACAGGAAGCCGAACCACTTGTGGTCACCGTCGCCGGTGGACATGCTCTCTGCAACAATCGCCCAGACAATGGGCACGGCCCCGAGGCAGTAAAGGTTCATGTTCAACATGTTGAGGACGTTCTTTGTCCGCACCATGCCGCCGTAGAACAGGGCCAGGCCCGGCACCATGAACAGCACCAGCCCTGTCGAGATCATCAGCCACGCGGTATCGCCAGTCATTGTGAAGCTTCCTCCCGGGAAACAGCGTCGGAGGCTCCCGGCCCCGGTCACGCGAAGGACCCATACGGATCCAGCAACCGCAAAATCTAGTGACCCCGAGCGAAGCTACTGTTTCCGATGTGTTTCCCAATGATTACGCTTTCCTGACTTCAATCTGACCTTGTGAAAGGCGGCGGAAAAACACCGAGCGAGCGAGCGCTTCGTCGCACCCGGCCGCCGCCGCCGAGGAGATCAGATCGTCATCGACGTGAGGCGCATAGCCAATGCACCAACCGGGGACGTCCCTGAGCACAGAGAGATCCGGCACGCGTGTCAGGTCCACAATCACGAGGTCAGCGTCGGTGGCGGTGAGCGCCGTGGGGCTGTTCAACCATTCCGGCGTCGGCAACGCCGTGAGAATCTTGCCACGGTCCATCAGATTTGGCGCGTACGCAGCAACCCGCTTTGCTCCTGCCTCACCAGCTTCACGCCGACGCCGCAGATGCACATGGGCCTTTGCCGCACCCCACTCAATGCCCGGAATGAGCAACGACTCGTGCACTTCGCCGAGAGACATCGGTGTGATGCCATAGATGTCGGCCGGGAATTGACGGACGGCAAACTCATCGCGCGCAACCGGTTCGACGTCGGCGAGTTCGAGGACTCTCGTGGGAAACGGGACGCCCTTGCGGATGACCTCGAGCGGAGTGGCGCGCTGGCGATCAATATCAAGACGCAACAGCACCCGCAGCTTTGGCAGGATCGTGCGAACAGCATCAACCTGCGCCTGATGGGTGGCTACGAGCAGCAGCGAGTCTTCCTCAAAGCGCGTGGCGCTGGTGCGGCTCACAACCGCCTGCTCAACCCACTTCGGAACTGCCTCTTCGGCCAGATCCATAAGACGAGCGGCGTAGCCGGCCAGCTTTGCTTCGTCGTCAGCCAGCGAGTCGACCATCGTCCCCAAGCATTCGATTGAGGTTGCCCGACTGCAAACCAGCCAGGTCGAGGGTGGCGTAGCCAAAACCTGCGCCTTCGACGACGGCGACGACATCAGCTGCTTTGGCGACCACGTCACCAAGTTGAGCTTGCGGCACTTCGATGCGGGCGATCTCTCCATAGTCGCGCACGCGCAGCTCGCGGAAACCCATCAAGGCCAGATCAGCTTCAGCGCGTTCAACCCTGGTCAGCCGACCGAGGGTTACTGGAGTGCCGTAGGGCAGGCGCGACGCCAGGCATGCAGCCGCAGGCTTGTCCCATGTGGACAGGCCGTGCCGGTGGGAAACGTCGCGAATCATGTCCTTGGTGAAACCGGCGGCCACCAGAGGAAATAGTGCGCCACGCCCCTCGGCTGCCTGCTGACCGGGGCGATGGTCGCCCAGATCGTCGAGGTTTACGCCGAGCAACACGGTTGCCCCTTCCAATGCGGCCAGCGGCGCCACGGCATCCATCAACGCGTCCTTGCAGTGGAAGCAACGGTCGCCACCATTTGCGCGGTACGCGGCGTTTTCCATTTCGTCTGTGAACACTTCCGACCAGCGCATACCCCAGGCCTGAGCAAGCGATTCGCAGTCATCACGATGCGTTCCCGGAAGTGAGGGCGAGACGGCGGTCACGATGTGAGCCCGGTCTGGTCCGAGCGCTCGTGTTGCAGCCCACGCAAGCAATGCGCTGTCGGCGCCGCCGCTGAAGGCGACGATGACACGCTCAAGCTGTTGCAGCTCAGCGTCAAGACGCGCGAGTGCTTCGTCGGGTGCCGCCGCACTCACTTCGATGTCCGCGGCCATCAGAGCTCAGACTCCAACCGACTTCAGAACGTCGGCAAGAGGAGCAACCATGCCCGTGTAGAAGGGACCAAAGTCGGCGTAGACCGAGGACGCCTCGTCGAAGCGCATGGTGTAGACAACGGCCTTCAGATCGTCGGGGTGCAGACAGAACAGAGTGACGCCCCATTCGTAGTCATCGATACCGGTGGATCCGGTGATGACCTGCGTGACGCGACCCTTGAATGCGCGACCGGACTTGCCGTGCTCGTACATGAGTTCTTTGCGCCGGTCGAAGTCGAGGGTGAACCAGTTCTGATCTTCGCTGCGACGCAGCTTCGACATGGGGTAGAAGCACCAGGCGTTCTTGCCCTCGGGGGGCAACTCGGGGTACAACCGCATGTTGACCATCTCTTCGGGAACGCCGGCGGCGTATTCGGAGATCTCGGTCAGTGATACGTAGGAGTCGACAACCGTTGCGCCGGCGAGGCGAATGTGGGTCTGGAACGTGCGCAGCGACCACTGATCCTTCGACAGCACCATGAAACCAACATCGGCCTTGTGGCCCAGCATGGCGACGGGAATCACCTGATCTCCACGATCAACGGCCTTCGCCACTGCCGAGGTGATGCCGTCCGCCCTGGTCAACTCGTCGACATGACAAAAGAGGTGCAGCACAGCCAAGCCAACGGTAGGGGTCATCGCCTTGTCTGATTTCCCGTTCGTGGTTGGGGCGTCGGTGGATTCCAGGTCACTCATGGGTTGCAGTCTATGGACTGGCGGGGAACGCCGGGGACTCCTCGGGCGAGTACAGATTCAGGCGGTCGGTTCGAGCGAACCCCGCCAGCTGGAGTCGTGCAGTTCGAGCGGCATCAACAGCCAACGCAGAGGGGGCGCTGACCGCCAGCAGCGATCCGAATCCGGCCGCCCATGCCTTTTGCACCATCTCGAACGATGCACGCCCGCTGACAAACAGTCCAAGACCCGCCGCCGGCAGCCGGTCGTCGAGGTAGAGGCGTCCGACAACCTTGTCGACCGCGTTGTGACGACCGATGTCTTCGCGCACCACGCGCACCATGCCGGAGTCATCAAAGACCGCTGCGCCATGCACGGCTCCGGTCTTGTTGAAGAGTTCCTGCTGGCCCTTGATGTGATGCAGCACCTTTGTCAGCGTGTCAACGCTGAAGTGGGTGGGGTTCTTCAGGGGGTGGATGCGGGCTCGTAATTCATCGATTGCATCGGAGCCGCAGAGACCACACGACGAACTCACCGTGCCGATGCGGGGCCGTGGGTTTGCCTCCCCGTTGCTCTCGACGGAGACGACATTGAATTCGCTCTCGGATGCAGGCCCGGTTCCGCAGTAGCGAATGGTGCTGAGCGCGCCTGTTGGAATCTGGCCGTCGGTGTAGGCAAAGCCGACAGCCAGCTCGAAGTCGTTGCCGGGGGTGCGCATGGTCGTGGCAATGTCATCGCCGTCAAGGCGAATGGTCAGCGGCTCTTCGACAATGAGCTCGTCCGGGAGCCGTCTCTCGTTGCCGTTTTCGAATCGACGGGTCAGAAACCGCTGGGTCTTGCCGCGCATGGCCACGACGCTACCGGCATGCCTTCACGGCGAGACTATTCACGTGCGACGCGCAAGTGAAACAGGTGGGCTTCGCCGTGGCACCGGAGACGACGTGACGATGTTGGTGATGCTGGATGCGTACGGCCACAGTTGCTCCAGCATCTCCTCGAGGTGGTTCGTGTCGGTCAGCAACGCGCGAAGGACATGACTCTCCGAACCGGTGACGCGGTGACATTCGATGACCTCGGGCAGATCATTCACAATGCCGTCCACCTTGCGATCCGCACCAGCGGTGTACGGCTCGTTGAGACGGATGATGGCGCGGAGTCCAAGGCCAAGCTTGGCTGGATCAACCTGTACGGAGTAGCCGGTGATCACCCCGTCGCGCTCCATGGCCTTCACCCGGTCTCGTACGGCCGGAGCACTGAGTTGCACTCGCTCTCCCAGTTCTCGCCAGCTGATTCGCCCGTTCGTCTGCAACTCCTGCACGATTGCCTCGTCTATGGTATCCAGAGCCATTTGGACCATTACCTTTCGAATCGAAGCCTTACTCTAGCGGAAACTTCTGTTTCAGTGGCAAAAGGGAAAGGTATGGCAACAAGTCAACCAGAACGAAGGCGCCCATCTCGTTATCGTTATCTGCATGGAAATGACCAACGCACACCTCACCGCCCCCGCAACAATCAACTCCGCATCGATCAGCTCTCAAGACTTTGATGAGCAGTTCCGTTCTCTGCTTGCTGCCTGGAACACGCACCACACGAACCGCACCAGTGGTGCGTCCGTCTCCGATCTCGCGGCATCGCGCTCGCACCTCGACGCCAACCGCCTGGACACCCGCATCTCTCTCGCCAGCTGATCAATTTTCCTCGAGGCTCGAACGCCTTTCCATCGCGTGTACTTCGTTACCCCGGAGCTGAGGAATCTCGCAGCTGGCGTCAGTCTCAATTGCGACCGTCACGGCCTGGTTCCGATGCGGCCCGGCACACCATGACGCGAACGCAGCGGAGTACAGACCTCCGCCGCCAGCAACGAAGACGAGCAAGTCGTCTGGGTCGTTGAAACACGCGTACTTCCTGGCCGGGTCTGGCGTCTGCATGTATCCAGCCGTCTGCGCGAGATCGCTGCCCAGCACGAAGGCTCGTTCACAGACGCCTTCGGCAATCGAGCGTCGAGTGTGTCCACAGTCAGCCAGGAGCTGCGCGTGGTCCGGGTTCAGAGCGAGGGCTGCCTGTCCACCTCGCAGAGCAATGTTGTTCGTAATCGGACTCGCAAACGCGAGTGCGAACGAGGCGAGCATGCGATCCGCGCAGCTCGGGTCGTCGGCGTCCACATTGATCATGATCGACGAAGGAGCGTCAGCGCCGATGACGGTCACTGCCGAAGAGTCAGGTTCGCATCCGCGGTCCTCATGCAGCGGAGCGAAAGGACTGCCCTCTTCGTCTTCACCCAGGCACATGGTGAACTTTCCGGCATGGCCGAGCAGTGCCATGTCGGATGATCCGGCGCGCCCTCCGCCGATGTTGATCATCGCCAGGCGCACGGCCCGCCCAATTGACGCGTTGGCGCGGAACCCGGGCCCGAGTGCGCCGTAACCGAATTCGATTCCCGCCCAGAGGCGGGCCGCACCGTTCACGATTATGAGCGGCGCGGTCGCGTACGTCGTGGACTGCATCTCTGTCAGGTCGAACGCTGGGTCGAGAATGGCTTTCGCGGCCGCAACAACGACCGATGCGTAGTCCGGCGTGCAGCCCGCCATGACCGCCGCGGTCGCCAGTCGTTCCATGGTGCACTCGCCAAAGTTCGGACCCATCTGGCCGAGGCTTATATCTGGCGCGCAGCCCATTGCCAGAACCATGCGGTCGACACGTACGCGGGTCGGGACAACCACCGGCAGACCATCGGTGCAGCCAAGCTCGTGCAGCTGTTCGAGCGCCGCCGCTTCAGAGTCGGCCGCGAGAAGCGGTGCGATACTCATGCGCCTGCGCCGGACCCGTACCCGGACAGCGGCGGTCCCGCCAGCGATGATCCAGAGAGTGCAGCGATGACATCATCAACAACGCTGTCAGCGATCTGCTGCATGTTCTCGTGACCGGTACCGGCGACAGGATGCGGCAGTTTCACCCGGGGGATATCCGGCATCCCCACCGACCGGGCGACGAAGTCACCCTGGGGCCAGAACGCCGAGGTCACGAGCGCCACGGCGGGGATCCCTGCTCGAGCAACTTTCACGCCGTCACGCACGGTGCCGGAGGTGCAGCTTCCTCAATGACCGTAGGCCGCTACCACCGCGTCGCATCGCTCGACGGCCTCATTGCACATCTCGTCTGTGATCTGGGCCGATGCGTTGTACTTGTTGAACCGCACGAAACTCGCCGCCGGAAGTCGTTCGGCCAGGGACTTCTCCAACCGGCTGAGAAACTCCTCGGAATCAGGGAAACCGTTGGCCACCAATCCCAAACGTACGCTCCCGGAAAGGTCTGCGTGCAGTCCGTACGATTCGATGGATGCGCCGGGCTCTGCCCGCGGGTCAAGAAACTCCATACCCCATGTTCTCACATGACAGCCTGGCCTCGTCCACGCATCGGATTGGGTAGCGTCAGAGGACCGTTTGCAAAGACCGTGCCTGTTCGAGGAGTACCCATGACTGATCCACACGCTGCTCCACCCGGCAACTACGCCAGTTACCCGTCACTCGCTGATCGAACCGTCGTCATTACCGGCGGAGCCGACGGCATCGGCGCCGGCATGGTCGAAGAGTTCGCTTTGCAGGGAAGTCGCGTGGCCTTCCTCGACATCAACACTGCCAAAGCGCAAGATGTGATCGCTCGCTGCACCGACCGCAACGTCCGACACGTACCGGTCTTCCAAGCCGTTGATCTCGTAGACGTGGAAGCGCTTCAGGACGCTGTCGCTGACATCATCACGGAGTTCGGCACGGTGACGGTGCTCGTCAACAACGCCGCCAGCGACGACCGCCACACCTGGCAGGATATGACGCCTGAGTACTGGGACGATCGCATCAACACGAACCTGCGCCACTTCTTCTTCGCCATGCAGTCTGTGGCACCCGGCATGATCGAGCACCAGAACGGTTCAATCATCAACATCGGGTCAAGCAGCTACATGATGCAGGAGGATTTCTTCCCCGGCTACGCGATCGCCAAGTCTGGCGTGGAAGGCATCACCCGAACCATGGCTCGCACCTTCGGCTCCGACAATGTACGAGTCAATACCGTGCTGCCAGGTTGGGTGGCCACTGACCGTCAGTTGACAAAGTGGTGGACGTCCGAGGGCGAGGAAGGCACGCTCCAAGACCAGGCCATCAAGCGCCGCATCTACCCGCGCGAGTTCGCGCAGATGGTGCTGTTCCTTGCCGCCGATGACGGCGCCGCCTGCACCGCGCAGCAGTTCCTCGTTGACGGCGGCCGACGCTAGTTCGGCCGAGCCAACTTGTGCCGGTAGTAGTGTCAAAACATGAACGATCGAATTTCCCCGAAAGGGCAACTGGTTCTGGCGGGCCAGTACGGGTCGCCGTACACCCTGAAGATGCGAGCCGTCCTGCGGTACCGACGCACCGTTCATGATTGCAAACGCCCAGGCGCTGATGTCAGGTGCTGACGAAGTTGTCTGCGAAATCGACGGTGACACCTATCGCCAGGGCCCATTCGGCTATCAGGGCAAGTGTCTGCAGTGGCTACGCGAGCAGTATGCGGGCCTGAGCGATTCCGATCGCGAACGCGTTCACAGTGTTCTCGATGGCACCGGCTGCGAGCAGCTGTTCAGCTGAACTATTCGACGACGTGGACCGCCCGCGGGAAGCTCGTCAGGCATTCGACACCCGACGGCGTGACGAGCGTGGTCTCGCTCATCTCCATGCCCCAGTCATCCATCCACATACCGAGCATGACGTGGATGGTCATGTTCTCCTCAAGCGGCGTCATCTGATCGGGCCGAAGGCTGATGGTGTGTTCGCCCCAATCGGGCCCGTACGCCACGCCGATGCCGTAGCCGATTCGACTGTCCTTCGTGAGTCCGTACTGGTCAAGCACGTCCTGCCACGAGCGGTGCACATCGTGAGCGCTCACGCCCGGCTTCATGACCGACAGGACGGCTTCAAGCCCCTCCTCGACTGCCTTGGCGGTGTCGAACAGTTCCTTTGATCCGCCGCCGAGCTGAAGCGTGCGAGCCAGCCCGGCGTTGTAGCGCTTGTGGGCGCCAGCAAGTTCGAGCGCCACCGTCTGGCCAGTCGCGAACGGTTCCTCCGTCCACATTGGGTGCGCAGTCGTGGCGGCTTCACCGGCGAGCACCAACGGCGGTAGCGATGTGAGATCGCCGCTGAAGTCGTTGCCGCCAACCTGTTGCGCCAGCACATTCGCGACGAGGTCGCATTGGCGCATGCCGGGCCGGATGGTTTCGTACGCGGTGCGCATTGCACCTTCGGCCGCTGTCGCCGCCTTGCGCATCACCGCAATCTCTGCCGGGCTCTTCACCGTGCGACACCAGTTGACCAGCCGGTCAGCATCCACCCACCGGGCGTTCGGCAACGCCGCCTGCAGTGACGTCACCGCCCTGTGCGTGAAGTAATACACGTCGCTCTCGAAGCCAATGGCCTTACCGTCGAGGCCCATCTCGTGGAGATAGCCACCAACCACCGCCATCGGATGCGTGCCTTCCTTCTGGACACAGTCTTCGGGGTAGGGACGGACCTGTTCTTCGGTCATGTACGTCGTGAACCGGGCCGCTCCGCCGTCCATCTTCCGACCCATCCAAATCGGGTCGACGTCATGTTGCACGAGCACGATTTGCGGCGTGTAGAACGACCACGCGTCGTAGCCGGTGAGCCAGTTGTGGTTGTTTGGGTCGCCGATGACCAGAGCGTCAAGGTCACGGCTGGCCATCTCTGCGCGCACCCTGGCGAGGCGGGCGTCGTATTCGGCCTTGGGAAATGCGGGTGGCATCAGAGTGTCTCCGGTTCCTGAGCTTGATGAACGAAGAGCGAGGAGTATCCCGCGCTCCAATCGGGTGGAAGGATGAGTGTGAGTTCTTCGTGATGCGCGACGCCAGGTTCCACGCCCCTGGCAGGTGCCAGAACACACCTCTTGCCAGCGCATCCCTCCCCCTTCAACGATCACGCGAAACAGCACCGGGAACTTACCGCAACGCAGAGCCGGGCATCGTTGTCGATCCTGTTTCACGTCTGTGCGACAGACCACCGTGCGACAACCGACGTCCTCTCTCCGGCGGAGTTGTCGCACTGAGGCGGATCAGAGTAGGGGTGGGCGGGCGTCGTCACGCTCACGAAGTCACGGCAGAGAGCAGCGCGTAGTATTGACCCATGAGCAGTCTTGCCGACACGTATATGAGTGAAGGCTGGGTCGCGGTGCCTCAGCTGGTGGACGCAGACGAACGAAGCGCCATCACCGACGAACTTCTTGCCTTTGCCCGCGGCAACTACCCCGTGGCAAACATGCCTGAGATGGCGCCCGAGGCGACGGACGAAGACCGACTGTCGCAGATTCTCGCCGTGCACTTTCCCCACTGGGTGAGCCCCCTTGTTGAAGCCATGGTGCGCCACCCGAAGATCGCCGAGGTCCTCGCTGAGATCACCGGGGCGCACATTCCGTATTGGGATGGCCGGGTGAAGTGCATGCAGTCGATGTTGTTCGCCAAGCCGCCCGGTCTTCCCGGTCAGGCCTGGCATCAGGACGAGCGGTACATCCCCACGCGCGATCGCTCGCTGGTGGGCGCATGGATCGCACTCGACGACGCGGACGAGGAGAACGGATGCCTCCGGGTGCTCCCCCAATCGCACCGACCCGGAAAGTTGTACCCGCTGGAAGCGCATGGCAACCCGGACGAGTTCGACCCCGGGGAGGAGGCGCACGGATTCGACGGGTCCGCCGAGATCCTCGTTCCAGCGAAGGCCGGTGACGTCATCTTCTTCAACGGCTACCTCCTGCACCGCTCCAAGCGCAATGCTTCATCGGACCGTCCGCGCCGAGCCCTTGTGAACCACTACTGCTCGGCCTGGTCCAACCTGCCGTGGATGATGCGCCAGGGCATCGATGTTGGCACGAACGACTACCGGGCCATCGTGCCCGTGGTCGGCGATGACCCGTATCCCGAGCGCGGCATCGAACCCGGCGCAGACGAGGTCTTTCTCCGCCCCGCCACCGGCGCGTACACCGACGCCCAGGAAGTCATCACCCACTGATTTCGGCGACTGATTTCGTTGCTCAGGACACCCGACTCTGGTCAGTTTCGCGCCTCAGGTGTCAGAACTTTCATGACCGCGGTTCCAAGGCCGACTACCGGTGAGTAACCTGATGTGCACCGACACCCAGGGGAACCGATGACGACAACTGAGCCAACAGCGGACGAAACACTCGGCGAAGCTTTCGGGGTGCGCAGCCCGGACCAGGAACAGGCAGAGCGTTCACCGAACCCGCCGCCCGCGTCCGAATTGTCCATTGACGAGATCAACCCGCTCAACCCGCACCTGTTTCGTGATCACAGCTGGCACGACCACTTCGCACGCCTTCGTGCCGAAGACCCCATTCACTTCAACGAGCTTGAGACGTCGGGCCGCTACTGGTCAATCACCAGGTACGACGACGTCCGCGCCGTTGACGGCGACTGGAAGACCTTCTCCTCGGAGGCAGGCATCACGCTTGGCCCGAAGGTGCAGGAAGACGTGGTCAACGATTCTCCGCAGCTCATGTCCTTCATCGCCATGGATCCGCCCGTCCAGACCCAGCAGCGCAACACTGTCCGTTCCGTTGCCGCCCCGAAGAACGTCCGCAATGTTGAACCGGAGATGCGCCAGCGCACCATCGAGGTACTCGACAACCTGCCCGAAGGCGAAACGTTCGACTGGGTCGACAAGGTCTCCATCGAACTCACCACCGCTCTGCTTGCCGTGCTGTTCGACTTCCCCTGGGAGGACCGCCGCAAGTTGACTCGATGGTCTGACATCGTGTTCGCCATTCCCCAGCCCGGCGGCGTTGTCGAATCCATGGCACAAAAGCGCGAAGAGATGATGGAGTGCGTCCGGTACTTCGAGGTTCTCTGGGAAGAGCGGCGGGCCAACCCGGGCTACGACCTCGTCTCCATGCTCGTCCACGGCGAGGCCACCAAAGACATCCCCACCGCCCAGCACCTCGGCAACCTCCTGCTTCTCATTGTCGGCGGCAACGACACCACCCGCAACACGATGTCGGGCAGTGTGCTCGGCTTGAACAAGTTCCCGGACGAATACGACAAGCTCATTGCCGACCCCTCACTGGTCACCAAGATGGTCCCTGAGATCATTCGCTGGCAGACTCCGCTGTCGTACATGCGGCGCACAGCCAACTTCGACACCGAACTCGGCGGCAAGCAGATTCGCAAGAACGACCAACTCCTCATGTGGTACGTCTCGGCCAACCGCGACGAGGACATGTTCCCCGATGCGGAATCCATCGACATCCACCGCGAGAATGCGGACCGCCACCTGTCGTTCGGGTACGGCGTGCACTACTGCATGGGCAGCCGTCTGGCTGAGTTGCAATTGCGAGTGCTTTGGGAAGAAATCCTGAATCGCTTCGAGCGCGTCGAAGTCCAGGAGCAGCCCAGCCGCACCTTCTCGTCCTTCGTGAACGGCTACACAAAACTTCCGGTCACCATCACCCGTAAGTAGCGTCCATGCCAGCGATCTAAGGTCGTTGGCATGGATCTCCTCGTCTCCACCGATTGGCTCGACACTGAACTGGGGGCTGAGGATCTCGTGGTCCTCGACTGCACCGTCTTCCTTCGCATGGGGGAAGACGGGTACATCTCCGAGAGTGGGCGCGCCAACTATGAGGACGCACACATCCCTGGTGCAGCCTTTGCCGACCTGAACGTTGACCTCGTCGACGCCAACAGCCCCAACCGGTATGCAATCCCCACACCGGAGCACTTCGGCGCGGCCATGGAACGCCTCGGCGTGTCCGACACCAGCCGGGTGGTGCTTTATGACGATAACAACGCCATGTGGGGCGCCCGAGTCTGGTTCATGCTCCGATGGATTGGCTTCGACAATGCCGCCCTGCTCGACGGCGGGCTCAAGGCCTGGAAGCAGGAGGGCCGCCGAATGGAATCCGGACCCTCCTCAGTAACCGCTGCTTCACCAGGCTCACTGTCACTCGCTCCCCGGCCGCGTCTCATTGCGGACATGGACGAAGTCAAAGCATCCATGAACGACGGCGCCACCTGTCTCATCGATGCACTGTCGACGAGGGTCTTCTCGGGCGAACTCCAGCCCTACGCCAGGCCGGGTCACATCCCCGGGGCAATCAACGTTCCGGCGAACTCAATGATCGATCGGGACACTGGTCGCTTCCGTCCCCTTGACGAGGTGCGCTCGGTGTTTCCTGACCGGCACGAGGCACGCGTCGTCGCGTATTGAGGCGGCGGCATCGCGGCATCGGTCGATGCCTTCAACATGACCCGCCTTGGCTACACCGACGTTGCGATATACACGGCAAGTCTTCAGGAGTGGTCACGCGACGCTGACGCACCAATGACCACGGGGAGCTGAGCGGGGGAAGGGGAAGATTACGTGCGTGGTCACAGGGAACTCCCTGGGTTCAGTGGTGGCTTACAGCGGGTGGATCCCACAGGGTGGATCACACAGGGGGTGGATCACAGAGGGTGGATCACAGAGCGAGTTGCAGAACGATTCCGGCGACGGCCGCGGCGAACACAAGTCGCAGTGTTGGCACCTTGAACTTGAACACGGCGATGGCCGCGGTGACTGCGATGACCGCCGCTTTCCAGTCGAAGGTGCTCAACTCCGGGACGAAGAAGCCGGGCTGTTGACCGTCGTTTGCAAACAGGGTGGAGAGGCCGAACCAGATGGCCAGATTCAGAATTACACCGACGACCGCCGCAGTGACCGTGGAAAGCGCCGATGTCAGCGCTCGGAACCCCCGCAGGTTCTCGATGTACGGAGCACCGAGGAAAATCCACAGGAATGACGGTACGAAGGTCACCCAGGTGGCAACGACGGAGCCACTGATGCCCGCCTGCAGCGGCGTGAGTGAGCCGGGGTCGCGATACGGGCCCATGAATCCGACAAACTGCACAACCTGAATCAGCGGTCCCGGGGTTGTTTCCGCCATACCGAGACCGGACAGCATCTCACCCGATTCGAGCCAGCCGCTACTCACGGCTTCGCCGGAGATGTAGGCGAGCACGGAGTAGGCGCCACCCAGCGTCAACACCGCTGCGGTGGAGAAGAGTTGCGCTACATCGAGGTAGACCGATTCCTTTCCGGCGAAGACAAAGAGCAGACCAACCGGCCCGAACCAGAGGGCGAGTCCAGTGAGCAGCACGCGCATTGCCCTGGCAAGGGTTGGGCGCGCAAGCAGGCCACCTGCATCACTGACAAGCGCGGACCCGTCGTCGGCAACGGAGTCTTCGTCGTGCCCGGTGATGATGTTGAACACGTCCGGACGGAAGCGGTCGCCGACCAGACCGAGGAGAGCCGCCACGATGACGACGAGCGGGAACGGAAGGTTGAAGAAGAAGATCGCAACAAATGTCGCGGCGGCAATCGCCAGCATCACGGGATTCTTGATGACTCGCCGACCGATGCGCAGCACGGCGTTCGCCACCACCGCAATCACGGCAGCGGTTATGCCAAAGAAGAGCCCCGAGACCCAATCGACATCGCCGTAGACCGCGAAGAGGATGCTGAGCACCATGATGCTGACGAAGCCCGGGAGAATGAAAAGTGCGCCAGCGAAGAGTCCGCCGAGTGGACCCCGCAAAAGCCAGCCGAGATAGGTGGCGAGCTGCTGAGCCTCGGGCCCGGGCAGCAACATGCAGTAGTTGAGTGCGTGCAGGAAGCGACGCTCACCCACCCAGTTGCGCTTCTCGACAATCTCCTCATGCATCACGGCAATCTGGCCAGCCGGCCCGCCGAAGCTGTTCGCCGCAACGGTGCCCCATGCCCTGGTCCACTCCGAACGGGAGATCTCCGCCCCCGGCCACTCCGTAGCCGTCATTTGTTGACGCCTGCATTGATTGGAACGGCGCTGACGACTGCGGCTCTGATTACTGATGTGACCAGTCCGGGTACTGAGATCGGCGTCCCAGACGGGTGCCTCTCCCCCGGCTTCACGAACACTCACTGCGATCCACTGCAATCGCTCGCGCGTGCGATCGTTGCCGGGGAGCACAACCAAGCCATGGACGATCTGGGCCCCCCAGATCCTTGAGCTTGCGCCAGATGGCTATGCGAGGCGTGGAGGGCTCGCGCGGAATGCGATAGCTGAGCAGCACCCAGTCGCCGCGTGATGAAACCATGGTTGCAGATTAGCGAACGACCCTGCCCGTGAAACCGGCACGCACAGAATTGGCGGGTCGCACCCCGCTCGACCATTGTCTATTCGTCCAGCGTTAGTCGGAGTAGGCGACCGCGTTGCGGTATTCGGGCTCATCTGCTCCGTAGATACTGGTGACACTGGCGCCTGAACTGTCGCCGTCGAGGTTGAGAGCGTTGAGCGCTCCACTGACGGTGGCCACCGGAACGATGTCGATGTCCACTTCTTCGGTTACGGAACCGGCGGGGACAATGGCTCGCCGAAACCCGAGACGGGCAGCCTCAGCCAGGCGGCGGTCAATCCACGGGACAGAGCGGACTTCGCCCGCAAGACCAACCTCCCCCATGATCACCACGTCGTTGGAGACCACCGTGTCGGTCATGGATGAAGCAACGGCGCAGCACAACGCGAGGTCAACCCCGGGCTCCGACACCTTGATGCCACCAATCACCGACGCATACACATCGTTGCCTGCGGCCTTCACCCCGGCCCGTCGGTTCAGCACCGCAAGCAGCATGGACAGACGGCCCTGATCCAAGCCCTGGGTGGATCGGCGCGGCGACGGCGCCGTGGGCTGGGTGACGAGTGCCTGCATCTCGACCACCAGCGCGCGACGCCCTTCGACACTCACCCCAATGGAGGAGCCGGCCACGTCGGCGCGCCGGTCGGCCAGCAACAGTGTGGACGGGTCGCCCACTTCGATGAGACCTCGACCACTCATTTCCATGACGCCGAGCTCGCCAGTGGGTCCAAACCGGTGCTTCATGGCCCGCAGCACGCGCAGACCAAGTTCCCGGTCGCCATCGAGTGAAACGACGGTGTCCACAAGATGCTCAAGCACCCTGGGCCCGGCCAACGAGCCGTCTTTGGTGACCTGACCCACAAGCACAACCGCGGTGTCCGTTTCCTTGGCCGCGCGGGTGAGCCGATGCGCACAATGGCGCACCTGCGTGACCGACCCCGGTGCAGATGTGAGTTCCTGATCGAACACCGTCTGAATGCTGTCGACAATGACGACATCAGGTTTGAGTTCGACAATGTCGGCGAGAATCCGGCCGATGTGCGGTTCACCACCGATCCAGATGTTGTCGGGAAACGCCGTGTCGGCCGGGGTGACTGCCGCTCCCCCACGGCCAAGCATGCGCTCGAGGCGACTGGTGACCTGCTGCACGGATTCTTCCGCGGAGACATAAAGCACGTTCTGGCCCCTGGCAGCACACGAGGCCGCCACCTGGACAAGCAGGGTGGACTTGCCAACGCCCGGCTCGCCACCGAGCAGGGTGACCGAACCGGCGCACAGGCCGCCGCCCATCACCCGATCGAATTCGCCGATGCCGGTGGCAACCGCTGTGGTCCCTGCGGTTGCCACCTCACCGGCACGCTGAGCCGGTGCACCAAGCACCGGACTCGACGAGTTTGCGCGCAACGACGACGACACCGGCACGTCAGAGCCGGGAGGGCCGCCGCCGATGACGGATTCAGACATCGTGTTCCAGTGCCCGCACCCGTTGCAGCGACCACCCCAGCGGGGGGCCTGCTCGCCGCAGGTACTGCACTCATAAACCGTCTTTGCCTTTGCCATGAACTCATCCTGACCAGAGGGTGTGACAACGACCGATCGGCCGGTACTCACGAACACGTGTTCGGAGTGTAGTTCCAGCAAACACGTGTTCGCCACTTCACAACCCGGCGTTTCCCGGCTGTCCATCTGCGGACGATAGGTTTGGCGACATGAGTACCGATCCGGTCGAAACGTCCGGCGACTCCACCGAGAAGCCTGCTGTTCTCTTTCTCTGCGGACACAACGCAGGACGTTCCCAAATGGCAGCCGGTTGGCTGAGTATCCTGTCCGGCGGCCGCGTTGAAGTGTTCTCGGGCGGCTCCAATCCGAGCGAAGAGATCAACGCGAACGCAGTGGTCGCCATGGCCGAAGTGGACATCGACATCAGCGCCGAACGCCCGAAGAAATGGGATGACCAAACCGTCCGCAAGGCAGATGTCATCGTCACCATGGGATGCGGTGACACGTGTCCGGTCCATCCCGGCAAGCGGTACGAAGATTGGGAATTGACCGACCCTGCAGGGCAGTCGCTTGACGTGGTGCGCGACGTTCGCGACCAGATTCGGTCCCGCGTAGAAGCCCTCATCGCCTCCCTGGACCTCGGCACCTCCACGTAGCACCGACTCTCCGAGCCTTGAGTGCAGGGCTGTTCGAGGTTCGGTTCACGGTTGGGTCAACCGCTCGCCGGATCACCAAAGACAGCCGCATCATCCTGCCGACCACTTTCCGCAAACGTTAGTAGGTTTCGAATCGGGCGCCGAGCTTGGTCATGTCGGCTGGGTCTGTCGTGAGGATGAAGGTGCCGAGGCTCTCGGCGACCACGGTCAAGTGCGCGTCGACGACATCTGATGTGTTGGAAGCAGCGAGGCGGCGGCCGACCGGGACGGAGTTGTCGAGCGGGTGGATGTCGAAGTGACGGGCCGCTCGGGCCAGGTTGGCTTGCCGAGAGGGGTTGCGCCACACCTGGGCCAGGACGGGGTGGGTGGTGTGAAGCTCTTCGCCTCGTTCGACGGCCCGCTTGATCAGAGCCCACAGCCGGGAGTTCACGTTCTCGCCGTCGACTATCAAGGGACCGGCGTCAATGATCATCGGCTGGTGCCCTGTCGGTCGAGGACTTCATCGGCCCAGTCGAGGTGAGCCTGGTCGATGGGGGCCTCGTCTGCCTCCCAGGACTCGATCAGGTCAAGGAGGGCGCGACTGCGTCGGCGTCGTTTCACCTCCGCCTGCAGGGCTCGCTTGATGGCGAGCGTTTTGGTTCCGTCGACTCGGACGAGTTCGGTGAGCGCCGCCTCCATCTCGGCATCGAAGTTGACCGTGGTCTTGGAGGGCATACACATATGTTATGACGTATGTATCGGTATGGCAAGAGCCGACGAGAGGTGTGAGTCGATTGCGGATCTGCCACTGAGGTGTGTACATCCGTCAACAGTAGGCGGCTCAGTCCCAGCGGACCGGCAGGTTGAGCGGCCCGCGGAACGCCCAGCCACCAAACTGCAATTCTGGCTCTGCAGTGTCGATGCGCAGGTTCGGCAGGCGCTCGAACAGTCGCGGCAGGGCAACGTCGCCAACCATGGACCGCGACGCCGCAGCGCCCGCGCAGAAGTGCGGGCCCGCCCCGAAAGCGAGCGCCATCCGATTGTTGCGGGTGACATCGAAGCTGTCCACGTTTTCGAAGTGGTCTTCGTCACGGTTCGCGGAGCCGAACATGAAAAACGCCCGCTCCTCAGGTTCGAACGTCACGCCGCCAAACGTGTGCGTCTGCGCGATGCGGCGGGGCGACATCGCGATCGGCGACACCCACCGGCAGTACTCCTCGAACACGTCCAGCCAGGCCACTTCCCCGTCAGCCACACGCGCCATCTGGTCCGGATGTTCAAGGAGCGCCCATGCAGCTCCGGCAATGGCATCGCGTGGTTCGTTCTGCCCGCCGGACACGGTGAGCTTGATGTTGGCCCGGATGCGATCTTGCGCCATGCCAGCCTGATCCATGACCGACAGAAGGCTGTGGTCGGGGGCGGCTCGTACGGCGTCGAGGCGTTCCGCAATCGCGTCGTCCAATCCGTTGGTTGCCGCCAGGCAGCGGGCCTCGACATCGACGTCACCTGCGTAGTTGGCGATGCCGTCGATCATGTCCTGACTGAATCGGTCCATCTGATGCGCCGTGATGTTGGTGAGGCCGGTCATGACCTTCAGGCACTCGCCGCTCATTGTCGTTGCGAACGTGGGCACGAGATCAGCGCCGCCGTCGTGTTCCGCAATGAGTTCATCAAGCGTCTGCTTCGCGAGCCGCTCGAACTCGGCCGCCCACACGGACCGCACTTTGCCGGGCGAGATCGCCGGGTAGTACACGAAGCGCTGCTCACGATGCTCGTCGCCATCAGCGCGCATCATGTTCCTGCCCATGAGCTCGTTCATGAGCCCGCCGGGCTGATCGGACGAGAACACCGCCACGTTCTTCTCGCACGTGTGAATGTCGTCGCGTTTTGTAATCAGCGTGGCGTTGAGCTCAGGCACGAAGCAGATCGGCGTGTTCGCCCGCATCTCCGCCAAAGCCGGATAGGGGTCATCCCAGAACGCCTGCAGATCAATGTGCACTACCGGAGCATCAGACATGCCACCACAATTACATGCAAGCGACTGCATGACTCTCCGCTCGGCGATGCGCGCCGGCAACCGAGTCGGACCCTTGGCGGCTACGGCCAGGCGAGGACCCTGGGAGATGCCGGACCCAGCACCTCACTCAGTGCAGTGAGATCTCCTGGGTCTCCAGTGAGAATGTCCGAACCGAGTCGGACCGCCATGACCACAAGGTGAGCGTCCACAACGTCGGTTGTCCCAGCATGGGCCAGGAGTTTGCCAATGGCGCGTCCGTCGGTGAGCGGATGGACCGTGACCGTCTTGAGGAACGCGGCGAGACGAGCCTGGCGTGCGCCGTTCCGCCACACCTGCGCAACCACCGGCTCGGTGGTGTGAAGGCTTGTCCCGGATCTTACCGCTGCCGTGAGAAACGTGCGGGCGTTGCGTTCGCTGCGATCGACCGAAATCAGAAAACCAGCGTCAAGAATCACAGCCCGTAACGTTCGGCCATTGCGGCGACTTCGCCGTCATCTACCCGGCCGTCTTCGGCATCCCATTCTTCGAGGAAGGTTTGAAGGCCAACCTGTCGTTTTCGGTCCGCAGCGAGATTGCGCAGGGCCTGACGAATGGCGCTGGAACGTCCGCCGTACTCGGGGGCGAGCATGTCGAGCAGCGCTTCGTCTTCGGCATCGAGCCGAACGGTGGTGGTACTCATACGCGCAGTGTAGCACGGCCGTGCTACAGCCGTGGCAGGCCGGTGCGCTCACCAGGAGCAACATGGTTTGAATGGCACGCACGCGAAGGAGCGGGGTCCAGTGGGACCCGGCTCTCCAAAAGCGTCCAGACACTCAGGTGCCCCCGAATCAGGTGCCCCCGAATCAGGTGCCCCCGAATCAGGTGCCCCCGAATCAGGTGCCCTTGTAGTTGAGGATTGTTTCGAGACGGTGCTCGACCTTCACGAGATCCTTCTGGTTGTCCATCACTTCGCCGATGTCCTTGTACGCATCCGGGTGCTCATCAAGCAGCGACTGCGGGTCTTCGTTCCATGCAATACCTGCCATGGCGTCAACCAGCGACGCTTCACTCAACTGCTTTCGGGCTGCGCGACGAGACAGTCGACGACCGGCACCGTGCGATGCCGAACGGTACGAGTCGGGGTTACCAAGACCGGACACGATGAACGAACCTGTCGCCATCGAACCGGGGATGATGCCCCACTTGCCAAGCGATGCATCGATCGCTCCCTTTCGGGTGACCCACATCTCCTTGCCGTGGTGCTCTTCGCAACTTGCGTAGTTGTGGTGGCACTGGATCTTTCCGCCCTCGGCCACATCACCCTGGTGATCCATGATCGCATGGATGACACCGATGACGAGGTCCATCATCTGCGCACGGTTCTCAAGTGCGTAGTCCTGCGCCCAGAGCATGCCCTGGATGTAGTCCTCGAACGCGGGAGTGCCCTGCACGAAACGAGCGAGATCCGGATCCTCAAGCGGCGCCTCAAGGGCCTTCTTCATCTCGTTTCGGGCACGGCCGATGTGCTGCTGTGCAAACAGGTTGCCCGGTCCGCGAGAACCGGAGTGGAGAACCACCCAGACACGATCGTCGTCGTCCACGGTCAACTCGATGAAGTGGTTTCCACCACCGAGCGTTCCGAACTGTGCAGCGATCTTGCCCGCGTTGAACTTGTCCGACTTCACATCCGGCGCCGCCCGCACGAGGCGATCAAGCGCCTTGGAACGAACAGTGCGGTCATGGGAACCTGCGTTGCGCTTTCCACGACGCGGCTGACCGGACGGCACCGCCTTTGCAATGCCGCTGTGCAGCTTTGTCAGGAACGGATCCACCTGTTCACGAGTGAACACGGTCTTCTGGGCGACCATGCCGCAGCCGATGTCCACGCCAACCGCAGCCGGAATGATGGACGCCTCGGTCGCCACGACCGAGCCAACGGTCGCTCCAATTCCGAGATGCGCGTCGGCCATCAACGCAAGCGGCTTGTGCACGAAGTCCAGGCGAGCGGTGCGCTGCGCCTGCGCCATCGTCTTTTCGTCGAGGTCCGTTGCCCACGACAACACATCGTTGTCACGCGTTGGCGTTGCTGGGTTGGTCATATCTGGAGTCTTCTGATCTTCATTCATGTGAGCACCTCTCTGGTGTCAGTCTTCATTGTTGTTCATGCGAATTGCTTGTGTATGTGAAGTGCGTGGGGCCGGTATCGGCCCCACTGGCCCGGGGCTGGAGTAGAGAATGTCCAGCCCCGGGCCTCCCCTATTCGTTGTGGATCAATTGGGGCGGATCAAGCCAGAGCTGATCCGAACCATTGCGTCCACTGCGTCTGACGTTCCGGGGAGAGAACGCCGGCACCGGTGAGAACAATTGCGCCCACTGGAGCGTGGGGCCGCTTCTTCAGCGACCAGCCAAGCTCGTGGAGGGAGCGGTCTGCCTTCTTCGCGTTGTGAGCACGGCACATGAGCACACAGTTCTCCCACGACGTTTCGCCGCCGCGGGAGCGGGGCGTGACGTGGTCGATGGTGGTGCCATGCTCATCGCATCCCTGCACCTGGCAGGTCCGACGGTCGCGGACCTCCAGAGCGGACTTTGAGAAGCGAGCCTCACGATGTGCGCGCATACCCGCGAAGGTGACCATCTTCATCAGACGAACCACCTGCGGCATGGGGAACTCCGCGCCTCCGGCTGAACGCACCATGCGATCGCCGTCCTGTTCCACCATCTCGGCGCGACCACAGACCACAAGGGTCATGGCACGCCGCCAGGAGACAACAGCCAACGGCTCATAGGACGCGTTCAGCAACAGAACAGACATGGAATTGCTCCTTTCAGATACGGGTGAGACGAGAGTGAGTGCGATGTCAGCGAAAAACGAAAGAAGCCGCCAACTCTTTTGCGAGTGGCGGCTTCGGAACCTGATGGTTCGAATGGATCGGGGTTCGCCGTTGTCAGGCGTGACCTTCCGAAGCCGGTGTGGGCTCGAACCGCAGCGAAGCCGCGACTATGTCGCTGGTGCCGCGGATACCCCTGGCGCTGCAGGGGTCGAGGAGTTCGAGTTGTGGTTTGGGTGCGAAGTATTTGGTCATAGTGCGAGGGTGATAGTGCGAAGTTCTATTCGGCCCGGGAGCCTGTCCCGGGCGACGGATTGAAAGGTACGGAGTCTCGAAAGCGGTGTCAAAGGATTAAACGGCGGCGGTCACAATTGAGCGAGAGCATCTCAGCCAGTCGGCGCTCCCACAAGAAGTCCGGAAACAATCGACTCAAAAGCAGGATCGTTTTGCGAAGTCGTGTCAGCCTGGACAACCACCACAGATCCATCCATAAAGAATCCGACCTGCGTGTAGTAGCCGCCGGGGATGTTCGACGACGGACTGTTGAGGCGAACCTCAGACGCATCGACGGATGTCCCGTCGGGATAGTTGAACGTTCGCGGGATCTGGGATGACGAAAGCACCCCCCACGTACGGAACTGTCCCTCAACATCGTGCGTGCCGAACACCCGGATGGTCTCAACGCCGTTCACGAACGTGTAGCCATCCCCATTGGTGACACGAGGTAGTACTTCTTCCCACGGTGCTGGCGGCGGCACAAAGATGAAATCAAAGCGCTCGTTCCGCAGCGCGCCTGGGTTGGTGAACGGCGCATCGCCAACGGGCACTTCGATACCAGTGCCGGTCGGCCGTTCAACCGGAGCATTCTCTGGTGGAAGGGAAAACATGGCTTGGAGCTCATCGATCAGGAACGTCTCGGTGTCGAAGTTCGCCGTTGCGTTCGTGCACCGCGGTTGCCACGGATACGCCATCGGCGGCAACCATCAGGAGTGAGCCATCGTCCTGCCAGCTCACGTCGTGGATGTCCGCAATCGGATCCAGTCCCTCGATAATGACTCGGTCGCCACCAGACATCATGCCTTCGGGCGAGACGTCAACGAGAACGACGGAGTTGATGATGCCGTCACAGGCCTCGACTATGGCTGCCCGATTCCCGTCCACCGCCACAACGAACGCGTCGGCGAGATCAACATCAGCATCCATCATCGAAGGAGTACCGCCATCGAACGGGACTCGCCATATCGCCTGGCGGGCGAATCCTTCGCATCCGATGCCGCCCACAGCTGAGATCGTGCGGACCCAAGCTGCGCTACCGTCTGGCGTCACACCAAGTGCATCACCGGGCGCAATGATCCAACTGCCGTCTGTCAGCGGGGGTACCAGCCCTCGAACGGGATCGGTCGGCGACGGGGTGGAAGGCGGCACCGGCGTGAGCGTTGCTGGGACAAGCGGCGCTGCCGTCGGGGTGGATAACAGATCAGGCGTCGGCGCCGCGATGGTGGCATCCACCACATCGTCGGTCGGAGCGGGGAGTTCCTGGCCACGTTCGTCGACCGCATCAGTCCCGGGAGTCTCCGCACCATCTGTCTGCGGTGAAGGCACGGTCGTTGTGATCATCTCGGAAGGACTGGTCAGGAAGCGGTACGCGCCACCGGCCACAACAGCGACCAGCAGTGCAGCTGCCACGAGCATCGGTCCAAAATTCTGCGGCAACGAGCGACGCGGACGCAGGGGAATCGCCGACGGCGCAGCGTCCAGCTCAGCGTCGAGGCCGTTCCAGAAGTCGGCACTGTGCTCGGGCACCGGGTCGACCTGCAGGAACGCATGCATCTCGGCGTCGGTGTCTGCCCGGTTTGGAACGTGATTGTTTGGAATGCGATTATCTGGGGTGCGATTGTTCATGATCGGGCCTCTCCTTCGAAGCCGAGTTCTCGGCGCATGGTCGCTCGGGCTCGCGAAACGCGACTGGCAACCGTTCCGCGAGGGACATCAAGAATTTGGGAGGCCTGTTCAAAGCTGTAGCCCTCGTCATCAACGAGCGCGAGGGCAGCCGCCTGCTCTGGACGCAGCGCTTGCAGTCCGCGCCGGATCTGACTGCGGTTGACAATCCGGTCGGCAACGGAGACGGAGACATCATCTCCGTCGATTCGTTCATCCAGCGACACGTTGCCCCGGCGCTTCCGGTTGGCCCGAAAGTGATCCATGCAGGTGTTGTGCACGATGCGGTGGAGCCACGCCATGAACTGGTCTGCATCGCCATCAAAGCGGTCGAAGTTTCGCCACGCCTTGATGTAGGCCTCCTGCAGCACATCCTCCATCACCGCACGGTTCCGCACCAAACGCCACGCAACCGCTCGCATTGCCGAGTCTGCTGCCTTGACGAGGTCTGTGAACTGCTGTCGCGAACCCAGAGATGTCGTCGGAGTTGACGGTGTCATTGCTGCCACGGCCGATACCGCTGACGACTGACGCCTGTCATGGGGTTCTACCTGTTGTCCGTTCCTCATGACCAGTAAACGGTGCAACCGTCACGTTGTATCCATCGAATCTGAAATCCTGCGCAGATTTCTGGTGAGGAGACTACGAGTTGCTGAGCTCGCCCAGTGCGCTGCGATAGGCATCCCTCGGGGACGTGCCCGGTTCGTCATCAAATGCGTCCTGGAAATCCTGCTCCCAACGATCCACGATCCTGCGGGCCTGATCGCTTCGCCCAAGGTGCACAAGAGCGCGCACATGCGTTTTCGTAAGCACCTCGCTCAGCGGATTCATGCGCCTGCCCTGGGCCGCGGCGTCGATGGCAAGGTTCCAGTCCCCAAGGTCGACGGCGAGTTCAGCCAGGCGTTGCATGGTGTCTTCAATGCGGTTCTGGAGCATTTCCCGACACCTCCCCACACCGTCAACCCACTCCCATGCTCCGCCGACGGAGGCATCGAATGGCATCCCCCGAACAAGACCAGCAGCTTCACGAAGCGTGACAACGGCGTCAACAGGGTCTTGGTCGCCGGCCACCCTGCACAGACGCTCGAACTCGGCCGCATCGGTATCCACCGATGCCGTGTACCCGAGGGTGCTGTCGTGGGTTACCGACGCGCCGGCACCCTGTCGAAGCTGCGAAAGCACGTCGCGGCAGCGACGCTTGCCAATGCCGTTTGGCCACATCACATCGCGCATCTGGTCGACGGTCATCTGTTCCGCTCGCATGGCGAGCAGTGTGAGCGCCGAAAGCGGGTAGCCACTCAGGTCGGTGCCGTGCACCTCAACCGGCCCGAGTACGTTGATGCGAACAACACGCGGCATAACCACATTGGCGAGACTCTCCACATCCGCATCTGGCGCGCCTTCCGGAAGCTCCGTCCCAATCTCGGATCCGGGAGCCGGAAGCATCCCGAGCTTGATGATTTGCGTCTCCGTGTCGGAGATATCGACCATCTCGACGTCACCATCGAGATGTATGTCGCCTCCTGCGCCCGCGTCGTCGTACAACCGACGGGGCGCGGTACGCACCGCCGTGGTGAACATATGCTCCATCAGTTCGCCGCGCTCAGATGTCATTGTTTCGGGTTGCAGCCGAAGGGCACGCTCAAAGAAATCGCTGCGCAGTGCGAGGCCCTCGTCGTCAAGGCGACTGACCCACGGGGCTCCGGCGCCATCACCGGCGACGATGAGACCAATTGGGTACCGGCCCGGATGCTCGGCGAGTTTGTCGGCCACCCAACGAATCAATTCCAGTTCCTCTGCAGTACAGCAGACAACCATCGACGGATGTGGCGTGTCAGCCACCCGGTGCACGAGGCTCGCGTAGTTCGTGGTGCCGGCGCGGTCATGTTCCCGATCAATCTCAGCGAAGAGCGCTCGCACCTCATGGCTGACTTCGCCCATATCCGCAACCTGGTGGTTGATAACACCGACTGCGCCCATGCGCAGGATGAGGCCGGCGTCGGCCACGTTGTTCACGATGTCGTGGATCATGAAACGAACATGGTCAGTGACCAGATCAGCCGGGCCGTCAACCCCAAGCCATCCCATCGCTTCGATGTTCAGGTACGTACCGTCGCCCACCCCGGCGAGCAGCGGCACATCCCACGGATCGATTTCTCCCGGGCTTCGCGTTGCACGGTCTTCGCCCAGGCGCCAGAAGGTTCGGTTGGCGCCCTGCACGGCCGTTGCCTCCCAGCCGGAAACGGCCGACGGTTGCAGCGTCACCGTTTCTCCGAAGGCAACCTCGATCACGCCGTCGTCATCAACCTGCACAAGCAGCGGAGTTGCAGCGCCCTTGAGTTCACGCTGAAGCGATGCCATTGCTTCGAACAGCCGCTGTCGTTGCTGGGGAGCGGCAGTGAGACGGAGTTCCTTCTCCAATTCCTGCCCGGCCTCGTTGAATGGCACAGAACGCTCACCGACGTTTCGGCTGGCCAAACCCTGCTTGCGGCGGCGGTTGATGACCTTCATTGCTCCCGCTGCAGCGACAGAACCAACGACCGAGCTGGCAATGAGTCGCGACCCCCAACCAGTTGAGCCTTCGAGCGCTGCATCCGCCTCCTTGAGCGCTTCGGCCGACGGCGTGACTGGGCTGCCGCTCGTGTGTTCCACCGCAGCAGCTGCCCCTGCTGCGACTGGCGCCTCGGCAGTGTCGCCCTCGGCGATGTCGACCTCGGCAACCGGGGGTGGCGTCACTGGAGCTGCAGACATCGTCACCGCATCGCCCTCGGTGACCTGAGGCTCGTTGACGCCAAGAGCTGGCAGTTCCGAAAATTGGTCAACCGGAGCCTCGACGACCGCCTCAGGCTCGGTGGAGATTTCTTCTTTCGCGGGCGCCTCAAGCTCGGTGAGAACCTCCTCACCCGCGCGGTCTTCGACGGACGTAGCGACTGGCGCCGCGGGGTCAGCGGGAACCGAGGGGATATGGAAACTCTGCCCCTCAAAGATCAGGTCTGGGTCGCCGGGCGGAGCAAGATCGCCCCGGTTCATCTCCACGAGGTCAGTCCAGTAGGGCGTGATCTCATCGTTCGTGGGCGTTCGCCCCCAGGCCGTTGCAAGGGTGTCGCTGGCAATGCTCCAGAAGTGGTCGCCGTCCTCAACTTCCACTTTCGCTGCACTCAGCACTGCTCCGTTGGCACCAGCCGGATGGTTCTCCGGTGCCGCTCGCTTGGCGAGTGCCGCATCAATCTCTGCCTGCACCTGTTCGCCAGGTGAGCGCTCCGGGCCAGTAACAACGTCATCGGACGCGACGGAGCCCGGGTCAGTTACAGAGCTCAACCCAGTTACATCGCTCAACCCAGTGACATCGCTCAACCCAGTGGCGGCGACGGGAGCGCTGACTGCAGGAGTTGCGTCATCGGGCAGGATCAGAACGGTCCCTGGTACCACGGCAATGTCACCGGCCTGCACCGTTGCTCCGCCGGGGATCGACACACCAATATTCTGACTGCGGATTTCCTTCCAGCGTTCCGGTGTTCCCAGGGTTTCCTCGGCGATCGACATGAAGGTGTCGCCGCGCTCGACGCGGTAGGTGAGCACTGGAGACTCGAAACTCTCAACGGGCGCAACCGACGCAACCGGGGCGGCTGCTGTTTCGGAGGCCACTGTCTCGTCGATCGAGATGACCGCCGGGGCCACCTGCGCGAGGGCAGGAGTGGCCGTAACGGCAAGGCCGTTGATGGTCAGAAGCACACCGGCAACAAGTCGCCGGGCAAGAAACTGCGTACCCGGCAGGGTCGGCAGCGAAGGAGCTTCAACCGAGCGCATCGCAGCGACAAGCTCCACCGCGATGCTCAGGACAATGCAGAACCAGACAAGCCATGCAACGGCCATGAATGCAGCCGTCAGAAGTTCGACCGGAACGTCACCGGCACGGAGACGGTTGGGGAGGGCGTTCCAGTCAATGTCCGGAATGACCTTCTTCAGTCCGAGCGACAACAGAATGGCTGGTGGCCCCAGGACAATGGCCAGGGTGATCAGCCCGAAGAAAACGCGTGACAGGAGCGCTTGGGTGCGAGACATCTCCACACGCTCTGTCTTCATTGCATCGATCTCCGAAACTTGCCTGGGTTTCTGGGTTGTCATCACGCCCACCCCCATGGGCATGATTCGGTGACTGCGTGCCCTTTACCGCCCCAGATCACCGGAGTGAAACATTGGGCAAACAGCAACGGCGTGTGCGATGATCCCACGGTGTCGGAAGTGAATGCCAATCAGCCTTCCTCAAATGAGAAAGCTCCGGGCCAAGAAAGAGAACCACGGTCGCGCCGAACGGTCTGGATTCTGGTGAACCTGGTCCTGCTGGCGGCAATAATCGCGCTGGTTTATGCCATCGTGAATCAGAACAGCAACGGCAACCGGGAGGCTCTGGGAGCCGTCGAGGCAACGACGACCCCGATCCCGGCAACTGCTGTTCCGACAGCAGAACCCACAGCACTCGCGCCGACGGCAACACCCGAACCTGCTCCAACCAGTGCGCCCACCGCCACACCCGCACCAACAGCGACACCTGCCCCACCAACACCTGCCCCAGCGGTGCCAACCGCGGCACCCGAACCAACAACAGCACCGTCTCAGGCAGCGACGCCCGAGCCCAGCTACCCACCGCTTGATTCGCTGCCCGAGCGTGGGGCCGTCTATCGCGCCCCGAAGCTCTACCTCGAAGGACCCATCGAGTCAGTCGAAGTCGCCGACGCAGTCATCGCCCGCGCCGCAGCCATTGTTGGCGAAGAGAACATTGTCAACAACTACGTCATCCACCCCAACGCCCCCGAGTTCACCAACGGCAACGTCCGAGTCGAATCTGCCGTTCTCTTCCAAAGCGGTAGTTCCGATATCAGGCCCGAGTTCCTGCCGATCCTCGGACTCGGCGTCGCCGTGATGACCACATTCCCTGACGTCGAGATGATTGTGGAAGGACACACCGACAGCGACGGCGCGGCCAACGACAATCTTGGGCTCTCAGCCAGGCGAGCTCAGGCCGTCCTGGATTTCATCGCCAACACAGGCGACATCGACCGATCCCGAATGCAGGCCGTTGGGTTCGGCGAGGAGGAGCCAATCGCCACCAACGAAACGGCACTCGGACGCCAACTCAACCGCCGCATCGAAGTGCAACTGCTCAACCTGTTGAGCGGGAGCTGACTCTGTCCGTCCAGGACGGGTCTGATCAGGACGGGGCGAGGGCCTCCAGGCACTCCCAGTCCATGACCGTTGGACCTTCGACGGACACCGGCTGGATGCACACATGCGTTGCGCCCGCCGCGTAGTGAGCGTCAATGCGTTCCTGAATCTGGTCCGCTGTTCCCCAGGCAACAACGGCATCAACGAAGCTCGGCTCGTTGTGCTCAATCTGTTCCTCGGTGTAACCCATCCGCTTCCAGTTGTTGCGGTAGTTGGGCAACGCCTTGTAGCGAGCCAGCTGCGTTGCGCCCGCCTTGCGGGCCGCAGCGGCATCCGTGCTGAGCACAACCTTTTGCTCCACACACAACAGCTTGTCTGGGCCGAGAATCTCGGCGGCCATCGCAGTGTGTTCGGGCGTCGTCCAGTACGGGTGCGCTCCGTCGGAACGTTCCGCTGCAAGCGCAAGCATCTTCGGGCCGAGCGCGGCCAGAACACGCAGCGGTGCTTCATCGGCCGATGGACCCGTGTATGGCGATTGCTCCATTGCGTCGAGGTAGGTCACCATCTGCGACAACGGCTTGGAGTAGTCCAGCTGGCGAAGTCCGGCAACCATGGGTGCATGGCTCACGCCCATGCCGAGCACGAAGCGCCCACCGGTGAGCTCCGCCACTGAATCACCCGACTGCTTCATCGCTCCGGGGTGACGGTTGAAGATGTTGGCGATGCCGGTCGCGAACGTGAGCGTTGACGTGTTCGCAGCAAGGTGGGACACCGTTGCGAACGGGTCACGCCCGGTGGTCTCCGGAAGCCACAGGGTCGAGTACCCGAGTGCCTCGATACGGCCAGCAGTTTCCACGGCTTCACCAGCAGGCATTGCGTCCACCCAGGTCCAGACGCCAGTTGTCCTAAGCGCTTCTGTAGCGCTCATTTCTTGAGCTGCGAGATGTCGCGAACAGCACCGCGGGATGCAGATGTGGTGAGAGCGGCATAGGCCCACAGAGCCTGCGAAACCTCACGGTCCCGGTCCTTTGCCGCCCAGGCGTTGTCGCCGTGAGCTTCTTCGGCCGCTCGGCGTTCGGCGATGACCTCGTCGCTCAGGTCAACGTCGATGCTGCGATGCGGAATGTCAATGTTGATGAGATCACCGTTCTCGACCAGCGCGATGAGCCCGCCATCGGCCGCCTCAGGAGATGCGTGACCAATGGAAAGACCAGACGTGCCTCCGGAGAATCGGCCGTCGGTGAGCAGCGCCACTTCCTTGCCCAGGTGCTGCGACTTGATGTAGGTGGTGGGGTACAACATCTCCTGCATGCCCGGACCGCCCTTCGGACCTTCGTAGCGAACGACAACCACATCGCCGGATACGACCTCGCCGCCAAGAATTCCTTCGACGGCCGCATCCTGGGACTCATAGACGCGGGCTGGGCCGCTGAACTTCAGGATCGACTCGTCGACGCCAGCCGTCTTCACGATGCAGCCTTCCGTGGCGAGATTGCCGTACAGGATGGCCAGGCCACCATCGGCTGAGTACGCATGTTCCACAGAGCGGATGCATCCAAGCTCGCGGTTGTCATCAAGCGACGGCCACCGGGTTGCCTGGCTGAATGCCGTCTGCGTGGGAATACCCGCCGGGCCGGCAAGGAAGAAGTGCTTCGCTTCCTCGGTGCACGTGGGGCTCTTGATATCCCACTGGTCCATTGCCGTGCGCAGAGACTCGGAGTGCACCGTTGGCACCTCATCGTTGATCAGTCCGGCACGGTCAAGCTCGGCGAGGATGGCCATGATGCCGCCCGCCCGGTGCACGTCTTCAACGTGGTACTGCTCCACCGACGGAGCAACCTTGCAGATGTTGGGGATGCGGCGACTGAGCTCGTCGATGTCCGACATCTTGAAATCGAGCCTGGCCTCTTCGGCCGCGGCCAGCAGGTGCAGCACCGTGTTGGTCGAGCCACCCATGGCAATATCCACCGCCATCGCGTTCTCGAAGGCCGCACGGCTGGAGATGTTGCGGGGCAGGACAGATTCGTCGTCCTTCTCGTAGAAACGTCGGGCAAGGTCAACAACCCGACGGCCCGCTTCGAGGAACAGCTGTTCCCGGTCGGCGTGGGTGGCCAGTGTGGTGCCGTTGCCGGGAAGGGAAAGGCCAAGGGCCTCGGTGAGACAGTTCATGGAGTTGGCGGTGAACATGCCGGAACAGGAACCGCATGTGGGGCAGGCAGAGCGTTCGATTGCCGCGACATCTTCGTCACTCACGCTCTGGTCGCCGGCACTCATCATTGCCGATATGAGATCCACCTTCACCTCGGAGTCACCGCCTGCCAGCCGGGTCTTGCCGGCCTCCATCGGCCCGCCAGACACAAAGATGGTTGGGATGTTCAGGCGCATGGCCGCCATGAGCATTCCCGGCGTGATCTTGTCGCAGTTACTGATGCACACGAGCGCATCAGCCACGTGTGCCTGCACCATGTACTCCACCGAGTCCGCAATCAGGTCACGGCTGGGAAGGCTGTAGAGCATGCCGCCGTGGCCCATGGCAATGCCGTCATCCACCGCAATGGTGTTGAACTCCTTGGCGACACCGCCACTCTTCTCAATCTCTCGCGCCACGAGCTGGCCCATGTCCTTGAGGTGGACGTGCCCCGGCACAAACTGGGTGAAAGAGTTGGCCACAGCAATGATCGGCTTATCGAAATCGTCGTCGGTCATGCCGGTTGCGCGCCACAGAGCGCGGGCTCCGGCCATGTTTCTTCCGTGCGTGGTGGTTCTGGATCTGTACTCAGGCATCCACCCAGCGTAGATCCTCGCTGACGGGAGCCGCGCTGGTAACCCGAGGAACGAGGACGCATCCGCTCGGACCAACGGCATTCGGCATCCGCCGCAACAGTGCGGTAGCTTGACAAGGACATGGCAGAAGGAAACTCATCCAAACGGCGGCCAAGAGCTGAACTTCGCGAACTGATGCTCAAGGCAGGCGTTGAAGTATTCACCGATCTCGTTCCCTCAGTTGGCGGGGAACGCGTCAACTACGCAAACGTATTCCGGCACCTCGAAGACACCACCGGCGTACGCGTGACCTACGGATCCGTGCACGAACGCATCTGGGACTCGCAGCGGGACTTCCAGGTGGATGTCGTCCGTCGAGCCGTTTCGCAACTGGTGGAGCACACGACGGCGGGCGCCGAACACGTGGTGGCCGAGATCATTGCCACCATTGACCTCAAGTGTGTTGAGGGCCGGCGAGAGGCCGCAAAGGAATGCGCCCGACTCATTGGCGATGCAAACGCAGCCGCCCTGATGGAGTCACCGCTGTCACGTCTGCAACGGGCCATTTCGTTCCGCTACGCCCTGCTTGAAGAGGGCAACCCCGAACGCGACGAGTTGATGGAGGCCGTCACCGAAGGATTCAACCGTGCCGAAGACAGCTTCACATCGGTTTACGGAACCATGATCAGCGCCCTGGGCCTTCGCCCTCGCCGGGCCATCTTTGGAGATGATGAGACAGCCTGCGTGCGGGTGCTCACCCGACTTGGCCGATCCATCGTTGACGGTGCCCTCATCGTCACCTCAGTCGCAGGTAACGAACCCATTGTCCTGAACACCGGCCCGAACGGTGAGAGCCAGGAATGGAGCCTGCCCGCACTTGGCGCATGGTCCCTGGTGCAGAGCCTCCTGGAGATTGACGGCATCGACAACCCGCTCGAAGGCCGCCTCTAACCCGCGCGCGACTTCGGCTTCCGGCCCGCGAAACCCGGTGAGACCTCCTGGTACAACGCAGCTGTCAGGACGGTCCGGCGTGCACGTTGGCGCTGTGACTTTGCAGCCACCGCAGCCGAAATGCGCGAGCAGCAGTTCGCGGATACGGGCAGTTCGTAGAGAATCGGTGCCCATGGGACAGGCATGGACGACGATGTCTTTGCCCTCCTCGACCGCGAGTGGCACACCCTGACCCAGAGCCCCCGGACTCGTCGGGCCTTTCGCCAATGGTCAGAACCCACCGGACTTTTCGCAGCATCTGGCTGCGTCCATCAAGCGATGGAGGTGGCGAAGGGGGCCACCCCACTCCAACATCGCTATGACATGACAGCAGCACTACTGAAGCAGGCGCGCAACTGTGCTCTTGCTGAGCGCACCATGTTGCAGGCACACATACCGGCTGCGTACTCGCTGAGCCGCAAAGCACGCGGATGGACCGCGGAGCGCCTGAGCGTCTCGTACGGCCTCGTCACCGAAATTCGCGATGGCCGAGTCAGCACCGCCACCTGGCCCGACCTCGACGCCATCGCCATTGCCGGTGCCGCCGAGTGGATTCGCAACCATGCCGGTGAAGATCAGCCACTCGCCGGACTGAAGCTCCGCGACCACGCCCGCAATCGCCTGCGGGCATTTGTGTGGGCCGACCTGCGCCGTTCCAACGCCGAACACATCGCACAAATCGAGTGGGCTGAGCCGGAGCGCAACGCGAGCGCCGAACTGATTGAACTGCTCCACCAGGCCCAGAACCAGAACGTCCTCACGCAGGACGAAATCGACGTCATTGCGGGCAATCGCCTGCTTGGCGTGACCGACCGGCAGTTCGGCCGGAAGCGCTTCGTCTCGGCGGCAACAGCAAATCGCATCAGAGCCCGCATCGAAGCCCGCCTGGCCCTGGCTGTTGTATGACAGACAAGAGACAACAGACAGACACCATGGCGCAGGAGTGAACCTCGTAACCGAACAGTTGACGACAGCCGACGGCAAAACGCTGGAAGCCGAGCTGCACCAGAGCGATGGCGAACCGAAAGCGGTGATCATCTCCACGCACCTGCATCCGTGCACCTGCATCCGTTGTACGGCGGAGACCTCACGAACACTGCGGCTGCCCTGCGCTGTCGCACCGTGCCATCGCGCTCGTCGAGGACACGGTGAAGGTGACCGCTCAAGTCCTGGTTCAGCTGCGCATCTTCGTTGCTGCGGGATCCCAGATCGGTTCGGTCTTCAGTGTCGCGTCGCGCAGGACACCCAGGATCTCAATCTGCCACCCATCCAACCGCTCGGCATGTTCCGCGGGGATGTAGCCCATCGCCACCGACACGTTGCTGTGATGAGCGAAACCCCCGGAGGTGACCCAGCCCACAACCTCACCGTCGAGCCAGACGGGCTCGTCGCCGATGACGTCAGCCACACCGTCCTGGCGTCCGTCGGGAGAAACATCCACCACCCAGGTGCAGAGCTTGCGGGCCGGACCATTCTTCGCAATGTCCACCAGGGCATCGCGTCCAATGAAGTCCTTGTCCATGTCGATGAAACGGCCGAGGTTGGCCTCAAACGGGTCATAGATCGGGCGATACTCACGAGCCCAGGAACCGAAGCTCTTCTCGAGACGGAGCGAGTCAAGCGTCTTCGAACCGAACAGTTCGATGCCAAGATCCGCGCCAGCGTCCATCAACAGGTCGAAGCAGTAACGCTGATAGCTGGCGGGCATCCAGAACTCATAACCGAGGTCGCCGGAGAAGGTGACACGTCCACACATGACCTTCGCCCAGCCAAGCTCAAGCTCAGTGAAGCCCATAAACCTGAAGGCCTTGGAGGACACATCTGTGTCGGTGAGCCGCTCGAGCAACTCCCGACTCTTTGGACCAGCGATGGACAAGCCACACATCTCATAGCCCATGGTCCGGTAGGTGACCGAGCCGTCGGTGGGCAGCAGCGATTCGAAGTAGCGCTGGTAGTAGCGGGTGGCCACGCCGGATCCGAACATCATGAAGCGTTCGTGATCGGCAGTGGTGTTTCCGGTGGCGCCTGACGTCGGCGTGGACCAGGGGCCTTCGGGCACTCCCGGGGTTGCGGGCAGACACGCAACGGTGAGGTCACCAATGAGCTTCCCGTTCTCATTTGTCATCGGGGTGAGTGACATGCGGCCGGCTTTCGGGATGCGGCCGGCAAGCACACGATCAAGCCATGCTCGTGCCCCGGGGCCGTTGAAGCTGAACTTCGCGAACCCGGTGGTCTCCATGAGACCGACACCGTCGCGCACCGCCATCGTTGATTTTCTCACCTGGTCCCAACTGTTGCTTCGGTACCAGGTGAACTCTTCAACCGGCTCTTCACCTTCGGCCTGGTACCACTGAGCAGCTTCCAGGCCATAGCTGTTGCCGAACACGGCGTTGGCGTCCTTCAGTCGGTCGTAGATGGGCGACGTCTGCAGCTGGCGACCCTGAGGGAGGTACTCGTTCGGAAAGGTGATGCGGAACCGGCGCCCGTAGTTCTCGCGGACTTTCACATCGGTGAAGGCCATCGAGTTGTAGTCGCCGAAGCGGGCGATGTCCATGCCCCAGATGTCGTGACCGGGATCGCCTTCCGTCATCCAATTTGCGAGGGCAAGACCCACGCCGCCGCCCTGGGACAGACCCGCCATGATCGCTGTTGCTGACCAGTAGCCCGGCAGACCCCGGACTGGACCAAGGCACGGGTTGCCGTCGGGCGAAAACACGAAGGGTCCGTTGACCACGCTGCGGATACCTGCGTTCTGGAAGATCGGGAAATGCTCGAACCCACGAGCCAGGTGATCGGACAGGTGCTCAAGGTCGGGAGTGAGCAACTGCATGCCAAAGTCCCAGGGTGTCTGCTTCTTCGACCAGGGGATGCCGTTCGGCTCGTAGGTTCCGAGGAGCAGTCCTCCCGCTTCCTGACGCATGTAGATCTCACCACCGAAGTCCACTGCGTGCAGAACCTCTTTGCCGGTGCTCTTGTTGATCTCGGCCACCTCAGGGAGATCCTCCGTCAGGATGTACTGGTGGGCCATGGCCAGGATCGGCAGTTCCAGGCCAACCATGCGACCAACTTCACGCCCCCAGAGACCGCCGGCATTGACGACGTGCTCACAGTGAATGGTCTCGAGATCTTCGCCTGTGGAGGTCCTGATGGTGTGGACGTCCCAACCACCATCAGGGGCACGATTCATGCTTCGGGCCCAGGTGTCACGGTAGATCTCCGCGCCGTTCTGACGGGCGCACTTTGCGTACGCGTTCGTGACACCGGACGGATCGACGTGACCATCGTGGGCGTCATACATCGCTCCGACGAAGTGCTTCTTGTCGAAGATGGGGTGCAGCTCTGATGCTTCGTCCACGGAGATCAACTCGGTGTCGAGGCCGAGGTAACGACCCTTTGCATGGGTGGCCTTGAGCCAGTCGGCGCGCTCGGGCGTATCAGCGAGCATTACACCGCCGGTGATGTGAATGCCGCAGTCCTGGCCGGACTGTTCCTCAATCTCCTTATAGAGCTCAATGGTGTACTTCTGCAATTTTGCGACGTTCGGGTCACCGTTGATGGTGTGCATGCCGCCGGCGGAGTGCCACGTTGAGCCAGCGGTGAGCTCGGTGCGTTCAAGCAGGACGACGTCTTTCCAGCCGTTCTTTGTGAGGTGGTAAAGAATGGAAGCACCAACAACGCCGCCACCGACAACAACTACCTGAGCATTCGTCTTCATGGGCCGATTGTAATCTCAGCGTTCGGTCCCACCTGATATCAATCGGTGGTGCATTGATATGCAGGAGTTACCAATTCGCATGTCGCCGGAGAGGCCTTTCGATCACACGATCGCGTGCTCCTGAAGGTCAGACATCGACGTCCACTCCAGAGACAGAATGTGGGTAGCCGCCAGTAGAACCTGCGGCGCTTTGCCGGCCTCAAGCGCCTCCTGCCAACGAGGCGCACACAGACACCACTTGTCGCCGGGCTTCAAGCCGGCGAATCCATGCTCGGGCATTGGCGTGGACAGATCGTTCCCGGCCTCCTTTGAGTACGCGAGGAAGTCTGCGGTCATCACCGCGCAGACCGTATGCACACCCACATCACCCGGACCGGTATCGCAACACCCGTTGCGGTACCACCCGGTCATTGGATCAGTGCAGCAGGTTTCGAGATCAGTTCCCAGAACATTTTTGGCCATGAAGTGAGTCTGCCACGACACGCGGCGCTACCGAATGCCGAGCACCGTGATTGCAGTCCAATGAGCGGGCTATGGAACAGGCGCGCTACCAGCGCAGGTCAGGGAGATCTCTCAGGTGCATGGTCTCGTTGAAGCTGCGGAGAGAAAAGATGTCACGATCAGCCGACGCTCTGACCCGGCTCAGTCCGGTGTAGTCCGGAGCCAGAGAGAACAGATCTTCCACCCCGAGCACATAACCCACAAACGCTGCCGTAACCATGCCGTGACAGAACACGGCAACCGTTTTGCCTGCGTGATCCGCAGCCAGCTTCTTGAAGGCCGGAACGACGCGACCAACAAACACGTCGCGACCGTCGCTTCCAAACATCGCGTCCGGATTGGACGCGAACTGATCAATGAAGTACTGGCGATTTTCTTCAAGGGGACGGTACTCGTTGGAATCGTGATCACTTTCTTTGAGATCGTCGATCACTTCAACCTCCCCGTCACGCATCGCAATCAGCGGGGCTGCCGTCTGGCGGGCACGAAGCATTGGACTCGACACCACATGGTCAATGTGGATCGTCGACAGGTACTCGGCCGCCGCAGCAGCCTGCTGGTGGCCGATATCGGTCAATCCCGGATCGGCAGCCTGTCCCTCCAAAATCTGTTCTTCGGGTCGGGCGTGACGGACGATCAGCAATTCCATCGCATGATTCTGTCAACAAATTCTGACCCCCCGTGACAATTGCGGCATGAATCGATGATTTGGCGGGTTTCGGACCCATGACTGAACCAGGCCCAGCGACACATTCGGCGACCACTCTTCACTCCACTTCGATCACCAATCGCTTCTCGACAGGTCGATTGTTCGCCATGCTTTTGGCCATCGCGTTGATTGCCGCAGCCTGCTCATCGGGCAGCGATATCGCCACGGGCGACAGCGAAGACGTAGTCAGCGTTGCAACGAATTCAGAGGACGCAACCGGCCAGGGCACCGACAGCGAGAGTCGCGAGTTCAGCGGCGACACCGAGTTCGATGAGACGGCGCCGCCACCGCCCACGACAAATCCGGCAGTCCTCGACTTCCAGGAAGCTCGCGAGAACCTTGATCGCGGAGTGCAGACCGCGTCGGCGTTCTGGACCACGGACTGGACGAACGCAACAATCGACATCTCTGAACTTCGGGCCGGGCTTGGCGGAAGCGACACCCGCGATGGAATCCCCCCGCTCGACAATCCCAGGTACGAAACGGTGGACGAGGCTGGCGAGTGGCTTGGCGACAATGAGCCCGGCGCGCTCGTCCAGGTGGACGGAGTCGCCTGGTTTTACCCGCTCGCAATCATGACGTCCCACGAAATTGTCAACGACGTTCTTGGGGAGACGCCCGTAGCGGTGACGTACTGCCCGCTGTGCAACACCGCCATCGCCTACGACCGCCGGGTCGGCGACGACACGCTGCGGTTCGGCGTGAGCGGGCTTCTCCGCAAGAGCGACCTGGTGATGTGGGACGAACTCACCACCAGTCTCTGGCAACAGATAACCGGCGAAGGCATTGTGGGACAATTCGCTGGCGTGCAGCTCGAACCGGTCAGCACCTCGATCGTCTCCTTTGGCCAGCTGAGGGAATCATTCCCGGAGGCACTCTCGCTCTCGCCGGACACCGGTTTCGCCCGCCGCTACGGCACCAACCCCTACGTGTCCTACAGCTCCGGCCAGGGACCCATCAGCTCGTTCTTTGTGGATGAGCTCGACGATCGTCTACCTGCGCTGAGCCGCGTTGTGGGCGTCTCCTTCGACGACGTCGACCGGGCGTACCCCTTTGATCTGCTCACGGCGGAAAGGGTCGTAAACGACACGGTCGGCTCCACGCCCATCGCAGTGTTCTGGGGCGGCGACACGGCCGACGCTCTTGATGCGAATGTCATCGCCGAGAGCGCTCCCATCGGCACCGCCGTCGCGTACGACCGGGTTGTGAACGGCACGGAACTCACCTTCACCGCTGAAGGCGGGAACTTCGTTGACGACCAGACCGGCTCCACCTGGAACGTCCTCGGCATCGCGGTGGACGGAGATCTCACGGGAACCCGGCTTGATGTTGCCACCCACAAAAACGAGTTCTGGTTTGCGTTCGCCGGCTTCTTCCCCGGAGCAGAGATCCACGAAGTCAGCTGAGTCGCCCTGACCCTGCCGGTGCGGCTCGGCGGCCAACTGCGAGAAGAACCTAGTTGCGGGGAACCTCTGACCAGGGTCCGGCCTTGTCAACGCGCGGCTCACCGGGAAGGCCCAGGACCTGCTCACCGATGATGTTGCGGAGAATCTCTGACGTGCCACCTTCAATGGAGTTGGCCCGAGAGCGAAGAAACTGATGCTGGTTGGAACCCGCGGACATCGCTTCCTCGGGGCGCCGGAACGTGAAGTCGTAGTCGACCTGACCTTCCATGCCCATGAGTGAGACCGCGAAGCTGTAGACGTCCTTGTTCAGTTCGGCGCCAAGCAACTTGCCGAAGGAACCCTCCGGGCCGGGATTGCCCTTGCGAGCGTTCTGCGATGCCCTGATGTTGGTGAGACGCATGACCTCGGAGCGGGCATACAGCTTCATCATCTCGTCGCGCTTGGCATCGCTGCGTTCGCTCTCCCCCATCTTGTTCCAGAGGTCGACCACGTCGCTGATGGGGCCGGATCCGGCAGGGGCAGGACCGGAGCCGCCGCCACCGATTGCGGTCCGCTCATTCATGAGCGTGGTCAGCGAGACTCGCCAGCCCTCACCCACTGCGCCGATGCGGTTCGCATCCGGTACCCGGGCGTCGGTGAGGTAGACCTCGTTGAATTCGGCTTCACCGGTGATCTGGCGGAGCGGACGAACTTCAACGCCGGGGCTCTTCATATCCAGCGCGAAGTAGGTCATGCCCTTGTGCTTCGGCATCTCCGGGTTGCTGCGGGTGACGAGCATGCCGTAGTCGGCGATGTGCGCAAGCGTGTTCCACACCTTCTGCCCGTTGCAGATCCACTCGTCGCCGTCCTGCACCGCACGCGTCCCAAGTCCGGCGAAATCTGAACCGGCACCCGGCTCCGAGAACAGCTGACACCACAGTTCTTCACCGGTGAACATCGGGCGCAGGAAGCGTTCCTTTTGCTCGTCGGTTCCGTGAGACACGATGGTCGGGCCGGCAAGGTGCAGGAAGAACATGCCACCGTGCATTGGCGCGGCGCCGGCTTTGCGCATTGCCCGTTCGACCAGACGCTGCAGGCTGTTGCGCACACCCAGACCGCCGAACCCCTGCGGGAAATGCACCCAGGCCAGCCCGTGGTCGTAGCGCAAGCCACGGAACTCCTTGTCGTCCATCGAAGAAGGATCATGTTGCGCCAGGAGCGCATCGATTGCGTCCTGCACCTTCTGGGTTTCGGCATCCACGGCGAGAGAAGTGTCAGTCGTCATGCCACCAGTTAAGCACGCCAGCCGCCTCCCACAGAATCGACCGTCACGGATTGAAGCCCACTGTTGGGAGCCGCCGGACCGTCCTCGTTCCTCGGCCTGCCCGCGCGCCCCCCAGTCAACTCAGCCGTAACGAGTGCAGAACGTAGATTTGACCGGACTCGAGCCGAGCTCGGTAGGACACCAGCACGATAGGTGACACACCCTCGATGGAGCCCCTTATCGTCATCGAGTTGTCCCCGTTGAACGATGTGGTCGTGGAGATCCGGCGCCATACGTTCGCGTTGTCTTTGACATGCAAAGTTGACCCCCGAGAGTTGGGAACAGTTGCGGTGAGTTCGATGTGCGAGAACCCGTTCAGGTCAAACGGCCGATTCAGCTTGACATCAAAGCCGCCGACGGCCCCGAACGAGTTGCCCGTTCCCGACAAGGGGTCCGAATCAACCTGAGTCAGGTTTGGCATGGCGACCGTGCTGATACCCGGAGCGAGCAAATCAACGATGCTCGACGCTGGCGGTACTTCAACCGACTCTCCAGCGCCCCGCACCGTCAGATTGTCGCCGCCCAAGGTCATGGCCGCTCCGTTATTTATGGCGGTCGGGCTCAGGAAGCCAAGCGGCAGCGGGGCCGTAACGTTGGGCGTCGGGAGCCACCGCAGCGACAGGTCCGGGAGGGTTGCCTGAAGGTCCTCAATATTCTTGACGCCCATCCACAGCGCAAGTTCCGCAAAGTACTCTTCGAGAGAGGTTGTGGGTATTACCCGACCCCGATTACCCACGTCGTACCCCGCACCGCTTCGGGCGATCTTTGGGTACTTGCCCCGAATGCGACCGCCTCCCGCCGCCTGCCCCTGCGCCAAATTCTTCGTGGCGCCCATGACGAAGCTGTTCCCGCCCCATCCATGGTCACTACCCCCATTGCTGTCGGCCATTGTTCGGCCAAATTCTGAGCAGCTGAACAACACCACGTTGTCGTCGAGCTCGGACTTGTTGCACGAATCCCAGAACGCGGTCAACCCTTCGTTGAGGTGCCGAAACTTCGTCGCCTGATTCCGCTTCACTGACCCGTGGTGGTCATAGCCACCATCGATGACGAAGAACACCTGCCGTACCGGGGCGCCAACAGATTCGGCGCGACTGGTCACCATGTGATTCGCGACGCCCACAAGGGTCTGGGCAACCGGGCCGAGGCCGTCGTTGGCTGTGTGCGATCCGGCCGCGGCGGCGTTGCTCCACGCGTCCTGGTACGTGGTTCCGTTCGCGAGGCTCTTCTTGAGCGTCTGGAGGTACAGCTGTTGGAAGGTGTTCAGATCACCGAACTCACCTGCTTCAGGGAATGACCACGAAGAGGCCGACCCTGTGTTTGGAGGTGTCAACTGGAGCGCCCCCATCGGCGAGGCCACAAAGTTCTCTGAGCCCACGAAGTTCTGTGCCGATGTGCCCAGTTGGAGCACGTTGTTGCCCGCGAGGCTCAGGAAGGTGAACGGGTTGTCTTGCAGGGCGACTGTTGCGTTGTTGCCCTGATAACTGAAACGATCGCCCAGCCGACCTACCCACCCGGAGCGCTGCTGGGTGTCGCCGCCAGCGGTTTGCCACTGATCGATCTGGCTGTTGTGGGAGTACAGCGACGAGGGCTTTTTGCTGGTGAGCGAGCCGTTGTAGGTGCCAAGGTTTCCCACGTTGGCCAGAAACGCGGCCCGTCCAGCGTTGAACTCCTGCCCGAGGAACGGCAGCCCGGCGTGGATCCCAAAGTGGCGATACTCCGGGTTCACGTCGGCAAGTTCTTCTTCGGTCATGTTGAGGGTCAGCGGAGTGCATTCGGTTTGGTTGAGCGCAATCGGTCCGCGGGCACCGGTGTAGTCGGGGTGAGGAGCGCCAGTGTCGTTCAGCGGCAGCAACATATTGAAGGAGTCGTTGCCGCCGGCCAGGAAGACGCAGACGAGGGCGCGGTACTCGTCATCGGTCCCGCCAGATGCCTGAAGCGCGCCGGCACTGGACGCAAACAGGGCATCGATGGCTCCGGCTCCTGCTCCGCCAATGCTCGTCCACGCAAGAAACCCGGCACCGCGAGTTATGAACTCTCGGCGGGTGGGCTGAGGTGGTGGGGGCACAGTGTCATGGTTCTGGTTTGTCGAGGTCGTGGAAATGGTCATCGCAGGACTGCTCCATCCGGGCTGATTGCGGCTGCCCATAGTGCGTTCTTGACCACCGTGGTCATGGTGGCGGTGTCGGATCGACTGATCGACCTCCAGTCGTCTGGGATTGCCTGTTCAACGATGTACCGGCTAGTTACCCCGAGGTTCCCGTTGCATATGACGAGCTCAAGCCAGGACATGAGGGGTTCGAGTGTCTGCGGGTTCGATGTCAGGCATTGGTCGAGTTGCGCGAGGGGTTCGGAGAACTCCAATCGACCAGGTGCCAGATTGGACGGCGGCAGGGTGATGCCCACCTCAAGCTGCTCCCGGAGGAAGTTCGGGAAATCGACGACCGAAGCGGAGTGCAGAAGGCCGAACTCTGGACTTACGAGTTGGTTCGGGCCGCTGTCAAGCTCGGGGTGGGCGTAGTTTGCGTCGTAGAAGTTGAAGACACTCGGCGAAGCGAAGGGCCATTGCCCAAACCGTTTCGTCACCGCGCCGAAGTGGAGCCGGAATCGGAAATCGCTCTCCAGAGCGTTGAAGATGTGATTGCTCGATGGGTGCTCAACTCCACCAGATGATGGTGCCGGCCACATCGAACTGGAGTGGCTTTGGATCACCGTGGCGTTCACCTCATCACGCGGGAGGAAGTCGCTGGCCGAAAATACTGGGCGGGGCGGAACAACCTGCAAGTCAGCATCGAGGGCTTTGACCATCCGAGTCATACGGACCACTGGTTCCTGCAACTTGCCGTGCGTCGCATCGCCGCCGTCCACGCCTGCTGTTCTGGCTTCGACGTCCAGGAGGACGGCCTCCACGACCTGGAAGAGTTGGTTGTCGGCTTCAGGGTTGTCGTTGCCTGTCCGCTGGTCGGCGAAGGTGTTGTTGGCGGCTCGAAAGACATCGGCCACGCGGCCAACGTACTCCGGGCTCGGGTTGGACTTGACGAGCAATCGGATCATCGCCTTGGCAAAGAACGGTGCGACATTTGGATGCTCCAACAGAATGTCCAGCGCATTTTCCACTTCGAGGAACATGTCCGCGTCGGTCCGCCCCACTGGAAGCTCGATCGGGCGGCCAAGCACGGACTTCGGCGACCAATCATGAAGGCTGGTTTGGCCAACCACGTCGCAAAATCCGAGAAAGCTCTTGGAAGCGCTGCCCGCTGCCCAGGAGATGAAGCCAGCATCGAGCGAGAGGATATTGCCGCGGTTCTGCCCCGGGGCCTGCACAGACGCGTTGTAGGTGAATCCGGTGAACACCTTTGACAGGTCCTCAATGTCGGTGTTGCTGTAGGTCGGGACCCGCGCGGTGTTGGCGCCATCACCTTCAAGCACATAGGTGCCATCAGGATGAAGCTGCCAAAGTCCAATCGTGAACAGCTGCATCAGTTCGCGGGCGTAGTTCTCATCCGCTGCGCCATTGGTTGCACCGATGTAGGTGAGATAGAAAGCCATGAGCGGACTGAAGGTCACCGCCCGAAGCAGGTCACGAAAACGTCCGAACGCATGACCCACCAACGCGTCCTGGTATCGGGCCATCGCCATGCCCTGCTTGGGGTCGGGCACCGTGGAGACCACAAAGATCTGGCTGAGGGCAAAGGCCACCCGCTGCCGAAGCTGGTCATCATTGCGGACAATGTTCCGCATCCACTGAGTAGCTGCGTTACCACCACGGGGGGTGCGCCAGCCCCCCTGCGCCTCATAGGGAATCCGGTAGTCGCGTGCTCCAGCCGCCAGGGCAACGGCGGTGCCTGCTCCAACCGGCGGCGGATTCCAGTGCTTCTTGAGATAACCCTCCCAGAAGAGGTACAGGTCATCCATATGCGGCTTGGTCCGGGAGTACGGGTGATGCTCGCTTGGATCGAACTGATACGCCGTGACCCGATTCGGGTTGCCTTCGGTGCCGAGGTCAACAGTTGCATCCTCTGGTTGGTGTGCGCCAGCGGTGATGGTTGCCTGTTCGGTCAGCCAGGCCTGCATCCCCATCTGCTGCACGCGGGAAACCTCGGCGGATCGAGCGCCGAATGTGGCCTGAGCGAGAAAGCGGGAGGCGGCGGGAAGGGTGATAGACGTGGCAGGAGCGGGAACAGCGGGAGAGACGGTGAGGAATCCAACGTCGACGAGGCCTTCCCGGCCATTGAAGAGTGCCTGTTTGGTGGTGTCGGCTGCCTCGGTCACCGCGGGCCACCAGACCTCAGTGTTGTAGGTCAACTTTGCCGGGCTGGCAAACACATACTGCCCGGGTGGCGCAGCCGGGTTGCTGTTGGCGGTGCTGACTGTCGCGGCCCGCAACGTCATCCCCGAGTCACCCAAACGAATCTGGTCTTCAGGTGCTTCCACCCGAATGGTCGAGAGTTCACTCGACAGCCCGAAGGGCCCGCGGGTGTCGTGGATGCGGACACCGGCGGTTTGGCCGGCTCGGGTCCAACCAGGACCGACGGTGGTAGTTGGGTCACCTCCGGATGCCCAAAAGACCGACGCGGCGGCTCGGAAGTCTTCCGGTACCCAGGGTTGCCCGACGATGGCGTTGTTGAAGAAGCCCTCGTGCGGAGCGCGGTCTGTGCTCCACGCGCCCATCACATGGTCTTCGCCTGCGTCGTGCCAGCTCTTGATCCAGTCGAGCCATTCGTTCTTGTCGGGCGTGTTTGGCCGATCCAGCACTCTGGTCGAGTGGATGCGCATGTTGCTCTCCCGCCGTGACACCACGAGTAAGCCGATCGCGTTGGTCATGTCCATCTCGTCATAGATCGGGTAGCCGCCGCCTCGGTGTTCGGCCATCAGAACCTGCACCTTCAGGGTGGGCGGTGAGACGAGCCGGCGATTTGCCCCGACGGCCCGGATCTGAACTCCGCCGGTGCTGGTGGGGCCAACCTGGATGATGAGGTTTGGGTGCGCGTCGCCGGGAGCGACGATGGGGGTGGCCAGTGCTACGCAGCGTTGGTAGCTGGGGGCATCTGGAAGCGGGAACCACCCATCACCCACCGTAATCTCGTAGGTGTTCACCCATAGGTTGAGGGCCGAAGTGTCGGGGGCGTTCAGGGTCAGCACGGTTTTCTCCTTGAGGCGGTTGCGTTTGGGCGCGTGTCACCAGGCCCCTCAGTGAAGGGGCGGTGCACGCCCCCATTCCGGTCACCCAACTGTGATCGGAATGGAGGCGGGAGTGAGGGTCAGATCAGAGCGTGTCGCGGATCGCCCGGTAGAAGGCGTTGTAGCCGCGCTGATTGGGGTGAAACGATGCTGCAGTCCTCAGGCTGGTGCCGAAGTGCGAGGTGACCTGGCGCGTTCCGTAGTCGTACGTCCGGTGGAAGGTGACGCCGGGCACCCGATCGTTTATCCAGGCCTGCGAATCGTTACCGCAGGAGCCGTGATCGTCGAAGGCGTTGGCGACGGAGACGAACGTGATGTCAGCCCCGGTTGCCGCCCGGACTTCGTCCACTGCCCGGTTCAGCCCATTGTTGAGGGTGCGGACCTGACGATCCATCCAGTCCGCCTCGTTCTTGTCCACACCCGTAACGTTCGAGCACCCGGGAGTGCGCTGCATGATTTCTGGGTAACCCATGATCCGCACGGTGGCATCGGGATAGTCCGCGCTGATTGACTCGTATATGTCCCTGGCCCGATTCTCGATGGTGTCGAAGTTGGCAATTTGGTTCTTGCCACGCTTCTCACAGTTGAGCCAGAGTTGCAAAATGCATCGGCGGAGAACAGCGGGCCAGTCGCTTCCATCGGAGGCTCGAAGATCGTTGCCTCCAATGGTCATCACGATGAGGGTGCGATCGCCGGTTCCGGGGATGGATGCCGTGTCGAGCTGATTCCCGATGTGCTCTGTTTCAGCACCGCCACAGGCGATGTTCTGATGCTCAGCGCCGAGGTGGTTGGCCAGCTGTGCGCCGTGGTTTGTGTCGTTCTCGCGCTTGCAGGTGGAGGCGCCCATCCGCAGGTGACCCCAGAAGCTGTGATCGCGGGGGCCGTGATCGTCATAGCGGGTCTCGTTCGCATGAATGCCAACACCAGCGGCGTAACTGTCGCCCACCGTGACCACGAGGTCGTAGTCCGGGGTATGGGCATTGGGTCTCGGGACAATGGGCGCAGTGACCGTGGGTGTCGGAGCAAGGGGCCTTGGGACAATGGGTGCGGCGACCGTGGGTGTCGGAACAGGTGGTCTCGGAACAGTGGCGCTGCGCCCGAAGGTGCTCCTGGCGGCGTAGAGGTCATCAACGCTGTCTGACTCCCGAGTCAGAGCCGATGCATCGGGAGCCACGATTGTGACAAGGAGCAGGGCGATCAGCAGGCCCGAAGCCAGAACGAACAGTGTATGAATGCGCCACGCGCGAAGATGCATCGGAACCCCTTTTGAATTACTCACTTGCAACCCACCAGCCCTATCCTGAACGATTGTTCAGTTCGGAACAGTAGCTTGGAAAAATGCAAAGTCAAGGCGCTAATATTGGTGTTCGGCGGACAAGCAGGAGATCACCGTTGCCAGTTGCCAGAGATGAGACCGATGAGCCGGTTGACCGCGAGCAAAACCTTCGGGTAACCCCTAAGCAGCGACGCTCCGCCGGGTCCATAGACGAAATTCTTGACGCGGCGGTGCGACTGGCGACACGTACGGGCCTGGATCAACTCACCACGGTGCTGGTGGCCAAGGAGGCCGATGTATCGGTGGGGAAGGTGTACTACTGGTTCAAGGACAAGCGGGCGCTCATCGACGCTGCTCGCACCCGCGGTCACGAAGAGTTCTCGGCCTTTCTCCGTGACACATTGCAGGATCTCGGGGTGCAGGACTCCTCCGTCATGTTGCCCCTCTACGTGCGCGCATTTTCGGAGTACATGGTCGCTCACCCTGAAGCGCTCGACCTGTTGGACGGCCGCTCGTCCGGCACAGGTGCGTCAATCAGTCCATTCCGGGCGCAAATGATGGAACTGATCGAGGCCATCCTGTTGGCTCGGATAGACGGCATTGGTAAGCCCGAGGCCGCCCTCGTGTCGCAAACCATCGTCACCATGGTCATTGCCCTGACCCGGGACCTTGTGAACGCGCCGGAAGAATCGCGCAGCACGCTCGTGAGCGAATTGGTCTACCTCGTTGCCGCCTATCTGCATGCTCGCTACCCCCATGCCGATGACCCAACGTGGGATGACCCGCGCTACCCCATTCAACCCGTACGGCCGGGCGCACCGGAGCGATCCGAACCCCTCTACCCAGCCTCTCCGTGACAGTGCTTCGGTCCCCGACAGTGCTTCGGTCCGTGACAGTGCTTCGGTCCGTGACAGTGCTTCGGTCCGTGACAGAGTAAGCGGCTGTGCTTCGGTCCGTGACAGTGCTTCGGTCCGTGACAGAGTAAGCGGCTGGCTGAAGTCACCTCAGCCTTGACCAATCAGCTCCCGGTACCGGGGTTCTTGGGCCAGTGATGCTTTGGATAGCGACCGGCCATGTCCTTGCGAACCTCGGCCCATGATCCGGTCCAGAATCCAGCCAGATCAGCGGTCTTCTGAATCGGACGATCTGCCGGTGAGAGAAGCTCGAAGGTGATGGGCACCCGCCCGTCGACGAGCATCGGTGTAGCAGTGCAGCCATACAGCTTCTGCGCTCGAATCGAAATCGTCGGAGCGGCGCCGCTGTAGTCGATCTTCACGGCCTTGCCGCCACCGGGCAGCGTGAACTCCTTCGGAGCGAGACGTCTGAGATCCTGACGTTGTTGGTGGGTTAGTCGATTCTCGAGTGCAACCAGCAGGGACACCATTTGCAGGTCGGCGCGACCCCGGGCTCCGGGCATAAATGGCGCCAACCAGGTCTCAAGGTCTTCCAACAACGCGCCGTCGGACATGTCGGGCCATCCATCACCCAACACGCCCCGCACGAACATGACGCGTTCACGCAGACTGTTGGCCCGGGGTGTCCAGTCGAGCACCTTCAATCGCGTTGCCCGCACCCGCTCGAGTAGCGCAGCTTCGGTGTCGGGGCCGGGCTCGGGCCGCATCTCCACTGAGCCGAGATCCAGCGAGTCCAACCGGGCGCTTACCCGTCGAGTCAGGTCGTTGCGGCCCTTATGCCACGACGTGCGGTCCTCTTCAACCACCTGTTCACCAAACGCGGCGATGACGTCTCGTTGATCAACTGCGGCCCCCATGCGAATCCGGGCGTCGGTGCGTTTACCGTCCAGGTCAGCCGCGACAATGAGCTGCTCTCCGGCGAGGGCGTCTGTTTCAGGCACCCACGCACCGGAACCGTTGCGCAGTCGGAATTTGCCACGAGTGGAACCGCGTCGTTGACCAATGCGGTCCGGATACGCGTGGACCAGCACGGAGCCGGCCGCATCCCGGTCCACTTGTCCAGGTGACTCACCAAGGCGACGGGCCAGATCACGCGCCCGATGCCGAGCTGCCTGCAGCGATCGACCTGCAGCCTGCGGGTGACGACGGCCCTCATCAAGGAGCAGGTCAAGCCGCAGTGCGAGGTCGCTGGGGAGTTCGTTGGGGCGACCGCGCAGGACGTCGCGCTCGTCCAGCAGAGAGGCCAGGAGACATGCAAGCCAGCCGTGCCCAGCGTCGCGACCGGCCACAACCATGCGCGCCAACCGAGGGTGCAGCGGCAGACGGTTCATCTCCTTCCCCATGGCTGAAAGCCGCCCATCGTCCTGGACCGCACCCAGCATGGCCAGCAACTCCTGCCCCTCACGCACAGCCCGCTTCGGTGGTGGGTCGAGAAAGGCGAGGTGTTGCGGGTCCGCAGTCCCCCACGCAGACGTCTCCAGCAGGAGACCGGCCAGATCAACGGTCGTCATCGCCGCCGCCGTCCATGCCGGACGGGTCCCATGTTCGATCTTTGACCAGAGCCGTACAGCAATGCCAGGCTCGGTTCGCCCCGCACGACCCGCGCGCTGTTCAGCAGAGGCCCTGGATGTGGCCTGCGTGACAAGGCGTGTCATGCCCGTACGCGGGTCAAACTGCGGAGAGCGCGCCAGACCACCGTCGACAATGATGCGGACCCCCACAACGGTGAGACTGGTCTCGGCAATGTCGGTGGACAGCACAACCTTGCGCCGTCCGGGACGCCCTGGACGCACCGCCGCATCCTGATCGTCCATGGGAAGGCTGCCATGCAGGAGGTGGACGTCGACACCTTCGATCGAGCCCAACTCCGACGCTGTGCGGCGAATCTCTCCGATACCGGGAAGAAACACAAGCACATCGCCATGGTCTTCCGCGACAAGCGCCCAGCGGACGGCATCAGCTGCGGCGGGCTCCAACCATTGACCCTTCTTGCGAGGACGCCAGGTGATGTCGATCGGGAAGGTGCGGCCTTCGCAGTGGATGAGCGGTGCAGGCGATTGTTCGCCGATCAGCGTGGCGACCCGCTCGCCTTCCAGGGTTGCCGACATGACGAGGATGCCGAGATCGAGCTGCAGCGCCCGGGTGGCGTCGAGCGTGAGTGCCAGACCCAGTTCGCCTTCGAGATTCCGCTCGTGGAACTCATCAAATACAACAAGTCCTATGCCTTCGAGTCCCGGATCATTCTGTATTCGTCGCGTGAGAATGCCCTCGGTCACAACTTCGATCCGAGTGTTCGGGCCTACCCGACGAAAATCGCGGGTGATGACGCCAACCCGATCACCAAGCTCTTCGCCCAGCAGGGTGGCCATCCGCTGCGCCGCAGCACGAGCAGCCAGCCGGCGCGGTTCCAGCACCAGAATCTTGCGGCCACCGAGCCACTCCTGATCCAGGAAACGAAGTGGCACGACGGTGGTCTTGCCTGCGCCCGGTTCCGCCACGAGTACGCCTCGACGGGTTTGCATCAACGCCTGCTGGACGTCTGGGATCACCGCCTCAATAGGCAGTCCGGTATCAGCTACCCTCACGCAAGATCAGCTGTCATGAGGTGCCGTCATCATCGTTCAGTCAGCATGTCGTTCAGTCAGCATTATCGGCATCAACCGCGGCCGTGAGTCGGTTGTACACCTCGGGCACTGCGCTCTGCACCCGTGACCAACTGGCGATGAATGGCGTCTCCATCGGGTTCGACAGGAAATCGTCTCCGGCGGTCATGATCGCCTGCGAGAAGACATCCACAAGCGACTCCTCTGCGTGGCTGTCATGGCTGAGACCGTTGAGGGTCGCCACGTTCGCGTAGCGCTCTACCAGATCGAGGGCCTGCCGGTAATAGGACGCCTTCACTGTTCGAAACACTTCAGGGGAAAATACCACGCCCCCGATGGCAAGTTTTCGGTACATGGCCTTTGCGATGTCGCGGGCCATGCGATGCAGGCCGGCATCCGGATTGTCAGAACTGACCTGCTGGTGCTTGTGGTCATAGGCATCAGCAATGTCCACCTGGCAGATGCGCTGAGTGGTGTAGCGACGGTGCACTTCCGAAAGGACACCGATCTCAAGACCCCAGTCGCTGGGAATCCGAATACCGCGGACCACATTGATGTGCATCGCAAACTCACCAGCCAACGGATACCTGAAGCTGTCGATGTAGTCGAGGTAGTCCGAGTTACCAACGACCTGCTTCAACGCCCGCACCAGTGGGGTGACGAACAGGCGAGACACGCGTCCATTGAGTCTCTCGCCATCGGAGCGGAAGTAGTAACCCTTGGAGAAGGCAAAGCCGAACGTCGGGTGCACCACCGGGTAGAAGAGCCTCGCAACCATGCTTCGGTCATACGTGCTCACGTCTGCGTCGTGCAGTGCCACAACCTCCCCGACGCCGGACGCGAGGAAGTAGCCAAGCGAGTACCAGACGTTCCGCCCCTTGCCCTCCTCGATGGGAGCGACATCGCTGGCGCGAAAGGCCTGATCCAACTCCAACATCCGAGGGCCGTGGTTCCACAACACCTTGTGCGGCTGCGGAAGACGCGAGAAGAACTTCTTTGCCTCGATGTACTGCTCCTCTGTCGCCTGGTCCAGACCAATAATGATTTGGCTCAGGTACGGAATCTTTGACAGCTCATCGACAATGTTCGATAGCGCCGGGCGCTCCAATTCTTCGAACAGGGACGGGATGACCAGAGACATCGGCGTGCTCCTGGACCAGTCAAGCAGTTCGGCTTCAAGTTCCTCGAATGGGCGATCGCTCAGGTTCTGCAGCGTTGTAATTGGACCGTTTTGGAAGAAGTCACCCATGGGAAGATCCTAGGAGCGAACAACGTGATGAGCCGACCCCAACCGGTAGCGAAGCCCTTGCGCCCGGCTCCCACTCCCGCGACAGCGCCCTGCTCCCACTCTGGCGCCAGCGCCCGGCCGGGCCCGGGCGCTAGCTTCAGCGCATGGACCACCGTGCACAGCAACTCCTCCGCCGCCCGCTGGGCGCAGCCTGGCTCGCCGCGACCCTTGCCCTCGGCGCATGCGGCAGCGATCCCGCTCCACCTGGCTTCCAGGCCCAGGCCACGTCCGCCCCAGTCGCGCCTGGACCAACGGCCACCACGATGGCGAATGACGAGCCTGCGTCCGAGTCCGAGAATGTGGAGAATATGCCCACGAAGGCTGCGCTCTTCCCCGACGTGCTCGAAGCCGAGCTGCAACCAGACGGCGACACCTGGACAGCAAGCGTCACCCTCAGCTCGCCCTATGACACCCCAGCCCGCTACGCCGACGCATGGCGGGTGCTCGACGAGTCCGGCGCCGAACTCGGCGTGCGGATTCTGACGCATGACCATCAGAACGAGCAGCCATTCACCCGATCACTCAACGATCTCGTCATCCCCGATGGCGTGCAGCAGGTCACCATCGAGGGACGAGATCAAATCTCTGGATGGGGCGGAGCAACCGTCACGCTTGACGTCCCACTGCGGTAAGGGCCCTCACAACTTGTAACGGTGTGTCTGACACCGCATGGAAGGTGAGTGCTAGCCCTGTTCGAGTACGAACTCGATACGGCGGTTCAGCTTCTTGTTCTCTTCCGTGTCATTCGGCGCAATGGGCTTCGACTGGCCGTAACCGACCGCGTTGATGGAATCGGCCGGGACTCCGTTGTTGATCAGGTACTCACGCACGGCGTCGGCTCGCTCTTCGCTGAGCGTCTGATTGAGGTCGGCGGGACCATCGGAGTCGGTGTGACCACCAATTTCCAGGTTCGTCGGGTTGGCGAGAAGGTAGTCGACCACCTCATCCAGCTCGGCTTCGCTTTCAGAAGCAATGACTGCGCTACCGAGTTCGAAGGTGATCGGCTCAAGCTCCAGCGCTTCGCCCAGCTCGGATGGGCCGGTGATTCCGCCTTCCGAAGCTGGACGCAGAACGCTGGTGATGGTGTGAAGAATGCCGTTGTCGGCTGCGTTGTCTGGTTGGGCAAGCGCCACCAGGTCGTTCAGCAACACATTGCCCTCGGCGTCGGTGGAGACCTTGATCGACTCACCTTCGAACAGCGTCGGCAACACATCAAGACCGCGAAGCTGTTCCTGAGTGTAGGAACCCTGCACCACGTGATAGCGAAGCAACTCGGACAGGCGATCCGGATCGGAGCGCAGCGTATCCAGGTCGGCCATGCCATCGAAGGCAAAGTTGACCGGGGCAAAGATCGTGAAGGGGCCATTGCCCTGCAATGCACTGGTCAGCTGTGCTTCGGCGAGAAGCAGTTCGAGGCTGGCGAAGTTACCGGTGTTGGTCTCGATGATCGTGGCAAGTGTGAACGGTGCGTTCACCTGGATGCGAGAGTCAACGAGCGCGCCGTTGGCAATCCCGTTGGCCGCTTCAATGGCACCAACCCGAATGCCTTCTTCGGCAACGGTGCCCTCCAGGATGACCGTGTTGTTCTCCACTCGACCGGAGACACCGGAGTAGATGGAGAGGGCCTGATCAAGTGCAGCCTGATCAACAGGGGGAGAAAGGGTTTGCTCGACCTCGACCGGCTCGATGCTTTCGTTCGGCACAGCCGTGGCCACTTCGGTCTGTGTCGGCGTTTCAGCCGCCTCTTCGCCACCTGTGCACTGGTTGATGACAAGCGCCAACAGGGCGAGCAGGGCGAGACCTGCGATTGCCCACCAGATCCATGAGCTGGTACCGGACGGCCCGTCGCCACCCATATCCACCTGCTGGTCGAGCTTCGGCAGTTCGCCCGCGTCGACCTCGACAAGTTCGTCGCTGAGTGCAACGCCAGCGGTTGCCGCCGGAGCGCCAACTTTTGCTGCGTCTTCACCGATGGAGATCTTCGGTTCAGTGACATTGGCCGTCGCGGCGCCAGCCGTGGCATCGACCGTGGGGGTGGCGTCCGTCTTGTCGAGCTGCGCGCCATCCCTGGCTTTGTCCCCTCGGGCCGGCGCCGTCGGGACTTCGGTTTCGACAGCCTTTGACGTTCCCGTGATCGCCTGCACTGCGGCGGTAGCGGCGCCGGCACCGCCGAGAAGAGCAAGCACCTTCCCGTAACCCTTCTCGTCAAGGTCGTCAGCTTCGCCTTCGAGATAGGTACCGAGCTGAGCTGCATCGAAGTTTTCTTCCGAGGACTTGTCGGCCAGCCATCCAGTGGCGATGGGGGCCAGCATCGACATCACCCGAGCGAGCAGACGAGTGCTCAAACCGGACGCTTTACTCAACGACGTCAGCGCACCTTCGCCACGCTCGCCGAACACGCTGTCCAGAATCGACGCACCGGTCCTCGCGTCACCGGAGTCAATGAACGCATCAACTGCGGACGGTCGCACAACTTCATCGCCACCCAGGAGTTCCAGCAGGTCTTCGGAGCCACCGTCCTCCCGAGTCTTGTCCCGCAAGCCGCCAATCAGCGCAGGAAGACTTACTTCCATTGCACGTCGGGTATCGCGAGGGTCCGAGTCCAACATCTGAGCGAGACGGTCGGGAACGCCTCCGCGCAAATTGTCAGCGAGAGATTCAAACATAGGTGCCACGTTCCGATCGTAGTTTCTCAGACCGCGCAGTTCGGGTCATGCTTGCTCTGAGACCCGCATTTCCGGGTGATCTCCGAGCTTTGTTCGCTTCACAAGCGCACAATACCTGCGATTTGCGTCTGTACCCAATCTGGCCCAAGCGTGGTCGAGACATCGACAATGACCAGAACTATGCTCAGATGTCCGCTTCGAGTGCCGCAACAATGACGTCAATGTCGTCTTCGGTTGTCAGCGGATTCACGAAGCAGAAACGAAAAACCGGACGCTTCTGATGCCGGGAGGGGACGACGAACGCCGTGCCATCCTCCATCATCTTCTCCGACCACGCCTGGTACTGATCTGCGGTCCATCCATCACGTTCGAAGACCACCACCGAGAGGTTCGGCTCAATCGTCAGAGTCAGGTGGTTGGCAGCGCGAATCTTGTCTGCAGCCATTGTCGTGAGATCGAGCGTCACCTGGATTGCTTCGGCATACGCCTCGGTGCCGTAGGTCGCCAGAGAGAACCAGAACGGCAGGCCGCGGCTGCGCCGCGTCAGGTGGATTCCGAAGTCGGAGGGATTCCAATCTCCTTTTGCGTCGAGGAAGGCGAGGTAGCCCGCATGCTGCGCGTGAGACCGGCGTCCATCGGCCGGATCGCGGTACAGCAACGCACAACAGTCGAACGGGGCGAAGAGCCACTTGTGGGGGTCGATGATGATTGAATCCGCATACTCGATGCCGTTGAACAACGGCCGACTGGAGGGAGCACACAGGCCGGCTCCGCCATAGGCGGCATCCACGTGCATCCACACGTTTCGCTCGTGGCAGATCTCACCGATCTCGGGAAGATGGTCGATTCGGCCGAGGTTGGTGGTGCCGGCTGTGGTCACGACTGCGGCGATGCGACCCGGGTTGGCGTCAAGAGCCTCAGCAACCGCAGCGCCTGTCATTCGGAAATCGCCGTCCACCGGAACCGTGATGACATCAGCGTCCATGACAGCGGCTGCCGAAGCTACAGACGAGTGGGCTGTCTCGGCTACAAGGAACGCCCATCGATTGGGTCGCGTGCCCTGGCGCGCCGCCATTGCATCGCGCGCCGCGACGAGCGCGGAGAGATTACCAATGGTCCCGCCCGGCATGAACACGCCACCCGCGCCGTCGGGCAGATGGGCGAGCTGGCACAGCCAATCGAGGGCTTCGTTCTCCGCGAAAGCTGCGCCTGAGCCCTCGAGCCATGAGCCGCCGTAGATGGATGCCGAGCCAACCACAAGATCAAACAGCACCGCTGCCTCGGTGGGGGCAGCGGGGACGAACGACAGATAGCGCGGATAGTCAACCGACAGGCAGTTCGGCTCGAGAACGTCGGCAAACAGACGCAGTGCCTCGTGGCCGCCAATCCCATCGGTGGTGATGGTGTCACCGCAGAGCTCGGCCAGTTCCTCGGCCGTGCGCGCCTCGCCCAGCGGAATGGGATCAAGTCGGGTGCGCCAGCGGGCGTGATCGATGATCTTGTCGGCGAGTCCTTCAGTCCGGTCGGTGTACCGGTGCATGTCCGGTGCCATTACTGACCAGCGATCGCGTTGAAGCGTTCCTCGAGCGCCAACTCGTCAGCGGTGGGTAGTTGCCCCCACGTGAAGAGTCGACGGCGGGTGGCATCATCCGGAAAGAGGAGTGGGTTGGTGGCGAGCACGGCGGAATCACGGGTGAGGAGTTCGTCACGCACACCTACAACCGGCGAGATGTACAGCACCCACTCCGTGATATCGGCCGCCATTTGAGGGTCGTAGACGGCATTCATGAAGTTTCCCGCCGCGGCGATGTTCGGTGAGCCTTTGGGGATCACCATGGTGTCGAACCACTGGATCGCACCTTCATCTGGAATGACAAAGTTGATGTCGCCCGCAGTGGTTCCAAGGGCGCCGCTGTCGGTCTGCAGCTCATCCTGCAACAGGACGGTGTCACCGGACCATGCCATCGAGGCAAAGATCGGTTCGCCGGTATATCTGTCCTCTTCAGGCTCGTCCGGTCGCGTGCCGAAGTCCGCTTTCAGCGCCGCGGCAAAGTCATAGGTCCAGATGAGGCGGCCGCTGGCATGGAGGTTTTCAAGCCGCACAAGCGCCGCCGTGGCTGTCTCGACCGTGGGACGGGAAGGGTCCTCGCCCTGGGTCAGCATGACAAAGCCCAACGCCTCACGCATCTCCGGAATCATGCCGATCGGGCCGGGGAAATCACCCGCAAACAAGCGGTCGATGCTGGTCATGTCGCCCGGATCGACGACACGGGTGTTGAATGCGATGCCGGTCATGCCGGACTGCCAGGGCATCTGCATCCGGGCCCCACGATCCCAGTCCAGCGTCATGTAAGTCGTATCGAGATTGGCGTGGTTGGGAATCAGCTCGATCGGCAGCGGCTCCACCCACCCGTTCTCGATCATGCGGGCCGCCTGCCAGTACGTGGGCATCATGATGTCCCAGCCCGTTGGGTTCCCGTTGGCGAGGTTGGGTGCGATGACGGAGTCCCAGATCTCGGCGTTACCTGTGTACGTCTCGCTGTATTCGAAATTGGGGATGTTCGCGGAAGCTCCCAGGCCCGGGATGAGTTCCGGGTCGATGTACTCCTCCCAATTCATGACGCGCAGGCTTTGCGAGCTGCCCAGCTCGTATTCGCGTCCGCCGGATCTGGTGACTCCGCATCCACTGAGAGCGAACGCGGCAGCAGCCGAGCCGCCCAGGAATGCGCGACGACTGAGGCGTCGAGATGAGGGGTTCATCGGGTTCTGCTCCATTACTGGTACTCCCTGATCCGCAAGGCAAAGCCGGACCACGCAAGCAGTGCAGCGAGCACCGCACCGATCACCACAACCCAGCGGAGCCAGTCAAGTGATTGGCGAGCATCGTCAACTTCTTCGAGGAACTGGGCCTGGTTGTCACTGAGCACGCTCTCCACCTGCGTGTTGAGACCGTTGAACGCCGACGTCGCCTTTCCAGAGGCCACAGCGACGGCAGTCTCGGTCTGGCCAAGCGCCAGCGCCTCAGAGATCTCTGTGCCACTGAGGGCGTACCGCTGCCATCGGACGCCGAGTAGATCTGCCACCGCCTGCTCCCTCGGCGAGTCGGCCTGGGACTGCAGCTGCGGGATCAAACCAGATCCACTGTCAACCATCCGCAGGCGACGTTGCTCCTGCTGGGCATCAAAGCCATCCGTTCGACCTTCGATAAGTGAGAGAGATTCGTCGGCTTTGTAGCGAAACGCCAGCGACTGAATTTCTGACGTGAGACGGATGGATTCGTAGCCTCCGTCCCGTGCGTTCTGCAGAGAGGCCTGCTGCGCAAAGTACGAGTAGCCGAACCAGCCAGCCACGCCAATGGTGACGATTGCGGCGAGAAACAGCGGCGGATTCAGGATCCGACGAAACCGCAGTGCGAGGTAGACCATGGCCCCAAGAACGACAAGAACAGCGAGGACGTACACGCCCATCGCCGGGTAGAACGTGCCAACACCGATCTCTTCGTCAAGACGATCCTGCATCCGGGCGGTGACAGCGGCGACGTCGTCAGATATCGACCCGCGAACAAGTTCGATGGACCTGCGAAGTTCTTCGTCAGCTCCGGGAATGCTCTGTTCGTTCATCACTCGTGAGCTCTCAACCAGTCCGGCGTACCGCGTCAGAGACTGCGACAGATTCTCCAACCGGGCGTGTGACTCCGGGTCATCACCAAGTTGGCGAGCAACTCGTTCAAGGGATGCGCTCGACCGAGCGAGAGCCCGCTCGTAGAGCGCCCGTTGTTCGCGATCACCCTCCACCCCGGACAGGTGGACAGCCGTTGCCGCAGCATCCGCCTCGGCCAGGCTTGCGAACATCTCCTGCGTACCAATGAGCACAGGCCCGGTGCTCTCTTCGATGTCGTTGGTCTTGCTGATGACCTCGGATGCGGCGATGAAGCCGAAGACACCCGCGCCCAGCACCGCAATGGCCACCACGATTGCGGCAAGTCGGAGCCGACCGGGTCGACTTCCCAAAAGACGGCGCCCATCACGCAGGGCCTCCCCCCGCAGGGTCCCATCATGAAGTGCACTGTTGTCGGTCACTGAGGCAAAACTCATTGAGGCCATTATTGCCACGGATTCTGATTTATTGCCATGGATTGGCGCCAAGGTACATTTCAGGTGTGGATCTTGAAGCGTTGGACGCACTACTGCAGCGCTATTCCGCGGCCGAAAGTCGGATTGGCGCCAACCTGCACGAACTCGATCACCACAGCACCTACCAGATCCTTCGCACTGGAGATCTCAAGGGACGCACCGCCGCCGAACTCGGACCCGCTCTGAAGAAGGCCGACGGCTTGTGGAGCGACTTTGGCGAGCTGCAGAGCATCCTCGCACGAGCGCGAGCGGTTCGCTCCGATGGACGGATGCGCGCCCAGGATCGGCGCGACCTGAAACATCTCCTCACCGGGCCGAGCATTCTCACCACCACGGACATGGTGCCTCTCAGTCAACGCGGACTCACCCAGGCTGCTGAGTCCGAACAGCGGCTCACGGTCGAGCAACTTCTCTCTCGCATGCGCCTCGCCTATTTACCAATCCGAGACGGCATCGCTTCCGTGGAGGACCGGCTACGCAACATCCTTCCCCGTCTGAGTGCAGCCGAGACCACCATTCGCGAGGTCAAAAAGCAGGCCGACATTCTTGGCGTGCGCGAACCGGAACTGAGCGAAGCAGAGCGGCAGCTGACCCGCTTACGTGACTGGGCAATGGACGACCCCATGGCCATCCCGCAAAACGCAGGCGATGAACTTGAACGGCACGTTCGACTGGCAGCCGGCCGAGTGGCGCAGACAAAGAAGGGGCACGATCAACTTCACGGTGACCTCGGCGCGATGGCTGGACTCGTCGCTGAGGTTCGCACACTGCGAGCTCGCGCCGCTGCGGCGCGCGAAGAGGCACTCGAGACCATCACCTCTCCAACCGGACTCGTCCAAGTGCCGCCGGCTGCGGCCATCGACGGACCAAAGGGACTTGCCGAAGCTTCAGCAAGCGTGGTCGAGGACTCCAACCAGCCCTGGCAGGTGCAGCGTCAACAGGTCGATGCGTGGCTGCTTCGTGCCCGCCGACTGCGCGACCAACTCCGACGAGCGGAAGCCGTAAATCGAACCGCTCTGAACAAGCGAGATGAATTACGAGGACTTTTGACTGCGTATCGCGCAAAGATGGCAGGTGTGGGTCGCGCCGAGGACCTGGTGTTGAGCGAGATCACCGACGAGGCCCACGACGAACTCTTCACCACACCCACAGACCTGGCCCGCGCCGAGAAACTGATTGGTGAGATCGCCAACTCGCTCTCCGGTTCGGCCTGAGTGACATGGCGGAGATGAGCGGCCCGACGATGCAAGCGAAAGCAAGGATGAGCGAATGAGGTGCAACAGAGTTGACTGCGACGGAAGCATCGCCACGGATGGCTACTGCGACACCTGCGGTTTCCCGCCGAGCGCAGCGCCAGCAGCGACGGCTCCACCGCCCACGAGCGCGCCTCTCCCTCCCCCTCCGCCCAGCGCTCCCACCGCAGCTCCAGCCGCCCCGGATTTCCCCGTGGCATCGGTGCAGGTCTCGCCGCCTACTGCCCCAACGGCACATGGTGTCGGCACCTCATGCCAGCAGACTGACTGCTCCGGCCTCATCGCCTCTGACGGCTACTGCACGACATGCGGAGCGTCCGGGGCCAACGTTGTGCGCGCCCCGGCCACCAGCGCACCGGGCACCGTCGCTGCTCCATCGATCGCCATACCCACCGCACCAGTCACGTCGTCGCGCACCACCGGCCTGACCCGCCGCACCGTCAATCTCGATCCGAACAGCACCCGCACCCAGTTGGGACGTGGCCTCGTGTCCGTGGCACCCACACCGGTTGAGGACCCGGCGACGGCCATCATGTCGGCGGAGAAGGTGCAGTCAGTTCTTGGCGCGGTGCCGGAAGACCGCCGCCAGTGCGCGAAGTGTGGACGACCCGTCGGCCAGGCCGAAGACGACGGTGCACCGGGGCGCTTGACCGGCTTCTGCGGCACTTGCCGCACTCCATTCAACTTCGTCACCAACGCGCCGGCCCTGAGCCCGGGAGAGGTGGTTGCCGGGCAGTACCGCATTCTCGGGCCGCTGGCTCACGGCGGTATGGGGTGGATCTACCTCGGCCAGGACACCGCAGTTTCGGATCGCTGGGTGGTGCTGAAAGGTCTACTCAACGAAGACGATGCCGACGCCATCGCATCAGCCGTGGCCGAGCGCCAGTTCCTCGCCCAGATCGAACACGGCAACATCGTCAACATCTACAACTTCGTGACCCACGGCGGCGCTGGATACATCGTGATGGAGTACGTCGGCGGCGAGTCGCTGAATTCGAAGCTGAAGATCCGGCGAGCCGCCAACAACGGTGTTCCTGATCCGTTGCCCCCCGGCGATGCCATCGCCTACATCCTCGGCGTGCTTCCCGCTCTGGGCTATCTGCATCGCATGGGCCTCGTCTACAACGACATGAAGCCCGCCAACGTGATGGCAACCGCAGACGATGTAAAGCTCATCGACGTCGGGGGCGTAATGAGGTACTCAGACCACGACGCAGCCATCTTTGGCACCCAGGGCTTTCAGGCCCCTGAGGTTCCCACCCATGGTCCGTCGGTATCCTCTGACCTGTACACCGTGGGCCGCACGCTCGCCGTGTTGATGCTCAACTTCGTTTACCACGCCGGCGAGTTCCAGTACGCCCTTCCGAACCAGACGCAGGAGCCACTCTTTGCGGAGTTTGAGGCTCTGTACCGGTTCCTGCTGAAGGCAACAGCGACGCACCCCGACGATCGATTTCAGACCGCTGATGAGATGGCGGATCAACTGACAGGTGTACTACGCATCATCGTCTCAGCAACCGACGGACACCCTCGGCCGGTGGTGTCCAGGTTCTTCTCCGCTGACCGTCTCCCCGATCTCCTCACGGCGCAGGACGAGGAAGAAGGCTCAACGGTGCGTCCACGTTGGCAGGCATTGCCCATGCCGCTGGTCAACGCTCTCGATCCGGCGTCCCAGTTCCTGACCGGACTGCCTGATGACGACGCCCAACGCGCCCGGGAGTTGATCGAAGCCGGTATCGCAGATGGACAGATTCCATCCAGTCCCGAGGTGGCGCTTCGGCACTCCCATACTGTCGCAGAAACGAACGGCCTGCCGGAAGCGACGCTTGCTCAGGTTGAAGCTGCTGACCCGTGGGAGTGGCGCGTCGACTGGGTCCGCGGTGTCGTCGCGCTGCGCGACGATCAACCGTCGCAGGCCGCCGAGCGATTCAGCGCGGTATGGACGGCCTTACCCGGCGAGATCGCCCCGAAGCTCGCGGTCGCCGTGGCGGCCGAACTTGCCGGAGAGTACGAGCGGGCCGCAGCCCTCTATCAGTCAGTCGTGAACACCGACCCAACCTTTGTTTCTGCATCATTCGGTCTTGCTCGATGCCGCGCTGCCTCAGGAGATCGCGAAGGCGCCATCAGCGCCTACGCCGGTGTGCGGACCAGCTCCGCCACCTACGTGGACGCGCAGGTGTCGATGGCCCGCACGATGGTGTTTGACCGGGCGAAAGACTCCGCTACCGAGGCGAAGGACTTCAGCCGGGCAGCAACAGTGATCGATCGTCTGCAACTCTCTGCAAAGGAACGGGCGCTCCACAAGGCAGACATCCTCCAACAGGCCCTGGGCGACCTGGAATCTGAAACCGTGGCTGCCGACAAGAACACCATGGTCTTCGCTCGGAGCTTTGAGGTTGACGACGTGCGCGGTCTTCTCGAAGAGACATACCGTGACCTGGCCCGTCTCGCCCCGTCCACGGACGAACGGGCGATGTGGGTGGACCGGGCAAACGGCGTGCGACCGTTCTCGATCTTCTAGGAGCCACCATGGGACTGTTTCGACGAGGCAACAAAGACGCAGCTAAAGCCACCGACCTGCCCATCATCGGCGCGGTGATCGAACCGGTCACGCAACCTGGTCCGAACGCCCAACCTGATCCGAACACTCCAGTTCCGGACGGATCTGCTGGCGTTGACCCTGACGTCACGCTCCCCGTGACGGCCGCCGGCAGCGGGTTCATTGGACGCAGACAACGGAACCTGCTTCCGGAGATCCCTTCAATGCCGGCGGGCGGAGCGCCAATCATCAGCCCGTCGCCTGGTCAGACCACCACCCGGTCAATCATTCCAACGGGTGGCCAAAGCAGACCGCTCAGAGAACAGACCTGCCCCACATGCTCCGAGGGTGCGCCGAGTGACGCGAAGTTCTGTGAGGCATGCGGGACCGACCTCGTTGGGGGCGAAGCGCTTATTGCCGCCCCCAAGCCGCTGCCGTCGGCGACCGAACCGTGCGTGTCCTGCGCAGCGGACCCCGCCGAGATTGAAGACGGCTACTGCGGCCAGTGCGGCACAAGACAACCGGCGCCGCGAGATCATTTCGAATACGACCTCGCATGGGTCGCCTCGGTCAGCGACAAAGGGCTACGCCATCATCACAATGAGGATGCTTCCGCCATCGCCGTCGCCGACGAAGCTGCCGTGGTTGTTGTCTGCGACGGTGTGTCCTCCACGAGTCGACCGGAAGAAGCTTCTGAGCTGGCCGCAGACCGCATTCGCGATCTCCTCGTACAGGCAGTCGAAACCGGCGCAGGTATCGAAGAGGCCATGCGCGACGCAATCGAGGCCGCCCACCACGAGGTGGCAGCCCTGGCTGACAGCGGACCAGGAGAGGCACCGTCGTGCACAGTCGTGGCCGCAATCATGGAGACACGCGACGACGGCACTCTGCACACGACGCTCGGCTGGTTGGGCGACAGCCGTGCGTATTGGATTGACGCTTCCGATGACGGGTCGCTCACCGCCACGCAGCTGACGATCGATCACTCGTGGGCCATCGACCAGCGTGCACTGGGCGACCTGGACGAGGAAACCATTGCCGCCGACGCCCGGGCTCACTCCATCACCCGATGGCTCGGCGCCGACAGCACCGACCACACTCCCGACATCGGCACCCACACCGCAGCGTCGGGGCGTCTGCTCGTGTGCACCGACGGACTTTGGAATTACGCCGCCGAAGAACCAGCGATGGCCGAACTCATCGGCAGGTTCGCAGGCACGGTCATCAACACCGCCCAGGAGTTGGTGGCGTTTGCGAAGCATTCCGGGGGCCACGACAACATTACGGTTGCACTCGTTGATGTCGCAGCCCGGACCACACGGCTCTCTCCCGCTCCGGACCCAGGTGCCACAGCGACACCAGGCACGGTGGAACTCGCTGCAGACAGCCCAATCAATTCGATAGTTTTGCCCGACGAGACACCGTCACACAACGCCCAGCCACATAACGCACAGACACACGAATTACCGACCCACGAAACACAGACACACGAAGAGCAAGGGGACATCGATGACTGAGTTCAGCGCTCAGGTTTTCCAGAACGAGTATCTGCCCGCCGGGGCCGAAACTGTGGACGCCGTTATCACGGTCACGGCGCATGAGTCCGTGGCTCCAACCACGCGGAGCCTCGTGGAGATCATCGTTATAGATACCTCCGGCTCGATGATGGAGCAGCGCGGCGCCAAGATGCAGGCCGCCCGCATTGCCACCAGGACAGCCATCGACACGCTCGACGACGGCATCGAGTTTGCGGTGGTGTCCGGCACAGAAGTGGCACGCGCCATCTATCCGCCCCGGGGCCTTGCGCCCTCCAACCCAAGCAGTCGCGAGGAGGCTAAGCGGGCCGTGGATCGCGTACCAGCCGACGGTGGGACCGCCATTGGTTCGTGGCTACGCGCTGCTGCGTACCTGTTTGGGCAACGGCCAGATGCCATCGGCCACTGCATTCTGCTGACCGACGGCAAGAATCAGCACGAAGAGCCGCATGTGCTTGATGCGGCCATCGCCGAGTGTGTCGGAAGATTTCAGGCGGACTGCCGCGGTCTTGGCTCAGACTGGAACGTCGAGGAGCTCCGGAAGATCTCCACTGCTCTGCTCGGAACGGTCGACATCATCCCGCGCCCTGAGGACATGGAAGAAGAGTTTCGGGCGCTGACCTCGAATGCAATGACCAAGCAGGTCGGCAACGTCGCATTACGCCTGTGGAGTCCAAAAGGTGCCCAGATCGAGTTCCTCCGTCAGGTCTCCCCTGTTCTCGATGACCTGACCTTGAAGGCAAACGTCGTCTCCCCGCTCATCCGCGACTTCCCGCTTGGGGCGTGGGCCGACGAGGAGCAGCGCGACTATCACCTGCGCGTTCGCATTCCCTCTGGCAACGTCGGCGACGAGCGTCTTGGTGCTCGGGTCATGTTGGCTATCGACGACGCCGAGCAGCCGGTCGCGTTGGTGCGGGCCATCTGGACCAACGACGATGTGCTGTCCACCCGTATCAATCGCGAGGTGGCGCACTACACGGGTCAGGCTGAACTCGCTGAAGCAATCGCCGAGGGCCTCACTGCTCGCCAGGCCGGCGACGATGCGGGCGCCACGGTCAAGCTTGGCCGTGCGGTCCAACTCGCTCACGAGGCTGGCAACGGCGACACCGTTCGACTGCTGCAGAAGGTCGTCGAGGTCGACGATCCGGCCACCGGCACCGTCCGCCTGAAGCGTTCGGTTGAAGAGGCCGACGCCATGGCACTCGATGTTCGCTCCACTCGCACCGTTCGCGTGCAACGCGGCTGAGATGACCGACACAACCTGCCCGCACGGGCACGCATCGACCTGGGACGACTTCTGTTCCGTGTGCGGTGACTCCATGGATGGCGGAGTCGCGCCAGCAACGCCTGCGGCAGCGCCTGAGGTCTCCGGCGGAGCGTGCCTGAACTGCAGCACCCCGTTCGGGGTGGAAGATGTCTTCTGCGAGAGCTGCGGCTACGACTTCGCCACCGGCACGCTCCCCGGAGCCGAGCCGGTGCCCGAATCCAAACCAGCGCCCATGGCCACCACACCAGTCGCACCTCAGCCAATTGGTTCTGCGGGAGCGTCGGAGCCGACGGCTCGTGAAGCGGTTGGCGCAGAAGCCGGCGAGCCGGAGAGTTCCGCATCCGAGTCGGCCCCGCTGACGCCGGGTGGAGCGTTGGTTGCCATCGTGTCGTGTGATCGGGAGCACTTCGACAACATTGTCGGATCGGCCGGCCTTGAATACCCGGACCCGGAACCAGCGCCCACCTCGATCACTCTTGGCGGCGGCAAGGTTCTCATTGGTCGTCACAACCAGTCTCGTGGCGTCTACCCCGAGATTGACATCGACGCTTCCACTGGTGACCCGGCCGCGTCCACGCGCCACGCCATGCTGCGTGAGATCTCCACCGGAGTGTGGACCCTCACGGACCTGAACTCCACCAACGGCACCGTGCTCGACGATGCAACCTCGTCGCTTACACCCGGAACGGCCGTACCTGTCACCGCCGGATCCGTCATCCATGTCGGCGCCTTCACCAGAATCACGCTCGCTTCACCACCGAACTGATGCTGTGGGAGCTCAGCTCCCGGGGATGCGATGGCTCGAAAGCTCCTGGCCTTCGTGCGGGCAGACCGAGCGGATCAACTCGACCGAAGATGTCGGCTCGACAGCTGGTGACCTGTGAGCGCCGCGAGCGTGGTCTCTTCGGATTGCCGAGAGGTCACGAAGGAACTGCACGGCGACGCGTGAAGCGTTGACGGTTGAGCCCGGGGCATCACTCCAATCAACCGGCACCTCAACGGTGTGCCAGCCCGCATGCTGGGCGAGGAAGAGGACTTCAAGATCGAAGGAGAAACCATCGATACGCTGCCGCGAGAACACATCCCGCGCTGCCTCCCGGGTGAACATCTTGAACCCGCACTGGGTGTCCTTGACGCCAAGTGAGAACAAGTGGCTGACGAGGAACCGCAACGAGGATGAGCAGAATCGGCGCCCAGGAGACTTGCGCTGCTCCAGCGATCCGTCCACCGCTCGTGAACCAACAGCTACGGCGGCGCCCGCTTCGACCTCTGAGATGAGGTCGTCGATGAAGGTGATCGGCGTGGAATGGTCTGCGTCTGCGAAGAGGATGAGGTCGCCTTGGGCAGCAAGCATCCCGCTGCGCACTGCGTGGCCCTTGCCCCGGTTCTGCGGCGCCACGAGCACGCGGAGGTTCTTCAGGCCGAGCCTCTGCACGATCTGAATCGTGTCGTCGGTCGAGCCGTCATCGGAGACAATCAGTTCCCATGGTTCGCCGCGAGCGTCCATGTGTTCAACAATGCTCGCAACTGTCGGTCCGATGCGGGCAGCTTCGTTGTAGGCCGGAATCACAATCGTGATCCGCGGGCTGACAACACGTGTTTCCCGTGAACGCAGAGCGCCCTCGGAGTACGCGGTGTACACAGCGTTTTCATCGCCAAGCGCACTCAGAGGTGAACAATCGCCCCCACGCTCGGAGGCGATGGTTCGGGCTGGTTCGAAGTCGGACCATTGCATACGTTTACGTAGTCGCCCGAAACGGCCTGTTCTTGAGCAGGATGGCCCGCCTTACCCACAATGGTCAGCGTGAGGCGGGCGACACAGCTTCGCACCGACACTCGCAAGCGAACGGACATCGAATAGCCTCCGGACATGGGTGTCTTGATGTGGGAAAGCGAACCAACAGTTGACCAGCCGATCATGATCGTCGCGCTCGAAGGGCACTTCGACGCGGCTCAGGCAGCAACCTCTGCGGTGGAGCACCTCAAGCGATTCGGCACGGCGAGGCGAATCGCCCGCATCGACCCGGAGGAGTTCTACGACTTCACCGAGCAACGCCCTGTGGTCAGCTTCGACAGCGATGGGACTCGACAGATCAGTTGGCCGGAGAACGACCTGTACGAGATTGAAACAGCTGACGGTCAACCCGATGTCATCCTTCTTGCTGGCACCGAACCGCATTACCGGTGGAAGACGTTCTCTGATGCCGTCGTGGAAGTGGCGCACCGGGCAGGAGCTTCTCTGGTTGTGACCATCGGCGCCATGGTCGGCCTGGCTCCGCATACGCGCACCCTTGGGGTGGTCGGCTCCGCAACAGACCTCGAACTCGGCCGACGACTCGGACTGAGCAAACCGAGCTACGAGGGACCAACCGGCCTGGTTGGTGTTCTGCATGATCGGCTTGGGCGCCAATCGTTGCCGGTGATTTCCCTCCGGGTTTCGGTGCCGCATTACGTGCCACAGCCACCCAACCCGGAAGCCACCCGTTCACTATTGTCTCGACTGGAGCTGGTCATCGGTATTACCACCGACCATCAGAGCCTCGAGCCGGCGGCGGCTGGATGGCGGGACCGAATTGACCAGATTGTGGCCAACGACGACGAGATGGCTTCCTACGTGGCAAGGCTGGAAGACCACGTGGATCTCGTGGCCGATGAGCTGCTACCCAGCGGCGACGACCTTGCGTCCGAACTCCAGGCGTTTCTCCGCGATCGCGGCGATTCCGCCTGAGTTCAATCAGCTCCGGGCGAGATTCACCGGCCCCTGAATGAGTTCAAGAAGCTCGTGCTTCGGTAACGGCTTCGCCAGGAGAAAACCCTGCGCAGTGTTGGCGCCCATCGATGCAAGCCACTCGAATTCTTCAATGCGTTCAATACCCTCGGCCACCACTTCAACCTGGCGTTCGTGCACCATGGCGACGATGCCCTCGACGAGCACTTGAAGATCACGCTTCGTGTCGATGTGCGACACGATCGAACGGTCAAGTTTCAGAACATCGAACGGAATCTCGCGAAGGAAACCGAGCGGGCTGTATCCGTTGCCAAAGTCATCGATGGCGACCTGGATGCCTGAGCGACGAAGCACTTCGAGCGCAACGGTCAGATTGCGGGGATTGCGAATGGCGGCAGTCTCGGTAATCTCGACACCAAGCCGGAGCAGATCTGCCCCATGAAGCAGTGCGTTGTGCACAAATCGCTTTGCGAACTGAGGATTGTCGAGTTCGACCGCAGACAGGTTCAGCCAGACCCGACACTCCTTTGGCATTTTGACGTCTTCCTGCAGGTCGACGACCTGCCTGAGTACCGCTTCGGTGAGGCGGCTCATCAATCCGAATGATTCGGCCAGTGGAATGAACTCTGCCGGGCTGACAGGTTCGCCATCGGGGCGCATCCACCGGGCAAGCGCCTCAACCGCAACACACGCACCGGTCTGCATATCGAATGCCGGTTGGAAGTGGGCTCCGATTTCGCCATCATCGAGCGCTCCGGGAAGCGCTCGAAGAAGCTGGGCGTCACGGCGAAGGTCGCGGTCGTACACCAGCGCAGATCCACGCTGACGTTGCTTGGCCAGTATCAGGGCCGCATCGGCTTCCACCAGAAGATCATCCGCAGTCGTGTCTTTGTCCACAGTGAAGGTGAATCCGCCGGTGGCGCTGACAGATCTGTGTTCCCCACCAATACTCATCGGGCGGGCAATCTCATCAATAATCCCTCGACCGAAGTCCGAGACCGCGGGAACATCCATCTCGTCGAGGCATCCGAAGAGCACAAACTCGTCGCCGCCGTAACGAACGACCTCGAAGTTATCCGGAATGGAATCCGTGAGGCGGCGGGCAACGGTGCGCAGCACGTCGTCACCAAGTCGGTGACCCCAGAGATCATTCAGCGGTTTGAACTCATCGAGATCAACGTACGCCAGGACCACGCTGGTCCCCGGATGCAGTTTCGCAAGTGTCTGCTCGATGAGCTCTTCGGCCTGTGTGCGGTTCCAGAGTCCCGTGAGCGTGTCGCGTTCCGTTCGAACGATGAGGTCACCAATTGCCTCGGCATGAGCACCCTCGATTCGCTTGCGATCAAGGACTTCGAAACGAGCCACCACCGCGAGAGCGGCAGCAAGAAGGAGGACGCCGGCGGTGATCCCGGCATTGATTCGCTGATCGCCTTTGGCTTCGGCAACCAATCGCTCCTGCCGTGCGGTCAGTCTGTCGATCAGCGTCGAGACCTTCGTGCCGAGATCAGCTGCGACCGAGTCGGTTGCCTCGTACCATTTGTCGCCGTTTGGATCGGTGCCTTCGTAGACAGCGCGTGTCCAACCCGAAAGATTTTCCATTGGGTCAGTGCCAGCGAAGACCGGATGCTCCGCATACGGGTTGTGACCTGAAGCATTCAGTGTGGAAAAAGCAGCCGACCGCACGGCCTGAGCATCACTGAGGGTGCTGGACGAGACCATGGAGTCAACCGGGCTGAACCTTCGCAACACCACAAGGCGTTCTGCAACAGCAGCAAAGCCGTAGTTGTGCAGTTGTTGCGCCTCCTGCATCTCCGCTGCCGAGGCTGCGTCGTCAAAGCTGAACTCGAAGCGTTTCCACATCAACTCCAGTTCGAAGCGGGATCGAGCCAGTGCATTGCCGAGCCCGAATCCAACCTCGTCGCCAGCGATGGCTGCTCCCTGGATGCGGGTGAGATCGTTGTATCCCCGGTTGAGAGCCGAGATATTGGCGCGGTCGAGTGAACCATGCTTGTCGGCTGCCCGTTCTTCGATCGCCGCGCGGAGTTCTTCGTTCAGCGCTTGTGATTGCTTCGCTCGTCGTACGACCGTGCCGTCGTCCACATACCCGAGGCGCAAAGCGAAAACCATGTCCTCCAACGCAATCAACTCACCGCTGAGTATGTGCACAAGATCAGCCTCAGAAAGGGTCAGCAGCTCCATGTTGGTGTCCTCGACGATCGAGTCCTGCACCAACCACAGGCTCGCAGAGCCGGCAACGAGCGCAAGGATGGGAACGAGAGCAAGCCCGAAGAGCGTCCACGGACGAATATCGGGATCGAGAAGTCTCTTCAGAATTCCATGCACAGCAGGGTGGTCGGTCCAAACTCGATTGAGTTGAGAGACGCATGGGCCCTGGGAATCACAACGCCAGATCACCAGCCCGGAGCGCGAAACCGGCCCAGACGCGGAGCGGTCCATATGCAGCTCATCGGTATTCGATCTTCTGACCGGACGGCCGTATAGGTTGGATCTCCTCACCGAGCATCGACAAATGAGGACGCCCCAACCGATGAGTGACGCACGCGAAGAAATGACCTGGGACATCTACGGCACTGCCGCCCGTTCCCTGGGCAAGATGGTTGCCGAAGATGGGTTCCAGCCCGACATCATTTTGTGCATCGCTCGTGGCGGCCTGTTCGTTGCCGGGTCACTTGGATACGCCTTGTCCGTGAAGAACCTCTATGTGATGAACGTGGAGTTCTACACCGGCATCGACGAGCGCCTCGACGTGCCTGTCGTGTTGCCGCCGTACCTCGACCTCTATGAGATTGAAGATCGGAAGGTGCTTGTGGCTGACGACGTTGCCGATACCGGCAAGACACTCGAACTCGTCCGAGACTTCACTGCTGACCGGGTGGGCGAGGTTCGCACTGCCGTGCTCTACGAGAAGCCCCATTCGCTCGTCAAATGTGACTACGTGTGGAAACACACCTCTGACTGGATCAACTTCCCGTGGTCATCGGAACCTCCGCTCGTCGCTCCCGGGACCGGCCAGACAGACGCCAGGGATTCCTGAGTCATGGCCAACGAATCGTCTGCCCTGGTCGGTACCCACGATGCGACCGCGCTTGCGGCGATGGTTCGTTCCGGAGACGTCAGCGCCCGGGATCTGACGGAAGCTGCACTGGGGAGAATCGCCGATCGGGACGACGCCATCAACGCTGTCATCCACCGGATGGATGAGAAGGCGTTGGCTCAGGTGGACGCAGGTCTGCCGGACGGACCGTTCACCGGTGTGCCGATCGTCATCAAGGACCTCTACGCCTCGACTGCGGGCGACCCTATGCACAACGGCACGAGGGCCCTTCGCAATCACGGATATATCGCTCCGGCAGACTGCAACCTTGTGACGAGGTACCGCCAAGCCGGCTTCGTGATTGTCGGACGGACAAATACTCCGGAGTTCGGGCTGGTCGGCACGACTGAACCGGAAGCTCACGGACCCACTCGCAGCCCATGGAATACCGACTTCGGCGTCGGGGGTTCGAGCGGAGGGTCAGCTGCCGCGGTCGCCGCTGGCATGGTTCCGGTTGGGCATGCGAGTGACGGCGGCGGCTCCATCCGCATCCCGGCTGCAATGTGTGGCCTGGTGGGGCTCAAGCCTTCACGAGGCCGCATCCCAATGGGTCCGAACGGCGAGGAGTGGGGTCTGTCGGTGCAGCATGTGGTGACGCGTTCGGTTCGCGATGCCGCAGGCATCCTCGACATCAGCACCCACTTCCCGGGCGACGGCGTGATCGCCCCGGGAGACGGCACGCCATTTGCGGATGCTGTGGGACGTGACCCGGGCAGACTCCGGATCGCTGTCGTGGCTGACGAGGCGCGCCTTGGCGTCCCCGTTGATCCCGAAGTTCTTGCCATGACACGCCGAGTCGCTGACCAACTTGACGGCCTTGGGCATGATGTCGTTGAGATCCAACCTGAGTTTTGGAACGACCCGATGATTCAGCGCCGGTTCATGGCAGTCTGGTCTGTGGGCGCTTCGCGTTCACTGGAACGCCTTGGCGAGATGCTGGGCCGCGAAGTGAGCGAAGATGACGTCGAGCCGAGCACGTGGCTGATGGCCGGCGTCGGCCGAACAAAGACGGGGACCGAGCTGATGGCGGCCTTTGATGCCATGGCGCAGTTCCGTCGAAACATGGCTGACTGGTGGTCATCAAATTGTGACCTGATGCTCACGCCAACAACCGCGGCTCCCCCGCCTCCAATCGGCAAACTTGTGAGCACGCCGGAAGATCCAATGGCAGGCAGCAGCGGCTCAAAGCCATACGCAGTCTTCACCTCACCGTTCAACATCACCGGCCAGCCGGGCATCTCCGTGCCGATGGCCTTGACGGATACTGGTCTGCCGATTGGGGCGCAGCTCGTTGGCTCCTACGGGGCCGATGCCACAGTCCTGTCCGTTGCCGCCCAGCTTGAACCGTCCTTCGTCCCCGTTGCGCCTGCCCACAGCTGAAGGGGGGCTCAGTGGGTGCTATCCCACGATGCGATGCTCCCAGTCGGCGAACGTCTTCTCAACCTTGACGAGGTAGTCCTCTCGTTGCTTTTGCGTTGAGTGGTCCAGCTTGTACATCGCCACCCACCAGGTCCGGCACGTCGTGGCGCAGATGCTTCGCAGGCCGCGCAGGAGCTGCCGTCGACCCACATGACCCTCGATGTTGTTGACCCACCTGGGTGAGCCGTGTGTCGTGACCACAGCCAGGCGGCGGATCCACTTCAGCTCGCCCCGAATTGGCCCACCATTGGGTCGCAGCGAGAACGCGAAGCCATGAACCAGCACCCGCTGCAACCAGCCCCGGAGCATGGCCGGCGGACCACTCCACCAGGTCGGATGCACGAACACAATCGCTTCGGCCCATCGAATCGCGCGTATGTGTTCTTCAATCTGCGGTTTCGATTCCGGTGGGCTGAGATGTCCTTCCCACTCCTGAACGGACAGCACGGGGTCGAAGCCTTCGGCATACAGATCCAGCAACCGGTGCTCGTGCCCGGCCGCATCAAGGCCAGCCTGCACTGCAGTGGTGATCGCTGAGCAGAAGCTCTCCGCGCGCGGGTGCGTCCTGACAACAAGCACTCTCATATTGGGAGCACCCTCATCGCAGCCCTCCGCATCAGAGCCCGGCCGTCGTTGCGCGGACCTTGGCGATGAACGCCTCGCGTTCAACGGCCGTGGTGGCTTCCACGCCGTACAGCGGGAGCCAGGTTGTGCGGAGTCGTGGACTGCCGACAAAGTGCATCGTTCGCCGGATGAGGCGCCTGCCACCATCGGGCATCACCCTGCTTGCCAGGCGATTCGACCCGTAGGTCGTGATCCCCACAACGTGTTTGATGTTCGACAGGCCCGGGCGGGGCGGTCCGAAGTTGCGCTCAAGGAGTAACGCTTCGCCAGGCACCAGCACCCGATCAAACCATCCCTTCAGGATGGCAGGCAGACCCCACCACCACGTCGGGTAGACGAACACCACAGTGTCAACAACCTTCAGCGCGTCGGCGTACGTGCGAACCTGCGGGTCGACGACCGGATTGTCCGAGTCGTAGGCCAGACGCTCCTCCGCGTCCATCGCAGGCGAGAAACCGTCGGCGTACAGATCGTGCACAATCACCTCGTGCCCTCTCGCCTCCAAACCCTCGATGGCTGCGTCCCGAAGCGCCCGACTCAGGCTGGCAGCGCTCGGGTGAGCATGGACAACCAGCGCAGTCATGATCCGCCGGCTGCTCGTGCCGTCACCGTGGTGACAATGCCGCCGCGCGTGTGCTGACGCAACTCCACCGTGACCGGTGCCTCGACGGCTGCTGCGAGATGCCCGGCAAGTTCGGGAGCAAGGTGTTCAGCGAAGATGCGACGGTTGCGGAACGTTTCCAGGTACAGCTTCAGCGACTTGCTCTCAATGCACTTCGCAGCAGGTGTGTAACTGATCTTCATGTCGTAGATGTCGGGCCCGTCGGTGACCGGGCAGATGGCCGTCAGCTCGGTACTTTCGAAGACCACCTCGCTGAGGGATCCAGCGACAGGAAAGGTGTCGATCTGCAGTGACGGCCGGGCATCGCCGCGGCCCAGGACGGGATCGTTCATGCAACATTCTGCATCACGGGCAGAGGAGAGCAAACGCTGATGGCCTAATGTTCGCCTGATGTCCAGATTCCTGGCCGACCTTCGACGGCCTCAACTCGAAGCGAGCATTCAGCCGAACCCTGCTCCGCCCATCGCCCTGTTCCCCATCGGGGCCACCGAACAGCACGGCCCCCACCTGCCCATGTCTGTGGACACAATCATTGCTGAGGAGATTGCGAAGAGCCTGGGCGATGAAGTCGGCGAGGAATGCAATCTCTGGCTGCTGCCCGCCGCGTCGGTCTCAAAGTCCAACGAGCACCTGGACATGGGAGCCGTCTCCCTGTCGGCGCCGACAATGGATGCGGTTCTCAATGACATCGCTGCCAGCGTTGTTCGGCTCGGGTTCAAACGGCTTGTCCTTTTGAACGCGCACGGCGGAAACACGACGCTCCTTGGCACTGCTCTTCGCGAGATTCGCCTCGCCCACGGTCTCATGACTTTTCTGATCCATCCGTTCGTGCCTCCCGCGTACGGCGGAACATCCAATGAGCACGAACTGGGGATGGGCATTCACGGCGGACACGACGAAACATCGTTGATGCTGCATCTGCGACCAGACCTGGTGGAGCTTGGTGCCGCAGGGCGGGCGATTCCCGAGAAGCTCGCTTCCAACACCCATGTCCGCTTCGGAGGTTCAACCTCCTTCGGCTGGACCACCAGCGACCTTTCCTCCACCGGTCACATCGGTGACCCCACCGGAGCAACCGCCGAGATCGGAGCCTCACTGTTCGCTCAGGCAGTGTCCCTGCTGGGCGACCAAATCCGGGAGATCTCCACATTTTCCTTCCCGTACGGCCCCGACGCCCCCACCGGATGACCACACCGAGCCCAGAGCCGCCAACAAAAGACTCACCGACAACAGAATCACCGACAACAGACTCACCGACAACAGAATCACCGACAACAGTGCTGCGTGACGCACTACTCACCAACGGCACGCGTCGCGATGTGATCGTGGCTGACGGGAAGATCACCTCAATCGTTGACGCCCGCACGGTGGTTGGCGATGTGATGCACGACCTGAACGGCCTTCTTCTCCTTCCAGCATTCGCCGAAGCCCACGGCCACCTCGACAAGGCGTTGAGCGCCGACGCGGTACCGAACCCGGCCGGTGATCTGTCGGGGGCTGTCACTGCATGGATGGATCAACGAGCCAGGCGCAGCGTTGCCGACTTTGCTTCTCGGGCTGATGCGGCCGTCGCTCGCCAAGCTGCGTTCGGCACCACTGCAATCCGCACCCACGTGGATCTTGGCGCGGGCGTGGAACTCAAAGCCGTTGAAGCACTCATCGATATTCGTGAACGATGGCGCGACGAGGTGACCATCCAGATCGCAGCGCTGTCCATGCCGCTCACCGGACCTGATGGCGATCACACCCGCGGGCTGCTTCGCGACGCTCTGTCCATGGGCATCGATGGAATCGGCGGAGTGCCATCCTTTGAGACTGACTCATCCGCAGCGATCACCGTCGTGTTGGATCTTGCCGCGGAGTTCGGACGCTTTGTCGATCTTCACGTGGACGAATCATTGGACCCTGCAGAGAACACCATCGTGGAACTCGCCAGACAGGTGCATGAGCGGGGCACGCCACACGTGACAGCAAGCCATGTCGTGAGCCTTGGCGTCCGCCCCCCGGACGCGCAGGCCGTCATTGCCAGTCAGATCGCACAAGCCGCCATCACCGTCGTCACACTCCCGCAGACCAACCTGTTTCTTCAAGCACGTGGTATCGCTTCGTCCGCCCCCCGTGGACTGACCGCCCTCGATGCTCTGGAGACGGCTGGCGCTCTCGTCGTCGCGGGAGGAGACAACCTCGAGGATCCGTTCAACCTGATGGGACGAGGTGATCCGCTCGAGACTGCCTCACTGCTGGTTGCCGCAGGTCACCGCACTCCAGACGTCGCGCTCACTGCGGTTTCAACCGGTGCGCGCCTCATGATGGGGCTTGGCCCCAACGGTGCTGCTGGCGGCGAGATCGCACCCGGTGATGTCGCTGATCTCGTTGCTTTGGACGCTCAATCAGTTCGCCACGCAATCGCCACTGCACCGAGCGAGCGTATGACTTTTCGCCACGGCAGGCTCACATTCCACACCAGTCACAACGTCCACAGATTCGGACCTTTGCGTTAACGGCGTCCTGGACCTGCGTGATAGAAATTGTGATTCAGGGACTCCACCACACCCTTCGCCGTTGACACCTCGATCCAGGAATCGGACGTGAAGCAAGACAGCACGACGAAGGCGTCCCCGCCTCCGGCCAAAGGAAAGGCCAGTGGCGGTGACCTCGCACTCAGATTCAGCGACATCTCCATGGTGTTCCCTGACGGAACGCACGCGCTCGACAACGTCAGCTTTGACCTGCATGAGGGCGAGTTCCTGACCATCGTGGGGCCGTCAGGCTGCGGCAAGTCCACCATCTTGAAAATTGCGTCAGGTCTGCTCGAAGCATCACGCGGCGACTACCAGCTCAGTGACGACAACATCGGCTACGTCTTCCAGGACGCAACCCTGTTGCCCTGGCGCAAAGTCAACAAGAACGTCGAACTGTTTGCAGAACTTCACGGTCACGATAAGAACACCCGCAGCGCTGTTGCGGCCAGGGCAATCGAAACCGTTGGACTCAGCGGTTTCGAGAACCACTACCCGGCCCGCCTGTCCGGCGGCATGCGCATGCGCGTCTCCCTTGCGCGATCACTGACCCTCAGCCCCAGTCTGTTTCTCTTCGATGAACCGTTCGGCGCGCTCGATGAAATTACGCGTCAGCGCCTGAACGAAGAAGTGATCCGTTTGTTCCTTGAGCGACGCTTCGCTGGCCTGTTCATCACACACTCCATTGCCGAAGCTGTCTTCATGTCAACTCGCGTCATGGTGATGTCGGCCCGACCGGGCCGCATCGTCAAAACCGTGGACATCCCATTCCAGTATCCCCGAACAGCCGACCTCCGCTACGAACCCGAGTTCGCCCGCATCAGCGGTGAACTGTCCGAAGCACTCGCCGAGGGGCACGCATGACCCCGGCGCGCGGCGGATCCGCACGACGGGCCGTACTCCCCACCATTGGGCCGCCAATCGCGGTGTTCTTCGGCTTCCTTGGACTCTGGTACTTCTACAGCGGCGTGATTCTGGATGAGCGGGAACGCAACATCGTTCTGCCTTACTTCCACAAAGTCATCGACGTGGCCTTCCTCGACGCAGAGAACCGCAGCGAACTACTCGCAGCAATGGGCATCAGCACCATCATCTCCGTTATCGGCCTGGTTATCGCAATTCTGCTGGGTGTCGGGATCGCCGTTGCCATGAGCCAGGCGCAATGGATCGAACAGTCGTTCTACCCCTACGCCGTCCTGTTGCAGACCGTGCCGATCCTGGCACTCGTGCCACTCATCGGTCTTCGCTTCGGATTTGGCATCACCGCCCGCGTCATCGTCTGCGTGCTGATCGCGCTGTTCCCCATCATCACAAACACACTCTTTGGGTTGAAGTCCGCGAAATCTTCACACCACGACCTGTTCACGCTGCACAACGCAGGCCGCTTCACCCGTCTGACAAAGCTGCAACTGCCCGCTGCCCTGCCCGCAATGTTCACCGGCTTCCAGATCTCGGCCGGCCTCTCCATCGTCGGAGCAATCGTCGGCGGGTTCTTCTTCGGACGCGGCGATGCCGGCCTCGGGATTCGGATCAAGGAGTACTCCGCTCGTCTCAAGGTTGAGCAACTCATCGGCTCCATCATTCTTTCTGCCCTGCTCGGCGTCTTTGCCTTCTGGCTCTTCGGCTACCTCAAACACCGCCTCACCTCCGAGTGGGACGAATCCGGCGCTGAACGTCGGACCTGAAACCGAACCCATTCGAAGCACGCCCGCTTCTCATCACTACCAGTTCTCATCAATACCAGTTCCCATCAATACAGATCTCAACTCAGAGAAACCAAGCAACACCCCCACGGAGGGATGCACTCATGATCACCAACCCCACCAAGCCAAAACCGAGAAGGCTACCTGCGCTTGCGCTCGTGGCGATCTTCACACTGTTGGCCGCCGCGTGCGGCTCATCAGACGCCGAGACAACATCAGGGACGGTTGGAGGAGCAGACGGAAGTCTTGCCGACTGCCCAAACCCCATCTCGTTCCAAACCGACTGGTTCCCAGAGCCCGAGCACGGCGCGCTCTACAACCTGACTGGTGGCGAAGGCTCCCTCACCGGCGAAGGCATCTTCACCGGACCGCTCGCAGCTGATCCGTCCATCAACGTCGAAGTTCGCGCTGGCGGTCCTTCCGTTGGCTTCCAGCAGACTGTCGCTCTCATGGCAACAGACGATTCCATCTTCCTCGGCTACGTCAACACCGACGAGGCAATTCAGAACTACGCCGACTTCCCAACCACCGCAGTCGTCGCCCCGCTTGAAATCAACCCGCAGATGATCATGTGGGACCCGGCCACCTACGACATCAACTCCTGGGACGATGTCAAGGGAACCGGCGCAGTGATCAACCACTTCGCTGGCGCCGCCTACACCGAGTGGCTGGTTGGTTCCGGCCTCGTGGACGAATCACAATTGGACCCCTCCTACGACGGCGGCCCCGCTCGCTTCATTGCCGAAAACGGCGCCATCATCCAGCAGGGCTTTGAATCCCAGGAACCGTTCAACTACCAGAACATCTTCACCGACTGGGGCAAGCCCGTCGAAACCCTCCTCATCCACGACTCGGGCTTCCCGATCTACCAGGGCGCCGTTGCCATTCTCGACTCCAATCTCGACGATGCGGCCCGGAGCTGCCTTGGTGCACTCGTGCCACTCATCCAGCAGTCCGCTGTTGACTTCCAGGCCGACCCCACTGCGACAAACGCGGCAATCCGTCAGGCAGTCATCGACATCGACAGCTTCTGGGAACTCTCTGACGCAGGTGTTGCCAACACCGTCCAGGTCATGACCGACAAGGGCCTCGTCGGCAACGGCCCCGACAGCACACTCGGCAACTTCGACATGGACCGCGTGGCAGAGATCATCAAGAAGATCGAGGAGCAGGTCCCCAGTATCGAAGGCCCCGCTGACCTGAAGCCCGAAGACCTCGCCACCAACGAGTTCATCGACAGCTCCATCGGCATGCCATAACTATTGCATCTGACTCCGTCAGCTGGCGTTCCACGCAGCACCAGCACGCTTTGCGTGATCACTGGACGCAATAACAATTGCATCTGACTCCGTCAGATGGCGTTGGCACGCGTCGGTTTCGAATCCTGGCGGATCCGAAGCCCTTCCGAGCTTGAGGCTTCGCATCGTCGCTGCGCTCCTCCCGGGAACGTGCTGACGCACAACCCCTTGCTGCTTCGCCACAAGCTCGCACAGCAGTTGTACCGGTGACAAAGGTGCGGGACTCTTTGAGTCCCGCACCTTTGCTTTAGGATCGGGATATGCGTACTGGGATATTTCTTTTTGGCGGCGTGGAGATGGACGATGCGGGTGCGGGCGCTCCGGCGCCGACGGATCGTCGATACACGAACAAACAGATGTGGGAGACCACGGAACGCCTCATCGATATGGGCGTCCTCGCCGATGAACTCGGCTACGACAGCTACTGGCTGACCGAGCACCACTTCCAGTACGAGGGCTATGAGGTTGTCCCCAACGGCCTTCTCCTCGGCGCCATCATGGCGGAACGCACAAAGCACATCCGGATTGGCACGATGTTCAACATCGTCGGCCAATGGCACCCACTGAAACTTGCCGAGGACTTCGCCACCCTTCACAACATCTCCGGCGGTCGAGGCATCCTCGGCGTTGGGCGCGGCACCGTCCCACGAGAAGCCGAATCGCTTGGCACGAAGATCGGCAGTTTCGACAACCCCGACGCCATCGACGCCAACGAGATGAATCGGCGTCAGTTCGACGAAGCCATGGATGTTGTCTTCGAGGCCTACGACAACGAGGAATTCTCCTACCATGGTGACTTCTTCGACTTCCCACCACCGGGTATTCCGGACCGGGGTGGTTTCGTGGAGACACTCACGCTTGTTCCACGACCGCTTCACCCGTTCGAAACCTGGCAGGCAGTCACCAGTCCGCCGACCCTCGAGAAGGTGCCCGTCCGCGGCTGGGGCGCAGTGATGTGGCTCAAGCACCACTCGTTCGTGAAGCAATGGTGGGACCGATACGCCGAGATCTACGAAGCAAACCACACCGAGACCCTCGCTCCCGGCGAGAAGCGCATGCTCGTGTTGAGCACATCCGTGGCCGACACGTACGAGGAGGCCGTCGAAGCAGTTCGTCCCGGCCATGACGAGTTCTGGAAATTCCTTGGCCCCTACGGATGGAGCCGCGGCTACATGGGCGAAGACGGCAAGCCCGCCCAGGCCGGACTCATCCCCACTCTCGAAGAATCACTCGAGAACAAAACGTGGCTGGTCGGAACGCCCGAGCAGGTGGCCGAGGGAATCGCCTTCTATCGCGACGCCCTTGGCGGTCTTGAGAACCTCACCCTCTTCCCGAATATGCCCGGCGACCGCTACGACCGCACCGCCGAACAAATGACCCGCCTCGCCGAAGAAGTGCTGCCGCTGCTCTGAGTATTGTTCCTCAACCCGCTCGGAAGCGTTGGCGCGCAGCCCAGAACAGACTGTTCCTCACTCCGCTCGGAAGCGTTGGCACGCAGCCCAGAACAGACTGTTCCTCACTCCGCTCGGAAGCGTTGGCACGCAGGACTCGCTAGATCGTGTCTTTGAGTGGAGTGGATGAGGACACCCGAGCCAGGTGATCGACAAGTGCCTCGGCCCGTTCCAGGCTGAGGTCAGGCACACGCAGGCGCCCCAGCCCGGTACTCCCAGCGGTGCCAATGTCGAGCGAGGCAAGCCCAGCGCGGCGTTGGAAGTATGTCTGCGTCAGCCGCACTGACTGCACCTTTTCTTTGCGCAGAATCTGCAACCGTTCGTCAATGGCCCCGGTGCGCAACATCATCTGCGTGGGACCCACGGCGTACCCCAGTCGCTCATGTCGTCGCCGGGAGAACCAATCGCCGAACAGCGCCACCGCAGCCGCCGCCGCAACCAACAGGCTGCCGAGAATACCCTGACCAACCACGACAGCCAGCCCGGACGCCAGCACCAGCACCGCAGCCAGAACGGCGAAACGAACGAGCACCCGACGACGAGTGAGCGGATCGACCTTGATCAGGTCGCTGGCGCTGACATCGATCGTTCCAAGAGCAGCGGAGGCAACGAGGGGCCACGCATCCAATTGGCCGGCCGGATCAAGAAACGATCCGACCATACCCGAGCGCGCATCCTGATCCGCTGTTGCGAAGCGCACCCGTTCCAGCCCGAGTCGGCGTAGAACAGCCTGACGGTCAACCTGCACAATCTGCACCCGTTCCCGCCTCGCTGCGGTCCGGGCCTGCGTCAACAATCCTGCTTCGGATCGGATTCTGTCCGGATCCGCCCACATCTGAAATCCGGTCAGACTCACAATTGAACCGACCGCCAACGGCAGCGTTATGACAAGAATCAGCGGCACAGCGGCGGACACGACGACCCACGTGCCCACTGGCGCTTCGGTCACTCTGACAGCCTGTAGCAGCCCCAGAAGACAGATGAGGCCAAACGCGCTGGCAAACAGCGACCCCATCGACAAGCCATATCCCACAGAGGCCTTGACAAGATCGCCGAGTGACGTCTCCACAAGCGCAGGTCTGGGCGGTGCAGGGACCACGCTTCCGTCCCGTTGTTGTACAAGTCCCGGTGAAGCAAAGTCACCGGCGAATCCGGATGAGCCGCGCAGCAGAGCCGTAATACGTTCAGCTTCCTCACCAGAAAGCAGACGCAGATGAATGTCCCCCTGCGCTGACGCATCGCTGATCTGCAACTCGGTGAGCTTCGTGAGCCGAGCAATGAGTTGCGAACGGGTGGCCACGTTCTGGACGTTGCGACGAGGTAGGACCTGAAGCGTCCGGTTGAATACTCCGAAGCGGTGGTATACCGCTTGATCGTCGATCGCGTATCGCGTCGAGAGAAAGCGTGCAGCCGCAAGACCAAACGGGCCGAGCACAACCACCAGTTCAAACAGGGAGTCAAGCCCGCCACCGTCGCCCAGCAGCACAACGGCAAGAGGGAGTGCAAGCTGCCTGATCGACGCAACGACCTCAACAATGATCGTCAGCGGATGCGGCCGAAGCCAACGCAGGTCCTCAGGCGCTTCCAACGCCCACTCCCAACTCGGCACGCAACCACTGCGCAACGTCATCTTCAAGGTGAGGGATGAGCAGATTCGGAGCGCCGATGCCGGCAGTATGAATCGTCACCGTCGTCAGGTTGAGATAGCGATCAAGCGGACCATTGTTCGTGGTCACTGTCTGTACGCGATTTCGCGGGATTGTGACCGTTCGCCTGGTGAACACACCGCGCGACGCAGTGACCCAACGATGGTTCAATTCAAACGACCACGCCTGCCATTTCGCATTCGCCCACCACCAGCCGACACTCAGCATGATCAGGAACGCAGCAACCGGGAGCGCCCATACCAGCGTGCTCAGATCGTCCAACTCCGACACTGCACCCAACGTCAGCACAGCAGCCATTGCAGTGACAAGCAACGCTCGGAGAACAGCGACTCGCCTCCACAGCGTTCGAACCGACTCAGGTAGCTTCTGCATGGTGGTTGTGACGATATCGGAACGCCAACCCTTGAATCCGTCGATTCCGCGTTCCGGCACGAGAGCAGGAACGGCTCTATTCTTGGCTGATGGATCTACCTGTGAACCCTCCGGTGAAACCGATGCTCGCGAAGGCCGTGACCATGCCTGATCGCGATGACCTCATCTTCGAACCAAAGTGGGACGGTTTCCGGTGCATTGTTTTTCGCGACGGGGACGAGGTGGTGCTCGGTTCCCGCAACGAGAAGCCGCTCACGCGCTACTTCCCCGAACTGGTCGACCCGATTCGGACGCAGCTCCCCGATCGATGTGTCATCGACACCGAACTGATCATCAACACCGATAACCATCTTGATTTCCCGGCGTTGCAACAACGAATCCATCCGGCAGAAAGTCGGGTCAACATGCTGGCGGAGAAGACGCCAGCGTCGCTTGTTGCGTTCGACCTGCTGGCGCTGGGTGATCAGGACTGGCGCGAGCGGCCGTTCACGGAGCGGCGCGCTCAGCTTGAGAAGTCGCTCAGGAAGGTGCAGCCACCGATTCACCTGACGGCGACCACCAACAACAAGGCGAAAGCCGAGGAGTGGTTCCGAGTCTTCGAAGGCGCCGGTCTTGATGGGCTCATCGCCAAGCCTGCCGGTGAGCCCTACCTGGAGAACAAGCGCTCCCAACTCAAGATCAAACACGTGCGAACGGCCGATGCCGTGGTTGCCGGATACCGAATGCACAAAGACGGCAACGGTGTCGGCTCGCTCGTGCTCGGTCTGTATGCACCGGACGGAGATCTGCGCCATGTAGGTGTCGCAGCAAGTTTCACGGCGAAGCGTCGAGTGGAGCTGCTTGGTGAGCTGGCGCCACTGCGTGAAGGCGCTGCCGAAGCCCATCCGTGGAGTGACTGGGGCAACCCGCAGGCGAACGAGGAGGGTCAGATGCCGGGGGCGCCACACCGGTGGAGCGGCCAACGCGACAGTTCGTGGATACCGCTGCGCATTGAACGGGTGGTGGAAGTCAAGTACGGCTCGACACTGGGCGGACGCTTCCGCGAAGTCACCCGCATGCTGCGCTGGCGGCCGGACAAGGAGCCACACCAATGCGATTACGACCAGTTGGACGAGCCGATCCCTGCCGGACTGGACCTTGTGCTCGAAGCAGGGAGTTGACATGGCGGCAACAGCCGAACGCGTTGAACTTGATCTGGCCGGTCACACTCTCTCGATCAGCAACGCAGACAAGATTTTCTTCAAGAAACACGGGCAGACCAAACTTGATCTGATCGAGTTCTACCGCGCAGTCGAAGAGCCCATCCTGAGCGCGATGGGTGGACGCCCAACGCTGCTGCAACGGTTTCCCGACGGAGCGAGTGGCAAGAACTTCTTCCAGAAGCGAGTTCCGAAAGGAGCACCGGACTGGCTGGAGACGACCATTGTCTCCACCGTGAACGGGACGGAGTCGAACGCGATGGTCGTGGCCGATATTGCGCACATCGCATGGGCGGTGCAGATCGGCGTCCTTGGCTTTCACCCCTGGCCGTATCTGGCCGCGCAACCCGACGTGGCCGATGAGCTGCGCATAGACCTGGACCCGCACGGCGGTGTCGGCTTCGATGCGGTCCGCGAAGGTGCACATCTGGTTCAGGCGTTGCTGACCGAGCTTGGTTTGCAGGCCTGGATCAAGACGTCAGCGAGCAAGGGCCTCCACATCTTCATGCGCCTGCTTCCACAGTGGGATTCCTACGAGGTCCGAGCCGCTGCAGTGGCGCTGGCGCGAGAGCTTGAACGCCGCCACCCCAACCATCTCACCTGGGCATGGTGGAAAGAAGAACGGGGCGCCCGGGTCTTCGTGGACTACAACCAGAACTGCCCGCACAAAACAGTGTTTGGCGCCTGGTCAGTTCGTGCACGGGTTGGAGCGCAGGTCTCCACACCCTTCGCCTGGGCTGAGCTGGCCACAATCACTCCGGACGAGCTCACGATGGAAACCGTGCCCGCCCGCGTGGCGGAGAACGGTGACCCATGGGCCGACATGTACGACTCACCGCAGGACATCACACCACTGCTTGAGATGTCCGCGGCCGACATGTTGGCAGGTCTCATGGATGCGCCGTGGCCACCCGTCTACCCGAAGCAGCCGAATGAACCGCCCCGTGTCAGCCCGTCACGCGCCAGGAAGGATTGACGCGCTCAAGCCGGAATCAGGCCTGATCCGGATCGAGGTGAGCCGCAAGCGCTGACTCGATGTTGGTTATGCGCTCGGTGAGGTCGTCCTGCTCGATGGTGAGCGACAGAGCCGAACGGCGCCGCAGGAAATCGTCGAGCTTCACCACATGCTCGTGCTCGCCCACCCAGACAAGCTCGCCACGGTGGTACGGAGGGTCCGTCCACACCAGTTGCGGCTCCGCAACAATGCGATCCAGTACGGTGTGCGCGTCAGCGCCGTAGCGTCGCCAGATGTCCATGGGGTCACCGGGAAGCTCACGACCGAGACCTTTGGCGCCTGCAGCTCGCAGGAAGTCCTCACGAGCGTCGACACCCGGTTCCCCGAACCAGTCCTCGTTTGCGGCCAACGGAGCGAGACCAAGCTCAGCAGCAGCGTCCACCACTTCTTCGCCCACGTTCAGGCAATCCGTGAGCTTGCCCCCGAAGATGGAGATCACACCGCGGGTGCGATCCAGTTCGATCTCATGGCGGCGAGACAACATCAGCCAATCCATCTCCTCGTCGTCGTCGGCGTTCGCCTTCACCACAAGTGGACGCACGCCGGTGCGTTCCGAAATGACGTCCTCGGCAACGATGGGCGAGTCGAGATCAAGTCGCTGGTTTATCTGACGAAGGACGAACTCGCGATCCTCCTCGGTCACCTCCGTGAACGGCGAGTCGACCTTCGTGTCGGTGGTGCCAATGACCGATCGGTCATCCATGGGAATGACGTAGTAGAGCCGTTCATCTTCGTCGAAGAAGGCAAGCACCCGTTCACCCGAACCAATGCGAGGTACGACGAGATGGATGCCCTTACTCAGAGCGATGCGGTGCTCGGTTACCACGCCGAGCATCTCATTGAGTTTGTCCAGGAATGGACCGGTGGCGTTTACAAGAACTCTTGCGGTTGCGCTGTAAGTGGCACCGCTCACCATGTCGGAAAGTTCCAAATGCCAGAGGTTGTCGACAAGCGCAGCCGACGTGAGTTCCACATAGTTGGCCGTCACTGCGCCCTGCCGCTGCGCTTCCTGCACAAAGCCGAACACGAAACGTGAATCGTTGTCCTCAAGAAGCGCGTCGGCGTAGAGGAGGCCACCGTCAGCGCGCTCAGTATCTATAACCGGTTCCAGCTTCTCAACCTTCTCCGCCGAAAGCGGACGAGGACGTTTCGTGGCAAAGTTGCCAATGGCCCAGTAGAGGTAGGAACCAGCGGCGGCCAGCGACGTGGGGAACGGCGAATCCTCATCGAAGAGCGCCAGGAAATCAATGGGCTTGACTGAGCTGGGATAAGCATCGACCAGACGATTGCGGGCCTTACTCAACTTGCGCACCAGACCAAACTCGTAGGTCTGCAGGTATTTGAAGCCGCCCCACACCAGATTCGACGATTCCTGACTGGTGAAACCGGCGTAGTCGCCCCGATCGATCATGGCAACGTCAATGCCATGCCCAGCCAGCGCCGCAGCACTCACGGCGCCATTGATACCTCCACCTATGATCAACGCGTCGAACGATCCGCCGTTCAACCGGTCGATATGGCTTTCTCTTCTCATACGCTCTCAAGCCTACGAGACAGGAACATTGGACGCGCAATGGAAACCAGCCCCATGAACAAAGACGTGCCCGCAACGGCGAGAGCCGCATTTCTCGAAATCCACGGGGTTGAGCCGACAGTCGTGTCCCGCGCTCCCGGGCGAGTGAATCTGATTGGGGAGCACACCGATTACAACGACGGTTTCGTGCTTCCCATGGCACTTCCATTCGAGACTGCGCTCGCCGTTGCGCCCTCTGACAAGAACCTGATTGAGCTTGTCTCTCCGGGTTACGGCAGCGCCGCCTTCGCCCCGGATGCAGACCCGAAGGACACGCCTCGGTGGGCCCGCTATGTCCACGGGATGGCCCTCATGCTCATCGAGAGCGGGACGACGGTGTCGGGCTTCCGTGGTGTGATCAGCTCGAATATTCCTTTGGGCGCCAGTCTGTCCTCCTCAGCGGCACTTGAGATGGCTGCCGGTATCGCCATGCTTGCGCTCGCCGGCGAGAGCCTGCCTCCTGCTCAGCTCGCCCGACTCGGCCAGCGCGTCGAGAACGAGATCATCGGCATCAACAGCGGAATAATGGACCAAATCGCCTCCGCCGGATGCGAAGCTGGCAGCGCATCGCTGATCGACTGTCGATCGCTGGAGTTCACCCCCGTTCCGTTACCAGCCGGCGTCACCGTTGTCGTCATGGACACGGGCACCCGCCGAGAACTGGTGGACTCTGAATATGACCTGCGGCGCGCCGCATGCGACCGAGCGGCGGCGGCGCTCGGCGTGGGTGCGCTGCGCGACGCAACTCTTGAGCAGGTGGCCACGCTGCCCGATTCGATGGAGCTTGAGCGGCGGCGAGCGCACCACGTTGTTACCGCAAATGCCCGAGCGCTTGCCACCGTCGAGGCGATGCGCGCCGGCGACAACCAACGTGTTGGTGAGCTCATGAACGAGAGCCACACAAGCCTGCGCGACGATTACGAGGTGTCTGGTCCAGCGCTGGATCAGATCGTGGAGATCGCCCAGTCGGTTGCCGGGTGCTTTGGCGCCCGCATGACGGGCGGCGGATTCGCCGGATGCGCTGTTGCGTTGGTCGATTCAGCACTGGTGGAAGACTTCGTCGCAGACGTGCTCGCTCGCTACAGCGCACTTGACATCGCCGAAGCGGCGCTGTGGCCCTGCCTCCCAAGCGCTGGCGCGAGCCTCGCCTGAGATCGTCGCGTCCCGCGGAACTTCTAAGCGTCGATCACACCCTGGACAATGCCTGCCACCAGGCGGGCTCGTTCAGGCATGGTGTCAGCAATGACATGCTCGGTGTCTGCATGGGCGCCGCCGCCAACAGCACCAAGCCCGTCGAGGGTTGGCACGCCAATGGCGGCAGTAAAATTGCCGTCGCTGCCGCCTCCGACTGCGAGGCCTTCCACGCCTGGCGCCACCTGCTCCGCAATCGGGAAGAGCGTTGCTGAAGCGCTCTCAGGCATGGCCGGCCGATTGACCCCCCCGGTGACACTGAGGGTTGCGCCGTCGATCTTCGTGGCCAGTCCGGCCATGGCCGCCTCGACCCGACCCTTCTCCTCCGCCGACTCCACCCTCACGTCAACTTTGATCACTGCTTCGGCAGGAATCACGTTGTCAGCCGTGCCACTCGATGAGACGGTGGGCGTGACCGTGGTGCCCAGGTCAGGTCGCCCGATCTCGGCGATAGCCAGGACCTGGTGCGACGCTTCGATGAGCGCGTTGACGCCGTTCTCTGGTTCCAGGCCGGCGTGAGCGGCTCGACCGGCGATGGTCACTTCGAAGGTACCGCAGCCTTTGCGGCCGGTCTTGAGCGCACCGCCCGGGGCGGAAGGCTCAAGCACGAGCACGGCGCCACATGCCTTCGCCCGCTCTTCGATGAGTGCGCGAGATGTTTTGGAACCGACTTCCTCATCGGCGCTGAACAGCATCTCCACAGCGGAGCGATCAGGCAGCGATGCCACGCCGTGGATGGCCTGAACGATGCCGGCGAGCATGTCGAAACAGCCGGGTCCGGTGACCTTGCCATCGGCCACGGTGAACGGGCGGCGAGCCAGCGTGCCCCTCGGAAACACGGTGTCGTGATGGCCAAGCAGCAGCACCTTCGGGTCTGCGCCGCCGGACCAGAGGATGTGCGGACCTTCGGGACCGTCGATCAGCTGCGCAGACCCACCGAGATGGCGGTCCATCATTGCCGCCAGCGCGGTCGCGGATTCTGTCAGCGCCTCCACGTCGTGAGAAGGCGACTCGATCTCAACCAGGGTCTGGAGATCAGCAAGCATCTCGTCCAGCGAAAACGCGGTGACATCAACAAGGCTCATGCAACGACGCTACAGGCTGCTATTGCGCAAGAAGTCTGGCGCCGAAGAAGCCGACTTGTAACGCTTCCTCTGAGGAAGAGATGTCACAGGCTGCTATCGCGCAAGAAGTCTGGCGCCGAAGAAGCCGACTTGTAACGCTTCCTCTGAGGAAGAGATGTCAGCCGAGCTGGCGTCTAGTGGAGGAAGTGGCGTTCGCCGGTGAAGACCATGGCGATGCCAGCCTCGTTCGCTGCGGCGATGACTTCATCATCACGAATGGACCCGCCCGGTTGGATGACGGCCGTGCAACCCGCCTCGATCGCTGCGTCGAGTCCGTCACGGAACGGGAAGAACGCATCGCTTGCGCAAGCGCCGCCCTGGGCCCGACCGTCCGCTTTGCCTGCGGCAATGCGTCCGGCATCGCGACGGTTCTGCTGGCCCGCGCCGATTCCAACAGCCTGCCCGTCCTTGACGAGCACGATGCAGTTGGAGCTGGTGCGAGCTGCAAGGCGCCACGCGAACGCCAAGTCAAGCCACTCGGCGTCGGTCGGCTGGCGATGGGTTGCGACGGTCCAGGCATCACGATCGAGATTGACTGTGTCCGCCGTTTGCACGAGCAGACCCCCGTCGATGGTGCGCATGTGGAACTCCGGCTTCGACGGTGCCGGGGCTTCGATGATGCGCAGGTTCTTCTTCTTCCTGAGTAACGCCATGGCTTCGTCTTCGAAGGCAGGCGCCACGATTACTTCGGTAAACACGTCGCCCAGCTTCTCAGCCAACGAAGCGGGGACCGTGCCGTTCACCGCAACGATGCCGCCGAAAGCAGACACGGGATCGCCCTCGTGAGCGAGCATGTAGGCACTCGTGAGATCAGGCCGAACAGCGGCGCCACAGGGGTTCGCATGCTTGATAACGACGACGGCGGGGTCGCTGTCGCTGATGGAGTGCACAAGGCGCCACGCAGCTTCGGTGTCGTACACATTCAGATACGACATCGCCTTGCCGTGGTGTTGAATTGCGCTGTCCCACCAGCCCTCGCCTCCAATGGTCTTGTAGCGCGCCCCTGCCTGATGGGGATTCTCGCCGTATCGCAGGTCGCCGGTCTTCTCCAGCGCGAGGTGCAACGTTGGCGGCAGTGCAGGAGTGTTCTCAATCACGTCATGGTCAAGCCACGCGACGATTGCAGCGTCATAGGCAGCAGTGTGAGCGAAAGCCTTCCGGGCCAGAGTGCGGCGGGTTGCCAGCGACAGTTCGCCAGTGCGCAACTCTTCGAGAACTCCGTCGTAGTCCAACGGGTCCACGACTATCCCGACATGGTCGTGATTCTTGGCAGCGGCACGGACCATGGTCGGCCCGCCGATATCGATGAGTTCCACCGAAGGCTCGGATGAGAACGGGTACAGGTTCCCGACAACCAGGTCGATGGGAGTGATGCCGTTGGCGGCAAGGTCCTGCAGGTGCGACGGATCAGATCGATTGGCGAGAATGCCGCCATGGATGTGCGGGTGCAACGTCTTGACGCGTCCTCCAAGCATCTCCGGTGCCCCGGTCACATCCGGGACTTTCATGACGGGAACTCCGGCGTCAGCCAGCGCCGCCGCCGTGCCGCCGCTACTGATGATCTCCCACCCGATTGCTGCCAGGCCGTGGCCGAACTCGACCACTCCGGTCTTGTCCCAAACTGAAATCAATGCCCTCATGTCGGGCTCCCTCTTTGTTCTGCGTCCAGCACGAACCCCCGTTTCAAGATGTCCTGCACCGTGTCCACGTAGAGCTCCCGTTCAACTTCCTTGATTCGTTCATGCAGCGTCGAGGTGGTGTCCCCGGGCTCGACCACGACCGCCTGCTGCGCAAGGATCGGGCCGGAGTCAACCTCGCGTTCGGCAACGTGTACGGTGCAACCACTGACCTTGACCCCGTAATTCAGCGCCGCCTCCACCGCATGCCAGCCGGGGAACGATGGCAACAGTGACGGATGGGTGTTGACAATCCAACCGGCGTAGCGGTCATACACAGGTTTCTCGAGAATGGTGCCGAAACCCGCCATGACCACAAGGTCGATGCCGTGGCGTTCCAACTCGACCACTACCGCCCTGGTGTAGGCCTCGCGATCAAACGATGCATCCCACGAGATTCGAAGCAGTTCAGCGGTTTCGATCCCGTTTACCTGGGCGACCGAGGTTGCTCGACAAGGACGGTCGACGGCCACAAGTCCAACGGGTACGCCTGCCTCGAGCATGGCCTCAAGGATGGTTCCGCTGCCCGATGCCAGCACTGCGACCTTCACTCGGCAGAACCTACCAGCGCATTATGCCCTGATCGCCGATCGCTCAGCGGCTATCGTGATTTTCAATGAATACCATTAAGCCCTGGTCAGTGCTCATGATCATCGGCGGCCTCGTTATGGCCGCGTCCAGCTTCCTTAACTGGAACGAAATACTGCTGCCTGGCGGCGGGTTCCACGAGAACGGATGGGACAAAGGCATGCTGGGTCTGTACCAGTTGCTCATCGGCGCGCTTGTTGCGCTCTTCGGTCTGACTCAGGCAGCGGGGCGATCTTTCACCGGGAAGATCGCAACGCTCAGCATCAACCAGTGGATGATTGCGCTGTCTGTCGCAGTTGCCATATGGGGCTTCGGGCTGCAGTTCGCCGACAACCCCGAAATCGGCGTCCTCACCACCTGGGTGGGCGGAGTGATGGGAGCAGTCGGCGCCACCATGAGCGAACGCAGCACCGACGAAGCCCAGCTCCCCACCTACTAGCAAGCTGGCCCAGCAGCTTGTAACGCTGTGTCTGACACCGCGTGCTTGTAACGCTGTGTCTGACACCGGCCAGTAAAGGCACCGTCCAGGAATCGACAATGGCGCAGGCCCGAAGACCTGCGCCACATCCCGACCTGGGCCGGGGCTGCGTGCCAACGCTCGCGACGAGCCCGCGACGAGCGACAATGATCACCGTGCTGCGTGCCAACGCTCGCGAGGAGCCCGCG
>ENA-ORXT01000103-ORXT01000103.1-marine-metagenome-genome-assembly--contig:-NODE-103-length-134074-cov-8.838586_pt1 | contig 134074 bp, 91 predicted proteins | sample MGYA00237868_ERZ511482 | MGnify/ENA metagenome assembly ERZ511482 | reverse complement strand
GGTCTCAGACCGCTAGGCATTGCGGGCCCCTCTGGGGCCAACTCAAGCCCCTGCGCTCCGCGTAGGGATTTTTTAGTTGTGAAATTTGATTCTAATAGTTTAGACATAGAACAATCAATGCGACATTCAGCACTCAGCAATTAGCAATTAGCACCCACAGCTTAGAACCTAGCACCTAGCACCTAGCACCTAGAGCCTAGAATTTAGCGATAAAGGATGGAGTAGGGGAAAATAACGAATGGTGTTGCAATCAATACGCTTTGTCATTCGTTTGCTAGTTATTAGTGCACAAGCGACCTTTTGTGTGTGGTTGAGGGTGCGTTGAGCGCAGTAACGAATGTGTTATTGAACCGATATGTACGCTTACTGTCTACCGTAACGTCTAACAGCTTCAGGAGCTAACTGCATGAAATTACCTGTTGATGCAAAGCGTCGATCCCTTTTACAAGGTATCAGCGCGTTATCTGCTGCATCGTCGATTCCGGGCTTTGCATTCGCGCAAAGTGATACCAACAACACGGAAGACGAAACAAGCTCGAATTCCGAAGAGCCGGTACTGGAGAAGTATGGCATTCGTCAGTTTCAGGCTCCGGAAATTCGACTCGATTATTGGATAGATGCTAACGGTAAGCCAGCTGAATTTTCGGTGCATGAGCAAAAAGGCAAATGGGTGTTTTTAAAATTTTTCCAGAACTGGTGTCCTGGCTGTCATAAGTCTGGATTTCCGACCCTGAAGAAATTCGCTGATGAATTTCATGAACATCCAGATGTGGCGATAGCTGGAGTGCAAACGGTATTCGAAGGTTTTAGTTCGAATACCCAAAGTGCTGTGCGTGAATTGCAGCTCCGCTACGATCTGCCTATCATTATGGGACATGATCCTGGTACCAAAGCAACGCAAAACCATCCACTAACCATGATTAACTATCGTAGTGGTGGAACACCTTGGTTAGTGCTTGTTGCGCCCGATGGTACGGTTGTTTTTAATGATTTTCATGCAAACTCCGAATCGTTAATTGAGTTTGTTCGTGAGCAGGTCGCGTAACCGTTATTGATAACTCTTTTTAGTTGAACGAAGTAGCCTACTTATAGCACAAGTGGGCTGCCTACCATCCATGTGAAGTTACACTCTCGGTAGTGGGTAACTTGGTTGATAGTTTTTTTGGTATCGAGTGGTCAATTCTGTTAGCAATCGTGTATCTGGCAATTCTGCGAAATCAAAAGTGTCGATACCAGCGCGTGCCATGAACAGGATAGAGTCGGCTCGCACATCACCCATTGCGCGCAGTTCCCCTACATAGTTCATACGTTTACGGAGTAGGCGCGCATGACTGTAGCCGCGGCCATCGGTGTAAGTCGGGAAATCAATTGCGATAAGGTGTAGTTGTTCAACATACGGAGCCAATAACTGCACGTCGTCTGCTGGCGCAACGATCACACCGGCTGGTAAGACGCCTTGATTCCTCTGCAATTCCAAGTAACGCGTCAGAGTAACTAGTACGTGTTCTAGGTTGTCAGGTAGTTCTGTATCGTCGTTAGTCATCAACCATAAATCGCTGTCAGATATTTCACCATTACGCAGCAGCGGCATAAACATTCTCCTTAAATGGGTCAACTCCGATCCGCTCGAAGGTGGTATTGAAGTTCTCTTCTTCTAGGCGATAGTCTATAAACGTATGCAGTATTTTTTCAATCGCGTCAGCGACTTCTTCCTTAGGTATGGCTTTGCCTAACCGTTTACCTAAAGCCGCCTTATTGCCAGCGTGGCCACCCAATGTTAGCTGGTACCACTCGATACCTTTTTTCTCAACGCCAAGGATGCCAATATCCCCCACATGATGATGCCCACAGGCGTTCATGCAACCTGATATTTTGATGCTGATGTCGCCCAATTCATGTTGATAATCTAGGTTGTCGAATCGGGCGTTAATTTGATCGTAGATAGTGATCGTACCGGCATTAGCTAAGGAACAAAAATCTAAACCAGGGCAAACAATCATGTCGCTCAATTTTCCAATATTGGCTGTGGCCAATTTTTGTGCGCCAAGTGCTTTCCAAAGATTGAATAACTCGCCTACTGGAACATGAGGCAAAACTAGGTTTTGCTCATGTGTGGTCCTAATTTCAGACTCGCTGAATTGTGTAGCGAGCTTTGCAACTTCCTTCATTTGCGCAGCTGTTGCGTCGCCCGCAGGTAAGTCAGTCGATTTTAATGAGACGAAGACCATGCGTCGAGCAGGATCGATATGAGCCCGGGTGTTACTTTGATACCACTGATTGAACATAGGGTTCGAATCAATTTGAGCTGCATGAGTCGGTGCATCAGCTGGAAGCAACGGGGCAGGTGGAAACATCGCCTTTAGCGCATCAATTTGTTCATCGGTGAAAGTATCATCTTCGCTTTTTGACAGAGCCCATTCATCTTCAACACGTTCTCTAAAGGCATCAATGCCCATCGCACTAACCAAAATTTTGATACGCGCTTTGTAGAGATTGTCTCGTCTACCTTCCTGGTTATAGACTCGTAATATAGCGTTGAGGTAGGTAAGTAGATCTGCTGTCGGCAAGAATTCGTTGATCACAGACCCAATGTACGGTGTACGACCGAGGCCGCCGCCAACAAGTACTTCAAAGCCTGTTTCGTTGTTGTCGTTCTTAATCAAACGCAAACCAATATCATGTACTTGAACAGCTGCTCGATCGTTTATTGAGCCAGTTACTGCTATTTTGAATTTACGTGGCAACCAATTAAATTCGGGGTGAAGCGTTGACCATTGCCGAATTAATTCACACCAAGGGCGAGGGTCTTCAATTTCATCAGACACAGCACCGGCAAGTGGGTCGGTCGTAGTGTTGCGGATGCAGTTTCCGCTGGTTTGAATGGCATGCATTTCGACATTGGCAAGCCCTTGCAATATTTTTGGAACATCGTTCAGTTCTGGCCAGTTGTATTGAATGTTCTGTCGGGTGGTGAAGTGTCCGTAGCCCTTATCGTATGTTTCGGCGATATGACCAAGTTCATGCAGTTGACCAGACGAAAGTACACCGTAGGGTATTGCCACGCGCAGCATATACGCATGCCGTTGATAATAAAGCCCGTTGCGCAAACGTAAGTTTTTGAACTCGTCTTCATCGAGTTTTCCATCTTGGTAGCGACTAACTTGATCGGTAAATTCATCGACCCGGGATTGAACAAACGCTTTGTCATCGAGTGTGTATTGATACATTGCTATGCGGCCTCTACGTCATCTTTTGCATAGGGGTCATCAACACCTAGTTTCTTGTGCATGCTGGAACTGGTTGTGGTGTATTGCAAGTGAACCTTCTCACCAGGATTTAATTGCTCTTTGATGGCGAATGCTGCCAATGCCGCCTCATGGAAACCACTTAATATTAATTTTTTCTTGCCTGGGTACCAATTAATATCACCCACGGCATAAATGCCAGGTTCGTTAGATTGGAATTTTTCAGTATCAACGATAATTTGATTTTTCTTTTGATCTAAACCCCACTGACTTATTGGTCCAAGCTTTGGAGACAAGCCATAGAACACGAGCAAGTGATCAAGGTCAATACGACGAGCCACGCCATCTTGGCCTGTGACTTCAACAAACTTAAGTTGATCATCTTCGGTGATAATGCCAGACACATTACCAGTCATAAATTGCATTTTGTAGTCGTCGCAGAGTTCGCGCATTTTGCTCACAGAGGCAGGGGAGGCTTTGAATTTGTCTGATCGATGAATCAGTACAACACTATTTGCATCCTTGTGCAGCTCAAGTGCCCAATCGAGAGCAGAGTCGCCACCACCTAAAATAACGATGTCTTTATTGTGGTGTATGCTCGGGTCTTTAATGGAATAGAAAATCGATTCGTCAGGATATTTAACGACGCCAGGTACTTTTAACGGTACTGGTGCGAAGGAGCCGACACCGCCTGCGACAATAACTGTGCGTGTAATAAATTCGCTGCCGGTACTGGTGCGGACAAAAAATCGATCGTCTTCCAGTCGTTCAATCTCTGTTACTTGCTGTGAGTAATGGAAGGTTGGGTTGAATGGCGCTATTTGTTCCAACAAGCGATCGACCAGTTCTTGAGCGCCGATGGTTGGATACGCCGGAATATCGTAGATCGGTTTAGTTGGATAGAGTTCAGCGCATTGTCCGCCAGGACCGGGTAATGACTCGATAACGTGTGCGTGAATGTCGAGCAAACCGAGCTCAAACACCTGGAACAGCCCACAGGGGCCTGCACCAATAATAATAACGTCAGTTTCGATTTGCGTTGCCACTTAAAACTCCAGATCTTGTTGTTTTGGAGATTTGAGCAGGAAAATCGGTGTTTGTTTAAGGCTTTTTAGTTATATGGTTATGCACTAACTGAATTGCCCACAAAAAAGGCCACTTTCGTGGCCTTTTTTGTCATTTTTGATCAAGCGTCAAAGGTGTTAGTCGAGATTTTCGCTACTTTCTATGTCTGCCCAAAATGTACGTTTAGTCAATCCATCAATATCGGGGTCTGTTAGATCCGTAGCGGTTATAATTCCAACCTTTGCCTTGCCCGACTTTGTTGTCGTAATAATGGGTATTGGTGGTGGTGGAATACCACCTTGTGCCAACTGTTTTTCATCATCTCTTTTGTCGACTACTCCATCACCATTTAAGTCTAGGATAGCCGAACCATTAAGAATGTTCAGTGCGTATATGGACCCACCTCCAATCGCTGTTGTGCAAGCACCGACTGCCAAAGCAGGGCGATAGGTCGTAAAGAATACCTTGTTATCAGCGGTAACAGCAGCGCCAAGAACCTTCTCACCCGTTGCATTAAGGTCGTACATCCAGCCGTAGTCGTTAATCACCGGATTAGTTATACCATTCACTTCAATAAGGTCTGCGATTGTGATTGGCGTGTACGTCTTGCCACCATCGGTTGTCTTACCATACCCTTTTGGCGCTTTAAACACACTGGGGCTTTTGATCATGAAAAAACGATCATCGACTGTTAAATCAAGTGGGTGCGCTCTCCAGCCTGAACCAATACTGATCGATAGGAAGCGTTCACCTTCGTTTGAGATGATAGCTACATCAGGCTCATAGTAAAAACGGCGCTCGCCAGCCAGTGAGGTGCTATTGAGGTCTGCAATGATGCCGCCCTGTACCAAATCTACACTACTGTTTGCTAGATGGTATCTTTCAAAGTCGAACCGCCAAACCTGACCACCGACATCGGATGCGTAAAGTTGATCAGCAAATCCATCGAAGTTAGTGTCAAGGACACGTATATCAGATGGCATTGAATAGTTCATTTTATCAAATTTCAGTTTGCCGCCACCGCCTTCGACACGATCTGAACCCAGCATTGAATAAATAATAGAACCAGTTTTTGCATCGACAATGTATATGCCACGCCCACTATCATCTTCGCTTCTTGCGATTCTGTCATAGTTGGCGTCCAGTGTTTCGTCTTGGTTCACACTGTATCCAGCGCCAAAGATCAGTACATCTAGTTCGTCGCCGTTATAACGAATTTTAGTCGGTGTCATCTTCGACCAAGTTTGCCCAAGCTCTGAAAAACCCGGCGTGGTTTGGTCAATTACCCAAGCAAGTTTCGGTGTATCTCGCAACGAAACATCCATTGCATAGTAGGAACTTCCACCGCGTCGCATGCCCGTGTAAACATAAGCTTGCTCACCTGAGTCGATAGTTACGTTGTTGTCGGTGTCCTCGTGCCAAACCGAAAGCGTGCCATCAAGCCCATACGGATGGCCATCAGATGACTGATTGTTCCAAAGCACAGTGAAATTATCGAGCAGCTCCTTTGGTACATAGGAATACAGCTCCTTTCCTTCATCTCGATCAATGGCGTGCAAATAACCGCTGTTTGTACCAACGAATATGGTGGTACTGGGAGTATCACCATTTTCGTAGTTTAATATAACCGGGCGGGCATGCATTGGGTCGCCCATGTGCATACGCCAATCAGTTGTATCGTTGTCTTCGTTGTCATCTTGGACATCGATTCCACGTGCCCATTTCAATAGTGCCTCGCGATAGTCGGCACGATTAGCATCAGTACCTTCGGCATTTTCAATGCCTAGATGAGCCAGCGTGATAGCATTGTTTGTCTCGGTTAAGGCATTGCTAGTTTTAGTAAGGTCTTCACCTGTTGCTGGAATAGTTGTGTAATCACCTACGTAGGTGAATACTTTGCGAGGATTTGAATCGCTGAAGTATAGTTCAGCTGCAGCGCCGCCTTTGGATACCTGACTACCATCCACCTCATTACTCCACCAAGATTTGGCGTCGTCCGCGAAGAAACCACTGCTGACATCGACCGCAGGCTTACCTGCTACGTCGCTGATCGTAACTTCACCTGAGTCATCAGCTCCTATTTCGTAGCGTTTGAGATTGCCTTGCCAAACAGGAGTGGTGGCTGGCTTGAATAGTCCAAAATAGATATCGTTTCGATGGGTCAATCTGTTGAACTGATTTACAGTGGCACCTGGTGCAACAAAACTAGTATCTACTGAAAGTACGTCACCTAAAATTGACTGGAAAACGTCTACTAGCTGCGCAGATGAATCTGCCCGATAGTAATCGCCACCACCTGCTGATGAGATACTTTCTAAATAAGCACTCGAAATGTTAAATCCAATCGTATAGGTTGAGATATTTTGTTTCCCAATCATAGAACCAGAGTGATCGGTATCGAATAACCATTCCGCTAATTCAACACCACAGTCTTCAGGGTAACCAAATTGACTGAATGCGAACGTCTCCTCACATGCAGATTTTCCTGTTAAGGCTTTCACTTTTGCTTTGGCGCTGTTTGACGTTGCGTCACCGTCAGATAAAAATACGATGTGATTTGTCTGACAACTTGATCTAAACGGCGTGTTGTATACGGGTGCATCCGTTATGACTTCAGTCCCGCAATAGTAATTGTCTAAGTCACCGTCGGTGCAACGTTGATCACGGTAAACATCACCACCACTATAGCTTTCTGGCACAGATACGCGATGGTAACGAGCTACGTATTTTTCCCAGTTGTTAGATCTATTTCCACGTTTGCGACCGTAGTCCACAGCCCCACCTCGAAAGTACTGAGCCGCTTCGTAATACGCATCAACAATGGGGGTGCCGCCAACGGCTGTTAATCCATTGACCACTTCTTTCAACTTGTCTCTAGCAGTAATTACGGTTGCCTCAGAGCTGCTACTAGAGGTCGCTTGATATTCAATACGTAATTTTGCAGCATTAACTGGTTCTTCGTCTACTGTTTCAAATTCGCGAATACCGTTACCCGATTTTCGACTAAAAATAAACGCCATTGCATTGCCTGAGCTCCAGTCGCCTCGATTGACGATCTCTTGGGCAATCGGCACCAAACTTTGTGTGGCAACAAACTCATTGACAGCGAGGTTCGGTATGTCGTCCCAGGCGACCGATGCTCCAGTACGAGAACGATTCGATATATCTCTTCTATTGCTGCCAAATGTCCATGCGTCACCTGTCGCATGGCCGTGTATATTGAGTGAAACGTCACCGTATCGTTGTGCATCAACTTGAAATTCGATACTTGCAGAAGTAACAGTCGCGCCTTTAGGAATTTTAATATCAATAAAGCGTAAGCCAATTAATTGTTCGTTTCGACCACTGTATGGCATATCCAAGTCGTCGCTTGTTCTAAACATTTTTCCGTTGCTTAGACGCTGTTCGGCATCGTCACTACTCGCAGAGATAGCGGAGACATGGGTTTTACTGACACACCCGCCACCGGCCGGTATATTTGAACTGTCATAAGTGAATTTTAATTGTGGCGCAGCACTTGGACTGTTATCAAAAGATTGGGCTGATCGCGTTCCAGTACCGGTAAGCATCAAGGCTAGACTATTGTCACCACACCAATCATCTTGATTAACGATTTCCTGCAAAATACTGCTAATCTGCTCTGACTGATACGTCTCACCGAATTGCCAGCTTTCGTCAATTGGCCAGTTAACCGTTGCATTTGTCGGTGGACGACTCGACAGTTCAGCATTTGCACCCGTGAACGCAGCTGCACTGGGCGAGAGTTCTCCATAGATATTAAAATTAGCGTCAGAGGTTTCGGTGTTGTTCGAGGTAAACTCCAACACCGCTGAAGTAATTTTTGCACCTTGTGGAATCGGTAATTCCCGAAAATGCAGACCAACTATCCGCTCATCTCCGTTAATGGTTCCGATGCCAAGATCATTACCGCCAAAAGTGTTATTACCAGTTGTAATATTTTCTTCAGAATCACTGTTACTCTCTGTGACCTTTGGTGATACGCTTATTTCACCGCATTCGTCTTGAAGACAAATTTGTTTATCAATAGGTGTAACTGGAAACAAAACCGCACCGCCACCAGAACTACCATTGAGTCGCATAATGCCGACATTAACGTTGGTTGTGTTATCAAGGATAGTCCCAAGCGCATCTTTCATGCGATCAAGTCTGGTATGTGATGTGTTATCTTTCTCCATCATTGAACCAGATGTATCTAGTACAAACATCACGTTTGGAAATATATCTAGATTTGGATCGACTTGGCCAAAGAATACTTCGGTATCATCCGCGAAAGCGGTTGACAGGCAAAGTACGCTGGCGCATGCGGCTGATATCAGGCTTGGTGTGCTACTACTTTTCTTATTTTGTTTAGCCATCGGCTTTACATTCCTTAGCTTTTGATACGTCGAGTAATTCATAATTTTGGTGCTGGTGCTATGCGATAGGCACCTTGGGTGACATGTTTTTCGGCGCGAATTGCATCTATTTTTGCGCGTCCTTCAACTCTAAATCGATAGGCCACAAAATTAGATGAATATCCGTATGCAGGTCCATAGCCGACATATTTAATAGTGGCTTCACTCTCAATTCCAACGTCTTGTTTCAGGTCAACCGTTACTTCTATTTCCGCCGCATTAGAAAGAGTGCCGTTTTGTACAGCATCAAAATTTGCGACATTAAGCGCTGAATCTAAGTTTTTGGTATTGTTTAGCGCCATTTCACTAGTGGATTCAGCGCTTTGAAAGGCAGTGGCTGTTTGTATTGAATTGCTAGCCATTCGCCGCTCAAGGGTCGCACCTTTCATGGAGGAGACACCCATGATAGAGAGCATAAATATCAGTATCATGGCGACCAATAGCGCACCGCCATGTTGTCTATGTGGACGTAAGCTTTTTCCAATATTATTCTTCATACGATACCCAATAACAAGCTGTGGTTTGAACCCGTGATTGTTCCCAATGCTAAATTTGCGATGATTAATGTGTATAGTCATTTAGTTATTACTACGACGATTTCGTACTTTCACAGTGGTATTGAAAACCAACCGGTACCGACGATCCTGAGCATGAGTTAAACCATCTATCGAATTTTCTGATGGCGCAATAGCTTGACCTGCAATCGTGTAGATGTTCGTGTCATCCTGATCAGCAATACGATCCCATGACGTCAACATCAGACCAATTTGTACACTGACGACTTGTAAGGGGTTAAAAGAGGGATCGTTGGCAGAGACGTACTGAATGCCGTTGCCTGTATCCATACCAAATGACAGGCGCATATTTTCCACACCTTGGACAAGTTCTGACGGTGGATTATCATCGTCGTTATAGGGGTAAGATTGTTGATACAGAGCTCGAATCTGGTCGCCTGAACTGTTTTCAAGTCCAGTATCAGCAATGTAGTAGATCATCGATTTAAATTTCATAACCTTGGTTACGAGTATATTGCCGGCCTCGCCGTATTGATCAATGCTCAAACTGCCATCGACATTACGTGGCGCTGCGTGCTGAATCGATTGACCTGATCCCACTGAACCCACGTTGCTAACTTCAAAAAGATCGACGTTATCGCAACTGCTGATCAGCGCTAGATCTCCAACCTCTAAGTCCAAATCTCGGGTCGTTACGATAGGACCATTGGGATTGGGTACACCGTTTAGCTGGATCGACCCAGTAATCGTAGAATCATCCTGATCACCATACTGAACTGATAAAACGTGTGTACCGGGAATAGCTGCGTTGGCGACAGGTGGAATGAAGTCTCCAGATAGGGCAGGGAGCCATTGATCTTTGCGTACTACAACAGCGCCTGTTGTTGAAGTTAATCTGTAATTGTGTTCTGGTGCCCCCTCGGTAGTAAACCCGGTTTGCAAAACTGGTGATTTAGCTGCTTTTACTATCATCGAGCCTTGCATTGGGTCAAGACAGCCTTGGTAGCCAGACAATCTCACATCCCTGCTCAGAGTACTTAGAGCAAACCGTGCGTTTTCCTGAATATTTGCCATTGCTGTATTGAGTTCTGAACTACTTTTATTACCTGAAAATACGGCAATCATGCCAGTCAATAATATCAATCCCAAGGTCATTGCAATTAACAACTCAATGAGGGACATACCGCGTTGCGACATGACAATATTTGATATTCGTGTCTTCATATCAAGTCGTCTTCGCCAAGGCAAAATTTACTTTAAGTGTTTGTTCTTTATTTTCACCGCTGATAATTTCAGACCAAACAAGTACGACGGCATAAACGTCATCGTCAATTGTTTCAATTTTGGCGTACGCTTTAATCGAATCAGAACTGGGCAATGCCGCTACAAAGTTTTTCTCTGCATTGCGTGAATGGAAATACCCACCCCAGTCATACGCATCTTGAAGTGCGATTTGTCCCGGCGTGCAAGCCTTTGCTGAGCAGCCAGGGTTCTGCATTTTATCCTCGGTGATCAGACCGTCATACTCTCCAGCTTCAACTCCATCACGGTTTGTACGCATACGATTGATCATGTCGCTGGCAAGAAAGTATGCTTGGGATTGAAAGTAGGCGCTCTGACTAAAACGCATGCCCTCTACTTGCATCCGTGCTGCTGCTAAAAATCCGATAGACAGCAACACGATGGTGATCAAAATTTCGATCAATCCAATGCCATTTTCTTTGCCTTGGTGCTTTTTTTTCCTTGATCTAATCATTAGCACACATCATCGCCAAAAACATCGGTAGGGAGTTCGCTTCCATTAGGACGGCCAGGTCGTACGTCGCCGGTTGGAGCTATATTGATCGCGCGGGAGAGGTCATCTTCTTTGTCGTTGCAGAGTTTGAATGTGCCGTTGGCCCAGTTTGCTTTACCTTCAACGTTATATTGAATAAAAAATCTGTTGGTTTTTGTTGGTCTACTTCGATCAGAAGAACCATAGGCGGTAACGGTGTTCTCGCTACGAAGCTCGTCGTGTATTAAAATGATCTCATCTTCAGGGCCAATATCTGCAGCATCTCCACTACTCTCTGGTTGCATATCGATAAATACCAACCAACCGTATTTCCAATCGTTTAAACCTGGACCGCATTGGGTTGAGTCGATTGCCTTCTTAGGGCAAACCGTGACTAATTCACTTGTCTTCACAGCTTCGCTGCGAGCTAAGTAAAGTGCTTGAACGAGTCCGTTGTAATCCGAGCTTACTTGGCTGTTCTTGATTGCGCCAGAGAAGCTAGGAATACCGACACCGAGTAGAATTGCTGCAACAGCCAAGGCTATGAGCATTTCCACCAGTGTGAAACCGTCTTGATGAGTAGTGTTCATGGGGGAAATATCGACCGACCGTCGGACGACTGAAGTAATAAAGCGTGTAGTTGCTGGTGGGTCAGAAAACTATTGCATTGGTGTGTGTGTTTTGTGCATTTGTTCGCGTTGTAAAACGTGAACCAACAGAAAAGAGGTGAGTTGGATACTTAGGAATTTTTTAAAAATGGCTATTTGATTGTGAGAAACTAGTTCCAGCAACCGTTAGTGTCAGTGCCATCAGTACCAGGTTTTGATGTCTGGTTCCCTAAATGATCGATTGAGATACTCGTGCATTCAGAATCACTGGTCTGATTACCCTGCGGTGTAGCGACAAGGGTAAAGGTAGATGCACCTGGTGCTGGGCTTAGCGCAATGGTGTAGTTTTTTTCAGGCGATTCTGTTAGGCCACCGGTGATGGTGCAGTTTTTGTAGGAAAACTGCGTTGATTTGCAGCGTTCCATCGCTTGTACCGCCGCTAGCAGCGCGAAAGCGCCATCAGAACGTTTTGTCTTAATGATATAAGATGAGTAGGACGGGTAACCAACAGCTGCCAAAATACCGATAATTGCAATAACAATCAGTAGTTCAATAAGAGAAAATCCCTTCGACGTACCTTGAGGGTTGGCGCTTAACCGGTTTTTTAAATTTTCTTTGCACATTTTATAAACGCCTGTTCTCTCATTTACTGATTCACGCACAGGTTTGTCCCCTGTGCGGTTATATATAATTGTTAGCGGCACCGCGTATGTAAAGCTATTGGTGCAATTTTACATCAGCTCCCGTGTTGGCTTGGTTTTGTGTGTTAGTTCTCATAATGACTAGGTTTAAGCCGCATCATTTATTACTAATCAAAGGCTCTCTTCAACGAATTCTTGCCAGAACGTTTTTTGTTTCAGATCCGCCGGGTCAATTTGTACTTCTTTTAATTTTTCTCTGCCAGCAAAACCAGTCGCATTACTACCATCCTCTGGGAACAGTAGCGATGCTCCAGGTGGGATGCCAGAGTTTGGTATGCCTCGTCGTCTGTCGGCGGCATCGAGATCACTTGTATCTTCGGTACCGGAGTTAGCAGCATCGGGGTCAACGTCAAGATTGCTTACTGGGTTACCCGTTGCGGCATCCAAGTAGTAGACGCTTCCAGAGCCAACAGCTGCAGCGCAGCTACCGGTGTTGACGCTGGGGAGGTAAGAAGTAAAAACAACATTGCCATCGAGTGTGATGCTGCTGCTGAGTACTTTCTCACTGGGTCGTAAGGGCAGGAACCAGCCTTTTTCCGAGGCGTCGGCAGTTCGTGCTTCATCTGCGTCTGTGAGTTCTGTCAAGTTGGTATTTATTTCGTTTTCATAAACGTTTGGGTAGCGAACCGCTCCATCTTCTCTTATCGGTACACCATAGACTTGTGTCATCCGAAAGTTGTAAAAACGGTCTTCGACGACATCGTCTAGTGGGTGTGCGCGCCACCCGGAACCAATTGATATGGAGAGTTGTTGCTTACCTTCTATGCTGAGTAGTGCAACATCTGGAGGGTAGTAAAAACGTCTGGCTGATTCAGGTGTGTCGCCTGCGAAAATACCGATACGGCCACCGTTCATTCTATTGGGGATAGAGGTATCGATCGCCTGATCATTGTTGTAGTCGAAGCGCCAGACTTGCCCACCCATATCACCAAAGTAGATTTGATCGACGAGACCATCAAAATTAATATCGATAACGCGCAAGTCGGAAGGTACGCTGTACATGAGTTCATCGTAGTCCGAATCTGGATCCGAGTCAGGGTCGTATATGTGTTCTCCCGTAAGTGCATTAACAATATAAAATCCGAGACCAACATTATCTTCTTGGCGAGTCTGCCGTGTGTCAACTGTGGGATCAGATAAGTCTGGTGCTATGTCAGCTGTCGGGTCTTGGTTTGTACCGTAACCTGCGCCAAAGATCAGAACGTCAACGATGTTGTTGTCGTCGTATAGTTTAGTCTTAACCGGTTTTGACCACGTTTGTCCCAGATTAGAATAATCTCCTTCAGCAACAGTATTATCAACGGGGGCACAGACTTCACCAGGGAGACATTCTTCTAACACCGTGTCTGAACCTCCATTGATGCTCCACATGTACTTCGGAGCAGTGGGTTCTGTAACGTCTAGGGCGTAGTACAAGCTGCCCCCGCGACGCATCCCGATATAGAGATAGGCTTTATCTGTCGATGGGTCAACTATGCCATCGTTGTTGGCGTCGTCAATCCAAAGAGTCAAGCCACCGTCTAGTCCGTAGGCTCTGTTACGGGTGGGCTCGTTTTCGTAATTGGCTCGAATATTTTTCAGTAGCTCTTTGGGCATAAACGCAAAATTCTCTTCACCCGTTTCGTGATCGATTGCGTGCAAAAAGCCTTCGTTAGTGGCTAAATGAACAACGCTTTTACCGCCAATGTAATTAACTAAAAGAGGCTGTGAGTGCATAGGATCGCCCATTTGCGCACGTGCCTCTTCTGTGTCGCCGTCACCATCAATGTCATAGACATCTTTGCCGTGCGCCCAATACAGCATGTCTCGGATGTAATCGTCATCCGATACTACGCTGGAAGGCAGTTTTAGCCAGTCTCGATTTAAATCGGTATTTTCTGGCATCAAGTCGTTTTCTATTGCAGTTAAGTCGAGGTTTTTACCGGTATAGGTATAAACTTCCCGTGACTCGAATGATACGCCATCGGTTTCAATCTTCTCCGCCGCACCACCAAGTAGAACACTGTCACCATCAACGACATCCGACCAAAAGCTTTGTGCTGTGTCAAAGAATCGCCCGGTATCGCTATTGACGGCAGGTGCATTATTGACGTCTAGAATGTCGGCGGTTTCTCCTGAATTGCCAGCGAGTTTGTAGCGCTTTAGGTTTCCAGCCCAACGTGCGGTGCCTTCTGGTTTAAACAAAGAAAAATAGATGTCTTCGCGATTCTTTAAGCGATTGGACTGACTAACAGTCGCACTGGGTGCAACGAAAGAGGTATCCGTTTTACTCACATTAATAAAAATATTTTTAAACGCATTAACAAGCTCAGCAGATGAGGCTGCTTCATAGAAACTGCCACCGCCATTGGATGCCAAATCTTTCAAAAAATCTGGGTTTTCTAGATTAAAACCGATTGTATGGGTTGATACATTCTGAGTGCCATCTAGGACACCATCAATATCGTTGTCGTGTAACCACGAAGCCAGTTCGCGACCACATTCTTCAGAACCACTTCCCAAGCAAGCATTATCTCCAGTGAGAGCGCGAACTTTGCTCGCCGCTGTGTTCGAAGTTGCTGAACCATCAGATAACAGAACGATATGATTCTGTTGACACTCGCTTTCTACGGGGGATAGATAGGTTGGCGTTAAACCATTTTCTCGTTCAATGGTTTCCCTGATACACGCATCTGCATTTAAATCTGCATCAGCGCATCCAGATTGTCGGTTTACAATGCCGTTAGTGTAAGAACCCGGATGGCTTACTCGGTGGTATCGGTCGTCTGTGCCTTGGTTGCCACGTCGCAAACCGTAATCGACATTTTCACCTAGGAAATACTGTGCGGCTTCGTAGTAAGCACCAACAATGGGTGTTCCGCCTTGAGGGACCATAGAGTCGACAATCTCAATGAGGTTGTCTCTGAATCGAGTACCTGCTTGGTCTCGCTCAGATTGGTAGTATATTTTTAAACGAGGTTTATAAACATCACTGCCGTTGGCCGAATAGAATGAATGTGACTCATCGCCCAAAGCGTCAACGATGAGAACCATATCTTTGCCCGCTATCCATACGTCATCTGTTATTTTATCGGTTACCAAAGAGGTAACATCGACGCTAAAAACGGAAGTATCGCGTGGCCCTGGGGTTATACTTGCTGTTGTCGTGTTGGGGTAGGTGGCTCTATAGGCACCATCCTCTGCAGTTGTCGGTACAATTCGCCTACCATCCTGAGTATTAAACCAAAAGGTTTCAAGCGCAGATACCATCTTAACTTCGTATTCTTGTGTGTTAACGACGTCCTTTTCATGTGTTAGCTCTAATTCAGCACCGATTATTGCTGTGCCTTTTGGAATGTTGATACCTCGGAAACGCAAACCAATGACCTGTTCCGCATCGCTTGTTGGGTGTTTGGTGTCGAGAGACACCGTATTTCTATCGACGGCGTTAGTGTCCATGCGCTGAGTAGCATCGTCGTTGTTTATCGATATATTCGACTGTAAGGTGGCATTGGAGCAGTAGGCCCCAGATGTCACTGTGTCTGGCGAATAGGTAATCTCAAGCCTGGGTGCTGACACTTGGTTTTGATCGAAAGACACTGCATGTCGACTGTCAACGCCGCTTAATTTGTTGATCAAGATGGTTATTGGGTTACCACCACACCAATCAGTCATTTCGGTGATCGATTTGACTACCTCCGTTATATCTGGGCTGTTGTAATCTGTGTTCGGGGCGGACCAAGGTTCCACTTCCCAATTAACGCGCTTTCCGGTGAGATTACGCGCGCCAATATTATTGAATTCTGCTGTTAACGGTGCAGACGCACTGACATTGTCGGCACTTATTTCGAGTTCAACTTGCCCTATTGAAGCCTTGGCAGATTTAAACACTAACTTGGCCGTTTTAATATTGGCACCGGGTGGTACGTGCACGTTTTGAAAACGCAAAGCAGTTGTTTGTGTATTGAGTAGAGTTGAGGTCTCAGTTTCGCCTTCCTTCCAAGTAATAAATAGCTTTGGTTTGGACGCACCTGTAGCGGTTTGGATTAGCGTAGAATTTTCCTCAATATTGTTGTAGTTATCTGGCGCTTCAAGCACCAGCGATAAATCATCGCCAGCACTCCAATCGTCACCGTTAATAACGGCCGCAATAACTTCTTTTAGTCCGGTTGCAGATTTCTCTTCATCGGGGTCGATGGTGAAGTCGTTCCAAGCATAGAATTTATCTGTTAATTCGCGTGAAGCCAGGATACCGCTGTCGTAAGTGGCAGGTTTACCCGTTTTCTCAGCGCTTATATTTAGCGTGAGGATGTTGTCAACAGTTGTTGTTGGCTGGGTAGGAGTAGTAGGGGTGTCAGGAGTGTCAGGAGTGTCTGGAGCCGCCGCGGTAGTTACAACTGTACCGGTTGTTGGATCGACAACCCAATCAGTTTCATCAGAATCGCTATCAGCTTCAGCACCCGTAAGACTCAGCGTGGCTGTTTCAATGACCGCGTTGGTTGGTATGTCAATATTGTCAAACCTAAACGCAAGCTTACGAGAGAAATTTTCCGCAGAGGCGAAAAAGGTTCGTGCACTGGGATTGGTTAAATTTCTAGAAACAACGTCCCCGACTTGCTTTGTTATTTCATCGAGATGCGCAACAGCTATAGACTCTGTCTTCTTTTTATCAGTATCGATGTCTTCACTGTATGTGAAATTCAGAACGGGCCGTCTTGCTTCGGGTGCATTAAGACCCTCAAATTCGCGCATGTCTTGTGATGATGGCTCATATTCATCAACTGTATCCAAGATGAAAGACAACGCTTTCCCACTTTCCCACGTTTGCAAACTTGTTATTGTATTAACAATATCACTTAGGTCTGGTGAGACGGCGACACCGATGGATGAACCCGCTGCTGGAGTTGTTTTTGTTGCACCAGTTGTATCGGGCGGCACGTTGTCCCATGCGACTCCAGTGGTTGTCAAGCCAGGGGTTGCTAGTCTATAGGCTAAAGTCGCTTCGCCGTTGGCACCATCGGGCAAGGGTGCGGGATCAGTAGTAACCTCAAGATTAATGAGTGCTGATAAGTTACCAACCTGAGCAGCTGCATTGGTTGGGGTGAAACTGAGCGTTGCGGACGTGACCGTTGCACCGGCCGGAATATCAATGTTCTCAAACCGATAAGCATAGCGATCATCTTGTGCACCTTCAACTCCGTTATAGAACCACCTGTTGGCAGTCGTGATTGCGCGGGTATCAGTACCCATGCCGGAGATTTCGTTTTCGGCCGTTATAGCCACAGCGACTGCACTGCCGCTGACTTCCGCTGATTGGGTAGTCGCAATCACGGTTGTGTCATCCGTTTCAGCCATGCTCAACGCATCTGCATTGAGCGTTACTATGCTGGTGTCATTGTTTTGTGTGGCATCATCTGAACTTGAGCTTGGTTTTACGACGACTCGTTCATCCGGGCAAATGCCGTTAGGACATAAACCAGTGCTATCACTCTCTAGATCGCCAACTGGATAACGAATTGAGCCACCTCGATTGCTTCCTTGAAACCCCATTAAGCCAACGTTAAAGCTACTCGATTCCTGAAGCAGGACTCGCATGGCTATTTTAAGTCGGTCCATTCGCGTGCCATCAAATCCGGTGTCGTACCAGCCCATTGAACCGGATGTATCAAGTACGAACAAAATGTTTGGGTTAGTGTTGAACGCGTTTGATGATTGACCAAAAAATATTTCGGTGTCGTCAGCGCTAACAACTGTTGCTAAACACACACTGCTCAATAGTGCGCTGAGCAATAATTTCTGTAGCGTATTGCGGATATTCATTAGCAATCTACTCCTTGTTCTGCAGCACCAATTTCTATTATTCCTTGTGCTATACGTGTGCCAGTACTTGCTCCAGGCAAATTCGATTCCCCGGTAACGACAAAGCGTCGACCACCAACTTGGCCACCAAGGCTGTAGCCAAGAGGAAGGGACTGACCACCATACTCAACAGACACTTTAGTTTCCTGAACATCGGGTACGCTCAAATCGTTCATGTCAAATTCATTTTTTGGTTTGCAAATAACCGCAACAGGAGACATTGCATTTGCTGCGTCTTCAATAGCCATGACAATGTCAGCAGCAGACTCAGCTGATTGGAACGTGATTTCTTTTTGGATGGCGTTTGCAGCCAATTGACCCTCTAAAGTAGCTTCTCTCATGGCGGAAATACCCAGTATGGTCAACATGAAAATGAGCACCATAGACACCATCAAAGCTGCACCTTGCTGATTTTTTACCGAGGAAAATTTGTTATTTTTATTCATCGGCGGTTCCGTATTTTCACCGTGGTATTGAACGCAAGCTTCATGCGTTTATCAGATGGATAAGAACTGGCTGGATCAACAGGGGAGTCTGAGGGCGAAAGCATTGTGCCAGCGATCGTGTATGTGGATGCATCTTCTACGTCAAGAATTGCATCGTACGATTGCATTAAAAGTCCGATTTGAACCACTTCAACTCGACCGGGTTGGCCGGCAACATCACTCGGAGAGACGAATGTTAACCCTCTGTCATCAGTCTCTCCTGGATCACGTATTCCAAGCCTTATTTGTAGGTTCGCAACACCCTCTATCATTTCGATAGGTAAGTTTGTTTTGTCGTATGGTAGCGTCTGTTTATACAGTGAGTAAATTACATCGCCGCTACCATTCTTACGTTGCGTATCTCCAATGTAGTATATGTTGGCTTCAAATCTCATTACACGGGCTAAATTAATTGTGCCTGCGAAGCCGTAGGGTGCAGATAGTCGTTTATCTGTATTTCCATCAGAAGAATGTTGCAATGTAGCGCCGTTTGCTGAGGTGATTTCGAAAATGTCAGCAACCTGACAATTTGATATTAGGGCCAGATCTCCTTCAAATAATCCCGAATTAGCGTCGTAAAGTACGATGTCAGAGTCCACTCTCTCAAGCGGGGCAAATTCGAACGTATCTGCGCTGCCAAACTGTACCGACAACGCGTGAGTGCCGGCAATAGGCGCAGCTCTTGTGGCTGGTATGTCAAAACCGATTGGTTGTTCAGGTAACCAAGAGCCATCGTCTTGTATTACCGACGCAGTGACTGCTGTGTCGTAAAAATTTGTCGTTGGTGCGGCATCTGCCAATAAGGTTGCAGATGAAGTGTTTATGTCAACGCAACCTTGAAATCCTGCCATGCGAACATCGCGAGTCATGGTGTCCATAGCAAAGCGTGCGCTGTCCTGAATGTCGGTAAGAGCGCTGTTTAAATCAATGCTTTTTCTAGAGCCGCTGAACACAGTGATAGCGCTTGCGATCAGTGTTAATCCGATTGCCATTGCAATCATCATTTCTAGCAAAGAGAAGCCTTGCTCATGACGATGGGTGTATTGGTTAGCGTATCTCATGGGGTTAATAGAACGTTGAGTACTCGCTCTTCCAGGTTGTTGTCAATCATCTCACCCCATTTAACACTCACGGTATACACATCTGTGGCGGTGTCGTAGCTGATTGCACCTTCGGCGGCGAGGTTGTCGAATGACGGTAACAACGGTTTAAAATTGACTGCATTCGTGGGTTCATACAGATACTTGCTCCATGCATGCAGGTCAGCCAGAGCAATCTGTGCTGGTGTACATTTGGTTGCGTTAGCGATGCAAGCTGGCTCGGTAGTGCCTTTGTTTGTAGTAAACGCGTTATAGTTGCCATCGGCCACTCCTTGCACGTTCGCGCGCATACGGTCTGTCATGTCCCTTAACATAAAGTTACCTTGAGACAAGTAGTATGCGTTCTGGCTGTAGCGCATACCTTGCACTTGCATTTTCGCTGCGGCAAGAAAACCGATTGATAAAATGACAATAGCAATCAGCACTTCGATCAATCCCACACCGGATTGTTTTAAATTAGGTTGGCTCATAGTCTAAGGACCCGTACCACAAGCAGCGAGACCACCAAAAGAACTCACCAACATCCCTGCGTCGTTTGTGCGAGCTCGTCGGGGATCACCACTGAGTGAAATATTGATTGCCTTGGCATTTTCCTGACCGCGAGGGTCACAAACCCCAAAGTAGCCTGAGCCACGCCAATGGGATGTGCCTCTTGGTCCGAATCGAATGAATTGACGTTCAAGTGGACGCTCTGCAGTGTTAACTAGTCTTGCTCGGTTCATGATCCAGACTCCACCGTCAACTGCTTGCGCTACTCTGAGTATCTGTTCGTCAGCGTCGATAACACCGCGTGTCGCGCCATTGTCAATAAATGTAATGTAGCCGTTAGACCAGTCTGCACCACAAGTGCCGTTGTCTTCTCTAGCGCAAACGGCCGTTCTAGTAGAGCGCTTAATTGCCTCCGACCGCGCAAAACGCAAGGCACCCATCAACTCATTTACTTCGACTATCTGCTTACTATTGCGCATTGCGTCACTAAAATTAGGCGCGGCAACGCCAAGCAGTATTCCCGCAACGGCTAGTGCTATGACCAATTCTACCAAGCTAAAACCTTGATTTGATTGATTAAATTGTCGATCCTTCATGATCAATTCAGCTTCAATAAACGCATTTCTGTCCAGATAGCGGCATGTTTCGTATTTATTGCAGTTAAATTGGTTTACAGCTTGGTCTCTGTCGCCGATAGTTCGTGCACTGTTTAAATAACGAATGACTAACTCAGCCAGTGGCATATCAACTTGGATTGGATACGGGCGGCACCTATACCGACGCCGTTCTTGTGAATGACGATCAAAAGGTCGTCGCGACGGCAAAGTCGCTAACGACACACGCAGATTTGATTCACGGGCTTCGAGGGGCTGCACATGCGGTGCTCAATGATCAACTAAGGCCCATTACGATGGTATCTTTGTCTACGACGTTGGCCACCAATGCATTGGTGGAAGGGCGTGGGCGTCCTGTCTGTCTGGTGTTAATTGGATATCGGCCAGAACAATTGAGTAAAGCTAATTTGGTGGATGCGTTAGGGCGAGACCCTCATGGGTTCATTGATGGTGGTCACAAGGCATCGGGTGAACCGGTCTGTGAGTTGAATGTGGCTCAACTCACTGAATTAGTTGAATCAGTTAAGGACTCGGTAGAGGCGTTTGCTGTATCCGCCTTGTTTGCAGTTCGTAATCCAGAGCATGAGAATCAAGCTCGAAAACTAATTCATGAACTAACTGGAAAACCAGTGAGTTGTGGGCATTCGTTAAGTTCAGGTTTGGATGCGCCACGAAGGGCATTAACAGCACTGCTCAACGCGCGATTGATTCCTATGATTCGATCACTGCTAAGTGCTGCACAAGTGTTGTTAGATGAGCTGGATATTAGCGCGCCGCTCATGGTAGTAAAGGGCGATGGTTCGTTGGTTCGTGCTGAAGTGGCTGAACGCTCTCCAGTAGAAACGATATTAAGTGGTCCTGCGGCCAGTGTGGTTGGAGCCCAATTTTTGAGTAAAGAGCCATTGCTTATGGTCTCTGACATGGGTGGCACAACGACCGACATAGCAATGATTCGTGATGGTCAGCCTCGACTCAGTGCAGATGGTGCAACGGTTGGTGGTTGGCGCACCATGGTTGAGGCAATTGATGTTCGTACCTTTGGCTTGGGTGGAGACAGTCGTATCGTGTTTAATCGAGAACAACTTGATTTTTCCGTAGGTCCAGAACGGGTTATGCCGATCAGTTTGTTAATACATAACCATCCGGAATTAAAACAAGTTTTGCATGATCAACTTGAATTGCCCCGAAGCACTACACACAGTGCTGAGTTTGTCATGGCACATGCCGCTGAACCGACTGATCTAACTAAGCAGCAGGCGGAACTTTGGGAGTATATAAAACGCCGTCCAATTGATGTTCAAACCGTATTTAATGATCAAACGCTTGATCGCGCTATGGTTCGGTTAACTCAACGAGGCATTGTATTGCGATCAGGTTTCACGCCAACTGATGCCAGCCATATAGTGGGTAACCAAAGCGAATGGGATACAGAAGCTGCACGCTTGGCGGCTAAATTGTTAATGCGTTATTCGTCTGCAAACTTAGGTATTGAATTTGCCAGCGTGGAACATTTTGCACAACATATTATGGACTCAGTATCACGATTAACTGCGCTGGCTCTAGTCGACACGCAACTGTCTGAGAAAATAGCGTCAAAGTCGCGTTTTTTAAAAGGGTTAGATGCATCTCAGCGCAAACTGCTAGCAGATCTTTTGGTTGATGGCGATGCGGATGAACTGCAATTAAAATTAGCGATGCGTTTTCCGATTATAGGGCTCGGCGCTCCAGTGAAAAGCTATTACCCTAAAACGGCACAGTGGCTGAATACCACGGCGATCTTACCAGAGCAGGGTAACGTCGCTAATGCACTGGGTGCTGTCGTTGGGTCGGTTCGCCAAACCTATGAGATGGTTATCACATCCGCCGGTGGTAAAAGTGTGAATGTGCATTTTGATAGCGGTACGAAAAAGTTTGATGATTTGGAGAAGGCTGCCACTGCTGCAATTGAGTTAGCACGGAACGAAGTGCATAAACTAGCTGTAAGCGCAGGTGCTGATAATATCAGCGTAGAGCATACACGTACCGATAACGTCGTGGATGCCGATGGTGATGTGGTGTTTTTTGAAAGTCGCATAGTGGCGACCGCAATTGGTCGCCCCAGTACTATTGGTTAGTTGCCTAGCCCGGCGTAACATTCAAGCCAGTCTAGTGCGGGTCTATCTGTCTCAAGTTGGCTTAGCAAGAATGCATCGGATCGCCATAGTTGATTTTCTCTATAACCCCAAAACGTCAGACCATTCACGGCTGGGTGCTCGTAAAACGCAGGCACGAGTGTCTTGATTTTATCAAGCTGATCAGCGTCGTTGCTTATGTTTATATCCAAGTCTGCAAGATACAATGGCAATGCCAGTTCTGCGACTAAGTCTAGTCTGGTTTTAATCGTCGCTGCATCGGTATCTTCAAGGAAGTGCCCTTCGATACCAATGGCATCAATTAAATTTCGCTGTTTTAACAGGCTAGCTAGTTCGAGGAACTGTGCGCCACTGGTATCGCTTTGCGCAACTTTGTAGTCATTTAAGATAAGCTCGCTGTTTGGAAATCGTGTTCGAGCAAGTTCAAAGGCACGAATTACCCAGTCCCAGCCGGTAGCCCCTTCGCCACCTAGCGCATCACTGTACGATGGGATAGAACTGATGGGTTCACTGACTACGTCGATTTGCGCAGGTTCTGGATAACGCGCAGCAACTTCGTCGAACCATTGAGTCAGCTCTATGAGTTGATCAGCATCATTGAGCACTGAAATCCAGTCTGGTTCATTGTCTCCAGCAATTAACGTATGGAATTTAAAGCTGTAGTTATAGTTTTGTGCAAATGTATTAGCATCATCAAGTGCTGACCAATCCATGACATCACGCGTGCTTTCAATCGCATTCCACTTTGTAGCATTCTCTGGTGTGACTTGATTCCATAGCTGATGGAAGCGTTCATCAGTCGGTGTTTCGGGTCGGAAGATGTTGCCAAGAAATGGTTTTTCACTGGTCGCTAAAAGTCGAGTGGACGGAGTGCAAATGTCATTGCTTGCAGTGGTATTCGCTGCACCGGTCGTTCCGGTGTCGGTCTCGCTTGGGTTATCTGTTGCTGAATCTGATGTGCCTGCGTCAGTAACATTTTCTGATTCACTAGATGAACCCGATGAATCCGGCAAGCCTGATTCACTGGACGAGCCCGATGAATCCGGCAAGCCTGATTCACTGGACGAGCCCGAGCATCCAACTAACAGGCTTGTTACGACGAGGCTGGATAAACAAACTATTGTTTTTTTACGAGAGTTAATGGGTATCAAAATAATGCCTTTTGTTTGTCCAGTGAATCAGAAAATGCTATTTCACTACGATTTTTTGGGTATATAAATATCGGTAACGGTGCCTTCAGCAACTTCGGCTGCAAAGTTCAGCGTCTCTGACAGAGTGGGGTGCGGATGAACCGTTAATGCAAGGTCCTCAATGTCTGCGCCCATTTCCAACGCCAATACGGCCTCGGCGATAAGCTCGCCTGCGTTTGGTCCAACCATGCCTGCACCAAGAATTCTTTTTGTGGTTGGCTCGTAAATAATTTTAGTGACACCTTCATTGCGCGCCATGCTCAATGAGCGGCCACTTGCCGCCCAAGGAAAGCTGGCTTTTTCAATGCTGATACCTTGTTCTTTCGCGGCTATTTCAGTGAGTCCCATCCATGCAACTTCCGGGTCTGTATAGGCGACTGACGGAATGGTCTTAGCATCAAAGAACGATTTATGGCCACATGCAACTTCAGCTGCCACTTTAGCTTCATGGGTGGCTTTGTGGGCAAGCATAGGTTGACCAACAATGTCACCAATGGCGAAGATATTTGGCACATTGGTCCGCTGTTGCGCATCAGCCGGAATAAAGCCTCGGTCAGTAACATGCACACCGGCAGCTTCTGCGTTAATGGTTTTGCCGTTTGGGCTGCGTCCAACGGCTAACAACACACGGTCGAAGGTATCGTTCGCAGGCGCCTGTCCACCTTCAAATGTGGCGTTAAGGCCGTCTTTTTCGCTGGTAACAGAGGTCACTTTGGCGCCTAAGAAAATGTTCTCAAATTGTTTTTTTAAGCGCTTTTCTAGAGGCCTTACAAGGTCTTTATCGCAACCGGGCATCAGCCCATCGGAGAGTTCAACAACGGTCACCTGTGAGCCGAGTCCTGCGTAGACACAACCCATTTCTAAACCGATAATGCCACCACCAATAACCAGTAATCGCTTAGGTATGTCGGCAAGTTCTAATGCGCCCGTTGAATCCATCAATCGCTCATCTTCATAGGGCAGGTCAGGAATTTTTATACTTTGTGAGCCTGCGGCTATGACGGCATTAGTAAAACTGACTGTTTTTGCATTAGCACCGGTAATGCTAATTTCATGAGCAGAATTAAAGCTTGCAATACCATGCACAACATCAACTTTTCGTTGTTTTGCAAGCCCTGCTAATCCGCCGGTAAGCTGTCCAATCACCTGTTCTTTGAAGCCTCGTAGTTTGTCGATGTCTATTTGTGGCTCACCGAAGGTGACGCCGTGCGCCGACATTGTGCGTGTCTCTTCGATAACAGCTGCGGTGTGAAGCAATGCTTTGGATGGAATACAACCGACATTGAGACAAACTCCGCCAAGCGCTTCGTAGCGTTCAATTAACAGCACGTTTAAACCTAAATCGGCCCCGCGAAAAGCAGCCGTGTAGCCACCGGGACCGGCACCAATAACCACTAAATCGTAGTCTGGGTTTTGCGGTGCGTTACTGTCGGTAACAGGTGAACTGTTAGAAGCTGGAGCTGCCGCAGCGCTAACTTCAGATGATGCGCTTTGAGTTGTTGCAGTTTCAGCAGGAGTTGCCTCAAAAGCGCTTTGCACCTCGGCGTCTACTGCATCAATTACGACTAAGTCTGCACCCAGTGATATTTTATCGCCAACTTTAACCAGAACTGAGGTTACGGTGCCAGCGGTAGGGGAAGGTATCTCCATACTGGCCTTATCGCTCTCGACTGTGATCAATGATGTTTCAACATCAATAACATCGCCTGTTGCAATGAGCACTTCAATAATTTCAACAGAGTCAAAATCACCGATGTCTGGCATCTGGATGGTTTTCAATTCACTCATAAATATAAGGCTCGAGTATTGATGCGATAAAAACTAGATGGCGGTGCATCGAAAATATCCGCCTGCTTGAAGATAGGACACAAATAATTTTTGTATACCGCTACGCCAATTTTCAAAGCAGCAAGCGCCGCACATCTTTTATTGCGTCGCAGTAGTACTTCAAAAACCGAGCTGCATCAGCGCCATCTACAACACGATGGTCGTAGCTCAAGTCGAGCGGACACATCAGCCTTGGTATGAATTGTTCGCCATCCCAAACTGGCTGCATACGTGCGCGAGTTATACCTAATATAGCCACCTCTGGTGGATTCACCAAAGGGGTAAACGCGGTACCGCCAATCCCACCTAAACTCGAAATGGTCATGCTCGCACCTTGCATCTCGTCAGGTTTAAGCTTCTTGTTGCGGGCACGGTGGCTCATGTCTGCCATCTCGACCGCCAGCTCGCTGATGCTCTTTTTATCAACATCGCGAAACACTGGCACGACTAAGCCGTTTGGTGTATCAACAGCAATACCAATATGAAAGTACTTTTTGTAAAACAACGCTTGCCCATCGGGTGTTAAAGATGAGTTTACTTTTGGAAATGCCTTTAGCGTGTGTACCAGTGCTTTCATATGAAACGCAAGACCAGTAATTTTCGGCTCGCCTTCCTTATGGCTTTTCTTTAGATCTTTGCGAAAAGCTTCTACGTCAGTTATGTCAGCTTCATCGTGATGGGTTACCAGTGGAACGTTTAACCATGCACGATGCAAATTACTGGCACTGATTTTATTTATGCGGCCTAATTCAACGCGTTCGATTTCGCCAAAACGTGTGAAATCGACTTCAGGAATTGGGGGGATACCCGATGTACCCGCACTCGCATTCGAGCCATAATTTGCACCGATGCCTTCCATTGCCGATTTAATAAATTCGAGTACATCGGTCTTTAGAATGCGATCTTTTGGTCCGGTGCCTGTGACTAATGACAGGTCAGCACCGTGCTCACGAGCGTATCGACGAACACCTGGACTGGCATGTGCAGTTCGCATTTTTTCTTGATCAATATGCGCTGTAGGTGATGATGCATTACGCGCCGCTGGCGCCGCTTTTTTTGCAGTCGCCGGCGTGGGTGTTTTTGCAGCTGGGACTGGCGCGGACGATTGTGCTGCCTCTGCCGAAGCTGCATTTGCAACATCCGGTTCAACTTCACTGGAGGTCTCTGGACTGCCACCGGCTTTGGCCGGTACAGACTCGGTTGCTTGCTCAGCCTGGTCACTGGCAGTAGGTGTCATTTTGCCAATGACATCGCCAGAGCTAAGCGTATCGCCAACTTTGACGGTAATGCTTTCAATAACGCCTGAGCTACTTGCTGGAATTTCCATACTGGCTTTGTCACTTTCAAGCGTGACCAAAGAATCATCGAGCATGACCTGGTCGCCAACGGCGACCAGTATCTCAATGATCTCTACATTTTCCGAATCGCCGATATCAGGTACGATAATGTCAACGGATTTAGCATCTGATTGAGTTGTCATCTATGGGCTCCTCAAACAGTGGTTGGATTTGGCTTGTCCGGGTCGATCGCATACTGTTGTATGGCGTTAGCCACAATAGTACGTTCGATCTTGCCGTCCATTGCTAATGCATGCAATGCTGCAATCGTGACATAGCGTCGGTCAACTTCGAAAAATTCCCTTAGCTTTTCACGTGTATCTGATCGTCCGAATCCGTCTGTACCTAATGCCACAAACGTAGCTGGAACATATTCACGCACTTGATCAGAATACGTTTTCATATAGTCAGTTGAACTGATGACAGGCGCGTCGTCGTTACCCAGCACTTCACTGATATATGGAATTCGTGGAGTCTCTTGTGGGTGCAACATATTCCAACGCTCAGTTGCTAATCCGTCTCGTGCCAGTTCATTAAAACTGGTGACACTAAATATGTCGGATGCAATGTCAAACTCTTTGGCTAGCATGTCGGCTGCAGCGATCACTTCTCGAAGTATAGTGCCGCCACCGAGCAGGCGTACACGCAGTTGGCTTTTACCCGATTTTGCGTCCACAGAAGCTAACTTATAGATACCTTTTATAATGCCTTCTTCAGCACCTGCAGGCATTGCTGGATGCACGTAATTCTCGTTCATTGCGGTGATGTAGAAATACACCGATTCACGCTTAGCTAGCATGCGGTCCATACCGTTGTGAATGATCACGGCCATTTCATAACTGAAACAAGGGTCGTAACTAACGCAGTTAGGAATGGTATTCGATAGCACCAACGAGTGACCATCTTCGTGCTGCAAGCCTTCACCATTTAACGTGGTTCTTCCAGCAGTACCACCGATCATGAATCCACACGCACGCATGTCGCCAGCCAACCAAGCGAGATCGCCAATGCGCTGAAAACCAAACATGGAATAATAAATGTAGAAGGGGACCATGTTGACACCGTGGGTGCTGTAAGCGGTCGCCGCTGCTAACCAACTGGCCATACCGCCAGCCTCAGTGATGCCTTCTTCAAGAATTTGACCTGATTTGTCTTCCTTGTAGTACATGATCTGATCGCGATCTTGTGGCTCATAAAGTTGGCCAACAGAGCTGTATATGCCCAGCTGGCGAAACATACCTTCCATGCCAAAAGTCCGTGCTTCATCAGGCACGATTGGCACAATGTTCTTACCAATTTTTTTATCGCGCGTTAATAAAGTAAGAATACGGACAAACGCCATGGTGGTCGACATTTCGCGATCACCAGAACCTTCTAACAACGCCTTAAAATCTGACAGAGCAGGGACTTCTAATGGCTCTGCAAACTTTTTACGTTGTGGTAAGTAACCACCGAGCGCTTTACGTCGTTCTTGCAGATACTTTATTTCTGGGCTTTCAGGGTCAGGCTTTACATATTCCAGATTTTCAACCTGCTCATCGGTGAGCGGGATGCCAAAGCGATCGCGCATTTTTTTAAGTGAAACCATGTCCATGGCTTTCTGTTGATGCGTGGCATTGGTACCTTCACCAGATTCGCCCATGCCGTAACCTTTCACGGTTTTGGCAAGAATGATGGTGGGCTGACCTTCGTGAGTTGTGGCTTCATGGTAAGCCGCGTAGAGTTTGTGTGGGTCGTGGCCACCTCGGTTCAAGCGCCAAATATCAGCATCGCTCATGTGTGCAACCAGAGCTTTGGTTTCTGGGTATTTGCCAAAGAAGTGTTCACGGGTGTAAGCGCCCCCTTTGGCTTTAAAGTTCTGATATTCACCATCACAGGTTTCCATCATTAATTGCTCGAGCTTGCCACTTTTGTCTTTGGCTAATAGTGCATCCCAATAGGTGCCCCAGATAACTTTGATAACGTTCCAGCCCGCACCGCGGAAGACGGATTCAAGTTCTTGGATTATTTTGCCATTGCCACGAACGGGCCCATCGAGCCGTTGTAAGTTGCAATTTACAACGAACACTAAGTTGTCGAGTTTTTCGCGTCCAGCTAATGATATGGCACCGAGTGATTCAGGTTCATCCATTTCGCCGTCACCGAGGAAAGCCCATACCTTGCGGTTATCTGTTTTTGCCAATCCACGATGTTGTAGATATTTCATGAATCGGGCTTGGTAAATCGAGGTTAGAGAACACCACCCCATAGAGACCGTTGGAAACTGCCAATATTCAGGCATGAGCCACGGGTGAGGGTACGACGGTAGACCGTCGCCATCGACCTCACGGCGAAATTTGTCTAGATCGGTTTCGGTTAATCGACCTTCCATGAATGACCGTGCGTAGACCCCCGGGGCAGAGTGACCCTGAAACATGATGAGATCGCCGCCGTGATCGGGTGTTGGTGCATGAAAAAAGTGATTGAAACCGACATCATATAGAGTGGCAGCTGACGCAAAACTTGCGATATGCCCACCAAGCCCGGAGTCGTTTCTATTGGCTCGCAGCACCATAGCGGTGGCATTCCATCGAATCATGGAACGCAAGCGATATTCAATTTCGTGATCACCAGGGTTCGTTGCTTCACGGTGAGGTGGAATGGTGTTGACGTACGCAGTACTGGCCTTATATGGCAAGTTGGCACCAGATCGACGCGACTTATCGATAAGCTGCTCTAGAAGAAAATGCGCTCTTTCTGGACCTTCCCTTTCTATAACGGCGTCAAGTGCTTCTAGCCATTCTTGGGTTTCCAGCTCGTCTGAGTCTTGTATCTGATCAGTTGCCATTCAGTTTCCAGATTGATGTGATTTTGCAATAATACTACGCAATTGACACTCGCTTGCGTTTGATGCGGAGGCAAAGTAGTTTGTTCGGAAGGCAAATCATGCGCACAGACCTTTCAAAACCTAAATTTTTACCGCACGCGCGCGAACCTTCACAACGAAATTACTTTCATTGTGTCATTGCCGTGTTGTTACATGACTCACTCTTGTCGAAAGATTGAGTAACTGACCAGCTCGGTTGATGAGCTGCTCGGCAGCGATTTTAGAAGTCTAGTCGACCCGTAATGACGGCGTCTTCAATACCGCTTAATTGTGTTGGTAGTAATTGATTGGCCAAATCTTGATTACTTGTGGTGGTTACTTTGAGATAGTTTGGCGTGTAACCCCAGTGTTGGTGCTGCCCGTTTGGCAATTGCACACCTTTTTCCCATAATACCAAGGGCGTGCGTGCGCCGTTGCGTTCTAACATTTTAGTTAAAACGGTATGCTTTTGGTTCGAAGCTAACGCATGAAGTTCTTTGCTACGCTGCGAGCGAATAGATTTTGGTACTTGATTGGGTAGGCTTGCAGCTTTAGTACCTTCACGTTCTGAATAGCTAAAAATGTGGATATGACCAAAATCCATCTCGCTGATAAAGTTAATCGATTCCTGCCACTCTTGTTCTGTTTCACCTGGAAAGCCAACAATAATGTCGGACGTGATGTTGAAGTCAGGAACTTGTGCTCTAAGAGTTTCAGCCATTTGACGAAAGTCAGCGGTTTTGCAGCGTCGAGCCATTCGACGCAGGACAGTGTCGCTGCCACTTTGTAAGGGTAAGTGCATGTGCGGTTGCACGCGAGGATTGTTGAACAATGTAAAGAACTGGTCAGACAAGTCCCAGGGTTCCACTGACGCAAAGCGAATGCGGCTGATCTCGGTGTGTTCGAGTAATGCTGAGACAAGTGTAAAAAGATCAGTGTTTAGATCGCTTCCGTAGCCGCCCACATGGACGCCAGTTAAAACAACTTCATGAACGCCGGACTCGGATAAAGCTTGTACTTCATTAACTAGCGTTTGTATGGTGCGGCTACGCTCAGCGCCGCGCGCCACGGTAACGATACAAAAAGTGCAGCGGTAACGACACCCATCTTGGATTTTAATAAACGCTCTGTGCCGGTTTCGTTGAAACAGCGCCGTTTCTGCTGGTGTTGTCGCGCTCTGCGGCATATTCGGTTGTTGGAACTCGGAGCGGGTAAGGGCGACTAAGTTATCTTTGTCTGTATTAGGTACGACGAGGTCGATACCCAATTCCGCCAATGCGCTCGTTGATTCGAGCGAACTGTAACATCCAGACACAACTAATTTCGCTTCCGGGTTCGCGCGATGCAAACGTTGCACTCTTTGACGTGATTTTCTAACCGCCTCTTTTGTCACTGCGCAAGTATTGAGCACCATAACGTCGGCATCGCTAGGTTCTGCGGTGATTTTGTCGCCTGCAGCGGTGAATGCGCCGGCCCATTGTTCTAGTTCGGCTTCGTTCAAACGACAGCCCAAAGCACTGAGATGAATACGCACAGTAAGTTATGCAACATTAATTGACAAAATATAGTGTACCTTATGCAGGTAAATAGAGCGTTCGCGATTGTGGCTTTTCCCGCTTTTCGCTACGATGTGTGTTCCAGCGCAAAGCATTGCGCATCCAACATAAGTTTCAGGAATCGTATTCATGTTTAAAGACTTCGAGAAATCACCAAGCAAGTCTTCGTATCAATTGAAATTCCTTCTAGCGGGTCTTGCCCTGCTAGCAATGATAGGTGCGTGGATGCTGCGCTCCGGTAACAGTGGCGAAATCACCAGACTCAAAGGTGACACCGCTGCCGTATCGGCGCAGCTTGTAACGTCAGGCGAAGAACTCAAAACCACCAAAGCAGAGCTCGGTATATTGCGCGGCGAATTAGACGACGCAAATGCCAAGCTTGAATTGATCAACGCTGAGCTCAGCGCATCACAAGCAGAATTAACAGCTGCTCAGGAAGCGATAACATCTGCATCGGGCGAGTCCAGTGCACAGATAGATCAGCTGAAAGCTAACTTCGCAGCTCTTGAAGAGCAAAAGGCCTTTCAGCTCTCTGAGTTTGCAAGTGTCAGCGACACAAACGTTGCACTGGAAGCGCAAGTTGCCGATTTACAGGCACGGCTCGACGTAACAACGGGTGAACTTGGCTCATTTGCATCGCAGCGTGATGACACGGTTGCAACGCTTGAGCGTCAAGTCGCTGACTTAAGCGCTGAACTTGAAACACAACGCGCCGACATGAGCGCTCGTGAACAGGAAATGGATGCGTTCTATGCCAAGACGCAAGAAGACATGCAGTCTCAAGTGCAATCGTTGCTAAGCGCAGATTCATCTCGCGAAGCGGAAGTTGCTAATGCTCAGACAAGCTATGGCTCTTTGCTTAAATTGTATGACAACGACACAGCAACACTAAATGCTGAAATCGGTGAGCTTGAAGCTCGTCGCGCATTGCTTGAAGGTTCGATAGGTACTTTAGAGAACCGGGTTGTTACGGTTGAAACCGAATTGGCTTTGACAAAAAAGACACTCAGTGAAACTGAAGTTATGTTGGCAGACACACAAACTGCACTTACTGATACTGAGACTCAGTTGTCAGCAACGATTGAAGGTCAGGGCGACGTGGATGCTCAGCTTGAGGCTCAATTAGCTGAACTCGCTGCAGCTGAAAAAGCGATGGCAGCAACATCATCGGAACTAGCTGATGTTCAAGCCCAACTATCTGCCGCACAAGGTGAGCTTGCAGCTCGCGACGAAAGTCTTGGTGCTGTTAACGCTGAACTTCAAGGTCTTATGGCCAATTTTGGTGCAAAAGATACTGAGCTTCAGGGCGCGTTAGGTCTAACTAAAGATCTACAAGCTCAATACGACACCGATATCACCAACCTCAATGCAGAATTGGGTGAGCTTGAAGCGCAAAAAGCACAACTTGAAATCGATATCACTCAGCTAAAGTCGCAAAATGAGTCGCTTACAGGTGAGAAGGCCACACTGATCACCTCAGTTGATGATCTCAATGCTCAGCTTGAAGAACTCAAGTTAGCATCGTCTGCAGAAGTTGAAGAGCTACAAACGCTTTCGGCCTCGGCTTCGGGTGAAGCTGAAGATGCACTTGCAAAGTTGGCTGAACTTGAAAGTGCTAAAGCGGAGCTTGAAGCTGAAGTTTCAACATTAACGTCACGGATTGGCGAACTTGAAGCAGATGCCGGCGACACAACGGCTATCGATGCGGCCAATGCTGAAAAACTGGCGATGGAAGAAAAGGTTCTTAGCCTGGAGGCGAGTAAAGCAGAGCTTGAGGGACAGCTAGCGACACTTAATGCACAAGTGGGTGATCTAGAAGCCAAATTAAGCGACACAAGCATGATCGATGGACTGACTGCTGAGAAGGACGCTCTTGAAGCTGAGATGGTTACATTAAATGGCAGAATCGGTGAGCTAGAAGCTCAAGCGGGTGATACATCAAATCTTGATGCAGTCGCTGCAGAGCTCAAAGCAACCAAGAGAGAGTTGTTTCAAGTTAACTCTGAATTAGGCGGTAGCAACATTTCGCTGAACACGTTGCGATCACAGTTTAGTGATCAAGGTTCAGAAGCGGCAGCCTCTGCAGAAGCTCTTCAAGCTGAGCTAGACGAGAGTAATTCGCAACTTGAAAATATCAAGGGCCTAAACGTTAACCACATTTCGACGATCAAAGTACTTGAAGAGCAATTGGCGGAAAATGATGCATCTGGTCAAATCGCTGCAATGCAAGAAGAGGCAGATACTTTAAAAGCTCAGATCGAATCTATGCAAGCTCAACTCGATGGTATGGGTGAACTAGAAGGCGCGAATGTTGATCTTCAAGCGCAACTTGACGGTTCTGTAGCCGATAAGGAAGCGCTGCAAGCACAGCTTGATGCCGATAAAGAAGCACTTCAAGCACAGCTTGATGATGCAATGGGTGAGAAAGAATCGCTTGAGGCTCAAATTGCTGAACTAAATGCTGATCGCGATAACTTAACCGCGGAGCTTAACGGTGCAGCGGAAGCGATTGCTACAAATGAGGCGCGCATCGCCGAGCTCGAAGCGTCAGTCGAATCAGCGTCAATTGCAGCCAGCTCTACAGCTGAACAACTAGCTGCTTTCCAAGGTTCTTCGAGTGACCAGCTCATGGCATTACAAGGTGAGCGTGATGAAATGCAAGCGCGAGCTTTGGAACTAGAAGCGCGGGTTGGCGAACTTGAAGGTGAGCTAAGTATTGCTCAAGACCTTGCCGAGCAACGTGCGGCAGATGCAGATCAACTTCGCGCTGACATCGAAGCAATGACCGCTAGAGTCGCTCAAATCGAAGAACAGCTTGCAGCGTCTCAAGCGCGTGTTGCTGAACTTGAAGCAATGGTTAGCGATCTTGAAGCACAACTGGCAGCCGCTACAGAAGCGCAGAGTGGTCTTGAAGCCCAACTGGCTGATCTAACTGGCCAGAAAGAGGGGCTTGAAGGTCAACTGGCTGAGATGCAAGCATCTATCGACGCTAATGCGGCTGAGTCTGAAGCGATGCAGGCAAGTATGGCTGCTGACGCTGAAGCTCTGAAATCTCAAATTGTTGAGTTAGAAGAGGCTCTTGCAGCGAGTAATGCGAATGCAGACGCAGCGCTTGCGGCCAGTGCTGAAGCAGAGGCAGCGTTTACTGCCGAAGCTCAAGCTTTGCAATCGCAAAATGTTGAGTTAGAAGAGGCGCTATCAGCAAGTAATGCGAACGCAGAAGCAGCTCTAGCAGCAAGCCAAGCAGAAGCTGAAGCAGCTCTAGCAGCAAGCCAAGCAGAAGCAGAAGAAGCTCTAGCAGCAAGCCAAGCAGAAGCTGAAGCAAGCAGAGCAGAAGCAGAGGCTGCGCAAGCAGCTATGCAGGCTGAACTAGATGAACTCAAAGCGCAGTTAGTTGACATGCAAGCTCGGATGGAGGCGAGTGCTGCAGATGCTGAAGCACAAAAAGCGGCGATGATGGCAGAAGCTGAAAGCCTGCAATCTGAGTTGGCTCAACTCGGTGAGCAAAAATCAGGGCTAGAAGCTCAGATCGCAGCCATGCAAGGGCAACTCGGTGGATTAGAAGGTCAGGTTTCTGACGCACAGGGTTTAACAGCAGATAAGCAAGCTGAACTTGATGCACTTAAAGGCAGTGCTGACGCTCTTGAAGGTCAGATCGGTGACTTGCAAGAACGGCTAGCTGCAGCTGAGAAAAACGCTGATGAGCAAACTGCTATTGCGAAAAACTTGGCCAGCAAGCTTGCTGAAATGGAGCGTGGTGAGGAAACTACTGCTGCAGACGCTGCATCTCTAAAGCAGAAGATCGAAGAGAGCTTGGCCAGCAATGGTGTTGATGATGCGCAGGTATCGATGCGTGATGACAACAGTGTTGTCGTGAACCTTCGAAGTGAAGCTCTGTTTGCTTCAGGTCGTGCTCGATTGAGCCAAGGCGGTCGTGAATTGATGGGCAAGGTTGGCGCATCACTGAACGGTATGTCTAACAGCGTTGCTGTCGAAGGCCATACAGACAGCATCCCGGTATCGGGTGATTTGTTAGCGATCTTCCCAAGTAACTGGGAATTGTCTGTAGCACGAGCTGCAAATACGGTTAACTACCTGGAAAATAGTGCCGGACTGGATGCGAATCGTTTGTCTGCTGCAGGTTATGGTGCAAACCGGCCTGTTACAGGAAACGATACCCGCGAAGGTCGTGCACTTAACCGTCGAGTTGAGATCGTTGTAAAGCCTTAATGGGCTAACAACCCTAAGCTTTCGGGTGTTGAATGGAAGCGAAGGGCTGTGTTAAAAGAGGCGATCGGTGAACCTACCGATCGCCTTTTTCGTATGTGTAGTAGTCACATCAATTAACAGTGAATTCATTACCGATCATGTCGTTTGATAAAACCATCACTGTAGCGTTAACCGGCGCTTCAGGCATTCAATACGGTTTGCGATTAATCGAAACATTGATTCAAGCAAACTGCCGTGTTTATGTCCTGATGTCCAAGCCTGCGAAAGTTGTCATGGGGATGGACACAGACCTACCTGTGCCGGCAAGAACGAGTGATGTGCAAAGTGATTTTGCAGATCGTTATGGTGCGAAAGAGGGGCAGTTGTTTGCTTTTGGGAAGGAGCACTGGACAGCACCCATTGCCAGTGGCTCCGGCGCTCCTGATGCGATGGTTATATGTCCTTGTACTACGGGTACGTTGGCAGCCGTTGCAGCCGGTAACTGTAATAACTTGCTTGAGCGCGCGGCCGACGTTGTGCTTAAAGAGCGTCGTAAACTTATTGTGATGCCACGTGAAATGCCGTTTTCAACGATTCATTTGGAAAATATGTTGCGACTGGCTAACGCGGGTGCTGTGATCATGCCACCAAACCCTGCCTTCTATCAGTTGCCTAAAACGATCGATGATCTGATTGATTTTATTGTCGCACGAGTGCTAGATCAGCTTGATGTCGAGCACACGCTATTGCCCGCGTGGGGCAGTGATGTTGTTGGTGGTGTCTAATGAAGGGGTGTCACTAATGGAAATACCACTATTCCCACTATCCACCGTCGTATTGCCAGGTGGGCAGCTACCACTGCGATTGTTTGAACCGCGATACATCGACATGGTCAAGAACTGCTTCAAGACCGACACGGGTTTTGGTGTGTGCCTAATCAAAGATGGGCGTGACTCTGGTGCACCTGCGCAACCATACCCTCAGGGCACACTTGTAAAAATTATCGATTTTGATCAAGGAGCAGATGGTTTGTTGCACATAACCGCGGAAGGGCGGCAAGAATTTAACTTACTGACCTATGCGGCCAACAGCGACGATTTACTCATTGGCGAAGTGCAAATGTTGGAAGTCAGCGACCCAACTCAGATGAACACAAGTTACAATGAATTATCGGATAAATTGGCCGTCATTCTTCAGTACGTTGAACCGAATATTAAGTACGCAGAAAAGAAATTGGACAACCCTGAATGGATCTGCAACCGTTTGTTAGAACTTTTACCGTTATCAGCCGCGTCAAAATTTGAATTGTTGCAATTGCCTGATACCCGATCGCGCCTTGATGCATTAGTGGGATTACAGATTGAATTCACAAATGCTCAAAGCTAAGTTGACATCATAGCGGCTTAACAAATATCTTTGAATTGCGTTTTTCGTCGTAGCTTATTCTTCTGTATTGAGGCATATTTTCTGGTGTCTGCTCTACATAACCACGTTCTATAAACCAGTGAGCGGCTCGAGTACTGAGTAGCATCACTTTTTTCAGATTGCTTGCGCGCGCACGGCTTTCAAGGTTGTCTATGAGTTCTGCAGCTCGCCCTTGACCTCGATAATCTGGATGGGTTGCAACACAGGCGATTTCGCCAATCTCATTGTCTGAATGTGCTTGATCGACAAACAGGGCGGCGCACCCGATAATGAGCCCTTCGCGCTCGCATATAACGAAATTCTCAATATCTCTTTCAAGCGCTTCGCGTGAGCGCGTTGCCAACGTACCGTTCTCTTGTAGCGGTGAGATAAGTTCAATGATGCCGCTAACATCTTCAACTGTTGCTCCTCGAAGGTTCTCCCAACGCTCAGCTGTGACGAGCGTGCCGCTTCCGTCGCGGGTGAACAATTCTCTGAGTAATGCGTTCGGATCACTGAGGCTGAGCAAATGCACTCTGGATACACCTTTACGACAAGCATGGATCGCACGATTGAGCGTACGCATTAAATTCTCATCGAATTGTTGTGGCGCTAATCGCTCCATCGTATTTGCGCTGGCTTCGCGGATCGCATTGCCATCGCTATCCACTGGCAGTGATTCAACAAAAAAAATCAGTTTGTCTGCTTTGATTTCAACAGCGCTTTGCACGGCAACATCCTCTGCTTGCAAGTTGAATACATCGCCGGTAAGCGAGTAGCCAATAGGTGGTAGCAAGACGATCTTTCCAGCCGATAGGTGGCTGAGAATTTCTGCACCGTGAATCTGTCGAACCATCCCTGTATATTGATAGTCGACACCATTGAGTACGCCGAAAGGCTGCGCTGTAACAAAATTGCCAGAACAGACCGAAAGCCTCGCGCCAGCCATTGGAGTATTAGGTAAGCCCATTGATAGAACGGATTCAAGTTTTGTTCGCGTGCGGCCAGCGGCGGTAATAATTTCGTCCAGAGCTGCGTTGTCAGTCACGCGGCGACCTTCCACGATAGTTGACGAAATGTTCTGCTGTTTTAATTTTGTATCGATCTCAGAGCGTAAACCAAAGCCCAGTATGAGCCGTATACCTAGATGGCTGAGTAGCGCAAGATCAGCTATCAAGTTGTCAAACAAGGCTTCATTGAGCAATGTGTCGGGCAGGCATAACACCATCGTGCCGCCCCGATGGGTTTTGATGTAAGGCGATGCCTGCCGAAACCACTGGATGGCTAAATCGTTCTGAATATTTGCGTCGACCATGCGTAATTGTGTATTTGTGTCAGCCACTAGGCGCTCAATGTCCTCTATCATAGAGGGGTTAACCCGTGGGGCCAACATTACTTGCAAAAAACAGGCTCGAAAATGAGCATCTTTGTCGGTATTTGGAACGCAAGTTGCGGCACCAAGATTAACTTGCGCCACTCCGGCCAGATGAACCGTAAGAACACGACCCAGGATTGAGCTTACTGTGACAGTAATGACAGCACCAAAAAGAACCATCATGAACGTATCTTGCAGGCAAGCTGCTGGTTGGTTTTTTCTTTTGAGCGCGATGGTTACCAGCGCAGCTCTAAGAGCCGATACACACTCTCAGGGAAATGATCGCTGGGCGGAAACTGTATCTAACGCCTCTCAATCTGTGGTCTCCTTGCAACTGGCAAATTTGCGTAATTTCGATGGTACGGAGCAGGGTGATAGTAGTGCAACCGGTTTTGTTGTTGACGCGGAACTCGGTATTGTTCTGACCAATAGACATGTGGTCGGCGCAGGCCCGATACGTTTGTCAGCTACATTTCAGAACCAAGAACGGGTTGATGGTGTGCCACTGTATCGCGACCCTATTCATGATTTTGCGTTTGTGCGTTATGACCCTAAAGCACTCAAATACGCAAAGCCCTCGTCATTACCATTGCGGCCCGAAAAAGTGAAGACCGGCTTAAATATTCGTGTTATCGGTAGCGATGGTGGCGAACAGTTGTCTATTCTTACTGGAACGATAGCGCGCCTCGATCGACAAGTCCCATCCTATGGTCGCTATGGTTATAACGACTTCAACACGTTTTACATTCAGGCAGCTTCCTCTACCTCAGGTGGTAGTTCTGGTTCCCCAGTCATTGATATGGATGGTGATGTTGTCGCATTGAATGCGGCAGCCAATACGAAGACGGCCAGCAGCTTTTTTTTGCCGCTACCGCGAATTCAGTACGCGCTTGAACGATTGCAAGCCGGTGAGAAAATTGATCGAGGCGGGTTGCAAACCATTTTCCTACAAGAATCTTTTCGTGATCTGAAACGCTTAGGTTTGGATGAAGAAACAGAGCAACGAGCACGAGAAATAGACCCTGCTAATAACGGTATGCTGATGGTGCAGCAAGTTATCGCTGGCGGTGTTGCTGATAATATTCTTGAAGAAGGCGACATACTATTGTCGATAAACGATCAACTTATCGTTAATTTTGTTGAGCTAGAAGCTTTACTGGACAGCAGTATTGGTCAGGAGCTGGCTATTGCGGTGATGCGACAAGGTAAAGTATTAACGCTTACGTCCAATGTGGCTGACTTGCATGAAATTGAACCGGTAGAGTTTTTAGAGCTAGGGGACGCTATTGTGCAAGATATGTCAATCCAGCATTCACGCGCAATGGATAGAGCACAAGAAGGTGTTGTGGTTATGCGTGCTGGATATTTTTTCAATAGTGCAAACCTACCTCAGAGTTCGGTCATTATTGAACTTGACGGCAAGCCGGTAAAAAATATAGATGACTTTATCGAGGCTGTTAAAACCTCGTCTAGAGATAAAAAAATTCTGGCCCGCTATGTGGTTCCCGGCCGAGAGTACACCACGAGTGTCACACAGATCGATTTGGATAATCGTTGGTTCGACTATCGTCGATGCAAACGCGTAGATGATGCAAGATTCTGGGATTGTGAAAAAGTGGTATTGCCGGCGAAGCAGCCAAGAACAATCGATGCAACTATCAAAGTGCCACAGTTTAAAGACGCACTGCTCAATAAAGTGGCCCCGGCGATGGTGCGGGTTGATTTTAATATTCCCTACACACCTGACAATGTCTATGCACAGCACTTCAAGGGTGTGGGTATAGTGATTGACAAGGCGGCAGGCATCGTTGCGGTCGATCGCAATACCGTGCCGGTTGGATTGGGGGATGCAGAAATTACTTTTTTTGGCTCGCAAGTTGTTGATGCTCAGGTCGTGTTTTTACACCCATTGCACAACGTTGCATTGTTACGCTATGACCCAGTCGATCTTGGCAATGCAGAATTTGAAGTTTTGTCTCTGGTTGAGTCAAATGGAGAATTACCTCAGTCACTAACCATGGTGGGCTATCGTGCCGATGGCACGTTCCGTACTCACGAGGTAGACGACTTTAGTCGCTTAACCGTCGGTTTTGCACCGCCAGGGTTGCCTCGATTTCAACAATCGCCAATCGATCTCTATGGTGTGTCTAATGTCCCCCCCTCTTTGGGAGGCCCGTTTGTTGATGAAAACGGCGACGTTCATGCGGTTTACATGAGTTTCGCTTTTGAAGATGGACGTGAAATTAAGCAACATGAATGGGCGATGCCAGCCTCTGTCATTCTAGAAACGCTGCGTATGTACCAATCTAATAGCCCGTTTCATTCGTTGGATGTGCGGTTGGCTTATCGAACGATGTCTCAGGCTCGTCAACTAGGGCTGCCTCAAGATTGGTTAGATCGATATATCGAACTACCTTCTAATAACCGCAAGGTGTTATACATTGAGCAGGTCGTGCCAAACACAGATGCTCAGAAACAACTACAACCCGGCGACATTCTACTGGCCATCGAGGGTGAGCTAGTGGCCGATTTATACTCAGCTGAAGTTCTGTCACAAAAAGCGCAGATAGCCTTAACCTTATTGCGTGCTGGAAAAGTTATTGAAGTTACGTTGATTCCGTCTCATCTTAATGGCGTCGGAACACAGCGTTTAGTGAGTTGGGCAGGTGCGCAATTTCAGGAGCCTCACCATGAGATTGGCTACTTGAAAGGGGTTCATTTTCCTGGTGTCTATATCGCCGATACAGAGCAGGGTTCACCTGCACAGTGGGACGGTCTATATCGAAACCGGTTCGTAACTCATGTTGATGGTGAGGCGGTAGAGGATCTTGATGGTTTTCTTGATCTCATTAGTAAGAAAGCGCAAGACGCGGACACGCGACTATCGATCGTATCGATTAGTGGTCGGAAGAGTATAGTAACGGTCTCACCAGAATATAACTTCTGGCCAACTTACGAAGTTAAACGCGCGGCTGACGGTTGGCAGCGTATTAACTACATTAACTAGCGACAACTACATAACTGGTGACTCAGGAAAATTCCGAATATGATGTTGTCATCGTTGGTGGTGGCATGGTCGGCAGCATGTTGTGTGCAGCGCTTGCAAGTGTTGCCGCGCAAGCGGTTGCCACCAGTTCTGCTGGAATAACACGCGAACCGCTTCAAATTTGTGTTCTGGAGCATCAACTACCGACTGCATTTGAACCAGGTTCAAACCCTTCGTACGATCTTCGTGTATCGGCGTTGAGCATGGCATCGCAACACATGTTGCAATGTGTCGGTGCATGGGATGGTATTGTCTCTCGCCGAGCGTGTGAATATAAAAAGCTCAGTGTCTGGGATGGTGAAAAAGCGGGTCGAACTGATTTCAACGCAGCTGATATACAAGCAAACCACCTGGGTCATATTGTTGAAAATCGTATTATCCAACTGGCAGTGATGGACGTTATTGCCAAATTAAGCAATGTCACAGTCCTCAGCCCTGCTCGAATGGCGCGCTATCGGCAAACGCGTGAGGGTGTGGAGGTCATACTCGAAGATGATAGAAAGTTATCCGCAAAATTACTGGTTGGGGCTGATGGGGCAAATTCTGTTGTGCGCCAACAAGCCGGTATCGCAATGGATAAAAAGCAGTATCCACAGCATGCGTTAGTTGCCACGATACAAACGGCCTTACCGCAACAAGACATAACCTGGCAACGATTCGTCCCTACAGGGCCACAAGCATTTTTACCACTGTGCGGACGTAAAGGCTCCATCGTTTGGTATCACACAGTCGAGGAGATAGAAAGGTTACAAGCGCTTGACGATGATGCATTTGTGCATGCCTTACAAGATGCATTCCCCGACGTTTTGGGTGCAGTCGATGCGGTGCTAGCACGTGGCTCATTCCCAATCGCAAAAGCCCATGCTAAAGACTACGTTGGTAATCGAATCGCATTGGTTGGTGATGCCGCACACACTGTTCATCCGTTAGCGGGTCAAGGCGTTAATATCGGTTTACTCGATGCCGCAGCGCTTGCGCAGGTTATTCACCTCGCTAGTTCAAAGGGAAGAAACATAGGCTCTCATTCTGTTTTGCGGCGTTATCAACGTTGGCGTTACGGTGAAAACCAACTTATGATAACGGCATTGGATACGCTCTATGAGGTATTCAAGCCAAGGCCTGTTCTACTGCAACAAGCTCGAAGTGCATCACTCAATTTAGTCGATCAAATAAAGCCAATTAAGCATCAAGTGATGCGACATGCGATGGGCATTAGCGGTGACCTACCACGTATCGCGCGGTAGTTAACCCCTTGCAGGGGATCGTTAACCTTCCATCAGCGGCAAGCAATCCTCCAGAAATCGTAATCCTTCCTTCCTTCATAAGAAGCATGATAAATATTGCATGTTTTTAAGCGAATTATTGACACTATGTTAATAATCTTTGCATAGATGCTATTTGATTCTAATTAGGCACGAGTGTTTACCTTATTTTTATCAATTTACTTATCGCCATCCAATCACTGAGGTATTCTAAATCGATCTGTAGTAACAAATAAAAGTGAGGCTCGTGATGGATCTGTCTATTTTGCTCGTTTTATTGCTCGGTGGCGTAGTTGGGTGGCTTTTTCGTCACTTACGTGGTCGATCAGAACTTGCCGAGCTTCGGCGGCAAACTCAGGTTGATCGGGTAGGCACCCGAGGGCAGACGCTGAATCAAAATGAGATTTCCGCATTTGATGTCGACTCCTATGACCTAGGTGAACCAGACCAGTCAGCTCGGGCAACGTCGCGTGAATCCACTCGAACATCAATAACATCAGCTTCTTCAACACCCACTCGAACTAATGCTGTGGAATCAGGAGCTACACAAGCTCAAGTTGCACACAGTGAAGTTGATTTAGATGAGTTGTATCAAGTTGCCGCGAAAGTTAAACCGCTTGAATTCGATCTGCAACAAAGCAAAGAGCGAATCGTTGAACTAGAAAAGCAAAACCATAACTACGCACTACAGTCTCAGAATACTGGCGTCTCGCCTGTAAGTTCAGGTGCAAGCAGTTCTGCAGCAGTACAACAATCTGATCAAGATCTCGATGAACTCTATCGCCTTGCCGCTCGAGTTAAACCGCTCGAATTCGATTTGAAACAGAGTAGAGATCTGATCAGTAAGCTTGAAAAGCAAACCAACTCTTCAGCTTCTCAAAAGAATCGTGTGGCAAGTCGTTCAAAGTCTGTCGGTCACACTCGGGCGATATCAACTGAAGATGCAAACACTCAGAGCAGTTCGTTTATGTCTGCAGGCATCGATGATGGCGATATGGACGAGCTCTATCGAATATCTGCCCGTGTCAAGCCATTAGAATATGATCTGGCACAACGGACACAAGAAATTAAAGCGCTTAAACGCTCACTAGAAGAGGCTAAGCGTGGGAATGATAAGCAATTGGTTTCAGTGCGATCACAAGCCGAAAACCAGGCAAGCCTGCATTACAAGGAAAAGTTAACGCAGAAGCAATCCCGTATTGATGAACTGCAAAAACAGTTACAGCAAGAGTCAGTATCTGAATCACAAGTGCAAAAATTACAGGCTGATGTAGACAAAGTCAGAGTGGTTGAGGGTGAGCGCAATCAACTTCGCGAGCAAAGCGAGACCCAGCTAGAAAACATACGTGTCCTGATGGAGCAGTCGAATACGCTTGAGACACAGCGCAAAGTATTGCAGGTTGATCTTGCAGAGATCCGGCGTGAACGTATGGATTTGAGCAACTCTGTTGATCATTTGAATGCCCAACTAGTTGAGCGTGAAAAGCAATTGACTAGTTTTCGAGAAAAACAAAGTGTTGCCGATAAACAGGCGACTGAACTTGAGTCGGTAAACAAGCAGTTCGTCAGTTCTCGCGAAAACCTTGTGCAGTCCGAAAAACAAGTTGGCGTATTACAAGGCCAAGTTGAGGAGCTAAATCAAGAAATTAAAAATCGAACCCTTGAGCTTGAATCGGTGCAAGGTAAATTGCAAGAGTCAACGCTCTCGGCATCAAGCTTTGCGGCGAAATTGGAAAAATCAGAAGAGCAGGTGAGTTTGATGCCTGCAATTGAGAAGAAATTAAATGATCGTGATCGTGAAATCAGTAGTCTAACAACGCACCTGAACGACGCCCGTGTTTTTGAGGTTCGCTACAAAGAAAGTCAGCGTGAAGTTGAAACGCTGACCAAGCAAACCGAGAAAATGAACACGCTCCAAGAAGCCTTGAAAGATCGTGACACAACAATCGTACGATTGAACGCTGATACTCAGCAAGTAAAAACGCTGCAGCAGCAGCTAGAACAAAGAGATCGCGACATTAGTTCGTTGCGTGAAGAAGTCAAGATAATAGAAGTGCTCGAATCAAAGCTTCAGTCACGTGATAAACAGTTAACTGAGCTGCAGGAACGTGCGGGACAAGTGTCTGTGCTGGAAGCCAAAATAAAAGACAATGAGCAGGAAATAAGAAAACTGGGTGAGCGTTCCGCTCACGCTGACTCGCTACAATTGGCATTGAAAGAGAAAGATGAACACATAGCCAATTTGCGTAAGCAAAGCGATCGGGTTATGTCACTGGAATCATCGGTTAAAAGTAAAGAAGGTGAGATCGCTAAATTCAGTGCGAATGACGCTCAGATGAAAAAACAAGTGGCGGAGCTTGAAGCTCGCGTTAAAGATCAGGATACCCATCTGTCAATAATCCCTGAGCTTGAAACCAAACTCTCCGATCGCGACAAACAGCTGATCGAATTAAAGAAACAAGCCGAGAGAGCTGCAGTAACACAGCGAGCGTTGGATAATAGTAATAACGAGTTAGTCCGCCAGAAAGAGGCAGAAACTAAACAACTACAAACGGTTCGTGCAGAGTTGAGTCAAGCGAAGGAAGCGGCTGTGGCAAAGGCCAAAGAAAGCGAATCTGCGTTGCAAAAGGTACGTGCAGAGCTGAGTCAAGTGAAAAACGCTGAAGTTGCTAAGGCTAAAGAAAGTGAATCTGCGTTGCAAAAGATACGTGCTGAACTGGGTCAAGTAAAAGAGGCTGAAGTTGCTAAGGCTAAAGAAAGCGAATCTGCGTTGCAAAAGATACGTGCTGAACTGGGTCAAGTAAAAGAGGCTGAAGTTGCTAAATCTAAAGAAAGCGAATCTGCGTTGCAAAAAGTCCGTGCACAACTGAGCCAAGCGAAAGAAGCCGAATCGGCGAAAGCGAAAGACAATGAAGCTGCGCTGCAAAAAGTGCGAAGTGAACTCGCTACAGCTAAACAGTCTGAAGTTGAACTGCAAAAAGTCCGTGCACAACTGAACCAAGCGAAAGAAGCCGAAGTTGCCAAGGCTAAAGAAAATGATTCTGCGTTGCAAAAGTTACGCGCTGAACTGAGCCAAGCAAAAGAATCTGAATCGGCGAAAGCGAGAGACAATAATGCTCTATTGCAGAAAATTCGCGCTGATCACACTCAGGCACAAGAAGCCGAAATAGCGAAGACGAAAGAAATTGAAGCTTCGCTGCAAAAGGCCCGGGTTGAGTTGCACCAGGTGAGAGAAGCTGAAGTTGCAAAAGCGCAAGCAAGTGAGGCTGCACTGCAAAAATTGCGAGGTGAGCTTGGAATCGCAAAGCAAGCCGAGGGTGAGCTGCTGAAAGTTCGTGGTGAACTGAGTAAAGCGAAAGAAGTTGAAAGTGAAATGCAAAAAGTCCGCGGTGAGTTGAGAAAAGCAAAAGAAGCTGAGGGTGAGCTGCAACGTGTGCGAGTTGAATTAGCTAGCGCGAAGCAAGCTGAAGGAAAATTGAAAGATGCTCAAGCGATGCTTAAGAAGTCGAAAGATGTAGAGAAGAAACTGGCAAGTCGCGATATGGAGGTTGCAGACTTAACGAAAAGAGTATCTGAAATAGCCAGGCTTGAAGGGACGGTAAAGCAAAGAGATGCCAATATTGTATCGTTGACGTCGCAGGCTAAACGCATTCCAGAGCTTGAGGCAACGCTTAAACAGAGGGACGCATCATTAATATCGCTCACGTCCACTGCTAACCGGGTGGGGCAGTTAGAGGCAGGACTTAAGGAGAAGGATGCCAGCATTGCGTCTTTACAGCAAAAAGCAAGTTTAGTTCAGCAGCATGAAAATGCGTTAAAGGAGCACAATGTCACCATTCAGAAGTTGAAGTCGGAGAACGCGGCGTTGGCACAGCTGGAAAGAGACCTTGCGAACAAAGATACCCAGGTGAATAGACTCAATTTACAAGTTGAAGAGTTGGGTATGTTCAAGGCGAAGCTTGCTAACTCTGAAAAAGCACTTGAGACAAGTCGAGCTGATGCGAAATCTTTGCATACTGTGCAACTTGAATTAAAAGATACACAGCAACGCGTTGCTCAGTTGCAAGGTGAAAATCTTAAGTTGAATTCTTCCCAATCTGAGTTGGATAAAGCGAGCACAGAACTCACCAAGCTACGGGCTGAGCTTCAGAAAGCTAATGAGTTAGAAAAAACACTCAACAGCCGCAATGTGCAAATTGAAGAGCTAAAGCGTGAGGCTGCGAAAATTTCTAGTTTGGAATCACAGCTTAAACAAAGCACTCAGACGGTTAATGATCTCAAGGCTGATAACAGTAAGCTCGAGGGTTTAAGGAAATCGGTAGAGGATGCGCAATCTGACTCTCGTAAGCTTGCAGCTGAATTGGATAAATTGAAAACTGTCGAAAAGACGCTCAGTGAAACGAAACAACAACTGGGTGTTGCTAGAAATGAGGCTGCAGATAGTTCCAAAGTGCGACAACAGCTGATTGATGCGCAAACCCGCTCCGACAAAAAAGATGCAGAAATAAGCCGCTTTCAGGGTGAGATTAAGCAGATTGGTGAGCTGCGAAAGTCACTTGAGGACAAAGAAGAAGAGTTGGCTAGATTGCGTAAGGCTGCAACTGAATTGGAGCAGAGCCGATTACAAATTGAGAGTATGAGTAAGTCTTTAACAAAGGCTGAGCAGGAGGCTGCTGCTGCGAAACAGAATGACCTTGAGCTTCGTCGGTTGCGCAGTGAAATGCAGTCACTACAAAAAGAAAGAGATAATTCTGTCAGTAGTATGAACTCATTAGAGATGCGCATTCAACAGCAAGAGCAGCAGATTGCAGAAAGTAAGCGCTTGGCTAATCGAATCAAGGAGCTTGAATCTTTAGAAGCTGATATTGCCCGAAGGGATCAGAAAATCGTTGAGCTACAGAGACGGTTAAGTGAATTGCAGCAAGCCCCTGCGGCTAAAGTGTCATCGGTGCCGAAGGCGAAAAAGTCGAACTCTACGGCTGAAACAAAGCCGTTGTACACAGCTCCAAAAGAGAAAGATGATCTTAAAAAGGTGAATGGCATCGGACCGGTGATGGAAAAGCTGCTTAACAAGCTTGGCATTACCTCTTTCAAGCAAGTCGCTGATTTTAAAGAGGCAGATATTGCAAAAGTGACCGAAGCAATAGATGCGTTTCCTGGCCGTATCGAACGAGATGATTGGGTCGGTGGAGCATTGGAGCAGTATGAAAAGAAATACAAAAATAAGACTGGTGCTTAGCATCTTAGAGCTTTAGGCTGATCACGATGTTCTTTGAGCGTAAAACGGGTTCAAGGATGAACCTTTAAGTGCATCGATATATGCTTACGGGAAAGGTTCAAGATAAGAATACACGGGTACGCCTTCGTGCCTTGGTTCTTCTATGTATGCAAGACTTCGTTGAAGATACACGTGTATCTTCCAACATCCGGTGCAGTGGGGGATACCGCATCACCAAAAAGTAATGCGGTACATATCCGAAAAGTATTATAGGGAATCGATGTAGGCAACAACATCCATGATTGCCTGTTCGCTCGGCAGAGTGCTGGCCATTCCACGCATAGTTGGACCGTACTTATCGTCTTTGTGTACACCACGTGCGCCAGCTTGATAGTTCTTGAGCTGCCGAATTAAATACCAATCGAACTGCCCTTGTAGGCGAGGGGCATTGGTTGCTTCCATACCCATAGCATCAGCGCCGTGACATCCTGCGCAGACTGCGTAGTATGACGCACCCTTAGTCTTGTCACCTTCTGCGTGAGCTGTTGATAGTACTAAAACTCCAACAGCGCTAAGCAACGCGCGTTTAATCAATGTTTTTTTCATCACCTTTCCAACTTGTCGTGTGTACGTTCGATATCAATAGCTATCGATAGTTCCGTCATATGCCTAAGCCACAATGGAGCAGGAGGTAGTTGTCCCATTATCGAATAAGCTTAAATTCAACTCTACGATTTTTCTGACGACCAACCGCTGTGCTGTTTGACGCAATTGGTTGTGCCTCCCCGAAACCCAATGCTTTGAGTCTATCACGATCTATACCAGCCTCGGATATAACATCAACGCAAGACTGTGCTCTTTGTTGAGAAAGGTTCTTATTGGCCTCAGCTGAGCCTTCTGCATCAGTAAATCCGTGTGCTTCTAGACGAATGTCTGGGTAACGTTGCATCACTTTAGCGACTTCAAGCAGGATTTCGCGTGATCGACCCGTTAATACAGAGTTGCCCGCATTAAACTGGATATTAAACCCTGCATCCTGAATCAATCGTTCTTCAGACTCTGTAACCGGCTTTTCAGGAGTGAGCGCAATGGTCGTGCTTTCAGGGCAACCAGCATTTTGCTTCGAACCGGCGATGTCTGGACATTTATCATCCTTGTCGGCGACACCGTCAATATCCGTGTCTTTGGGTAGGCGAGCCTCCGGGGCCGGTGACGGGCAACCGTTATTGGTTCCTGCGGTATTAGGGCACTTGTCGTCAGCGTCTGAAATGCCATCAGAATCTGTGTCAGCAGGACAGCCTCTATTAGTGCCTACAACCTCAGGGCAAGCGTCTGAATCATCTGGGAAACCATCCGAGTCAGTGTCAGCGGGGCAACCTTTTACGGTTCCAAAAGTCTCCGGACATGCGTCTGATTCGTCTGGAACACCGTCGTTATCTTTGTCAGCAGGACATCCGTTGTTTGTAGCAGCGGCTATATCTGGGCACTGATCCTGATCATCGGCAACACCATCGGCATCTGTGTCAATTGGACATCCATTGTCTGCACCAGCGACCTTGGGGCAGGGGTCAACATCATCATTGAAACCATCAGCGTCACTATCTGCAACAGGCGCAGACTTTTCTTCTGGAGTCGGAGTTGGTTCTGCTACAGGCGGGGGTATTGGAGCTACCTCGGTTCTAACAATATCATTAGCAGTAGGTGTAGGCGTCGCTATTGCAGGTTCAATTAATTCAACGGAATCTACCGTTGTTGCTTCAACTACTGGTTCAATCAATTCAACCGTTGCCTCTTCAACCACAGGAGCTGCGGCTGTCTTGCTGGCGCGTGATACGGTGTTTTCTATCAGCTGCTGTTTCACCGCCGCTGTTTTCTCATTATCCTTTTTCAGTGCTAACAGGCAACCATGATTGTCGAGAGAACCTTTTTCGTTGACGCAACGATCAAGGTGATCTGCTATGCCGTCAGCATCAGCATCAAGAAAAGCCGTATCGCCTGACGCATCTGAGTCGAGAGCTATTGTGTCTTCGGGTGTGAAAACAAAGTAATAGAGCAGGCCACCGAACAAAGCCATAACAGGCAAAGCAATATAAAACGCTTTGCGCTCTTCGTCGTCGCGGAACCCGTAATTTTCGTCAACCATAGTGTTTTTTTAGCTAGTCGCGCTGCTGACCTGTTATTTGTCTATTTTCGACGCCCAGCTATCAGCAACGCGTTTCGCCGCATCACGACCACCCAGTCCAAATGCTAAGGCTGCTGCAACGGCAACTGCTGCCAGAGTGAAACCAAATGCCATGTTAACGATGTTGTCGGCCAGGCCCATTGCCCGAAGCCCCATTGCTAATACCAAGCCGAGAATGGCTAGGCGTGCAATATTGGCTAATCCAGGATTGCTTTTTGATAAGTGCTCGTACGCCAGCGAACTGAGCAAGTTGCCAATAACGAGAATGACGCCGCCGACAAGAATGCCACCGCCGAATTCGAGTACTTTTGCCATGATAGTAGAGAGCACTTCTATGTTGAGCTTTTCAACAGCGGCAGTCGCACCCGCCAGCATAGAGAAGAACATGATAATGCCACCAATCAACTTTGTTGGAGTGAAAGTATCGCCGAACATGCCGTCCATTCCCAGTTTTTGCGGCATGCTGTTGATGTTCATACCGTCCAGTATGCTGCTGAGTATGAAGACCACAAAGCGGGCAACAAACCAGGTAACTAACAAGATGATTCCAGCGGCGATAATGTTAGGAATAGCCGCCATTAGTTTATTGATCATCGCTGTAGCCGGCCCCGAAATAGCTTCTATATCGAGTATGCCCAAGGCGGCAACGACGATAGGCAACAAGATTGCAGCAAACACGAAAGTGCTACCCAGCTTCGATACTTTGAAATCTGTACTCCCCGTTTTGATCGCCAATTGTTGATCTGCCTTGCCAAGGGCGACGCCAACAAATTCAGAAATTATCTTAGCCAAAATCCAACCGACGTATCCCACAATGCCTGCGCCTAGAATGTTGGGAATATAACCAATAAACTGATTGGCCATGCCTTTTAATGGCTCCAGAACATCGGTCAGCCCCATGGCGCCTAGTACTGCAATAAGAACAAAAAGAACGATGACGAAGTACACCAAGGTTGCGATAGGTGTGGCTAGATCGAGGATGGTGCCGTCCGCGTTTTCACGTTGTAACGCACCCACTTTACTGAGCGCTTTAGTGACGACTTTACGAATAATTTTGGCGATGATCATTCCAACGATCAAAATAATCAAGGCGACCAGTATTGGCCAAAGCTGCTTACCCATCGGAATGGATTCTAGGAAGGCTGGAGCACTGCTGGCCAAGTTCGCTGCTGTATCGTTCATTGTCTCTACTCATGCGGTGTACTGGTATTACATAAAGGGTAGAAGTCTGTGAGATTGTATGTGTTAATTCTTGTGCATTTTGCAATGCTTGTTTTTTGGCAAATTCTTGCGTACAACTGTTTTACACATCGATTGCAACTGTCTATTGGTAATTTATGCCCGAGAAAAACCCACACACTACGAGCGAAGCGCTCAAAGCGCGCATGAAAACACTGCAGCTTGCGACACTGGGAGAGGATAATGAGCCACATTGCGGCTACACGCCTTTTATTTTCGATGGCCCCGATCTGATCGTATTCATTAGTCAATTGGCGGTGCATACCCGCGATTTGCTTGCTAATTCGAATGTGGGCGTGATGCTGATAGACGATGAGCAGGACTCAAATAACCTGTTCGCCCGGTGTCGAGTGCGGTATCAATGTAACGCAATAGTTATCAAACCCGAAGAAGATGCGTACACGCTGCTGTTGGACCGATATCACGAGCGGCAAGGGAAGGTCGTGTCTCTCATTCGCCAATTACCTGACTTTGTTCTGTTCAGATTAAGACCTAAATCAGGGGTTCTCGTCATGGGTTTTGGCGATGCCTACCGGATTGAGGGCGATAATATGGACGAGTTTGTGCATGTAAGCTCCACCTAACGTCGCTTAAAGTTAACCGGACAGTTCGGTCGTTTCACAATGTAAAGCGATGCTTTAAAGCTGCACAAAGACTCGTCATTTGATGGCAAACAGACTATGAGTACATTCAAACTAGCACGCGCTCAATGCTTACGTGGACTGGATATTATCGATAGCACTCAATTATCGGTGTTTCAGCAACGCACGCTTCGTAGCCGTGACGAGCTTGTTGCAGAAATGGATACGTTTGAATCTCTGCCATTGGACGAAGCTGTATTGCGAATGCAGCACCTGCTAAACGATGTCTTGTCCATCTACAACGATCCGTTCGCCAATTATATAAATCCTAAGCAACACAAATCGTACACCGAGAGACGCACTGGTGGTTTTGTTGGACTGGGTTTGAAATACCGTGCTGTTGAAGAGGGGTATCCGTATGTCATCGGTGCATTGTTGGGAGGACCGCTTGAGCAACAAAATATAAAACCAGGAGATCAAATGGTATCGGTGGATAGCACCGATCTGAACGCACTGAGTTCCAGAGAAATATCCGCAGCCCTTGAGGGTGAGCCCGGGTCCACAGTCACACTTGGATTGAAAAGAGATGATCAACGAATAGAGCTTCAAGCAAAACGTCAAGCAGTGCAATTACACTATGCACGTGCCGAGATTATTAGTTCAGACATTGGTTACATAAAAATCAGCCGATTTGGTGGAAAAACACACGAACGTGTAAAGCAGCTTTTAGCAAACTTACTCGAAAGTGATGTGAAAGCTTTGATTTTGGATGTTCGAGATAATCCAGGTGGCTCGACACGGGCCGCGCGCAATATGATGTCGATGTTTGATCAAGCACCCTGGGTCTATTGCGAACAATACAAAACGGGCGCAGTAAAACGGCTACCTCGCGAAGGTGACGTGATGACTGATCTACCCGTTGCTGTTTTGGTCAATGAGTACAGTATGTCATCATCCGAAATTCTAGCGGGTGCACTACAAGACTATAAGCGAGCCACACTGATTGGAGCGCCAACTTATGGAAAAGGGTTAATACAAAAAGTTTTTCCATTAGCAGAGCCATTGGGAGGGGCCGTACGAACGACAATTGCTATGTATGGAACACCAAGCCATCGTTTGCTACATGGTCGTGGCCTGGTACCTGACATCTATATACCAAGTGCGCCCAATAGGCTTTTCAAAGAAACGGGGTCAGTGAACATTAGTGATGAAGCGCGAGCGTTTCGTCGATCACTACTAATCAAAGATTTACAGGAAAAGGTTGCTGGAAATCTTGGCCGTGCTTACGAGGAGCTGCCTGATGCGCAGTTAGAGGTTGCAATATCGACCTTAAACCAAGTTAAGTAGACGCCAGCTCGGCGCTCTATGTTGCGTAGTAAGCCTGCTGAGTATGCTCACAGCTCAGGTTTGCGACACCCATCACATTAGTTGTTCGTTAAGCTGTTATCAATGTGGCCGCTAGTTTGGTCGAGTATAGATAACGAGTAATGGAGAATACCGATGGGCGTAGGCACAATTGTATTGATCGTGGCTGTATTGTTAGCAGCTTATTTTGTCATGATATACAACCGGTTGATCACCCATAAAAATCGTTTTATGAACGCGTTTTCTCAAATAGACGTGCAATTACAACGACGGTACGAACTCATACCCAATCTGGTTGAGATTGCGAACAAGTATGTGACGCACGAAAAAGAAACACTAACGGCCGTAATTGACGCCAGAAACACAGCCTCCAAAGCCTGTAAAGCGGCATCAGCTAATCCACAAGAGTCGGGTTTAGTGGGCGCTCTTGCGCAAGCGGAGCAAACGTTGGGCAACGCCATGGGCAAATTCAACATGGTGATGGAAGACTATCCTGAGCTCAAGGCCGATGAATCGTTACGTGATTTACATGATGAACTGACTTCAACTGAGAACCGCGTAACGTATGCGCGTCAAGCCTACAGTGATGCGGTTATGCGTTACAACACTGATCGCGAACAATTTCCTGCCGTTGTTGTGGCTAATTCTTGTAATTTTCGTGAAGCCGATCTATTTGAAGCTGCAAACGAAGATGTGCACAAGCCAGTAAAAGTCGCTTTTGGCTGATTTTATAGGTCTTTGTTGAATACTTTTTCAGGCTCAAATTAATATGGATTTCTTTGGCTCGCAAGACACTCGCAGGAGGCAATCGATTGTATTGTTGCTGTGCTTCGCTGTCGCCATGCTTTTTATGGCTGCAGTAGTTCACGTCATTGTGGTTCTGGTGACTATGCCATTTTCATCTGGTATTAATTTCTCGCAGCCAACCACACAGGCAAAAGCTTTTATAGCTATTATTTGGATGGCGTGTCTTGCCGGTTGTTTTTTTCGCATTCTTGATGTTCGGGCAGGTGGTGCAACCCTGGCTCGACGTTTTGGGGGGATAGAGGCTACTGGCAATAGTCGGTTTCGAGAAGAAAAAGAACTGCTTGATATTGTTTCTGAAATATCGATCGCTAGTGCGTGCACAATGCCAAGAGTATTCCTACTTCATCATGAGAGTGCGATCAACGCTTTTGTCGTTGGTGGCTTTACCGGTAAGGAGGCGCTGGTTATATCGAAAGGCGCTATCGACAAGCTGAATAGAGAACAGCTCAGTGCCGTTGTTGCACATGAGTTTGGTCATATAGCACAAGGCGATATCCCCGTTAATATGCGTTTGCTTATCGCGTTAGGTGGCCTGAATGCCATTGATGAAGTGGGAAAACTGCTGATGGTTCGAAGCGGTGGTGAATTGGTCGCACAACCAGGTGTCGTTGTTGGTTTTGTTATTCGTTTAATAGGTTCTATCGGTGTATTTTTTGGACGACTGATACGCAGTGCGTTTTCTCGGCAGCGCGAATACCTTGCAGACGCAAGCGCGGTGCAGTTCACACGTAATCCGGCACCGCTTGCATCGGCGCTGTCAGTCATTAGAGACCAACATGCCGATGAGGCTATACACAGTGTTCACGCCGAAGAGCTAACGCATCTGTGCTTTCAAACCGGTGAAAAGCTCAAATGGTACGATAAAGTATTTGCAACTCATCCACCAATTCAAAAACGCATTGACGCTATCGACCCACACCATGCAGTGAAAACGCGTTCTAAAGCTAGGGTGGCGAAAAAACAGCAGCCCAACCTATACCGTTCAGGAAGTGGGGCATCGGTCGTGCCGATCAGCGGTGGGACATCGTTTGAATCCTTAGCGTTATCTGATCAAGCAGCTGTGTTGCTCGGCGACTCAAGTTCGTGCTTGGCCGTTTTGCATGCTGTCTTTGTCAGTGATGACAGTAGCAAGAGCAAACTCTACTACTCTGCAATAGCCTTCGCTTATAACAAGATTTTTTCCCATCAAGTTCGCGATTTAAGAGAGGCTCTAAATTCGGAATTACATAATAACCAATTAGCAATCATCGAAAAAGCAACCGAGCAGTTGCGTGATTCAGTAAAACTCGACAATCGTCAGCGTTTGTTGAAAAGTCTTGAGAAATTACTGTTAGTTGAAGGTGAATTTACGCTGATGAATTATGCGACTCTGCAATTGATCCGGCGCAAGCTTGATGCAGAATTTCCTGTGCTTGATCAAAAGTCTGATTCAAGTGCGGGTGTGGCATTAGCCTCACAAGCAAAATCGTTCGATACGATGGGCCGTGAATTTGCTTTGTTGTTGTCTCTTATTGTGGAGTCCTCTGGGAACGATACAAAAAAGCACGATGAACATTTCGCCAATGCACTTAAGTGCTACACCAAAGAGCATCATCCTAGGCGTACCTCCGAGGAGTCAGGGATAGTGACTGAGCTGGAAGCCTCATTTCAAACTCTGTATGTGCAGCCACGTGCAATAAGGGAGGCGTTTGTCCAGCACTGCCTTGAAATTGCACAAGCTGATGGGCACATAGCCAAAGATGAACGCGCCTTGTTAAATCTGTTTGCAGCATCGCTTAACTGCAATGCAATAGCTGCCTAGCGGTTTTCTTTTCTAATATAAATGGTTCACAGCAAAATGCTGTTTAACGCTCACAGTTTTATATTTATATTTCTACCTGTCACGCTGCTGATTTTTCATCTGCTTTTGCGTCGTGGACAGGTTACGTACGCGATCAGTTCACTTATTGTTGCATCGCTGGTTTTCTATGGCTGGTGGCAACCTTCCTATTTACTCTTAATCATTTTGTCGATCGCCGTGAATTTCTGTCTTGGCGAGGCGTTGATTCGTACACCAATAGCGTTAAAGGTTTCTCGACAATTACTGCTGTGGTTAGGTGTTGCCATCAATCTTATTGCACTTGGTTGGTTTAAGTATGCCAATTTTCTTATCGATTCAGGTAACACATTACTTGGGACCGATATGCACGTGCAAAAAATAATACTGCCCCTAGCCATCTCATTTTTTACGTTTCAGCAAATAGCTTATTTAGTCGACACTTACCGAGCGCAGACCCATGAGCGTAGCTTCTTACACTATGCCTTATTCGTGACATTTTTCCCGCAGCTTATTGCCGGTCCGATAGTTCACCACAAAGAAATGCTGCCGCAGTTTGCAAAACAAATTGGTGGGCTCAAACTTCAGCATTTAATTATCGGCGGTACAATATTTTTTCTTGGCCTGTTTAAAAAAGTCATCATAGCTGATGGTGTTTCTCCCTACAGCGATACGGTTTTCGCCATGGCTGCAAATGGAGACACACTCACTTTTCTAGAAAGCTGGACTGGGGCTTTGGCTTATAGCATTCAACTGTATTTTGATTTTTCTGGCTATTCAGATATGGCGATTGGTCTTGCACGAATGTTTGGCGTACGGTTGCCGTTGAATTTTAACTCGCCTTATAAGGCACCCAATATCATTGAATTCTGGCGTCGATGGCACATGACCTTGTCACGTTTTTTACGCGACTACTTATACTTTCCACTGGGAGGAAATCGTCATGGTGCAGCCCGCACTTATACAAACTTAATGATCGTCATGCTACTCGGTGGTTTGTGGCACGGAGCAGGGTGGACCTTTGTTCTTTGGGGAGCATTGCATGGATTCTATTTACTGATTAATCACGCATGGCAGCATGCAATGGCCAGAAGGAAAATAGTCAACGCTGCAAAAGCGACTAATGCCGCTCATGACGCGTATAGCACCCAATCGGCAATGGCTCAAAATGTAGTTCAACTCGCTATAAATGCAGTTGGTAGAGGAGCAGGCATGCTCGCAGCACATGGTCTGACCCTTGTAGCAGTCATCATAGCGTGGGTTGTATTTCGTGCTGAAAGTGTCGATGTTGCCGGTCGCATACTTGCGGGCATGGCCGGTTTAAACGGCATCGCGCTACCCATCGAATGGTTAAGCTCTCATGCATCTCTGGCAAAAACATTAAGTTCATTTGGCGTGACATTCGAACCTCTGGCCTACATGGGGCCTTTGTTTACACCACTAAGAGATCTTGCCGTTATTAGCGGTACGCAAATACAGGTTGACTCAGTTGGAACAATCACGGCTTTGTTATCACTGAGTTTACCCATAGCAGCAGCTTTGTTCTGGCCCAATACGCAACAAATAATGCGGCGATTTGATCCCACTATTGGAAAACCTGCCACTGGCGGAATACCTGAGTTATTGGTGTGGCGTATTAATATTCCATTTGCCATACTCACAGCAATGATGGCGGCCTACGCTTGTTTTGGCAGCTCAGTGGCCAGTCAGTTTTTGTATTTTCAGTTTTGACAATATAGTGAGTGAACTCAATACACAGCGGCAGGAAAAACGCTTTGCGCAATGGTTTTGTGTACTGTTTGTTTGTCTAGGCGCAATCGTTTTCGTTTTTAAACGTACAGACTTATTTCCATGGGTCGGTGTGTGTAATGCAGCTGGCTACGATAGCGAGCACTACATGGCGTATTGTCATAGCACGCGTTACGGGGACTATGAACACTTTGCTATGTATAACAACTTAGAACCCCGGGCGACTGATGCTTTAAAACAAGCGAGCGTACTGTTTTTAGGGAACAGCAATACGCAGTATGCGTTTTCAACCAGTGCCGTTAGCGACTACTTTGAAACTCGTGGGATATCGCATTATGTGATGGGCTTTGGCCAAGGTGCGCAAAGTCCGGTGGCACATGCCGTTATAAAAAAGCATCAATTACAACCTCAAATGGTGGTGGCCAATATAGACCCGTTTTTCTCAACAGAGACCAATGGCACGTTTCAACGTGTACTCGATGGAGACGACAAGCTGGCAACGGAGTTTAAAAGAAAACAGCAACTACAGAATTGGCAATCGCGTGTCTGCGCTCAACCCAATAGTCGCTGGTCTCGATGGGCTTGCCAAGGTAAGGCTGAGACACTGTATCGTTCGCGCGCTAACGGTCATTGGGTTACTGATTACTATCGTGACAATCAGCGCCATCCTGTCACAACGTCGAACGACTTGATTGAATCACTAGATCAAGCTGCACAGGCTGCAAACGATTTTATCAGTAGCATTAACGTGAGACGAGAGTGTGTAGTATTAACCTTGACCCCAAGAACGGGTACGCCTAGTCATTTTGCCAAAGCTCTGTCAGTGCAGCTTGGATTACCACTACTCGAGCCGGCGTTAGACAACTTAGTTACCATTGATCACTCTCATTTGGATAAGGACAGTGCTATGCGCTGGTCTAGCGCATTTTTGATAGAGTTTGATCAGTACGCTAAACGTTGCGTTAGTGCATCTTCTCATGCATCAATGGAATGAATATCAGATTACGCTCTTATAATGGATAATTTAGATTGCCATAGCTAGAACATCAGAATCTTATGTTGGTTAGCCGCCTAGTTCCTCTGCTACTAGAGCACCAAAATCCTATATTTTTGAAACTTAAATCCGCTTTTGATCGAGCATCCGGGTCCTCTATTGGTAGAACATTTAAACTTTTTATTGGTTGAACATCTAAACTCTCTCTTAATAGAAAGTCTAAATATTCTATTGATTAAACAGGTGTTGAGCTATATCGGCACGATCAGTCACGATACCGTTCGCACCATTGTCTAATAATCGTTGCATTCGCTTTGCATCATTTATAGTCCAGTAAACGATTTCAGCGCCAGCATTTTGTACTTTACTAATAAAGGATTTACCGCCTAGCTGTATCCCCCAATATGACGTTGGTATATGTACTTGCTGGTAGGCTAAGGGAGCCGTTGGTTTTCTTCCTAGAATCAAACGTGCGACTTCCTGATGTGTTGCCGCTGTACTGATATCAGGTGCACACTGGCGAAAGTGCTGTATAACGTTTGCGTGAAAGCTACCCACATTGAGCCAACAGGAATTAGCATAACGTTGCGTAATATTGGCGACAGCAGTTGCAGCTTCAATATCATTGTCTTTGATGTCGATATTAATACCGACGCCCGGATACTGTTCGAAGAGTTCGTTTAACGTCAGTAAGTCAAGCTTGTTACCTTGGTATCGGTTGCCCTTTAAATCGGTAAATCGGTAACTTGCATCGAATTGCTTCAATTGAGGTACCGAGAATTCACGTACACGGCCCGAGCCATTAGTCGTTCTGCCCAAGGTGGCATCATGTATAACCATGACGTCACCATCACGACTGAGGCGTACATCGGTTTCCAACACGTGAGAGCCATGTTGTAGTGCAAAGTCAAATGCGGCGAGTGTATTCTCTGGGGCCAAACGGGCTGTGCCGCGATGAGCGAACAACCGAGGGTTACCCGTGGCTGGTGGCCGAGTCATGATTATTTACTTGAATTCATTGGTTTTGACAACATTATTGCATTAGATTGAATGCAAGATGCACCGAATTTGCTTCAGATACGTAATAGAATTTAAAGCATTAAAACGCGTAGGACGCATCGTTCTTCGCTAAACTTTGAACATAAAACTGTTGATGCGCTCCCATGAGAACAAAAACGCTTATTCTAATTCCATTGTTGTTTGTTTGTGGAATGCTTGCGACTGTGTTAATACAGGTTGCAGGTCTGATTCAAATTTCGAAGCCCTTGAGCCTATCAACTCGTGCCGACACAATGACCGCGGAGTCAGGTGCTGCGGGTACCGTTTTAGCCAGTAAAAGACCAACAGTAGAAACGTCTAATCAATCTACTTTGGCCAATGTGGCTGATGCTAAAAGCGATGAGAAAATGGTTGCTGCATTGACCACACAAGTGGATGAGTTGAGAAAACAAGTGCAAGCGGCCACCGTGCAACGCGATGTGATGCAAGGCAAGATTAAAGAGCTGAGTGAACTGCTGGACAGTGCAACTGATACGAATGCGTTTTTACCGAATGGACAAGGTGCAGGTTCGCAAACCGGTGAAGCCGGAACTAACGCGAATGAGTTCAACGCGGGAGATTCTAATCAGTTTAATCGCCGCCGTGGTTTCGGGCAGCCGGATGGTAGCGAACAATACGACAGTCTGGTTGCAGCGGGTATTGATCCCAGTGTTGCGTCAGAGATTAAACAACGCAGTGACCAATGGTCGTTGCAACGTCTCGAGCTTATTGATCAAGCCTCACGTGAAGGCTGGCGTCAATCTGATCAGTTTGGCGAGCGTTTAGAGGCGCTTCAAGAGGAACGGCCAGACATTCGCTCTGAGTTGGGTGATAGTGATTACGATCAATATCTGTATGTTTCGGGTGAGTCGAATCGTGTGCAAATAGCCAATATCATCGACGGTTCAGCTGCACAGTTGGCTGGAATGGAAACGGGCGACTTGTTGCGAACCTACGCAAATGAGCGCGTGTTTAGCTCTCGCGAACTACAGCGAGCAACGCGAGAAGGTTCTCGCGGAGAGCTTGTACCAATCACGGTTGAGCGAGGCGGGCAACTCATAGGCTTGGATTTACCTCGTGGTCCTATGGGCGTCACTTTAAATGGGCTGCGTGTTGAGCCTGATGGTTTTTAGTTTTGCCTCAGTATCAATCGCATTTCTGCGTTAAGTGTCGCACCCGGTTCGAGCTCGCAAACACCTGCATCGATGCCTTTTGCGGCCAAATTAAACGCATCATTTGCGTTGGTTACCGGCTCAACGGCAAAGTAGGGTTCGTCGGGGTTGTAGAGCACCAAGTGCGTGCAATTATCCGATGCGTGCATTTCCAGCACAATGCCTGCTGAAGGCCAACGCAGAGTTGCTGGGGAGCGAAAACCTGACAAGCAATGATCGATGCGTTGTTCTGGATTAAGCTTGCGAGTCTGGTTGAAGTCGATCTCAGGGCTCAGAGGGATGGCAGCACTAATAGGCAGACAGTCGCCATCAGTGTCTGGGTACATGCCGTCTACTGAAATAGTCAATTCGGGGTGCCCACCGGCAATGGTACGGCTGAAGTACGGATGCCAACCCATGCCAGCAGGCATCGTGGTTTTACCGCGGTTTGTCAGGCTCATTTTACTGACGAGTTGTTCGGCGTTTAACGTGTATGTGATTGCTGCCTGTATTGGCCATGGCCAGTTAACGTTGCCTTCTTCTCGAGTGTCGTATTCAGCTGTGACGCTAGTTTGTGATTGTTCTGTGACTCTCCAGGGTAGCTTGCGTAGTGCGCCGTGAATGGCGTGGTTTTCGGCGCCGACAAGGTTAATGGGTTGGTTTTTAAAGGTAAATTGCGCGTCTCGGATTCGATTCGAGTAGGGCAACATGTGAAAGTTGCTGGCGCTCAACACTGTGCCTAGACTAGGACCTTGAGACCTGCAGTCGGGCATTACATCGTGCCAGAGCTTGTTCTTTTGGACTTGGCAGGATTGAGTTTGCAGACCACTTTGTGGCTGCAATCTCAAGCGCCAATGGCTGGATTCGAGCTCGATAGCAGAATCTGTTTCTGAATTATTAGTGATGTTGTTATCAGTGGGGCTGTTCATTGAGTTAGTTTCCTACGGGTTGCAGCTTGGTAACCGGCGTTAGTGCAGCACATGCAATGGCCCCAGTTACACTTATCGCAGTGTCAAAAGTTGCGCACCGTCACGTGGAACTCTACACTTATCTATTAGTTAGCCGTATTTTAATCCAACTTTCAAACTATCGTTGCTAGGGATAATTTTTTTTCGTGAATGTAAAAGCTAATTTGTGTGCAATTCTTGACCGGCAAGGCGTCGCTAATGGAATTATTTTCGTCAATCGTGGGTCTGAGCCGAGTCGACCTGAAATCGTTAAACGAGTATCCACTATGAATCAAAAAGCAACAATGATGGGTGTCGCTGCGCTATTACTGACAAGCCTAGCCCTGACGTCAACCGCCCAGGCACAATCTACAGGAATCAAACTCGGCCAAGATGCGCCTGCGCCTGAAAAGTTGGATTTAGGTGCAGCACCAACTAGACAAGCACCTAAGCCTGCTACTGCACCCTCTGGTGGTGCTGCATCTGGCGTGCAAACGATTGGTGCATGGCAGGTAAGCTGTAATGCGGGTGCAGATTGCGCTATGGCGCAAATCGGAAAAGACAAAACTGGTACACCCATTTTAGAAATGGTGGTGCGAAAACTTGAAATGCCACTAGACGCTGATGGTAGAACCGCTATTGCGGTCGTTGACTTCATCACACCATTGGGAGTGGTGCTGACCTCTGGCCTTGAACTCAAAATTGATGGTGGGCAAGGTGAAGCTGCGCCTTTCCAAATTTGTACCGAACAAGGGTGTTTGGTTCGCGAACCCGTTGATCAAGGTCTGATTGATCGACTTAAAAAAGGTAACGGCGCAAGCGTTGCTGTGGTTGCAGCTAATCAAGGTGATGTAACTGCACAAATATCGTTGAGTGGTTTTACTAAGGCGTATGGCACACTCAGATGATAAAAGTAGCGCTGGTTGGCGGTAGTGGTGGAATAGGTGCTGCACTGCTATCGAAGCTCAGTGAACGATCTGATGTTGAGTCAATTCAGGGTACGTATTTTCGATCGTCGACTGTCGGTTCGCTTGGCAGCTCAGGCCAATCTGGTTCTGGCATTGACGTCACGTGGTCGCAGGTCGATGTCACTTGTGAAAGTAGTGTGGAGCAATGGATTAGCAAGATAGGCGAGGTCGACTGGTTAATCAACTGTGCAGGATTCTTACACGACTCAACCTCAGAGCCAGAAAAAACGATTGCGCAATTCGACCCTGAGTATTTTAAGAAAAACATGCAGGTAAACTGTTTGCCTAATCTGATACTCGCAAAGTATGTAGCTAAAGTACTGAAAAATTCAGATGAAGGCATATTTGCAGCTATCACTGCAAAAGTGGGCAGTATCGAGGATAACCGACTTGGTGGTTGGTACAGCTATAGAGCATCCAAAGCGGCAGCGAATATGGTGCTTAAATCACTGTCGATAGAGTGGCAACGAACGGCACCCAAGCTGAGAGTAGTGGCGCTGCACCCTGGTACAACCGACACTAAATTATCAGCCCCATTTCAGTCGCGTGTAGCGCCAGGGAAATTATTTACAGCCGAGCAAACAGCAGTGTACATACTGACTCAACTCGATCACTTACATGAGTTCCCAAGTGGAAGATTCATTGCCTATGATGGCGAAGAAATTCCTTGGTAATAGGCGATAGTTATGGCCCATGTGTGTCGTGCACGAACTAAATCTAATTGTTTGGATAGGCTTACTTAAACAGAGTGACTTAAACAGACTGATTTAAGCCGAGCGACTTAAACAAAGGGACTTAAACAGGCTCTACTTTTTTGTGCTCACTGATTTTGTCTAATTTGTATATCTTCACGACGCTGGGTTCATCAGGTGCTGGGTTCACCTTAGGGTCAAAAATTCCTAGCGCATCATCGGTCGTATTGTTTTGTTGTGTGCGAGCATTTACATCAAAATCGTAGAGTGTTCGGTCAAGCATGTGCGAAGGCTTCACGTTTCGAATCGCATTCAGCATAGAACCAATTCTTGAAGGGTCTGAGACTTCCCAATCTGCGATCATGGCCTTCATATTTTGACGCTGAAGATTCGGTTGAGAACCACATAGAGTGCATGGAATGATGGGGTAGTTTTTAACGATCGCGTGCGCGGCAATGTCTTTTTCACGGCAGTAGGCTAACGGTCTTATAACAACATTGCGGCCGTTGTCGGCATGTAATTTAGCGGGCATCGTTTTAATACTGCCGCCGTGAAATAAATTAAGCAGCAGCGTTTCGAGTAGGTCATCCGCATGATGGCCTAGTGCAATTTTAGTTGCACCCAAAGCATCTGCTGTTTTATATAAAATACCACGACGCATTCGTGAGCATAGACCACAGGTAGTTTGTCCTTCAGGTATCTTCTCTTTAACGATGCTATAGGTATCTTCTTCAACTATTTCGAACGGCATCTCTATGGAGCTGAGGTAGTTGGGTAGTACCTCTTCAGGAAACCCAGGTTGTTTCTGGTCAAGGTTTACAGCTACCAAATCAAAGTTTATTGGAGCCACAGCTTGTAAATGCCGCAACATATCAAGCATAACGTAGCTGTCCTTGCCGCCTGACAAACACACCATTATACGATCGTTATTTTCGATCATATTGAAATCGGTAACAGCCTTACCAGTCTCGCGTTGTAACTTGAGCTGACGTTTGCTGTCTGCTGGTAGAAGGCGTGTGTATTGGCTCACTTGAAATGGAATTGTTGATAGATAGGTTGAGCCGAATTGTACCACTGCGCTGTGGATGGCCCAGCAAATGGTGTTGATAATTCTTATTAAATATATCGAAAAAAGCGACTAACTCAATGACTTGTGCCGCATTTATGGCTCAGGGAGACAAACGTAATCGCATCCATGATTTAGCTCGAGAAGTACTAGTTTTGACCAAAACAATGAGTTACGGTTGTATCACAACGCGATAGTTGGTAACCCTAAAAGAGTGATTTGAGAATTTCGGTTATTAGGATTTGAGACTTATTCTTGCTGTTTATCCTCTTAATTACCCCAAATGGGTGTAGTCCCTTGGATTATCCGTAGATATACTGGAAACTCCTCTGGCAAAAGTGGTATGGGCCAATGAAGATATTAATACTAGATGATCACACGCTGTTCCGCGAAGGCATGAAGTTGCTTTTGAGTGGACTGCATCAAGACTTGACAATCCACGAGGCTGAGACAATGCAGGCAGCACTTGCATCGCTCGAGGCTAATAACTATGACTTAGTATTACTCGATCTCACCTTGGCAGATATGTCTGGCATAGATACTTTGCGGGCAGTCAAGCATAAACTCGATGGCACACCGGTTATCGTGCTTTCAGCTCTGCAAGATCCTCCCATCATTTACCAAGCTATTGAAGAAGGTGCGATGGGTTTTATAACCAAGTGCGCCACGCATCAAGAGCTGCTCGCGGCGATTAAACTCATACTAGCAGGAGGTATTTTTCTTCCTCGCGAAGTGACTTCTACACCTATTGTCACTAGCAAATCGAGCGATACCATGTCATCTGAACAAGAGATACTCAGTGCTTTGTCAGACAGACAACGCGAAGTATTGAAGTATTTGTTGCAAGGTAAGCCAAACAAAACCATTTCGGCCAACCTGCATATCTCTGAAAATACGGTGAAAGCACATCTATCTGCAATATTTCGGGCATTAGGTGCACGGAACAGAACCGAAGCTGTCTATTTTGCGGCTAGAGCTGGTGTGCCGTTAGATTAGTTATCTTAAATTGAGATGAGTTATCTTGGTTGATGTGAGCTGTTAGCGCTTGAATTGATTTTAGCTATGTCATTAGGGGGGCTGTAAGCGAAAGGAATGGCTTACAGTTTTATCCAAGCTTCGGCTTCAGACGATGCGTAAATCGCTTCCTCAATTTGGCGATTGATAAGGTAGTCTGCAGCGAGATTACACACAGGTTTGTCGTAGAGTAGGTGATCGACTATGTGTCGATTAGTGCGGTAAACACAATCGCCACCAAAATCAATATTGTCCCATTGGTAGATGTGCTCGTGCAGTTCGATGCTACCATGCTGGCGAATGTAAATTTGCCCCTCGCCATTGAGATACAAACTACCAGCGCTTCCTTCTATTCGCATTTCACCCATGGTAAGACGCGTATTGCTGGCTGCGTGATCGGCGAGGCGATTGCCATTGAATATACCTCGAACACCACTTTTGAAATCCATAACAATAACGCCAGCATCTTCGCCTGCAATGACTGGATTAAGTTTCGTGAGTCTGGCAAATAGCCCAGTAATGTCGCCTAGAAGGTAACGATACACATCGACGTAGTGTATCCCAGTTTCTTGAACCATAAACCGCGTTTGGTTTTGAAAATAAGGTTGCCGTTCGAGGTATGCATTTTCTCCTTGGCCATCACCTGGTCTGAAATTAAAATTGATTTCGTACAGTTCTCCTAATTGCTCAGTCTCTAATATTGTTTTTATTTCTTGATACCACGGTTGGTGGCGAAAATTTTCGTGAACAGCAACGAAGGCTTTTTTTTCTGTTATGCGAGCAACTACTTGAACAGCGTCGCTAACCGATGTGCAAAATGGCTTTTGACATATCAGCGCTTTGTTGTGCGCAATGCACCGTTCGATAATGGGCGCGTGACTATCGGGTGGGGTTATAGCGTCGATAACATCGGCACCGCTTTGTTCTAATAGCAAGTCTAAGTCAGTATATAAGTGCTCGATGCCAAATTCGGATTGAAATGCTTTGCCGAGCTGCTGATCTACAGCATGGAGTGCAACAACTTCAACATCGGGCATTCGTTGCCAAGCTGCGTAATGAAATCGACTGAAGTAGCCGGTGCCAACAACGGCAACTCGGAGTGGTTTAGTGAAAGCAGACGTCATTATGCTAAACGGATAGCTCTTTGATCGCGGTTTGGACCGCCTTACTCACATCGATTAGGCCACTGTTGCCGCCAAGTTCGCAGGTTCGTAATTTGCCATCAGCGAACGCTTTGAATACGGCTCGCTCAATGAGCAGTGCAGCCTTATACGCACTTTCATCTTCGTGCTTCTCCGACAACCAATCTAATAGCATCGCACCGGATAAGAACATAGCCGTTGGATTGGCTAAACCTTTTCCCACAATATCGGGCGCAGTACCGTGACAAGGTTGGAACACGGCACGGTTATCACCAATGTCAGCTGAAGGTGCGTAACCCATGCCACCAACTAATGCTGCAGCTTGATCAGATAGGATGTCACCAAAAATGTTTTCAGTCACCATTACATCGTAATCCCAAGGGCGGGTGATTAAGTTCATCGCCATTGCGTCTACATAGGCATGATCTGTGGGTGCAGAATAATTTTGCGCTATTTCATAAAATATTTTTCTAAAGAATACGAACGCACCAAATACATTGGCTTTGTCTATACAGGTAACTCTGTTGGTGCCGCGATTGTGTGATCGACGTTTCTCCCAGAGTTTAAAGGTTGCGATAAAAAGTTTTTCAGAGTTGTCGCGTGTGATAACCAGCGTTTCAGTCGCACGTTCGTCACCTTCTATAGTGCCTTTCGCATCGGGCGCAAACAAACCCTCTATAGATTCGCGAACGAGTACGAAATCAATATGCCGCTCGTCGGCAAGGGGTGTGGGTACGCCTGGTATTGTTCGAACGGGTCGAATACCGGCGTATAAACCGAGCTTAAATCGCAGCTCCACTTGCGGTGTAATCTCTGTGCCATTCGGATAGCGCACTGTTGGGTCGCCCATTGCACCGAGCAAAACGGCATCTGCGCTACGCGCTTTGTCAACGGTCGATTCTGGCAATGAATTGCCGGTTTCCTGATACGCTGATGCACCGGCCGGCAAGCTGTTCATGTCTAAGCTAAATCCACCAACGCGCTCACAAGCCATTTGCATTAGTTCTAAGCACGGCTCCATAACTTCGATTCCGATTCCATCACCTGGAAGTACGGCGAGCGTGTAGTTATTTTTGGTTGTCATATTTTTATGTCTACAAATACTGCTCGAGATGTCCAAGTGGCACATCCCAATGCGGAAGGCTACGGCCACGAACTTTGGCATCGAAGCAATATAATTGGCTGTCCAGCAAATTACCTACATAAGCTGTTGAAAGGTCAGCACCACCAAAAGCTAGGCTGGAAATATTTTTTAATCGGGTATTGCCATTAGCGCCTAAATGTATTTTAGACATTGTGTCAGATGCATAGGCGACTTCTGCCGCTTCAATAAAATCGTCGTCGCAATCTTCGATGATGTGTTGTTGAACACCGTTGGAGGACACTTTGATGATGCGATTGCTGACAATGCTGGTGACCCACAAATCCCCCATCTCATCTAGAGCCAATCCATCGGGATAAGTGCCTCTAGAGAATGTGGTTATTAACGATGCATTGGATAGAGATCCGTCGTCGCTTAAGTCGAAGCGGGTAAGGCGCCGACCAAACGTTTCATTGACGTAAACTACCGAATTTTCGGTGTCCACAAGGCATTCGTTTGTGTAGCCAAGACCGTTGGCGACAATCTGTGCGTCACTTTGTCCCGGTTCTGACACTGCAATAAACCCAGTACAAGCATCTGGTCGGTAGTCACGGTCGCGAGGCGTTAATGTCGTGCTCACTGTTATCCAAATTCGACCAAATGGGTCTAATGTGACAAAGTTGGTTGGTGGCAGAGGAATACCGTTCGCGTGCGTCACGACGGGTTCAGTGTCACCATTGGGTTGGATACGATAAATACCGCCGCTGGACGCCCCCAGGTGTGCGACGAGGAAGCTGCCATTGGGTTCCAGTGCAATGCCATTGGGTTTTAGCGCGTTATGTGGATTGTTTCCAAGCAGGTGATGGCTGGTTCCATCTGGGCTGATAATGCTAATACCACCGTTTTTTGAGCAGTTTGACGTGAATATCAGGCCAGAAACGTGTGTTAGCACACACTCTGGCCGGTTTAGGCCTTGTCCTAAGGTGAGTATATTGTCGTTTTTGAGGTCCACTCTGGTATCAACTCGGTATTTTTGCTGGCGCTAGCAGCTGGTGTAGTCTCTGTCACTATACATTGGTGACAATGATTGTAAACGCTGAGCGCAAGGCATTCCAGCAGTCGCTGGATTACACGGTTTGGAGATGAACATGAATACAACAGCAGATATCGATATGAAGGAACTGGTCGAAAGCGATCGTGACCATATGTGGCATCACCTAACGCCCCATAAGCCGTTGGAAACAAAAGACCCACTGGTTATCGTCAAAGGGAAGGGCTTGCGTGTTTGGGACTCGAAGGGTAAAGAACATCTGGATGCCGTATCTGGCGCCGTTTGGACGGTCAATGTTGGTTATGGCCGCGAAAGTATTGCTGATGCGGTACGTGATCAATTGGTTGAAATGTGTTATTTCGCGGGTTCTGCAGGCAATATCCCAGGCATCAAGTTTGCTGAAAAGCTGGTGTCTAAAATGCCCGGCATGAGCCGTGTTTATTATTCAAATTCAGGCTCTGAAGCCAACGAGAAAGGCTACAAAATCGTTCGCCAGATCGCTGCTAAAAATGGTGGCAAGAAGCATAAAATTCTATACCGCGACCGTGATTATCACGGTACAACTATCACCGCGCTGAGTTCATCTGGCCACATTGAGCGAAAAGCACAATATGGACCTTACACACCGGGATTCGTTGAAGTTCCACATTGCTGCCAGTATCGTTGTCAGTACGATGATGAAACCGATTACGGTGTTAAGGCTGCACGAGAGATTGAGAAAGTTATTCTCGCAGAAGGTCCAGATACCGTTGGTTCCATTGTGTTGGAACCGATCACTGCTGGTGGTGGCGTTATTCTCCCACCAGAAGGCTATTTTGAGACTGTGCAGGAAATCTGCAAGCAGTACGGGGTTTTATTACACATGGATGAAGTGGTGTGTGGGTTGGGTCGTACTGGAACGTGGTTTGGGTATCAACACTACGGTATTAAGCCAGACATCGTCACGATGGCAAAAGGTGTTGCAAGCGGATATGCCGCTATTTCTTGCACCGTAACAACAGAAGAAGTGTTTAATCAGTTTAAAGAAAGTGATGACCCAATGAGTTACTTTCGCGACATCAGTACTTTTGGTGGTTGTGCGGCGGGTCCTGCTGCGGCCTTGGAAAACATGCGCATCATTGAAGATGAGAACCTACTTGAGAACACCATCAAGATGGGTGTGTATTTGATGGAGAAGCTCAGAGGTTTGCAGAACAAATACAAGGTTATCGGCGACGTACGTGGCAAGGGCTTGTTTTGCGGCATGGAATTGGTTTTAGATAGAAATACCAAAGAAGCAGCTCCTGAATCTATGCTGATGGCTATCGCTGCTGACTGCATGGAGCAAGGCGTGATTATCGGTCGTACGAACCGTAGTTTGAAAGGGTTGAACAACACAGTAACCTTAAGTCCTGCATTGATCTGTACTACCGACGACATCGATGAGATTGTCGAAGCGATTGACGGTGCGATGTCTCGTCACGCGATGGTGTAAAGACGACGTTGACAGCGACTGACTAGATCGTTGTGCTGTGCCATCTAGGAAACTATTGGGTAGGTGTTAAAAAAGCCAGCTGAACTTTAGCTGGCTTTTTTTGGTTCGCTCGAATTCGATGGGTCTTCTGAATAGCCCAGTATTGGCAGTTATTGCCATTGAGCGTGCATGGGCTTATTAGCGAATACTAGGCAAAAAAAAAGGCAACCAAATGGTTGCCTTTTTCTATTTCAAAACAGCGCCGTAACGACGCTCTTTATCTATCAGCTTATTGAGCAAGGCCTTTGAGCTTTTCCATCATTGGGCCCATAACACCACCAAGCACATCTCCAACACCTTCCTTATTAAGGACGGTATCAGCCAGTGGAGTCAGTTTAGCGATACCGCTGCTAACCACTTTGGTCAATGGACCACGTGCCATTTCAGGTACTGCGTCGAAGTCAGTGATAGCACTGTCCAGACTGCCTGAGATTTCTTCAAGCTTTGGAAGGGCCGCGGTAGCAGAATCTGCATCACTTACACTTCCTAGTACTGCACCAGCTGTTCCGAAGATCCCGCCGAATTTACGGCTTATAGCACCAAGGCTAAAGCTGCTTCTGTCGATTGCAGTTGCGGCAGCTTCAGTTTCAGCAGCAACTTCTTCAACAGCGGCTTCATCTTCAGTGGCAACTTCCTCAACTTCAGCTGCAACTTCTTCAACTTCAGCTGCAACTTCTTCAACTGCGGCGTCACCTTCAGCTGCAACTTCTTCCACTGCGGCGTCACCTTCAGCTGCAACTTCTTCCACTGCGGCTTCACCTTCAGCAGCAACTTCTTCGACTGCAGCGTCACCTTCAGCAGCAACTTCTTCCGCTGCAGCTTCACCTTCAGCAGCGACTTCTTCGACTGCGTCTGTACCTTCAGCAACAACGCCTTCAACTGCGGCTGTACCTTCAGCAACAACGCCTTCAACTGCGGCTTCGCCTTCAGCAACAACGCCTTCAACTGCGGCTTCACCTTCAGCAACAACGCCTTCAACTGCGGCTTCACCTTCAGCAGCGACTTCTTCCACTGCAGCGGCAACTTCTTCGACTGCGTCTGTACCTTCAGCAACAACGCCTTCAACTGCGGCTTCGCCTTCAGCAGCGACTTCTTCCACTTTCGCATCAGCGTCAGCAGCGACTTCTTCCACTTTCGCATCGGCATCAGCTGCGACTTCTTCCACTTTCGCATCAGCATCAGCTGCGACTTCTTCCACTTTCGCATCAGCATCAGCGGCAACTTCTTCAGTTTCTGCAACAACACCTTCAACTGCTGCATCGCCGGTTGCGGCAACGCCTTCTACAGCGGCCTCACCAGTTTCAGCAACGGCTTTCACAGGTTCTGCAACATCTGCGTCTTTTTTGCCGCCGAATAGGTTGATGCCGATCCAGATCAGTGCAAGTACACCAGCGATTGGAAGGATTTTCTTCCAGAAAGGTGTACCGCCATCATTATTACCACCAGAGCCACCAAAGTTACTGGCGCTGCTAGTAGCCGATGCTTTGGCGTTGTTTGCAGCTTTACCAGTAGCCTTAGTTGCTGATGATGCTGCAGCAGTGGCTTTACCAGCTGCGGCAGATGCACCGGCAGTTGCTTTACCAGCTGCCGCAGCAGCGCCACCCGTAATGCTACTAAGAAAACCTTGTGAGCTAAGTTGGTCGTTTAGACCCGCTGGCATTGCTTTAGTGATGTTTTGGTCTTGATCTTTAAGCATGTTAGCCAAACCACTAGCATTTAAACCACCGGTCATGACTTTGCGTTTGATCACGCCCATAACCATTGGAGCAGCCATACCCATGATTGATTTAGCGCCGCCCTTACTCAGTCCGGAAACGCCAGATACAGCGCCTGTTAGTGCGCCAACACCCTTATCGCCGAATAGCGAGCCAAGTGTCTTGTTGCCGCTGTCAAGAACTGAACCAGCTTTGTCGCTGCCCAGCATTGAACCAAGGTTGTCTAATAAACCGTCGTCTTGACTGTTGACTGCCTTTAAAAGAGAGTCTGCTCCGCTAGGAGTAGAGGCTGATTGCGCAAGTCCTTTGAGCAGCCCAGGAACCGCAGCGCCTAAAGCTGCGTCTGCTTTGCCTGATTCGTTGCCCAACATTTTGCTTACATGGCCTTTAATCTGGCCGGTTAGCTGGTCTTTGACCAGATCTACTAGGTTGAATGACATCAATTTCCCCAAATATATAAGTCGTTTCGTAAAAAAATCAGGCAATCGTGAGTGTCCGTTAGACGCCTGAACGAGTGCAAGTCTACACGCACATGGGCTCACTGTTAACGATTGGACAGTAAACCCCTGCAAACTCGTAACTCTTTAAACTAATTGATAAAACTATCGAACATAAAGCCGAATTAACACGTGTGTTAACGGAGTCGATACGCTAGTGATGCGATTTCGAGTCCATGAATACGTTTGAATGCAAAATTCGGTGAACTTACTGGCTTTGTGTCGGCTAACTATGTTAGGTCGATTAAACCTAAAACAGTCAATCCGGATCATGAAAACAGTGGTAGCAAGTGTACCGTGGGAGCGCACACAGTGGTTGAAATCTGTTTCAATGTCGGCAGGTTTTTACGATTTAGGAGTAAGCCCAGATGGGTATTAAAGACGATTTTTCGACAGACGAATGGTTCCTGCTGAGTTCAACGCCCGCTATGATTGGTGCTGCCATGAGCAGCGCTGCCCCAAGTGGCGTCATTGGTACAGTAAAAGAGATGACCGCTGGTATGCGCGGAACTGTGCAAGGACTGAACGATTATCCAGAAAGTGAACTCATCACTGCGTTGCTAGAAAAGGCGGCGAACTGGGATGAGGCAAAAGATAAGATGAAAGACTATCGCGAAAAAGCGAAAGAGCGACTCGACGGTGCTGCAATAAAATCGAGAGAAGAGTTGCAATCACACGTTCTTAGCGATTGTGCGGCAGCGGCCAAACTGGTTGACGAAAAGTGCTCTGCAGCCGAGGCGAAAGTTTATAAAGAGTGGAGTGTCAAGTTAGCCAACAAAGTAGCTGAAGCTGCTAAAGAGGGCGGCATACTTGGTTTTGGTGGGGAGCGTGTGAGCAGTGAGGAGTCTGAACTAATCGCCAAGATTGAAACCGCACTTGGTGCTCCAACTGGACATTTACTGGCTTAATAGTTAAGACCTAAAATTGGTACTGCTTCAGTTATGTCAATTCCGACATAACTGGAGCTTGTGCATTGGTTTCTTGAGACGACATCGCTTGCTCTTAATATTTCCTCTCCATGGCCATCGGGCGATAGCTGCCCGGCTGATTAAAAGCTCACTCCAGATCCAACGTCAACGGGTTCGCTCCTACAATTAATGTGAAGTCCCGCCCATTTTTGAGGTGTTTGTCGTCGCATTAAACTGTTCGCTTAATCAAAGAAAAAATTAGCCATCCGTCGGACTGATGGTCGTTTTGTTTGCACGCCGCCCAGTGTGTGATTTGACCATTTTCAGTATGAAGCTGGTGCCATGGTTCTGGCTTTTGTTGATAAATTTTTATTTTTCAATGTGATGTTTTCGACGTGTTACACATGCATTTGCAAGCTCATTAATTATAAAATACATCAATAAGTAGTCTTAATTAATTGAAAAATAACAATATATTCCACATGAAACACTAACCTCTTGTTGTTTAAGCAAAAGTGGGCCAGTTGTTGCAAATGGTTTCGAGATAGTTCAAACTACACATAAACATATAAAGATATCTTTATATCATGAATGTATTGCTCGCGAAATCATGAATTTACTACTTGCAGGTTTGCGTGCGGCGGGTGAGCCAACAAGGTTACGTCTGCTCGCTCTTTGCGCCCATGGTGAACTTAGTGTCACCGAAATTACGAACATATTGGGACAAAGCCAGCCGCGTGTCTCTCGACATTTGAAGCTACTCGTCGAAGCGGGTCTGTTGGAAAGGTTCAGAGAAGGTGCGTTGGTTTTTTATCGCATTGCTGAGCACAATGAATCTGCAATGTTAGCTCGAACGCTTGTCGACTTACTACCCACTGATAGCGTTGAGCTTAATCGTGATCTATCGCGTCTGGAAAATACTCGGCAAAAGCGGGCAGAAATGGCCCTGGCATACTTCAACGAAAACGCATCGCAGTGGAATCAAATTCGGAGCATGCACGTTGCCGAAACTGAAGTAGAACAACACTTAATGCAGTTAGTTGGTGCTAAGGCCATTGAATCTTACTTGGACATCGGCACCGGTACCGGTCGTATTCTGTCACTGATGGCTGAGCGTGTTCAGCACGGGTTGGGAATAGATCAAAGCAACGAAATGTTGGCACTAGCACGGACACACCTTGAGAAAGAGGGCTTGAAAAATGTTCATGTTAGAAAGGGTGATATGTACAGCATGACACTTGATGATGGAACGATTGATCTTGCGACGATTCATTTGGTTTTGCACTACGCGCAAGATCCTCATCTAGTAATTGCTGAGGCGGCAAGAACATTGAAGAGAAATGGTCGGCTCATCATCGTCGATTTTGCACAGCATCAAGAAGAGCACTTACGCGATGAACACAAGCATCAACGCCTAGGTTTCAGCGACAAAGAAATTCGTCAAAGTATGAGTGATGCGGGTTTAAAGCCCGGGAAAACACATGCTCTAGTGGGTGATCCACTAACCGTAAAAATTTGGCAAGCCACTAATCAAAGCGTTCTGCACTAGCTCCTGCAGACGTACAACAACACACAAAACAGCGAAAGGATTTAATTATGAAAAAACCTACACTGTCATTTGAATTTTTTCCACCACGCACAGAAGGGCAATCAGCGCGATTTTGGCGTACCTTAGGTTGCCTTGAAACCATGTCTCCAGATTGGTTTTCAGTTACGTATGGTGCATTGGGCTCTGCCAGTGAAGCGAGCGTGAACATTGTTGGTGCTCTGCAAAAAGCCAGTGACGTACCCGTTGCCGCGCATCTAACCTGTGCGGGGCAAAATCGTGCACAGCTGCTGGATAAGTTGGCCGAGTTCAAAACAATGGGCGTTAAACGGATTGTCGCATTACGAGGTGATCAAACCGATGCTGACACCAGTTCAAAATATTACAACTTAAGGTATGCAAATGAGTTAGTTGAGCTTATTGCGGAAACGGGAGATTTCGATGTCAGTGTTGCAGCCTACCCCGAAGTCCATCCTGAAGCTGAATCTGCAAAAAGCGATATGCAGGCTTTGAAAACGAAACTTGATGCGGGTGCGTCGCGTGCGTTAACGCAGTTCTTTTTCGAGCCAGAAATATTCTTGCGCTGGCGTGATTCTGCAGTCAAATTTGGTATCGATAAGCCACTGGTGCCGGGTATTCTGCCGATTCACGACATCGATAAAGTGCTTAGTTTTAGCAGCCGTTGTGGCGCTACAGTACCGCCGGCATTGGTTGAGCGCTTTAGAAAAGCTAAAACCGATGATGAAAAGTACGCGTTGTCGCTCGACCATTCGGTTGATCTGTGTAAAACGTTACAGACAGAGGGTGTTGATGCGTTCCACCTGTACACCTTGAACCAGTCGAACCTGTCGTTCGACGTCAGTAAAGAGCTACTGTCTGTCGAAAAAAGTACTGCAGCCGCTTAATAAACGGTTTGACCGATCGGCCGGACCTACAAAGTCCGGCCTTGGTCTTAAGGTACTGATGCCGACATGCGTATTGCGGCTTTTGCGATATCTATATGCGATCTCTGGATGAGCGCCAACGCTGGCGCGCGTAAATGCGTCAATGTCGTCGATAAGAACCATCAGAATTCATATTCGGCACCACTAATGCCAGATCGCCTTCATTGAACCCGCTTTTTAGCGCGCATGGCCGATTTTTCGTCTGCCAGACAAGATACAATTGCTGCTTCTTGTTCGTCTGGTTTGTGAGTCCCCCATGTCCGAAATGCCCAAAGTAGGCTTTGTTAGCCTCGGCTGCCCGAAAGCGTTAGTTGATTCTGAACGAATCCTCACACAACTGCGAACCGATGGTTATCAGGTTGTGCCTGATTACGACAGTGCCAATATCGTGGTGGTTAATACCTGTGGTTTCATCGATAGTGCTGTTGAAGAGTCGCTTGATGCCATCGGAGAGGCACTTGACGAGAATGGTCGCGTTATTGTGACTGGTTGCTTGGGTGTAAAAAGCGAAGAAATTTTACAACGATTTCCGCAAGTGTTAGCGGTTACCGGTCCTCAAGCCTACGAAGAGGTGGTTGGCGCGGTTCATAAACACGTGCCTATTGAAGCTGAACACGACCCTTTCATTGAGTTGGTGCCGCCACAAGGCATTAAGCTAACACCTCGACACTACGCCTATTTGAAAATATCGGAAGGGTGTAATCATCGATGTAGCTTCTGCATCATCCCGTCTATGCGTGGCAATCTGGTGAGTCGTGATGTTGGCGATGTCATGGCCGAAGCACAACGATTAAAAGATGCCGGTGTTCGCGAGCTTTTGATCATCTCTCAAGACACTAGCGCTTATGGTGTTGATATTAAATACCGCACAGCGTTCTGGAATGGTCGGCCGATCAAAACACGCATGAAAGAGTTGTGTGAAGCGTTGGGAGAGCTTGGTATATGGGTTCGCCTACATTATGTTTATCCGTATCCGCATGTTGATAACATTATTCCGTTGATGGCGACAGGTTTAATTTTGCCGTACTTGGATATTCCGTTTCAACACGCAAGCCCGCGCATTCTAAAGCTGATGAAGCGCCCCGCGGCGGCAGAGAACAACCTAACTCGCATTCACGCATGGCGAGCAATCTGCCCTGAGCTCACTATTCGTAGTACTTTTATTGTTGGCTTTCCTGGTGAGACAGAAGAAGAATTTGAAGAGCTATTAGATTTTCTTGAAAAAGCACAGCTGGAACGAGTAGGGTGCTTCCAGTATTCCCCCGTTGAAGGTGCTAAGGCGAACGATCTACCAGACCCTGTGCCAGATGATGTAAAGCAGATGCGTTTTGAGCGATTCATGGCAACACAGGCCAAGATAAGTCAGGCGAAGTTGCAAGCTAAGATTGGGTCACGTCAGGTTGTGTTGGTCGATACAATCGGTGAGTCCACGGCAGTTGCTAGAAGCGCCAGTGATGCACCGGAGATTGATGGCGTGGTGCATGTGGCTTTGGATGACTACGATATTGAGCCGGGTGATTTTATTGAGGTTGATATTACCGGGGCAGATGAGCACGATTTGTTTGCGGTTATTCCTGGGTAGGCGTTCACGTTGCATTCCAGCATACGGAAACATTTTTGTTGTATACAGCAGTATTTTTGACGCGCCATTAATCGGTTTGCTAAAGAAAACAGCGCTTGACTGAATCGTAACCGTTACCTCTATAGCGACATATGCACCTGGTTGTTGCGATAAAAACCAGTCGTATTGGCAAGCGACGAGGCTAGTTTGGACTAAGTATTGCTTCCTTCCCTGTAATTAGTCGTTATCAGGGTCTCCATGACCAAAGCTTTGCACCAACATCCATCCCAAAGAAGTGATCTTGATCATTCTAGAGTATTGATCAGTGGACACACAGGTTTTGTGGGGCGGTATTTACACACTGTGTACGGTGGAATTGCATTTGAAGGTGAAAACGGTCGTATAGATCTAATTTCAGAAGAGCAGGTGAGCAAGTTCATTGCGGCTGCCGATTTCGATTATGTTATTCATCTCGCTGCCCAATCGCATGTTCCAACTTCTATTGCCGAACCTGTAGCGACTATAAATTCCAACCTTATTGGCACGATTAACTTGCTCAAGGCACTTGAAGATAGTCAGTTTACTGGCCGCTTCTTATACGTTAGTTCTGGGGACGTTTATGGAAGAGTGGACGAGTCTAACCTACCGATAACGGAGTCTCAAACGGTTAATCCAGGGAATCCTTACGCGGTAAGCAAAGTGGCCGCAGAGCATTTTTGTCTGCAACAAGCACCGCGCGTTGACTTTGACATCATGATTGCGAGGCCTTTTAATCATATAGGCGTGGGGCAGTCGAGCAATTTCGTGGTGCCGAAATTGCTAGAGGAAGCTTACAAGGCATCTAGACGAAAAACCCAACAACCTATTGTTGTAGGGAACTTGGAAGTAACCAGAGATTTTAGTGACCTCAGAGACGTGGTTGCCGCGTATTTTTCGATACTTTCAAAAGGCGAAACTAGCCAAATTTATAACGTCTGCAGCGGACAGGAAACTAAAATTGCAGATCTGCTTGATGTTGCCATGCAACATTATGACGTCAAAAACGTTGTCCAGGTTGACCCGTCTTTGCTCAGACCCAATGAACAAATGCGCGCGGTAGGGCAGAACGAAAAATTGAAAACTGCAACTGGCTGGGCGCCAGTGTATTCACCAATAGAGACAGTGAAAGACATGATTACGGAACTTGAAAAGCGTACAGAAGGCCGAAAAGCGCTAGTGACGGGAATTACAGGACAAGATGGTGCCTACTTGGCTCAGCACCTTCTTAACAAGGGGTACCAAGTATTTGGGCTAGCTCCAAGACGTTCTACCGACACTAACTGGCGGCTCCGATTCTTAGGTGTTGACAGTAAAGTTGTGCTGCTTGAAGGCGACGTAACGGATTTGTCCTCTTTGATACGTGCGATGGAAACATCAGAAGCAACCGAGGTGTATAACCTTGCGGCGCAAAGTTTTGTTGGCTCCTCTTGGGACCAACCTATATTGACTGCAAACGTGACAGGTACATCTGTAACAAATCTATTAGAAGCGGTGCGTATTGTTAATCCTAAGGCTCGTTTTTATCAAGCATCAACAAGCGAAATGTTTGGTTTAATTCAGGAGACTATGCAGTCAGAGACAACCCCATTTTATCCTAGAAGTCCTTATGGAGTCGCTAAGCTTTATGGACATTGGATGACGGTAAATTATCGCGAAAGTTTTGGGCTGCATGCTAGTTCAGGCATTTTGTTTAATCACGAATCGCCGCTTCGTGGAATGGAGTTTGTAACCAGAAAAGTGACTGATGCTGCATGTAAAATAGCGGTTGGTCTTCAAGATGAACTCCGGTTGGGTAATATTGATGCAAAACGAGATTGGGGTTTTGCTGGCGACTACGTTGATGCAATGTGGCGCATGCTTCAAGCCGATTCACCAGATGATTATGTGGTCGCAACTGGTGTTACTTCCACCGTTCGACAAATGTGTGAGATCGCCTTTGAGCATTTATCATTAGATCATGAGAAATATATTGTTATTGACGAGCAGTTCTATCGCCCTGCTGAGGTGGAAGTATTGCTTGGAAACCCGGCAAAAGCGAAAGCTCATCTAGGTTGGGAACCAACTATGGACCTCAAAGGGTTGATAACAACAATGGTTGATGCTGACATGCAGCGGATTGAAGATGGTTTAAGCAAACCAGAAAAGATAAAAAAGGCTGCTTGAACCATATTCCTGCATTCGGGTGTATCGATTTGCGCGGTACGCCCGAATGGCCTCTCACCATTGAGCTCCCCCATCCACTAATCTACCCACCCATGGTGAAATCGCGTTTCGCTGTAGAAATAGTCACCGTAAAACCCATCACTACATCAATTAATGATGCCATTGTCATGATCAGAAATGTCATATTGCCCAATCGTGGCACGACCAGCAACTCAATTAAAAATATCACGAATACCAGTAGTGACAAGGCGTGATCGATAATTGAAATCACTGATGTTCTCGTCGCCTTAAAAGTTTCGATGTAGAGGAAAAAAATGCTGGCCAGAATAAACGCATCGCTGACCGTCATAATTATGCGGCGTTGTGATGGTAAATCGAACTCGAACAAGATGACGTTGATCATCGACATGTCGATGGGGCCAGAGAGCATCACTACATTTGCAACAATGAGGACGTAAAAGAACAGTGGGATGGATAGAATGAGGCGCATTTGTGTGCGTTTATCGAAGCGGTGTTGAAGAAGTATAGAACCTAATCAGCGAATGTTTTGTCGTCTTTATCTTTTGTCGTTTTTATCTTGCGTGGCATCTGTGCAAATATTTCTCGCCCAATTGGTCTAACTAGTTCAGCTGATAGTAGCTAAGTGTTACATAGATGCTGTTAGATAATGCAGTATTATGCGTAAATTAGCAGGTCATGCGAACCCGGACTGCCGGTTTACGTAGTTTTAAAGCTCAAAAATTATGAATTCATGGCGGAATTTATTAGCTGTCTATTAATCTGCCGTGGCACGAAACTCGCTACATCCAACCTAAATAAATGTTCAAAATGTTTGATTTTTTAACAACTTAAATTACTTTTGAATCACGTGGTTACGTCACGAACCAGTATTCATTTTCTGAGAGATCTGGAATTAATTATGTCACGGTACGATCATCATTCGCTTGAAACTCTATACACAAATCACTGGCGTCCGGGTTGGGGTTCTATAGCACGCGACGAAGTGTTATTTGTGCAAGATCTTATAGAGGAGCATAAGCCAGCTGACTTTCTGGAGATAGGTATGGCGTCGGGGCTCTCTGGTGGATTGCTCGCAACTATTTTAGAGAACAATGGCGGTAAGACATTCTCGTCGATTGACTATGACAATACCTTCTTTGGCGATCCCAGTCGTGAGAACGGTTTTTTAATTGATGAAATTTACACCGGCTCAAAAGTAAAGGTGGAAAAACATCCATTTACCACTTCGATTGATCTTGCAAAGATAGATAAAAAATTCGATATGGCATTCATTGATGCCAATCATCAGCATCCTTGGCCTGCGATAGATACATTGTGTTTGTTTCCATACCTTACTGGTGAAAAAATTGTCATTCACCATGATTTGAAGCTATTCAAAAATCAAGATGTTGTTTATGGAATTGGGCCTAAGTATCTCTACGATCAATTTCATACTTCTTTTCGCATTAACTCCGATGCAAACCAGGGAAATATATATGCTTTGCGCCTTGACGCTATCGATGTTGATCACCTAGTTTCGATCGCAATTAATGCGTTTAGCATGCCTTGGACTCTTCGTCATCCGTTGTCTCCAGAGATAATCGAGCAGATTAATTTCTTATTGGAAAGTCATTACTCCAGTAAATTGGCGGAGGTATTTACAAATTGTGCTCGAAAATTTAATCAACTGGAAAGACTCCGCACTGGCGTATAACACGGTAGCAAATCCGAAATTGATAACGTTTTAAAGAGTTTTATAAAAAATGGCATCTCGATTAAACAGTTTCTTCTCTGATAAAGGAGACTCGGCTTCTTCTGGTATGGGAAAGAGCGCTGATATGAGCGGGCAGCAAATTAGCGATCCGTTAGATATTATGTTCTATCGCGAAATTTACGCCGATCTCGAGTCATTGGACGACTCGCAGATTCTTGAGCATTGGAAAGTACAGGGGCAAGCCGAAGGTCGTTTTGCCAATCCTGATCATGCGCTTGCGTCTTTGCTAAGCAACGAATCGGTTCCGCGTGACTTTGATGCTGAAGAGTATTTGTTCCTGAACGAAGACTTAAGAAACACGCTAGATTGGTCTTTCCAAGCAGTCCATCACTATCTGCAGTTTGGTATCGAAGAAAATCGACGGTACAAAGTCAGCATCGAGGATGCCGCAAATCAAGAGCATATCAACGCTGCCAGTAAAATTTCGCTTGACCTGTCTTTTTATCGTGAGTTCTATCCAGACCTTGCAGCCTTTAATGATGCTGAACTGGCTGAACACTGGCAGATTCAAGGTCAAGTTGAATCTCGGTTTGGCAATGCTGATCATGCTCTAGAAGTGTTGCGCTCGAATGAGGCGCTACCTGACGATTTCAAAATAGATGAGTATCTACGTTTGAATGATGATCTGGGAGCATCACTTGGCTGGCCATTCGAAGCGGTTCAACACTATTTAGAGGTCGGTATTCAAGAAGGGCGAAAGTACAAAATCCCCGATGAAGAAGCCGCGCACAATAAACTGATTAGTTTAGCCAGTAGTATTTCTCTGGATATACCGTTTTACAAAGAAACTTATCCTGATCTTGCCTCTTTCAATGATGTTAATTGTTTAGAACACTGGAAAACGCAAGGTTACGCAGAAGGTCGATTTGCCAATCCAGACTATGCGCTGGAAAAAGTACTTGCTGATAATGAACTGCCAGAAGACTTTGACGAATTCGAATACCTTAGACTAAACGAAGATTTGCATTCAACGCTTGACTGGCCTTATCAGGCTGTTCTTCACTATGTAGATTTCGGTAGTGATGAGAATCGTCGTTATGTTGTTTGTGCAGAAGATGCTGAAATGGAGGCTCGCATTGAAGCGGCAAAGAAAATAGAATTTAACAAAATATTTTACGTTGAATACTATCCTGATCTTGCCAATATGAGCGATTCTGACGTGGAACACCATTGGTTGACTCAGGGGCACATAGAAGGGCGTTTTGGTAGTCCCGAACATGCTCTGCAGCTGGCTCTTGAAAACAAAGAACTACCAACTGACTTTGACATCGATCAGTATTTGTTCTTGAACAAAGATGTAGAGCTAGACATTAATTGGCCTTTTCAGGCGGTACAGCATTACCTTCAAAGTGGTCGCGTAGAAGGCCGGCAGTACCTTGTTGAGTCTGACGTTCTTACTCCTGGAAGTACGGCTAGTTTGGAATCGTTGGATATCTCATTCTATCGGGATGCCTATCCTGACTTGCAAACGCTTAACGATACTGAGCTTCTAAAGCACTGGCACCTCCAAGGGCAAATAGAAGGCCGCTTTGGAAACCCAGAGCATGCTCTACGCGAATCGTTGAAAGCAGAAGATTTGCCAGCAGATTTTAACGCTGATGAGTACTTGTCATTAAATGCAGATCTGGGAACATCAATCAAATGGCCGTACCAAGCTGTTTATCATTATTTAAATTTTGGTAAAACAGAAAAACGTCGCTATTGCGATGCTGATGTGGCTGCGATCAATCTAGAACCTGTCGATTTTGATGAAGATTTTTATCGCGGTTTTTACCCGGACAATAAAGCGCTGAGCGATGAGCAATGCCTTGATCATTGGCGTTCAACCGGAGTATACGAAGGTCGCTCTGCCAATATCGAACACTATTTGCAAACACATCATAATGGCGCAGATTTATCAGAACAATTTAATGTTCCTACCTACATTCGAAAGAACTCAGATCTAATTGGGTATTTTGATAACAAGTGGGCCTACTATCGTCACTACCTGTTAACAGGCAGAGAAGAGCGCCGTGGCTGTATACCCGATGTAGCAGAGGAACCGTTTATTGAACAATACTACGGTTTAGACGTTGAGAACATCAAAACCGCGTTAGATGAAATACGGGTTCATTGTGCTTACGAACGGTTTACGCCTGTTTTCCTCAATGAATTTGAATTAACCAATTACCATGGATTCAAGCATACTGCGTTTCTGAAAATATTTGATCACGAAGCCTATATGTACGCTAACGGTGCGAAAACTGAACAACTTGCGGGTACATCTAGAGCCAGGTGCCTAGAGCATTTCTTACAAATAGGCTGTAAGGAAGGTTTGCAGATTTCTTATGATCATTTCTTCGATGCAACCTTTTATGGCCAAGAATATCGAACAGAGCTATTGCACTTGGTTCGATACGAAGATCGTGAATCAACCGATATTTGGGCAATGCCAGATGTTTCTAATCGAATTTATGAACATTGGGTTAAACAGGGGATTCACGAAGGCAAATTTGCCAATATCTCCAAATTGGTACGCGCTACAAATGGCGTAGATTTGCCTACCCAAGTCGAAAAGGAAATCGAATATTTCTCGGTTATACATAAAGGGCTGATTACGGATTCTCGCCCAAGCCAAGTGTTCATGAGCTTTATATCGCATGGTATTGAAAGGAATATATTTAAAGTTACCCACTCTGTTGAAACATGCGTTTTCTATTGCCATATTGGCAAGGAATTTACACGACAAGGAAAGTCAGAAGTCGCTATTCGACTTTATGAAGAACTGTTACATAAAGTTCCAGATTATGCCTTAGCGTTGCATGAACTCGGTGATGAACTGATTCGGGCAAAATTCTATGGCCGAGCCAGTGAGTGTTATCAGGCATTGGTAGATTCAGGAACAGCAACTGAATGGGTCTATTTGAATCTTTCAGAAAGCTATGTAAACCTTTCTGATTTTAGCGCGGCTGCACGTACGCTAAAAAGAGCTTGCGAGGAATTTCCAGCTGACACTGTTATCGGTGAGCGAGCTAAAGCTTTGGTGGAGACTAACTTCCATAGAGCATTGGAACACTCGAAGCACTATGTACAGATGGACAGAGTGCCTGAGGGGCGCCAAGAAATTCTTAATGCACTCTCGAACTTCGAAGTGCAGCGGGTCGATGAGCGGGTTTTACGAAACACCGGAAGAATCGCTGTTATTGGGAATCATGATCTGGCACAGTGCCGGTTTTATAGAATAGATCAAAAAATCGAATTACTGCATTTTGCTGATTACAAAGTAGATCTATATAAACATTCTGAGCCTTTAACGAGTTTCTACTCTCAGTTACATCAGTATGAAGCCGTCATTTTTTATCGAGTTCCATCGGTTCCAGAAATGATTCGCGCCATTAATGCAACTAATGTGGAAGGGATTCCGAGTATTTACGACGTCGACGATCTGGTATTTGATGAAAAGTACTTTCCACCACCATTGAGCACTTATGCTGGTCAAATATCTAAAGAAGTACACGGTAGCTTAACGGTTGATCTACCTCTGATGGAGCATGCTATCAGTATGTGTGAGTACGGTTTAGCTTCTACCTCTAGCCTTGCCACTCATATGGCAAAGTTTGTTCGCTCTGGCCAGGTAGAAATTTTACGTAATGGATTAAGTACAGCGCATTTACGCAATGTAGCTCAGCACGAAGCAGACAATATCTCAAAATCGCAAAGTCCAATTACTATATTTTATGGTAGTGGCACTAGGGCGCATAAGAATGATTTTCATGACATCGTGGAGCCAGCGCTGGTGAAACTACATGAGAAGTACGGCGATAAAATTCGATTCCTTATTATGGGTCATATCACCATGACTGAGAGCCTAGAATCTCTGGGCGACACCTTGGAATTGTTAGAGCCTGTTTCTGATATCGAAGTCTACTGGGATATTATGCGTTCTGAGGCCGATATTAATTTAGCGGTACTTTCCTCTACTGAAGTAACAGACACCAAAAGCGAGATCAAATGGCTTGAGGCTGCCATGTTTGGTATTCCTTCTGTTGTAAGTTCGACGGCCAGCTATAAAGAAGTCGTGGAACATGGTGAAACTGGTTATATCGGTACAGATTCGAATGACTTTTTCGCTTCAATAGATTTACTGATCAATGATGAAGCGTTACGAGAACGAGTTGGACAGAAAGCAAAGGACACTGTCTTATCTCGCTATGGTATTGAAAAACAAAGCGCTCAACTAGTCAATGGGATAAACGCATTTAAATCGAATGCTGTTTCAGGGAAGAAAAAAATTGCCATTGTCAATGTGTTTTATCCTCCTGAAGCTATCGGTGGGGCAACACGGGTAGTGCATGATAATGTTCTTGAGCTTAAGTCTCTTTATGGTGATGAATTAGATATACAAGTATTTTGCACTTCTTCTGGAACAGACAGCTATGTAACAAGGCAATATGAGCAAGACGGTATCAAAGTATCAGCTGTGACGTGCCCATCCATACCGAATATTGATCACAATATGAGTGATAAGGATATGGGTCTAGCGTTCAAAAGATTCCTAGACAGGTTTGAACCTGATCTTGTTCATTTTCATTGCATACAACGGCTTACTGAATCAATCGTCACCGAGACCCGTAGGCTAGGTATACCTTATTTCATAACGGCTCACGATGGCTGGTGGATTTCTGATCGACAATTTCTGATCGACAACAACGACAAGATATCTTTGTATTCATACGAGAATGACTTGGTCAAAGCTGCCCAAGCAGGTCCTGTACGACAAAGGAAATTGCATAAAGAGCTAAAGGGTGCAGAAAATATTCTAGCGGTTTCAGAACCATTTAGAAAAATTTATGAATCAACTGGGTTGGACAACGTTATAACCATCGAAAACGGAGTTTCCGGGCTCAATCGAGTTCGAAAAACTAAGTCAACATCTGGCAAAGTCAGATTAGCTCACATAGGTGGCACTGAACGTCATAAGGGGTTGCACCTATTGAAGAACGTTTTAATGTCGTCGCCGGAGATAACGAATATAGAGCTGCTCGTGATAGATCATGGTGGTGAATATGGAACTATTCGTAAGGAGATGTGGGGTAGTACTGAGGTTATGTTTAAGGCAAAAACTCCGCAAGCCAAAGTAGCGAAATTGTACAGTGAGATTGATGTCTTAATTGCACCATCAGTTTGGCCTGAAAGTTATGGGCTAGTGACTCGTGAAGCCCTTTTTTGTGGCTGTTGGGTCATTGCGTCTGATCGTGGTGCCATCGGTGAATCGGTAGATCACGGTAGCAATGGTTTCGTGGTATCTGTAGATGATCTTGACGGTTTGCGTGAAACTGTTGCGACCATAGATGCTAATCCTGAGCGGTACCTTAAACCGCCTGAATTTGATCTAAAGCTACGCTCAAGTTCCTCTCAAGCCAAAGAGCTATACAAGCTTTACAACGAAATTACAGAACCGGCTAATATTCGGCCTTCAAACAAGGGTAAGGGATAGATCATGAGCATACAATTTATAGTATGTGGGCTTGAGCACACGGGCACAACACTGCTTTCAGATTTGTTTCGACAAGTACCGGGAGTGGATTCAGGTTTTGAAGTTGGCGTACTACTTTCCGATTTACCTAGTAATTTTGCAACGCTTGACCCATTCGCCACCAATATGCTGAAAGGGTGGGGAATTACGAGAGATGAGCTTAATAAGTGCTGCGCTCAGTCAACGCATGATTCTTTCTATAACGAGCTGAAAAAGCGCTCAACTGTGTTGTCTGATGACTGCAGTATGGTTTTTGATAAAACGCCTCGTTACCTAAGTCAGCTCAGTGTCTGCTTGCAGCGAACTAGACAACCCTTTGTGGTGAGTTATAAAGATCCTCGAGCGATTGTACATTCTGATTTCAAACGTGCAGGAGCGGTTGATTTTTATGAGTGGTATGAAGGGTATAAGCCTGGTAAGCGTCAATATATCTCAATGTGCTACCAGCAACACCAGATGAATATAGATAACCCGCGGGTTGAGTTTGTGGCGTTAGAAGAGCTTGCATTAAATGCGCGCGCATCAATGGAGCGTATTTTTGATCATGTCGGTCTGGACTTCTCACTCGATTACGTGTTGCTCAATGGGCTTCGCTACAAGAATACTCGCAGTAACGCGGTGTCAATTCCCATAGCGTTTTCATATTTGGCAGATTTTGACAAGCAAAAAACCGATTTAATCGAGAAAGATTTTGCTGAGTTCTCAGACTGGTTCTATCGCTAGAGAGCAATATTTAGACAAATTACTAGCCGATTACCCGTGTGCCACTTATATATATAGCAAATTGCAATTATTTGGTGTGCTTCTTGATAGATCAGCGGGGAAGCATTGGCTTAGTTTAATGGCATCCGGTCGGTGCTAATGGCCGAATACCTAGATTTGGAAACTTTTGTAGATGAATGACACTCAATTTATGACTAATTCAGCAGCGAGCGCAAAGGCCCGATGTGCCATCGTTCAGATTGAGGCGGTTCATGAAATCACAATACCGTTTCTTATTCACACATTGAATTTGCAGGGGTGGTCGCCGGTTGTTTATATCAATGAACGTTGTAAGCTTGAACGTGGTGACATATTCGAGTTCTGTGATAATCTGGATTTCGAACTTAATTACCTACCAATCAATAATAAACAAGACTGGCATAATTTAGAAGCTACTATAAAAGCGGATACTAAAATTGAGTTCATTGTTTCAAATACATTTCAGTTGCCAAATATTGCAAAATTCGTCTCTAATTTCAATCTGCCTGTTCTGGGTTTAGTTCACAACCCTGATATATTTCTATCATCTCCAGAGATGTGTGAGTTTGCAGCAAATAGTAATACCTATTTAATGACGCTTTGGGATCATGTATCTAACTCGTTGAGAGTTGGACTTAATCACCGAGCGAGTAACATCACTACCCTAAAACAAACTTATTTGGTGTCGAACTCTAATGCATCAACCAATCTGTTTTCTTCTAGTAATCAAACTCGTGTAGCTATCACCGGTGCTATTGATACTCGTATACGAGGGTTGGATGATCTATTCGAACTAGCTAGCATTAAACTTGATTCTAATGCTCCTCGTCTTAAGTTCATTATATGTGGTGGTGGACGAGATCGTGAAAGTTTTGAGCTAGAAGTAAATAAGCGTGGGTTAGCTGATTGGTTTGAATTCCTAGCGCTTGACGAGACCACAGGTAACGTCCCGTATGAGCCGTATTTCAACGCACTGAAAAGCTGTGACTTTATCGACACGATGTTGCCAAAAGATCAGCGTATGTATCTAGAAAAGAAAATCACCTCGGGAATTCTAACTGCAGTTAGTTTAGGTATTCCATTAATAATGGATAGTGCGACTGCCTCAGTTTACCAACTACCGTGCCTTGTTAGTCACGACAGCCCAAAGGAAAATATTAAGCAGATTGTAGAAAATGCAACGCCTGGAAACATACACACTTTACGAAACAACTTAGTAGATGCCCGTAGGGTATTCGAGAAACAGAATATGGATTCGATGAGTCGAGCCATTAAACAATTATTGGGTACCGATATGAACGCAGGTAATACTACAGATAGCTCTCAAAGTGATTTCCTTTCATTTTGTCATTCGACCATAAAACAATCTTCTAGCCAACGTTTTCAAGATCTATTTGCAATCTACCAGTCTAAGTTCAAGAAAAAAGGTTACTTTGTAGAGTTTGGTGCGCTTAACGGGCATGACGTTAGTAATTCTTGGTTGCTAGAAAAGCTTGGATGGGACGGTATCGTTGCAGAACCGCATCCGGGATATACAGATATTTTACAGAACAATAGAAACTGCAATGTTTCAACAGACTGTGTTTTCGGTACTACAGGCAAAGAGATTGTGTTTAAGGCTGTAAAGGGTAGGCCTGCATTGTCAACTATTAGTATGGATATGCCTGAAGACTCGGCTGAACAGAACGGCAGACGTGATGCTTACAGCGAGTTTAAATTGACCACTATTTCGCTTGTAGATTTGCTAAAAAAATATAATGCACCTACTGATATCGACTTTCTATCTATCGACACCGAAGGTTCGGAGTACGAGATTCTAAAGAATTTTGACTTTGGTCAATACAAAATAAAAATGGTATGTGTCGAGCACAACTTCACGGAGCATCGAGAATTATTATTCAAACTGTTTACAGAAAATGGATATGTGCGGAAGTGGGAAGCTGTCTCCGGTCATGATGACTGGTATGTGCTAGCAGAACATGCTACCGATTCTATGATTACTCCACAAGACATCGACTGGGTACAGACGAAGCCAGCAGTAAATCATGAAGAAAGACGCAGTAGTGTACTGGCTGGCATTTACCTTGATGTAGGGCAGGCAGATAAATCTGCAGAGCTAGCTGAACGTTCATTAGCGCTCTCGCCAGGGTACAACGAAGCAAAGGCAATTCTAACTAAAGCTGCTGCAAGTGCAAAAGCGTCCGCATTTGTCAGTCAACCTAAATCACCTGAGTTTGCAAATACGAAAAATGCAGGCAACGAGAAAGTAACACTAGAGAACAATACAGCTATGAGCTCTACAGCACCCAGTAACATATCTAACGATTTTCTAGCAGCTCAGTATGAGTTCAACATGAAAATGATTGATGGTTATATTCATCGCTCATCAAACCCGGATGCGAAAATTGCGTTCTCAACAGCTGTGAGCCGTTTGTTTTGGCAACTCGCTACAACAGCGAATATAACCAAAACATTAGAAATTGGTGCCTATGAAGCTGGTTTCTCTAAGAATATTAAAACTGCCAGACCTGAAATTGATGCTATTGCGTTTGAAGCAAACCCTTTTGTATACGATCATTATAAAGAGTCTGTGCTAGGAGCCGGTGTGGATTATCGCCAAGCATGCGTAAATAGCACTGGTGAGGAAACATCCATCCGTATCCCGTTAGATTACAGAGGAACTGATCGTAAGCTCACCAATCAGATGTGTAGCATCATGAGTAACAACAGTACTGTTAATACAAAAGAGATGTTAGTACCTGGTGTATGTCTAGACAAGTCTATGACACTCACTGAAGAAGATACTATTGTTGCATGGATTGATGTAGAAGGCGCATGCGGTGCAGTTCTACCAGGATGTGTCGAAACATTAAAGCGATGTACGGCAGTCTATATTGAAGTTGAGAGTATGCCTATTTGGGATGGCCAATGGCTAGCCAAAGATGTTGGTGCTTTTTTCGCAGCCCAAGGTTTTTTCCCAGTCGTGAAAGATTTTCAAAGTGCAAACCAATACAACGTCATTTACATCAACAGCGCATTTGATATGAACTTACCTGTTCTAAGACAGTTGTGGAACTTGATTGATGACGAAGGTGTGTTTACTGCGGAACAAGTAAACGCTGCTTAATGTTATGTCAAACGATAGAATATAGCGTAACTGTGCTTAATTACTGAAAAGCAGATCAGTATCTTACAATGAAATGGCAGCCAATACGGCTGCCATTTTTCGTTTGTGGTCAGTGCTCTAACTGCTGTTTAAGGCTCATGTAAAGACTTGCGATAGTTCCGGATATAATTGTACCTTAACTATTTAATGCTAGAGTCGAGAGAGCTGAATGTCTACAGACAGGAACAGTGCTTCTTATGGTTGAAAGTAATCAGCCGTCCAGTGTGTATAACTTAAGATTGAAATGCGCGATGGCATTAGACCGGTAGGTCAGCGCTAGAGGCTCAAGACTCGGCTTTCAGAGTGTTTAACGATCGATTTAAGAACCAATCGTCAGAAAACGTATTTGCAATTTGTCCTGTTCCTTGGACACCAACATTCGGAAGAGGTGATTCAACTGACGTCAATGTCATCGTATTGAACGAAAGAACATCGGTGGTTAGAATTACTTGTAACTTTTACATTTATGACATTTTTGGAGGGGCTGGTCCTTACACTGCAGGCAGTCAACCCTACTTGCAAGTATCCGTATCTCGAGACGTCCCACCTAATGAAAAAGGAAGTGTGTACATGGCCCCCGGCGATTCCGCAACGCCTGCACACTTAGGTCGTCAAGCAAATATCGTCTGTCTAATGCCAGCCAATACTTCAATTATCCGTTACAACGTTAATGAGTCTGACTTGAACTTCCCTTAATGCTCGGGACAATGGCCAATTTAAAGAGTATTTCAATTTACTACAGCAATCTGGATTGGTTCTCACAGCAGTGTTCTCCGAGTGTTGCATTGACCGGTTGAAATCACAATATCCGATGTCCTAGCGACTATTGCTGTGTATGGCAATAGGAGCTAAACACGACTGAGGAAAGTATTTATGGCTTGTCCCTTCATGGCCCAGTCTTTGAAGAGAGCGCCTGTGAACTTCCCCTCATATAGAGTGGCACGACAAAGTCGCTCTGTAATTAGATCGACAGTTCCCTCGGGAATGACACTTCTGGTTTTATTCAACATCAAAGTACAAACTGACACTAACCTGCCCATTATTGTCTACTTTTTTAAACGAATGCGCTTGGCCCAGACCTTCCATTGCAAGCATCGGATAAAACGTATTTTCAAACACAAACAATTCATCTTCATCAGCTGATTCTGGAATTACATATGACACAAGGCACGTGTTTTCTCCACAACCAACATGTGACATATCAATAAATTGAAAATTCTCGTTCGATACAAAAAAGTCACCAAGACTAGATTCTAAATTTGATTGTAAATTGTAATTAGTCTGTTGCGTCAAGTATGAATAATTGAACTTGTCTTGACGAGATTGTCTCGCTTGTAAAGAGTTTTCCAATATTTCACTTTGATCTATGGGTGCACTGTCTGTTTCAACAGGAACACTGTTATATTTTTCTATATTTAGAATATCCTTTTGAATTGTCTTTAATGAATTCTGTAACGCAGCAACCGAAACTGAAAGCTCTACAATCAGGGGCAATAAGTCCTCATTGTTTTCAGTCTCTGGATAATGATTTGTAATGGTGCTCGCAACCACTTCGGTTACATCTCTACTCAATTTACTACTTGGTTCGTTAAACAATCCGTTAACAGACGCCAAGGGTTCAGAAATATTCTTATTTAAATAGCCTTTATTCCACAACAAAAAACACATTGATAGAAAAATGGCAGCTGTCACACAACCCAGTAACACTCTTGTTTGAATACTCATTTTTTACACCCGCTATAATTGTAATTGTGCCCGCATATACTGCGCGGGCACACCTAACATTTGAATATATTTGAATTAGAAATTACTAAACATATTCAGATTTACTAAACTTGTACCGACCGGCATCAAACAAACAACATTAGAATTTGTTAGAAAACTAGGCTGTACAAAATTCACTGTATTCAGCGTCAAATTCAAAGTGCCAGTACCGAATGGAGCAATAGCAACATTATTAGTTACTTGAAGATCTGCTGCACTTCCTGCTATGTGTGTTGATCCACCGAATATTTCGTAACCGTACCAAGTACAGTTAAAGTTCTTAGGTGCAGAAGATTCGTTTAGAAATACCAAGTTAATAGATTCACTTCCGCCCATAAGCGACGAGTTAATTGGCACTGGGCACACTATGAATAGATTTGTTGCACTTCTATTTTTGTAGCGATCATTGAATATTCTGAATCCCCCGTCCTGTGCTTCTACTGCCGCTCTGCAGTGATTCCCAGGCAAGTGATAGCTATCAGCCTTTGCCACGTTGCTCATTAAAGTGATTGCAAGTAGTGACATGATTTTTAAAAATACTATGTACTTCATATGTTCTATCCTTATTTTTAATTTAAAGTCGCAATAGACAACTACTTCAATGGCCATGTATTGCTTCTGCATAGTAGGCAGCACATGATTAACATGGTCTGTGGTGTGTCACAGAAAAAAAACATAGCTTTACTTTTATTTAATTCATTGAACCTCGTTACATAAAATTCTAAACTACTTATACGTTTGGGTTAAGTCGGTTGTATTGATCAATTTCAAAACCTATAATCAGCCGGTAAACGATGCGACCTATAGCTACTAGTACATATGGGTATAGTTGCATTTAATTAGAAGCAGCTGCCCCCGTAAGCGGCCATTTGTGAACGTATTGCATTAAAAAGTTAAGTCTAACTTTATCGGATCAGCAGCAAAGTGTGCCGTCCACGCACGCGAGTGAGCTGAATGATGTGGTTGTTGGGATGTCTCGCAAAGGGACTTTTGTGCGGGCCGATGATTGTGCCACCGATAGTGGTTTACGCTTTGATAACGCGGTGCCACAGAAAACAATCCGCTTGCCGGTGCTAGAAACACTGCGAACAGATCGATCTGATCTCTGACCCAGCGATCAGCTAGCTATGTGGTTCTAGCGAGTGATTCCAATGGGGTAAACACATCGCCAGCGTCACGAGGGTTGAAAAGGTTAAAGAGGTTGAGGTGTTGCTTTCTTGGAACGCGAAAGAACAACTCAAGCCTCGAATGTCAATAGAGGCCTGATTTGGAAGCGCTTTCTCCAATACTTGTGTGTTAGGTTGTTATCCACCAGAGCTAAATTCGTATTCCCCTTCAAGTAACCAAATACCATTCTGTGCCGAATATAAACTGACATAGACTAAACTGCAGTCTGTAGGGAGATCCGTTAGTGTCACCTGTGTGTCATAGATAACTTCATTGTAAATATCTCGTTCCCCCGGTGCTGACCCAACCCATAGTGACCAATGTTGAACATCTGTATCGTTGTTCGTCCAGGTAAATGTTTGCGATGAGCCGCTAAGAGATTCTCCGGCAATTGGAGATAGTAACTCTGGCGTTTTCATAGACGCAGTTACATTTTCTGTTGAGTCCATTAGTGTCCAGCGGCCTTCAATTAGTCCGTACAATCGGGTATAAACCGTGGTGCCGTCAGTGGGTAACGAATCTACTTGGATTGAACGAACAGATGGGTCGATGATTATGCGGCTATTAAATATATCGCGACCCTCTTCAAAAGAACCAACCCACAACGACCAAGCAGTGATCGTGGTATCTGCACTAACCCACTCGTATGTTATAGATTTTCCGCTTAGTTCACTTCCGGATACGGGAGCTGTAAGTGATGCTGTTGTGGCCGCATGAGATGCGCCAGTAAACATAACCAATAGGGAAAGAAACAATATAGCTAAACTATTTCTATAAAGTACGTCGAAAGACTGCATTGCTTTGCACCGCCTCATCGTATAAGCGTTTACTGCAGCGGTGTATATAAGTAATATTTTGTTATTGCTATTTACTTTACGTTTGTAATATTCGTCGTTCATAGTGAGGCCGCTTCGTTGCTGTAGATTAGTGTTAGCGGCGCAGTGTAAAGACATCTGCACCTAAGCGATCTTACAGATTGTTTAACTAATATTTATTGATACGAATATAGTATTGCACTTAGATATTTCGAGTGAGTATTCGTACTTTATGGGGTGCTAATTATCTAATTAATTCGGATAGCCAGGGCGCACAAATACTCAGCGCTGGTCTGAGTAAGTGTTAACAGTGATGGAAAATGGTTGAATTTATTGAAGATTCTATGAACGAATACGCATTCGGCGTCAGCCAGTAGATAAGCTTTGATTACTTACGTTGCCAAACCTTTATGTAATCAATTTCAAGGGTAGCTGGTAAGGCATTTTCATCAACGTCAGATACATAGTTGCCACCAACCGCTAAGTTAGCAATAACGTATGCCAGTTGTAGCGATACATGTGGCCCGCTTACCGTATGAACAATATTTCCGTCTATATACCAGTTGATATTACCCGGTTCCCAAGCTACACCATAGCGATGGAAATCATCAGAATACTTAGAACCCGTGCTTGGGTTTGTGAAGGATGATGTGGTGGATATCAGTTGCCCCGCATTGTTGTTGTAGTGGTAACTTTGGTGTACTTCGTGTGTGGAGCCTCCACGCGCTTCCATGATATCTATTTCAGGTTGTGGACCAACGTAGTATCCATTCAGCAACCAGAAAGCCGGCCACAAACCAGAACCCTCAGGTATCTTTACATTTGCTTCAACGTAGCCGTGTATAAATTTGAAATTGTCATAACTGGTTATAAGACCAGACACGTAGTTTGGTGTCCAACCACTCGGCTGACCAAAGGTGGGGTTGTTTTGATGCGATGGGTACTGTGCCCACGAAGGGTCGTTTAACCCAGGTATCGATGGAAGATCGTTTGGTTCAACCGAAGTTGCGGTTATTTTAAGTGTGCCGTTACTGACATTAAAAGGGTCGATAGCGTACCCGCTATCACGACCATGCATGTCTGGGTAATATTGTTCTTCTTGGTTGATTCGGTAGAACGGCCCCCACAAGTAACTGGTGTTCCATTTTTGTTGATCTAGCGAACCACCACTGAATTCCTCATTAAACATAAGCTGGTAGTTGCTTGCTAGTGCTTGACTGGTTATCGGGCTGATCGATTTTTTCTGGTACACACGCACATAGTCGATAGCAAGCTGTGCAGGGAATACCGTATTGGCGTCGGGTGTTCCGGGCCATGAGCCGCCGACGGCTAAGTTAGTGAGCACGTGCATGGCTTGTTTTGCGATGACGAAATTATTATCGTCAACAGAGTGGACCAATTCCCCGTCGATGAAAAAATCAACTTTGGTCGGTTCCCATGACACGGCATAAGTATGAAAGTCTAGTGAATAGTCAACTTCACTTACTGAATGTGTCGGCGTTGAAACCAACCGCCAATTATCTTCAACGTCAAAGTAGTGCATGGTTTGATGCACCTTGTTGGCGGGCTCACCAAGGTGCTCCATGATGTCTATCTCGGGCGAGTCTTCAACGTACTTAAAGGTATGCAGCCAGAATGCCGACCACAAGCCTTTGCCAGATGGTACTTTTATCCGTGACTCGGCATACCCGTGCGTGAAGCTGTAGGACTTGTGCGATGCAATAACGCCGGATAAATAGTTTGCGTTGTTACTGTCGTAGTTTGGATTATATTGATACTCTGGGTTTTGCGACCAGAAAGTACTGTTTTCAGCTGGTTGGTCTGGTGCGTTATGCACGCCATCTGTTTCAATTGCCGTTATTGTCAGCACGCCATTGTTGAGTTCAAACGGAGACCAACTTGCATTGGCGTCCGCATTTGCGTAGTCCACGTAATACTGCTCTTCGGCATTAATGGTGACAAAAGGTCCCCAGTAGTACGCTGTAGCCCACTTATTGGTGTTTAGGTTGCTGCCGTCGAATTCGTCATTGAACGTGAGGTCGTACAAACTTAAATCGACGCCTGGTTCGACAACCTGTGCATTGGTTGCATAGGTGCGAGAATCAATGAGTCGCCAAGCGCCGTCGCGCCGAGCATAAAGCCTGACATAGACATCGCTGCCGTCCGTAGGCATGTTATTCACGGTGGCGGATGTGCCGGTAGTAATCTGGTTTGATATATCGCGTTGAGCGTTACTGGATCCGACCCACAAAGACCAGTCGTCTACTTGATCATCGTTGGCTGCCCATTCGAACAGTTGAGTCGGTCCGCTCAGAACCGTGCCTGAAGCTGGTGCGAGTAGTTCAGCGCCAGTGATTGATGCAGTGGTAAGCGTACGTTCGTCTAGTAGTGACCAGGTACCTCCGCTAGCGCCAAACAAGCGAGCGTGTACATTGCTTCCATCGGTTGGCAGATTATTGATGGTGACCGATGTCGCATCCATCGTTCTATTGAATAGATCGCGACTGCCAACACTTGACCCAACCCAAAGTGACCACTTATCGATAGGCGTTCCATTGGACGTCCACGAGAATGTTTCAGACGAGCTTGTTAGAACCCCGTTCTCTGTTGGTAACATTATTTCGGGATTACTAAATGATGCAGCGGTATAGTCATAGGTGTTGACCAAACTCCATCGACCTGCGGATCGTGAATACAAACGCACATAGAGATCAGAACCATCGGTGGGTAGACCCGTTACGGTAACCGAAGTGCCAGTCACTATTCGACTGTGTATGTCTCGAGTAGCAGGTGCGGTGCCAACCCAAAGCGCCCACGCATCAATATTTAATCCGTTAGCTGTCCATTGAAAAACTTCACTGGTACCACTTAATGTGCTGCCATCTGCAGGGGACAGCAGTTCTGCGTTAACTTCCTCTGAATTGAGATAGGTGTGTGCATCGCCAAGACGCCATCCGCTAGTCGACGCATAGTAGAGTCGAACATAGAGAGTACTGCCGTCAGCTGGTAGGCCAGTGACAGTAGCTGAGGTGCCATTATGTAGTTGCTGATAGATGTCTCGTGCACCGGGAGTTGACCCGATCCACAGTGACCACCGACTAACATCAACATCATTAGCCGACCAAGAGAAACTGGCCGTTCCACCAGAGATTACGGACGAGTCGGCTGGAGATGTGATTTCTACAGAGTCGTTTGCCAGTGCTGACCCCGAGCACACGCAAAGTGCAGCCATGAATAAAATCAAAGCTGCAACACTAGAAGAGAAAGAGCGACGCGCCATAAAATGAAACCCTTAATTCCGCAATATATAACCCCATCATTATACTCGGAACAACAGTGGACAACTTCAGCTGTCTATGTTGTAAAGCCCACAGGGTTTACAATCGTGAAGCAGGGTTGGTGAGTGTTGTGAAGCAGTTCACATTTATATTCAAGCTCGTTGAGTTCGGTATTTTTGGTTGTTGTATGCTGGTTGACGGGACGTATTTTTAATTTATGTTAATCACCGGTCAGCGCTGCAAACGAGCTGTGGCAATACGACTGCTTTGATTTACTCATCAGTTACATGCGCCAACAATACCCGCTTAGCCTCATTAACCTTCGAGGCCAAATAATTACTCCCACCCTTATCCGGATGAAATTGCATCATTAGCGATTTATGCGCCTGAGCTATTTCTTTCTTCGTCGCCCCTTGCTCTAAACCTAAAATATCGTAGGCCTCACGCACCGTTACCGCATCGCCAAGTGATGCTTGCTCAGGGCCAGATTGGTCGCTGGGCGCATCGTCCCAATCGCTACGTTCGCGAGCAATATAAGCCTGCAAAATACGAATGGCTTCAGGGTCTGATTCTGCGCAGTCTTGATAAAAGCGCTTCAATTCGTTTGTGGTTAAATCACTCAAACGTTTGCCAGACAAAGCACCGGTGATAATTTCCCCATTCATTTTACCGGTGGCGTGGTCCAGCGTCATAACCAACGATTTAGTGCTTACTCGTGACTGTGAGTTTTGTCCGCCAGGGCCAACTTTGTTACTAAACATTCCGGCAAGGCCAGGCGCAAACTTAATGAGCAGGGGAGCCAGCCGCATCACTTGCGTCATGGCAGCCCCGATGATGCCAAAGGCCGCATTAGCCCGCCCAGTGACAGCTGCGAGCAAGAAAATGAGCCCGAGCACGATCATGGCAATTTTGATCTTGCCTTGTTTGCCTTGTGCAAGCAGTTGCTGAAAATACAGTTTGTAAATCAGAAAGCCTGCAACAGCTATGGCGATGATAAAAAGTAGGCGCATCGTTTGGATTGTGTCCGACGGGTGTTGTCTGTGGCTATTTTAACTTAGTTGCTCGAGCAGTATATTGGCTTGTTTAGAGCCTTGGGTGCACAAAAGCTTCAAAGCCTCCCGACCGCCAGCGGCGTAGACGGCGACCGCGTTGAGCAACTGGCCCAGCTGTTGCGCTGAATGTTGGTCAAATCGGCAATGAGCCCCGCCTGAGATCTGTGCGATTTGTTTGAAGGCCATGCTGGCAGCAGGGTCATAGCCCTCTTGAAAGATGAACACGGGCAGGCCGAGTATTTTAAGCTGACCGGCCAACTCGCCCAGCAAATCGACGTTTTCCTCCATCGCATCCCCGATCAGCACCATGGCTTGAACGGGTTGTTGTTTGGCTTCGGCAAGCGCATGTTTAAGCACACGATTAATCTGTGTCCTGCCTGCAACACAAGATATTTTATTCATCATGCGTAGTAGAGAGGCGGACGTGTCGAGCCAGGGTGAGGCGCGGCATTCATCGTAACCACGGAAATAGACCAATTGAAGCGCTAGTGCTGATAAGCCCTTGGTCTTGGTGAACATGTCAGCCTGCAGTGCGCTGGCTTGGTCCCAAGTTGCCTGACGACTGGCGGTGGCATCCAACGCAAAGATCAGCCTGCCAGCTTGCCCGGTGTCTGCGGGAGTGGCAAGCGGTGTGCTTTCGACCGCATCAAGAAATTGGTTGATGTCGTCCGTTTTATTGACAAAGGGGACGTTAGTCGATGGTTTGGTTGGAGGTCGAGCCATAGTTGCATGGGTGTTGATGGTCTATTAGATAATACCATCGGGGCTGAAGTGTTGGAATTCAAGCCTGAGACGTCCGCAGGTCAGTAATCGTGTGCAAAACCATGGATTTGTCGAGACAGATGGCCAGTCTCCCTTGTTTTAGCATACTGAGTTGACCCGTAGTCTGGCGGATATGATTCGCGAGTATCGCTTAGTATATGATTTATAAATAATGTTGTAATAGTTTGAGTCGGCTATCGGAAGCTGCATATATCCCTATCGGTAGAGGTAATAATTCCCTAACTGAGGAATACTGTCTCATAAGTGGCGTGTATCGTGATTAATTTGCCTGTTTCGCACTGACCGTGTGCATCTCGCACGCGAGGTGCTGGCAATCCCCTATAATTTGCCTCACGAGTTCAACCTTTATTTTGGAATTTTAGATGTCTCAGCGTATATACCCGGTCATATTATGTGGTGGATCTGGCACACGGCTTTGGCCATTGTCGCGCAAAAGCTACCCAAAGCAATTCGCGCAACTAACCGGGACCACGTCTTTATTCCAGGCAACCGTCGACAGAGTCTCCGGCCGCAACTTTGCACCACCTGTGATTATCACCGGGAACGATTTTCGTTTCATTGTGACCGAGCAGCTGAGCGAGCTTGATCAGAGTGACGCCACCATTTTAATTGAGCCTGATGGACGCAATACTGCACCGGCTGTGCTTGCTGCGGCTTTGTGGCTTCAGAAGAGCGATCCGAATGCACTCATGTTGCTTTCGCCCTCAGATCATGTGATACCGGATGTTGAAGCCTTTAGTGCAACCGTGTCTGCAGGCGTTGCAGCAGCGAAGGGTGGGGAGCTTCTGACGTTTGGTATTAAACCTGATCGCGCTGAAACGGGTTATGGATGGCTTGAGCTGAGCGCAGATTCATCGGAGGTACCAGTCAAACTGTCTGCTTTCAAAGAGAAGCCAGACCAAGCGAACGCCGAAGCTATGCTAGCCAGTGGCACGCATTTATGGAACGCCGGTATATTTCTGTTTTCAGTGTCCTCCATTTTGAAAGCATTTGATGCGCATATGCCCAGCATGTTAGTGCCAGTGACGGATGCAGTGGATAAGGCCACACCTGATTTGAACTTTATACGACTCGATGAGAAGGCATGGGGTCAGGTTGAATCAATATCGATTGATTACGCCATTATGGAACGAGCTGACAACATATCGGTTATGCCGTACGAAGGTCGATGGTCGGACCTTGGTGGCTGGGATGCCGTATGGCGAGAGGCTCCCCAAGATGAGCGAGGCGTTGCGCTAAGTGGTCATGCAACGGCACTGGATTGTGACAACACGTTGCTACGATCAGAAAGTGACGGGCAAGAACTGGTTGGACTCGGCTTAAAAGATACCATTGTTGTGTCTATGCCAGATGCTGTGCTGGTGGCGGATGCTAGTCGCGCGCAAGACGTAAAGGATGTGGTTGCTGTGCTCAAAGAGAAAGGTGCAAAACAGTCAGATACCTTTCCCAGAGATCACCGCCCATGGGGCTGGTTTGAAACACTGGCGCTCAGCGATCGATTTCAGGTTAAACAAATTGTTGTTAAGCCTGGGGGCATTCTGTCATTACAAAGTCATATGCATCGGGCAGAACACTGGATAGTGGTCTCAGGTACGGCAAAGGTCACGATCGGGGAAGAACAACAGTTGGTGTCGGAGAACCAATCGGTCTACATCCCGTTAGGTGAGACTCACCGCATGGAGAACCCTGGCAAGTTGCCTATGGTCTTGATTGAAGTGCAAACCGGGGCTTATTTGGGTGAGGACGATATTGTGCGATATGAGGATGCCTATTCTCGGGACTAAGAAAAAGCTGCTGCTCGAGTTGAAGTGCTTACATTCGTGATAACTGCGATTCAGTTGAGCCTACAAAAAAGTGATGTATGTATGCCGCCAATTTCATGTGTTCCAATTCTCGATTTAAATTGAACATACGTCTCATGTTTCATGAAATAGCGCAAATGGGTGACTGAGAATAGGGAGGTGTTTAACGGTGTTAAGGCAATCTCTTTGGGATCATAGCTCCTTGTTTGTATAGAGACTTAACGCCATGAAAAATTCAACTCGCACCTCGGTATTGCTTGTGTTGTTTTTCGTCAGTATGACGGTTCAAGCTCAATCATGGACCAATCAGCCCACCATGAAACTTAAGCGCTCGGAAGCGGCTGCAGTGGAGTACGAAGGGCAGCTCTATGTGTTCAATGGGTTTTCGAATGGTCTGAGAATCGGTAACAGTGTTGAAAAATATGACCCCGCCAGTAAACAATGGAAATTGCTTGGCAATACAACTGAAGGCAACGGTACAGCTGTAACCCACACAGGTACTGTGTTGGTTGGCGATGAGGTTTGGCTTGTCGGTGGTCGTATAGGAGCCCACCCGGGGCTGGTTACTAACAATGTTTGGATTTATAACCTAAAGACAAATGCTTGGCGAACTGGCCCTAAGCTTCCAAAGCCGATGGCTGGGGGAGGGGCTGCGTTGGTGAACAATAAAATCTATACGTTTGGCGGTATGGATGCACAAGCTAAATGTGACGTCAATTTTCATTACGTCTATAACCTGAGTAACCCTTCAAGTGGTTGGACAAATATAACCAATACGGCAGGCATGCCTTCAGCCAGAAATCATTTTTCAACTGTTGTGCTAGACAACATTATTTATGCCATTGGCGGTCAACATGGTCATGATGGATGTCCAGGTAAAGCGGGTGGGAACGTTAGTTTGGTGCACTCTTTTAATCCTTTAAATAACCAATGGATGCGCCTAAAGGATTTGCCTGCTATTGAATCTCATAACGAACCCTCAACGTTTGTGCACAATGGTTTTATCTACACTGCCGGTGGTGCGACTGCTGGAAACAAGGTACTACGATACGACCCTGCTAAAAATCAATGGGAGCATGTGGTTGATTTACCTGATCGATTATTAGCCCCGGTTGCGCGTATTTATGACGGAAAACTGGTTGTTGGGGGTGGTGGTGCACCGATAACATCGAAATCGAATAATCTGGTGCGCTCGATTGGTTCCGCTAAATTTAATGACGAGGCGACCAATCACTCTAATTCCGACGATGACACGAGTGTCGATGACAACAATACCGACCCGGATGATGGAACGGCGAACGATCCAGATGACAATACAAACAATGACCCTGATGATGCGTCTGATACCACCACAGGCACGCCTATTACCACCAGCAATGGTTTAGCAATCACTGTTGAAGCTGAATCGTTCACTGCAAAAACGGGCACTGCAACGCATCAATGGGTCAATGCCTCTTTGCCTGGTGCAAGTGCAAACAATTCAATGATAACAACACCGAATTCAGGCACGATAAAAGGCAGTGCTGCAGGCAGCCCTAGTCTTTCTTATAACATCCGATTTTCACAGGCAGGTACGTATCATTTGTGGATACGTGGGTGGGGCGATGAGGATGCGAGTGGTCGGGGTACTAACGATAGTCTGCATGCCGGCGTAAACGAGGTAATGGCGAATACAGCTGATAAAATTGACGGCTTTCCTAGTGGTTGGAATTGGTCCAAGCGAACACGCGATGGCGCACCAGCCATGATCAACATACCTTCAGCGGGTGTGCACAAGGTTAACCTGTGGATGCGTGAAGATGGACTGGCAGTCGATAAATTCTTATTGGTAAAAAGTAGCACCCTTGAACCAACTGGTCCGACTCAGACACAGAACGTCGGTTGGTCTGATAGCGACAACAGCAGTAATATTGCCCCCATCGTGAATGCAGGCCCTAACGGCAATTCAATCGCTGGTGCACCATTCTCGTTGACTGGACAGGTCTCTGATGATGACCAACCGAATGGTACGTTAACGTCACAATGGTCTAAGGAATCTGGACCTGGCGCGGTTGTTTTTTCGCAACAAAACAACCCGACAACGACAGCAACTTTCTCGGTAGCGGGCTTTTATAGTCTGAAGTTGACTTCAAGTGACGGTAGCTTAAGTGCGTCTGATTCATTGACAATTAATGTTGATGAACCCAGCCTGCCAGACACACCCGACACACCCGATACACCCGATACACCCGATACGCCCGATACGCCAGATACGCCCGATACGCCAGATACGCCAGATACGCCAGATACGCCAGATACGCCAGATACGCCAGATACGCCAGATACGCCAGATACGCCGGATACAACAGATACAACAGATACAACAGATACGCCAGATACGCCGGATACAACAGATACAACAGATACAACAGATACAACAGATACACACATTGTGATTGAGGCTGAGAAATTCAATGCTAAGACAAGCTCAGGCTCTCACAACTGGGTCAATGGAAACTATCCGAATGCCAGCGCAGTTGGTTCGATGATTAGTTCACCCAATTCGGGTGCGCTTGCGCGTGGTTCTCTGGGCAGTCCAAAATTGTCCTATACCGTAGCGTTTGCACAAGCTGGGTCATACCACGTTTGGGTGAGAGGTTGGGGGGATGAAAACAGTAATGGTCAAGGCTTTAATGACAGCGTTCATGCAGGTCTTAATAATGTCGTTTCAAACACTGCGGATAAAATCCATGGATTCCCCATTGGCTGGCATTGGTCAAACAGAACTCGAGACGGTATACCAGCCACCATTAATGTGCCAACTGTTGGGAACCATACCTTTAACTTGTGGATGCGCGAAGACGGTTTTGCCGTTGATAAAATCATTCTAACCAAAGATGCTAACTACACGCCGACGGGTTTTGGTGATGATCATACTCAGAACGATGACGGTCTAACAGACCCTGTGAATCAACCTCCAACCGTCAACGCGGGTGCAGATGCCACCATCATGATCAACGCTTCGATGAATCTAAGCGGTATAGTCAATGATGATACTAAGCCGGTGTCGGCACTGGCTGTCGCTTGGACCAAGCAATCTGGGCTGGGGGGTGTTGTATTCAATAGTGCCTCTAGTGTCAATACGACGGTAACGTTCAGTGCCGCTGGTACCTATGTTCTGAAGTTGACGGCTAATGATGGCGCACTATCAAGTTCTGACAACTTAACCGTGACGGTGAGTTCGGATAACCCGCCTCACGATCCTACAGGTAGCGGTGACGCTGTTTGGATAGAGGCCGAGGATTACTTCACTCGTACTGGAACAGCTAGCCATCAGTGGATCAATGCGAACCTACCAGGTGCTAGCGCCGGTGCGTCCATGATCACCACACCAAATTCAGCTAGTTTGGTAAACAACGCTGCAGGTTCTCCTATGATGGGTTACCTGATTAATTTCGATGAAGCTGGGTCATATTATTTGTGGGTCCGAGGATGGGGCGATGAGCGGAGCAATGGCGCTGGCACTAACGACAGTCTTCATGCTGGATTGAATGGTGTCATAGCAAACAGTGCTGATAAGATTGATGGGTTTCCCTCAGGATGGCATTGGTCACGACGCACACGAGACGGCACTCCCGCGATACTTAATATTCCTGTCGTCGGAACGCATAGCGTGAATGTATGGATGCGTGAAGATGGACTTGCGGTTGATAAATTCTTGTTAACTAAAGATGTGTCTTACGTACCAACGGGCGTTGGATCGAACAACCCGATCAACGACGATGACATCGATGCTGATGATGACAACGGTAACGATGATAACGGAGGCGGACAAAACCCAAACGATGGTGACAACAACACTGATTCCGATTTGATTGCCTATGCCACGAGAGCTTGGGAGTTGGTACAAACTGACAATGGCAGTTCTGTTGTGGGACGACATGAAGCTGGTGCCGTATCTGCCAATGATAAGTTATATGTTATGGGCGGTAGGGGAAATCGTCCTGTGCAGTCATACAGTGAAACGAATAACACCTGGACATCACATGGCAAAGCACCGGTACTTATGCATCACTTTCAACCTGTCGCTGTAAACAATAAAGTGTACGTCATCGGTGCATTAAAAGACGATAGTTACCCAACTGAGAAACCGCTGGAGCATGTCTATGTGTTTAATACAAGCAATGATACTTGGACCAAAGGGGCGGCCATACCGCTGAGCCGGCAACGTGGTTCAGTTGGTGCTGCGGTTTATAATGGGAAAATATATCTAGTGGGTGGGAATACAAACGGACATGCTGGACCGGCCGTTAACTGGTTCGATGAGTTCGACCCGGCTACCAATAAATGGCGTGTTTTACCGAATGCACCGAACGCACGCGATCATGCAACGGTTGCAATCGCTGGCGGTAAATTAGTGGTTGCCGCGGGCAGACGCTCGCAGTTTCCAAACGTACACACTTTTCTAGAGGCGAAAACTGATCTGTATAACTTTGCTACAGGTCGTTGGGAAACTAATGCAGCTAACATCCCAACAAAACGAGCAGGAACCATGGCGGTCGCTGTTGGCAATGAGGTGGTTGTGATTGGTGGAGAGAGTTTGTCGCAAGTGAACTCACACGATGATGTTGAAGCGCTTAATGTTACAACGGGTCAATGGCGAAAGCTGCAACCGTTGATGTTAGGACGACACAGTGGCGGGGCAACCGTATTAAATGGAAAAATCCATGTGGTCTCTGGCAACTCCACCCGTGGCGGTGGTAATGAGTCCATCCTGCATGAAACGCTCGAGTTAACAGCGGCGCCGTAGTTAAGCTGGTTCTCACGTGACAACAATTATTTTGTGTCACGTGAGAATCTCTCCGGTTCCAAGCTTGAGCGTCAAGCTTAGGATTGCGATGTTTCTACATCCCGTTAGGTGAGACTCACCGTATGGAGAACCCTGGCAAGAGTTGCCTATGGTCTTGATTGAAGTTCAAACTGGGGCATACTTGGGTGAGGACGATATTGTGCGATATGAGAATGCTAATTCGCGCAATTAGTTGCCGATTATTGCTATTGCCAAAGAGCAGACTTTTTGTATTTGATCACTGCCGGCAATATAAAAATGGACGCCATAATCAAAGACAGACCAAGCGCGACTCGCTGGTCTGCAAAGTTTAGCAACCAAACACAGAGACCTATTGAGCCTGCTACCAGTGATGATAAAGCAGCTGCTCTGCCAAGACGCCATCGTCTTCGTTTCAATGGTGCTCGCGCAATAGCGAATGGGTTGAACTGATCTGAAATAAAGACGAACGCTAAATAGCTAAACGTGACAAGTGCTAAAACATAGGTCATTAGAACGCCCTCGGTGCATTATAGTACTCACAATTGTAACGTATGGCAGGTTGGCTGTGCTAAGCCGTTTGGGTAGTTTTGAGGGCGAACTAGTTGAATCCTGTCTCAATACTATGCATTTTTTTACGCCCCTGAATTGAGTTGATCATTTTGCTTGTCATCAGAACTTAGTAAAGTTGAATCGACTGTTGGATTGTGCGGACAATGCCTTCGCAGTACGTAATAGGATCTGTATTGAGCATACGTCTGCCGTAACGCTATTAACATTATTGCTGGAGGCAAATGCATTAATGCAGATCAGTACCGAAGAGGCTGAAGAAAGTCCCAAACGTCGAATCAATGACGCGGCTATCGGGATATACTCAATACATCATACTGTTAGGTATAGGAAACATTTCAATCTAATGATGTTTGCAGTTGCTCTTGTTTCTTCTTTTTTGTTGTTCTTCTTTGTTAGCGAAAGCAGGCACCCGTTTAACACACCCAACAGTAGCGTTAAACGAAAGCGATGGCGATATGCTCGACAGGCTGCGTGTATTCATTTCATTTCGGCGGTCGCTGGATTTTATGCGCTCAGTTTTTGTCAATGGGGTTTGCCTCGGGTCTATTAATTTTTCTTATCGTCACTTTTTTAGCGCACAGTGTTATGTTCTGTGTGAGGCGATTGGGTCTGTTTAAAACGAAATCGAGCAGCAGCAAAACTAATAGACAGCGTGATAGCTCAGATAATGTAGAAAAGTTAGAATCGACGACGCAATCAAATGTTGAACCTGTCATAGCAAGTCGATACAAGAACACTAAATATACTGATAATAAGCAAGCGCAACATGTGATCAAATGTGAACCAGCACCGCAAGCTAATAAACATAGTGTGAAAAGGGACAAAAAAGAGGGTGAATTGCTGGTTGAGGAATCTGAGCATATTACGCTTTGAGGTCAGCGTTAGTTACCGTTAATTGCTAAAGCAAGTCTTGTCGACTATTGCCAGATTTCGGATTTCTTACATTATTGTTTACTGAAGCTTGTTTTTATTACTAAATGTTATTCCAATAAATTGATCGATTTAAGGAATGTTAATCAAACTAGTCTTTTGGTTAGTGGAAGGCCTGCGCAAAACTGTTCGACAGCTAAGCCGCCGAACTGACATCATCATCACGCTCATCGTTATTGCGAGCAACAATAGCTTCAGGTGTCTGATTACCACGACCAATGCCCTCGTAGTTCATTACAGAATCTGGGCTAAGCATGCGTCTTCCGTCGATCACCAATGGTTGATGTGTAAGCGGCGCTAGTAATTCAGGAAGCATCGCAAACTCTGGCCAGGACGTGACCACCATAACCACATGCGCACCATCGATTGCAGCGGTCATCGATGTCGCGTAGTTTAACGCTACGTCGCCCAACGCTTTTTGTGCCTCGTCTGTTGCCACTGGATCATAAGCACTCACTTGCGCACCGGCATCAACTAAAGACTCGATCAGCGTTAGCGCAGGGGACTCTCGAACATCATCGGTGCCGGGTTTAAAGGCAAGCCCGAGTACAGCTATTTTTGCTTGGGCAAGGTTTATCTGCCGCTTCTTGAGCAATGCAAGCATTTGTTGTGGTTGCGATGCGTTGGTTTGCATCACCGCATCGAGCAGTGGCATTGGCAAATTACGCTGAGCGCCATAAGCGCGCAAGGCATTGACATCTTTTGGAAAACAGCTTCCTCCAAAACCACAGCCGGCTGCAAGGTAGGTATTGATTTCAGGTTCTATGCGTTGCTCGTTTTCCAATATGGGAGAGAGTCGTTTATCTAGCTTTACACCACTGAGTACGTCGAGTACATCAACGTCTTCAACGGCACTGCATAAATTACCCATCTCGTTAGAGAACGATATGAGTGTTGCTAGCAAAGAGTTGGACGCGTACTTGATCATCTCAGCCGTGCGGTTATTAACGAAGACTTTGTCTGTGTTACCAAAGGGTGCATACACTTCTGCCATAACGGAGCGTGCACGATCGTCATTGCCGCCAAGCACAATGCGATCGGGCGTCATGAAGTCAGATACCGCATTGCCTTCGCGTAAAAATTCGGGGTTCATACCGACGCCAAATTCTGCACCGAGCTGCTTGCCTGAGTGAACTTGGAGTAGCGGGGTGACCAAGTCGTCCGTGGTGCCAGGTACAACGGTACTCTTGACCACAACAACGTGGTATCGATCTACGTTTTGCAAAGCTTGGCCCACAGCAATGCTGGCGTTTTCAATTTGCGTCAGATCAATTTCATCACCGTTGAAGGGTGTGCCTACGGCAATGATGGTGACATCACTAACACGCACCGCATCATCCAACTGCGTTGTAGCGCTAAGGCTCGATCCTAAGGATGCCAGTAAAATGTCGTCTAGCCCTTCTTCATGAATGGGGCTCACGCCTTTGTTGATTTGAGCCACTTTTTCCTGGCTTTGTTCAACAATAAGCACTTCATGACCTTTGCTCGCAAGGCATGCGCCCGATACGAGACCGACGTATCCCCCGCCTATGACTGCTATACGCATTAGCATTCGTCTCCATGTCTGTTTTCGTTGTACCAGATCAATGATCTGCGAATCCCTTCGTCCAATGTTACCGCTGGTTCAAACTGTAACTGCGTGCGCGCTTTAGTGATGTTCGGGCAACGCCTGTGCGGGTTATCGGTTAAGTAATCGGCATCGTCGCTGTTAGCAAATTTCACGCTGCCTTGGTAGTCGAATAGCTCAGCTGCTATGTCAACGTTCTTTTGTGCAAAGGTACGCACCGATACTTCGGGTGAGTCATTGCCAATGTTGTAAGACTCTCCAGGTTGGCCATTGAATAACACTTTGTAGTAACCCGTGATGGCATCAGCGATGTAGCAAAAGGTGCGTGTTGGTGAGCCGTCGGAGAGTAAGACGATATCCCGATCATTAAGCACATCGCCTGCGAAGTCGGGTGGCGCACGCTTATCGGTGATTTTTAAACCAGGGCCGTAGTTATTGAACGGACGAGCAATAGTGACCGGTACATTGTGTTGTTTAGCGAAGTTCACACACAGGGTTTCGCCATAGCGTTTCGATTCGTCGTAGCAGGCGCGAGGGCCAGTGCATGAAACGCTACCTCGATAAGTTTCACTTGTCGGGATATTGTCGGCATCTGGGTCGCCGTAAATTTCACTAGTGGAGAAATAGAGTATACCGTCCAGAGCCGTTCCATTTTGTTGACGCTCCAGAGCTAAATCCAGAATGTTGCGAAGTCCGGTGACATTGGCATCCATGGTTTCTATCGGATGCTCGCGGTAGAAAATAGGGGATGCGATGCTGGCCGCGTGGATGATGTTGTCGGCTGTTTCCACAAGTTCAGGGGCAGGGTCGATTACATTAGCGACAAGGACCGATACGTTGGGTTGCTGTTCTACCTGATTAATCCAATCAGGTCGCCCTCGCATAAAGGCGTCAACCAGTGCCACGTTAATGCGATCGGCAGGGACTGATTGTTCGTTCCAATGTACAAGCACTTTGGACAGATAGAAGCCGAGGAAACCCGCGGCGCCGGTTATGGCAATGGTTTTTCCAGCTGCGCTCGATAATTCTGTCGTTAGCGCTGCGCAAACCGCTTGTAGGTCGTTTTGTTCGATCTGGTGGGCGGTCAGCTCTTGACTACTGATGAAGCGATTTGATGCAGACGTATTCGTGACTTGGCGGGCAGTATTCATTTGTAGCTCTGAACGATTTATTTATATTTAGATTAGTACAAGAGATGTCGGCCAGCGCCAGTGCGAATTAGAGGCTGTTGGGGGTAAAATTACCGAATGTTGGGGCGAAGTCGCAGAAGCCGTCGAACAGTGTGAAGCCAGTTCATATTTCCCCAATATAGTGCCTATGTACCCTATGAGACCCAGTACACGTTACTTTATATTCGTTGCTACTTCCCCTTGAATGACTGATTGGAAACCATGATGTCTAATCGTATATACCCGATCATATTATGCGGTGGATCTGGCACGCGACTTTGGCCCTTGTCGCGCAAAAGCTACCCAAAGCAGTTCGCTCAACTAACGAGGACCACGTCTTTATTCCAGGCAACCGTTGAAAGAGTCACCGGTGCTGACTTTGCACCACCGGTGATCATCACCGGGAACGACTTTCGTTTCATTGTTACCGAGCAGCTGAGCGAGCTTGATCAGGAAGATGCCACTATTTTAATCGAGCCTGAGAGGCGCAATACTGCACCTGCCGTGCTAGCGGCGGCTTTGTGGTTAGAAAAGAGCGATCCAAATGCACTCATGTCGCTGTCGCCCTCAGATCATGTGATACCCGATATTGAGGCCTTTAGTGCAACCGTGTCTGCAGGTGTTGCAGCAGCGAAGGGTGAGGAGCTTCTGACATTTGGTATTAAACCTGATCGTGCTGAAACGGTTTATGGCTGGTTTGAGCTGACCCCTGATGCTACCGAGGTGCCAGTCAAACTGTCTGGTTTCAAAGAGAAGCCCGATCAAAAGAACGATGATATTATGTTAGCCAGTGGAACGCATTTATGGAACGCGGGGATTTTTCTGTTTTCAGTGTCCTCCATTTTAAAAGCGTTCGATGCGCATATGCCCAGCATGTTAGCGCCAGTGAAGGATGCAGTGGATAAGGCTACGCCTGATTTGAACTTTTTGCGCCTGGATGAGAAGGCCTGGGAGCAGGTTGAATCTATTTCGATTGATTACGCCATTATGGAGCGTGCGAGCAACATATCGGTTATGCAGTATGAAGGTCGATGGTCTGACCTTGGTGGCTGGGATGCGGTATGGCGTGAGGCTCCCCAAGATGAACGTGGCGTGGCACTCAGTGGTCATGCAACGGCACTCGATTGCGACAACACATTGCTACGATCAGAAAGTGACGGGCAAGAGCTGGTGGGCTCGGCTTAAAAGATACCATTGTTGTGTCTATGCCAGATGCTTTGCTGGTCGCGCGCAAGACGTGAAGGATGTGGTTGCCGTGCTCAAAGAGAAAGGCGCGAAACAGTCAGATACCTTTCCCAGAGATCACCGCCCGTGGGGCTGGTTTGAAACACTGGCGCTCAGCGATCGATTTGGTGCTTGTCTAGTAATGCGAGCATTTGCTGAGGTTGAGCTGCATTGGTTTGCATCACAGCATCGAGTAGCGGCATTGGCAAGTTACGATGAGCTCCATAAGCGCGCAACGCATTCACATCTTTTGGAAAACAACTACCGCCAAAACCGCAGCCGGCTGCAAGGTAGGTATCGATTTCGGGTTCCACTCGTTGACCATTGTCTAAGATGGGAGAGAGCCGTTTATCTAGCTTCACACCATTGAGCACATCGAGGAAATCGACGTCTTCAATGGCACCGCATAAATTCCCCATCTCGTTAGAGAACGAAATGAGCGTCGCCAGTAAAGAGTTGGATGCATACTTGATCATCTCTGCGGTGCGGTTGTTAACAAGAACTTTGTCAGTACCACCGAAGGGTGCATACACTTCAGTCATACGCGCACGAGCACGCTCGTCATTACCGCCGATGACGATACGATCAGGTGACATGAAATCAGACACGGCATTGCCTTCGCGCAAAAACTCGGGGTTCATACCAACACCAAAATCAATGCCGAGCCGCTTGCCTGAGTGCACTTGTAACAAGGGTGTTACCAAGTCATCGGTGGTTCCGGGTACCACCGTACTCTTGACCACGACTACGTGATAACGATCGACGTCCTGTAATGCTTGCCCTACGGCAATGCTGGCGTTTTCAATTTGATTCAGATCGATTCCATCGCCATTGAATGGTGTTCCCACTGCAATGAGTGTTAATTCACTTGCGCTTACCGCTGCATCTAAGTTCGTTGTTGCTTGAAGGTTTTTACCTATGGAGTTGGCTAATATCTCGTCCAAGCCTTCCTCATGAATCGGGCTAATGCCGTTATTGATTTGCGTGACTTTGTCGCCGCTTTGCTCAACGATCAGTACCTCATGACCTTTGTCTGCCAAACAAGCGTCCGATACCAGACCAACGTATCCGCCACCTATCACTGCAATGCGCATTAGCTTTCCTCTCCATGTCTATTCTCGTTGTACCAAATTAACGATCGGCGAATCCCTTCGTCCAATGAGACTGCCGGTTCGAACTGTAGCTGTTCGCGTGCTTTACTGATATTTGGGCAGCGCCGGTGAGGGTTGTCGGTTAAATAATCTGCATCTTCACTGTTGGCAAATTTCACCTGACCCTGGTAGTTAAATAGCTCTCCCGCTATATCTACGTTCTTTTGTGCAAACGTACGAATAGACACTTCGGGGGAGTCGTTGCCGATATTGTAAGACTCGCCCGGTTGTCCATTGAATAGCACTTTGTAGTAGCCGGTAATCGCATCGGCGATATAACAAAAAGTGCGGGTAGGGGAGCCGTCAGACAACAGAACGATATCGCGGTCGTTGAGCACATCGCCAGCGAAATCAGGTGGCGCACGCTTGTCGGTTATTTTCAATCCCGGACCGTAATTGTTAAAAGGACGAGCAATCGTGACTGGAACATTGTGCTGTCGTGCAAAGTTTACGCACAAGGTTTCGCCATAGCGTTTTGATTCGTCGTAGCAGGCGCGCGGACCGGTGCAGGAAACGCTGCCGCGGTAGGTCTCGCTGGTCGGGATGTTGTCGGCATCGGGGTCGCCGTAAATTTCACTGGTGGAGAAATACAGAATGCCGTCTAACGCCTGCCCGTTATTTTGGCGCTCCAGGGCTAGGTCGAGAATGTTTCGCAGGCCAGTGACGTTGGCATCCATGGTTTCAATGGGATGCTCCCGGTAGTAAATGGGGGAGGCGATGCTGGCTGCGTGGATAATGAAGTGAGCGTTGGCAACCGATTCAGGGGCCGGGTCGATCACATTGGCGGCAAGAACTTGTACGTTGGGTTGCTGCTGTAGCTCATTAATCCAGTCAGGGCGGCCGCGCATGAAGGCATCGACCAAAGCCACGTTAATGCGGGCAGCGGGATCTGTTTGCTCGTTCCAGCGCACCAGTACTTTGGATAAGTAAAAGCCCAGAAAACCGGCAGCACCAGTGATGGCGATCGTCTTGCCAGCAGCGCCTGAGAATTCGGCTGCGAGGGCATCACACACCGATTGCATGTCGTCCGTTTCTACCTGTTTTGCGGCAGTAGCGCGCTTTTCTGGTGAGATCGAGGGTTGAATCGGCTCCGTAACTTGCCTGGCAGTGTCCATGATGAGGTCTAGGGTTCCGAATTATAGTTATAGTTATAGTTATAGCTGTTCAAACCCAGTGTCGGCATGCGATGGGGCTGATTGTAGGAATAGGTGGGTAATATTCACTAAGTGGTGTGGGCGGTCGCAGAAGTGCCGTATCGATGTGATTTGCGTCCGTTTTCGCTGATGCCGACGACCCAATTGCAACTTGTGCCGTAGGTCATACCAAGATGCGCACGGAAGTGGTCTTGGAAAGTGTTAAACGTCGAATCCATGGCGCTGTTGTCGGGATATAATAAGCGATCGATTTAAGTCACGGGCACTTTTCAATCAATGACGTTTGCAGTTGCGCTTGCTTCTTCTTATTTGTTGTTCTTCTTCGTCAGCGAAAGCGGGCACCCATTTAAGACACCTGACGGTAGCGTGAAAAGAAAGCGATGGCGATTTGCTCGTCTGGCTGCCAGTATTCATTTGGTTGCTGCGGTGGCAGGAATTGCTTTCGCTCAGTTTTGGTCGATGGGGTTGGTTTGGGGCTTAATCGTTTTTCTTGCGATCACTTTTGTAGCGCACAGTGTTGTTTTCTGCGCCAAGCAATTGGGTCAGTTGAAAACGACATCGAGTAGTAAGAAAACTATTGAGCAGCGTGGTCCTTCCGATAATTTAGCAATATCAGAACCGCTGGCACAGTCAAATAGTGACCCTTCAAGAGCAAAGCAACACACGACCAATAAAAATACCGGTACTAAACGCGTTCAACCGATGATTAATCCTGCACTAGCAACGTTAGCCAATGAACACAGTGTGAATAGGGACAAAAAAGTGGATGGATTGCTGGTTGAGAAATCTGAGCATATAATGCTTTGAAACCCGAGCTGTGGCCATGCTTAGGTCTGCCTCCTTAGACCACACAGGGCGGCCACAATAGAAAGCATCAACTTTATCTACATAGATGCGAGCAGTGGGCTCTGATTGTTGATTGCTTAAGTTTGAACTCGCAGCACCACTGATTATCACGGGTAACGATTTTCGCTTTATTGTGACTGAGCAGTTAAAGGTGCAGGGCCCTACGTGTCAACCTGATGCCACTCTTGCTGATTGAGCCAGATGGTCGTAATACTGCCCCCGCGGCATTAGCAGCAGCGCTTTGGTTGCAATACGTCGACGCAATTCACTGATGCTGTTACCGCTGTCTGATCATGGCATATCGGATGCTGCGGCATTTAATGCAACTGTGGCCAATGGCGTCGCATCAGTAGGTGGAGGTGAGCTACTCACGTTTGGCATTAAACCCGAACAGCCGGAAACCGGCTACGACTGGCTTGAACTTGCGTCCAATGCATCGGAGGTTCCCGTTAAGCTTTCGCGTTTTAAAGAATAGCCAGATCAAGCGAACGCTGACGCGATGCTCGCCAGTGGCACGCACCTATGGAAGACCAGTATTTTTGTGTTCTCAGTGAAGGCTGTTGTGACAGCGTTCGATGCGCACATTCCAAGTATGGTGTCGCCCGTTACTGAAGCGATCGATTAAGTCAAAGCCGGATTCAAACTTTGTACGTTTAGATAAAAAAGCCTGGAGCGAGGTTGATACTATCTCGATTGATAAGCATTGTGGAACGCGCCGATGATATATCGATGATGCCATTTGATGATCTATTGTCTCTGCTGGGTGGTTGGGATGCGGTTTGACGTGAAGCTGAGCAAGATGATCGTGGTGTGTATTGAGGTAGTTGCGCATTAGCTATGGATGGTAACAATACGTTGTTACGGTCAGAAAATGAATCTCAGCAGCTGGTAGATCTGGGATTGCAAAATACCATGGTGATAACCATGAAAGACGCGGTTTTAATTGCTGACGCTATTCGGTCGCAAGACATATAAGATGTGGTGGCGATACGAAAACACAATGAAGCCGTAGAGGCTGAGACTTTTCCGAAAGATCACCTTCCTTGGGTATGATCTGAAACACTAACTCTGAGTGAGTCGTTTCAGGGAAAAAGCAGCCGCCCATTTTCTACAAATATACTTCTGTCAGCTTTTGTGCTTACCAACTCAATCTAGAAGATAGTAGCACCGTCAAATTTGTCAACTATATTGCCTTATTTGGTGAAAGTTAGTCAGACGGAGTGTATGGCTGTGATTGGGTAACTCTGAATGCAATTTGTTGCTCAAATCGCTTGGATACTAAAACATGTCTTATTTGCCTAGGCGAAGTTATTACCCAACTGTAAACTATTTACCAATGGCGCAATTTTGACGGTATTATTCACAGGTACTTTAAGTCGTATTGCATGTCATCCTAGACAAAGTGAAACTCACAATATTTCAATTGCGTCGATTGAAACGAGCGAAATTGAGAGCAGTATCGCAAAACACTCCGAGAGAACCGTGTTCCCTAAATTCATGTGAGATATGATGAACTATATTTCGTCACGCACGACACTAAGCCCTCTTGAAAATGGAAGTAATGGTGGATAACAATAAAATAAAAAGATTTTCGACCCATTTGGATATGTGGTTAAACAATCTGTCAAAAACGGGTCGTAGCGGCAAGCAGGCATTGATCATCGCTGTCGATTCTGCACTAATAGCATTATCTCTTTGGGCCGCATACTCGCTTAGACACGGACTACCTTTCTCAGATTTCAATTCCACTTGGCACTTGTTTGTGTTTGTCCCAATGGCTACAGTAATAATATTTATGTCACTTGGTATCTACAGATGGGTAATTCGATCGAGTAATGCAATGCTTACTCGGCAGCTAATAAAGGCGAGCATTGCTTCGTCTTTGTTTTTGATTTTATTGACGTATCTGATACCGCCTGATCGTGTGAACCCACGTTCTTTATTTATAATTTTCGGCATGCTGCTCATTCTCAGTACTGGAGGAGTGAGATTTTTGTGGCAAGGTATTTTCGACTCGGGAAGCTATGGTGAACCAGTTGCTATTTTTGGTGCAGGTAACGCTGGACGGCAGCTTCTAAACTCATTATCTCAAGGCTCAGAGTATCAACCGGTTTTGTTCTTGGACGATAATTCGATGCTGTTTGATAGCATGGTGAGTGGCGTGCCGGTCATTCGGTCGGACGCACCGGATTTGGATAGTAAACTGCTCAGCTTGGAAATTGAACGCGTAATTCTAGCGATGCCGTCGATAAGTCCAACAGCCTATCACCATAAACTAAGCGTATTTCACTCGCTTGGTATACCCGTTCAGACAATACCTTCACATGCTGAATTGGTTTCTGGTTCCGCAAAAGTTTCGAACGTAAGGGATATATCAATCGCTGATATCCTAGGCAGAAGTGAAGTTCTGGCAAATCAACTTTTGTTGGGTAAGTGCGTAAAAAATCAATGCGTCCTGGTTAGCGGCGGAGGTGGGTCGATTGGATCAGAACTATGTCGGCAAATATTATTACAGAATCCATCGAAGCTAATTATTCTCGACCACTCAGAAGAAAATTTGTACAAGATCACAGAGGAATTGAAGCTGGTAATAGAGAAAAGAAAACTTTGCGATGTAGTGTTTTTACCGCGTCTTTGTTCTGTCAACGACGCTGAGCGAGTTGCTGAGCTTATCAATTCAAATGATGTTCAAACTATTTATCATGCGGCAGCGTACAAGCACGTGCCCATAATTGAGGAACAGCCGGAACAGGGAGTTCAAGTCAATATATTTGGTACTCTTAATATTCTAAATGCAGCGATTACAGCGAATGTTCGCAACTTTGTACTTATATCGTCTGATAAAGCTGTTAGGCCCACGAACTCGATGGGAGCTACAAAACGAGTCGCCGAGTTAATATTGCAGGCTAAAGCATTAGAGACGCATGCGACCCGTATATCCATGGTCAGATTTGGAAACGTGTTGGGCTCGTCAGGTTCAGTTGTCCCTAAGTTTAAAAAGCAAATTGACGAGGGAGGTCCGATAACTTTGACCGATCCGAACATTACGCGTTTTTTTATGACTATACCCGAAGCAGCACAATTGGTTTTACAGGCTGGTGCTATTGCAAAGGGTGGCGATGTATTTGTGCTCGATATGGGTGAGCCTATGCGAATAGAAGATCTTGCAGTTACAATGGTGAAACTAGCCGGTAAACGATTGAAAAGAGAAACCAATGTTGAATCCGACATCGAAATTGTCGTACAAGGCTTGCGCCCTGGTGAGAAAATGTTTGAAGAACTATTCATTACCGACAGCCACAATCCGACCACTGTTCAAAAGGTTTATACTGCCGATGAGCACTATATAAGTTGGAAAGATTTGAGCGTTTGGCTCTCCGAAATAAATGAGCTCTCACAGAATCTAGAAGTAGTAGAGCTGAGAAAAATACTGCTAGAACTCGCATTTTTGGATAGCAGGGAAGAGCAATTTACAATTTGTGAGAGACCGGCAGAAGGTTCTCCTTCGGTAGGTACAAGGAATAAGGTTCTCGAGGTGTAAATGAATATTATTTACACCTCTACATTATTTTTGGATTTCTATCGATCGACACTTCTAGCATAATATGCTGCACGATCGATCTATAGTACTGATTCTATGGTTGTTTTCTAGCTACCGATATGCGCGAAACGGTGGAGGCGGCGATGGTGGTATTTTTCCTGACCAACCTTATAAAAGCGATAGCTTTTCTTCATTAGTAAATTCATCAATGAGTAGCTAGTTGAACAAGACCTTGATGCGGTGGACAGAGTATTTATGCCGCAATCGCGTTTTGTTATGAGCGATGTTAATGGTTGCGACAGCTCACAATATCGGGAGCTAAACTCTATTGGAAAAGTTGAAGAGATGCATCAAGTTGAGCGCTGCTTGCAAGAAATTTTGGGGGAAGAAATACATATCCCTCGTAAAAATGTTACTGATAAGTCAGTTGACGAAGCAGCTTTTATTTCAGCGCTTGACTTAGAAACGGTTAGAACTTTATACAAAGCTGACTTTGAAATGTTAGATTATAAATAGAGGGTAGTAGTGCATAGACAAGCTATGAGACCATGAAGCGAGCGCATTGAGCCCGTTTTTTTATCAACAGCTCTCGGTCTTCACAATCGCTCAGAAAAGGCGTTATGTTGAACCGGAACGGATGTTCATAACCAGCCGGAATATGCGGCGCTTGGTAAATCGTGACTTTCTCCCGGAGTTCCATATGTTACATTATGCGGGTACTTGAACTTCCTTGCGCAGCGGTTTTTTGGGAATTATAAATTAGGACAGTTTGATAATCATAGCGTTAGCATGGAATTCGCCACTCCTTGACAGTCAGTTGAAAAATTGCTCTTCTCCCATCGGTTCAGAGCAAGGATGATTTAATCCAGAAAGGTTATTCGATCTTAATAGATTTTAATTTGCGGGTTGTAGGGTTCTTACAAGACCCAGCACACCAAAGCGTCGAAAATTTGGTGTACTTTTCCTTTCGCATCGCGGCGCAGCAATAATTCATTCAGGAGCTAAGACACTTGCTAACAGGGCAGCGTAGGACAATTATAGTGGCGGCCACCACGCCCGGCTTTTTTCTTGACCTACTAAAGAGTCAATTCGTCGAACTTTCAAAGCGGTATAATTTGGTTCTTTGCTGTCCAGCAGCCTCCGAGTTGCAAAAATTTTGTGCCGACAATAATATTTTATTAGAGCCACTCAATATTCGACGTAAACCATCAATAGTTTCTGACGTCAGGGTAACGATTGCAGTTACGCATATAATCCGAAAATACCGACCAGCTTTGGTTATGACCTATAACCCTAAGGCTGGGTTCGTGTTTGCACTTGCAAAGACCTTTTACAGGCGAGAACTATTCGTCCATAATTTTACTGGTCTAATTTTTCCATATGCAGGTGGTTTAAAGAGATTGATCTTAGCTTCGTTTGATAAATTTGTACTTTATACTGCAGATGTATGCGTTGCAGAAAGCGACGGAGTTGCTGTTCAACTCCGTAGTTTGAATGTTAGCAGTGCAAATATAGTAAAAATTGGCGATGGAAATGTCGCCGGTGTGGATTTTTCCCGTTTTCATTTTCCAGATAGTGAATTAAGAAAACAAGCCAGGGATTCACTTGGATTGGTTTCCGAAGAAATTATGTGCATTTTTGTTGGGCGGATTACCCCTGACAAAGGTGTTTTGGAACTTATAGACGCATTTAGTCAAGTGAAACTTGATAGGCCGGAGTTGCGGTTGTTGCTGGCAGGTGATGCTGATGACAATCTTGAATATTATGCTGCCTTTGAAAACGCTATTACTGACCAATCAGGCATATCACATCTTGGAAAACGTACAGACATCCCTGCTCTGATGCAAGCCGCTGATTTTGTGGTACTTCCTACACGTAGAGAAGGTTTTTCAAACACTGGCTTAGAGGCTCAGGCTAGTGGAGTGCCATTATTGATCAATGACGTACCGGGTGCTTCGGAAACGTTAAGTGGAGAGGGACTTGGAGTCTTAATGAGTGGTAATGGCGCCGACAGTATTGCTGATGGCATTAGAGAAATGCTGGTGTATATCAAGGATGTTGACGCCACAAAAAAATACGCATGTGCGAAACGGATTAAAAAAGCATACTCAAGGGATCAAGTGACTGTTAACTATCTTTCATTTGTAGAAAAGATGCTAGGCTGATTCCTTTTTTATAGGATGGCGTTTTACAGTTTAGAACTAAGCTCGACGAGCTCTATGTTTACGCCTTTCAAAATTGTATACCGTCGCAGGTATTAAGAGAGAAAAAATTAAAAACTCGTTGATAAAGCCTGGGTACCACAAGTGCTCTGTCATAACGCCAAGTGAGCAAGCGGCAACATAACCCGTAATGAATTTTATCCGCCTGAATATCAACATTGGTCCTAGTATTATTAGTGTAATTAGAATTCCAGCAGGAATACCACTTTTTACGGACATTGCAAGTACCGTATTGTGTATTCCTGCTCCCGTGGATTGCTCTGTTACCGCATAAATACCAGAACCAACCAATGGTGCTTGAGATATCTCATGGAGTGCGTAATCCATTAGAGTAAATCTTGATTCCACATTTCTGTAGTAGATACCTTCACCCGTTAATGCACCAAGTATTTGATTACTGTAGCTGAACATTAAAATCAATGCTGCAACCAAAAAAACGGAGCGAATTGTCGTCATTATTGCTGATCGACTTGCTGACCACTTCACCATTTGATATATGGCAAAGGTGACTGCGAAGGCCATTAAGGTTGAACGGCTCTGTGTAAAGGCAAGTCCAAGTATAGGTCCAAGTCCTAATACCAAGCTCTGCCACTTTGCTGTAGTCGGTCGCACGAAAAGGTAGAAAGACCAGCAAATAACTAAAAATGTACCGATCTTGCCATCACTGTTAGGAACACCTGTTGCTCTAGGAAAAGGTATGTTTATCGCTCCCAGTTGTCTTCCTAGTTCTCTTTTCGGAAAAAAAGTGGACTCGATTACCATTGCGAACAAAAGTAGCAACAGGCTGATCGAAATCAACCAAACCAAGATATCCAGACGCCCTTGCCGTACCCATGGTGCCGCAATGATAACTACCAGAAGAGTGTTAAAAATCCAAAGGCCCCTACCGAACACATACAAAAAATCTGCGTCGCGTCCATGAGCCGACGCGGCTATTATTTCCCAGATAAGTAACGAAAAACTTAAACATAAGAAAATGAACTGCGGTCTTTCTATTGTTAAAAATTGTCCGCGGAGTATGTATAAAACCCCAAGCGCGCACAGCAATGCAATTTGGTACTTGGTTCCACCGGCTATAGGCATGGGCACCAATGGATACAGCGCTAGAAGACAGACAGCCAGCCAATTGGTAGCACCCAACTTTGGCCGAGTGGTGGCATCATAATATCTACCAGCTCCTGATAACTTATTGATCACAGCTACGATAAACTCTTTTATATGTACCCAATCAAGGAACTAAACATGTTAATAAAAACAGATAAGGCTATCGCCGTTACAGACTTGCGATAGCTCATCTCTGGCGCACTTGAAACAGTCATGGTTGTTCGCGATACTAGCACCGCTGCCTTACCTACGCTTCTCCATCCATTCATCGAAGCTCTCAACGGTATCGTCAACACCATCTCTTTTTAAGGCCACACCCAGAGTCTTAAAAAGAATCCGGATGTCACCCAAGATCGTCCAGTTGTCGACATATAGCACATCCAAGTCGAACCTTTCCTTCCAAGACAGATCGTTCCTGCCTTCAACTTGAGCTAGACCGGTAATCCCCGGCTTGACTTCGTGTCGCCTCATCTCATGATCGTTATAGTGGCTCATATAGCGCATAAGCAACGGCCGTGGGCCCACAAGGCTCATGTTTCCTTTAAAAACGTTTATAAGCTCTGGCAGCTCATCGAGACTTGTTGAACGTAGGAAAGCCCCAAAAGGCGTGACTCGCATCGAATCACCGACTACTCCTTCTGGTCGTTCTATGAGTCCGTTCGGATCGTCGACCATTGTCCGAAACTTTAGCATTTCGAATCCCTCGCCGCGTAGGCCAGGGCGGTCTTGTCGAAAGAGCACAGGACTGCCCATTTTCATAAAAATTAGCGCTCCAACTACAATCATGACTGGCCAGAGCACGAATAGCATTGTGCCTGACACAAGCACGTCCAAGGCCCGTTTTACCCAATCTTTCAATGATCTGTCCTCTGACTTGTGGTCTATCTGTTCTCTAACTTGATGTAGACACCCGCCGTGTTTGGCCTCCGTGGTGAGCTTTTCCGTCTTACGATCTTCTGTCAAGCCGTGTCCACGATTTGGTGTGACCACATCCCGAAGATCTGGGGCCCCTTTGGCTTTGCTACTTTGCTTGAAAATCAACGTTGGTGCATTCTAACACCCAAGGGACTTTGATGCGTCACGTTGCTGAAACCTTTGAGTGTGGCAGAGCATACAATTGGAAAATTGAGCACTCGGTCTCATTGACAAAGTGGTTCAAAGTGGTTCAAAGTCAGAATGTAATTGGCGCACGCTGATGTGCGTGACAACATATTTAGAAATGTTTTAGACTTGTCGGAACTCCTTCGGGAAAATTATGAGGAAATCTATGAGTCCTTCGGATGATGATGTCGAGGCCCCGTTGCATAGGGTTCTACTGCTCGGCAGCCTTGGTGTGGCAGTTGACTGCGCTGAGTACCTCCAGAATAGACGTGATGTAGATCTTCTTGGTGTCGTGTGCGCCAAGTCACCACGGTCAGCTTGGCGGATTGCTGTAGACGATCGCAACATGTTTGACGAAGCTGATCGCCTTAACCTCCCCGTGGTCGACTTAGAGTCGGTAACAGATCTCCAACCAGATCTTGGTATCAGCGTTAGGTTTCATCAAATTCTTAGAAAACGCCATTTAGAAGCCTTTTCGCTCGGTGTTGTCAATCTACACGGGGCTCCGCTGCCAGAGATGCGCGGTTCCATGTGTGACGCCGCTGCGCTTCTCGAGGGTCGCACCAGTTTTGGCACCAGTATTCATTGGATGGATGAAGGTGTTGACGAGGGGGACATTCTTGCTGTTGAGCGCTTTCCAATCGCACCTACTGACAACGTGTTTAATCTCTTTCAGCAAGCCAACAGCCGCGGACTTGAACTGATCAAGACGCACCTCGACGATATCCTGTCGGGGGTGCTTGTTGGACAGAGCCAAGATTCGGTTGCTAACCAACAGAGCTCCGACAAGCGAACCTACCTCAAAGACTCGGTCATGACTGGTCGAGCATTACCGGCTGGATCGACAGAAAAGCAGATGTGGGCGGCTGCAAGAGCCTTCTCATTCCCAGGCCACAAACCAGCTTATGTAAAGGGACCTTCGGGGACAATGAATCTTTGGTTAGATGCATTGGATAGTGTGATTAAGCCGTGATTCCAAAGAAAGCACCAGCGTTTCCTCAGCACCTTGCTAGCGCATCATTCTTCGAGAGCGCACGTGCAGGCCTGTCAGCTTTTTATCGCTCGCGAGCAATCGACGGACGCCTTCGAGTGATACTACCGTCTTACATTGGCTGGAGTCCAAACGAGGGTTCCGGGCTATTTGATTCGGTCACTATTGGAAACTACGAGTACGCGTTTTACAAATTAGACAAGCAAGGAAACGCCTGTATTGAGAGTCTGAGAGCACTTGAGCAAACTTCAGCCCCATCGGTCCTCGTGCTGGTCCACTACTTCGGCAGACCGGATCCCTGCTATGACGAGCTCGTTTCGATTGGGATAGATAGAGGATGGGCACTCGCCGAAGACTGTGCCCACGCTATGCTTACCCACCTCTGCTCTCAACGCCTTGGTGTCCGGAGCGACGCAATGGTGTATTCACTTCACAAAATGTTGCCGCTTGATACAGGTGGCATCCTATTGACCACAGCTGGGGGAATACCTGATGGTCTTGACTTCGAAGACGCGATGAATGCTGCCCGATCTTTTGTCGGGTACGACCACGCTTCAGCTGCAGATCACCGCCAGCAAATATCAATTGCGATACAGAATGGAATATCCACATTGGACGGGCTCGCGAGCCCCTTGTGGGAAGCCACCGACCTGACTAAATTTGTACCACAGAGCTACCCAATCGTCATTCATGCTGGGCCGGAGAAACGCAATCTTCTTTACGAACGCCTCCACGAGCAGTGCGGCCTCACCACCCTCTACCACACGCTTATTAGCCCACTGCTCGACGATGATAGATTCGCGGACTCGCGATGGCTTAGTAATCACATCACCAACCTACCAGTGCATACCGCGGTGACCCTCGAATCTGTGAAGCCAATGCTTGCCGCAATCGGCAAAATCCTCAGAGAGTAGTTACAACTAAACAAGACTCACTTTTTTTTTTACACGTCAAGACAAGTCGAGGACTGCTCTCGACTTCACTTCAACGGACGCGAACCGACAGACTTATTCGACAACACTGGGAGCACGATAAGCTGGAAAATAGCCAGCTTGTGGAGACCACCCACTGGCGTTCGCACGTTCCCACTTGCCTCGTTCGTCAAGTAGGCTGTCATAGTGCTTTTCGTTAAAGTTCTCGGTCCAAAGCTGGAATGGCACGAGGCCTGTTGGCGCGAATGACTTTTTATAATTAAAAATGCCGTCTTCGGGCGCGTAACCGCCACCAAGCACAAAACCTTGCTTTCCAGTCTCATGACACCAAGTAATGATTTTATGTTTGAGAAAGTCGTTTGCCCTGGATGCAAATGCGTCAGGAAGCGTTCCTCCCAGAAACGAATACGCCCAGCGGTCAGAAGAAAGAACGATTTCAGACGAGACGATTTTTCCATCGAGGCGAGCGTGGAATAGCAGGGTCCCTGGTAATTGAGCAATGAGATTATTATAAAAGTCGTTACCAAAACGGTAGCGATCTACTGCTGAGCGCCTGTCTAAAGTACTTTCATAAATCGCTTTGAAGTCATCAAGGTACTCGCCGGTTTCGTCAACGAGAATTTGTACCTCATGTTTTTCGGCTCGCCTGACATTCTTTCGTACTTTGTGTTCGTAGTCGTACCAAAGCTCGTCCAGCGGCATTTCCGTGGTGCGGACAATGTTTTGTCGGATCGTTTGTGCTGGAACTTCAAACTCATTGTCGACGACCCGGAGTCGGCCCACTAACGAGACAACATGCGCGCTAGACGCCCACTCTCGCAGATCGTGAAGAAAAGCCGCTCGGTCACCTTCTGCGATACCCGGTTTCGCGAGAGGCCCGCCAAATCCGTAAGGCGTCTCTGCATCGACTAGCTCAGAGGCTTCTGGCATCCACAACTCAGCACTAAGTTGACGCAGTATCAACGGTAAAATGATATCTCCGTTGCGCCATGATATGCACGCGGCTTCTGAAGCGGAGTTTTCAAACTCGCGGACATATGCCGGGTGTGAGAACGGGTCAGAAGTGCCTGTTGCCTCCCAGACTCGCACCCACTCATCAAACTGGCCTTGATCAGAGGCAAGCAGTACTTTAATAGCGGTATTACTATCTGACATCATAGTCTCCTCATATTAATCGCTTCACGCGGGTAGTCTGAATGGGTGGTGCTCCCAAAACGACAAATGGCAACGACAAAAATTTGTTTGCGACCTGTGACGGTGGCGAGGAGATGCTCGTTCTCTAACATTCGTCGCCTGTGAATGACCTTGCGATAGATGCGCAGGGACGCTCTGCGGCCGATCTGTTTAGTTCGCCTTACAGCCGAAGAATAAACAGTATCTTGCACGAGCTCATTAGAATTTTTATCGGTACTGGGAGACACTAATAGAATTTCTTTATAAATTTCAGTTGTTAGCAGAATGTTACCCGATACCTAAGTGTATAGAAACAGCAAATACTATATTCCTTCGGTTGACTTTTGATTCATAGGCCGGAGCGACTGACACCGTGTCATCCGTTTAGCCATCATAAACAACGATACCTCTGGTACAGAACGATTTGTATGGATTCTTCCAATATCGTCCATAATCGAAATAGGGAATAACGACACTTATCAGCGGCTTGGTTGGGTCCCTCTCGGTCAGAATAGTTGCAGCCTCTCGTTGAGAGAATACTTATAATACAGAGAAGGCGAAAAAGAGATGAACAATGGGATATTCCCCAGAGCGTAAAGAGTCAGTACTGAAGAAGATGTTGCCACCGAACAACCTTTCAATTACCGCATTGGCAATTGAGGAAGGCATTAGCGATGCAACCCTGTATAACTGGCGTAACCAAGCAAGAAATCAAGGTCGACTGATGCCAGATTCAGACAAATCCACCAACGGCTGGAACTCGAAAGACAAGTTTGCAGCAGTAATGGAAAGCGCTTCGATGAACCAAGCTGAGATCGCAGCCTATTGCCGCAAGAAGGGCCTTTACCCAGAACAGCTGGCTCAGTGGCGAGAGGCCTGCGAACAGGCCAATGATTGGAATCAGGCTTCCGAGAAGAAGCTCAAAGAAGCGACACAGAGTGAGAAGAAGAAAAACAAACGACTACAAAAAGAGCTGGACCGCAAAGAAAAAGCGCTAGCGGAGGCAGCAGCGTTGCTGGTTTTGCGAAAAAAGTACAACGCGCTGTTCGAGGACCACGAGGACGAGTCGTGAATCTAGAACAGCGCCAAGAGATCATTAACATGATTGATCATGCCAGAGCTCACGGTGCGCGCTTAAACGCGGCCTGCGATTGTGCTGAGATTGATGCAGCAACCTATCGTCGATGGCAACAAAACGGTTCTATCGCTGCTGATCGTCGAGCAACAGCCAGCCGTCCAACGCCCACCAATAAGCTCACCGAGCAGGAACGGGAATTGATTCTTCTCACCTGCCATTTACCTGAGTTCCAGAGCTTGCCGCCGAGTCAGATTGTACCGACGCTAGCGGATAGAAGCTGTTACCTAGGCAGTGAGTCAAGCTTCTACCGAACCTTGCGTGAGGCTGACGAACAACATCAACGCGGACGTAGTAAAGAGCGTCAGAAACGAGCTAAGCCCGATGAATATAAGACAACCGGCCCCAACCAATGTTGGTGCTGGGATGTCACCTGGTTAAAGTGTCCTGTACGTGGTCAGTTTTATTATCTTTACATGATGGTTGATGTGTACAGTCGCAAAATAACCGCTTGGGAGGTGTATGAGTCCGAGTGTGGAAAGCTCGCATCCGAACTGCTTAGGCGTGGCGTTTTAGCAGAGGGCTGCGCGTCAACTTTGACTTGTCTACATGCCGACAATGGTGCGATACAAAAATCATCAACGTTAAGAGTAACAATGGAGCGTCTGGGAATAGAGGCATCCTATAGCCGCCCTCGGGTAAGCAACGACAATGCGATATCAGAATCTCTGTTCCGTACGACAAAGTATCGTCCAGACTTTCCGTTCGACGGTTTTGAAAGCATAGAAAAGGCTCGGCAGTGGTGTGCTGAGTTTGTTAACTGGTACAACGAAGAGCACAAGCACAGTGCGCTTAAATTTGTTACACCGGCTCAACGACATCGAGGTGAAGACGTTGAAATACTGGCAAACCGTGACGAACTATACCGTCAAGCCAAAGCTAAAAATCCGAACCGTTGGAGCGGGGAAACTCGCAACTGGGAACGACCCAGCACGATGATATTAAACGCAGATCCTAAAGCGGAAGAATTAGAAAAAGCAGCGTAGTTAAATGCTGCAACTATCTTGACAAACGCCGGATGCACCGTTGATATAATGAACGTCCTCAACAGGCGTGCAGAATTATGGATAATTCAAACAAAACTTCCTCACATACCAACCAACCCAGAATCCCACTCGGGATGAATGCATTTGGTCCAACGGAACGCGAACAGTTCGGCCAGAATGTACGACTAGCCATGGCTTGTATCAAAGGCGCACCTGAGCCAACAAAAGGTTGCGCATTACCACAAGACGAAACTTCCATTCGCGAGCGCTTGAAGGCGTTGTCGCAAGAGATCACTTCTAATCACGCTGATCTTTTAGAACTACTGGTCAGGTTCGATGATAAGCAAGGCTGGAAGTCTTGTGGCGCTAGCCATTGCGCTGCATGGATGAACCTTGAAATCGGAATCAGTACTCAATTGAGCTGGGAGTACTTAAGAGTTGGGCGCATACTGCAAACATTGCCCACTGTCCAAGCACTGTTTAGAGTCGGCTCTCTCTCATGGTCAAAGGTTCGATTGATTACTCGCGTAGCCAATAGCGAAAATGAGAAAATCCTATGCCATGCCGCTCTTGATGCATCCGTATCCGATGTTAAACGCATCTGCGGAGAGTACCGATGGCGCGAGGATGAAGACAATGAAGGTGAAAACGCACGGGCACTCAAGCAATGGACATCACGAACGCTTACATGGGATGAAATCAGTAACGGCTGCACCAGAATACAATTAGTGTTGCCGCCTGAAGTTGCACAAGCATTTCTTAATAGTGTTGAACAAAGCCTAAACCAAATGGGTACTGTTAGCAGCACAAAAGACAACACTCTTTCTCAAAGTCGGGCAGATGCAGCGGTGTTAATGGCTGAGACCAGTTTGCAAAATGCAGGCAGAGAGATAGCATCTGCTGATCGTTATCAAGTGATGGTATCAATAGATGCCAGCGAACTGGCGACAGAGGAAGCCACAACCTCAACTGATATACCAATCGTTATAGCAACCAGTACCGATACCGCAACTGACATACCATCTGTTGCCCCAACAACACTTCCAACCAAACGCCCAACCCTACTCGGCGTAGGTCCTATCGCCACAGAAACAGCGAGACGCATTGCCTGTGATTGCAGTCTGTCGATCAATATAACGAATAAATCGGAGCCCATCGATATTGGCCGTAAATCACGAATATGGCCCAATGCTATGGCGCGCGCCATTAAAGAGCGCGATCAACATTGCGTATGGCCTGGCTGCACTCATTCACGCCATCTGCATATACATCACATTGAACATTGGGCTGATGGAGGTGTTACCTCTTTAGACAATGGTGTTTGTTTGTGCTCCTATCACCATACACTGGCTCATGAGGGTGGCTATACCATCGAACATATCGAAGGAAACTCACCAGAGCTACAAGAGCAGTTCATTCGGCAACAGCACAATGACGATGTCAGTCTGTTTGACTTTGAAAAATCATTACGTACAGATGAAGCGTCATTTAATACCGTGCGCAAGCTATCACCTACTCGCTTTAAGTATCGAATTCTTAATTCTCATGGGCAGAATATATCGGAGCGTTCAAGCAATGACGCTATGTGTGCAGAGCGGCCAGCCCCTATGTACATGGTAAAAGCTAACAATATACATGTAGATTATAGCTCCGCAACGCGTGCAAACACGACAGACAATATACATGTATATTCTGACACCCAATGCAGTGAAGCTATTCTGCAAGCTTATTATGGCAAGAGAACACAGAGTCGCGCTAAGGGTTATGCGCAAGCGTTCCATAGGCAAGCATTCACTTTTGAAACGCCTTCAAATTATCGGATGACTGCTGGGTCATCGCTCTGACATTTAAACTGACATAGAAAAAACAAGTTCAGGCTGGCATATTGTCAGTCTGTTAAGTTTGCGTTATAACGACGCATCAGTGAAAAAAAACACCCTTCTATTTTGCGCTTCGTTCCTTTGTAGCGGACATCGAAAAGGTTTGGCTGTTGGCCGGCTTTGTTCCCAAAGCGGTAGTTGTTATAAACTCTACACCTTCAATATCAACCGACAACCTGTCTCACACAGGCGTAACAGAAAAGCCATATCAACAAAATTTCAGCACATAAAATACCGCTACAAACACAGCAAATATATCGGTCGAACTGGAACAAAAATCATCCGGGATTGCACAATTGCCATTCAAATCAGGGAATTGAATATCTCTGAAGAGGCAATAAGCAATAAATAGTACTACAGCAATTCCTAGGGATATTAAATGGGTGATCGGAATTGGAATCTACTTGACCCCATTGATGCTACTCCTTAGCAATGGAACAATAAAATACTTATTCTCCAGCCTCTGGCGATTAGCATATGTCTGGATTGGGCCGATTTTTGCCGTCCAATTAAGTATAGTCGACCAGCAGGATCGTCCCCAAAGCAGCCGGTGGTAAGAATAGATCTTTTAAACCTGAGGCGATCGCCGATCGCCCCATGTCCAATTTACCAAAGCTTGTATTGTGGTTCATCGAACTCTACACCGCATCCTCTGCAATGAGGCGTTGCTGTTCGGTAACCGCCCCAATTCAGATGGTTGCAAAGTGGGCAACGCAACATAAGCGCACCGCCTATCATTAGTAACACGACCGCTATAAAACACAGAATCCCTAAGGCTTTCGTCAGCTCGGGTGGTGCTCCAAGTTCTCTTAATGCAGCTGCACCTAGACCGAATAAGAATATAGGGATAATCGCCGAGAGCATTATCCACGCACCCTTGTCAGATCTTGTCACTTTGCTAGGCAATCTAGCATCGTCTGGCTTTTTCACAGGTTCCTTGCAGATTGTAGCAACTAATATTTCTTTTCGACCGCGCTGCGCGTTTCTTTAAGCTTTGCGAGGATATCAGTGGAAGGCGTTTATCAAATTTAGATGACTGGCAGCTTCTGGTAAGGATTGGATGACAGCTGCAGACGCAGAAAACCCATAACCAGTCAGAATTATACCGGCAGATGTTGTCTAGCCCCCGAGGAGGAAACCGCGGCTGTCCCACCACAGCTTTACGTTACGTTAATTGCTATGGGGATTGCATAATTCATTTTCACTATCCACGCTACCAACTGTAGCACTCAACGCGATAACTGTTCTCATTAGGGTCATTGTCAATACGTGTTGAGTCATTTTTTATACTCTATAACAGGATTTTTCGTCATTTATTGACCAGTAAAATGCATGGAACAATACAGGCCCGTCGAGTCGATCAAGACTGGATAGATAGTGCGCCAGATTCATCGTGCTATCCCTGGTACGGGTGGTGCGCGAGCTAAATCAGTTCGCTCCATCATCCCAATGATGATCATCGGCTCACCGCAGCTGGTACAGACGTAAACAGGGCTTTCTGTTTCTGCCTCAAGCGGTGCCTGCGGTTCAGGTGCAACGTGAAGGTGTTGGCGCGCAAGCGCCAAGGCTTGTTCTCGTGCTTTGTTTGAGAGTAAACCGTAGTGGCGTATCCGATGAAAGCCGGATGGCAGCACATGCATCAGAAAACGGCGAATGAACTCATCGGTTTGCAGTGTCATGTGTTTGTAGCGTTTCTCTCCCTCTATCCGGTAGTCTTTGTACTTGAACGTTACGGTGTTTTTATCGGCGTGGATTAATCGACTGTTGGCGATAGCAATCCGATGCGTGTAGCGCGACAGATATCTTAAAACCGACTCAGGGCCGGCAAACGGTTTTTTACATAGACGAACCAATCGATTCACTTGGTCGGCGCAAGGTAGCGAACAAAGCATCCCTCATCCTCCAGCGCTGTGCGTGCACCATAGAACTTTAAGCGCTTGTCACTATAAGCTTGCTCGAGCTGTTCCAGAAACAACCGACGGAATAAACGCGACAACACTTTGACCGGTAAAAAGAAGCCACGTCTGCAGGCAACCCAGCGTTGCTTATCAGGCGACAAACCAACTCCGGGCACGATGCAATGCAAGTGCGGATGATGCACCATCGCTGAACCCCATGTGTGCAGCACGGCCGTGAGACCCAGCGATGCACCCAAGTGTTTTGGATCTTTACCAATCGTGAGTAGTGTTTGCGCCGCAGCCTTGAACAGAATGTTGTAGATCACCGCCTTATTCTGATACGCAATATCTCTGATTTGCGACGGTAACGTGAACACCACATGGAAGTACTCTACCGGTAGTAGATCGGCTTGCCGATCTTCCATCCAACGATGGGCCGCTGTGGACTGACACTTGGGGCAATGTCGGTTACGACAGGAGTTATAAGCGATCTGTTGTTCTGCGCATCCCGTGCAGCGCAAAACATGCCCGCCTAAGTCAGCACTACGACAGCGCTCGATGGCTGTCATCGCCTTGAGTTGCCCAAGGCTTATATGTCCTGCGTTGGCTTTGCGCCACGCAGGGCCTGAGTCACGGAATATATCCGCGACTTCAAGTTGGCCCAACTTGGAAGGCTACTGACGCAACTTTAAACTTAAATATTCCAACGGCCCTTTCACTTCACGCAACGTACTCGATGCCACTTGTGAGTAGCGTGCCGTGGTCGTCAGCTTCTCGTGTCCTAACAACACTTGTATGACGCGGATATCGACACCGGCCTCAAGCAAATGCGTTGCGAACGAGTGCCGTAAAGAATGCAGAGTGACTTTCTTATCAATGTCTGCGGTATCGCACGCCTGATGAAACGCACGGTTCAGCTGTCGTGCCGATAGAGGGTTGACGGGGTTCTGTCCTGGGAACAGCCAACCACCGGGCATCAATCTGTTTTGTGCGATGCCGTATCGATACCAACTTCGAAGCAACTCGAGTAATGACGGTGACAACATCGCATTGCGATCTTTAACACCTTTGCCTTGCTCCACTCGAATGATCATCCGATCGCTGTCTATATCTGAGATCTTCAGGTGCACCACTTCGTTGCGCCGAAGACCAGCGCCATAAGAGATCGATAATGCAGCTTGGTACTTTAAGTTGTCTGCAGCATCGATGAGTTGTGTCACTTCCTCAGCACTTAATATCTCGGGGATACGTCGCGGTTGCTGCACACGTTTAATCCGCCGCAACACGTTCACATCATCGAGTGTCACTTCAAAGAAAAAACGTAATCCGGAAAGTTGCGCGTTGATACTGCCTGAGGACCGACCACTGTTCACCTTGTGCAGTTGGTACTCTCGTAGATTTTCTGCTGTTGCTTTATGAGGTGAAAACCCCAGATGCTCGCTTAGCTCGGTAACATGGCGCAAATAGGAACGCTGGGTTTTAGGGCTTAACTTACGCATCATCATGTCTTCGATCATGCGCTGTCGCAAAGGGCTCGGGGAATTGTTAGAATCACTCATGGGCTCTACTCCTACTGTGTTGTTGTTAAGGTTGGGGAACCTAAGAACAACATGGGAGGAGCCCAGTTTTAAATCATTAATTTAGGTTAAGTCTGATGGTGACAACTACCGCGTAGCGGTTTCGTTCTTGGGCACTTAGCCGCCTAAGCGGACACTGCCGGGAATGTCCGCTTATGGTGAACATATATGGACGCTCCCGTATTTGCAACCCAGTTGAAAGGAGCGGTCGGCTAACATATATCCGGCGTCTTAGTG